>Ga0066256_1000041_pt1 | contig 643294 bp, 605 predicted proteins | sample ThiBio_1000_biof_FD_87107 | JGI IMG/M metagenome (GOLD analysis project Ga0066256, IMG submission 87107) | Wastewater bioreactor microbial communities from Cape Town, South Africa - Thiocy_expt_1000_biof (version 2) | ecosystem: Engineered > Bioreactor > Thiocyanate-remediating >...
CGCGCCAATGGTACTAAGTCTCAAGACTTGGGAGAGTAGGTCACTGCAAGGTCTGCCAAACACACGTCCCATCTCTTTACCGTCTCAAAACCAATCCAAAAGCCCCGGCCTCAAAACCGGGGCTTTTGCGCATCAAAATTACCAAATCCCGGGATGAACAACGACACCTTCAACGCCCAATGCAGCGCGTGTTTTGCCCTGTGCTGCACCGCGCTCTCCTTCCAAAGGGGCACCCAGTTCGCGCATGACAAGCCGGCGGGCCAGCCCTGCCACAACCTTGCGGCCGACTTCAGCTGCCGCATCCATGCACGCCGCGAAGAGCTCGGCTATGATGGCTGCGAGGCGTTCGACTGCCTGGGTGCGGGGCAAAGGGCCAGCGCCATGTTCGCCGGTGAGAACTGGCAGCGAGATGCCAGCGTCGCGAGGCGCCTCTATGCCAGTTTCTCCATGCTGCTGCGCCTACAGGAGATGCGGCAGGCGCTCACCACTGCCGCCGATCTCGATCTCCCGCCGGACTTGCACAACGAACGGCAGGGCTTGCTCGACCGGTTGGCGGAACTGGCCGAAAGCGGCCGGGAAGATCTGGCCGGAGACAGCAGCACAGCCTTGGCTGCTGCCAAGACCTTCCTCAAGCGCCTGGCCAATGTCATCGCTGTCTAGGACCGAAAAGCTGGGCGCGATCCCAATATGGACGCAATCCACCCGCTAGTGGTGAGCTGCCTGCAGATTGTGCGCCACCCGCGGGGTTGACCTCGGCGGTTGAAACGCCATGCTGGCAATTGTTCCTACCGCTATCGTCGAGATCCATGCGCTTCCTTGTCCTGCTCTTTGCCACGCTCTTCCTGCTGCTGCCCGCTCATGCGCAGACCACATCAGCAGATCCCACCGCGACGCCGGCCGATGAGCTCATCCGGATTTTGGAAGACGATAGTGCACGCGCCGAGCTGATCGAGCGTCTGCGTCAGGCAGCGCCGGGTGAGGTGACCGCCGCGCCGGAAACGCCTCCCGATCTCAGCATTGCCCGACAACTGGCTGAATATACCAGAAGCGTCGCCCAGGGCGCTTCGCAGACGGTGCGGGCGGTTGGGGGCGTATTCACCAATATGCGCGACGCCTTCAATGGCACGCTCAATGCTGATCTGGGAATGCTGCGCGATCTGGCGGTCAATCTCGGCATTGTGCTGGTCGGCCTGTTCGGCAGCTTCTTCCTGTTGAGCCTGCTTGCCGGTCGCCTCAGCGCCAGAATTGCCACGCCATTGGCCGGACGCTCCTTGCTGGCCCGTATCGTCGGGCTGGGTCTCGTGCTGCTGATCGACGCGGCCACCATCATCATCGCCTGGGCCCTGGGCTATGTGCTGGCGCTCAATGCCGGCACCATGCCATCCGGGCAGATGGGCATTAACCAGACGCTGTTGCTCAACGCCTTCCTCGTGGTGGAATTGAGCAAGCTGGCTGTGCGAGCGGTGCTGGCCCCGCGCTACCCATCGATCCGTATCCTGCCGGTCAGCGACGACAATTCGGCCTATTGGTCATTCTGGGCGGCGCGGATCATTTCGCTGCTCGGCTACACCTTCATGTTCGTTGCGCCCATGCTCAACGGCACGATTGGTCCGGCGGCGGGGGCGGCGGTGCAGGTGCTGGTGATGGCCACCGCGGTGACCATCGGCATCATCATCGTGCTGCAGAATCGCGACGACGTTCGCAACTGGCTGGCCGAAATAGCGGCCAGCCGTGGCCAGGACGGTGCAGGGCGCATCCTGGTGATTGTCGGCCGCCATTGGCACGAACTGGTGATCATCTATCTCCTGGCGCTGCTGGTGGTGTGGTTCGCCAATCCCGATGAAGCGCTACCCTTCATGCTGGGCGCCACGGCGCAATCGCTGATCGCCATCGCCGTCGGCGTGTTGATCACCAGCTTTGTGGGGCGCTTCGTCACTGCGGGATTGAGCCTGCCGGAGGATGTCCGAAAGCGCCTGCCGCTCCTCGAAGGCCGATTGCGCGCCTTTGTGCCTGGTGTCATGACCGTGGTGATCTGGGTGGTGGTCGCCGGGGTGATCATTGCCATCGGCCAGGCCTGGGCCCTGTTCGACTTCGCCGGCTGGGTCGCCAGCGACGAGGGACTGGCCGTGGCCGGCTCGGTGGTCTCGGCGGCGCTGATCGTTCTGGTGGCCATCGTGCTGCATGTGGTGGTGGCGTCCTGGGTCGAATATCGGCTCAACACCACGGTGGGCAAGGTGCCGACGCCGCGCGAGAAGACGCTGCTCAATCTGTTCAAGAACGCCTTTACCATTGCCCTGGCCATATTCGGGCTGATGCTCGCGCTCGCTCAGATTGGCGTCAATATTGCGCCCTTGCTTGCCGGTGCAGGTGTGGTCGGTCTCGCCATCGGTTTCGGTGCGCAGAAGCTGGTGCAGGACATCATCACCGGCATCTTCATCCAGTTCGAGAATGTGATGAACGAGGGTGACGTGGTCGAGGTCGCCGGCCGCTCGGGGGTGGTGGAAAAGCTCACCATCCGCTCGGTGACCATTCGCGATATGAGCGGCACCATTCACCTCATCCCCTTCTCCTCGGTGGATCAGGTGTCCAATATGGTGCGCGGTTTCTCCTTCTACGTCGCCGAGGTCGAGGTCGCCTATGACAGCGATATCGAGGTGGTGAAGCAGACCATGCGTGATGCCTTCACGCTGTTGATGGAGACCGAGCACAACAAGGTCATCCTCGATGATCTCGACCTGCCCGGGCTGATTGCATTGACACCGTCCTCGATGAAATTGCGGGCCCGCATCAAGACGCTCGCCGGCAAGCAATGGGGGCCTGGACGGTTCTATTCGGAGACGCTGAAGCGCCTCTTTGCCGAACGGGACATCCGCACACCGACGCCGCGCGTTTCCTATGTTCCTGGCGCCGCCGGGCATCTGACCGACGAGGGCAGCGGCTGAGCGGCAACAACTTCGTGATCGCCAGCAGGCCAAGACCGGCTTGGCCTTAAGCTCATCTTAATTGGATGGGTTAAAATAGTCATATCTGCCGTATCGGGGGCGACGGCTCTGGGTGCGTCCGGCAAGCGCCGGGCGTGCTCGTGACTTTGTTTGCGTAGCACGAGGCCAGATATGCAAAAGCCAACCCTTTTTCGTCATTCCCTCGGCCGCCTTGTGCTTGCCGGTGGTGTTATTGCCAGCATGCTGGTCGGGCAGGTGGGCGCCGCCACCGCCAATAGTGCCGATTTCGTGCGCGGGCTCTGGCCCGCTGCCCAGGCTCAGGGCGTCAGCCGCCAGGCCTTCGATGCATCCTTTGCCGGTTACAGCCCGATCAAGCAGGTGATCGAGCTGACCAAGAAGCAGCCCGAATTTACCCAGACGGTGCAGCAATATGTCGATCGCCGGGTTACCGATGCCCAGGCCAGCAAGGGCCGCGCCATGCGCTCGGAATGGACCCAGACGCTGGGTCGAACGACGCAGCGGTTCGGGGTCCAGCCGGAGATCGTTCTGGCGATCTGGGGCATGGAAACCAATTTTGGCGGCTTCATGGGCGGCAATAACACCATCCATGCGCTCGCCACGCTCACTGAAAGTGGCTATCGCGCCGATTTCTTCCGCAATGAGCTGCTGACGGCGCTGCGTATCGTTTCGGATGGCCATGTCGCCCCCAAGCAGATGGTGGGCTCCTGGGCGGGTGCCATGGGCCATACCCAGTTCATGCCATCGAGCTTCATGCGTTATGCCGTCGATTTCAACGGTGACGGGCGCAAGGATATCTGGAATTCCATTCCGGACGCCTTGGGCTCCACTGCCAACTATCTCAATGCCTTCGGCTGGCGGCCGGGCGAAACCTGGGGCTACGAGGTCAAACTGCCTGCAGGCTTCAACTTCGCGGCGGCTCGCGATGCCGGCAAGCTGACGGTGGGACAGTGGAAGCAAATGGGGATCACACGCGTTTCCGGGCGGGATTTTCCGCGCTCCGGTGATGTTGCCCGGCTCTATATGCCGGCTGGCGCCAATGGCCCGGTCTTCCTGCTGCTGCCCAATTTCGAGGTCATCAAGCGCTATAACAATTCCGACAGCTATGCGCTCGCCGTCGGGCATCTGGCCGATCGCATCATCGGGGGCGGGCCGTTCGTGACGCCCTGGCCGGCGGGCGATTATGCGCTCTCCAAGGCGCAGCGCGCCGAGTTGCAGACGCTATTGGCGCGGGCCGGTTACGATGTGGGCACGGCCGATGGGGTCATCGGTCCCAAGACGCGTGCGGCGGTGATGGCCTTCCAGCAGCGCCAGGGCCTTGCCGCCGACGGCCATGTTTCCGGCCTTGTGCTCGAGCGTTTGAAGTGATCTCGGCGTTAACCTCTCGTTAATCATCAGCGCGCAGAATTGTCGGGCTTAAGTAGAGGGCAGGTAGCGATCGATCACGGCGCGCCTGCCCTCGCCCATTCTGCGGGCGTCATAATATCCCCAGCATTGGCGTGCATAAGCCGCCCCAATCCGGTTCAAGATCCAGTCCGCCATGACCTTATTTCGTACTGCTATCGCGGCGATGTTCGCTGTTCTCGCTCTCCTGCCCGGCACCGCCTCGGCGCTGTCGATCATGGATCCGTTCAACCTGCCTGCCGCCATGGATGGCGGTACCTCAAAGGTGGGTGACGGCATCGCCTATGCCGACGGCACCAGGCACAAGCTCGACGTCTATGCGCCCGAGCAGCGTGGCGCGCCGGCACCGGTAGTGTTCTTCATCTATGGTGGCGGCTGGAACCGCGGCGAGCGCAGCGACTACCAATTCGTTGGCCGGGCGTTAGCGTCGCGCGGCTTCGTTACCGTCATCGCCGATTACCGTCTGGTTCCGGAGGTAGTCTATCCGGGCTTTCTCGAGGACAGCGCCAATGCGCTTCGGTGGGTGCAGGACAATATCGCCAATTATGGTGGCGACCCCAATCGCCTGTTCCTGGCCGGTCACTCCGCCGGGGCCTATAATGCGGTGATGCTGGCCCTCGATCCTTCCTTCCTCAAGGAATATGGGGTGACCATGCCGATCCTGGGCGTGGCGGCATTGTCTGGTCCATATGACTTCTACCCCTTCGAATATGACGAGGTTCGGACCACCTTCGGATCGGCGCCCAATCCGCAGGGCACCCAGCCGATCAATCTGATCACCGCCGATTCTCCGCCCATGTATCTGGCCACCGGCACCACTGACCCCATCGTGCGCATGCAGAATACCGAGCGTTTCGCCGACCGGCTGCGGGCTCAGGGTGTGTGGGTGACCACTCAATATTATGATGGTTTCGGTCATATGGAGCCGGTAATCGCCATGGGCGCGGCCTGGCGCTGGCGCATGCCTGTGCTCGAGGACATGGTGTCATTCTTCCAGCGTTTCGGCGCCTTCCCCAGTGGCGTACCCTATGTGGCCGTGGCCCCCGAGGCGCCCGAAATGTTGCCCGAGGCCATTGCGCCGATGGAGCAGATCGTCAGCCAGCTTAACTCCATGTTCCAGCCGATCGAGGACTGAGGCACGTCTGCTGACACCGCCTGGCAGCAATCCTGGCGCCAGGCCGGCCAGCGCGATTTCGCCTTTGGGTGAATCGCGCTAGCCTTGGCACATGCACGACCATCTTCGTTATGCCGATGCCAGCCCCGATCGCCAGCGCGCCGCGCTGGTGGAGATCGTACGGGCACAGCCCCATCTCATGGCCATTCTCGAGGGCATGAATGCTCTTGGGCTGCCCGATCCGCTGCTGGCCTCTGGCGCTGTTTACAATACTGTCTGGAACACGCTCACCAATCGGCCGGCATTGACCGGCATCAAGGATGCCGATGTCGTCTATTTCGACGCTGCCGACCGCAGCTACGAGGCCGAGGACGCAGTGATCCGCCGGGCCGCCGCACAGTTTGCCGGCCTGCCACTACCGGTCGAACTGCGCAACCAGGCGCGGGTGCATTTGTGGTTCCCCGAAAAATTCGGGGTGGCCTATCCCGAACTCAAGAACAGCGCGGAAATGATGCTCTACTTCGCCTCGCGCACCCATGCGGTCGCGGTGCGGCTCGAACCCGATGGCGAGATATCGGTGCATGCCCCTTTCGGGCTCGACGATATTTTTGGGTTTCGGGTGACGCCCAACCTCGCGATCGACAACCGTGAGACCCATGCCAAGAAGGCGGCGCGCGCCGCCAGCGTCTGGCCGGAACTCACCATCGTGCCTTGGCCAGACCGCTAGGCTTCGCGCAGGATCGCGTCAGGCTGTCGGCTCTATGGTCACCGAGGCCGCGGAGCGGGTGGAAGGGCCGTGATAGACCGCTTCGATATTGTTGCCGTCAGGATCGATGATGAAGCAGGCGAAATAGCCCGGATGGTAGTGGCGCTCCCCGGGGGCGCCATTGTCCTTGCCGCCGGCGGCCAGCGCAGCCTCGTAGAATCGATGCACCATGGCCTCGTCCTTGGCTTGGAAGGCGAGATGGATGTGACTGGGAATGGTATCGGCATCGGCGGCGTCGATGAATAGCTCATCCACCTGTAGCCATGTGTCATTGACGGCACCCACCTTGATGTCGAGTGCGGCCAAGATCGCCTGGTAGAAACGCGAGGTGACCGAAAAATCCCTGGCGCGCAAATGGACATGGTCGATGAGACGGCCGGTGTGAAACTGCATTTGCACTCTCCCTTGTTCCGGGCAAAACAAAACCGCCCGGAAATTGTTCCGGGCGGTTGTCGTCTCGTGTCAACAGTCTATTCGGCCTGGTCGGCCGAGGCCGAATTGAGCTGACCGTATTTTTCTGGCCCGATCTTGTCGAGCAGTTCGAGCTGGGTCTCGAGGAAGTCGATATGACCTTCCTCGTCGGCCAGCAATTCCTCGAACAGGTTCTTGGACACGTAGTCGCCCAGCTTTTCGCAGAGTTCGCGGCTGGCCTTGTAGGAGGCGCGAGCGTCGTACTCGCCGGCAAGGTCAGCCTCGAGAACTTCCTTGATGGTCTGGCCGATGCGCAGGGGCGCAACGCGCTGCAGGTTAGGATGGCCTTCGAGGAAGATGATGCGCTCGATCAGGCGATCGGCATGGTGCATCTCTTCGATGGATTCGGCGCGTTCCTTGGTCGCCAGCTTCTTGTAACCCCAGTCGTCCAGCAGGCGATAATGCACCCAATACTGGTTGACGGCACCAAGTTCGAGGAAGAGGGCTTCGTTAAGCCGCTCGATGACCTGTGCTTCGCCTTTCACGACGTTCTCCAATCCGTTGTCTTTTGAGCTTTTCCAGCCCGGACTGAAGCGTGATCAGTTCGGCGGGCGGGTGTGCTTGCTGCGCGTGGTAGTTTTCGGTGACCCGAACGATAATGTCCACCACATTCGGTACGCAGCCGCTGCATTTGGCGCGGCGGTTGAGTTCAGCATAGACTTTGGCGGGAACGACGAGCTGCCAGGGATCGGCCTTGAGCAGATCGAGGACAATGCCCTCGATTTCGGCAGACGTGATCATATTGCACTGGCAGACGAGCATTGTTCAGGGGCCGGTCGTTCTCAACGGCTGGGAATAAACGCTCCCCATACATGAATGTCAACGTCATAAATTGACGCGTTTCTGCCCAAGTCTCTCATCACCCTCAATCAGGAGTTGCCGTTGCTCCTAGCCTTGCTAGATTGCCGCAAGCGGCTTGAAACTTGGGAGAAAGCCTTGTCCAAATCTTTGATCGTCCGCGGGCCGCTTGCCGGCCTGTCTCTGGTATTGGCAGCCGGTCTGGCCTTGCCTGTTCCCGCCGCACTGGCCGGACCTGCCTTCGATGCGTGTGCTGCTGCGGCCGCAAGCCAGTATGAGCCCGGATTTGAAACGATCGGGCGAGAAACCTGGGATATCGACACGACCAAGGCGATCGAATTGTGCAGCAAGGCGCTGCGCGAAGAGCCCGATTCCGCGCAGGTAAAGGGCTGGTTGGCCCGCGCCTATTTCGCCAATGGCGATACCGAGGATGCCGTGCCGCTGTTCGAGGAAGCCTCCGCGGGCGGGCATGTGGTGGCCCTGGCCATCTATGGGGACATGCTGACCACTGGCGATGGCGTCGACCAGGATATGGAGCGCGGCGCACAATTGCTGACCGAGGGCGCCGAGGCCGGCTTCGCCATGGCTCAGAACAGTCTCGGATTGTCCTATGATTTCGGCGAGGGCGTCGAGCAGGACTATACCGAGGCTGCCCGCTGGTATCGCGCTGCCGCCGAACAAGGCATGCCCAAGGCGCAGTCCAATCTCGGCCTGATGTATCAGGACGGGCTGGGCGTGCCGCGCGATTATGTCGCCGCTGCTGCGTGGTTTGAGCGTGCCGTCGATCAGGGCGATCCGTCCGCCCAGGTCAATCTCGGCAAGGTGCTGCAGGACGGGCTGGGGCAAAAGGCCGATCCGGAACGTGCTGTCGAGCTCTATACGCTGGCCGCCAATCAGGGCGACCGTTTCGGCCAGAACAATCTCGGCTTCATGCTGGAAAACGGCATCGGCACCGAGGTCGATCTTGAAGCGGCCGCAGAGAATTACCGCCTTGCCGCCGACCAGGGCATGGCGCTGGCCAAGCACAACCTGGCGCTGCTCTATGAAGATGGTCGCGGGGTAAAGCAGAACTACAAGGAAGCGCTCGATCTCTATACCGAGGCCGCCGAAGGCGGGGAAATGCGCGCCGCAGTCAATCTAGGCCTGCTTTATCTCGATGGGCTGGGCACCGATGTCAACTATGACGAGGCGCTGCACTGGACGCAGATCGCTGCCGATGCTGGTCAGCCGATCGGCCTCAACAATCTCGGCCACATCTATGAGAATGGGCTGGGTGTTACTGCCGATCTCGACCTGGCCAAGAGCTATTACCAGGCCGCCGCCGACCAGGGGTACCAATTGGCGGTCGACAACCTCGCCAGGCTCAATGCAGGTGGGACCACGCCCGCTGTGGGCAAGACCAAGACCAAATAGGCTGGGTCGCAACACGTTTCAGAGTAAGGGAGAGGCGCCTTGGGGCGCCTTTTTCATTGCTGTTCCTGGCGTTGCGCCCGGTGGCGCGCAGCGATGACTGCCGCCGATGCGGCGGTGCGGTGTGCTGAGGAAAAGAACTCGCGATGGGCCAGGATCAGCACGGTGATGATGCAGGCGGCGACCGCCAGCCATTCCGACACAAACCAGGCCACGGTCGATACCGAGAAGTAATAGGCACGGATGCCGCTGTTGAAGTTCTTGGCCCCCAGGGCGTTCATGCGGGCTATGGCTTCGATCTCTTCGTCGCTGGTCACCCGATCATGGTCCAGCGCCCCCAGCATGATGCAGAAATGGTTGAACTGGCGCAGCGACAGGGTGAAGGCGAAAAATGCCTGCACGAACATGGCCAGCATGACCACCAGGTGCAACTGGACGTCGAGAAGGGAATAGGTGCGCTGCAGCGACAGGGAATCGAGCGCAGCCATCAGCGTCGACAACTGCCCGAACATGGCAAACACCGCCAGCACCAGCAGCACCGAGGTGGAAGCCAGAAGGCTGACCGACCCCATGATGTTGCCGGAGAGAATGGCGTCGAACGGGCTCTCCCTGCGGCTGGCATTGGCCACCCAGCGCCGGCGCTGCATATTCATGATCACCGAGAGCGAAGGGCGCTTCTGCTCCACCATGGGCACGATGATGTTGTAGGCCAGATACGCCACGAGCGGCAGCAGCGAAACGGCGAGGGAGGCAGGATTCAACGCAAGAACTCCGGCGATGTGGTGTCGCCGGGACTATAGGCCGCTGCCTCAATCATGGGAATCGCTTCTGCCCGCAAGGCGCCCTTGCCGCTGGTGGGACTGTTCCACTAAGGGGCTGCGCCCTAGGGTTGGCCTCAGATCGGGCGAGGTTGCAGGCGATGAATGGCGTCGATCTCCCGGAGGAGTTCTGGCGAGAGCTTGAGTTCGAGCCCGGCCAGCACGTGCTGCAACTGGGCGGTACGGGTGGCACCAATGATTGTCGCCGTCATGAACGGTCGGCTGCGGCAAAAGGCAATGGCCATGTGGATGGGGGCGATGCCATGCTGCTCTGCCAGGGCCAAATAATGCCGCGTCGCGCTTTCGGAGTGCTCGTTGATGCGCCAGAAGCCCTTTTGATAGTCCTTGCGACTTGCAGGAGGCGTGGCGCCGTCGAGATATTTTCCGGTGAGCATACCGCCCGCCAACGGCGAATAGGCCAAGAGGCCGACATCTTCGTGGTGGCTGAGTTCGGCCAGGTCGTGATCGAACTGGCGGCGAATGAGATTGTATTCGTTCTGGACCGAGACCAGGCGCGGCAGGCCATGTTGTTCGGCAAGGCGCAACCATTGGGCAATGCCCCAAGTGGTTTCATTTGAAACCCCGATATGGCGGATCTTGCCTTCGCGCACCAGTTCGCCCAGCACGTCGAGCATCTCGAGAAGGTTGGCAAGGACATCGGTCGTGTCCTGTTGGTGGGGCGCATAGTCCCAATAATGCTGGAAATGATAGTGCCCGCGGCTGGCCCAATGGATCTGGTAGAGATCGACATAATCGGTCTTGAGCCGGCGAAGACTCTTTTCCAAGGCCTCGCGAATACCCTCGCCATCGGCGCGTCGCCCGCCGCGCAGAAACGGGCTGCCGCCGCCGCCGATCTTGCTGGCCAGCACCCAGCGATCCCGGTCCTTGTTGGCGGCAAACCAGTTGCCGATAATCTCCTCGGTACGGCCGCTGGTCTCGGGACTACCCGGCACCGCGTAGAGTTCGGCGGTGTCCATGAAGTTGATGCCTGCGTCGCGCCCCATGGCGATCTGCGCATGGCCTTCGGCTTCGGTGCTTTGGCTGCCCCATGTCATGGTGCCGAGGCAAATGTCGGTTACCTTGAGGTCGGTCCGACCCAATGTCTTGAAGTCCATCACGATGTCCGGTGCTGTGTCTTGCGGTGGGTCAGGGACCCTAGACCAGCTATTTCGGGCAGGGAAGTGATCCAGCGGCATTCGCCGATGGTGCAGACTGGGCAGGGGGTTATCCACAGGCTGGGCGCCGAAAAGCCTGGCCGCACACGCTCTCGGTCAAAAAAGCGTCATGCTGGGCAAGAGAGGGGTTGAGCTCCGCCCTTCCACCCCCTATATAGCCCTCACGTTGCACCGAACCGGTGCCAGCGCATGACGCGGGATGGAGCAGCCCGGTAGCTCGTCAGGCTCATAACCTGAAGGTCGCAGGTTCAAATCCTGCTCCCGCAACCAAACAAAGCCCGGTGAACTCGATGAGTTTGCTGGGCTTTTTGTTTATGGATTTGCACTGATAGCCGCCCATGTCAGGTTCTTAGAGAACTGGTTCATAGGCAGCCATCATCGTCCAGGGACCGGTGTTGGCTGCAAGGCGATGCTCGACAGCTTTAAATGTCGCCATCGCGCTGCCTGCCGAAGAAATTCCGTCCGCTTTTGATGAAAGCCTGGCAAGCCGCTATTGCAGCTTGCACACGCCATTGGCGCGCCCGGGTCCCGTATAGGACACATCCAGCGCCCCGTCGGCCATATTGGTCACCGACACGGTGACGTCGCCGGCCTTTGCCTCGAAATAGGTCTCGCTGAACGAGGTGAACGCCGCCTCCTTGCCGTTGAGATAGACCGGTCCACCCTCGTCTGCATGGACGAAAAGTTCGCCCGGGCATTCGGCATTGAAGAAGGGGATGGTTGCGCCGCCGGTCGCCGCAGTTTCAGTACCGGGCGTGGGGTTGCAGATGCCATTGGTGCCGCCGGGTCCAGTATAGGACAGAGCCGGCGTACCATCGGTGTTGATGGCAATGGAGATCGTGGTTTCGCCAAGGCTGGCTTCGGAATAGTCGTCGTTGAAGACTTCGAGCTCGGCTTCCTCTCCGTCGATATAGACGGGGCCGCTCTCGTCGGCATGCACCGCAATGCCGTCGGCGCAGGTGAAGTTCAGCTGCGGCACCGCCGCCTGTGCAGGAGCTGTCATCAGGCAGGCGGCAGCGAGGCCCGTGGCCAGAATAAGCTTGTTCATCGCAATGTCCTTCCAGTTGGCGACGGCCTGGCTGCCGTCAGTCGCCGAGAAAAACCACGTCGGCGATCGTGTAGGTTTCCGCACCGTCGTCGAGGATGCCGGTGGTCATGTCTTCAACCTTGGTGAAGGTCATCGTCATGCCCGGCGGGGGAACAGGCCTGCCGTTCCCGCCGCCGCCTACCAGGCGTGCACGCGCTTTTCGGGCGCGAGCCACATGGGGTCACCTTCCTTGATGTCGAAGGCCTCATAGAAGGCGTCCACATGCTGGAGGGCCGCAAAGGCGCGGTAGTCGCCGGTGGCATGGACGTCATTGCCGACGAGATAGGCTGTGTATTGGTCGGTCGACTTTGTTGCCCACATCTGGCTGAAGGCGACGAAACAGAGCTGCGACGGCGTCAGCCCGTTGGTTTCGACATTGTCCTCAGGATGCTCCTCGAGATAGGTCATCAGCGCTGCGTGAGCGAGGGTTATGCCGCCGAAGTCGGCCATGTTCTCCTTGACGTTCAGCGGGCCATTGGCCATCAGTCCGGGCAGAACCTCATAGGCATTGGCCTGATCCACCAGCTTCTGCGCTTCGGCCTCGAAAGCTGCCGCGTCGTCCGCCGTCCACCAGTCCCGAAGATTGCCATCGGCATCGAAGAGGCGCCCGCCGCTGTCGAAGCCATGGGTCATTTCGTGGCCGAGAACCGCGCCGAGGCGACAGAAATAGACCGGTGCGGGCTGCGAAATATCGAACATGCCGGGCTGGATAATGGCAGCAGGCACGTCAAAGCCATTCATCGACGGGCTATAGGCCGCGTTGACGCTGAGGGGCAGAGTGGCGTCGTCGCTGAAATGGGTCTCGACTACGGTCTTGCCCATCTTGGCGACCTCGACATCGATCATGTGTCGGTTGAGGCGCCTGATATTGCCGATCAGGTCATCGGATTTGATTTCGACCGAACTGTAGTCGAGCCATTCATTGGGATAGCCGGCATAATAAGTCAGCCGTTCCAGCTTCTCGATGGCGGCAGCGCGTGTCTCTTCGCTCAGCCAACTGCGGGTCTTGATGCGTTCAAGGAACGCCGCCTTGATCCGGTCCATCATGTCGAGCGCCGTCTGCCGTGTCTCCTCGGCGAAATAGGCATCGATATAGAGCCGCGACAGCGGCTGGCCGAGATTGGATTTGAGCAGGCTTTGCGCCATCTCCTCCCGCGGCTTGGTCTCCGAGGTCCCGATCAGGGATTGAATGAGGGCGATGCCCGGCGCCTCGAAAGCGGGGCCGAGATAGCTTGAATAGTTCTCGATCAGCCGGAAGCGGAGATAGGCCTTGATCTCATTGAGGGAATAATCACGCAGAATCTGCGACAAGACGCCGAGATAGCGCGGCTCGGTCTTGACCACAGTCTCTTCCGGCTCGAGGCCCAGGCCCCGCGCCAGCAGGGTCAGGTCGAGTTCGGGAATTTCTGCCTGCAAGTCCTCGAACGGTACCGGGTTATAGACATTGCGGGGGTCCACCCGCTCCACGGGTGTGGCCTTGCCCGCATGCATTTTTGCTTCGAGCTCAAAGACGAGGTCGGCTGTCTCGGTGGCAATTTCGGGACTATCACCGGCCAGGATCAGGGTGTCGCGCACGAAGGTCTTGTAGGCGACAACGCGCGCCGAATCCTCGCCTTCCTCATAGATGGCACCCAATGCAATACCGAGATCGCCGCTGAGGAACCACAACGCCATCTTGGTGCTGTCGGCGCGATCGGCATTAGGGACGATTGCGGCCAGCACGAAGGATGCGGTGTCGCGCCCACGCTTGCCGAGATATGTGGAAAGATCGTCAAGGCTGTCCACTGCTTCAAGCGTGTCGAGCGCTGGCTGCAGCGCCGTGACGCCTGCGGCATTGATCCGATCCAGATCCATGAAGGAATTGTAGAGGTCACCGACCTGCTGCGCCGGCGTTCCCGCTTCCGCGTCATCAGCCTTGGCCGCCGCATCCGATATGACCGTGGCCATCTGCTCGGTGACATGGTCCACCATGAAGCTGAACACATTCACATCTGGCGAGGAGGGGGGAATGACGGCCTGGTCGAGCCAGGCGCCCGACGTGTAGCGGTAAAAATCTTCCTTCGGTGAGACCGACCTGTCCATGTTCTCGACGGAGAAATTCAGCTCTGCCGCGCCAAGCGAGGGAATGGCTGGGGCGTCCTGCGCGAGCGCCGACACTCCCATCAGAGCAGTGGATGCGACAAGGGCGAAAGCACGTCTACGGTTCATGCTCGGTTTTCCTCAGGGCTGACGCGATAAGACCATCAGAATTCGCAATTTGCGAAATGGCAAATCACTTATCGGGCCTTACTTGCGCAAGTCGCGTTGGACGCCAGAACCGTCCCTAAGGTGAGAAAAATTCTGAATATTGCCTAAAATTGAAGCGATACAAAAAGCGATTTTGATTGCCACAATATCGGCACTTCTTCGCCAAACCGTGGGGTAATCAATTTATTTGCGGAGGCTGTCGTGAGCATCACATCAATCCGCCGTGCCTTCTTACCCGCTACCTTGACCACTTTAGTTGCTCTGATGCTGTCGCTGCTTCCAGCGTCGGCTCAGGATGCGAGGACTGTTGACGTTCGTTTTCCCCGCGGGGCCAGTGGCACCACGCTCTCGGACACCATCGAGGGCTATCAGACCATTGACTATCGCATCGGCGTATCAGCCGGTCAGACCATGTCCGTGCAGCTCGATACCAACAATTCGAGCAACTATTTCAACATCAGCGCCCCGGGCGCCTCGGATGCGCTGTTCAATGGCTCCATCTCGGGCAATTCCACCAATCTGCGCCTCACATCCTCGGGCAATTACACCATCAGCGTTTACCTGATGCGCAACGCCGCCCGGCGCAATGAGGCAGCCGACTTCGACCTGACCATCTCTGTGGACGGCTCAGCCGCCCAGGCGCCGCGTCCGACGACGCTTCCATCCGGCCCGGTGGCGCCGGTCAGTGTCGGCAGCGGACCCGAGTACTGGCAGGTTGAGGGGCTGGGCAGCGATACGCTCAATGTGCGCTCCGGCCCGTCGACCGGTAACCCGGTCATCGGCACGGTGCGCGATGGCGATACGCTGCGCAATTTCGGCTGCACCACCAGTGGCAGCACCCGCTGGTGTCAGGTCGAAACACCGCGCGGCCAGCGCGGTTGGGTCGCGGGCCGATATCTGCATGAATCTTTTGGCCAGCCAACTTCCCTGCCAACCGTCGTGAGGCCACGCTCCCAGCCGCAGCCGGTGCCGTCCAACCCAACGCCAAGTGCGGTGTCTAACGCTGACATGCCGCGCTTCTGCACCGGTGAAGCTTCGGCGCGTTTCGGAGTTCGACCGGCCGAGATAACGGTGAACAGCGTCCTCAGCCTTCCAGGCAATTATGTCGTGCAGGGCTGGTTCGACCAGGCCGATGGCAGCACGCAGTTCTTCAACTGCTACTTTGCGCTGGATGGCAGCTTTCAGTCTGTGCGCTAGTGTCCTGAGCGGCCCTGCTTTCGGTGGGGCCGCACGATTATTGAGGGCAGGAACAGGCGAAGGTCGGAACTATCCACATTATTGTGGGTGCCGATAGGAAGCAGTCCGAGCAACCGGATACTTGTGGTCCCTTTCGCGCATTGGTCGGCCGAATGGCACCTGCCCACCATGACTGGAATGTCCGTCAATGCATCGGTAATACGCGGATCCTGCCGACCCTAGCCTATTTGCGTACGGGCGCGCTTTGGGTGTCCGCACTGGCCCATCGCCACAATGATTGGCCGCTGTTATCTGTCGGCTTGCTGTCCGGACAGGGTCCAACCGGCTAGCGAACTAGGGCGTGGGCGCCTGCTGATCCATTTGATACCCCACCAGGGCAACAGGGGCGGCAGCGACAAGCAGGACGAATACTGCAACAAGAAATATCCCCAGCGTGGCGAGCACTGCTCGCAATCTGGACATTTGCGTCCCCTTGGACAACCACACCGTCTCGACCGCCAAATACCATATCGTTCCGGCCAGGGCGACCATGAGGCCCCACATGCTCCCACCGGGCAGCGCCTGGGCGTGCGAAGAGAGTTGCATGCCAAGGCTGATCGCCATGACGAAGGGAACAGTCGCATAGCTCTGGCTGTAGAATGCCGGCTTGAGAGTGTTGCGCGTCATGCGGGCGCCGCTGTTGCGTAGCTTCATGGTTGCGAACAACAGCGGGAAAAGGCTGAAGGCCAAGGCGCGAAAGACCAGCAGGTTTCGGTCATCTTGCAATAGCGTCGGAAAGACTGAAGGTGCGCGCCCTGCCACTGCACCCTCCAGGACGTGCAACAGGACCAGCGTCAACAACAGCAGGATGGGCGGGCTGACCGCATCGTCGAACTGTTCGTGATCTTTTTCGGTCAGTTCTTTTTGCGCATAGGCCAGCATCGATATCGGCCGCGTGACGATGCGCCAGAAGGTCAAAGGGTAAAACACGAACCATGTGATCAGCTCATAGAGCAGTTCCTCAATCGATTTGAGGAGCTTCATGAAATCCATGCGTGATACCTGCCGCAAAGTTGCGGATTTAACATGAACCACCCGGGCTTATGCGGCAACCATCGCTGTGATCCCGGCATCCTCACCGGTCTTGTACAGTCTGCCTCTAGCAATCCGTCCGCCTTAATCGGTGGCGCGGATTTGCCGAATAGAACGTGTCGATCATCTTCGTTGTTGTATCGAGATTGCGCGCCAGCATGTGGTGGTTCACGTCGATCATGGATGGGCTGAGTGACGTAAAAGTGCCCGAATAAGAAATTGTTGCGAAGCCGACCGTCGGGAGCGAGGCGCAATCCGGCGATTTTTGGCAACGGCGTCGGGCGCGCGCAGTCGTTCTCATGTGCCCGTCTAGCCCCTTGCCACCCAGCCAGCGAGTCCTTTGGGACCATACCGACGCGACGGAGCGTTGCTGCGGTTTGTGCTAGCTGGTGTGCTAACCCGCTCCGCGTCGGTATGCTAAGTCGCTGATCTTAAAGGAAGGTATTCGCGGTGCGCCAGGGGTGCCGTGTGCTAATCCAGCACAGTTTGGGGCCATGCGGTGCTGGCTTGAAACTCAAGCAAGCCATCAAACTTAAATGGAAGAAGGTGGTGCGCCTGTACGGTGCACAATCGAACCAAATCTTCGATGAATTAGCCCATTGGGAGCAAGTCCTTAAGGACACATCGTTAGCGCGTCCCGCTCCGCCATCGCTGTAGGGGGCCGCTATGACCCTCAACACCGAATTCGAGTGCGCGGCAATTGCCGCCACTAAGCCTCCTTATGAAAACGGGCCGAAGAAGAGGCTTTCACCGTTCAGCATCCGCCTGAGCGAGGCCGACCGCGCCCGCTTAGCTTTGGAGGCTGCGGGCGCTCCGCTCGGGGCCTATATAAAGTCCAAGCTTCTTGATGGGATTCCTGAGGGGCGCAAGCGCCGGAAGGTCCTCACCATACAGGACAGGGAGGCGCTTGCGCGGGCACTGGCACTGCTTGGCCGCTCCGAACTTCTCATCTCATTGCAGGATTTGGCGCGCGCTGCCGAGATTGGTACGCTGCTCATCACGCCAGAAACCGAAGCAGAAATCTCCGCCGCGATTGCACTCGTGTATGAAATCCGTGCGGCGATTCTGAATGCACTCGGCCACCGCACGGGAGGCCAGGCATGATCCTGAAAGCCTCTCAGCGCGGCGGCGGTCAAGATTTGGCGGCGCACCTTATGAAGATAGATGACAATGAGCATCTGTCTGTCCATGACCTGCGCGGCTTTGCCTCCACCGATCTGCACGGCGCATTTAGGGAAGCCGAAGCGATCAGCAAAGGCACTAAGTGCCGCCAATATCTTTTCTCCCTTTCTCTTAGTCCGCCTGCGGATGCGCGCGTCTCTGTCGATGAGTTTGAGAAGGCCATAGGCCGGATCGAAAAGGATCTCGATCTTGAAGGCCAGCCGCGCGCGATTGTCTTCCACGAAAAAGAAGGCCGTCGCCATGCGCATGCTGTGTGGTCGCGCATCGATGCCGAGACAATGACCGCAAAGCAAATGAGCTTTTTCAAGCAAAAGCTCATGGGCGTATCGCGTGAGCTGTATCTTGAGCACGGCTGGAAACTGCCGCGCGGATTGGAACGCGCGAGCGAGCGCGATCCGACAAACTTCAATCTGGCAGAATGGCAGCAAGCCAAACGTCAGGGCATCGATCCACGCTGGCTTAAATCCACGCTGCAAGATTGCTGGCAGCGGTCTGACAATACCGCATCATTTGAGCGGTCCTTGCTGGAGCGCGGTTTCTTCCTGGCCAAGGGCGACAAGCGCAGCTTTGTCGCCCTCGATCATCAGGGCGAAGTGTGGTCGCTGCCGCGTATGCTCGACCTCAAAACAAAAGAAGTGCGCGAGCGCCTTGGTGATGGCGATGCTCTCAAAAGCGTCGATGAGACAAAGGAAGTCATCGGCCAGCGCATGACGCCCGCAATCCGGCGTCACATCGAAGAAGCCAAAAAGCATTTCGAAAAACGCTCTGCATCGCTCGGCGAGAAGAAAGCCGCGATGACAAAAGAGCATCGGACTGAGCGCGCGGCGCTAAGCGCGCAGCAGGCCAATCAATGGGAATTGGAGGCGCGCGAAAGAGCGCAGCGTCTCCCAACCGGGCTTCGCGGCCTCTGGCATCGCATCACTGGAAAATATCAGGAAGTGCGGCGTGCCAATGAACAAGAGGCTGCGCAAACGCGCCTGCGCCATTCGCAGGAACGCCAGGACTTGATCGACAGGCAGCGCGAACGGCGCGCGGTCCTTCAAGCCGAATTCAAAGAACTACGAAGCGCGCAAGCCAAGCAGCTTTTGGAGCTGCGCAGCGATATCGGGCGCTTCTTCAAATTCACGCAGCACCACCAGATGCAGGCCCGCTCGCGTGGACAATCGCACGGCCTGCGCCTCGAACGCTAAACAGGGAATCTCACTATGAACAACAACAATTCTGAAGTGAACGGTATGGTCTTCGCGCTGGCACTGGTCGGTGTGTTCTTGCTCTTCGCCGCGATTTTCGTCGGCGTTATTTTGGCGCTTTATTCTTTGTTTTTGACGGGTGTGTGCTTCTGGGCCTGGAATGAGCCTAGAACGATTTTCAAAGAGACGATCAAACCATCGGAGGCGCGGTGCTTCGTTTATAGCGGCATTGCGGGCGCTTTTACTTCGCCGTTCGCTGTGGCCATCGTCGCCCAGATGGCCGACGTTCGGATTGATGATGATTACATCTTTCTGATCCTTCTTGGAGGATACACTATCGGCTCGCTGCTCAGTGCATGGATCATGCATCTCGCGGAAGAGCATGAGAAAGCGAACGCTTCAGAAATGATCGATGTGACGCCTTCAATTCCGGCGTCTCACTCAAAGCCCAGCAACGACAACGGCGATGATGGGCAAGGCTCTTTTGAGTTTGCCACCTGGGATGATGAGGAAAAGCGTTAGTGCGCCATCTCACCGAAATCTTCCAGTTTTTCTGGATGTTTGAATCTCAGTATCAGCAGCGTCTTGCCTGGAAGGACGCGGAAGAGATGCGCATTGCCAGAGCGCGGGCAGAAGCCCGCGCTGAGGCACAGCACAAAAGCATGCTTAGCGCCAATCCGAGTGGCCAGCTTGGTCACTCGGTCCTCAATGATGAAGACGCTCTTCGCAAATCAGGATTGATCGAATGAAGCATCCCAGCGAATACAAAAATCTACGCAAAGGTATTGAGCTCGGCTTCTTTAACAAGAAGCCGATTGTCTATGGCGGCACCGAACCTGTCGCCATTGATGCGCAGGCGGGCAAAGGCAAGCTCACACGGTTCCTCGGTGTCAACCTGGTCTCACCGCGCACGGCGCATCTGACCAAAATCATCACTGATCCGAAAGATGGAGAGCTTGCCTGGGTGTCCTGGAAGACGCTTGAACGCCAAGGCTATCAGGTCCGATTTATCAATCCCGGCAATCTCTATAGCTATCGCACAGACAGCTACAACATTAATACCCGCGTCATTGAGATTGCCGCGCGACCTGACCTCTACGGCATTTTGAACGAAGCGGCTTATGATGCTGCCAGCTATCTTGTGCCGATTGATCCCAACCCTGCGCATCGGTGGATCGGGCAAGGCGTTCGCTCTGCTTTTGCGCTCTACAATAAGATTACAGCGCGATTCCCAACGACGCGTTGGCCTTGCACACCTGGCGGGCTCTGGGACTTTTACGGACGTGCTGCCTATGAGATTGCCGATGATCTTTTGCTTTGGGCCAGTGATAACCGCCTGGAAGATGACTCCGGCATGTGCAGGCAAATTGCAGGCCTGACTGCCTCAACCGATCAATGGAATGCCTACTCCTCTCTCATCATCGAAAGGCTGCAAGCCTTTCAGCCTGGTGCAGCGGCACGTGGTGTTACCGAGCGCAACACATTCGATCCGGCTGAAATGAAGTCCACGCCAACTGCGCTTTTCATCATTGGATCGGCAACTTCAGAGAGTAGCCGAAGTTTTGTCGGCGCGATGATAGCAGCGATTGTGCAGCGGTTTGTGACCGCGCACGGTCCGCTGCGCGCGCTCGTCGTGGGCGAAGAATGGGGACAGCTATATGTCTCCAACTTCCATGAAATCCTGACGCTCTACCGCGAAGGCGGTATCAATTTTCTGGGCGTGTTTCAGAACGCCGCCGCACAAATTGAATCGCGCTATGGCCGGGAAACATCGCGGCTCTGGAAAAAGGCCGTGGCCCATACGCTCTATCGCGGTCTGCCCGACGATCAGACGCTCAAAGACATCGAGCACCGCTCAGGCAAAACCTCTGTCATGGTGCGAGGCTTCAACGTCAACAACAACCAGGTCAACGGTTCCGGCGACAACCTCGTGGAGCAGTCGCGCCCGCTCTTACAAGTGGAAGATATTCGCGCGGCCACAGGTGGCAGCAAGGCGCTGCTGGAATCCCGTGATCAAGGATTTTTCACGGTGGAGATGCCGAATTTTTGGGAACGGCCCGAGCTAACAGGTCTGCTGCGCGATGTGCGCGAAAAGCCCGAAAGGTATATTTTAGTATAGTCGGAGTTCGAAGGGGCATCAGCGAATGAACGCACACAGCCGTATGCATATAGTCTTATGGTTGTAAAAAACATTAAAAGGCATATGGCTAAATATCATGAGCAGCCTGTCAGAAGCAGAGAGCAGAATTAGATGCGCGCGCAGATACTACAGACATCTGTACGGCTCTGCCACCAGAGTTGAGCTTTGCTTCTCTGAAGATGATTACGGCTACATAGTATGGCCAGACGCCATTTTGGAACACGACACCGCAAAAAAATACTTCGGAATTCCAGTTAAATGTATGCAGAACCACTTTTCAGACGGATCGCCTGCGAACATCGCTACATGCCCTAAAAAGAACGGCTCAATGGGGTTGAGCCGCTCCATTAGGTTGCACGGCAATAGTACTGCCTTTCGTCGCTGGACCTATCAAAATCATCGTCACACACCATCGTAATTCGTCAGAAATGTTTTTCCCCGATCTGAAATGATTACCCTCCAATGCCGCTGCGGCATGGAGCACCGATGGAGGAAACGGAAAGTGCCTACGATTGAAGTTTCAGAAAAAGCCTATGAATTCCTGAAGGCGGAGGCAGAGCGCAACAAGCTCCTGATGGGAAAATCACCCGGAGAGTGGTTTCTCGTCGATCTCAACGAAATTGCCGACACCATCCTGCGGCGCGAGTTGGACCCAAATTTACGCGACGATGACGCGTCACCGTTATAGCATTAAGAATGCATATCCTTCGAACCGTCTCCCGCGATCATATCTAGGCGCAATGATCCGATAGGCTGGTGCCCGCTTAGACATCCATAAAAACCTTTATGGAACGGGCATTTGCGAGGTATGATCTGGGATGCTTGATGACACTCACAAACCGCTTTCCCAAGCGGCGGACCTTCCTCTTGTTCTCACAGGGCTGACAATTGTGGGAATGGCTCTGGCCATTGCCGGTTTTCTGCCTTTGGAAAGCACGGTGACCACACTGTCGTCCGTTCTGGGTATGACACTTGTTTATCTTGCCGGTGGTTTTCCCGCTGCGCAACGCGCCCTGACTGCCCTTTGGCAAGAACGCGTTCTCGACATCGATCTGTTGATGGTTGTGGCTGCCATCGCGGCAGCAGTCGTCGGCGCGCCGTTCGAAGGCGCAGTACTCCTGACGCTCTTCAGCCTTTCCACAACCCTTGAAGAAAGAGCACTTGGGCGGGCGCGGCGCGCCATTGAAGCCTTGATGGCCCTTCGGCCCGAAACGGCACTGCGTAAAACATCTGGTGGAGCCGTTGAAGAAATCTCTGCTGCTCAGCTTCGCGTCGGCGACATCGTAATACTTCGTCCGGGGGCGCGCGTTCCCGCTGACGGGACGATCCTCAATGGCCACAGCGCCATCGATGAAGCCAGCATTACAGGCGAGTCCATGCCCGTCAGCAAAGACCCTGGCACGCAGGTTTTCGAGGCCACAGTCAATCTCGATGGCGTACTTGAGGTAGAGGTCACGAAGGCTCTCGCCGAAAGCACGGTTGCGCGAATGATCGCCCTGGTAACGCAGGCACAGGCTGCGAAGGCACCATCGGAGCGGTTCAGCGCGTGGTTCGGTCAGCGCTATACGGTTGCGGTGCTGGCCGGTGCAGTGCTGGCTTTCATCGTCTTTTACTGGCTAGGCCGCGACTGGGACGAAGCCATGTACCGTTCTGCGACACTGCTGGTTGCTGCGAGTCCCTGTGCTATCGTGATTTCTGTACCGGCTGCTATCTTGTCTGGCCTGTCAGCAGCGGCTCGTAGCGGGGTGTTGTTCAAAGGCGGCGCAGCGCTCGAAACGTTGGCAGCCGTGGATACATTCGCTTTCGACAAGACAGGTACTCTGACCACCGGACGAGCGGCGGTCACCGGCGTGGTTGCGCTTGATGGGGACGAGGAACGATTCCTTTCGCTTCTCGCCGGGCTCGAAGCCCAATCAGAACATCATAGTGCCGATGCAATCAGGCAGGATGTTACGGCACGCGGCATTAAATTTGCCTATGTGGAAGATGTCAGCAACCGGCCCAGTGCAGGTATTGTCGGTTGCCATACCGACGGACAGCTCTGGGCAGGCAATCCGCGACTTGCCGCGCAGATGAACGCCTCGCTCGATCATTCGGCACTGAAGAGCCTTTCCGAAACGTCTCAGACAATTATCTATCTGGGACTTGGCTCTCGGGTACTGGGCGCGGTCAGTATCGCTGACCAGGTGCGCGCAACCTCCCGCTCGGCGCTTACAGCTCTGACAAGCAGAGGGATTAAGAAGATCGTTATGATGACCGGGGATCGTCGCCCGGTTGCTTTGCGTATCGGTCAAGAGCTTGGGCTGGCTGCTGAAAACATTCATGCCGACATGTTGCCAGAAGACAAAGTGCGCATGGTTGGCGAGCTTGCGAGCAATGGCAGGGTCGCCTTTGTAGGTGATGGCGTGAACGATGCGGCGGCGCTCGCCCGCGCCGATGTCGGTATCGCTATGGGAGCTGCTGGATCGGATGTCGCGCTTCAGGCGGCTGACGTTGCGCTCTTGTCCGAAGACATGGAGCGACTGGCCGCTGCCCATGATCTTGCCCGGAAGACGGCGTCGATCATCCGGCAGAACCTTACATTCGCTATAGGCGCAATGATTGTTCTCGTCACTGGCGGACTGTTTTTTGATTTGCCGCTCCCATTGGCTGTGATCGGGCATGAGGGTGGCACCGTACTGGTCGTATTGAACGGACTGCGCCTGCTCGCATCCCCCGTGCGCGCTAAACAATAGTACGCATGAATCGGATCACTCAGCTGACAAGGCATTTTTGATCAGTGGATAGTGGGCGCGGCTAAGCCGCGTCCACTTCCCATGGAAGCGATTGGGATTCGCGTTCCAGCAGCCAGTTAGCGGCTTCAGACGCTTTCGAAGCTGCCGTGAAGATCGCCTTCTTGTCGGTCTTGAGAACTCTTAGCCAGTTGCGAATGTAGCTGGCGTGATCCTGACGCGGTGTAAGAGTAATTCCAAGATCAGCGCAGAGAAATGCAGCGCCTAGTTCGGCAATTAGTTCTTCAACGGCATAGGCTTCACTGCCGAAGCGACCAGATAGGTCTCGGTTCAACCGCTTCTTTGCGCCTGTCCAGTGTGTTAGCTCATGGAACATTGTTGAATAGAAGCATTCGGCGGCGGTGGATTTTTTGGTGTCAATGAAACGCCTGCGTTCTGGCATCAGGATTTTGTCAGTGCCCGGAATGAAACACGCTTCATCACCTATCTCTTCAACATTGGCACCAGTGGCCCGTACGAAGGCTTCGGCTCGCGTGATTGGATTGAAACGAGCCTGATCAGGGAGATCGGTTATGTCCAGATCGTAGCCTTCGACTTGGGCGGCGTTGAAGACCCAGCTGGCTCTAGCGATCACCCGAAAGGTCGATCAGTTACTAGAGCGTATCGTCGATGCGAGCAGCGACACGGTCGTGCGCGCCTATGAGAAAAAGATCAAAGAGCTGGAATCTCAGAAGGCGATGCTGGCGGATAAAATCGCGAATTCCGGTAAGCCCATCCGTAGCTTTAGCGAAACTTATCGAACCGCCTTCGACTTCCTCGCAAACCCTTCAAAGCTATGGCATTCGCCCCGGATCGAAGATCGACGGGCCGTGCTGAAACTAGTCTTTGCTGAGAAGTTATCCGAAAGTACAGAAAAGGACGCCGCCATTAGGACTGCAAAAGTGCTTTCAGCGACCTGACACTATTTTTGGTGCTATTCTTGCTTGGTTAGGTCGAAGATCCCGTCTCCATCACCTTTCCCATACCTTCGAATGTGACTAGCAAGCCATCGATAAGCTTCGCGTAGATGTCCTGCAGCGAGGCGTCGTTGGCCAATCCAAGCCGAGCGGTGACTGAGGGTAAATGCGGTGAACTTGAACCGGAGGTAAGGTGCGAATAGGCAACGCGCAAATCGTAAAGTACGTAGAGCGGCGACATCAGTTTATTAATGTCGTCTTTCGGTGCGAGTGTCTGGAGAATGGTTTGAAGTCGTTTGAGACTGCCCGTACCTGGTGACTTTGCGCCAAGGCTTGCCACGACGCGGTCAAATGCACCGTTATCAAGAGACTCAAGGTAGATTTTATTCAGGGTGTCAGCGACGTGGCGGCGCTCTTTCGGCGTGTCTATAACCGGAGGATTGAATGATAGAGCGAGGTCTAGTGCCGCTGCCTCAAGATGTCCGAGAGACACCCCGCATTTCTTGAAGCTCTTATCTAGGAACTCTGACCTGAGCCGGAAAAGCTCGTCTTCTTTTGTGCGTGGCGTGAAAACACACTCGATTTGGCCATCATAAAATTCGCTACCCAAAGCATGATCGGAGGCGATGTTCTCTGATCTCAAATAGTACTGTTCGCTGTCGGGCAGCTTCGCAACGTCGCCAAGCCACATCACAACATTTCCGTGGCGGTTGATGCCAAAGCTTATGTAGTCGTCCTCGTCCGTAATGATCTGCCCGTACGTTGTGGAGGCAAACTGAACGCGATAACCCGGATAGTTGTCGTACTTCAAGAGGACCTGACGTTTGAAGAATAGCGGCTGCAAGAAACCTACGTCGAATGACCGATATAATCCGGGTAGGTAATTATAGTCATCTGAGTCATAGATGAACGGAACCTGGGTGAAGCCATAGGTTTCGGGAATTTTCTTCCTATCCACCGTCACTTTGTTCGATGTCTTTTTTGTCGCTTCATCATGAAGATGCACGACTGCAAACCGCGACCGATCCGGGAGTTGTTGATATCCGCAAGCGGGACACTGCAGCGTTGGCAGGCCTGTTATCCTGATTGTTATGCCGGAAACAACCTCGTCAAAATTCGTGTATGCAAGTTCAGTGTGGGTCTTGCACTGATTGCAATAGATCCGCTGTGGAATTCCATCAGTCGGTATTATTTCAGAAATTTCCATTCGCGCATTCAACCATGATTTGACCCGTAGTGCGATAAATTTGCTCTGTTTTTCCGTAAGTCTGTTTGATCATCTGGCCAGTGGTACTGCCTCTCCCATATAATGTGGCTGGGGGAACAAATGGACGAAACCAAACAACGACCATCACCGCGCTCAGAACAAGAGATTTTTTCTGATTTAAGATCGCTGGCACAGAGCGATGGCGCTTTGCATGAAATTTCGGCATTGGTCTACCGGGATTGGGTGACCAACTACGACCCAAAAGACGGTCGGATCACCAATGATCCCGACTATAGGTTTTCGACCGAGCGCCTGCACAAGAATGAGCTAATGCTCCTTGTCGGCTTAATGGTTCAGTCGAACAGTGACCGCATCTATTCAGTCGTTCAAGAAGAGAGCGAATTTGCTGCTCTTGCTGACAAACTCCTGCGGGAATTACACGATAGAATTAACTTTGAGGCATTTCCTGCGTTTGGCGCCACTGCGGGAAACCAACTTGGCGAGGCTGACGCCATAGGCCCCCTTGCGCGTGAAGCGATATTCTATGGCGCAGAGAATTTCTATGTTCATCAGTTAACGCGATTCACGCGGCTACGTTATCGCGACGACGCAATCTGGCTACTGCAAAACGCTGGGATGTCTATCAGGCCCATCATCGATATTGCGACATTTATAATGGATCGCATCAACAGTCAGATGTCGGCCATAGGCCATTACCGTTCCCAAGGTCAGGTCTTCACAAACGCTGATCTTACGAACAGCCTACTCATTGCAAAGGAGGATTTGCGAAAGAAATTTGGTGCGAAGGCGGATGCGTTCATAGCAAAATTTGTAACTCCTGCGACAGCCAGCAACATCCAGTTTGACAGCCCTTTCGCGGTGAACGGGGTGGCAATTGCGCCGATCATCGATTTGGGTGATGTGCTCTATGTTGCCAACCAATACCGCCTCATGGAGAGCCTCTATGAAAGCCCCTTTTATTGGATGGGACTTGATAAGGCTTATGTCCCGACCATGGCTAAGAACCGAGGAGCTTTTCTCGAAAAAACGACAGCTGAAATACTTCGTTCTGTGTTCGGCAAAGACCACGTTTTCGAGAACGTTATCATAGATAACGGAACGAAGAACGACGCTGGCGAAATTGACGTGCTTGTCCTCTACGGTGAGTTCGTGCTGATCGTGCAGGCCAAATCCAAGCGTGTTACAATGAAGGCCCGCGCAGGCGACACAGATGCGCTCAAGGCGGATTTCAAAGGCGCGATCCAAGACCCGTATCAACAGGCACTGAGTTGCGCCAATCTCGTGAAGAGCGGAGCATCGTGTCTGGGGCAAAACGGCAGGCCTATTGAAATGCCTAGATTGCCGCGCCTTTTTCCGGTCGTTGTGCTCAGTGACCCATTCCCTGGCGCGACGTTTATTTCACGGACCCTGCTTACTCGCGGAGAGAATATTGCGCCGGTAATATGGGACCTGGGCGTATTGGACTGTATTGCAAAAATGCTGCCAAAGCCTGTTGACTTGCTTTTCTACCTGCAATGCCGCGCCGCCGTATTCGACACTATGGGTTCAGACAGCGAGTACAACTATTTGGGTTATCATATCTCGCATAAGTTGGCCCTCGACCCCGAAGCCGATTTCATGATGCTCGACCGAGATTTCGCAACGGTAGTCGATGACTATATGATGGCTACCGACTTTGGCATTCCAGTAGCGCGACCAGTCGGAATTCTCGAACGTCTCTCTATTCCTCCCGTAACCGAATTGCTTGCAATATTGAAGGATGCCGATCCTCGTCTCGCATCGGTAGTTGTCGATCTTTACGATTTCTCTAGTGCGGCCTTAGAGGACTATGCGGCAGTCATTGTGCAAATTCGAGACGAAGTTCGAGCTACTGGCAAGGCGATCAAGGCATTTTCGATACCGACGGGGTCAGGCGGCATCACCTATGCCGTCGTGCAAAAGCACGACAAAGCCTCTTTGCGTTCTGCTGAAGTCATTGGTGAGAAGCATAAGTACGACACCAAAAGCGATCGCTGGTATGTGATTGTCGATTGCGTTCATACTGACAATCCAATCGATGCTCTACGTCCGTTGGTTTACCCCTGGGAAGAAGATGAAGATCAGGCGGCCAATTCCCTGGTGGCGTCCTCCCTGTTCAATTCAAGCGTTCAGCAACGAGTGATGGGCGAGAAAAGTAGAACTCCACCGCTGGACAAAGGCGCTCAAGGAGACTGAGTACAGCCTTCTGTCGAAACTCCTGGCTTCCTGATCAAGCACAATTCCATGATATTCGACTCACAAAAGCGGCAGGCGACTGCCTATTAAATGTGCTATAATTTCGACATGTTGCTATCGACAGCGGAAGATTTGGCGAAATTTGTGGACGAGCTCAAACGCGAGTCCGACCGGGGGCTTGCGCTTGTGGCCGCCGCATTGATCGATGATCGTTTGCTCGAAACGCTGCGATGCTTCTTCGTTGCGAACGCTGCCTCGCCCCGCCTCCTTGACGAGGGCAATGCTGCAATTGGAAGCCTATCTTCGAGAACCGACGCGTGTTTCGCGCTCGGGCTCATTGATGATTTTGAGTACGCCGAAATTGGCCTGCTGCGAAAAGTGCGAAACGAGTTCGCACATGCCAGGCATGGCATGTCTTTCAAGGACGAGCGCGTTAAAGGGCTATGCTCCGGGTTCAAATCGGATTTGCCCGAAGGCGGCGACTACCCTTTGAACGATGCGCGGTTTCGTTTCATGAACGCGGCCGTCGCCCTAGCGCTTCGGCTTTATCATCGTCCCGAGTGGGTTGAACAGGAACGCCGAACCGCCAAGACTTGGGTTTCCATGGACATGGTGAGTTGGCGGCGCGTCGAGGATCAACCACCGCCCAAAGGCGTTCCTGTTATCGCGATTGGGAAAATCAAAGAGCCTCGCGGCTCAGCAGATTGAGCTTTGCGGATTTGGTGTTTGGGGGCTAGGGGCGGCAACTTTTTGCGAGGGGTCCAGCGACGGAACGCTGGCGGCATCCAAACGCGCACGGTTGGTCTGGTGTCCAGAGGGCAGGAACGCCCTTTGGTCGTCTCCATGGGCGAAACCATCGGCGCGGTTTCCAAGGGGCGGCGGACGCCCCTGGTTGCAGTCCAGCGGCAAGCACGCCTGGTCAGGGTTCAAGGTCTTGGACAGGGCGGAACGCCCTCCATCCAAGCGGGATCAAACGGGCGTCCGTTTGAATGGCGCAGAAGAGGCTCAATGCCTCTGAAGTGCCACGGCCTGGGGGATGCAACGGGGGCGCGCAGCGGCCCCCTTGCCAAGATTGCGGTACTACACCGCACATCTTGCACTTCTTCTAACTCTCATTTCCCTGAATTTTTACCAGATATACTGCGGCGCTTGGGCTTGGCACTTTGACCAGCTCTGCGTCTGGCTCGAACCTTCCGCATCATGTCACGCTCGGTCATTTCTATAAGATAGAGCTGTGAGGCAATGATGTTGTCATGAATGGCGGCGATCTGACTGGCGTCGTCCGGACGGTCGCTATGTTCCAGAGCGGCGAGTGTCGCTGATCTGCGCGTGCGCCCAAGCATCGTTTGATAGGCAATCAGCTTTCCATGATCGGCCCATATATCAAGATTTTGCGGCGGTCGATTTAGAGGCCCGGTACACTTGATCGCCAGCTTTATGTCTCTGGACAAGGCTCCTGCTGTCACGTGCTGGTTCGCGGCGCGATACAATATCTCTGCCACCCTGTGCAGGATCGTTTCATCATTTCCTCCACGCAAAAGCGAAGTCAAAGCTTCGGCGTCCAATTGTTGGCTGAAATGGTCACCCGTCAGGCTGTAACTGTCATCATGCCCTCGCTCCAGATAGATGCGTGGGTCCACGTAAAACCCGATATCCATCAGACGCTTTCGTATCAGGGCAAATATGCGCGTCGTCGTATTCGGGTTGCGCCCATATCCACCCGATGAGCGTGTTCTTGTGACTTCGCTCGCGTCCATGCCAGCGGCATAGGCATCAATCAGTTTCTCGAACTGGTAGTCCGATAGCTTTTGACCGATCAGATAGCGGCCTGAATTTCTGTTAGCGGGCATGGTAGTACTTTTGGAAAATACGACCACCAGAGAGTTGGCGAAAAACTATGATTCTGAAATAGTTTAGCGCCTGAATACCATATCCCGCTCGATCCGTTTGCTAGTGTTACGCTGGTTGCCCTACGGGCAAATGGCGCTTCTACTAGGGGAGAAAATGTGAGAATTTAGGAATATATTCTTGCATTTTAACCAATGTTCCGGTATTGTTCACCCCACTTAAACAGTGAAACTGACTGGAGGCGATTGCGGAAAGGAGCGGGTCGATGACACAGGTAAATGACTATGGCTTGTCAGAAGCTCACGATCTCAGCCGTTATCGATCTCACGTGGTGCATCTGAATCTCGCCCCTGAGCGCGAGGCCGAGCTGCTTGTTACTGTTTGGCATATCATGGAAAATTTCGTGGATCGTGCCTTTGGCGATGATCCGGTCCAGCATGTGCATGAAATGCGCGTGATGGATGAAGACGGCCCGGCGGTCATGGTAGGATCGGGCAACACCCAATCCCAACCATACGATGATCGCCTGTCCAGCGCGTTTGCTTCCACCGCAGCAGGACGGCGAAAGAAGGAACGCCCATGACAACAAATCAACCTACCAAAGCTGTCATCTATTGCCGCGTATCCAGCACGAAGCAAAAGACGGAGGGCGATGGGCTTGCCAGTCAGGAAACGCGATGCCGCGAGTACGCCGCCTATCGCGGCTATGATGTCGTCGAGGTGTTCCGTGACGACGTTTCCGGTAGCTTGAAAGAGCGGCCCGGCATGCGCGGCATGCTTGGCTTTCTCAAGAAGCATAAGAAAGTGCCGCATGTCGTCATTATCGACGATATTTCCCGGCTGGCACGTGGCGTTGAAGCACATATCGAATTGCGCGCCGCTATCGCTGTCGCTGGCGGCATTCTCGAATCCCCATCGGTGGAGTTTGGCGAAGACGCTGATAGCGAGTTGCGGGAGTACCTTCTTGCAACCGTTGCACAGCACCAGCGCCGGAAAAATGCAGAGCAGACCAAGAACCGCATGCGCGCCCGCGCCATGAATGGCTATTGGGTCGCAAAAGCACCCATCGGCTATCGCATGGAGCGCAAGCCCGGCCATGGGAAGTTTCTTGTCCGCGATGAGCCTTTTGCATCCATCATTGCCAACGCCCTGCAAGGCTATGCGTCAGGGCGTTTTGAGACGATTGTGGAAGTGAAGCGTTTTCTTGAGGCGCAGCCTGCTTGGCCAAAAGACAAGCACGGTGAAGTCCATCAGGAACGAGTCAACGAACTGTTCGCGCGCCCTGTTTATGCCGCGCACATGACGCACGAACAATGGGGCTTGCACCTCATTCCGGCGAAGCACGAGCCGTTGGTATCTTTGGAAACGTGGCTTGCTGTCCAGAACCGCCATAGCGGTATGGCGAAAGCGCCCGTGCGGAAAGATTTTCGTGAGGACTTCCCGTTGCGCGGCTTTGTCACCTGCGGCCACTGCGGTGAGCCGCTGACGGCCTGTTGGTCGAAAGGGCGTAGTGCAACCTATCCATACTATCTCTGCGATACGCGCGGCTGCGCGATGGCGCGTAAGTCAATTCGCCGGGAGGTCATTGAAGGCGACTTTGAAAAGTTGCTTGGCAACCTCCAACCATCAGAAGGTCTGTTCAATCTCGCGTTTCAGATGTTCCGTGACCTGTGGGATGCGAAGGTTGCAAACGTACGCAGCCAGAGCGACCACTTGAGCAAGGAAATGCTGGTCATCGGGAGAAAGGTCGATCAGTTGCTTGATCGCATCGTTGATGCGTCCAGCGATTCAGTTGTTCGTGCCTATGAGAAGAAGATCAAAGAGCTTGAAGCCGAGAAGGCTGTGCTAGCCGACAAGATCGCAAATTCCGGCAAGCCCGTTAGAAGCTTTGGCGAAACTTATCGAACCGCCTTTGACTTCCTCGCAAACCCTTTGAAACTCTGGCATTCGCCCCGGATCGAAGATCGCCGTGCGGTGCTAAAGTTGGTCTTTACGGAGAAGTTGCCCTATGTGCGCGGTGAGGGTTATCGAACCGCGAAAATTTCAACACCATTCAAGATGTTAGGAGGCGTGAACATGCCTGAAAAAGTAATGGTGCCCAGAGCCGGAATCGAACCAGCGACACGCGGATTTTCAATCCGCTGCTCTACCAACTGAGCTATCTGGGCATCAGGGCGCGGTGGGCACCCGGCGACTAGCCACGCGCCTTATAGGTGAAGTGTTTTGGCGGCGCAAGCGGCAGAAGTGGAGTTGTGGAAAATCTGTCATGTGGCGGCAATGTCGCTGCCGCGCGTCACTGCTGGCGGGTTGGCATGAAGGTGCGGAATGCGTGCAACAGCAGGGCCAAAAGACGCTGTCTTGGCGGGCATGGTTTACAAGAGGTTAAACTCGGTTAGGGCATTGAAAGTACTTTTTGTTTTCGGCGCCGATTAGCGCTGTGGAGCGTCTGTGGCGCGCAGGCCGGTGGGCAGGGGCACTTTGTTCGTTGCCGGGTCCGGGATACATCTGTAGTTTCCGGACGTTGCTCGCTTGGGGACGTCATGGACCGGGCGAGGTGTGCGTTCCGGCGTGACGCGGGGTTTACTCTGCAGGTCTTTGCTGCCGGATAAGAAAAGGCTGGGTTTTGGGGCTGCTTGATCGCCATGCATTGCTGCGCTGGGTCGCCGCTGCCGCATTCGGTGGTGCGAGTGCGCTTGCGCTGGCTCCCGCGAGCGCCCAGGGCCTTTTGCCGGAGGCGTTCTTCAACGCGCCTTTCGATGCCACGGCCCCCACGGCGGTAGAAGCCGATGAGCTGATTTTCGATGCGCAGCGCAATATCATCACCGCCCGGGGCGATGTGGTGCTTGGGGCCAGCGGCTATGTCTTGCGCGGTCAGGATCTGGTCTATCGGCGCGGCAGTGGCGAATTGGTGTTCACCGGGGCTGTCAGCATCCGTGATCCGGCCGGCAATGTAGCCAGCGCCACTGATCTCAAGGTGACCGGCGGGCTCAAGCAGGCCTTCCTCAATTCCATCGCCATCACCTCCAGTGACGGGGCCCGCATTACCGCCGACAGCGCCGAATATGACCAGGCGTTGCGCACCATTCTCGACAATGCCAGCTATGCGCCATGCGGCGATTGTATCGACGCGCAGGGACGGCGGATCGGGTGGTCGGTCAGTGCCAGCCGGGTGGTCTATAATGCTGATGATGGATCGGTGAGTCTTGAAAACCCCACCTTGGCCCTGCTTGGCGTGCCGGTGGCGTGGCTGCCCTACCTCTGGCTGCCCGATCTCAGCGATAGCGCGCTTGAAAAGGCGCCTCGCCCCTCGCTCGATTATAGCGAGAGCATCGGCCTCAAGGTCGAAGTGCCGCTCAATGTCTATTCCACCAAATTTACCGATGTCATCTTTACGCCCACCCTGCTGACGCGTCAGGGCTTTCTGCTCGGCGCCGAATGGGTGCAGCGGTTTGATCAGGGCTCGTTCCGGATCAAGGCGTCGGGGCTCTACCAGTTCGACAAGAACGCCTTCACCTTTGCCGATGCGCAACGTGATTGGCGTGGTGCCTTGCAGACTTCGGGCGAATTCGTTCCGGTGGCCGACTGGAAGGTGGGATTTGCCTATGCGGCCTTCACCGACAGCGCCTATTTCGAAGATTATCGGCTGGATCCGGGCCGCGCAGCGGTGAACGAGGTCTATGCCACTCATCTGACCGCCGATACCTATCTCGATGCGCGGGTGCAGCAGTTCAATCTTCTTGGGGCCAACACCAACCAGACGCGGGCCCAGCAGGGTATTGCCCTGCCCAATATCCGGGTGGAAAAGAGCTTTACCCTGCCGCCCGGCGCGGGACGTATCGATGTCGAGGCGCGTCTCCTGGGTATCAGCCGGCAGGCAGACAGCTCTCGCGTCGTCAACGGCGTGACCTACGATCTTGGTTATGCCGGCACCAGGCTGCACGGCATGGCCCAGCTTGCCTGGCAAAACCAGATGATTGGCGGTGGCTTCGTCGCTACGCCCTTCCTGGGGGTGCGCATCGACGGCGCGCATTACGACAATACCAGCCTCCTGGCCAGTGCGCCGCCCAGCGGCAATCTCTGGGGCGTGACGCCCATCGCGGCCTTGGATGTTCGCTACCCGATGGCTGCCCATAGTCCCGGCGTGACGCATCTGATCGAGCCGATCGGGCAGATCGTCTATCGGGGTGCGGCCAGCAGCAAGCCCGGCATTACCAATGAAGACAGTCAGAGCGTGGTGCTCGATGACACCAATGTCTTCACCTATAACCGCTTCACCGGCATCGACCGGCAGGAAACTGGCCTGCGTGCTAATATCGGTGGGCGTTATCTCGCCAGTTTTGATGGTGGCGACTATCTCGAGGTGATCGCCGGGCAGTCGTTCCTGCTCGCCGGCACCAATGCCTTTGCCCTACCCGACTCGACGCAGGCGGGAGTGGGCTCAGGGCTTGAGGCCAATTCGTCTTATGCGGTGCTTGGTGCCTATGCCGGGGGCACGGGCGGCCTGAAGCTCGGCGGCAAGGCGCAGATCGACACGGCCAAGCTGGCTCTGGCGCGGGTCGGTCTGGGTGCCAGCTACAGCCAGGAGCGGTTCTCGGCCGCGCTCAATTACCGCTACACTGCTGCTGTTCCTGCCGCTGGTATGGTGCGCGACCAGAACGAGATCGGCGCGGAGCTGACGGTGCCCGTCAGCGATTACTGGTCGGTGTCCGGCAGTACCTATTGGGACCTCAACGCCAATAGTTTCCTGCAGGTGGGTGCCGGCCTGATGTATGATGACGGTTATCTGCAGATCGGTGCTGGCGCGTCGCGGACTGGTGCGACCCACATCAAGCCCAATGATACGCGGGTCACTGCCACATTCCGCCTCAAGGCGCCTGCCGGCTTCGATATCGGCTATACCGGCCCCGGCGTGGCGCCATAAGGACGCTGAGATGACCCGAATTCGACTTCTTGGCATGATGAGCGCAGTGCTGTTGGCGACGACGCTTGTGGCCTGCACCAGCTTTGCCCCGGTCTATGGCGATCGGTCCGCCGCGGCTATGGCCTCAACGCGGTTCAGCTTTGCGCCGCCCGTCAACCGGCTGAGCCAAATCGTTCTCAACCGATTGGCGATTGCCTTTCCGGCCACGGGTGGCGCCGGTGATCCGGTACTGAGCGTCGCGGCCGTCAAGTCGGGCCCGTCGATAGGGATTTCAAACGCTATTCCAGCCGGTCGCCCGGTGGGCATGCGCGTCGAAGCCACCGTGACCATCCGCCAGCCGGACGGGCAGACGGTGTCGTTCACGCGCTTTGCCGACACCAGCTATCAGGGCGAAAAGCTCTCGCCGACCAATTACGAATCCGAGATCGGCGCTGAAGAAGCCGCGGCGCATGCGGTGGCTGAGGCCTTGCGGGCCGCCATTCTCGCCGGTTATCGGCCGGGTGGGGTCAGCACGCCACAACGTTGACGGCCAGGCCTGCCTGGCTGGTTTCCTTGTATTTGTCGCTCATGTCGCGTCCGGTCTGGCGCATGGTCTCGACGCAGGCGTCGAGCGGCACAGCATGGGTGCCGTCCCCCTTGAGGGCCAGCGACGCCGCGGTGACCGCCTTGACCGCGCCGAAGGCATTGCGTTCGATGCACGGGATTTGCACCAGACCTCCCACTGGGTCGCAGGTCATGCCCAGATGGTGCTCGAGAGCAATTTCGGCGGCGTTTTCAACCTGCTCGGGCGTGCCGCCCATAATGGCGCAGAGCCCGGCTGCGGCCATGGACGAGGCCGAGCCCACCTCGCCCTGACATCCCACTTCGGCGCCAGAGATGGAGGCGTTGTGCTTGATGATGCCGCCAATGGCCGCAGCGGTCAGCAGGTAGTCGCGGATGGCGCCTTGGCCGGTGCCGGCATTGAACTGAATGGCGTAGCGGATGACCGCGGGAATAACGCCTGCGGCGCCATTGGTTGGGGCGGTGACGACACGGCCTCCGGCGGCGTTTTCCTCGTTTACCGCCATGGCGAAGAGGCTGAGCCAGTCATTGGCCATCAGCGGGTCGATTTCGTTGCGTTGCCAGCGCTCGGCCAACTGCGTGTGGATCGCCCTGGCCCGACGCCGCACCTTGAGCCCGCCGGGCAATTGCCCGTCCTGAACCAGGCCACGGTCGATACATCCCGACATGGCCGCCCAGATGGCGTCGAGGCCCCGGTCTAGCGCCTGCCGGCTCATGCGCGCCTCTTCATTGGCGCGCTTCATCGCGGCGATGGAAAGGCCTGATTGCCGCGCCATGTCCAGCATCTGCCGGGCATTGGCAAAGGGCCAGGGCACGTCCTGCGGCTCGGCTGGCGCTGAGCGCATGGCCTCCAATTCGTCGGCGCTGACCACAAAGCCGCCGCCGATGGAATAGTAGATGCGGCGCAGCACCAACTGCCCGTCCGCATCCCAGGCGGCGAACTGCATGCCGTTGGGGTGGCCGGACAGGGGCGTTCGCCGGTCGAGTTCGAGATCGACGGCGGGACGGAAGCGATAGCTGGGGTGGCCCTCGGGCGAGACCTGGCCAGATTGGCGCACCGTATCGAGAATGGCGTCCATCTGGTCAGGGTCGATGCTGGACGGCTCGTGTCCGGCAAGACCGAGGATGACGGCGCGATCGCTGCCGTGACCAATGCCTGTATAGGCCAGAGAGCCATGCAGGCTCGCCGTCAGCGCCTTGGGCTGGGCGCGCGATGCGCGGGGCCAGTTGGCGCCGACAAGTTCATCGAGGAAGCGGCGCGCGGCCGACATCGGGCCCATTGTGTGCGAGCTCGATGGACCCACGCCGATCTTGAAGACGTCGAAAACGGACAGGAACATGATCCATCTTACCCCGGCGGCACCGGAGAGCAACCATGGGTCAGGCTCAATTGTTCCGGAATCGGCAACAGAGCGTGGCCATGCCGGGCGATTGCCCGTGGCGGGCTAAAAGACAATATCGGAGCAAACAGGAGAGACAGCATGGCCATGTATCAATTCCGTTCTGCCCCGGGCGCCGACGACGCCGCGCCGGTGATTTTCCTCTTCCATGGTACGGGTGGGGACGAGAACCAGTTTTTCGAGCTGGCCGGACAACTGCTGCCGGAGGCCCGCAGGGTTGCGCCGCGTGGCGATGTCAGCGAGGGCGGCGCGCTCCGCTATTTCAAGCGGACCGCCGAAGGCATCTACGACATGGCCGATCTTGCCATGAGGACCAGCGCCATGGCCGACTTCGTGCGCGAGGCGATCGGCGCGGAGCGGCCGCGCCAGGTGCTGGGGCTGGGTTATTCCAATGGTGCCAATATTCTGGCCTCGGTGATGTTTGCTGCGCCCGACCTGTTCGATGGGGTGATACTGATGCATCCGCTCATTCCCTTTGCGCCGCCCGCAGCCGATTTCAGCGATCGGCGGGTGCTGATCACAGCGGGGCGCCGCGACCCGATTGCGCCAGCCGGGGCAACGCAAGCGCTTTCGGATTATTTTTCGAGGTCCGGTGCCCAGACAGAGCTGGCCTGGCACGAGGGCGGCCATGAGGTGCGCAACGAGGAATTGCTGGCTATCCAGGCCTGGTTGCGGGCCTAAGGGCAGGCGGTTCCGGTTGGTTGGGCGTTAACAGAGTCTATAGGCGTTTTGCGCAAGGATAAGTCCGCGGGAGGGCCCCGCATCCACCAACCGGATCCCGAGCATGCCTGCGCCTCGCCGCTCAATCACCAATTCCCTGACCTCCAGGGTGCTGATTTTCGTGGTGCTGGCCTTTGCGCTGGTGGCGGTCCCCAGTTATTTCGCCTTCAACTGGATCGTTGCGTCGACCGTTATCCAGCTCGGCACGCTCTTTGCCGAAAAGCAGGTGCTTTATGATCGCCATCGCGGTCTGGGCACATTGATTCGAGAGGTGTCGCTAGCCGAGACCTTGGCGGGCAGCCAGGCGATCCGCGACTGGACACGCAATGAGGACGATCCCGTGCTCAAGCGCCGTGGCATTGCCGAGCTTGAGCACTACCGGCAGAATTTTGCCGATCGCTCCTATTTCTTCGTCATCGACGCTTCAAAAAACTACTATTTCAACGATGCCGGCAATGGCTATGCCGGCAACCAGCTGCGCTATGCGGTGAGCGCCGACAACCCCCGCGACGCCTGGTATTTCGCCACCAAGTCGCTGGGTGACGGGTGCCATCTCAATGTCGACAACGACGCCAATCTGGGCGTGACCAAGGTGTGGATGAACTGCGTCATCCGCGAGGGACGCACGGTGCTCGGGGTTTTGGGTACGGGCATCGACCTCACCGCCTTCATTCAGGAAGTGGTCAATGTGCCCCAGGTCGGCGTGACCTCGATGTTCGTCGATCGCCGCGGTCTGGTGCAGGCACATCGCGACCAGAACCTGGTCAATTTGGCCAGCCTCTCGGAGGATATCCGGGCCAAGCGCACCGTGTTCTCGCTGGTGGACAGCCCCAAGGATGAGGCCGTGCTGCGTGGACTGATGGAGGATGTCACCGACGGGGAGACGCTGGCGCGCTCGGCTTTCGTCGATATCGGCGGCAAGCCTACGCTGGTGGGCGTGGGCTATCTCGACCGGCTCGGCTGGTACAATGTGACCTTGATGGATGTCGACGCCATCATCGACCGGCAGCTGTTCCTGCCCATCGGGCTGCTGCTGATATCGGTGATGGGGTTGGGGACGATCATGTTGGTCCTCGTGTTCAAGCGACAGGTGCTCGACCGGCTGGTGCGGCTTGAGGGCGTGGTGCGCAGCGCCCGAGAAGGGGACTATGGTCCGGCCCTGCATATGGGCGTGGGGCAACAGGATGAAATCGGCCGGCTTTCGGCCGCCTTTACAGAGATGGCGACGGCCGTGGACGACAATACGCGGCTGCTCGAAGCAAGGGTGCGCGAGCGAACGCGCGAGCTCGAGCAATTGGCGTTTCGCGACGGGCAGACGGGTATTCTCAACCGCCGCGGTTTTGCAGAGGCCCATGAGCAGGCCGCAGCGGCAGGTGATTATGGCCTGATGCTTCTGGATATCGACCGGTTCAAGACCATCAATGACAATTATGGCCATGCCGCCGGTGATGCTGTGGTGCTGGAGGTGGCGCGGCGGATCGGCACCATTATGGGGACCGGTGACAGCTGCGCGCGCTGGGGTGGTGACGAGTTCATCGTGCTGCTGCCCGGCTGTGCGGCGGCGGCGCTGCGACCGGCGGCACTGCGGCTGATGGCGGCCATCACCGAGGCGCCCGTCATCGGGCCGGCCGGCGAGCAGATGGCGATCTCGATCAGTGTCGGCGCGTGCCTGGCCGAGCGCGGCGACAATCTCGACCTTGCTGCCGATATGGCCGATGCGGCTCTCTATATGGCCAAGGAGCGCGGGCGTAATATGGTTGTCGTCTTCGACGCCAAGATGCAGATGCAGCCGCGCACGGCCTGACCCCCGTTTGTCGGCCGTAAAAATCCCGGATATCCTGATCCAGAAACTTGCATGCCGAGGAGGCGTAAGGTGTTGAAATTTCTTCCTGTTGTGGCAATGGCGATTGCCGGCTTCACGGCGCCGACGGTGATGGTGGCGCAGGCCGCCAGTTTTGACTGCGCCAAGGCGTCAACGCCGTTCGAGCACGCAATCTGCGACAATCCCGAGCTTTCTCGGGCCGATGAGCGGCTGAGCAAGACCTATGAAACGGCGATTGGCGGGCTCTCCAAGGCGGCGCTTGACGCCGTGCGCGCCGATCAGCGCATCTGGCTGGACTATGCGCAGAAGGCCTGCACCTCCGATGCCAAGCCGATGGCCAAGGGCTCCTATAGCGAGAACGGGGTGTCGTGCCTCGTCGATATTTTCAGTAGCCGCAGCCAGGTGCTCGAAACCAGCCGAATGATGGATGGACGGCGGTTCTATCCGCAGTCACGCTATGCGGCGCTGCCCGATCCCTATGAGGCAGATGATCCCGATTCCAATTGGCCCGTGGCCCAGCACGAGCAGACGCTTGTACAGCTGGATTCGAGCGAACCCTATGCGGTGGCGTTCAACGAATTCGTGCGCAAGCAGGGTGAGGTCGAGCTCGGCATGTTCGCTGCCCAGGGCGGCGAAGGGGACGGACAAGACGACGACACCAGCAATACCGACAACAAGATCACCGTTCAGGAACAAGCCGGAACCGGCCGTATCTCATTGGCAGTAAACACGTATTGGTATGGCCACGGCGCTGCGCACGGCAATTATTCGCTCTCCTACCTGCACTATCTCGTCGATGAGAAGCGCGGGCTCGAGGCTACGGATATGTTTACCGGCAAGGGCTGGGAGAAGAAGCTGACGGCGCTGACGCTGGCGGCACTCCAGGCCGAGCATGGCGACAATCTCATGCTCGATGACAACAGCAACGTCGTTGCCCTGGTGGCGGTCGATCCGACGCGCTGGGACTTTTCCGATGATTACGGGCTACTGATCCAGTTCGAGCCTTACGAGGTCTCCGCCTATGCGTATGGCGCGCCGACGGCGCGGGTGTCCTGGACCGATCTTGAGCCGTATCTGTCTGAGAAGGCTGATAAAATTCGCTACGGCTATTAGGAGTGCAGATCCGCCCATTCTGGGTGGCGGCGGAATTGCACGACGACATAGGGGCAGACTGGGGTGATCTTGAACCCCTCTGCCCTCGCGTCTGCGATGGCGGCCTTGACCAGTTGGGCGGCGATGCCGCGGCCTTCATATTCGGGGGGCACGCCGGTATGGTCGATGACCATGGGGCCGCCTTCGGACCAGCGATAGGTCATTTCGGCTTCGAAACCGGGGGCAAGGTCGATGACATAGCGGCCTCTGGTGGCGCTCTGCTCGCGCCGGATCTCGTACTCGCCTTCGGCCATGACCAGCCCCTTTAGTTGTGAGTCTTGCCGGAGTCTGAACGGATTATGAACGGCTCGCAAGGGGAGACGGTTGACAGCCACGCTGCCGGAGCGATGCTGATCGCAATTCCACCCAACCTAGACCCGCCATGAGCGCGCTATTGCATCACATGATCTCCTCCGGCCCGCGTCCGGTCGCCCCGTTCAGTCATGCGGTGGAGGCCGATGGCTGGGTGTTCATCACCGGGCAGATGCCCACCGATCCGGCGGCGCCCGATGCGCCGCTGCCCGAGGGGGTGGAGGCGCAGACGCGGCGGGTGGTGGAGAACCTCAGAATCGTGCTCGGCGGCATCGGGCTGGGGCTCGAGCATGTGACCATGGCCCGCATCTATCTCACGCAGTTCGAACGCGACTATGCCGCGCTCAATGCGCTCTGGCCCAGTTTTTTCGAGCCCGGCAAATTGCCGGCGCGCACGACGGTCGGCGTCACGGCGCTGGCCGTTGGCGCGCTGGTGGAAATCGATCTGGTGGCGCGGCGGCCCTGAGGGCGGAAAACCCGGGTCGCGACGCGGCGGCGGCTTGACCGGACCGACGCTTTGCGCGAGCAGTGGGCGCATGGATGGGGCGAGGCTGTCGCGCCCCAAAGCCGGACACAATGTCGGCTCCCGATCCTTTCGACAGCGCCAGCGAGAGTGACTGATCCCGTGTCAAAGCCCCCCTATGTCGTCGACCAGTTGATCTCGGCCAAGGCGATTGCCGCGCGCGTCGAGGCGCTGGCGGCCGAAATCACCGAGACTTTTCACGACACCGACAAGCTGGTGGTGGTGGGGCTGCTGCGCGGCTCGTTCATCTTCATCGCCGATCTGGTGCGCGAGATCGACCTGCCGGTCGAGGTGGATTTCCTCGAAGCCTCCTCCTATGGCGACGCGATGGAATCGAGCCGCGAGGTGCGGATCTTGAAGGATCTGCGCGGCGAAATCGCCGGGCGCGACGTGCTGGTGGTCGAGGATATCATCGATACCGGCCATACGCTCAAGCACGTGCTCGAGATTCTCGAAACCCGCCATCCCCGCCGCATGGAAGTGTGTGCCCTGCTCAACAAGCCCAGCCGCCGCGAAACGCAGGTGCCGGCGCGCTGGATCGGCTTCGACATTCCCGATGAATTCGTGGTCGGCTATGGCATCGACTATGCCCAGCGCAACCGGAATTTGCCGCATATCGGCAAGGTGCGGTTCGTCGAATAGGGCACCGATTTTCCCTTCTCCCTTTGTGGAGGAAGGTGGATTGCGCGCAGCGCAAGGCGGATGAGGGGCTTAGGCCACCGCTCGTCACCCTCGGGCCTGACCCAAGGGGTCTTCACTTTCAGCAACCGCCAAAACAAAACACCCTCGGGTCAAGCCCGAGGGTGACGCTCTGCGCGTATAGCACGATCACGGGGCAGCGCCCCTACATCACCGCCCCGACCTGCCAGGGGACGAATTCGTTGTCGCCATAGCCAAGGGCTTCGGATTTGGTCTCTTCCCCCGACGCCACCTTGAGGATGAGGTCGAAGATTTCCTGGCCCTTCTGCTCGATGGAGACGCCTTCGACGATATCGCCGCAATTGATGTCCATGTCGTCGGTCATGCGCGCATAGACATCGGAATTGGTGGCGAGCTTGATCGAGGGGACGGGCTTGCAGCCATAGGCGGAGCCACGGCCGGTGGTGAAGCACAGGATATTGGCGCCGCCGGCGACCTGGCCGGTGGCCGAGACCGGATCGAAGCCGGGCGTGTCCATGAAGACAAAGCCCTTTTCGGTGACCTTTTCGGCATATTCATAGACGGCGGTGAGCGGGGTGGTGCCACCCTTGGCGGCAGCACCCAGCGACTTTTCGAGAATGGTGGTGAGCCCGCCCAGCTTGTTGCCGGGCGAGGGATTGTTGTTCATCTCGCCATGGTTGCGCCGCGTATAATCTTCCCACCAATGAATGCGCTGGATGAGCTTTTCGCCCACGGCGCGGCTGGCGGCACGGCGGGTGAGCAGGTGTTCGGCGCCATAGATTTCGGGGGTTTCCGAGAGAATGGCGGTGCCGCCATTGCGCACCAGGATGTCGGCGGCATAGCCGAGTGCGGGATTGGCGGTGATGCCGGAATAGCCGTCGGAGCCACCGCATTGCAGCGCCAGGGTCAAATGACTGGCATCGACGGTCTCGCGGCGGGCCGCCGCGGCGGTGGGCAGCATTTCCCTGACCTTTTCGACACCCCATTCGATCATCTTTTTGGTGCCGCCACGCTCCTGAATGGTCATGGTCTGGAACGTCTGGCTTTCCTCGATGCCATAGAGTTCCTTCATGCGGCCGATCTGGAACACTTCGCAGCCGAGACCCACCAGCAGCGCCGCCCCGAGATTGGGGTTGGAGGTGTAGCCCCATTGGGTGCGCTTCAAGATGTCAAAGCCTTCGCCGCGACTTTCCATGCCGCAGCCGGTGCCGTGCACGAAGGGCACGACGCCGTCGATCTCAGGGTAATCATCGAGAATGCCGGAGCGGTTGATGGCTTCGGCGACGAATTTGGCGACGGTAGCAGAGCAGTTCACCGAGGTCAGGATGCCGATATAGTTGCGGGTGCCGACGCTGCCATTGGCGCGGCGATAGCCCTCGAAGGTGGCGCGCTGCGCCTGGGGCAGGAAGTCGACGGGGATAGCGCCCTCGGCAAAGGCATAGTCGTGTACCAGCGTGCCGTCGGGCCCGCCCATGCCGCAATTGTGCTCGTGCACCCAATCGCCGGGCGCGATCGGTTCCTTGGCAAAGCCGATGATCTGGCCGAACTTGACCACCGCGTCTCCCGCCGCAATCGGCCGGGTGGCGAATTTGTGCCCGCGCGGAACGCGGCGGACGATGCTGACGCCCTGAGCGGTCTCGGCGCCGACATCGAGATTGGCCAAAGCCACCGCGATATTGTCGGAGGGGTTGAGCACGAGCGTCTTGCCTTGCGGGCGGATCAGGGTGTCGGTCATGGCGGTGTCTTGAGTCCGGGGGCCTGGGGAAACACGGATCGGCGCTTTACCTGGTCGGGGTTTGCCCGCAGATTGCGGGCGGTGACGACGCTTCGGCATTGTCAAGCACTGAGACCCTAACTAACATGTTAGCATGAAAACGGAAGCCGGTCCTTATGATTTTCTGCCCGCAGCGGGGACATTCTCGCGCGGCAGCGTTACCATCGATGTCACCAATAGCCTGCGCCACGCCATCGTGACGCTGGCGCTGCCGCCCGGCGCGGTGGTGGACAAGGCGGCGATCTGCACGCAGTTGGGGGTGTCGCGCTTTCCGGTGAGCGAGGCGCTGGCGCGCCTAGCCGATGAGGGGCTGGTGGATATTGCGCCGCAGCGTGGCACCACCGTGTCGCTGGTGCGCATCGCCGATGTGCGGGAATATATGCTGATCCGCAAAGGCCTCGAAAGCGAGGCTTTGCGGGTGCTGATCGGCAAGCACGATGCCGAGGTGATCGCGGCGCTGCATGCCAATATGGCCGATCAGCGCGAGGCGGCGAGCCGGGACGACGCGGAAATCTTCCACCAGATCGATGTGGGTTTTCACGACACCATTTTCCGCACTATGCGGCTCTCCAAGGTCAAGTCGATCATCGACCGGGCCCGCGCCAATCTCGACCGGGCGCGGCGGCTGATCATCACCCCGCGCCGGCTGGCGCTGACCATTGCCGAGCATCAGGCGATTTTCGACGGCATCCTGGCAGGTGATGCGCCACAGGCCATCGCCGCGATCCGCGCCCATATCGACGCGGTGATGGTGGAGCTGTTCGCCTTTGCACGTGAACATCCCGAGCTGTTTGACGACGGGGCGGAATTTGCCAGTGACACCGACGATTTTCCGTTCGGTTGAGACGGAGCATGGCGATGGCACCGCGCCTGAGTCTGGTCTTGGCGATTACCGGCCTGCTGTTCGGGCTCGTGGGGAGCACCGGGCCGGCACTGGCCAATTGTCCGGATCGCCCGGCCTGCACGGGATGCGGTTGCAAGGGCGGGCCCGGCTATCGCGGTCCGGATGGGACATGCGTGGGCTTCAAGCAGCTGGCCCGGGTCTGCGGCGATCCGCCCACCACCAGATGCACATTCGAGAATGCCCCGGGCACCGGGCTCAACCGCAGCTGTGCCCTGGGCCTGGAGAGTGAAGAGGATCAATAATGCTCAAGTCCATTCCGCCCATTTTGGGCCCTGACCTGCTCTATGCCTTGCGCGCCATGGGCCATGGCGATGAGATCGTCATCGTCGACGCCAATTTTCCGGCCGAGTATCTGGGGCCCGAGGTGATGCGGCTCGACGGGGTTTCGGCCACGCAGGTGCTTGACGCGGTGCTGACGCTGATGCCGCTCGACGATTTCGTCGATGCCGCCGCCATCGGCATGGCGGTGGTGGGCGATGCGGCGGCGCGGCCGCCCATCTATGGGGAATTCGAGACCATCATCACCCGGCACGAGCCGGGGCAGGGCTTTTCCACCATAGAGCGCTTTGCCTTTTACGAGCGGGCGCGCACGGCGGCGGCGGTGGTGCAGACCGGGGAAGCGCGCCTTTACGGCAACATCATTCTCAAGAAGGGCATCATCCGTCCCGCTGCCGCATAAAGCGAACGGATTGATCCAAGGTCGGCCTCGACAGGCTAACATGTCAGCCTGTATGGACAGGCCACATCATAGGGAGACCCCGCCATGAAACTGCTCCGCATTGGCGCCAAGGGCGCCGAAAAGCCCGCCATTCTCGCTGCCGACGGCACCGTGCGCGATCTCTCCGGCATCGTCTCCGACATTGCCGGCGCGACGCTGCTGCCCGAAGGGCTCGCCAGGATCGCCGGTGCCGACATCAATGCACTGCCGGTGCTCGATGCCGGCCAGCGCATTGGCCCCTGTGTCGGGCAGGTGGGCAAGTTCATCTGTATCGGCCTCAATTATGCCGACCACGCCGCCGAGACCGGTTCGCCCATTCCGGCTGAGCCGATCATCTTCATGAAGGCGACCAGCGCCATCATCGGGCCGAACGACGACGTGATCATTCCCAAGAACGCCATCAAGCCGGACTGGGAAGTGGAACTGGGCATCGTCATCGGCAAGGAAGCCCGTTATGTCGAGGAAAAGGACGCGCTGGACCATGTGGCCGGCTATTGCCTGATCAACGACGTGTCCGAGCGGCATTTCCAGACCGAACGCGGCGGCACCTGGGACAAGGGCAAGGGCGCCGACACGTTCGGTCCCATCGGCCCCTGGGTCGTCACCAAGGACGAAGTGGCCGATCCGCAGAACCTCAAGATGTGGCTCGAAGTGGATGGCAAGCGCTATCAGAACGGCTCCACCAAGACCATGATCTTCGGGGTGGCCACCATAGTCTCCTATGTCAGCCAGTTCATGAGCCTGCAGCCGGGCGACATCATCTCGACGGGCACTCCGCCGGGTGTCGGCATGGGCATCAAGCCCGACCCGGTCTGGCTCAAGCCGGGTAATGTCATGCGCCTCGGCATCGAGGGGCTGGGCGAGCAAACGCAGAACGTGCGGGCCTATAGCGCCTGATCGCCAGGTTGGTTTTAGACATTGCGCCCCCGGATCGCTGGTCCGGGGGGTGTTTTGCCTTGGGCCAGCCTGATCCGCATTTGTGCGGATGAAGACGTTGCCATCCCATTTAACTGTTGCCCCTAGCGTCGAGGCTGAACCGGCATTTTGGGGCCGATGTCCCGCGGAGACCGGCAACAGTATCTAGGGAGTTCACAATGGCTATTCTGGGTGGCGTGCTCAATCTCGACAAGACCTTGTCCGGGCTTCTGGGCGGTGGCGGTGGTGCAGGAGGCGGCGGTGGAAGTGGTGCTCTACCGCTCGGCCCGGTGACCAATCTGGTCGGCAACCTGACCGGCGGCTCCGGTGGAACCAGCGGCACGGGAGGCCTGGCCTCGCTGCTCGATGTGTCGCTGCTCGAAGAGGGGCTGGTGACGCTCAATCTGGGCGGCGACAAGCTGGTCGTGCTGCCCGACAATGGCGGGATCATCTCCTACGGCCTGCTGGATGGGGCAGGGTTGGGCGGGCTCGGTGGCCTGGGCAATCTGGGCAATTTGGGTGGGCTGACCTCCGGCCTCACCGGGATTCTCGAGCTTGACGGGCTGTTATCCGAGTCCGGCCTGCTCAACCTGACGGGCATTCTCGATGGCGGCGTTCTCGATCTGGGTGGGGTGCTGGGGGATGTGCTGGGGCTGCTCAGCATTGGCGGTGCGCTCGACCCCGACGACAATCTCGATCCCGATGGCGAGGTGAACCCCGAGACCTTCGCCTACCAGCGCTATTGCACCGCGGGCAATGACAGCTTCCTCGTGCCCAATGGCTCGACCTATATCGATGGCAAGGGTGGGCGCGATACGGTTACCTTTGCGCAGAGCTCGGAAGGCATGGCTTTCGCCTCCGGTAAGAATGCGGTGGTGTTCGCCAAGGAGGACACGCTCTATTATTTCAAGGATGTGGAGCGCGTGGAGTTCTTCGAGGGCACGCTCTATCTCGATACCGGTGGCGGGGAAAATGCGGGCATGGCCTATCGGCTCTATCAGGCCGCGTTCGACCGCATGCCCGATGCCGAGGGGCTGACCTATTGGATCGGCCGGCTCGATACCGGCAATGTCAGCCTCGCTGCCATTGCCGACAGTTTCATCCATTCCCCCGAATTCGTGCGCACCTTCGGGACGGTCGAGACCGTGTCCAATGCACGGTTCGTGGAACTGCTCTACCTGCATACGCTCGATCGCGGTGCCGATAGCGAGGGCTATAATTACTGGGTGCAGCGGTTGGACAACAACCAGACCAATCGCGGCGACCTGCTCGCCTTCTTCTCGGAGAGCGAGGAGAACCAGCAGCAGGTGGCGGCGCAGATCGATAACGGCATCTGGATCGCCTGAATACACGCTCCTCCCCCGAGGCGTGGGGCCGGTTGTCCTTCGGGGTGACCGGCCTTTTTGATTGGGGCGGCTTGTGCCGCGGGCGCGTGGGGCGTATCCCGCCAAGGCGGGAGGACGCCATGACCACATTCGACAATACGCTTTATGCCGATGGGGCGCTGATCGTGGGAGCGGGGCTGGCGGGATTGTTTACCGCGCTCAAGCTGGCGCCGCGGCCGGTGACGGTGCTCTCGCCCAAGCCGCTGGGCACCGGGGCATCCTCGGCCTGGGCGCAGGGCGGGGTAGCGGCAGCGATGGGAGAGGGCGACAGCCCCCATGCCCATGCGCAGGATACCGAAATGGCGGGGGCCGGCATTGTCGACCATGGTACGGCTGAAGGGGTGACTGCCGAGGCGGTGGCGCGGATCGAGGACCTGGCGCGCTGGGGCACGCCGTTCGATCGTGACGATTTCGGCAATTTCGAGCTGGGGCGGGAGGCGGCCCACTCCGCCAATCGCATCGTCAAGGTCGAGGGCGACCGGGCCGGCCGGGCCATCATGCAGGCCATTATCGCTCAGGTGCGGCGCACGCCGTCCATCCGTGTCGTCGAGGGGATCACGGCGCTGAGCCTGGCGCGGGAGAATGGACGCGTCGTCGGCGTCTATTGCCGCAAGCTGGGGGATCGTTATTCCGAGCCGATCTTCGTGCGGGCGCGGGCCACGGTGCTGGCGGCCGGCGGGTTGGGCGGGCTTTATGCGGTGACCACCAATCCGCCGGGGGTGCGGGGCCACGCCATGGGTATGGCGGCGCGGGCGGGGGCAGTGATCGCCGACCCCGAGTTCGTGCAGTTTCATCCCACCGCCATTGCCACCGGCGCCGACCCGGCGCCGCTTGCCACCGAAGCATTGCGCGGGGAGGGGGCGATCCTGGTCAATGACCGGGGCGAGCGCTTCATGCCGGCCATTCACCCCGATGCGGAACTGGCACCGCGCGATATCGTCGCCCGCGCCAATTTCCGCCAGATTCAGGCGGGGCGGCGGGTGTTTCTCGATACCAGAGAGGTGCTGGGCGCCGCTATTCTCACCCGCTTCCCCACCGTTTCCAAATATTGCCGCGATGCCGGCATCGATCCGGTGGCCGAGATGATCCCGGTGACGCCGGCGGCGCATTTCCACATGGGCGGGGTAAAGGTGGACGAACGCGGTCGCTCTTCGCTGCCTGGGCTTTGGGTGTGCGGGGAGGCCTCGTGCACGGGGCTGCATGGGGCCAACCGGCTGGCGTCGAATTCGCTGCTCGAGGCCGTGGTCTATGGCGCGCGCATTGCCGAGGATATCGGCGGGTTGGAGCCGGCGGGCCAACTGGCGCCGTTCAAAGGCATCGAATGGGACGAGGCGGAAGGCAATCGGGCCGAGGAAGTGCTGCGCAATTCGCTGGCCGTGCAGCAATTGCGCGGGATCATGACCAATCTGGTCGGCGTCGAGCGCCATCGCGAGGGCCTGCAGCAGGCGCTGCGCGATATCGCGGTGCTGGAGGCGCAGGCCGAGCAGGTCACGACTGCCTATCTCAACATGACCACCTCGGCGACCATGGTCGCCGCCGCCGCGCTGAAGCGCACCGAAAGCCGCGGCGGTCATTTCCGCACCGATTTTCCCGAGCCCGATCCGCGTTGGGAACACCATACCGAAATGACGCTTGGCGAGGCGCTGGCTCTGCGAGCGGCGTCGCGATAGGGCCCGACGCGGTGCCGCGTCGCCAAAGGGCTATTCGGTCTGGAGCAATTGACCACTGACAAGCGCGGTCAGCGTGAGGGCGAAGCGGTCGGTCAATTCGTCCACGCTGGCCTCGTTGTCGCCCAGCGTCCACTTGATCACCATCCACATGGCGCCGTTGGCGACGATCTCGAGCACATCCATGTCGGTGCTGGAGCGCACTTTCTCGGTCGCCATGCGAAATTCCCAGTCCGCCTTGGACATGAACATGGCCACGGTCTGGTTGAAATAGTCGAGATTTGCAGCCTGCTCCAGCACCCGGCGGAAGAAGGCGCGGTGACTGGCGACGATTTCGAGTACGGGCCGGACCTGGACGCGGATGCGGTTGGCGATGAAGTCTGCGTCCCTGGGCACCCATTCGGCAGGTTGCGGCGGCACCTCTGTCGTCACCGACATCATGGATATGGCAGTAAAACGCGCTGCGTCTTCTACATCTCGAAAGTGATTGTAGAATGTTGGTCTTGTTGTTCCGGCATCATCGATCACCATCTGCACGGTAATGTCTTTGAAGTCCAGCGTGCTGGCCAGTTTCAAAACCGAATTGCTTATGGCGGTCTGCGTGCGGCTGTATTTTTTGTTCATCCCCTGTCTCCCGCGACGGGTTAGAACAGGGCTTTAACCCTTTCCTTACGCTATGGCCAGCGTCAGGAGGGTGACCTTAACGGAATTTTAAAGCCCAAGCCGATCATAACTTACCATATGTTAAGTTGTTAATGGTCTTGTATGGTTATCAATTCGTTTGTGAGACCATAATGTCGCTTCTTTCCAAAATGAATTTGTCTACCAAGATGACCGCGATTTCGGCCATCGGCATGCTCTTCCTCGCCATCATGGTCACGGCGCTTTTCGTGATGAACAACAATGCCATCCGTGACACCAATCGAGCCATGGAAGCGGCCGCGACTGCAACTGACCTCGTCGCTGCCGAGAGCTATTTCCGCGGCGTTCGCATCGGCTCGCGCGATTTCCGTCTTGCCACCAACTCCATCCAGATCGCCTCGGCACAGAACAACATCGACACGAACCACGCCGCCCTGATCGGTGTGCTGGCGGATGCTCGGGCCCGCATTCAAAACGAAGCGGAGGTCGAGGCCATCGACGCCACCGTGCAGCTGGTTGGCTCTTACATGGCGCTGGTGCCGCAATTGCGCACAGTGATCGAGCGCGACATCGCCGCTGGAAATAGCGGGGCATTCGACGCCCAGGAAGCGGCAATCCAGGGGGAGATGTCTGGCTTTTCTGAACAGGCGCGGGCCCTGCTCGCCGAGGGTGTCGATACCGCCAAGCTCACGGCCGAACAGATGCAGGCCGTGGCGGCCAATGCCTCGGCCATCGGACAGGTCACCGGCGCGGCGCTTGGTGGCCTGGTCATCCTCATCCTCATCGGTTCGGCGGTGTTTGCCCGTAACGCCGTGGTGCGGCCGATCCAGCAGATCACCCATGCGATGATCGGCATTGCCGATGGCGATTTCTCCGTCGCCATCCCCCATGCCGGCCGGACCGACGAAATTGGCCGCATGGCCGGCGCCGTTCAGGTGTTCAAGGACAATGGCATCCGCGTGGCGGCGCTGGGCGAGGAAGAAGCCGACCGGGCGCAGCGGGCGCTCGAGCGCGCCCAGATGATGGAGCGCTTCCAGGGCGAGTTCGATGGCGCTGTTTCCGCTGCGGTCAAGGGCGATTTCTCGCGCCGTATCGAGGGCAGCTTCGCCGACGCCGATGTCAGCCGGATCACCACCAATTTCAACATGATGCTGACGCGCACCGAAGAGGCGCTAAGCGAAGCGGGGGATGTCCTGGCCGCGCTGGCCAAGACCGACCTGACCCAGCGCATGTCCGGCAGCTATGAGGGGGCCTTTGCCAAGCTCGGCGCCGACACCAATCTGGTTGCCGACACGCTTTCCGATGTTGTTTCGCGCCTGCGCGCAACCTCGAGCACATTGCGCACCGCCACCAATGAAATCCTGACCGGTGCCAATGATTTGTCCGAGCGCACCACGCGCCAGGCCGCGGCCATCGAGGAAACCTCCGCTGCCATGGAGCAGCTGACCCAGGCGGTGGAAATCAATGCCCGCAAGGCCATGGATGGCTATGAACGCAGCCGCGGGGCGGCGCAGCTGGCCAATGAGGGCGGCGCGGTGATGAAGGAAACCACCGGTGCCATGGGCCGCATCTCCACCTCATCGGCGAAGGTATCAGACATTATCGGCATGATCGACGACATCGCCTTCCAGACCAACCTCCTGGCGCTTAATGCTTCGGTCGAGGCCGCGCGTGCCGGCGAGGCCGGCAAGGGTTTTGCCGTGGTGGCGGTGGAAGTGCGGCGCCTGGCTCAGTCGGCAGCCCAGGCGTCCTCGGACGTGAAGGCACTGATCGACCAGAGCTCGATCGAAGTCGATGCGGGCAGCAGGCTCGTGGCCACGGCCGCTGCCAAACTCGACACGATCCTGATTTCGGTGCAGGAGAATGCCAGCCTGATGCACGATATTTCGGTGGCCAATGGCGAGCAGTCCTCCGCCATCGCAGAGATCCGCCAGGCAGTGCGCCAGATGGACGAAATGACCCAGCACAATGCGGCGCTGGTGGAAGAAACCAATGCCGCCATCGAGCAGACCGAGGCCCAGGCCCGCGATCTCGATACCATCGTCGATATCTTCAAGATCGCGCCGGCGGCGGTGGATAGCGGTTCAACGAGGCCCAAGGCCAAGCCCAGTACCGGTGTCCGCATGGTGCAGGCGGCGCGGGCCTATATCAGCAATGGCAATGCCGCGATCAGCACGGACTGGAACGAGTTCTAGTTTGCTGTAATAGCGGCAAGGTGGAAACTGACCACGCCCAACAGGTCTATCCCGGGCTCGGGGGGGGGTGATCAGACCGGCGCGGCGCTTGACCTCAGGGTCGCGCCGCGCCGGTGCCGCCTCGCGCCGTGTCAGGCGCGGGTGACCTTGCGGAATTTGAGCGGCGTGGCGGGGTATTCGGTGTCGGGCTCGGCCCTGGCGAAGAGGGCCATGAGCGTGTCTTCGCCGCTGGTGACGGTGCCGAAGGCAGCAAAGCCCTGGCCGTCGGGATTGCGTCGGCCACCGAAGTCGAGCTCGGGCTGGTCGCCGATGCAGATGAAGAATTCCGAACTGGCGCTGCCGGGCGCGAAGCGGGCCATGGAAATGGTCAGGTGCCGATGGCGAAGGCCGGTCGTCTCGGTGGTTTCGTGGGCGATGGCGGGGAAGGGGGAGGGCTTTTGCTCATCGCTGCGCAGGCCCCATTGCACCACTTCGATCTTGTGCACCGTCGCGGCGGGCTGGTTGGCAAGGGTGACGATGCGATAGGCAGTGGCGCTGTCGAGATGGCCGCCATCGACATAGGCGAGGAAATTGGCGGCGGTGATCGGGGCGCGTTCGCTCTCGATCGCGAGGGTGAAGGCGCCGAGTTCGGTTTCGACGAGAACGGGTACGGTCACGGGGCTTATCCGGGAGGTTGGTGATTTGGTCGGCCCCCACCCGGCCTCCCCTGAAGGAGGGGAGCGCTCACTTTGGGCGCACCGAGGCTTCGGCTCCAACTCTCCCTCCCCCCTTGAGGGGGAGGGCCGGGGTGGGGGGTGGTTCAGTGATCCACTGATGGACCCCCACCCTCAATCCCTCCCCTCAAGGGGGAGGGAGGCGCAAGAGCTCAAGACTATTGCCAAAACGTCCGAAGTAAACACTTCCCGCAAGGGAGAGGTAGGGCAGGAGCCAAAAATACAGTTCGAAAACCCCCGCCCGGAGGCGGGGGTTGGGAGTGGGATTATTCGCTGATCTCAGCGTCGCGGAAATAGGGGACGTTGAGGGGCGAGCGCCAGAAGCCGGTCACCTTGGGGCTCATCATCATGTAGTTGTAGCGATGATATTGCGGCAGGATGACGTGGTCGTTCATCAGGATGGCCTCGGCCTTGCGCATCTCGTCGCGCGAGGTCGCCTCATCGGTCGCGGTCTTGGCGGCCTCGATGGCGGCGTCGTAGTCGGCGTTCGACCAGTTGTTGAGGTTGTTGGCGCTGCCGGTGACGAAGTTGTCGAGGAAGGTCATGGGGTGCGGATAGTCGGCGCCCCAGCCCATCTGGGCGATCTGGTATTCGACCTTCTGGACTTCCGGGTAGTAGACCTGCCATTCGGACGCCTGGATATTGACGTCGATATTGAGGTTTTCCTTCCACATCTGCTGGATGGCTTCGAGCAGCTTTTCGATCGGCGGGGAGGAATAGGTGACGTAGAGCGTTGCCGGGAAGCCTTCGCCGTTGGGGTAGCCGGCTTCGGCCAGTTCGGCTTGGGCGGCTTCGACTTCGGCAGTATCGGCGAGACCGAAAGTGTCACGGCCTTCGGTGAAGTCTTCACCGGCAAGGCTCATGCCCGGGGGCACGAGGCCGAGGGCCGGGGTGTCGGCCGACTGCAGCACGAATTCGATGATTTCCGAGCGGTCGATGGCCATCGAGAGCGCCTTGCGGACATGGATGTTGTCCAAGGGCGCCTGGTGCGGGTTGAAGAAGGCATAGGTGGTGCCCAGCGCCGGAACGACGAGGAAGGCATCAGATTCCACCGACAGACGCGGAATTTCAGGGGCAGGGACGGACTCGATGCCGTCGACATCGCCGGCTTCCATGGCGGCCAGGGCCGTTGCCGGATCGGGGATCAGGCGGAAGGTGAGCTTGTCGAGGCTGACGGCGTCGGCGTCGTAATAGTTCGGGTTCTTCTCGAACACGACCGACTCGCCCTGGTTGAAGGCGGTGACGCGGAACGGGCCGGTGCCGATGAAGGTGGCCGGGTTGCGGGTCCAGCCTTCCGGATCGGCGGAGACCACGTCTTCGCGTACCGGGTAGAAGGCCGGGTAGTTGAGCAGCTGCAGCATGTAGGGGACACGCTGCTTGAGCGTGAAGGTCAGCGTCTTGTCATCGGGGGCCGAGATGGCAATGGCCGAAGCGTCGCCACCGTTGAAGGCCTCTTCGGCGCCCACGATGTGGTAGAGCATCTGCGAGTTCATGGCGCCGGTGGCCGGATCGAGCACGCGCTTCCAGGCATAGACGAAATCGGAGGCCTTGACCGGCTGGCCATCGGACCACTTCGCATCGCGCAGATGGAAGGTATAGGTCAGGCCGTCCTCGGAAATGTCCCAGCTTTCGGCGAGGGCGGGAATGACTTCGCCCTCGGGGTTCATGCGAACCAGACCCTCGAAGGTGTTGCCGATGATCGGTGCGGCGAAGGTTTCGGCCGTGGTGCCCGGATCGTATTTGGCGCTTTCATTATTGACCACATAGGTCAATTCCCCGGCGGCGAAGACGCCGCCAGTGGTTGCCAGCAGTGCCGCTGTGATCAGCGGCAGAACCAATTTCTTCATTGCGTTCTCTCCTGTTAGGGGGCCGAAGCCCCGGTCGTCTCTTGCGCCAGTTCCTTGGCGAAATGGCAGGCCGAGAGATGTCCGCTGCCGATATCGGTCAGCGGCGGCTCGACCCGGGCGCAAAGCTCGGTGGCCAGCGGGCAGCGCGTGCGGAAACGGCAACCCGAGGGAATATCGATGGGGCTGGGGATTTCCCCCTGCATGGGTTCGGCGGCGCGGGCGGCTTCCGGATCGGGCACCGGAATGGCCGAGAGCAAAGCGCGCGTATAGGGGTGAGAGGGGCGATGGTAGAGATCGGCGCTGGTGGCCAGCTCCACGATCTTGCCCAGATACATGACGCCGATGCGGTCCGAGATGTGCCGGACCATGGACAGGTCATGGGTGATGAAGAGGTAGGTGAGACCGAGATCGGCCTGCAGGTCCTCGAGCATATTGACCACCTGCGCCTGCACTGAGACGTCGAGGGCCGAGATCGGCTCGTCGCAGATCACCAGATCGGGCTCGAGCGCGATGGCGCGGGCAATGCCGATGCGCTGGCGCTGGCCGCCGGAGAATTCATGGGCAAAGCGTGCACCGGCATCGGCGGGCAGGCCGACGCGGTCGAGCAGTTCGGCCACCTTCTTGCGGCGGGAGTCCGGCGTGCCGATACGGGCAATGTCCATGGGCTCGGCAATCAGCTCGCCCACGCTCATGCGCGGATTGAGGCTAGCATAGGGGTCCTGGAAGATCATCTGCACGCGGCGGCGGAAGGTTCCGAGCCGGCTTTCGGCGGTCTGACCGACCTCCTCGCCGTCAAAGACGATGCTGCCGGAGGTGGGTTCATGAAGGCGGATGACGGTGCGGGCGAGGGTGGACTTGCCGCAGCCGGATTCGCCGACAAGGCCGAGGGTTTCCCCGCGCATCAGCTCGAGATCGACGCCATCGACGGCGCGCAGCACCGGCTTGGGCCCGAAGACCGGGCCGGGCAGACGGAAATGCTTATGCACATCGCGCAGGGTGAGAAGGGGCTGGGTCATGCGGAAATACCCCTGGCTGCGCCGGCCTCGGCACCCCCACCTAGCCTCCCCCTGAAGGAGGGGGAGGGACCGATCGAGTGTGGTGCGGTGCCAGTGAGCCAGTGTGCAGCCTTCGCCTCCCTCCCCCTTGAGGGGAGGGATTGAGGGTGGGGGTCCATCAGTGGCTCACTGAACCACCCCCCACCCCGGCCCTCCCCCTCAAGGGGGGAGGGGGCGCTGGAGCCGAAGCCTCCGGTTGTCGCCATGCGTCCAGTGTTAAAGCCGACCCCGATCACGGGGAGGTTGGGTGGGGGTGGGGCCGCCTGTGCAAAGCTATCGCTCATCATGCCGCCACCTCGTGGATACCCGGAACCGAAGGCGCTTCGGGGTGCTGGAGCCAGCAGCGGGATTGGTGGGTGGCGCCGAAAAGCGGCGGCAGGGCGGCGAGGCATTGGGCCATGGCGTGGGGACAGCGCGGGGCGAAGGGACAGCCGGGCGGTGGCGCCAGCATATTGGGCGGGCTGCCGGGGATGGGGGTGAGGCGGCGATGGGTGTCGTCGCGCAGATCGGGTACGGCGCCGAGCAGGCCGACAGTATAGGGATGGGCCGGGCGGGCAAAGAGATCGCGCACCGGAGCGGTTTCCATGACCAGGCCGCCATAGAGCACCAACACCCGGTCTGTCACTTCGGCGATGACGCCGAGATCGTGGGTGATGAGGATGACCGACATGCCCAGGCGCTGCTGCAGGTCCTTGAGCAAGGACAGGATCTGGCGCTGGATGGTGACGTCGAGCGCGGTGGTCGGCTCGTCGGCGATCAGGAGCTTGGGGTCGCAGGCCAAAGCCATGGCGATCATGACGCGCTGGCGCATGCCGCCGGAAAATTCGTGCGGATAGGATTTGAGGCGCGTGGCGGCCGAGGGGATGCGCACCAGTTCGAACAGTTCGATGGCGCGGGCCCTGGCCTCGGCGCGGCTGGCCTTGCGGTGGCGCAGAATGGCTTCCATCACCTGCTCGCCTACGCTGAGCGTGGGATTGAGCGAGGTCATGGGGTCTTGGAAGATGACGCCGATGCGATTGCCGCGCAGTTCGCTCAGGGCATTTTCGTCGAGCGACAGCAGATCGGTGCCCTCGAAACTGGCGCTGCCGCCCTTGATGCGGCCGCCGGCCTTGAGCAGGCGCAGCACCGACATGCAGGTGATCGACTTGCCTGAGCCGCTCTCGCCGACGAGGCCGAGCATTTCCCCGGGAAAGACATCGAAGCTGACGCCGCGCACGGCCTGGACTTCGCCGCGGCGGGTGAAGAAGGAGGTGGCGAGATCGCGGACGGAGAGAATGGGCTGGGTCATCCGCGCAACCTCGGATCGAGGGCATCGCGCAGGCCATCCCCCAGGAAATTGAAGGCAAACATGGTCAGGGAAATCGCGGCGGCAGGGAAGAAGAGCTGATGCGGATAGGCCCGCAGTGTCTCGACGGCCTCGGAGGTCAGCGAGCCCCAGCTGGCCAGCGGCGGGGTGACGCCGAGACCGATAAAGCTCATGAAGCTCTCGATGAAGATGGCCGAGGGGATGAGCATGGTCAGGGTGACGATGATCGGGCCTATGGAATTGGGCAGCAGGTGTCGGGTGAGGATGCGCGCCGGGGAAGCCCCCATGGTGCGGGCGGCGGCGACATAATCCTGGCTCTTGAGCGAGAGAATCTGTCCGCGCACGATGCGCGCCATATCGACCCAGAACACCGAGCCGATGGCGATGATGATCGAGAGCAGTCCGCTATCGAACACAACCATCAGCAGCACGACATAGAGCGTCAGCGGGATGGTGGAGATGATTTCGACAAAGCGCATCATCACCGCATCCACCTTGCCGCCCATATAGCCGGCAATGCCGCCATAGAAGACGCCGACAAAGAAGTTCACCAGGGTGGCGACAAAGGCGACGGTGAGCGAAATCTGCGCGCCATAGAGCTGGCGCACGAGAATGTCGCGCCCGAGCTGGTCGGTGCCGAAGATATAGGTGCGGTTCCAGCTCCAGCCGGAGGGGCGCAATTCGCTGCCGTCTGCCAGCAGCAGGCGCGGCGGCAGGCGGGAATAGTCGAGGGTGACGGTGGTGTCGCCAAACTCGAAAGCCTGGCTCTTCTTGATCATGTCGCGACGCTCGCCGCGCACCAGAGAGAGCACGTGGCCCTCGCTATCGACCTCGTAGAGGTTGAAATTGGAGGCGTTGAGGAAGAAGTGGGTGGTTTCGCCGGTGGAGCTGGTGACCGCATAGGTCTCGAAAACAGGCGGGATATTGGAGAGCTTGAGGTCCTGGCGGAAATAGGTGTGCGGGGACAAGGCCGGACCGAAAAAGGCGGCAATGACCAGCGCGACAATGAAGACGATGCTGGCCATGGCCGGCTTGTTGGCGAGCAGGCGCCGGCGCACTTCCTGGCCATAGGTGGGCGCGGGCGGTGGCGGGGGTGCCTGGGTGGCGTCCGCCGGCAGCTTGGCCCACATCTCGGGAGCGATCTGGGTCATGCGGCGGCCTTGCTGAGCTTGATGCGGGGATCGAGCCAGACATAGAGCAGGTCGACGATGAGGATCATGACCATGAGAATGGCGGCGTAGAAGATGGTGATGCCCATGATGGCGGTGTAGTCGCGATTGGTGATCGAGAGCACGAATTGCCGGCCGATGCCGGGCAGGGCAAAAATCTGCTCGATGACGAAGGAGCCGGTGACGAGATTGGCGACAACCGGGCCGAGCACGGTGACCACCGGCAGGAGCGAATTGCGCAAGCCGTGCTTGATCAGGATCTGGCCGGGTTTCAGGCCCTTGGCGCGGGCGGTGGTCATATAGTCCTGCTCGAGCGTTTCGAGCAGCGAGGAGCGCGTCAGGCGCGAGACGAAGGAAATCCAGAAGCCGGAGAGGGCAATGACCGGCAGGATATAGCCGCGCCAGTCATCGAGCCCGAAGGTGGGCACCCAGCCCAGCCGCAGGGCGAAGACATAAAGCGCCACGGTGGCAATGACATAGGAAGGGATGGCGACGCCAAGCGTGGCGATGGCCATGACCAGCGTATCGGGCCAGCGATTGCGGTTGAGCGCGGCGGTGATCCCCAAAGGCACGCCGACGGCGACGACGCAGATGACGGCCAAAAGGCCGGTCTGCAGCGTCACCGGCAGGCCGGCGGCGATCATCGAATTGATCGAGACGCCCGGATATTTGAACGAAGGCCCGAGATCGAAGCTCAGGATACGGGCGAGGTAATTGAAATATTGCTGCCAGATGGGCAGGTCGAGCCCGTACTTGGCATTGAGCGCCGCGGAGATTTCGGGCGCCAGCATGCGCTCAGACACGAAGGGCCCGCCCGGCACAGCGTGCATGAGGAAGAAAGTGAGCGTGATGATGGCGAACAAAGTCACGGCCATCATGCCCAGGCGACGCAGGATATAGGAGTACATCAGAAAGTCTGGCTTGAAATGGTTTGCTTATAGCCGGGCGCTGGGGAGCACATCGCCCATATGCATCAGCAAATGGGCGGGCAATCAATCCACCGCGCCGCGTTATAGGAAAATAATTTTGCGCAGTTTGACGCAGGCAAAAGGGGCGCGGGTCAGGCCGACAGGATGTGGATATGCGGCTTGCCGTGGTGCGGACTGGTCTCGACGCGCGCATCGACGCGGAAGACATCGCGCAAAAGCTGTTGCGTGAGAACGGTTTCCGGAGTGCCGCGGGCGACGATGCGGCCCCTTTCCATCACCACCAGCTGGTCGCAGAACAGGACGGCGTGGTTGAGATCGTGCAGGGCGATGATGCTGGTGAGCTGGAGAGCCGAAATCAGCTGCAGCAGTTCCATCTGATGCTGGATGTCGAGATGGTTGGTGGGCTCGTCGAGCAGGATTTCGGTCGGGGTTTGGGCAAGGGCGCGGGCGATATGGACGCGTTGGCGCTCGCCGCCGGAAAGACTGTGCCAGAACTGGTGCTGCCGATCGAGCATGCCGACGCGGCTAAGCGCTTCGCGCACGGCCTGGTCGTCGGCCCTGGTCCAGCCCGAAAGCGGGGCGCGGTGGGGAATGCGGCCGAGCCGGACCACATCGAGCACCCGCACATTGGCCTCGGTCGAGGCATGCTGTTCGACCAAAGCCACGCGGCGGGCGAGAGCACGGCGGCCGATGCGGCCGATGTCCTGGCCATTGAGGGTAACCATGCCGGCCTCAGGGCGCCGCAGCCCGGCGAGCAGGCGCAGCAGCGAGGACTTGCCCGAGCCATTGGGGCCCAACAGGCCCAGCATGCCACCACGCTGGGCTTGCAGCGATACATCGTCGACGATGCGCTTGTGCCCGATGGACCAGGAGAGGTTCTTGGCCGCGATGGTCATGCGGCCCCCTTGGAACGGTAGAGGATGATAGCGAAGAACGGCACGCCGACAAGTGCGGTCACCACGCCGATGGGCAGCACCTGCTGGGGCATGACCACGCGGGCGACGATATCGGCAAGCACCATGAAGATGCCACCGGCAACCACGCAGGTGGGCAGCAGACGGGCGTGGTTGGGGCCGACGATGAAGCGGGCGGCATGAGGCACGACGAGGCCGACAAAGCCGATCGAGCCGACCATGGAGACGATGGTGGCGGTCATCAGCGCGGTGACGCCAAACAGCCCGAACCGCACCGCGCCTACTGGTATCCCGAGCGAGGCGGCGGCGTCGTCGCCGAAGGCGAAGGCGTCGAGCGCGCGGGCGAAATAGAGGCAGACGAGGAAGCAGAGGCCCACCACGGCGGCCACGAGGTAGAATTCGGGCCAGCGCACGCCGCCAAAGCTGCCCAGAAGCCAGAACATGACGTCGCGGGCCTGCTGGGCATTGCCCGACGTGGTGACGACATAGGAGGTGAGGGCATTGAACAATTGCGAGGCGGCCACACCGGCAAGGATGGTCTTGCCCGCCCCCCCGCGCGCGCCATTGGAGAGCAGGGCGACGAAGAGGAAGGCGGCGAATGCGCCGGCAAAGGCGCCGGCGGAGAGGGTGAGCGTGCCCGCCCCGACCCCGAGAATGACGATGGCCACGGCCCCGGTGGAGGCGCCGGCGGAAATGCCCAGCACATAGGGCTCCGCCAGGGCATTGCGCAACAGCGATTGCAGCACCGCTCCGCTGAGCGCGAGGCCGGCGCCGCAGCAGGCGGCGACCAATGCGCGGCTGAGCCGATAGTCCCAGATGACGCTTTCCTGGATGGGCGGCAGGGCAATGGCGGTCCAGCCCAGCCGATTGGTGAATGCGGCAAAGGTGACATCGAGCGGGATCGACATCTCGCCGATGCCGGTGCCGGCGGCAATGGCCAGCACCAGCAGGAGGCTGGAGAGCAGGAGCAACAGGCCAAGCCCGGCTCCCGCAAGCCTGTCGTGCCAGATCACTGGATGAGACCGGGCTTCTCGAGCTGGGCGGCCACCTGCTCTGCGCCATAGAGGGTGCGGATAGTGGGGTTCATCGCCTGGCCGTCCATAACCACGATATGGTCGTTCTTGACCGCGTCGAGCTGGCTGACGGCCGGGTCAGACTTGAGGAAGGCAATCTTGTTGGCAGGCTTGTCGAGCTCCCAGCGATTGCGATCGAGATCGGCGACCACGATGACATCGGGATTGGTGGCCATGATGCCTTCCCAGCCCATGGTGGGCCATTCGGCCTCGGTGGTGATGGCATTGTGGCCACCCAAGAGGTCGGCAATGAACCCGGATGCACCGTTCTTGCCGCCGAGATAGGCGTCATCGGCGGGGCTGGGGCTGGAGAACCAGAAGACGAAGGAGAGGTCCTGGTTGGCCGTGCCGACGCGCGCGCGCAGGGCGGCTTCGCGGGCCTTGAAATCGGCGATCAGCGCCTGGCCGCGATCGGCCACGTCGAAGATCCGGGAGAGCTCGTCGATTTCCTGGTAGAGCAGATCCATGTTCCACAGCGCATCGCGGCTGCCATAGACATCCTTGGTATCCTGGCGGGTGGTGCAGACGCCGGGAGAGAGATAGCCGGGGATGCCGAGCGTCTCGAGGTCCTCGCGCTTGATCACCTTGCTCTCCGGGCCAAGCAGCAATGGCAATTGCGCGGCCACGAAGTCGGGGCTTTCGGCCAGCACCGCCTCGAGGCTGGGCTGTTCGACGGTAAGGAGCTTGACCTTGGCATTGGCCGCTTCGAGCTCGGGCAGCACCTTGCTCGGCCAGAAGGCGGTGGCCACCATGTGGTCTTCAAGCCCGAGCAGCAGCATGATCTCGGCGCTGTTCTGCCCCAGGGCGACGGCGCGTTCGGGTGCCTTGTCGAAGGTGACGGAGACGCCGCAATTGTCCAGCGTCAGGGGATAGCTGGTCGAGGCGGCAAAGGCGGGAACTGTTCCCAGCGCCAGAACGAGACTGAGCAGCGCGGCGCCGGACTTGATAGGAAACATGAGATGGCCTTGGAAAGCGTTTTGCGAGGAGGGCCCGCGCGCGCCTTCTACGCCGGGGGGCGGCGTAAAACAAGACTGCATATGTCATGTTATGCTGGCCGAAGACCCGGCGGATGGTCAGGCGGCGAGGATGGTGTCGACCTCGGCGCGGCTGGGGGGCTGGCAACCTTTTTTGCCGCAATTGAGGCCGGCGACGACGGCGCCGAAGCGCAGCGTGGTGGCGAGGGCTTCGGCATCGAGCTGGCCCAGGGCGCCGGGCTTGAGCGCGCCGGTTTCGGAGAGCCAGGTGAGGATGCCCGCCATAAGGCTGTCGCCGGCGCCCACCGTGTCGCCGAAAACCGGCGGCGCATAGATGGCGGCCCTGGCTTCGGCCCGACGCGAAAAGGCGCGCGAGCCGTGTTCGCCCAGGGTGACGACGACCAGCTCGCAATTGGGCCGGTCGAGCAATTTTGCAGCGTAATGCTCGATGCTGAGCTCGGGCGCGAGCCAGGCGTGGTCTTCCTCGGAGAGCTTGATCAGATGGGCGAGATCGAGAAATTGCGACAGGCGGCGGCGATAGCCGTCCTCGTCATCGACCAGCTTGTCGCGGACATTGATGTCAAAGGAGATGGTGGCGCCCCGGCCGATGGCGGCGCGGACAATGTCCAGCCAGACCAGGGCGTCTTCCTCTAGGATCGGGCAGAAGCCGCCGACCTGGTAGAGGGCAATGGATTGCGGCAGGGCCCTAAGCAGGCCGTCGCGGGTGAAGGCGCGGTCGGCACCACGCTCGAACACGTAGGAGGCCTGCATCTTGTCATTGAAACTGACGATGGCCTTGGTGGTCGGGGCGGCGACGCGCTCGGTTAGCAGCACCGACACCTTGGCTTCGGCCAGAGGTGCGAGCAGGAGGTCGCCGTGCTCGTCCTGGCTGATAGGGCAGAGAAAGCCGGTGTCATTGCCCAGCTTGGCCAGCGCAATGGCGCAGTTGAACGGGGAGCCGCCGGCATGGGCGACGCGTTCGGCGCCGGGCGCTGCCGAGACCGGCACCAGATCAATCAGGCTCTCGCCGCCGACAACGAACATGGTCTCTCCCCTAGAATGTGTCGGTGCTGCCATAGCACTTTAGTCGCATGAGTTTCCAGCCCGTCGCGATGGGTTGCCAGAGGGCCGATCCCGGCCGAAATCGGCCAAGTCATGCGGAGTTAAGCGTTGACCCACCGAACGGATAATGTTCAATCGGTCCAGTGGATTGCCGTCTCGGGGAGAGGGATGGCCCATAGGGAAAGAAGGGAGGCTCTCAATTGCAAGGGCTCGCCGCGCTGGTCCGGGTGATCAGCGCCATCAACTGGCTCGTGGGCCAGGTCTTGTCTTGGCTCGCACTGGCGTGCGTGTTCGTCTGTTTCAGCGTCGTGGTGCAACGCTATTTCTTTCATAGCTCGACCCTATGGATGCAGGATCTCTATGTGTGGCTGGCCGGTGCCATGTTCACCGGGGTGGCCGGCTTCGCACTGCTGCGCAACGACCATGTGCGCGTCGACATCTTCTATCGCCCCGCCTCTGTGCGGCGCCGGGCTATTTCCGACCTGATCGGGGTGGTGCTGTTCCTGATCCCCTTCATGGTCGTGGTGTGGACCTATACGTTCCCGGCCGTCAGGCGCTCCTGGGGCTTTTATGAGGCCTCGTCCAATATCGGGGGTATGCCGGGACTGTTCATCCTCAAGACCTTCATCCTGGTATTCGCCGTGCTGGTCGGCCTGCAGGGGCTGGCCATGGCCGCGCGCTCCATCCTAGTGCTGGCCGGGCGCGAGGCGCTGTTGCCGCCCGATCTGCGCTACGAAACCGATGAGGAAAAGCCGCAAGCGGCCGGAGGAACTGCCTGATGGATCCCGTCCTTATTGGGGAAATTCTCGCCGCGCTGATGTTTTTCGGCATTATCGGCGTGTTGATGCTGGGCTTTCCGGTGGCGTTTTCGCTGGCCGGCACGGCGCTGATCTTCGGTCTCGTCGGCTGGTGGCTGGGCGTCTATGACCCATCCAATTTCGGCTCCTTGGCCGGACGCTATATCGGGCTGATGACCAATGAAGTGCTGGTGGCGGTACCGCTCTTCATCTTCATGGGCGTGGTGCTGGAGCGCTCGGGCATTGCCGAGCAATTGCTGCTGACCATGGGCAAGCTGTTCGGCAATCTGCGCGGCGGACTGGGGCTTTCGGTGGTGGTGGTGGGGGCGCTGCTGGCGGCATCGACCGGCGTGGTCGGCGCCACCGTGGTCACCATGGGGCTGATCTCGCTGCCGGCCATGCTGCGTGCCGGCTATGATCCGAAACTGGCCACCGGCGTCATCTGCGCCTCGGGCACGCTGGGGCAGATCATTCCGCCCTCCACCGTTCTCATCTTCATGGGTGACATGCTTTCGGGCATCAATGCCCAGGTGCAGATGTCGAAGGGCAATTTCGCGCCGGAGCCGGTTTCGGTCGGGGCGCTGTTTGCCGGCGCCATCATTCCGGGCCTGCTGCTGGTGGGGCTCTATATTCTCTACATCATCTTCAAGGCGATCACCGATCCCAAATCCTGCCCGGCGACGCCGGTGCCGGAGGCAGAAAAGCAGCACCTCGCCCGGGAGATCGTGACGGCGCTGGTGCCGCCGCTGCTGTTGATCGTGGCGGTGCTGGGCTCGATCCTGGCGGGCGTCGCCACGCCGACCGAAGCGGCATCGGTGGGCTCGATCGGTGCACTGATCCTGGCGCTGCTCCGTCGCCGGCTCGATTTCGGCGTGCTCAAGCAGGCGGTGATCTCGACGGCGACGATCACCTCGATGGTGTTCATCATCCTGTTTGGCGCGGCGGTGTTCTCCATCGTCTTCCGCATGATGGGCGGCGACAATCTCGTGCACGAATTCCTCTCGTCCATGCCGGGCGGGGCGGTGGGCGCGCTGATCATCGTCATGCTGATCATGTTCCTGCTCGGCTTCATCCTCGACACCTTCGAGATCATCTTCATCGTCATCCCGATCACTGCCCCGGTGCTGCTGGCGCTGGACGTGAACCCGATCTGGCTGGGGGTGATGGTGGGCGTGAACCTGCAGACCAGCTTTTTGACGCCGCCCTTCGGCTTCTCGCTGTTCTATCTGCGCGGCGTGGCGCCCAGAAGCGTCTCGACCGGCATGATCTATCGCGGGGCGGTGCCCTTCGTGATCCTGCAGCTCGTGGCGCTGGTCTTGCTGTTCATGTTCCCGGACCTGATCACCTGGCTGCCCAAGATGATCTATGGCTGAGCACGGCCTCGGCGCCGAAGAACAAAAAACCGGCGGAGCGATCCGCCGGTTTTTTCTGGGGTTGGAGCCATCACGGGTGGTCGGGGACGTTCAGCGGCCGGCGACGCACCGTGCCATGGATGGCGGCGGCAGGGTGGTTTGCTGCATGCGCCGAAAACCAACCAAACAAAAACCCCGCGGCAGCGACCGCGGGGTTGGCGTAAGCCGGTGGGCCGGGATTATTCGTATTTGATGTATTTTTCGCGGGCGGCAAGGAAGGGCATGTCGGTGCCTTCGGTGCGCTGGCGCAAGAGGTTGAAGGCGGTGACGAAGCTCTCGGCCACTTCCTTGGTGAGGGCGTCGCCGCCGTCGCGGATTTCGGCGATCAGTTCCATCGACGCCTTGGCGCCGGCCTCGAGAATTTCCTCGGGGAATTGCCGCACATTGACGCCGTGCTCGGTGACCAGCGCGTTGAGGGCGCGGGGATCGTTGGCATACATGTCGGAGGCCACGTCGTCATAGGAGGCCTGGGCGCACATCTTGACGATTTCCTGCAGGTCTTCGGGCAGCGCCTGGAACTTGGCCTTGTCGACGACGATTTCGGTGGCCAGGCCCGGCTCGACGAAGCTGGGGAAGTAGTAGTTCTTGGCGATCTGGTAGAAGCCCAGCGCCAGGTCGTTATAGGGGCCGACGAATTCGGCGGCGTCGAGCGTGCCCGATTGCAGCGCGGCGAAGATTTCGCCGGCGGCCAGGTTGGTGACGGATGCCCCGAGCTTGGCCCAGACCTGGCCGCCCAGGCCCGGGGTACGGAAGCGCAGGCCCTGGATATCGGCAACGCCGGTCAATTCGTTGCGGAACCAGCCGCCGGCCTGAGTGCCGGTGTCGCCCGAGAGGAAACCCTGCAGGCCGAACTGGTCGTAGATCTTGTCCCAGAGTTCCTGCCCGCCCAGATAGCGGACCCAGGCGGTGAGCTCGCGGCTGGTCATGCCGTAGGGCACGCCGGTGAAGAAGCTGAGGCCCTGGCTCTTGTTCTGCCAGTAATAGGGGGTGCCGTGGCTCATTTCGGCGGAGCCATCGATTACGGCATCGAGCGCCTGCAGACCCGGAACCATTTCACCGGCGGCGTAGAGCTGCACGGTCAGTCGGCCACCGGAGGCGCGGGTGATGCGGTCGGCGAGGTTCTGAGCGCCGACCCCCAGGCCCGGGAAATTCTTGGGCCAGGTGGTGACCATGCGCCAGGTGATATTGCCCTGGGCAATGGCGGGTGCGGCCAGAGTGGTTGCCGCCGCCGCGCCGATGGTGGCCACCGAAGCCTGCTTGAAGAATTCGCGTCTTTTCATTCATTTCCTCCTGAAAATGCGCCGCCGGGCGACGCATGCAGCGCGGCTCCCTCTCCCTGGGACACGCTGGTCCCGATCAAGAAAGCAATCGTGGCGGCTGCTGTCCAGCATCTTGTTTGTTCGCCTCGACTTTTTACCGGTCCGCACCAGCACAGGAATTATTTCGTCGCTGCGGGATGAAAGCTCGGGCTGTGGTGTTGATACTGGTGAAGCGCGCGCATGCGGCTTCCCAGACAGGAGATTTCGAAATGCAGTTCCGTTCGCTTCTCGCCGGCGCCGCGGCGCTCGCGCTGTTCGCCGTGCCAGCCTTTGCCGCAGACTTTCTCGGCGGGCAGGTCAAAGCCACCGACATCGGTGGCAAGATGGTGCTGACCGACGCCAATGGCATGAGCCTTTACACCTTCGACAAGGACACCAAGGGTGACGGCAAGAGCGTGTGCAATGATGATTGCGCCGCCAAGTGGCCGCCGCTCTTCGCCGACGACAATGCCGCCCCCGAGGGCGATTTCACCGTCGTGACCCGCGACGATGGCACCAAGATGTGGGCGTATAAGGGGTGGCCACTTTACTATTGGTACGAGGATGCGGCTGCCGGCGACATCAAGGGTGACGGCGTGGGTGGCGTCTGGCATCTTGCGGTCGAATAAGGCGTAGACGTTCCAGGACCGTTCGGCGTGGTCGATTTTCTCGATGAGCTCGAAGCCAATGTACCGGCCCTGCGCCGGTATGCGCGGGCGCTCACCCGCGATATCGATCGCGCCGACGACCTGGTGCAGGATTGCCTGGAGCGCGCCATCGGCCGTCGTGGGCTGTTCCAGCCACGTGGGCCGCTGCGCCCCTGGCTCTTCACCATTCTCACCAATTTGCATCGCAACAGCCGGCGCGAGGCGCGACGGCATGGCACCGTGCTCGATCTCGATGCGGTGGCTGAACCGGCAATCCCGGCCCCGCAGCCCGGTCATATGGCGCTGGCGGAGCTGGCGCGCGCCATCGACACCCTGCCACTCGATCAAAAGGAAGCCTTGCTGCTCGTGACTCTCGAAGGCCTTGCCTATGCCGAAGCCGCCGCCATTCTGGGCATCCCCACGGGCACGCTGATGAGCCGGTTGGGCCGTGCCCGTGCCAGCCTCAGGACCATGACCGGCACGCCGGCCGAGCCGCATTTGAGGACGGTCAAATGAGTACGCCCGATCGCGACCGGCTGATGGCCTATATCGACAACGAGCTCGACCCCGCAGGGCGTGCGGCGGTGGAGGCCGATGCCGCCGCCATGATCGAGATTGCCGCCCTGCAACGGCAGGCCGACGCCATCCGCACGCTGTTTGCCCCTGCCGCAGCCGAGCCGGTGCCGGCGCGGCTCGATCCGCATCGGCTGGCGCTGGTGCGCAATCGGCAGCGGGTGCAGGCGGTGGGGCGTGCCGCTATGATCGTCGCTGTGCTGGGCGTCGGCATTGCCGCCGGCTGGATGCTGCGGCCGAGCGGCGAGGCGCCGGCGCTTTACGACCGGCTGATCGCCAATGCCGTCAGTGCTCACACCGTCTATGTGGCCGAGCAGCGTCATGCGGTGGAGGTTTCGGGCAGCGAGAGCGAGCATTTGTCCAACTGGCTGTCAAACCGGCTGGCCAGCAAGCTGGCCATGCCCGATCTTTCGGCAGAGGGGCTGAGTTTTCTGGGTGGGCGGCTGCTGCCGGCGCCGGAAGTGGCGGGCGGACGGGCGGCGCAACTGATGTATGAGGACGCGGCGGGCGAGCGGCTGACGCTTTATATAACACCATCGAACGGGGTGGGTGGGCCGGCGCTGGATACAGTGCGCTTCGGCGTCGATACGGCTGTCTATTGGGCCGACGATATCTTCACCTGCACCCTGGTGGGGCCGCAACCGCCCGAGGCGATGCAGGCGGTTCTGACCAGCGTGGCGGCGCAGTTGAGTCCTGGCCAAAGCCAGCGTGGCTACCGCGATCTCTGAAAACCTCTCCCTTTGGAGGAGGGGTGGGGGCGCGGCGCTGGGTAGGGGGTCATCCAAGATGCAGCCCGCCCCATCGTCACCACCGGGTTCGACCCGGTGGTCCACAAGATACCGTGCCGCTGGATTGCCCGGTCAAGCCGGGCAATGACGATCGGGGGATAACCAGAGACGCAGGCCCTAGTCCCGTACCGGCGCATTCCGTGCCGGCAGGTCATTGGAATAGATGTTGTGCCGGCCGACATTGAGGATGTCGCGCTCGCCGCACAGGGCCATGGTGGTGTCGAGTTCCTTGCGGATGATTTCGAGCACGCGGGTGACGCCGGCCTCGCCGCCGGCACCCAGACCATAGAGCATGGGGCGGCCGATGAAGGTGGATTTGGCGCCATAGGCCACGGCCTTGAGCACGTCTTGGCCGGAGCGGATGCCGCTATCGAGATAGACCTCGGTCTTGTGGCCGACCCGGTCGACGATTTCGGGCAGGACGCGAATGGTAGAGGGCGCGCCATCGAGCTGGCGGCCGCCATGGTTGGAGACGACGATGGCGTCGGCGCCATTGTCGATGGCGGCTTGTGCATCGTCGGCATCGAGCACGCCCTTGACGATGACCGGGCCGCCGAAACGCTCCTTGATCCAGCGCACGTCGCCCCAGTTGAGGGTGGGATCGAACTGGCTGGCGGTCCAGGAGGAGAGCGAAGCCAGGTCGTGATCACCGCTCACATGGCCGACGATATTGCGGAAGGTGTGGCGCTGGGTGCCGAGCATGCGCAGGCACCAGAGCGGATGCTGCATCATCTGCCAGACCGAATAGGGGGTGATCTTGGGCGGGGTGGAAAGGCCGTTCTTGATGTCCTTGTGGCGCTGACCCAGGATCTGCAGGTCCATGGTGAGGACCAGGGCCGAGCATTTTGCGGCCTTGGCCCGGTCGATCAGGCGATTGATGAAGTCGCGATCGCGCATGACATAGAGCTGGAACCAGAAAGGAGCGTCGGTGTTCTCGGCCACGTCCTCGATGGAGCAGACACTCATGGTGGAGAGGGTGAAGGGAATGCCGAATTTGTGGGCGGCGCGCGCTGCCTTGATCTCACCGTCGGCGGTCTGCATGCCGCCCGTCGCCGCCGGGGCGATGGCCACCGGCATGGTGATGGACTTGCCCAGCATGTCGACCTTGAGATTGCGACCTTCGAGGTTCACCGCCACGCGCTGGTTGAGCAGGATCTTCTGGAAGTCGCTTTCGTTGTCGCGATAGGTGCTCTCGGTATAGGAGCCGCTATCGGCATATTCAAAGAACATCTTGGGGACGCGCCGGCGCGCCAGGCGCTGCATTTCCGCGACGGTCAGGACCTTGTCGATGGCAGGCATTTTCGGCACTCCGGCTGATGGTCTGTCTGCCCTAGCAACTAACATGTTAGTCGTCAATGTGAGTTGAGAGCAGGGCTGAGGTGAGCAAAATGCGGGGTGCGGGGACGGAACGCATCAGCCCATGCACAAGTTGAAAGAGCGACGGGCAGCACGCCCGCCCCTTTCAACCAGCGTCAGGACAAAGTCCCATGAAAACCCCGTCCATAGATCTCAAAGCCAATGCCAAGTCCGCTGTGATCGACGTGCTCAATGCCCGTCTCGCCGACGCCATCGACCTGGCGCTGATCACCAAGCAGGCGCATTGGAACCTCAAGGGCCCCAATTTCATCGCCGTGCACGAAATGCTCGATCCGATGCGCGCCGCCATCGACAATCATGTCGACATCATCGCCGAGCGCATTGCCCAGCTCGACGGCATTGCACTGGGCACCAGCCAGGTGGTGGCCAAGGCGACCAAACTCGCCGCCTATCCCACCGATATCCGCGAGAGCACCGAGCATCTGGCGGCGCTGGCCGAACGCTATGCGGCCCTCGCCAATCAGGTGCGCGAGGATATCGACACCACCGATGAGGCCGGCGATGCCGATGCCGCCGATATCCTCACCGCCTTTTCGCGCGAGCTCGACAAGAATCTGTGGTTCATCAAGTCGCATCTCGAATAGAATCTATGTTGGGTCGGGGGTGCCTGGTGGCGTCCCCGCCGCTCTTATGTCCGCTGCTGTCCTATGCCTGCTTTTTGGGTTTGTAGGAAATATCGCAGCCAATGCGCACGAAAGTAGGAGTTCAGCCTAATTTTCGTGCATGATGCGTAGAATTTATGCAGAATGGCGTAAATCTCTGCGGAAAAGTCCTATTTTTCCTATAGCTATTTCCTGCCTTTCCTATAGATTTTCCACAAAGTCCAACTTTGGCGCTTGCTCGCAGTTTGGAACTATGCAAATGTGCCCTGGTTAGGGCAGCTATTCTGTCCTATCTGACGCGTCGCCCCGCTCTCCGCGGCCAGCGCGCACGCTGGTTCGGCTGGACCATTCGTCGAGAATGGAAACGAACAGGCGGGGCTCAGAGCCCGAATTATGAGCGGCCATTTGGATGCAGTGCCGCTCCCCGTTAAAATGGCTGAAGCGCTCACCCGAGCCGTACGAAAACAGTACGACCCGCTTGGATTGCTGACCGCCAGAGGAAAGGATGCATCCGAGAGCCGGTGAACCGGCAGCAACAGGATGCGCACGCGACTTTAATTGCCCCCTGCGAGGGCGCCGAACAGAACGAGGTTGAGCCATGGCACACGAACGGACCGGACTTTCCGCCGAGACGGAACCAGTCGCCAGCAAAACCCTCATTCTCAATGGCAAGCGTGTTACCGGCCGCCCGGCGGCGCAGGGTCTTTATAACCCCGCCAACGAACACGATGCCTGCGGCATCGGCATGATCGCCAATATCAAGAACCTGGCCAGCCACGAAGTGGTCGAAAAGGGTCTCGAAATCCTCGAGAACCTGGAACATCGCGGCGCGGTGGGCGCCGACCCGCTGATGGGCGACGGCGCCGGCATTCTGGTGCAGACCCCGCACGCCTTCTTCAAGAAGGTGCTGCCGTTCGATCTGCCCGAAAAGCACCACTACGCCGTGGTCATGATCTTTTATCCCAATATTGAAGGCCTGCGCGACCGCTGCGCCGATGTGGTGCGGCGTTGCCTCAGCCAGGAGGGCCTCGCCCTGTTGGGCGAGCGCATCGTGCCCACCAATAATGGCAAGCTCAGCCGGGGGGTGATCGCCACCCAGCCGGTGATCGAGCAGATGATCATCGCCCGCCCCGAGGGCCTGACGCTCGACGAGTTCGAGCGCAAGCTCCTGATCGTGCGCAAGGTGATCTCCAACACCGTCTATAAGGAAGTGCCCGAGAGCGATGGAGATAACGGCTTTTACGTCGTCTCCATGTCGGCGCGGACGCTGGTCTATAAGGGCATGTTCCTGGCCGATCAGCTGGGCAGCTTCTACCATGACCTGCACGATGCCGATTTCGAAAGCGCCATTGCGCTGGTGCACCAGCGCTTCTCGACCAATACCTTCCCCTCCTGGAAGCTGGCCCACCCCTATCGCATGACCACCCACAATGGTGAGATCAACACCATCCGTGGCAACGTCAACTGGATGGCGGCGCGGCAGGCCTCGGTGCATTCGCGCTATTTCGGCGAGGATATTTCCAAGATCTGGCCGATCTCCTATGAGGGCCAGTCCGACACCGCCTGCTTCGACAACGCGCTCGAATTCCTCGTGCGTGGCGGCTATCCGCTGCCGCATGCGGCGATGATGCTGATCCCGGAAGCCTGGGCCGGCAATCCGCTGATGGATGAAAAGCGCCGCGCCTTCTACCAGTATCATGCCTCGCTGATGGAGCCCTGGGACGGTCCGGCCGCCATGTCGCTCAGCGATGGTCGCTATGTCGTGGCCACACTCGACCGCAATGGCCTGCGTCCGGCGCGCTATCTCGTCACCAAGGAAGGCCATGTGGTGCTGGCCTCGGAATCGGGTGTGCTCAACATTCCGGACGAGGACATTGTCGAGCGCTGGCGCCTGCAGCCCGGCCGCATGCTGCTGATCGATCTCGAACAGGGCCGCATCATCTCCGACGACGAGATCAAGGCGACGCTGGCGACCGCCAACCCCTATGCCGACTGGCTGGCCCGCACGCAGATCGTGCTGGAAGACCTGCCAGCCGTGCCGCCGCGTGCGCCCGAAGCCACCGAAGCGCTGCTCGACCGGCTGCAGGCCTTTGCCTATACGCAGGAAGACATCAAGCTGTTGATGGCACCCATGGCCACCACCGGCCAGGAAGCCGTGGGCTCGATGGGCACCGATACGCCGATCTCGGCGCTCTCGGACAAGGCCAAGCTGCTCTATACCTATTTCAAGCAGAACTTCGCGCAGGTGACCAACCCGCCCATCGACCCGATCCGTGAGGAATCGGTGATGAGCCTGGTCTCCTTCATCGGGCCGCGGCCGAACCTGTTCGATCTCGAGGGCCTCTCGACGGTCAAGAGGCTGGAAGTGCGCCAGCCGATCCTGACCAATGAGGATCTCGAAAAGATCCGCGGCATCGGCGACATCGAGAGCAACCAGTTCAAGACCAAGACGCTCGACATCACCTATCCCGCCGAGCACGGCGCCGAGGGGATGGAAGCGGCGATCGAGGCGCTTTGCCAGGCCGCCGAGGAAGCGGTGCGGGGCGAATACAATATCATCATCCTCTCCGACCGCCTGGTGGCGGCCGACCGGCTGGATATTCCGACGCTCCTGGCGCTTGCCGCCGTGCATCATCACCTGATCCGCAAGGGCTTGCGCACCTCGACGGGTCTGGTGGTCGAAACCGGTGAAGCCCGCGAAATCCATCATTTCGCGATGCTGGCCGGCTATGGCGCCGAAGCGATCAACCCCTATCTTGCCTTCGAGGCACTGCAGTCGCTGCATGCCGAGGGCAACTATCCAGAGGAAGTGTCGGCCGACGAGGTCGTCTACCGCTATATCAAGAGCGTCGGTAAGGGCCTGCTCAAGGTCATGTCCAAGATGGGCATTTCGACCTACCAGTCCTATTGCGGCGCGCAGATCTTCGATGCGGTGGGGCTCTCCTCGGACTTCGTCAACAAGTACTTCTTCGGCACTGCCACCACGATCGAAGGTGTGGGTCTCAAGGAAGTGGCCGAGGAAACCGTGCGCCGCCACAACCTGGCCTTCGGCGATGATGCCGTGCTGCGCAAGCAGCTCGATGTCGGCGGCGAATATGCCTACCGCATTCGTGGCGAAAAGCATGCCTGGTCGCCCGACGTGGTGGCCGATCTGCAGCATGCCGTGCGCACTTTCGAAGAAAGCCCGGAAAATGCCCAGGACCGCTATAACAGCTTTGCGGCGCGGGTGAATTCGGGCGAGAACGGCTATCTGGCCATTCGCCATCTGTTCGACATCCGCCCCATCGGCCCGGCCGTGGCGCTGGAGGAGGTCGAGCCGGCCGCCGACATCGTTAAGCGTTTCGTCACCGGCGCGATGAGCTTCGGCTCGATCTCCCGAGAGGCGCATACGACGCTGGCCATTGCCATGAACCGGATCGGCGGCAAGTCCAATACCGGCGAAGGCGGTGAGGAGCCCGATCGCTATAAGCCCCTGCCCGACGGCTCGCGCAATCCGCTGCGCTCGGCCATCAAGCAGGTCGCTTCCGGCCGCTTTGGCGTCACCACCGAATATCTGGTCAATTCCGACCAGATCCAGATCAAGGTCGCGCAGGGTGCCAAGCCCGGCGAAGGCGGTCAGCTGCCTGGCCACAAGGTCGACTGGATCGTCGCCAAGACCCGTCACTCGACGCCCGGCGTGGGCCTGATTTCGCCCCCGCCGCACCACGACATCTATTCGATCGAAGATCTGGCGCAGCTGATCTACGATCTCAAGAACGTCAATGAGCAGGCCGATATCTCGGTCAAGCTGGTGTCGGAAGTCGGTGTCGGAACGGTTGCGGCCGGCGTCGCCAAGGCGCGCGCCGATCACATCACCATCTCCGGCTATGACGGCGGCACCGGCGCTTCGCCTCTGACCTCGCTCAAGCATGCCGGCGGCCCGTGGGAAATCGGCCTGGCCGAAACCCACCAGACGCTGGTGCTCAACAGGCTCAGGTCGCGCGTAAAGCTGCAGGTCGATGGCGGTCTCAAGACCGGCCGTGACGTGCTGATCGGCGCGCTGCTCGGTGCCGACGAATTTGGCTTTTCGACGGCGCCGCTGATCGCGGCGGGCTGCATCATGATGCGCAAGTGCCATCTCAACACCTGCCCGGTTGGCGTCGCCACCCAGGACCCGGTGCTGCGCAAGCGCTTCAAGGGTACGCCCGAGCATGTCATCAATTACTTCTTCTTCATCGCCGAGGAACTGCGTGGCCTGATGGCATCGCTGGGTGCCCGCACCCTCAACGAGATCATCGGCCGTTCGGACCTCCTCGATCAGCGGAAGCTCGACGATCACTGGAAGGGCCAGGGCATCGACCTCGCCAAGGTGTTCTACAAGCCCGAGCCGCTGGGTGGTGATACGCTCTATCACTCCGAGAGGCAGGACCATCACCTGGAAAGCGTGCTCGACCGCAAGCTGGTCGAACTGGCGGCCCCGGCGCTGGAAAACGGCACCCCGGTGCAGTTCGAGCTGCCCATTCGCAGCCGCGACCGCTCGGCAGGCGCCATGCTGTCAGGTGCCTTGGCCAAGAAATATGGCCATGAGGGCCTGCCCGACGACACCATTGCCATCACCCTGCGCGGCACGGCCGGACAGGCGTTTGGCGCGTTCCTGGCCAAGGGCATCTCGATCGACATGATCGGCGACGCCAATGACTATGTGGGCAAGGGGCTTTCGGGTGGCCGCATCGTGGTGCGTCCCTCGGACACGGTCGGGTTCGATCCCAATCGGTCGATCATCGTCGGCAATACCGTGCTCTATGGTGCCATTGCCGGTGAATGCTATTTCCGTGGCATTGCCGGGGAACGCTTCGCGGTGCGCAATTCGGGCGCCATCGCGGTGGTCGAGGGCACGGGCGATCATGGCTGCGAATACATGACCGGGGGCCTTGTCGTGGTCATCGGCCAGACCGGCCGCAACTTCGCGGCGGGGATGAGCGGCGGCGTCGCCTATGTGCTGGATGAAGACGGGACCTTCCGGTCGCGCTGCAACCTGGCCATGGTCGATCTCGAACCGGTGCAGGAAGAAGAAGAGCTGATGCAGAAGCTCCACCACCATGGTGGGGACCTCGAATGGCATGGCCGTGTCGACATTTCGGGCGACATGACCAAGCATGACGATGAGCGCCTGCACCAGCTGATCAGCAATCACCTGCACTATACCGGCTCGAGCAAGGCCAAGCACATCCTTGAAAACTGGGTCGAGATGCGGCCCAAATTCGTCAAGGTCATGCCGGTCGAATATCGCCGCGCCATCCTCGAGATGGAAAAGAAGCGCGCTTCGGGCGCCGTGGCGGCGGCAGAGTGATGATGCAGCTTTACGGCAACCTTGGCTCGGGCAACGTCCTCAAGGTCAAGTACATCGCCGACGCCACCGGACGGCCCTTTGTTCTGCATGAGATCGCGTCGCGCTCCGGTGCGACGCAGACGCCGGACTTCCTCAAGCTCAACCCTGCCGGGCAGATGCCGGTGGTGGTGCTGGAGGACGGCCGGCCGCTGGCCCAGTCCAACGCCATCCTGCGCTATCTGGCGCAGGGGACGCGCTTCCTGCCCGTCGACCCGTATCTGGCGGCCAAGGTGGACGAGTGGCTGTTCTGGGAACAGTATAGTCACGAGCCGACCGTGGCGGTGGCGCGGGCCCGCGTCGTCTATGACGGGCAGGCTATTGCCGATCTCGACCCAAGCCTTGTGGCCAGGGGAAACAAGGCGCTCGACCTGATGGAACAGGCGCTGACGGGTCGAAAATGGCTGGTGGGCGAGACCATGACGATCGCCGATATCGCCTTGCTCGCCTATACGCGCCAGGCGCCACAGGGCGGCTTCGATCTTGCCAAGCGCCCGGCAGTGCTGGCCTGGATAAAAGCCTCGGAACAAGAACTTGGACTGCCGTCCTTCCGGACGGAAAACTAGGAGGAAAGCATGGGTAAGGTTACAGGCTTTCTCGAAATCGATCGTGAGGAACCGCGCTATCAGCCGGCTTCGGACCGCATTCGTCACTTTGGCGAATTCACCATTCCGTTGCGCGAAGCGCAGGTGGTGGACCAGGCCGCCCGCTGCATGGATTGCGGCGTGCCCTTCTGTCATGGCGATACTGGTTGCCCCGTGCACAACCAGATCCCGGACTGGAACGACCTCGTCTACAACAATGACTGGGAAGAAGCGGCGCGCAATCTGCACTCGACCAATAACTTCCCCGAATTCACCGGCCGCATCTGCCCGGCGCCCTGCGAGGAAGCCTGCACGCTGAACCTCGAGGACGTGCCGGTCGCCATCAAGACCGTCGAGCAGGCCATTGCCGACAAGGCCATCAGGTCCGGCTGGATCAAGCCGCAGGCGCCGGCGCACAAGACCGGCAAGCGCGTCGCCATTATCGGCTCCGGCCCGGCCGGTCTCGCCGCGGCCCAGCAATTGGCGCGCGCCGGCCATGACGTGCATGTCTATGAGCGCGAGCCCAAGGCCGGTGGCCTGCTGCGCTATGGCATTCCCGACTTCAAGATGGAAAAGGATCATATCGACTTCCGCGTCTCGCAGATGGAAGCCGAAGGCGTCACCTTCCACTATGGCGTCAATGTCGGGTTCACCACGCCGCTGTCCACGCTGCAGGCCGAGCATGATGCCGTGCTGCTGGCCGGTGGGGCGGAAAAGCCGCGCGCCGTCGATGTCGAGGGCAATAGTTTCGATGGCGTGCATTACGCCATGCCATTCCTGATCCAGCAGAACCGCCGCGTCGGTGGCGAGGATGTGTCGGGCGAGTTCCAGCTTTCGGCCGCCGGCAAGCATGTCGTGGTGGTGGGCGGTGGTGATACCGCCTCGGACTGCGTCGGCACATCGTTCCGTCAGGGCGCCATTGCGGTGACCCAACTCGACGTGCGCCCCATGCCGCCCGAGCTCGAGAACAAGCTGACCAACTGGCCCAACTGGGCGGTCAAGATGCGCACCTCGTCCAGCCAGGCCGAAGGCGCCATCCGTGAATTCTCCGCCGGCACCATGAAGATCCTCGGCAATGCCAAGGGTCATGTGACCGGGGTGGAATGCGCCAGGGTCGACCGCAAGCGCCAGGCCATCGAGGGCAGCGAGTTCGTCATCAAGGCCGATCTCGTGCTCTTCGCCATCGGTTTTGCCGGTCCGCTTCAGGACGGCATGCTGAGCGAGCTCGGCGCCGATCTCGACAAGCGTGGCAATCTCTTTGCCGATACGTTCACCTACAAGACCTCGGTCGACAAGGTCTATGCTGCCGGCGATATGCGCCGGGGCCAGTCACTGGTGGTCTGGGCCATCCGCGAAGGCCGCCAGGCCGCCCGTGCCATCGACAAGGACCTGATGGGCAAGACCGACCTGCCGCGCTGACGCGAGGTTTTGAAGCAGACAAATGGGCCTCTCCCGGATCGGGGGAGGCCCATTTGTTTGGGGGAAGCGGAATAGGGCTCGAAATTAGGTCATGCGTCAGCTCGGCGGCTGGTCTCAATCCTGTTTGCGGCTCATGTCGATCATGCGCTCGACGGCCTGGCGGGCGGGGCCGATGATGTCGGGGGGGATGGTGACTTCCTCGCTCATGGTGTGGAGCGACCACAGCACGTTTTCGAGATTGATGCGTTTCATGTGCGGGCAGATATTGCAGCCGCGCAGGAAGTCGACGCCGGTGGTTTCGGAGGCGACATTGTCTGACATCGAACACTCGGTGACCATGACGACGCGGGCCGGCCTCGTGGACTTGACCCAGTCGATCATTGCCGCGGTAGAGCCGGCGAAATCGACCGCGTCGATCACCTCGGGCGGGCATTCGGGATGGGCGATGATCTTGGCCGTCGGATAGGCGTGGCGCAGCTCGGAAATGTCGTCTGCGGTGAAGGTTTCGTGCACCTCGCAGGCGCCGGCCCAGGTGATGATCTTCTTGTGAGTTTTCTTGGCGGTGTTCTTGGCCAGATATTGGTCGGGGATCATCATCACCGTGTCGCCCTCGACGCGATTGACAATGTCGAGCGCGTTGGAGGAGGTGCAGCACACATCGGTAACCGCCTTCACCGCGGCCGAGGTGTTGACATAGGTCACCACCGGCACGCCGGGATAGCGGGCGCGCATGGCCATGACGTCCTCGGCGGTAATGGATTCCGAGAGCGAACAGCCGGCGCGGCTATCGGGGATCAGCACCGTCTTTTCCGGGTTCAGCATTTTGGAGGTTTCGGCCATGAAGTGCACGCCGCACTGCACGATGACCGACTGGCGGACCTTGGTGGCCTCAATGGCCAATTGCAGGCTGTCGCCTACCACATCGGCGACGCCGTGATAGATTTGTGGCGTCTGGTAATTGTGCGCCAGGATGACGGCATCCTTCTCCTTCTTGAGCCGGTTGATCTGAAAGATCAGCGGCGCATAGAAGGGCCATTCGACGCCCGGAATCTTGTCCTTGACCCGATCGAAGATCTTGTCGGTGGCGCGCTCCACGGCCTTGGAATAGCCGAGATCGAAATGATCGGCGAGAATAGCGCGGGCGTCCGCGAGCGGGGTTACCGCATTGATCATCTGCACCATCGGGGCCTCCCACGCTCAACGCCGGGAACCTAGGGATTATTGGCTTTCAATTCAATGAATGGCCTTGCAGGAAAGTGACGAGACGCCTAACGCTGGGGCCAGTTTCTTCCTGCCGAGGACCAGTTCATGCCGCAAGACGCCAATGCCATTCGCTCTATCCTCTCGCTGGCGCCGGTCGTGCCCGTCATCATTCTCGACGATGTCGCCCAGGCCCGTCCCCTGGCAGAGGCCCTGGTGGCCGGCGGCCTGCCGGTGCTGGAAGTGACGCTGCGCACCCCCAATGCGCTCAAGGTGATGGAAGAAATGGCCAAGGTCACCGGCGCGATTGTCGGCTCCGGCACGGTGCGCAATGCCGCACATATGAAAGCCTCGGTGGATGCCGGCTGTCGCTTCATGGTGTCGCCGGGCGCTTCGCCGCGCCTGCTCGACGCGGCCGAAGACGTGGCCATCCCGCTCCTGCCGGGGATCGGCACCCCGACCGAGGCCATGGCTGCGGCTGAGCGTGGCTATAGCTTCCTCAAATTCTTCCCGGCCGAAGCGCTGGGCGGCGCGCCGGTGCTCAAGGCTTTCGCCTCGCCGCTGCCCGATATCACCTTCTGCCCCACCGGCGGCATCGATCCGGCCAAGGCCAAGACCTATCTCGGCCTGCCCAATGTCATCTGCGTCGGCGGCTCCTGGATCATGCCGGCCGATGCGCTGGCCTCCGGCGATTTCGCCCGCATCGAGAGCCTGGCGCGCGAAGCCAGCCTGCTCAAGGGCTGAGGTCTTTTGGTTTTTGAGTGTCGAGCGCCCTTGGGGTTTTGGCCCCGGGGGCGCTTTTTTGTGCTGGCTGTCGATCACCGCAATGGTGCCGATTTCGCCGGGGATGAAATCGGGCTAGGGTCCGATAAAATGCAATGCAAGGTTCGTCCGTGACCGCTCTTGTCGACCCCCATGGCCCAAAACTCGCCGTAACGCCCAACAATCCGGTGCCCGAAGGGGTGCGGGTGGGCTTTTTCACCACCTCCGACAAGTTGCGCCTGCGCTATGCGATCTGGCCGAAATCGGCGGGGCCGCATCGGGGGACGGTGTGCCTGGTGCAGGGACGCACCGAATATATCGAGAAATATTTCGAGACGGTGGCCGATTTCCGGGCGCGGGGCTTTGCCGTGGCTACTTTCGACTGGCGTGGACAGGGCGGGTCGGAGCGGCTGATCGGCAATCCGACGCTGGGTTATGTCGACAAGTTCGACGATTACTGGACCGATTTGCGCTGTTTCCACGCCGAGATCCTGCTGCCCGATTGCCCGCCGCCCTTTTATCTCGTCGGCCATTCCATGGGCGGGCTGGCGAGCCTTTATGCGGCGACGCGCGACCGGATGATGTTCGATCGGGTGTTCCTGTCGGCGCCGATGGTGAGCCTTTACAAGATGGAACAGGCCATGAAGCGCTGGGCCCTGTTCGCCGAAATGGCGAGCTTTGTGGGGCTTGGAAAAGTGCCGGTGGCGCGCAGGGGCGACCGGCGGCCGGACGAGGCGATGTTCGTCAACAATCCACTGACCTCGGACGTGCTGCGCTACAACCGCATGGTCGAAACCATCCGCGCCGATGACGGGCTTTATCTGGGCTCGCCGACGCTGCGCTGGCTGGCGGCCTCGATGCGGGCCATGGCGGATGCCGCCCATGACAATTTTCCGGCGACGCTCAAAATTCCGCTTTTGATGCTGGCGGCGGCGCGCGACGAGATCGTCTCCACCCCCGCCATTGAGGCGCTGGGCCTGCGGCTGCGCACCGGGCGGCACATGGTGATCCCCGGCGCCCGGCACGAAATGTTTATGGAGAGTGACGTCATTCGCGGCCAGGTGCTGGCCGCGTTTGACGCCTTCATCACCGACCAGACGCGGGGTTAGAGCGTCTAGTTGGGTTCTGGCGCGACAAATGCAACGCGCACCACGCCGCCCTCGTGTCGAGCCCGAGGGCGTAACGGTGGATGGGGAACGCCGTGCGACACGAAGCGCCGAGCTGCGCTGCCGCTCGTGTGGGATCAGAGATCAAGACCATATGCGATAGCCCGCCCTTCAAGGGGGCGGGAGGCGAAAGCGACCAGAGGTCCACCTTAGGGTGATATCACCTAGCTCAGCGCTGCTGCCAGATAGGGCAGGCTGAGGTCCATGCGGTAGTCGACGCCCGAATGGTTGTCGGGAAATTCCTCGTAGCGATGGACGATGCCCTGCTGGTCGAGCAAGCGATGCAGGCGGCGGGTGCCATAGAGGATGTTGTACTGATCCTCGGTGCCGCATTCGAGATAGAAGCCCTTGAGCGTGCCAATGGCGGCGGCCTGGGTTTCGGCCATGCGCACCGGGTCCCATTTGAGCCAATTGGCCCAGCGGTCCTCGATCAGCTCGCAGGTGTCATTGGTCACCGGCAGGCGCAGGCCGAGAAAGGTTTCGGGGTTCGGATCGGGATCGAAGCTGGCGGCCTGGGCGAGGATCATCAGCAGCATGGTGTCCTTGCCGTCAAGCTTGGGTTTTGCCTCGAAGGCGCTCATCCAGGCTTCGATGGAATAGTTGAATTTGGCCAGTGCCCGCAGGGTGTTGGGGAATTCGGGCAGGTAAAGGTTCTCGAAGCCCGCATCGCCGGAATGGCTGGCGGCAGCCGACCAGATATCGGGATGGCGCATGGCGTGGATCAGCGCGCCGAAGCCGCCCGAGCTCTTGCCGAAGACGCCGCGCCGACCGCTGCCGCCGCAGCCGAACTTCTGCTCGACTTCCGCAAGCATCTCGGTGGTGAGGAAATCCTCCCAGTTTCCGAGCACCGGGCTGTTCACATATTGATTGCCGCCCAGCCGCGAGAAGCAATCGGGGAAGGCGACGACGACGGGCGCCATCTTGCCCTCGCCGATCAGCCGATCGAGCCGCTCGGGCACGTTCTCGCCAAAGGCCTTCCAGGCGGTGTGGGCGGGACCGCCGGCAGTATAGCCGACGAGATCGACGAGGAGCGGCAGGTCCCGTCCGTCGTGACCATGGGGCACATAGACATCGACGATGCGCGTGGTCGGATCGCCCAGCAGATTGCCCTTGAGGGCCTGGCTCTCAACCATGAGGCGATGGACGGTTCCGGCAGGATGGCTGGTGCGGCGCATGATGGCTCCGTTGGTCGGGATGTTCACTGCCCAGACTTGGGCCGGGTGCGCGGAAATGGCAAGGGTCGAGGTGGAGCGATGCTCCAAATGTCAAAGACTACTCGGCGGCGCCGCGGTGGTCGATGAGGGCGTCGGGGCCGTTGGGATCGCCGGGGGCGGTTTCGCAGCCGAGATCGGGGAAGGCGGCGATGCGCTGGTTGCGGAAATCGGTGCGCAGGACGATGAGGCCGCGCTCCTCGAACCAGGTCAGCAAGCGCCGGGCGCGGCTGGCCGAATGGGTGCCGTAGAGGCGGGCCAAGGTGGCGTCGGACGGGCAGGGTGCGCCGGTGAGCGCGGCCTGGGCGATGACGAGGAACACGCCCTGCACGTCATCGGTCAGCGTTTCCGAGAGGGCGAGGGCCTGTTGCCAGCCGTCGGAGCTGGCGATTTCCTCATCGGGCGCCACACGGGCGACGGCCAGCAGGCGCTTGAAGGCCGGCAAAGCCGGTGGCTCGCCGGGCACGCGGCGGATGCGGCAGCGCACGAGGAAATCCTGATAGAGCACGGCCGTGGTGCGGAAGCCGGCATCGGGGTCGCTCAGCAGTTCAGCCATCACCGCCTGGATCTGCGCCTCGCGCTCAGCCTCGTCGATTTCCGGGAACAGCGAGGCAGGCTCGTCGGGTGCTTCGGCGCGCGCCTTGGCGCGGGCTTCGGCCACCTGGGCGAGCAGTTCATTGGTCGAGGGCGGCGGTGGCGGCGGCGGGCGGCGCACGACGGGGCGGGCCAGTTCGTCCGGCTCCATGGTGAAGATGAGGTCGGCGGCATCAACAGGCGCCTCGGGCAGCGGGGTCAGCTTGGGGCTGGTCGAGCGGGCCGAGGTTTCCACCGTGCCGATGGTGATCGGCAGTGGTCGGCGCGATATAGCCGGCCCCAGGGCGACGAAATGGCCGCGCTGCAGGTCGCGGAACTGCTCGGCCTGGCGCCGATCCATGCCCAGAAGATCGGCGGCACGGGCCATGTCGATATCGAGGAAGGTGCGGCCCATGAGGAAGTTCGACGCCTCGGCGGCGACGTTCTTGGCCAGCTTGGCGAGGCGCTGTGTAGCAATGACGCCCGCCAGACCGCGCTTGCGGCCGCGACACATGAGGTTGGTCATGGCCCCAAGCGAGAGTTTGCGGGCTTCGTCGGAGACTTCGCCGGCAGCGGCCGGGGCGAAGAGCTGGGCTTCGTCCACCACCACCAGCACCGGATACCAATAATCGCGATCGGCATCGAACATGCCGCCGAGAAAAGCGGCGGCGGCGCGCATCTGCTGCTCGACGTCGAGGCCTTCGAGATTGAGCACGACAGAGACGCGGTGCTGGCGCACGCGGGCGGCGATGCGAGTGAGTTCGTTCTCGGTGCGGGCGGCGTCGACGACCAGATGGCCGTATTTGTCGGCGAGGGTTACGAAATCGCCCTCGGGATCGACCACGCATTGCTGCACCCAGGGGGCAGACTGTTCGAGCAGGCGCCGCAGCAAGTGGGATTTGCCGGAACCGGAATTGCCCTGCACCAGGAGACGGGTGGCCAGCAGTTCCTCGAGGTCGAGCGAGGCCGGGCCCTTGCCCTGGCTTGCGCCCATGTCGATGGCTACCTGCATTCCTTCTCCGGCCGGCGCTTGGCGCCCATCACGATCACTGGCTTCTGCCTAGCACAGAGGGGAGGCGATTCGGCCAGAACTCGTGCGCCATCCACAAGCCTCAGGCCAGCGCCTGTGGCTTGCGTGCAATGAAGAACACTGCCGCCACGCCACCCGGATGCCAGCGATGGACGATCTGGAACCCGGCCTTGCGTTGCATCTTTTCGAGGCCATTGCCGGAAAAGAAGCTCAATTGCGGCAGTTTGCCCAGCGCCCGGCCCAGCGGGGCGATCGGCATGAGCACGGCCAGGGGGCTCCAGCCCATACAGGCGGTGCTGGTGACCAGATAGCCGCCCGGCTTGAGCATGGCGAAACTCTTGTCGATCGCCGCCTGCGGATCGGCCAGGAGATGCAGGATCGAATGGCCCATCACCATGTCATAGCGCTCCCGCTCGACCGGCAGGCTGGCAATATCGCCCTGAGCAAAATCCACATTGGTGATCCCGGCCTTCTCCGCCTTGGCGTGGGCGATGGCGATCATGTTCTCGGAAAAATCCACTGCCCTGATATGGCCGACATAGGGGGCATGGCGCAGCGCCGTCGAGCCGGTGCCGCAGCCGAATTCGAAGATCTCCATGTCCGGACGGAACAGCGCGCGTGTTGCCTCGATCTTGCGCTCATAGGCGGCCTGATTGGCGATGGGGGAAGCGGCATAGCGCTCGGCCATATTGTTCCAGAATGCGGTGCTTGCGGCCATGTCTTGTGTGCTCCTTCGCCAACGGGGCCAAGATAGAGCCGGGTCGTGAACAAGAAAATTGCATAAATAGGCAGTTACGATATGCATTAATGCATGAAAATGCGCGGCATGGATTTTGACTGGAACCTGGTGCGGGCCTTTATGGCCACGGTGGAGGCCGGCTCGCTCTCGGCGGCCGCACGGCAATTGGGACTGGCGCAGCCGACGCTGGGTCGGCAGGTGGCGGCGCTTGAGGTCGCGTTGGGGGTGACGCTGTTCGAGCGGCCGGGGCGCGCCCTGGTGCTGACCGAGGCCGGGCGGTTGCTGGTCGAGCATGCGCGGAGCATGGGGGAAGCCGCCGATGGCCTGACGCTGGCGGCGGCGGGACAGTCGCAGGCCATGGATGGGGTGGTCCGCGTCACCGCCATCGAGCTCTATGCCGCCCATGTGCTGCCGCCCTTCCTGGCGCTGATGGAGGAGCGGGCGCCAAAGCTCAGGGTGGAACTGATTGCCGCCGACGCGGTGCAGGATCTGGTGCGGCGTGAGGCCGATATCGCCATTCGCCATGGCCGCCCGGACCAGGATGGGCTGGTGGCGCGCCGCTGCGCCGACACGCGGGCCCGGCTTTATGCGGCGCCCAGCTATTTCGAGCACTTCGGGCGGCCCCGCAATGGCGAGGAGCTGGCCTGGGGCCGGTTGATCGGCTTTATCGGTGACGATGGCGAGATGCTGGCCGAGCTCAACCGGCGGGGCGCCAAAATGGGGCCGGAGAATTGTCGGCCATTCACCAATAGCGGCTCGGTCGGTTGGGAATGGGTGCGGCGCGGCATGGGCATGGCGCTGATGCTGGAAAAGGTGGCCGAGGCCACGCCGGGCGTAGAATTGGTCTGGCCGGAAATGGAGCCGGTGCCCATTCCGGTCTGGCTGGTCACCCATCGTGAAATCCACACCAGTGCCCGCATCCGGCTGGTTTTTGACCTGCTGGCCGAGCATCTGGGGGCGTAGGCGTTTACGGACTGGATGATGTTGCCCGCTTCTCCACGCGGGACTTCAGTAGAGGGCTTGAGTGGGCGGCACACCCCCACCCAGCCTCCCCCTGAAGAAGGGGGAGGAGCCATATCGCGTTCTGGGCAAGGTCTAGCCACAAGCACGGGCCGAACTCCTTCCCTCTTGCGGGTGGGGGGCGAGGGAAGGGGCATCAGTGGCTCGCCAACAAACAAAAACGCGGCCCTTGCGGGCCGCGCCTTTTATCGTCAGGGGGAGGACGATTAGTTGACGGATTTGTCTTCGATCGAGGCAGTACCGCCATTGATCTGGATGGTGCGCGGCTTCTTGCTCTCGGGCAATTCGCGCTTCAGCTCCAGATGCAGCAGCCCGTTTTCGAGGCTGGCGCCATGAACCTCGACATAGTCGGCCAGCTGGAAACGCAGCTCGAAAGCGCGTTCGGCAATGCCGCGATGGAGGAATTCGCGCTTGCTGTCACCGGTTTCGGTGGGCTTGGCGCCCTTGATCACCAGGGAGTTTTCCTTGGTCTCGATGGCGATGTCGCCATTGGAGAAGCCGGCCACCGCGATGGAGATGCGATAGGCATCCTCGCCGGTGCGCTCGATATTATAGGGCGGGTAGGTCTTGGCTTCCTGGCCAACCAGGGTGTCCAGGCGATTGAACACGCGGTCAAAGCCGACAGTGGAGCGATAGAAGGGGGAAAAATCAAAGGTCTGCATAGTCACATTCTCCAATTGAGCAACGTGGGTCTGTTGGTCCCGGCCCCGATTTCGACATCTCCCTTGATCGGCGAAACTGTCTTTGCGGCACCGGTGTCCCCGGCTATCCGGCGGACCACACAGATGTAGGTGAGGCCGAATGCAGTTCAAGAGGGCCTGCTGGCGCAAAATTGCGCTGGCCGCTTCAGATGAACGCCAGATGAACAGATGCTTGCAGTCGCGTTCAGGTGCAGGGGGTTAGAACCGATCTCGTGAAGACGAGAGCGATCCCGATCTTCACGCCCCAATCGGTTTCGTCACCCGCCCCCCGCACGAAGCCGAACGGAAAACCAAGCCAGCATGTCCTTTCGACATGCTGGCTTTTTGTTTTGGGGGGCGGCGCCTCCTAGAACCGCACCAGCGTGTTGACGTCGACCGGCATTCCGGTGGCGAAGCTCTTGTTGGCGGCGATGCCGGTGAGGATGGAGAGGGCGCCATCGCGATGATTGGCGCCATAGCCGGGACGGGGGGTGGCGTCGCCGAAGATTTCCTCGAGCATGATCTTGTCGCCGCCGCCATGGCCGCCTTCGCCATGCTTGACCGGCACGACGCGTGGCTCGCCATGCAGTGGGAAGTGATAGAGTTTGACGCCCTTGGCTGCGCCTTCGGTTTCCGAGCCGGCACCGGCATTGATGTAGGAGTTTTCGTGTACCGTCAGCTCCAGCCGCCCCCCGGTGCCGTTGATGGCGACGTTGAAGCCTTCCCAGGGTGCATAGGCATAAAGCGAATAGGTCATCACCGCCTTGTTGCGATAGCGCACGATGACATTCATCGTGTCCTCGATGGAGATGCCGTCGCCAAAGACGTTCTGGTCGCGCTGATAGCCGTCTTCAGCCTCCGCGTCCCAGTAAAGCCCTTTCTGCACGGGATTGTCGGTGAGATCGATGGCGAAGGGATCATCCTTGGCCGCGGCGACGCCGGTGGTACGGGTATAGGGGGTAAAGACCCCGCGCTCTTCGGCATTGGCGCGGCCGTAGAATTTGAGATCACCCATGCCGAAGACGGTGTCGGGCTGGCTGCCGAGCCAGAAATTGACCAGGTCGAAATGGTGGGTCGACTTGTGCACCATGAGCCCGCCGGAATTGCGCTTGTCGCGGTGCCAGCGGCGGAAATAATCGGCGCCATGGCGGGTGTCGAGCAGCCATTCGAAATGCACCGAGGTGACCTTGCCGATGGCGCCCTCGGCGATGAGTTCGCGCAGGGCCGAATTGTGCGGGGCGTAGCGGTAGTTGAAGGTGACGCGCAGGTCGCGACCGGTGCGCGCCACCGCGTCGAGAATGGCCTGGCACTTTTCCGGATCGGTGGTCATCGGCTTTTCGGTGATGACGTCGCAGCCCAGTTCCATGGCGGCGATGATATATTGGTGGTGGGTGCGGTCGATCGAGGTGACGATCACCACGTCCGGCCGGGTTTCGGCGATCATGGTGGCGAAATCGGCGGCCCTGTAGGTGGGCACGGCGGTGCCGCCCAATTCCCCGGAGATGACGCGATTGGTGAAATCCATGCGCGCGGCATTGGTGTCGCACAGGGCGACGAGCCGCGACTGGTCGCGATGCGGTCCAAGGATCGCCTCGTAGAACATGCGGGCGCGGCCCCCGGTGCCCACGAGCGCGTAGGTCTTGGTCATTGCAGTGTCTCCGGTCTGGGTCTGACAGATGGCCGGCCCAGGCGGGCGGCATTGATCCGAAATCTACCATACAAGATTGCGGAAATGTACTGTTGTTTCTACAATTCGTGCGATGCTGTGGCAGCGTACAGTTGCGCGGCCGGCAAAAATCCGCTGGACAGGTTGATCTGTCGGTGGTCGGCGTCGGCGGAGGGCACAAGCGAGGGCATATGACACCAGTTCAGCAAACCAGTCCCGAGACCATGGCCATGCGGCTGGTTCACGCCCTGCGCGACGACATTGTCACCATGGCGCTCAAGCCCGGCGACGTCATTTCAGAAAGCGACATTGCCGGCCGCTTCGGCGTGTCACGCCAGCCGGTGCGCGAGGCCTTTATCCGCCTGGCCCAGCAGGGGTTGCTGTTGATCCGTCCCAAGCGCGCCACGGTGATCAAGAAGATTTCCCCCGACGGGGTGCGGCAGAGCCGTTTCATCCGCGAAAGCATCGAGGTCGAGATCATCCGGCGGGTCGCCAGCGCCCCCGATCAGGCTGTGCATGACACCATCGCCGCGATGATCGCCGAACAGGAAGAGGCCGCCCGCGCCGACGATACCCGGCGCTTTCACGCGCTGGACGAGTTGTTCCACCGCACGCTCGCCCGCCTGGCCGGCGTCGAATATGCCTGGCAGTTGGTGGACGACCACAAGATCCAGCTCGATCGGGTGCGCTATCTGACGCTGGGGGTGTCGTCCAAGCAGCGCGCCATCGCCGAACACAAGCTGATCGCCGATGCCATCGCCAAATCCGATCCCATCGCGGCAGAAGCGGCCATGCGGGACCATCTGGCCCGCGCCGAAACTTTGCTCAGCCAGACGATCGAGGATTTTCCGGACTTTTTTGAATAGGAGCGGGCGGTCAGGTGGGCCGGCGTGTCAGCCGATGACTTCGGCGGTGAAGCGGTAGCGTCCGAGGGCGCCCGGGCCGAGGGTTTCGGCATAGGGGCGTTCGCTGAGATCATCGGAGCCACCGACTTCGGCAGCGGTGCCGCGCCAGGGTTCGAGGCAGACAAAGCCGGCGCCAGGCTTGGACCAGATGGCGAAATTGGGCAGGTTTTCCCAGGAGAAGCGCAGGGCTGGGCCGGTTTCGGGGCCATAGCGCAAGCCGGCACCGGCCCCTTGCGGGAAGATCATGGCATCGTCGCGGAAAAGGCTGTGGTCGAGCGTCAGCAGGCCGTGGTCGAAAGGCGAAGGCAATTGCTCGGGGACAACGAGACCGCCGGAAAGCCGGTGCAAAGCGGGGTCGGACTGGTTGTCCAGTGCGATGCGGTGCGGCTGGCCTGCGGCGCCGGGCAGCGGCCAGGCAAAGGCGGGGTGAAAGCCGATGCCGAAGGGCATGGGACGATGGTCGCGATTGGTGACCTCGGCGGTGACGCTGACGCTGCGGCCATGGACGCGATGTTCGACATCGAGACGGAAATCGAAGGGATAGAGGGCGCGACTGGCTTCGGAGGCCTCCAGCCGATAGATGCAGCGGTCGGATTCTTCCACAACAAGGGTGAAATTGCTGCGGCGGGCGAAGCCGTGCTGGCTCATCTGGTAGCGTTCGCCCTCAATGGTCACCGTGTCGTTGGGCGCCTTGCCGACCATGGGGAAGAGAATGGGCGAGCGGCCAGTCCAGTAGCTGGCGTCGCCATGCCAGAGCCAGTGGCGGCCGTCGCGGGTCTGGATCGACTGCATCTCGGCGCCCAAGGCAGCGATATCGACGGTGAGCTCGCCATTGCCGATCCGGGTCAGTTGCATGGCGTCTCTCCGGACGATTCGTTTCTGAACGTGGCGGAGCCTAAACCCATATCCGGCCGGTGAGAACCACCGAGTACGCCTTGTCGTGAACGGTGTCTGAACGCGGCGCGCCGAATAGGCCTTGCCGGGCATTGGCGCAACCGGCTATCGCCAAAGCCATGAGCCTGCCGCCGCTGCCGCCCTTGCCGATTGATACTGCCCTGCCGGCGCTGGCCGAGGCGCTGGCGAGCCATGGCAGTGCGGTGCTGGTGGCGCAGCCGGGCGCCGGCAAGACCACGCGCGTGCCCCTGGCGCTGCTCGGCGCACCCTGGCGGGGCGATGGACGCATCATCGTGCTCGAACCGCGCCGGCTGGCCGCACGCGCCGCCGCCCGGCAGATGGCGAAGCTTCTGGGCGAAGAGGTGGGGCAGACGGTCGGTTATCGCGTGCGCATGGAAACCCGGGTCTCGGCGCGTACGCGCATTGAAATCGTCACCGAGGGGGTGTTTACCCGGCTGATCCTCGATGACCCGGAGCTGAGCGGGATCGCGGCGGTGGTGTTCGACGAATTTCACGAACGCAGCCTCGATGGCGATCTGGGCCTGGCGCTGGCGCTCGACGCCAAGGCGCTGCGCGAGGATCTGCGCCTATTGGTGATGTCGGCGACCATTGACGGGGCGCGGGTGGCGCAATTGCTCGATGCCGCGCCGGTGATCGATAGTCCGGGCCGGACATTTCCGGTCGAGACCTTTTATGCCGAGCCCGATCCGTTGCAGCGGCTCGAGGACCAAGTGGCCGTGGCGGCATTGCGGGCACTGCGCGAGCATGAGGGCTCGATGCTGGTGTTTCTGCCGGGGCAGGGGGAGATCACCCGCGTGGCCGAACGGCTTTCTGCGCAATTGCCCGGCACTATCGATCTCGCCCCGCTCTATGGCCAGCTCAGTCCCGCCGAACAGGACCGCGCCATCCAGCCAGCGCCGGAGGGGCGGCGCAAGGTGGTGCTCGCGACGTCGATCGCCGAAACCTCGCTGACCATCGAGGGCGTGCGGATCGTGCTCGATAGCGGCTTTCGTCGGGTGCCGGTCTATGAGCCGGCGACAGGGCTGACCACCTTAGCCACGGTGCGGGTGTCGCGCGCGGGTGCCGATCAGCGCCGCGGCCGCGCTGGGCGCACCAGTCCGGGCGTTTGTATACGCCTCTGGAACGAGGGGCAGACGGCGGCTTTGTCGGCCTTCGACACCCCCGAAATCCTCGCCGCCGATCTGCCGGGGCTGATGCTCGACCTAGCGGCCTGGGGCGTGTCCGACCCGGACACGCTGCGCTTTCTCGATCCGCCACCGGCCCCGGCCTGGGCTGAGGCCAGGGCACTGCTGACCCGGCTCGATGCCGTGGATGCGTTTGGGCATCTGACGGCGGCGGGCAGGGGGCTGGCGCAGATGCCGCTGCATCCTCGGCTGGCTCATATGGTGATGGCCGGAGCCGAGGATGGCGATGCGCGTGGCGCGGCGGAACTGGCGGTGCTGATCGGCGAGCGGGGATTAGGGGGCGATGATGTCGACCTGGCGCGCCGGCTCGACCGGTTTCGCAATGAGCGCGGCAAGCGGGCCGAGGAGGCGCGGGCGCTGGCTGGACGCTGGGCACGCATGGCGGGCGGCGCCACGGGCGAGGCATTGCCGGCGGGGCAGCATCTGGCACGGGCTTTCCCCGATCGGGTGGCGCAATCGGCGGGCGCGCGGGGACGGTTTCGGCTGGCCAATGGCCGGCAGGCGCAGCTGGACGAGGGCCATGGGCTGGCGGGGTCGCCGTTCATCGTGGTGGCCGATCTTACCGGCAGTGCCACGCAGGGCCGCATCCGCTCGGCGGTGGCGCTGGATGGCGACGACCTCGAAACCCTGTTCGTGGCGCATATCGAAAGCCGCACAGTGCTGGCCTTCGACGCCGCCACCGGCTCGGTGCGGGCGCGGCGGCAGAGGCGGCTCGACGCCCTGCGGCTGGCGGACGACACGGCGCCGGTAAGCGACTTTGAGGCGGCGGCGCAATTGCTGGCCGAAGCGGCGCTCAAACGGCCGGAAACGCTGCCCTGGAGCAAGGAGCAGAAGGCGTTGCGGGCCCGCGCCAGTTTCCTGCAGCAGACGCTGGGCGGGGACTGGCCCGATCTCTCGGACGCGGCGCTGGCGACTGATACGGCTTGGCTGGTGCCTCATATTGTGGGCGAGACAAAACTTTCGGCGATTTCAGCCGAGCATCTGGGTATGGCGTTGGATGCGCTATTGCCTTGGGCGAAGCGGCAGGAGATCGAAAAGCTGCTGCCCAGTCATTTCCATGCGCCGTCGGGCAGCCACCTGCCGATCGACTATGCCGCCGAAAACGGTCCGGCGCTGGAGATCCGGGTGCAGGAGTTGTTCGGGCTCGACCGGCATCCGAGCATCGCCAATGGCAAGGTGCCGCTGTTGTTGATCCTATTGTCGCCGGCGCATCGGCCGATCCAGACGACGCGCGACCTGCCCGGCTTCTGGCGCGGCAGCTGGAAGGATGTCGCCAAGGATCTGAAGGGGCGCTATCCCCGCCACCCCTGGCCCGATGACCCGCTGGCGGCCCCGGCCACCAGCCGGGCCAAGCCGCGCGGAACTTGAGGCGGTGGCAGACCTGCTAAGGGCCCTCGGGTCAATCCCGAGGGCGGCTTTGTGGCGCTGAAAGGTCGCGGCGGGCCTAAAGCACCTTGCTGACTTCCAAAAGGCCGGGGCGTTTTTCGTTGGCGGCGGTGATGGCGGCTTCGCCGCCGAGGACGACGACATGGCCGTGTTTGGCAACCGCGTCGAGAGCGTCGGCCAGAGCGAGGAAATCCGCGCGGCTGGTGCCGAGGATTTCGTCGCGGCGGCGTTGGCGGAGGGCATCGGTGGTGCCGGTCAACAGGCGCCACATGGCGGAATAGCCCTTGGCATCGACGAATTCCGGCCGGTCGAGATCGCCGAAGACGCCGATGATCGAGCGGGTGAGGTCGGTTTCGCCGATCTCGGCCCTGAGAGCCTTGGCCGCGCCGTCATAGACGTCGAGGGTCTTGAGCAGGTTGGGGTCGCGATAGGAGAGGAAGGCGAAATTGCCCGAGGTGAGGTCGAAACGGCTCGACCCGCCATAGGCGCCGCCCTGCACGCGCACCTTGTCCCAGAGATAGGTGGTGTTGAGCAGGCGCAGTGCCACACTGGTGGCGGCGCTGAGTTCGATGCCGAGCGCCTTGAGATTGGCGCCCTTGCCCACATAATTGACCTGGGCCGGGATGATCAGACCTTCATTGCGCGGGGCAAAGGCGTGGCTCCAGTCGGCGTCGGGCAGCGCTGCATCAGGCAGGCCCGAAACGAAGCCGGCGATTTCCCCCTGGGCCCGCGGCCATAGCGCCTCGTCGGCGGTGACGTTGACCACCATGCGGGTGCGGTTGAACAGGCGGTCGCGGATGGTGCGGAGCGTGGCTTCGACCGCGGGCCAGTCGCTGTCGATGGTCTTGACCAGGGTCTTGAGGAACTGCCCATAGGAGACGCCGCCCAGCTGTTCGGCCACCCAGCTGGCTTCGGTCAGACCGGCCTTGAGGCGGGTATCGACAATGCCATTGCCGCCGGGAACGAGGCGAGCCTCGAAGCCGGCTTTTTCCTCGAGCGCCATCTGCTTGAAGCGCTCGCGATTGCCCAATTGAGCGTCGAGCAGCACATCGCCCATGATCTCCAGCATGGCGCCGAATTTGTCGGGCACGGCCTTGCCGGAGAGGAAGAACCACGCGGCGGTGCCGCTGCCATCCTGTTTGGTGGCGAGAGCGCGATGCTGGGCGATGCCGCCGGTGGTGCGGCCGATGCGCTGGGTGAGGGAGACGAAATCTTCCTTGCCGGTGCCGGTCTGCAAGAGGGCGCGGCCGAAGAGCGGCAGATAGGGCAGGAGGGCCTTGTCGAGCACGCGCAGGTCAAAGCCGATGTCGAGGTAGAGAATGCCGAGGGTCGGCAGCGGGTGGTAGAGCATGCGGACGCCGCCCACCCGACTTTCCTCGGTGGGGATGGTACGGATGTCGCGGTCGAGATCGGCCAGGGTCAGCGTCGGGATCTTGGCCAGATCCTCGGGCTTGTCGACTTCTTCCTGCAGGGCTTTCAGCCGTTCGGTGCGCGCGATCACCGCATCGATGGCGGTGTCGTCGAGGGTTTCGCGCATGGCCGCGAGCTTTTCGGTTTCCTCGCGCGCCTCGCGGGCGCCCTGCTCGGGATCGGCCTGCAAGAGGCTGGTGAGGCGATGCGGATTGTCGAGGAAGAGGCGGCGGATTTCCTTTTCGAAATGACCTTTGCCGGCCTTGTCCTTGAGCGCGTCGAGCGCGGCTTCGAACTGCAGCGGCGCCAGGGGGTCGCCGCCATGCAGCCAATTGCCGAGGGCTGAGAACATGTAGCTCATGCCGCGCGGATAGGAGCCGGTATTCTGCTCGCGCAGGTTGAATTCGAAGGTGTTGATCGCCGCTTCCCGCTGTTCGGCGGAAAAGCCGGTTTCGGCCAGTTCGGCCAGGGTCTCGAGCACCAGTTTCTCAACCTTTTCGGCGTCGGCGGGATCGATGCCCTTGAGGCCGAAGCCACCCATGGGCTGGCGCAGAAAGGTGGAGATGCCGCCGCCGATCATGCCTTCGCCCAGCCCGCTTTCGGTGAGTTTCTTGCGCAGGGGTGCGGCGGGATTGCCGGCGAGCAGGTAGCTCAGCATGCCGTGGCTGAGCACTTCCTCGCGGCCTTGCGGCGGCTCGAGCATCCAATTGACCGAGACCATGCCGTCACGGCGCTTGTCGGGGTCGATATCGCCGGCATAGGTGCCGCTGACCTGGCGCGGGGCGTTCCAGCGCGGCTGCAGCTTGACCTCGGCATCGACGGGGATGGGCTCAAAGCGGCTGAAATAGGCGTCAAGCAGCTCCAGGCGCTTGTCGGCGGGGTCATCGCCGGCAAAGACCACACGGGCATTGGACGGGTGGTAATAGGTCTGGTGGAAGCGCTTGAAGTCGGCAAAGGTCAATTCGGGAATAACCTTGGGATCGCCGCCCGAGCTCTTGCCATAGGTGGTGTCGGGAAAGAGGGCATTCTGGGTGAGGGTGTGCATCACCGAATCGGGCGAGGAATAGACACCCTTCATCTCATTGAAGACGACCCCCTTATAGACCAGCGGCGCGTCGCGGCTTTCCAGCTCATAGTGCCAGCCTTCCTGCTCGAAGGTGTCTTCGGTCAAAAGCGGAAACAGCACGGCGTCGAGATAGACATCGACGAGGTTGTAGAAGTCCTTGAGGTTCTGGCTGGCCACCGGATAGGCGGTCTTGTCCGGAAAGGTCATGGCGTTGAGGAAGGTGTGCATGGAGCCCTTCAGCAGCTCCACGAACGGTTTCTTCACCGGAAACTTGGCGCTGCCGCACAGGACCGAGTGCTCGAGAATATGGGCGATGCCGGTGGAATCCTCGGGTGGGGTCTTGAAGGTGATCCCAAACACCTTGTTCTCGTCGTCATTGACGAGGCTGAGCACCTCCGCCCCGGTCTTCTTGTGCCGGAAGAGCTGCGCCTGCGAATTGATCTCGGCGATGGTCTCGTCGCGGACGAGCTCGAAGGCAGGGTGGGACATTGACGGCTACTCTTCTTGATTTTCAGGCATCTAACCTAGGTGCACAAATGCGGCGTCGCTAGGGGCGATGTTCGATGCAGGTCGCGCAAGTTTGCCTGGGCGGTGCCAACGGGAGTGATCTGATCCCGACGCACGCCTGCAGAGGCTTGATTTGTGTACATTATAATGTACATTTAAGTTTCTGCGAAATCGGTCGCAGGCATCCGCGCTGATTGATTGAGTTTTACGGAGAATGAAAATGCGGAAGACCACATCAATCGGAGCTAATCCATGCATCTTGAGTGGGATGAAGCCAAGCGTCAGGCAAATCTGGAAAAGCGCGGTGTCGATCTTCTGATCGCTGCGTTAATTTTTGAGGGTGAAACACTGACCATTCCCGATCTCCGCCATGACTACGGCGAGGTTCGGTACAAGTCGGTCGGTTTTGTCGATGACGTTTGTTATGTCGTCATACACACCGAGCGAGATGAAGCGGTAAGGCTCATTTCTGCCTGGAAAGGAGGTCGACGTGACCGAGCAAAATATCAAGCGATCAACCCTCGCGGAAATCCGCGCGATGAAGGAGAGGGGTGAGATTCGACACAACCCAGACGCTCCAGAGGGCCCTGAATTGGGCGAAGAATTCTGGAAGCACGCTGTTCTGGTTCCTCCCAGATCATCTCCCACGTCTGTGCATCTCAAGCTCGATCCGGACGTGTTCGCGTTTTTCAAGCAGCAGGGCAAGGGGCACATCACCCGCATGCAGGATGTGCTCAAGGCCTATGTGAAGGCGCAGCAGGGCCGATGAGCGCTTCGCCGCGATGCTGACGCAAAGGGTGGGCAGGTTGGGGCGCTGCAGTTCGGAGGCCCCTATGCGCTATATTTGTCTTGCACTTGCCCTGGTGATTTCAACACCGACCCTGGCGCAGGAGCCGCCGAGCTATCAGGATGACCGCTCCTCTGGGGCAGCGTTGGTGCAGTCGCTCTACAATGCCATCAACCGCAAGGAATATCTGCGCGCCTGGTCCTATTATGGCGAGAACGCCGTGGCGCGGGCCGATGATGCCAAGGCTGCAGAAGATTACGAGGCGTTCAAGAAGGGCTATGCCGAGACCGAATTCGTGACGCTCTTGACCGGTGACGAGTCGCAGGAGGGGGCTGCTGGCAGCAGCTATTACACCTTGCCCGTCGCCATCGATGCGGTAGATGCGGCCGGCAAGCATAGCCAATTCGTCGGTTGCTATACGCTCAGGCTGGCCCAGCCGAGCATTCAGGATGCGCCGCCCTACCAGCCGCTGCATATCGAAAAGGGCGAGATGAAACCGGCCTCGGGCGCGCTTGACGCCATTCTGCCGGCGCGCTGCGAGGAGTAATTTGCTACCCGGCCTGGCGCCGGGCAGCAAAGGTTCAGACGCCGCCGCGGATTTCGGGCTTGACCTCGCGCTCATACCATTCGCCCAGCTGGGTCATCAGCGCCGGGAACAGGCTCTTGTGCTCGCTGGCGGCGACGTTATCAGCGATCTGTTCGGGCTTGGAGACGCCGGCGATCACGGTCGACACCTGGGGGTGGTCGAGAATCCAGCGCAGGGCGAACTGGCTCATCGGCAGGGCTTCGGGCGCCAGGCCTCTCAGTTCCTGCACCAGTTCGACGCCGCGCTCGAAGGGAATGCCGGAAAAGGTTTCGCCGACCGAGAAAGCGGCGCCGTCGCGATTGTAATTGCGGTGGTCGCTGGCCTCGAACCGCGTGGTCTTGTCGTATTTGCCACTCAGCAACCCGCTCGCCAGGGGCAGGCGGACGATGATGCCGACGTCGCGCTCGGCGGCCTTGGGCAGAAGCGTGGTGGCGGCGTCCTGACGGAACAGGTTGAAGATGATCTGCAGCGTCGCGCAGCCGGGCTGGTCGAGGCAGATCAGGCCCTCCTCTATGGTTTCGACGCTGGCGCCCCAATGGCGCACCACACCCTCGGCGCGGAGCTGGTCCATCCAGCCGAAAATGGCGCCTTCGCGCAGCACTTCGGTGGGGACGCAATGGAGCTGGGCGAGATCGAGGGTCTGGACGCCCAGGCGACGGGCCGACCCGAGGAGGCTCTCGCGTATGCCTTCGAAACTATAGGCATTGGGAAAGAGGCTGGAATCGCGGCCGACCTTGGTGGCGATGCGTATGCCCGGCTTGGCATGGGCGCCGATGCGGCTTTCCGAGAGGCCGCCGCCATAAACGTCAGCGGTGTCCCAGAAACTGATGCCGGCGGCCTCGGCCGCGTCGAGAATGGCGGTGGCGGTGTCGTCGCCCACCGGGCCGAAATCGCCACCGAGCTGCCAGCAGCCGAGGCCGATTTCGCTGACGTCATAACCGGTCTTGCCCAGTCGCCGCGTTTTCATTGCTTAGTCTCCATTGGGATGGCCGGTGCGCGCTCAGCCAGGGTAACGATCTGGTCCTCCGGTCCGATGACGCTGCGCCGGTGGGTAATGGCCAGGATCGTGACCGCATGGCGCAGGCTGCGCAGTTCCATCATGATCTCGGCTTCGGTGGTTTCGTCCAGTGCCGAACTGGCTTCGTCCAGAAACAGCACCTTGGGGCGGCCGTAAAGGGCCCGGGCGATGGATACACGCTGTCTTTCCCCACCCGAGAGTTTCAGGCCGCGTTCGCCCACCGTTGTGGCGAAGCCATCGGGGAGGGTTTCAATGAAGGACAGCACCGAGGCCTGGGCCGCCGCTTCGCGCATGCGGGCTTCGTCATAGGGGCGGCCGAGGACGATATTGGCAGAAAGGCTATCGTTGAGCAGCATGACGTCCTGCGGCACGACGCCCACCGCATCATACCAGCTGGTGCGGCTGATGGTTGAGAGATCGGTGCCGTCGACACGGATCGTGCCTTGGGTGGGTTCCAGCGTCTTGAGCGCCAGCTTGAACAGGGTGGATTTGCCCGAGCCGGTGGGCCCGGTGATGAAGGTGATGCGATCGGGCGCAGCGGTGAAGCTGACGCCCGCGAGAGTCTGGCGCTCGCCATAGCGGAAACCGACACTCTCGAACCCCAATCGTCCCTCGCGCACGACAAGCGCGGCATCGCCATGGCGGGCGGTGTCGTCGGGCGAGGACCACATGCGCGCAAAGGGCATGAAGCGGGCGGCGGCGCGCATCAATTCATCGATCGAGGTGCCGATCATCTCGAAAGGCTGGTTGAGCTGAATGAGGATCATGTTGATGAGGACGATGTCGCCGACGCTGATTTCGCCGGCGGCAAAGCGCGGCAGCAGTAGCGCATAGGTAATGGCCAACTGTGCCGCGAGGGCGCCGCCGAAAATGCCGGCGAGGAAGATGCGGCGGCTCGACCAGCCGATCCAGGAGGCGCGGGAAAGATTGGCCTTTTCGGCGAAGCGCTCGCTGATCCAGCGGTCGCCGTTGAAATAGCGCAGTGTCTCCATGGCATTGACGGCATTGCCGACGAAGCTGGAATTGTCCTGCTGCGCCTCGATGGCCTTGTCGAGCAGGGGGCGGGTCCAGCGATTGGCGAGGGCGGTAAGGCCAATGAAGAAGATGCCGTAGATAACGACGATGAGCATGAGCTCGGGGGTGATCACCGCGCCGAGCAGGGCAATGGCAAGAATGATCTGGGTGATGCCGGGGATAAAGACGATGATGGCCAGCTGCACCAGGGCATAGACGGCGTTTTCGCCCTGATTGCGGGCGGTCTGGATTTCGACCGGGTTGTGATCGATGAAAAAGCCGCCGGGCTTGCGCAAGAGAGTGGCAAAGAAGCTGGTGGCCGCGATGTAGTTGAGGTTTTCGGCGGCGATGATGGCGAGGTAATTGACCGAATAACCGGCAATGGTGGCGATGCCCCGCAAGAGTGCAAAGCCGATAAAGCCCATGAGAATGCCGGCCGGGAGATTGCCTGCTGCCAGCATGTCGACGAGGCGGGAGAAGACATAGGGCGTGACCACCGCCAGAATGGCGCTGACCAGGACCACCATGGCGATCCCGACCAGCATCCAGCGCTCCTGGCGCAGGAAGATGGCGTAGATCGACTTGAGCGGCGGCCAGATGGTTGACCAGTCCTTGGGCGTCATGGGGGAATCGCTCGTCAGGGAAAGGGCCTTGCACCATGCCGATCCCGCGCGTGAGGGTCAAATCCGGCCCCGCAATGGTATTGCTGCCAGCGGGTGGCAGGGTGAGTGGGGCAAGGTGAGAGGTAGGCGGCGCAACCGGATGCGGGTGCGCGCCGTTTCCGATTGCTGAGCGCGGGGTGTCATGGCCATCATCGAACGCAATCTCTATGTGCCTTCCATCGACGCCTGGGTCGACCCGGCGGAGCCGCGGCCGCGTGCCATCATCACCCATGGCCATGCCGACCATGCAAGATCGGGGCATGGCGCGGTGCTGGCGACGCCCGAGACCATCGCCATCATGAAGGTGCGCTATGGCGAGGATTGCGCCGGGCGGTTCGAGGCGCTGCGGTTTGGCGAGAACCTCGATATTGACGGCACAAAGGTGAGCCTTCATCCCGCCGGACATATTCTGGGTTCGGCGCAGGTGCGGCTCGAGCGCGGTGGCGAGCGGGTGGTGATAACAGGCGACTATAAGCGGCTGCCGGACCGCACGGCCGAGCGCTATGAGCCGGTGGCCTGCGATCTCCTGGTGACCGAGGCGACGTTCGGGCTGCCGGTGTTCCAGCATCCACGGGCAAGCGAGGAGATCGGTCGGCTGTTGAAATCGGTGGCGACGCAGCCGGAGCGCTGTCACCTCGTGGGGTCCTATGCGCTGGGCAAGGCGCAGCGGGTGATCGCCTTGTTGCGCGATGCCGGCTGGGACCGGCCGATCTATCTGCACGGGGCGATGATCCGGCTTTGTGCTCTTTATGAAGAACTGGGTGTGTCGCTGGGCGAATTGATCCCGGCTACCGGCATGCCCAAGGCGGCGATGGCGGGGCAGATCGTGATCGCACCGCCCTCGGCCATTCGCGACCGCTGGAGCCGACGCTTTCCCGATCCCGTGGTGTGCCAGGCCTCGGGCTGGATGAGCGTCAAGCAGCGGGCGCGTCAGGCGCTGGTGGAACTTCCGCTGGTAATTTCGGACCATTGCGACTGGGGCGAGCTCAATGCCTCCATCCTCGAAAGCGGCGCTTCGACCGTGTGGGTGACGCATGGTCGCGAGGATGCGCTGGTCTATTGGTGCCGCACCCAGGGCCTCGACGCGGAGCCGTTGGCTCTGCCGGGATTGGACGACGATGGCGGGGAGGGTGGCGAATGAAGCGCTTTGCCGACCTGCTGGAACTTCTCGCATTGACGCCATCGCGGACGCGCAAGATTGTAGCGCTGGCGCAGTATTTTGCCGAGGTGCCCGATCCCGATCGCGGGCTGGCGCTGGCGGTGCTGACCGGGGAAATGGACATCAGCAATGTCAAACCGGCGCTGCTCAAGGAAACGGTGCTGGCCGAGGTGGACGAGACGCTGTTTGCGCTGAGCTACGACTATGTCGGCGATCTCGGCGAGACCATCGCGTTGATCTGGCCCCACCACGGCGCGGGCGAGCTGCCGCGATTGCGCGATCTGGTGCAGTTGCTCAACACCACCAGCAAGGCGCAATTGCCCAAGGTGATTGGTGGGCTTTTGACGCAGGCGGCGATTCATGAGCGCTGGGCCCTGGTCAAGCTGGCCACCGGAGCCCTGCGCATCGGCGTATCGGCGCGACTGGCCAAGACGGCGCTGGCGCAGATGAGCGGGGTCGAGTTGCAGGCGATCGAGGAAGTCTGGCATGGGCTGAAGCCGCCCTATGAGGAACTGTTCGCCTGGCTGGAGGGCAAGGCGGAACGGCCAGAAATTGATCATACGGCGCGGTTTCATCCGCTGATGCTGTCCAACCCGATCGAGGACAAGGATTTCGAAAAGCTCGATCCCGCCGATTTCTCCGCCGAATGGAAATGGGACGGCATTCGGGTGCAATTGGTGCTGGGCAAGAACGGTGCTTCGCTGTTTTCGCGCACCGGCGACGATATTGCGGCGAGTTTTCCAGACGTCGTCGAGGCGGCGATGGGCCGGGCGGTGCTGGACGGGGAACTGCTGGTGGGGCACGACTTCGACGCCAGGAGTTTCAACGACCTGCAACAGCGGCTCAATCGCAAGGTGGCGTCGGGCAAGCAGATGAGCGAATTGCCGGCTTTCGTGCGGGTCTATGACATGCTGTTCGATGGCGATGAGGATATCCGGGCACTCGGCTGGCAGGACCGGCGAGCGCGGCTTGAAAACTGGTTTGCGGCCAATCCGCAGACCCGCATGGACCTGTCCGAAATATTGCCATTTGCCGACTGGGACGATCTCGGCCGTTTGCGCCGACAGGGGGCGGACGAGCACGGGCATGAGGGGGTGATGATCAAGCTCCGGACCGCTCCTTATGTGCCCGGGCGGCCGAAAGGCTTCTGGTACAAATGGAAGCGCGATCCCAATGTGGTGGACGCCGTGCTGATGTATGCCCAGCGTGGGCATGGCAAGCGCAGTTCCTATTATTCGGACTACACATTCGGCGTATGGAAGGGCAATGAGATCGTGCCGATCGGCAAGGCCTATTTCGGCTTTACCGACGAGGAGCTGAAACAGCTCGATCGCTGGATCCGCGCCAATACCACAGCGGCCTTCGGGCCGGTGCGTGAGGTGAAGAAGGAACTGGTCTTCGAGGTGGCGTTCGACAGCGCGCAAAAGAGCGGGCGGCATAAGTCGGGCGTGGCCCTGCGGTTTCCGCGCATCAACCGCATCCGCTGGGACAAGCCGGCGCAGCAGGCGGCGCGGCTCGAGGACATGGATGCATTTGTGGGGTAGCCCCCACCCAGCCTCCCCTGAAAGAGGGGGAGGGGCGGTTCGGCGAATTGGGAGAGACAGATGTCATCACGCAGCAATCATGCGCGTCTCGCGGCGCTGGAGCAGGAGATGGAGCACGCGGCGGCGGATTTCGATTTCGAGCGGGCGGCGACGCTGCGCGACGAGATTGCCCGGCTCAAGGGGGAGAATGGCGCCACGCAGGTGATCCTCGACGAGGGCAAGCCAGTCGAGGTTTCGGTGGGCCAACCACCGCCGGGGCAGATGGGATTGGGATCGGACAGTCCGGTGCGGCAACCGCCCAAGGGCTGGGTGAAGCCGAAAAAGCCGGACCTGATGACGAAAGGGAAGCCGCGGGGACGTTAGGTCCTGGCCATCAATAGTGATGGCGGCATTGGGCTATTTCCAGCCGGTCTTCCACCAGGCGATAGACAAGGCGGTGCTCGTCCGTAATGCGTCGCGACCACCAGCCGGAGAATTCGTGCTTCAACGCTTCGGGTTGCCCGATGCCTTCAAAGGGCGAGCGCTGGCAGTCCTTGATCAACGAATTGAGTTTCTTGATCACCTGTTTGTCGGTCGCCTGCCAATACAGATAGTCCTCCCAGCCTTTCGACATAAAGGCGACTTTCATTCCTCAATCAGCTCGCGGACCGTTCCTTCGCCCCGATTGGCTTCGGCAATGGCTTCACGAAGCCTTGCGGCGTTGGCCGGGCTGCTCAGCAGATATGCTGTCTCATCCCAGGCGCTCGCCTGATCCAGAGGGATGACAATTACAGGCTTTTTCCCGCCGGTCCGCGTGACGATCAGGGGTTCGCGGGTTTCGATGACCGTATCGATGTCGGCCGCGATGTTTTTGCGAAAGTCGGAAATGGATTTGGCGCGCATGGGAGGTCTCCTTGCGCGCTTATGTACGTTATTTTGTACAAAAAATCAATCAGCTCGCTTTCTGCACCCGCTGGTCGGCGAGGTTCTTGATTTCACGGAGTTCGGAAATGGTGGTTTCAAGGTCGTCGCGCTGACGTTCGAGCAGGGCGATGCGTTCGTCGACCTTTTCGGCGAGCAGGTTGACCTGCTGGTTGCGGTCGGCATCGTAGAGGCTGAGATAGTCGGAGATGTCGCGCAGGGAAAAGCCCAGCCGCTTGCCGCGCAGGATGAGGATCAGCCGGGCGCGGTCGCGGCGGCGGAAGACGCGGGTGGCGCCCACCCGTTCGGGGGCGATCAGGCCCTTGGATTCATAAAAACGGATCGCGCGCGTCGAGATGCCGAACTCCTTGGCGAGGTCGGCAATGGCGTAGAGATCCTTGTTGTCGGCGTCGATCCGGTTCACTTCTTTGCGGCTCTTGTCTGGGCATAGTCCTCGCGGAGTTCCTTCTTGGACAATTTGCCGATCAGCGTCTTGGGCAAGGCGTCCTTGAAAATGATCTCCTTGGGCATTTCGATCTTGTTGAGCTTGTCCTTGAGGAAGGTCTTGAGACTTTCCTCTGTGGCAGACTGGCCGGCGCGCAGCTTGATATAGGCGACGGGGGCTTCGCCGCGATACTCGTCCGGCACGCCGATGACATTGACCTCTTCGACGGCCTCATGGGTCATCAGCGCCTCCTCGATGGTGCGCGGATAGACGTTGAAGCCCGAGCAGATGATGAGATCCTTTATGCGATCGACCAGGAACACGTAGCCGTCCTCGTCGATATGGCCGACATCGCCGGTGCGCAGCCATCCATCCATGAAGGCGTCGGCACTGGCCTTGGGGTCCTCGAAATAGCCTGGCATGACCTGAGGGCCCTTGACCTGCAGTTCGCCGTCCTCGCCGGTTTCCACCACCTTGCCACTGTCGACATCGACGAAGCGCAGGTCGGTGGCGGGGAGCGGCATGCCGATGGACATGGGCTTGGAGGGCACGCGCAGGGCGGCGCAGCATACGACGGGGGAGGCTTCGGTGAGGCCATAGCCTTCGGCGAGCAGCGCCTTGGATTTCTTGGCGAAGGCATTGCGCACTTCGTCTGGCAGGGCCGCGCCACCGGAGATGGCGACTTCAAGGCTTGCCAATTGTTCGGCAGTGGCGGTGTCGGCGCGGGCAATGGCGTTGAGCAGGGTCGGCACGGCCGGCAGCACATTGGCGCGGGTGCGGGTGAGCAGGTTGAGCAGTGCCTTGAGCTCGAAGCGCGGCAGCATCACCACCTGAGTGCCGTTGCAGAGCGGCACGTTCATGCAGACGGTCATGGCGAAGATATGGAAAAAGGGCAGCACGGCCACGACCTTGGAAGGCGGGTAGAACAGCCCGTCACCCCATTGGTCGATCTGGCTCATATTGGCGGCGATATTGGCATGGGTGAGCAGGGCGCCCTTGGGGACGCCGGTGGTGCCACCGGTATATTGCTGCACCGCAACGTCATCGGGGGCGATGACCACCGCGTCGGGCGTGGCTTTGGCCGCGATCATGTCGCCGAAGCTGGTGATGCGATCGGCAAAGCGGGATTTTTTCGGCTGCGCCAGATCCTTGCGCTTGGCCACCGAGAACAGGATTTTCTTGACCAGCGGCAGGGCATTGGGGAAGTGGCAGACCACCAGAGACTTGACGTGACCGGCTGCGAGCAGGGCTTCGCCCTTCTCGAAAATCTGCTGCAGGTCCAACGTGATCATCACATCGGCGCCGGCATTGGCCGTGATGTGGCTGAGCTCGGGCACGGTATAGAGCGGGTTGCAATTGACCACCGTTCCGCCGGCCCGCAGCACGCCGAAATAGGCAATGGGATAGAAGGGCGTGTTGGGCAGCATGATGGCGACGCGCGTGCCCTTGGTGACGCCGAACTGGCGCTGCAGGGCGCCGGCAAAGGCGATGATCTGCTTGGCGAGATCGCCGAATGTGGTGGTGCCGCCGAGGAAATCCAACGCAACGGCGGATGGATTCTTGGCGCAGGCGGCAAGCACCTGTTCATGTACCGGTGTGGTGTCGATCTCGGCGTCCCAGCGCATGCCCTCGGGATAGCTCGATATCCAGGGGCGCGGCGTAGCGGGGGTCGTCGTCGTGGTATCCATGGCGTTCCTCCTCATATGCCGCTGTCGCCAGCGGATGGCTCCCTCGCGCAATGTCCGGACGTTGACCGGTTGCCGCTGCTGCGGCTGGCATTGCGTGGTTAGCAAAGTATTCCATGGCTTTACGTTAGCGTCAATTCGATGCCCGGACTTGGTCATCCTACGGGTTCTGCACATTGATGCATGACCTAATGTGCGCTGGATTGACGTATACGTAAACTTGAGTAAACTGGCTCAACAAATGCTGGTCACGGCGCTAAGCTGTGGAGACGGCACTGGGGCTTGCCGCGTCGAGGGCAGGTCCTGCATGGGTAGAATGGACGGGGTGGCGGAACGATTGCCGGCGCCCGATCTTGAAGTTGGCGCGTTTGCAAACGGCGGCCCAGACCTTTCGCCGGCAGACGCTCTGGGAGGACAGAGCAGTGACCTTGTTGCTAATTGCAGTCAGTCTTGTGGTTTTCGCCGTGCTGGCGATGCGCGAAAGCCCGATGTGGCAGTGGGGCCTGGCGATGGTGGTCATTGCGCTGCTGTCGGGGATCGGCTTTACCGAGGCGGGCAGTGCAGTCTATGGGCTGGGCTTTGGCAGCTGGCTGCTGATCGTCCTGGGCGCGGTGCTGCTGGCGCTGAGTCTCAAGCCGGTGCGGATGGCGCTGCTGCTGCCGCCGATTTATGCGGCAGTCAAATCCATCCTGCCCAAGGTCAGTCGCACCGAACAGGAGGCGCTCGACGCCGGTACTGTCGGCTGGGACGCCGAACTGTTCTCCGGCCGCCCGGACTGGGACAAGCTGACCAAAATCCGGCCGTTGACCCTGACCGCCGAAGAGCAGGCCTTTCTCGACAATGAGACCGAAGCGGCCTGCCGCATGATCGACGACTGGGATATCCGTCACAATCGCGCCGATCTCAGCCCGGAGCTCTGGCAGTTCTTCAAGGACAAGGGTTTCCTGGGCATGCTCATTGCCAAGGAGCATGGGGGGCTCGGGTTTTCGGCTCAGGCGCAGTCGATGATCGTCTCCAAGATCGCCAGCCGCTCGGTGGCGGCGGGGATCACGGTCATGGTGCCCAATTCGCTCGGGCCGGGTGAGCTGCTTGAGAAATACGGCACGCCGGCGCAGAAGGAGAAATATCTGCATCGCCTCGCCACTGGCCAGGACGTGCCGTGCTTTGCGCTAACCGGCGTGCATTCGGGCTCGGATGCGGGTGGCATGCGCGATATCGGTGTCGTTACCAAGGGCATGTATAATGGCGAGGAAGTGCTGGGCGTGCGGCTCAGCTTCGACAAGCGCTATATTACCCTGGCCCCGATCGCGACGCTGGTAGGCCTCGCCTTCATTCTCAAGGACCCCGATAACCTGCTGCGGCGGGGCGAGGATATCGGCATTACCCTGGCATTGATCCCCCATGACCATCCCGGCCTTGATATCGGTCGCCGGCATTTTCCGGCGCGCCAGGCGTTCATGAACGGGCCAGTGCGCGGCAAGGACATGTTCGTGCCCATGGATTTCCTGATCGGCGGCACCGACTATGCCGGCCAGGGCTGGCGCATGCTGATGGAATGTCTCTCGACCGGCCGCGCCATTTCGCTGCCGGCCATCGGTTCGACCTCGATCAAGGCGACGCTGCGCGCCACGTCTGCCTATGCGCGGGTGCGGCGACAGTTCGGCATTCCGGTCGGGATCATGGAGGGCGTGGCCGAACCGCTGGGCGAGATGATCAAGCGCGCCTATATGTACGAGGCGGCGCGGCGGCTGACGGCGTCTATGGTGGATGAAGGCCAGCGCCCGGCCGTGATTGCGGGCCTGCTCAAATACACCACCACCGAAGCCATGCGCGACAGCATGGACGATGCCTTCGATATCCATGGCGGGCGCGCCATTCAGGACGGGCCGGGCAATTATCTGTTCGGCGCCTATCAGGCCCTGCCGGTGGCCATCACGGTGGAGGGTGCGAACATTCTCACCCGCACGCTGATGACATTTGCGCAAGGGGTGCTGCGCGCCCATCCCTATCTGCTCAAGGAAGTGCAAGCGGCCCAGTCGCAGGACAAGCGCGCCGGCATGGAGGCGTTCCACGCCGCCTTTGGCGGCCACACCAAGTTCATGCTGCGCAATATCGCTGCCAGCTTCCTGCATGGGGTGAGCAATGGCGCCTTCGCCACCTCGCCCAATGAAGGGCCAATGGCCAAATGGTATCGTCGCCTGCATCGCTATGCGCAGGATTTCGCGTTGGTGGCCGACTGGACCACGGTGGTGCTGGGCGGGGCGCTGAAGCGCAAGCAGAAGCTTTCCGGCCGCATGGCGGACCTCCTGGGCGAGCTCTACCTGATGTCGGCAACGCTCAAGCGTTTCGACGAGGAAGGCCGCATCGCCGAGGACAAGGAACTGGTCGACGCGATCATGGAAGACCGTGTTGCCAATATCGAACGCATCTTCGGCGAGGTGTTTGCCAATTTCCCCAATCCGGTCTTCGCCAATGCCATGCGCTTCCTCTGCTTTCCGCTGGGGCGGCATGCCAAGCGCTCAAGCGACCGGGTCAATTATCGCTTCGTGCGCGCGGTGCTGCGGCCCGGCGCCTTCCGCGATCGTTTGACGACGGGCGTTTATGTTTCGATGGACCCCAATGACGTTACGGGCGTTCTGGAAGACGCGTTCATCAAGGTGACCGAGGCTGAGGAGATCGAAGGTCGGTTCATCAAGGCGTCGCGCAAGGGTGTGTTCGAGCGGCGGCTCGACCGTGATGCCATTGCCGATGCGGTGGCTGCGGGCGTGCTCAACGACAATGAGGCCGGCATCATGCGGGCGGCCGACGAGGCGACCAACCGGGCGGTGCATGTCGATGATTTCGAGATGGATGTCTTGAAGGAAACCAAGCCGCAGGCCGCGGAGTTGGCTTCATTCGTTGGATGAAATCGAGTGATGCGAGCTGAGCCTGCGCCTCCCTCCCCCTTGAGGGGAGGGAATGAGGGTGGGGGTGGTTGGTGGTGCACTGATGGACCCCCACCCCCGACCCCTCCCCTCAAGGGGGAGGGGAGACCGACTGGAGGATTTGAGGAGTGACCATGATCGCCCCACAGGCAACCGAGACGAAGCATTGGAGCTTTCACACCGATCTCGAGAAGATCGGCTGGCTCACCATTCATTCCCCCGAGGGTTCGGTGAATGTGCTGAGCCGGGAAGCGATCATGGAGCTCGAAACGCTGGTGGCGCGGATCGAGGACCTGGCCAATTCCAAGCAATTGGTCGGCGTGGTGCTGCTGTCCGGCAAGGATAGCGGCTTTATCGCCGGGGCCGATGTCTCCGAGTTTGATGGCATCAGCGAGCCGTCGGTGCTGACCGAGGCACTGAAGCGGACCCATGCGCTGTTCTGGCGGATCGAGAATTTGAAGGTGCCTGTCGTCGCCGGCATCCACGGCTTCTGCCTCGGCGGCGGGCTGGAACTGGCGCTGGCCTGCCACTATCGCATCGCCGTCAATGACGACAAAACCCGCATCGGCTTTCCCGAAGTCAATCTCGGGATTTTTCCCGGCTTTGGCGGTACGGGTCGGTCGATCCGGCAGGCAGGGCCGGTCGATGCCATGCAGATCATGCTGACCGGCAAGATGCTGCGGGCCGGCGCGGCGCGGGGGCTCAATCTTGTCGACAAGCTGGTGCGGCATCGCGACATGCTGCGCTGGGAAGGCCGCAAGGCGGTGCTGCAATCGCGCCGGTCGAGTGGCGCCGGCTGGACCAAGAAGCTCACCGCCTTGCCGCTGGTGCGCGAGGCGGTGGCCAACCAGATGCGCAAGCAGGCTGGCAAGAAGGCGCGGCGCGAGCATTATCCAGCGCCCTATGCGCTGATTGATCTGTTCGAAAAGCACGGCAATGACTGGCAGGCGATGGTGCGCGGGGAAATCGATGCCTTCGTGCCACTAATGGGCTCGCCCACCGCCACCAATCTGCGCCGGGTATTCTTTCTCTCCGAGGGGCTCAAGAAGCAGGGGCTCAAGGGCGCAAAGTTTGCGCGTGTGCATGTGATCGGCGCTGGGGTGATGGGCGGCGATATCGCGGCCTGGTGCGCTTATCGCGGGATGAGCGTGACGCTGCAGGATCTCGACATGGCGCGCATCCAGCCGGCGCTGGATCGGGCCAAGAAGCTGTTTCAGAAGCGCTACCGCAAAAAGCGCGAAGTCGATGCCGCCATGCTGCGGCTGACCGCCGACCCGCAGGGCAGTGGCGTGCCGCGCGCCGATGTGATCATCGAGGCGGTGGTGGAAAAGCTCGAGGTCAAGCAATCGATCTTTTCCGGCGTCGAGGGCCGGATGAAGCCGGGCGCGATCATGGCGACCAATACGTCCTCGATCGAACTCGAACGCATTGCCGAGGCGCTGAAGGAGCCGGGGCGGCTGATCGGACTGCACTTCTTCAATCCGGTGGCGCAATTGCCGCTGGTCGAGGTGATCCGCTCGCGCTTCAATTCCGACGAAGCCATCGCCAGGGGTGCAAGCTTTGCGCTCGCCATCGGCAAGTCGCCTGTGGTGGTGAAATCGGCGCCGGGCTTTTTGGTCAATCGCGTGCTCATGCCCTATATGCTGGGCGCCGTGGAGCGGGTGGAAAAGGGCGAGAGCAAGGAATTGCTCGACGCCGCCGCCGTGGCCTTCGGCATGCCGATGGGGCCGATCGAGCTCATGGATACAGTGGGCCTGGATGTCGGCAAGTCGGTGGCGACCGAACTGGGACACTCCATACCGGCCGATAGCCGGTTTGCGCGGCTGATCGCCGAGGGCAAATTGGGACGCAAGACCGGCGAAGGTTTTTACAAGTGGGAGAAGGGCAAGGCGGTCAAGGGTGAGACCCCGGCGCATGCCGATCTTGCGGCGCTGGGCCGCGAACTGGTGAAGCCGCTGGTGGACATGACCGAGGTGGTGGTGGAAGAGGGCGTCGTCGGTTCGGCTGACCTGGCCGATGTTGGCGTGATCATGGGGACGGGATTTGCGCCTTTCCTCGGTGGTCCGATGCGGGCTCGTGCGGATGGGCGGGCGTGATGGGCGTTATTGCGCATCTGTCCGCACTATCCCCGGCCGTCACCCTCGGGCTTGACCCGAGGGGCCTGAACTTGCTGCGCCATCCCCAACTGAAGAGCCATCGGGTCAAGCCCGAGGGTGACGATCAGTGGGTTGGGCGCCTCCCGCGTCAGAATTGCAACCTCGTTGAGGGACAAAAACATGACTGAACTCAAGCGCGTTGCCATTGTCGGTTCGGCCCGGATTCCATTCGCGCGGGGCGGTACGGCCTATAGCGATGAAACCAATCTCTCCCTGCTGGGCGCGACCCTGGCTGGGTTGGCCGAGAAATATGGGCTCAAGGGCGAGAAGGTGGATGAGGTGATTGCGGGCGCCGTGATCAATCATTCGCGCGATTTCAATATTGCCCGCGAGGCGCTGCTCGATGCGGGGCTGTCGCCGCGCACGCCGGGGACGACGGTGCAGATCGCCTGCGGAACCAGCCTGCAGGCGGCGCTGCTCCTGGCCGGCAAGATTGCTTCCGGACAGGTCGACAGCGGTATTGCCGCTGGATCGGACACGGTCAGCGACAGCCCCATCGTCTTCGGGCCGAAATTCCAGCACCGCCTGCTTGCGGCCAATGCCGCCAAGACCACGGGGCAGAAGCTAAAGGCTTTCACCAAGGGGTTTTCCTTTGGGGAACTTGCGCCGGTAGCGCCATCGGTCAACGAGCCGCGTACGGGCCTTTCCATGGGCCAGCATGCCGAATTGATGGCCAAGGAGTGGGGGATTTCCCGCCAGGCGCAGGATGCGCTGGCCGTGGCCAGCCATCGCAATGCCTCGGCGGCCTATGACGAGGGCTTCCAGGACGACCTATTGGTGCAATGCGCCGGGCTGGTGCGGGACAATAATGTGCGTACCGATACGAGCCTGGAAAAGCTGGCCTCGCTGAAGCCGTCTTTCGACAAGTCCGGCAGTGGCACGCTGACCGCCGGCAATTCGACGCCGCTCACCGATGGGGCGTCGAGCGTGTTGCTGGCCAGCGAAGACTGGGCCAAGGCGCGCGGCCTGCCGATCCTGGCCTATCTGAGCATGGGGCGGGTCGCCGGCAATGACTTCGCCCATGGCGAGGGCCTGCTCATGGCGCCGACCATTGCGGTCAGCGAAATGCTGGACCGTGCCGGGCTCGGTTTTGCCGATATCGATTATTTCGAGCTGCACGAAGCCTTTGCGGCGCAGGTGCTGTGCACGATGCGGGCGTGGAACGATCCAGCCTATTGCCGCGACGTGCTGGGCCGCGACGCGGTGCTGGGCGAGATCGATCCGGCCAAGCTCAACGTCAAGGGCTCGAGCCTGGCCTATGGCCATCCCTTCGCCGCCACCGGGGCGCGTATATTGGGGCTGACAGCCAAGCTGCTTTCGGGACAGGTGGGTAAGCGCGCGCTGATCTCGGTGTGCACGGCCGGTGGCATGGGCGTCGCCGCTCTGGTAGAGAGCGCGGCATGAGCGAAAACGTTATCAAATTCCGGCGGCCGGAGAAAAAGCCCGAGCCGCCGGTGAAGAAACCCCGCGGGCCAGTGCCCGCCTGGGTACCCTTTGCCGCGCTGGTTGCGCTGGCCCTGGCGATCTATGCCGTGCAGAACGCCGGATTGCTGGGCGGCTGAAATTTTTGGGTGTTGCCAGTTTGTTAACCGGAGCTGCCGGCAGGCGGGCGCCGTGTTTGCATTATTGCCGTTAGGGCTCGTGGCGAATTCATGACGGATTGGAAACGACTTTGCGTCGCACCAATAGCGGGCGCAATAACGTTTCCCTGTGTCAGGTCATCGCAGAATGTTCACAACCGGCGGTTTGATGACGTTTAGGTCAATCTTTTGCTTGTCAGTGGACGGAATTGCGGGATACCGTCCAATTACCTTGACCGACAGGTAAAAACTGGCGGCCATGAGGTTCGCACGCTGCGCAGACTGAACGGCGCAGCCGACAAAGATCGAAGAATTCCACAAGGAGATGGGACGAGAATGAAGTTCACGACAGCTCTGAAGGCGGTCGCTACCGCCGGCGCAATGGCGCTGATGATGAGCACTGCAGCTTCCGCCGTGACGCTGCAGCTGCACAATGGTGGTGATCCGGGCACGCTCGACCCGCATAAGGCCTCTGGCGACTGGGAAAACCGCGTCATCGGCGACTATATCGAAGGCCTGCTGACCGAAAGCCCGACCGCCGAAGCCATTCCTGGCCAGGCCGAAAGCTGGGATATCTCCGAAGATGGCACGGTCTATACCTTCCATCTGCGTGACGGCATTCAGTGGTCCGACGGCACCCCGGTGACGGCCGGCGACTTCGTGTTCGCCTTCCAGCGCCTGTTCAACCCGACCACCGCCGCCGACTACGCCTACCTGCAGTTCCCGATCAAGAACGCTGAAGCCATCAATTCCGGCGAGATCACCGATCTCAACGAACTTGGCGTCAAGGCCATTGACGACAAGACGCTCGAAATCACCCTCAACGCTTCGACCCCCTATTTCCTCGAAGCGCTGACCCACTACACCGCCTATCCGGTTCCCAAGCATCTCGTTGAGAAGCTGGGCGATGACTGGACCAAGGTCGAGAACATCGTCGGCAACGGCCCGTACCTGATCAAGGAATGGCTGCCGGGCTCCTATGTCCGTTCGGAAAAGAACGCCGACTATTACGACGCTGCCAATGTGCAGATCGATGAAGTGTTCTACCACGTGCTCGAAGACCAGGCCGCAGCGCTCAACCGCTACCGCGCCGGCGAATTCGACATCCTGACCGACTTCCCCGCAGACCAGTATGCCTGGATGCAGGAGAACCTGCCGGGCCAGGCTCACGTGACCCCGTTCCTGGGCATCTACTACTATGTGATGAACCAGGAAGAGGGCCAGGTCCTCTCCGACGTCCGTATCCGCGAAGCGCTCTCGACCACCATCGTGCGTGACGTGATCGGTCCCGATATCCTGGGCACCGGCGAACTGCCGGCTTATGGCTGGGTGCCGCCGGGCGCTGCCAACTATGTCGAGAACGCCTACCATCCCGAATGGGCCGACGTTCCCTATGAAGAACGCGTCGAGAAGGCCATCGGCCTGATGACCGAAGCCGGCTACGGCCCGAGCAACCCGCTCACCCTGCAGCTGCGCTACAACACCAATGACAACCACCAGCGTATCGCCGTGGCGATCGCCGCCATGTGGGAGCCGATCGGTGTGAAGGTCGAGCTGTTCAACGCCGAAACCGCCGTTCACTACGACGCCCTGCGCGCCGGTGACTTCCAGGTCGGCCGTGCTGGCTGGCTGATGGACTATAATGACCCGTCCAACACGCTGGACCTGCTCAAGACCGGTACCGACCAGGCCGGCACGATGAACTGGGGCAACAATTATGGCCGTTTCTCGAACGCCGAGTTCGACGCGCTCATGACCCAGGCTTCGACCGAGCTCGATCTGGTGGCCCGCGGCGAGCTGCTCGCCAAGGCCGAAAAGATCGCCATGGACGAGTTCGCCGCGATCCCCATCTACTGGTACGTGTCCAAGGACGTCGTGTCGCCGAAGATCTCGGGCTTCGAGGAAAACCCGAAGAACATCTTCCGCACCCGCTGGCTCTCGAAGTCGGAATAAGCGGAAAGAATGATGATCGTGGGGGCCAACAGCCCCCACGGTTCTTTTGTCCGTGATGCGCACAGGCCCCCTGTCTGCGAGCGCTCCGGCAAGGAGTCCTAATTCATGCTGGCCTATGCCTTCCGGCGCGTGCTCTCGGCCATTCCGATTGCACTGATCGCTGTTACAGTCTGTTTCTTCATCCTGCGTCTGGCGCCCGGTGGCCCCTTCGACGGCGAGCGGGCCCTGCCCCCCACCGTGCTGGCCAATCTGCGGGCCCACTACAATCTCGATCAGCCGCTGATCACGCAGTATTTCATTTATGTCTGGCGCCTGCTGCAGGGCGACCTCGGTCCCTCCATGGTGATCGACGGCTTCAATGTCAGCCAGCTGATCGCCATCGGCTTCCCCTTCACCCTCACCATGGCGCTGACCGCTTTCGTCATCGCCACGGCCATTGGCATGCTCGCGGGCATGGTCGCCGCCGTCTATCAGAACAAGTGGCCCGACTATGTGCTGGTGCTGGGCGTGATGATTGGCGTGCTGATCCCGAACTTCCTCATGGCGGCGCTGCTGCAGCTGTGGTTTGGCGTCTATCTCAAGTGGCTTCCGGCCGGCGGCTGGGTCAATGGCAGCTGGATGCATCTGGTGCTGCCCGTCACCGTGCTGGCCTGGCCGCATGCGGGGCGCATCAGCCGGCTGATGCGCGGTTCGATGATCGAAGTGCTGGGCACCAATTACGTGCGTACGGCGCGCTCCAAGGGTTTGGGTGAACGGCTGGTGCTGGCGCGTCACGCCATCAAGCCGGCTTTGTTGCCCGTGGTCTCCTATCTCGGGCCCGGCCTGTCCTATCTGCTCACCGGCTCGCTGGCCGTCGAACAGATTTTCGGCCTGCCGGGGATTGGCAAGTACTTCGTGACCGCAGCGCTCAACCGCGACTACGGCATCGTTCTGGGAACGACCATCCTTTATATGTTCATTATTCTCGCACTCAATCTGATCGTGGACCTCATTTATGCCTGGCTCGATCCCAAGGTGAGGTATCGCTGATGGCTGGGTTTACCGGAAAAGACGCCGTTCTCACCGACTACGCCAACAAGCTGGCCACTCTGGACGCGCCCAAGGGCCGGTCCCTGACGCAGGACGCGCTCTATCGCCTCAGCCGCAACAAGGCTGCGGTGCTGTCGATCTTCATCCTGGTGCTGATCGTGGTCGTCGCGTTTGTCGGCCCCTATTTCGTGCCATGGGCCTATTCACAGGTCGACTGGAGCAATATCCGCAAGCCCCCCAATTTCGAGGCGGGGCATTATCTGGGCACCGACCAGAATGGCCGCGACATGCTGGCCCGCGTGCTGCAGGGCACGCAGATGAGCCTGATCGTGGCCTTCGTGGCGACGTTCGTCTCGGTCAGCATCGGCGTCGTCTATGGTGCCGTTGCCGGCTATTTCGGCGGCCGGGTCGACGCCATCATGATGCGTATCGTCGATATCATGTATGCGCTGCCCTATATCCTGTTCGTGATCATCCTCGTGGTGATGTTCGGCCGTAATCCGGTCTTGCTGTTTGTCGGTATCGGGGCGATCGAATGGCTGACCATGGCGCGTATCGTGCGCGGACAGACGCTCAGCATCAAGGAGAAGGAATTCGTCGAGGCGGCCAAGGCCGGCGGGGCAAAACCCTTCACCATCATCCTGCGCCATATCGTGCCCAATCTCACCGGGCCGGTGGTGATCTATGCAACGCTGACCATTCCCGAAATCATCATCGCCGAGAGCTTCCTCTCCTATCTCGGCCTTGGCGTGCAGGAGCCGCAGACCTCGCTCGGCACGCTGATCTCCGCCGGTGCGCCGGTGGCCGAGGTGATGCCCTGGCTGTTGATGGCGCCGGCTGCGGTGCTGGTCACGCTCTTGTTCTGCCTCACCTATATCGGTGACGGCCTGCGCGACGCGCTTGATCCCAAGGATCGCTGACATGACCAAAGTACTCGATGTTCAGGACCTCAGCGTCACCTTCGCCCTGCGCAATTCAGAAGTGCGGGCGGTGAACAACCTCAACTTCTCGCTCGAAGCGGGTGAGACCATGGCCGTGGTGGGGGAGAGCGGGTCGGGCAAGAGCCAGGCCTTCCTCTCGATCATGGGGCTTCTGGCCCGCAATGGCAAAACCACCGGCAAGGCTATGCTGGGCGAGACCAATCTGGTGGGCATGGCGCCCCATGCCCTCGACCGCATCCGCGGCAAGGACATCGCCATGATCTTCCAGGATCCGATGACCTCGCTCAATCCCAGCCTCCGGGTGAAGACCCAGCTGTCCGAAGTGCTGGTCAAGCATCGCGGCTTCAGCCGGGAACAGGCGACCAAGTCGGCGGTGGAAATGCTCGAGCGGGTCGGTATCCCCGAACCGGTCAAGCGCGCCAATGCCTATCCGCACGAAATGAGCGGCGGTATGCGCCAGCGCGTGATGATCGCCATGGCGCTGCTGTGCCAGCCGAAAATCCTCATCGCCGACGAGCCGACCACCGCGCTCGACGTGACGGTGCAGGCGCAGATGCTGGATCTGTTCAAGACCCTCACCAATGATTTCGGCACCTCGCTGGTGCTGATCACCCACGATCTGGGCGTGGTCGCCGGCGTCGCCGACCGCATGATGGTGATGTATGGCGGCCGGGCGGTGGAGAAGGGACGGGTCGACGATCTGTTCTACGACCCCCGCCACCCCTATACGCTGGGTCTCCTGCATTCGACGCCGCATATCGCGCATCGCGCGGCGCGGCTCGATCCGATCCAGGGTCTGCCGCCCAGCCTCGAGCACTTGCCCAAGGGCTGCTCGTTCAATCCGCGCTGCGCCTTCTGTTTCGCCAAGTGTCTCGAAGAGCGGCCGCCACTGACCCCGATCGGGGACGGTCGGGAAAAAGCCTGTTTCTACGAAGGCCCACTCAAATATGAAGAGGTGGCGTGATGAATCAGTCGCCAGGCAATCTTCTCGAAATCCGTGATCTCAAGAAGACCTTCTCGATCGCCACGGGCCTGTTTTCCCGCAAGCTGACGCTGACGGCGCTCGAGGATATCAACTTCAACGTGCGTCAGGGCGAAACCCTGGGGATCGTGGGCGAGAGCGGCTGTGGCAAGTCGACGCTCGGCCGCTGCATCCTGCAATTGCTCTCCCCCGACCAGGGGCAGGTGCTGTGGCTGGGTCAGGACCTGACGCGGCTGCCGGCCGAAGAGATGCGCAAGCGTCGCGCCGATCTGCAGATCATCTTCCAGGACCCGCTTGCCTCGCTCAATCCGCGCATGACGGTGGGCGAGATCATCGAGGACCCGCTGCGCACGCTCAAGCCTGACCTCAGCAAGACCGAGCGACGGGCCCGCGTGGTGCGGATCATGGAATCGGTGGGGCTGCTGCCAGAAATGATCAACCGCTATCCGCACGAGTTTTCGGGCGGGCAGGCGCAGCGCATCGGCATTGCCCGGGCGCTGATCACCGAACCCAAGCTCATCGTCTGCGACGAGCCGGTATCGGCGCTGGACGTGTCCATCCAGGCGCAGATTCTCAATCTCCTGGCCGAGCTCAAGGACGAGTTCGGGCTGACGCTGATCTTCATCTCGCACAATCTGTCGGTGGTGCGGCACGTTTCGGACCGTATCCTGGTGCTCTATCTCGGCCGCATCGTCGAGCTGGCGACAGGGGACGAGATCTATGACGATCCCAAGCACCCCTATACCCGTGCCTTGCTGACGGCGGTGCCGATACCGGACCCCAATCTGGCCCGGCAAAGACGGATCGATGCGCTCAAGGGGGAAATCCCCTCGCCGATCAATCCACCTTCGGGCTGTACCTTCCGCACGCGCTGCCGCTTTGCCAAACCGCAATGTGCCGAGCAGCGGCCGCCACTCGAAACCATCGAGAATGGGCGGTTGGTGGCGTGCCTGCGCTGGCGTGAAATTGAAATTCCGGCGGACCAGGAGGCAGTCCTGGGCGCCTGAGGCGCGCAGTGCTTCCGGCTGGGGCGGGCCTTTGCCTGCCCCAGCCGCATCTTGCGCAGATGTCGCGGGATAAAGCGGGAAAACTCTCTGTTTGGCGCGTTGACAGGCGAGGGCATATTCCCTATGAAGGGCCCAGTTTTCGGGGCGCCTTGGCGCCCTTGTTGTTTGACCTGAGGATTAGAACGATGAAGATCCGCAACTCGCTGAAGGCGTTGATGACTCGCCACCGCGCGAACAAGCTCGTCCGCCGTCGCGGACGCGTTTACATCATCAACAAGGTGGACAAGCGCTTCAAGGCCCGCCAGGGCTAAGCGCAGACTCCAGGACTTGACCTGATCGACAAAGCCCGCATGCTAGTGCGGGCTTTGTTGCTTTCTGGGCCCGGCTCCAGCAAGGATGGTTCATGGCCCTGTCGCAAAAATTCGTCCTGGATATCGAGGCCCCCTATGCGGTGGCCGAGGCCTATCTGGCCAATCCGCGCAATTATCCGGAATGGGCGGCAGTCGACCCCAATACCTATCAGCAATTGCCCAATGGCGACTGGTCGGCCGAGGTGCGCTTTGGCGGGGTTCGCCATATTCGCTTCAGCCCGCCCAATGGCGATGGCATTTTCGACCATGCCGTGTTCGCGCCGGGTGATCCGCTCTTGTGGATGCCGCTGCGTATCTCGCCGCTTGAGGATGGCACTACCCGGCTCGAATTCACTTTCCTGCAGCGTGTGGGCATGAGTGAGACGACGTTTTCGTCTGCGATCGAATGGATCAATACCGATCTGATGACGCTGAAGACCCTCATCGAATCTCAACAAGGCTGAAACCGGATATTGCACAGAAAATTCGTGCACTATCTGCAAATTTATCTATCTAAATCAATGGTTTGACGCAGGTTTCCCGTGTGATAAGGCTGCGCCGCCGGGCAGAAGCCGGTCCCCGCCTCTCCCGCAGGCTGACGCAGACGCTGCGTTCCTGCACTCCACGTGTTGCAAGACCATGTTTCCCAGTCGCACGCTCAGCCTGGCCATCAACCGGCCGTATGCGGAAGCCTATGCCTTTCTCAGCAATCCCGCCAATATCCTGCTCTGGACCGACGGCGTGCGGGACATGCAGCTGCGACAGGCCAGTGGCTATGTCTGGCACTCGCGCTATTTCGGCCAAGACGTCCAGCTGACCTTTACCCCGCCCAATGCGCTCGGAGTGCTCGATCTTGCCGTGGCGGTGGAAGGGCGCCTACCACGGGTGCACCACATCCGGGTGTTCCCCAATGGCAAGGGCACGGAGCTTTGCCTGACGATCATTCAGACCGCCGATGAGAGCGACGACCAGTTCAGCTCAGAATGCGAATGGCTGCGGACGGACCTGCAGGTGCTCAAGGCCTATCTCGATCTGCCGTGAAACGAAAACGCCACCCCGGGGGGTGGCGTTCTGCATTTGCAATGCTGCGGCCTGGCTCAGCTGGAGCCGGCGCCATCCTGGCGGACAAAGGCGATGCGCAGCATATTGGTGGCGCCAGGGGTGCCCAGCGGCACGCCGGCGGTGATGGCGATGCGGTCGCCGGGGCGGGCAAAGCCTTCCTGATAGGCGATGACGCAGGCGCGATCGACCATGTCCTCGAGGTTGACGGCGTCCTCGGTCTGCACGCAATGAATGCCCCAGACCACCGAGAGGCGGCGAATGGTGCGCAGGTTCGGCGACAGGGCAATGATCGGCTTGCTGGGCCGCTCGCGAGCCGCACGAATGCCGGTCGAGCCAGAGGCGGTGTAGGTGACGATGGCAGCCAGGTCGAGCGTCTCGGCAACCTGGCGGGTTGCGGCGGAGATGGCGTCGGCAGCTGTGGCTTCCGGCTCGGTCTGGGCGGCGCGGATGATGCCGCGATAGTTGGCGTCGCTTTCCACCGCCACGGCCACCTTGTTCATGGTGGCGACGGCTTCGATCGGATACTGGCCCGAGGCGCTTTCGGCCGAAAGCATGACCGCATCGGCGCCTTCGAAGACGGCGATCGACACGTCCGAGACTTCGGCGCGGGTCGGCACCGGGGCGGTGATCATGGATTCGAGCATCTGCGTCGCCACGATCACCGGCTTGCCGTAGCGACGGCACATGCGGATCATGCGCTTCTGCAGGCCCGGCACGGTTTCGAGCGGCAGCTCGACGCCGAGATCACCGCGCGCCACCATGATGGCGTCGGAGAGCTTGACGATTTCCTCGAGCCGCTCGATGGCCTGGGGCTTTTCGATCTTGGCCATGACGCCGGCGCGACCCTGGACGATCTTGCGCACGTCGATGATGTCTTCGGGGCGTTGCACGAAGGAGAGGGCGATCCAGTCGACTTCGGCCTTGAGCGCTTCGAGCAGGTCCGCATGATCCTTCTCGGTCAGCGCGCCGGTGGGCAGCAGTGTATCGGGAAGGGAGACGCCCTTCTTGTCGGAGAGCTTGCCGCCATAGACCACCTCGGTCTCGATGACGCCGCCTCCGACTTTAGTCGCCTTGAGCTGCAGCTTGCCATCGTCCAGAAGCAGACGGTCGCCGACGGAAACCGATTCGATGATTTCCGGATGCGGCAGGTAAACCCGCTCGGTATTGCCCTGGTCGTCAGCGGTGCTGTCGAGGGTGAATTTCTGGCCCGCGACCAGGTTCACCGAGCCTTCGGCGAACTTCCAGACGCGCAGCTTGGGGCCCTGCAGATCGGCAAGGATGCCGATGGGGTGCTTGAGACGCTCTTCGACGCGGCGGATGCGCGCCACGGTCTGGTGCAGCAGGTCGTGGCTGGCATGGCTCATATTGATGCGGAACACATCGGCGCCCGCCTTGGCCAGTTCCTCGATCATCTTTTCCTCGTGGCTGGCTGGCCCGAGGGTGGCGAGGATCTTCGCGCGTCTGATCCGTCTCATTGCGTGTCCGTCTTGTCTGGCGTTAGGGGGGCGTCGGGATCGACGAGAAATGCCGGATCCTCGAGGTCTTCACCCAGGTCCGGTCCGACGACGGCGGGAGCACCCGCACTTTCGGTCAACTGCAGCGTCCAGTCGGTCCGGTTCTGAGTATCGACTTCAAAGAACCCGGTGCGCTCATAGCCCCGGGCGAGGCAATCCTCAACCCCGAATATGGTGAAGGTTTCGTCACGGGTGCACATGAACACCTCGCCATCCCAGGCGCCGCCGCCAATGTCGTCGACGGCGTAGAGATAGTAGAAGCGGCGCTGCAGGTCGCCCTGATACAGCACGCGGCAGTCGCCGGGCGGGGTCTGCCACCAGCCTTCGCTCATCCAGCCGCGCTCGGCGCGATAGCCCATGGACACCGAGACGAGATTGGCGGTCTCGTTGCAGATGCGCAAATCGGCCTGCGCCGGCGTGGCGAAAGCAACCAGCCCGCCAAGGGCTGCAATCAGCAGGGTCGAGCCGAGGCGGATGCTGTGCACGGGGAAGCCGGAATTCATCGGTAAATCGGTGCCTTTGTTTGAGCCGATGCGAAAGACGAGGTCAATGGCTAAAGGGCGGTTTTGTCGGAATTGCGGGTATGCACGGAGGGGGTGTGTGTGTCATGTGGATTGACCCACAAAAGGGTTGAACCGGCACCGCGCTTGCGGTTCAACGAGGCCGGATCATTTTTGACCGGCCGCTGCCCGCCTGCCGCACGATGCGGACACAATCGGCAGAGAATGTCGCGCCGGCTTGTTGCCACACAGACAGTTTTTGAGAGGTTTGCCATGGCCGTTGAAGATAGCGTCGCCCAGGACCAGCTCCGCGCCTTTATCGAGCGCATCGAGCGGATGGAAGAAGAGAAGGCAGCCATCGCCGCCGACATCAAGGAGATCTATGCCGAGGCCAAGGGCAACGGCTTCGACACCAAGATCCTGCGCAAGATCGTGGCCATCCGCAAGCAGGACGCCAATGAGCGCATGGAGCAGGAAGCCCTGCTCGAGCTCTACATGTCGGCCCTGGGCATGGTCGAAGCGCCGTAAGGGCAGCTGTTCTATAAAAATCAAAGCGCGGGCGCCGTTGGGGCGGTGCCTGCGCTTTTCGCTTGTGGCCGGTGCGGGCTGCGCGCCGCCATGTCTGGTCGTCCGGTGTTGTCGGCGCGTCTGACGGATGTTTTATCTGGAGGCTCGGTGCAGCGATCAGACAAGGATGTCGAGGAGAGACTTCGACATCTGGTCAGCAGTGGTCACCACTTTGGCCGAAGCGCTGAAGCTGGTCTTGGCCTCGAGAATGCCCACCATTTCCCGCGCCAGGTCGACGCCTTCGAGATCAGTGCCTGATCGCGCAATGCGGGTAGCGCTAGCGTCTAGCCGGTCGCTGGCGCGGTGCATGCCGCTGGCGCCGAGGGCAAGGCTGGTCATGGTCATAGCGCAACTCCAAACACAGGCGCGCGACCATCAAGGCGCTTAAAAGCTTGATGTTTGGTTAGGCGAACGCCCGCATTTGCGGCGATTGCTAAATCTTGGCCAGGGCGGCTGTCATGGCGGCCTGGTCGTAGCCGAGGGTGGTGAGGGCGGTGTTGACGATGCCGGTGCGGTCGAGGCCGGCTTCGGCATACATATCGGCCTGGCTGGCATGTTCGACGAAGCGGTCGGGGATCATCAGGGGGCGGAACCGGGTCTTGCCATCGAGCAGGCCATTGGCGGCGAGGAAGGTGGCGACATGGCTGCCGAAGCCGCCCAGCCCGCCTTCTTCGGTCGAGATCACCACATCATGGGTGGCGGCAAGGCGCGCGATCAGCTCTTCGTCGAGCGGCTTGAGGAAGCGTGCATCGGCGACCGTAGGATTGAGGCCAAGAGCGGCCAGCCGGTCAGCAGCGGCGAGGACTTCGCCCAGGCGTGTGCCATAGGACAGAAGCGCAATGGTGCCGCCCTGGCGGACGATGCGGCCCTTGCCGATGGGCAGGATGGCGCCGCGTTCGGGCATGTCGACGCCCATGCCGTCGCCGCGCGGATAGCGGAAAGCGATAGGGCCGGCGTCATAGGCGGCGGCGGTGGCGACCATGTGGCGCAATTCGGCCTCGTCGGCGGCGGCCATCTGCACGATGCCGGGGATGGCGCCGAGATAGGCGTTGTCGTAATTTCCCGCATGGGTGGGCCCGTCAGCGCCGACATAGCCGGCGCGGTCGATGGCGAAGCGCACCGGCAGGCCCTGGATGGCCACGTCGTGCACCACCTGGTCATAGGCGCGCTGCAGGAAGGTCGAATAGATGGCGCAGAAGGGCTTCATGCCTTCGGTCGCCATGCCGGCGGCAAAGGTCACCGCATGCTGCTCGGCAATGCCGACATCGTAAATGCGGTTGGGGAAGAGTTCGGCGAATTTGTCGAGGCCGGTGCCCGAGGGCATGGCGGCGGTGACAGCGACGATGCGCTCATCGTCTCGGGCTTCCTGGATCAGCGTCTCGGCAAAGACCGAGGTGTAGGACGGCGCATTGGACGGCGCCTTGGCCTGGGCGCCGGTGATGACGTTGAATTTTGAGACGCCGTGATATTTGTCGGCGGAGTTTTCTGCCGGGGCGTAACCCTTGCCCTTCTTGGTCACCACATGCACGAGAATGGGGCCGGCGCCGGCATCGCGCACATTTTCAAGAATGGGCAGCAGGTCATCGAGATTATGGCCATCGAGCGGGCCGACATAATAGAAGCCCAGCTCCTCGAACAGCGTGCCGCCGGTGAAGAAGGAGCGCGCGAATTCCTCGGTCTTGCGGGCGGGTTCGTGCAGGAAGGGCGGGAGCTTTTGCACCACGGCCTTGGCCGCTTCCCGCGTGCCGCGATAGACCGGGCCGGAGACGAGCTTGGCGAGATAGGTGCGGAGCGCGCCGGTGGGCGGGGCGATCGACATGTCATTGTCGTTGAGCACGACGATCAGCCGCGCATCCATGGCGCCGGCATTGTTCATCGCCTCATAGGCCATGCCGGCCGACATGGCGCCATCGCCAATGACGGCAATGACATTGCGCGGGGTGCCCAGATGATCGCTGGCGACGGCCATGCCAAGGCCGGCCGAAATCGAGGTCGACGAGTGGCCGGCTCCGAACGGGTCGTATTCGCTTTCGGCGCGGCGGGTGAAGCCCGAGAGCCCGTCCTTCTGGCGCAAGGTGCGCATGCGGTCGCGACGGCCGGTGAGGATTTTGTGCGGATAGGCCTGGTGGCCGACATCCCAGATGATGCGGTCGTGCGGGGTATCGAAGACGGTGTGCAGGGCCACGGTCAGTTCGACGACGCCGAGGCCCGCACCCAGATGCCCGCCGGTGACCGACACGGCGTCGATCATTTCCGAGCGCAATTCGTCGGCCAGCTGGCGCAGGTCTTCGCGCGGCAGGGCGCGCAATTCGGCGGGGCTGTTGACGGTATCGAGCAGCGGTGTGGAGGGCTTGTCGGCCAAGGGGGGCTCCCTGGAGGCGAAACTGAATACCCCTCTTTAGGCTCGGGGTGGGGCCTTGGCAATGCCGGCCCCGTTTCGGCGTCGCGCATCTGTCATAGTGGATAGGGCGTCGAGGAGGCCGGCTTTTCTATGGCCGGCGACGCTCGACGCCCAAAAATCTCAATTGCTGGCGACGGCGAGTGGCTTGGCCGGGCTGAAACTCTTGTGGCCAAGACTGGTGGTATCGTCGCCGGCGCTCATCACCACGACATAGCGGCCCATTTCCGGGGTCGGATCGAAATCGGCTTCGTCATGGTCGAAGATCACGGCGAAATGGTCCGAGGTCAGGGCCGCTGGGGCCATGAAGATGTCGACCACGTGTTCGAGATCGGGGGCGACGAAGTCGCGGTCCCGCATGGCATCGGTGCCCTCGGGGCGGCTGACATGCTGGGCGAGGGCCGCGGCCAGCGGTTCGGCAGTGGTCTTGCCGGCAGCGTCGAAGGTCGACGCGAAGAGATTGGCCATGGGATCGGCGGCGGCGCCGCCCAGCGAGGCGGTCTGGATACCGGTGGCCGCGGCAACGCCGCCCGGCAGGATGGGCAGGCGCAGGCCCGGCAGCGGGGTCGGTGCGTTCCTAGCGGGAGTCGAGCCGGAAATGATCATGTCGAGGGCGCGCTGGGCCTCAGGCTCAGGCCCATTGGTCGGCAGATAAGCGGTGAGCGTATCTGGCGTCTCGGACATGATGAGGCGCGGCTGCGGGACCGGCGGCGCAGTGAGCGCGGCCAGCGCAGTGACGGCGTCGCCAGCGGGCAGGGCAGAGGCGGTGGCCACCTGAAGGCGTTCGGACTTCATCACCGGCATGGGCGCGATGTGAGCCGTGGTCAGTTCCGAGGGGTCGAGCGGAGCGCTGCCAACCGTCGAGAAGGGGATGGCGGTGGGCGCAGCAGAAGCAACCTCCATAGGCGCCGTCGCGGGCATGGGGGCGACCGGGGCTGCCGCTGCGGTTTGCTGCATCGGCATGCCAAGGCTGGCCGGGCGCATGGCCGGGACCGGAGCGATGGGGCTGGCCGATGGCGTCGCGACGGGTGCGGCCAGCGAGGCAGTCTGTACCTGTGCCTGTGGCGCCGGCTGGGCGGCCTGCTGGTTGTCATTGCCGCCGAAGAACATGTCCATCAGCGTCTTGCCGCCGCCGCCGGCGCTATTGTTGGAAGCAACCTGGGTGCCGGATGAACCGCCGCCACAGGGGAAGGCATGGCAGCGCTTCCACTCGGCGAGGGCCACGTTATAGCCCTCCTGCGACAGCGGCTTGCCATCGGTGGGCAGGTGCATGGTGCGGCCGTCGGGGAAGATTTCCTTGAGCTGGGCTCGGGTCATGCGCGGCCAGGCGCGCACGGAGCCAACGTCCAGATGCACGAAGGGGCTGCCCGAGGTCGGGTAGTAGCCGACGCCGCCCACCTGCTTGCGCATGGCAGCGGCACGCAGCTTGGCCAGCGGCACGCCGGGAATGAAAAAGTCCATGGCCGTGCCGCGCATATGCTGGGAATTGTCAGCGACGCCGGAGGAGTTCTTGGCCAGCATGGCGTTGGTCTGAGGAGAGCGATAGGCCGAGACGACGTTGATCGGCTGGCTGGCGCCGACATCCTGATAGACTTCCCAGACCAGGTCGAACAGGCGCGGGTCCATCTTGGTGGGCTCGTTGCGACGCCAGTCGCGCAGGAAATAGTTGAGCTCGTTGAGCCCCGACTGCACATATTGGCCGTTGCGCTTGAAGACGATGCGCGCGGTTTCCTTGGTGTGAGTGTAGTAGAGATAGAGGGCGCGTTCGCTCGATGCCTGCACCGGCGCTGCCGCGAAAACAAAAATCATCGAGAGTGCCGCGATCATGGCTGCCGCCACCCGCGCACTCCGCTGCCCGATAGTAGACCAAGTCACCGTCACGCCAAACTCTGCCCGGTTCATTGAGAGATATTGGAGGACGTTAGCGCGCAATTCGCACGAATTGATTAACGCTAACCACTTGTGAACAGACCGGATCGGTGCCCCTCACGCCGCTGTTACTACAGGGCAAAGCTGGCACAACAATGGCGGAAGTGTAAAGGGGCGGTTAATCCGAACGGCCGGGCCCTGAAGCCCATAAGGGGTCTCAGGGGGAGAGATCGTCTGCGATCGGGGAGGTTTCGGCGATGATGGCCGGGGCCGGGGCAGCATTGAGGCCCATGGCGGCGATCAATTTTTCATTGTGACCGTAGACGTCGCCATAAGAGCGGATGGTGCCGTCCCCGTCGACGCGCAGGGTGAAATAGGCCAGGTGCACCGGGATCGAGGTCTGCGGGTTTACCCATTTTTCGTTGGGGCCGAACATGGCTTCGAGCGACGCGCCGCTGATATTTGGCTCGTTGGCCATCAGGGCGTCAGCGAACTCGAACGGGTTCTGCACGCGGATACAGCCATGGCTGAAAGCCCGATAGGAGCGGGCGAACAACGACTTGGACGGCGTATCGTGCAGATAGACGTCGTGCTTGTTGGGGAACAGGAACTTGATCTGGCCCAGCGAATTGCCCGGACCGGGGCGCTGGCGCACGCGGAAGGGAAAATTGGTGGAGCTGACCTGGCTCCAGTTGACCTGCCAGGGGCTGACCACGGACCCATTATAGATGAGGTCCATGTTCTTGGCGTCGGTATAGCCGGGATTGCGCATCACCGCCGGGGCGATTTCGCCGCGGATGATCGAGGAGGGCACGTTCCAGAAAGGGTTCACCACCAGGTGGCGGATATTATCCGAAAAGATCGGGGTCTGGTTCTTGGTGGTGCCGACGACGACGCGGGTTGTATATTCCTCATGGCCGTCGCGATTGACGGCGAGGCGGAATTCGGGGATGTTGACGAAGACGTTGAACTTGCCCAGGTCCGAGGGCATCCAGCGCCAGCGTTCCATATTGGCCAGAATGTCCTCGCGACGCGTGGCGGAGCCGCCATTGAGCGCGGCGACGGTGGCCGGCCCGATAATGCCGTCGACTTCGAGCCCCTGGCTTTCCTGGAACGACTTCACCGCCGAAACCAGCATGTCGTCATAGGAATTGGAGCCGAGGGCTGTGAGCTTGAGGCGCTCGCGAATGGCGGGGACGCGTGCATCGGTGCCGCCGGGACGCAGCACGGCGCCTTCGGCAATGGGAGTGGGGCGCGCGGTATCGGTCTTGCCGAAATTGGCCAGCGCCTGCTTCAGCGCCAGGAATTCAGGGTGCTTGGGCTCAAGTTCGGCCAGGATCGAAGCGGGATCGTCGCTTTTGGCGAGACGCTCAAGCAGGGCGGCCTCGTCGATCTTTTTGGGCTGAATGTCGAGGTTTTCGCTGACCGATTGCGGCCGGATGCGGCCATTATGGATATGGTTGGCATAGCGCATGGTGGCGCGCGAAAAGGCAGTTTCGAGCGCGGCCAATGCTGCGGGATCGCCACTCTTGGCGCGGCTGAGATCGATATCGGGCGTCAGATAGTCAGACGGGCGCAGCCCTTCGGTATCAGCGGTGCGGAATAGCGCCACGATCTTTTCGGCGGCCGGAGAAAAGCTGATGGCGCCGCTGGCATCCTGGGACAGCCAGATGGGATCGAAATGGCGTTCGCCATAAAGGAAATAGAGGCGCTGGGCCTCGTTATAGGCGGTGGTGTCGCGCGTGGCGCTGTAATAGGCCGCGGACAGGCCGTCCTTGATGGTGCGGGCCAGGGCATTTTGCGGCGGAGCGATGACGACGCGGCTGGTTTCCAGGCTGGCGACAGCCTGCTGGGCGAGGGCCGGCGACAATGCGCCCGAAGTTGCCGCGACGAGGGCGACGAGGCTGGCCAGAACCTTGTGCATGAAAGCTCCTTTTCGGGGGCGTCCGGAGGGAGAATCCCGGCGTCCCGTCAATTCTCAATAACTTGCAAACCTTAACGGGAGCAATTGCTCTCAAAGTTGTGAGACCGGCCTGTGGCCTGGCTACAACGCTCCCCCGTAAACCACTTCGCCCGAACCAGAGGTCCGGGCGAGGGCTGCATGGAAGCGGGTATTGGCTAGAACTTGTAGTTGACGCCGGCGCGCACGACGCTGAAGCGCGGCGAGATGTCGAGATTGCCGACCGGCAGGCCGGCATAGGTCTGCTTGCCCAGGTCGACATAAAGATATTCGGCCTTGAACGAGAGATTGGGCGTGGCCTGGGCCTCAAGGCCCACGCCGGCGGCCCAGCCCATGTGGTTGGCGGTCTGGGAGGTCACCACGTTCTGGTTGTTGGTGATCTTGGCAGTGCCATGACCATAGGCGCCACCGATAGTGGCATAGGGCATGACCTGGCCCACCGGGATACCGGCACGAATACGCGCGGTACCGAAGACGTCGGTGACGGCGTCGAAATTACCAGCCGCGCCGGCCGGGGTGCTGAAGGCGATATTGGCCCATTGCAGGTCGGCTTCGGCGCCGAGCACGAAGCCGCCCATATCGAAATTGTAGCCAGCCTGGCCGCCAATGGTCCAACCGCTATTGTTCACGGTGGCGGGGCTGCCTGGCAAAGCGGGATTGGTGGTGGAATTGCCCCAGGCATAGCCGCCATTGATGCCGGCATAGAAGCCGGACCAGCCGCTGGCGGGCGTGGAGGAATAGATTGGGGATGCAGCGGGGCTGGACCAGTTCAGATCAGCTGCCTGGGCGGACGCGGTGACCGCCAAAACTGCGGAAAGCACAATGCCGAAGCGTTTCATCGATGGCCTCATGGTGGTCGAAAACTTAACGATGAGGCACAAATCCCATGCGAGTCATTAATGGCTCGGAAAGGAACAAGGTTAACGCCGGCGCTTTCTCACGCTGTGATCAGGGGTGTTGCAACAGTGCATCTTACGCTGCGTCGTTGATCAGCCCTTCGGCCAGGCCATATTCGTGCAGCTTGCGATAAAGCGTCGAGCGGCCAATGCCGAGAGCCCTGGCGACGCGCGACATGCGCCCACCATGATGGTCGATGGCAAAGGCGATGGCGGCGCGCTCGATCTCGGCCAGAGCGCGCAATTCGCCGCTGGCGGCGAGGAAGCGATCAGGGGCCGGCTCGGAGATGATTTCGACGCGCTGGCGGGGCAGGACCGCGTCGATGTGAATGGGGGCGGCTGGCGCAGGGCTCTGTTCGACGGCCCGCAGCGCTTCCTCTCGCCCGGAGGACTGGGCGACGATCTGCGGAAAGTCCTGGCTTTCGAGGAAGGCACCATCGGTGAGGACTATGGCGCGATACACCGCGTTTTCGAGCTGGCGCACATTGCCCGGCCAGTCATAGGCCTGCAGCAGTTCCATGGCGGCCGGGGACGTCCCGAGCACGCGCTTCCCGGCCTCGGCGGAGAAGCGGGCGATGAAATGCGCGACCAGCGCCGGCAGATCCTCCCGGCGTTCGCGCAGCGGCGGGACATAGATGGGGAAAACGTTGAGGCGATAGAACAGGTCTTCGCGGAATTCGCCGGATTTGGCCAGGTTCAACAAGCGCCGGTTGGTGGCCGAGATGACGCGGACATTGACGCGCTCGGGGCGGCTGGCGCCCACCGGCTCGATCTCGCCCTCCTGCAGGGCGCGCAGCAGCTTGACCTGGGTTTCGAGCGGCAGTTCGCCGACTTCATCGAGGAAGAGCGTGCCGCCATGGGCTTCGGCGAATTTGCCGGCCTGGTCGGCGACGGCGCCGGTAAAGGCCCCCTTCTTATGGCCAAAGAGCACGGACTCGACGAGATTGGGCGGAATGGCACCGCAATTGACGGTGACGAAGGGTTTGCCGGCACGTTCGCCGGTGCCTTGGATGATGCGGGCGATCAATTCCTTGCCGACGCCGGTTTCGCCCTCGATCAGCACCGGAATGGTGCTCTTGGCGGCCTTGGCGCACAGGGTCAGCACACGCGCCATGGCAGGGGCGGCGGCGATCATGTCGGCCTGGGTGAAGGTGCCGCTGCGGCGGGCGCGTTCGGAGCGGATGGCGGCTTCGAGCGCGTCGAGTTTGAGGGCATTGCGCAGCGAAATGACGAGACGCTCGGGGGAGACCGGCTTGACGAAATAATCCGCCGCGCCCTGGCGCATGGCCGAGATGACGGTTTCGAGCGAGGCATTGGCGGTCTGGATGATGACGGGGGTGATAAGCCCCTCCTTGCGCATGGTTTCCATGACGCCCATGCCATCGATATCGGGCATGACCAGATCGAGGATCATGACCCCGACGCCGCGGTCTTCACGCAGGATGGACAGGGCCTGTTCGCCCCCGGTGGCGGTGATCGGCTTGAAGCCGGCCCTATTGGCGACCTCGGCGGTCAGGCGCAACTGCACCGGATCGTCATCGACAACAAGAACCCGCGTCATACATACCCCGAAAACTGGCGACCAAAGGACGGGCACGAATCGTCTGTGCCGTTTTGGGATGACGATGCCGGGTGGGGCTTAAGAGGGTGTTAATCCTGCATTATTTGTGAAGCAGGTTGCGGTGGCGGGTGGCCATGAAAAAGGGCCCCGACTTGCGTCGTGACCCTCCAGAGTCGAACTGTTTATGTCTCGAAACCCTATTGCCGGGTCATGCCCTGGAGCTTGGAAAGTTCGTCCTTCACTTCCAGCTTCTTGCGCTTGAGCGCAGAAACCATCAGGTCGTCGACCGGAAGATGCTGCATTTCGGACTGGATCCGCTGGTCCAGTTCATGGTGCCGTCGCTCCAGTGCAGCTATGTGGCCTTCAGTCGTCATAGTAACTCCTTTCAGCGTGTTGGACGGGGGTATCGTCACAAATATTTCATGCTTTGTCGACGCCCATCGGGTGACCACGGGAAATCAGATGCAAAACAGTCCGTGATCGGTTAACCAAGGATGTATCTGGGGCCCTTCGATCCGGTTTTCAATGCTCAGTCTGACCAAGGAACAGGAAGCCCAATTGGGGCTGGAACTGGCCACAAAACGCCAGGAACACTCGGATCTCGACGCCGCTATCCACACTTTGACGCAGTCGCAATTTGCCGATCGCATGCTGATCCAGCGGCTGAAAAAGCGGAAGCTGACGCTTAAGGACCGCATCGTCCAACTCGAGAATTTACTGCTCCCGGACATCATCGCCTGAGCCCGTTCCGCCTTGAGTTGTGGCCAGAATTGGGCTAATTGCGCGCTTTGAGGAGCGGCACGGGGGAATCGCCATGCTCAAGCCACCGGTCGCCATCGTGATGGGCAGCCAATCGGATTGGCCCACAATGCGGCTTGCCGCCGAGACCCTCGAAAATCTCGAAGTCGAATATGAGGCGCGCATCGTTTCGGCGCATCGCACGCCCGAGCGCATGGTGGATTTTGCCACCCATGCCAAGGCCGAAGGGATCAAGGTCATCATTGCCGGTGCCGGCGGCGCGGCACACCTGCCAGGCATGATCGCGGCGATGACGACGCTGCCGGTATTCGGCGTGCCGGTGCGGTCCAAGGCGCTCAGCGGGCTCGACAGCCTTTATTCCATCGTGCAGATGCCCGGCGGCATTCCGGTGGGCACGCTGGCCATCGGTGAGCCGGGCGCGATCAACGCGGCGCTGCTGGCTGCGGCCGTGCTGGCGCTCAATGATGATGACCTGGCCGATCGCCTCGAAGCCCATCGCGCCCGCCAGACCGAATCCGTGCCGCAGTTTCCGTCCGATATCGAGTAGTCCATTGTCCCAAGACTTCGCATCCCTTCCTCCCGGCTCCACCATCGGCATTCTGGGCGGGGGGCAGCTTGGGCGCATGCTGGCGCTGGCGGCGGCCAAGCTGGGACTGAAAAGCCATATCTATTGCCCCGATCCGCAAAGCCCTGCATTCGACGTGACGCCACACAAGACCGTCGCTGCCTATGATGATGTCGAGGCGCTCAAGGCCTTTGCGGCTGAAGTCGATGTCGTCACCTACGAGTTCGAGAACGTGCCGGCGGCGACGGCCGAAGTGCTGGCTGGGCTGAAGCCGCTACGGCCCGGCGCCAATGCGCTGGCGATTTCCCAGGATCGGCTGGCGGAAAAAAGCTTTCTGGCCTCCAAGAATATTCCGGTGGCGCCCTATCGCGCCGTGCACAGCCTCGATGACCTGCACCAGGCAATAAGCGAGCTCGGCCTGCCGGCAGTGCTCAAGACCACGCGGCTCGGCTATGACGGCAAGGGGCAGCGGGTGTTGCGCGAACCAGGCGACGCCGAGGCGGCTTTCAACGAGTTGATGCCCCATCCCCTGGTGCTCGAAGGCTTCGTGCCGTTCGAAAAAGAAATTTCTGTGGTGGTGGCACGCGGGCTCGACGGCACGGTGCGCGCCTTCGATGCCGCCGAGAATGTGCATCGACACCACATTCTCTACACCTCCACCGTGCCGGCCGATGTGCCGCCGGGCGTCGAAAAGCACGCCGCCATGTTGGCCAAGGTCATCGTGGTGGCGCTCGATTATGTCGGGGTGCTTGGGGTCGAATTCTTCGTGGTGCCCGGCGAGCGGGTGACGCTGATGGTCAACGAGATCGCGCCGCGCGTGCACAATTCCGGACACTGGACCGAGGCCGTATGCCTCACCGATCAGTTCGAGCAGCATGTTCGCGCCATTGCCGGCTGGCCGCTGGGCGATCCGCGCCGCATGGCGGATGTAGTGATGCAGAACCTGGTCGGAGACGAAGTCGATATCGTGCCGGGCGGCATCGATGGCGATAGCCAGCCACATCTTTATGGCAAGGCCGAAGCAAGGCCGGGGCGCAAGATGGGGCATATCAACCGCATTACGCGGGGCGCTTAGGGCGACCGCCCGAAGCGGGTGGCTCAGGAGGCGGCGTCCAGCTCGGCGATGGCGTCGCGGCGTTGGCGGTCGAGCCGGAGCGTGTCGTCCTGCTTGGGGCAGGAGGCACAATAGGTGCCGGGAAAGGCCAGATAGTCGAGGCAGCAGCCCTTGCGGGCCGAGATTAGCACCTGACGCCCGTCGTGCAGGTCGAGCACTTCGAGATCGCCCTGGCCGGTCAGACCCATGGCCTCGAGCCACAGGCGACAGAGCCTGTGCTGTTCGGCGATGGAAAGGCCGGGCTGGAACTTGCCGAGCCGCAGCCCGATGCCCAGCATGCGGTCGGTGAGAAGGCGCAGCGCCGGCACGCGCTTGAGCTTGGTCACCGTGTTGATTTCGGCCAGCACCCGGTCGGCCATGATGCGCAGATCGGCGCCGGCGCGGCGGATCAGGCTTTCGAGACCGGCTGAATATTGCGGGCCCGGCGGCAGGCGGAAGCCATTGATGTCATTGCCGGAGGTTTTCTGCGCCATGCGGGACAGTTCAGGTACAGCACCGTGGGCATGGACGGCAATGGCGGCGAGATAAGCCGGTTGCCACATGAGGTTGGTCCAGAGGCGCACCGCGTAAAAGGGCTGGCCGGCATGGGGATAGGTCTGCTCGAGCCGTGCATAAAAAGTGCGGAGCAGGGCGGTGTTGTCCTGGCCCAGCACATGCCAGCCCGGCAGGGCGCCGCCTGGTGCGCCTGACATGAAGCCGGTGACCGATGCTGCCGTCGCCAGAAGGCGCGTCAGGGCAACATCCTCCTGGGTGGCGGCAAAGAGATAGTTGCGAGCAGTCAAAGCGCGCTTCCTCGCGAAGAACGGCACTGTCCTAGCTGCTTTATGTGGAGAAATAAAGTCACCTTCTTGAGGCGGTTGTCGATGCTAGAACAACCCGCATAACTACGTATTTGCAGCTTTTTCCTATGGCGGTACTCTAGATGCGAGAATGCATGGACTGACTCAAGGAAGAGGTCATGCAAAGGCGCCGCGGTAATCTGCTGGACGACACTCAAGGGGCGGCAGTCATCGAGTTTGCCATATTGACGCCCGTCTTCGTGCTGCTCATGACCGGAATGCTTGCCTATGGAATTTACTTCGGCACCGCGCATTCCTTGCAGCAACTGGCCGCAGACGCTGTCCGCGTAAGTCTGGCAGGACTTACTACTCAGGAAAGTCGCGATCTGGTGGAGTCGTATATCCACAACAATGCCTCGGCCTAAATGTTGATCGACGAGACACGACTGGTGCGCCAGGTCTCAACGGTGGACAATGACCGTAATCAGATGCGGCTCGTCTTGCGCTACGATGCTGCGTCGCTGCCGATCTGGAATCTCTATCCGCCCCTGCCGCTCCCAGATCGGGAAATCATTGCCGCGACAACGATAAGGCGGAGCATATTGTGACGCTGCGTATGTTCGGGGCTGATCAGCGGGGCAATTTCACCTTGCTGTTCGCCTTGGCATTTGTCGTGGCGATCGGCGCCGCAGCCGTTGGGGTGGACTCGGCCTCGCTCTATTATGAACGCCGCCAGGTGCAGGCTAGCGTCGACCTGGCCGCGATGACCGCAGCGGGTAATCCGGCGGAGGCGCAGCGGCTCGCCCAATTGGTGATGGTCGATGCCGGACTGCTGCCGCCCGACAGCACGACGGGTCTGACAGTGGTGACGGGCCGGTATTTTGCCGATGTGCATCGGCCGATCGAGCAGCGTTTTACCCCCGGCGCTACGCCCGTAAATGCCGTGCAGGTGTCGTTCGAAAAGCCGGGCACGCTCTATTTCGGGCGCTCCTTCACCTCCTCGCCCCAGATTGGCGCTACGGCGCTGGCGGCCTTTACCCCCGAGGTGTCTTTCGGGCTCGGGACGCGGCTCGCCAGTCTCAACCAGGGGGTGGCCAACCGCCTGCTCACCGCGCTTCTGGGCACCAATGTTTCGCTGAGCGTGATGGATTACAACGCGCTGGCAAGTGCGCGTGTGGATGCTCTGAGCTTTCTCGGCGCTCTGGGACAACAGCTCGACATAGAGACGGGCTCCTATGTCGATATCCTCAATATGCGGGCGCGTTCGGGGCAAATTGCTGCTGCTCTCGCCGATGTCACCACCGGGCCGGTGCATCAGGTGCTCAATGTCCTGTCCAATGGCGGGCGTGGGACGCAGGTGCTGGTAGGAAAACTCGTCAATCTGGGCGTGCTGGGCAGCCGCGAATTGGGGAGTGGTTCTAGTGCCGGAGTGTCGCTCTCTGCGCTGGAGGTAATAATGGCTGCAGCGCGCCTGTCCGACGGGCAAAAACAGGTTACGCTCGATCTGGTGCCGAATGTGCCCAACCTAACAGCTTTGCAGGTCGCGCTCGCCATTGGCGAGGCACCCCAGGGCAGCGGCTGGACGCGGATCGGGGAGCGCGGGGCGACGGTGCGCAGTTCGCAGTTGCGGCTCAGAATTCTGGCGCAACTGCTCGGGGGCGATGTGCTGCTTCGTGCCGGGGTCAGGGTGCCCATTCTGCTCGATGTGGCCCATGCTGAAGCGCAGGTGTCGTCCATCACCTGCCCGACCGCCGAGAACCGCAATGGATCGGCTGTCATCGCAGTGCGACCGGGGGTGCTGAAGCTCAGTCTGGGCGAGGCCAGCGACGAGCAATTGCGCAATTTCGGTCAGCCGCTTTATCCCGGGCGGGTCAAGCTCATCGATGTCCTGTTGCTCAAGGTTTCAGGCGCGGCACAGGTGGAGATCGCCCAGAACGACAGCGTGATGCTGAGCTTTTCGTCCCAGGAGATCGGCGCCGGCGCCACCAAGACGGCGCGCACCCGCACCATGGTCACTTCACTGATGACGTCCCTCTTCAATTCGCTCGACATAAGGGTGGATGTGGGGCCACTCCTCGTGCCGCTGACGCTGCTGGAAGGGACGGTGCGCGCCCTTATCACGCCGCTGGGTCCGACGCTCGACCTGACCCTGGCCGGGGTATTTTCGGCGCTTGGGCTGGGGCTCGGCGAAGCCGATGTGAAGGTTTTTGGGGTGCGTTGTACCGCCCCAGCCCTAGTCCGCTGAGCGGCGCAATCTACCGCTTGTCAGTGCAAATTTAGTGTGTTAGATAACTAATACACTAGATAGGCAAGACACATGGATGATTTCAATGCCAGCCAGCCGATCTTCGTGCAGATCCGCCAAAGGCTGATCGACATGATCCTGCGGCGTGCCGTGGTGGAAGGTGATCCCCTGCCATCGGTTCGCCAGATTGCAGCTGATCTGTCGGTCAATCCGCTGACGGTCACCAAGGCATTTGAAGCCCTGGTCGAGATCGGGGTGGTCGAAAAACGCAGGGGATTGGGGATGTTCGTTACCCAGGGCGCGCGCGCCACATTGCTCGCACATGAGCGCGAGAAGTTTCTCAAACAGGACTGGCCGCGTATCGCGGCGCAGATCAAGGCATTGGAGCTGGACGTTTCCAGCCTGCTGCAAGAACCACAAGCCGACACTCAGCCGGGGAATTCACAGAAATGACCGACGCACCCCTTGCCCTCGATCCGATCGTTTCTGCCCGGGGACTGAAGAAGTCCTTCGGCCGCAAGCAGATCCTGCACGGGCTGGATTTCGACATTCCCGCCGGGCGCATCTATGGGCTGGTCGGCCATAATGGCGCTGGCAAGACCACGACCCTTAATGCCATGCTGGGCCTCACCAGCTATGAAGGCACCATCCGTGTGCTCGGCGAGGATCCGTTCCAGAAGCGCGCCAGGCTGATGGAAAACGTCGCCTTCATCTCCGACGTGGCCAGCCTGCCGCGGTTCCTCAGGGTGCGCGAGCTGTTTGCGCTGTTGAGCAATATCCATCCCAATTTCTCCACCGACAAGGCACGCCAGTTCCTCGAAGGCACCGATATCAAGCCGGAGATGAAAATCCGCACGCTCTCCAAGGGCATGGTGGCGCAGCTGCATCTGGCAGTAGTGATGGCGATCGACGCCAAGCTCCTGGTGCTGGACGAGCCGACGCTCGGCCTCGACATCACCTATCGCAAGCGCTTCTACCGGCGGCTGCTGGAAGACTACATGACCGAGGAGCGGACCCTGATCATCACCACTCACCAGGTGGACGAGATCGAGTTCATGCTGTCGGACATCATGTTCATCCGCGACGGCGACCTCATCCTGCATATGCAGATGGAAACGGTGAGCGAGAAATTCAGCCAGCTGGTGGTCGATACGCCCGAGCAGCAGCAGGCCGCGCGGGCCCTGGGCCCGGTTTATGAGGAAACCCGTTTCGGGCAGACGGTGATGATTTTCGACGGCGTCGATCGGGGCCAACTGGAGCCCCTGGGGCGCGTGTCGACCCCGACTTTGTCCGATCTGTTCGTGGCGCTGATGCAGCGTCCGACCGCCAATCCGGAGACCGCCCGATGAAGGCTTTTTTCGCGCTCCTCCATCGTGAGTTCATCGAACATCGCGGCGCCTTCTTCATCGCCCCGCTGGTGCTGGTGGTCGTGGTCTTCGCCCTGACCGTGCTCGCCTTCAGCGTCGATCGGCTCGATACCCGGTTTTCCGGGCAGCTGTTGACCGTGGTCCCGACCTGGGTGTTCGAAGCCGGCTTTGCCGGGCTGGCGACAGCCTGGATGATCTATCTGGGCTTCGTGCTGTTCTTCTACTGCGCCGACGGCTTTGCTGCCGACAAGCGCAACAATGCGATGCTGTTCTGGAAATCCATGCCGGTCAGCGATTTCCGCATTCTTCTGTCCAAGCTGGTGGCATCGATCACGATCCTGCCCGGCGCGGTCTATGTCGTCGCCATGGTCAGCATCCTGCTGATGTTCGGCGTCGCCTATGTCACCACCATGCTGGCCGGGCTCGGAAGCGGCAGCCTGTTGGGCAGCATTATCGGCATCTATGGGCAGATGAGCGTGGTCTTCCTTGTGGTGCTGGTCTGTGCGCTGCTCTGGTATCTGCCCTATATGGCGCTGGTCGGGGCCATGGCGACCGCCGTGGGGCGCTGGGCCATTCCCGTCGCCATCCTGTTGCCGTCGCTGGTCTCGGCACTGGAATGGGTGACGCTGGGCGGGCGGCATCCCTTTGCTACCGCGACCTGGGCATTTCTCGACTACCGCTCGCGGCTGCCGGTTGCCACCGACTATATCGAGCGCGTGTTCGATGGCGCCGAAACCCTTGATAGCTGGGTATTCATGACCAGCTTCCTGCGGAGTTTCGACTGGTTGCAGGTGGGGATCGGCGCGGTATTCGCCCTCTTCGTGCTCTATATCGCCTCCGAATACCGGCGTCGCGCAGCAGCCAATTGACCGCGGGCCCGACAGCCCTCATCTTCCCCGGGCCCGATCGTGGCCTGGGGGAGTTCTGGTTTGCGTGTGCATCTGGTGTCGTGCCATCCGGTATCGACAAGTCTATGTGCCCAGTTGGCGGCACATGCCGAGGCCGAGCTGGTGCTCAACGGCCATGAGGTGGATCGCCTCGATCTCTATGAAGCCGGCTTTTCGCCCGTTCTTACGGCTGAAGAGCGTGCGGGCTATTATGGCACGCCGGCGCCGGGCAGTGATATCGTGCCATTGCAGATGCGGCTGATGTCCACGGAGCACCTGGTGCTGGTCTTTCCCACCTGGTGGTTCAGCGTGCCGGCGGCGCTGAAGGGCTGGCTGGATCGGGTGTGGTCGCCAGGGGTCGCCTTTTCCCAGGGCACCCCAATCGTGCCGCTGCTCACCAATCTACGCAGTGTCACCGTGATCACGACGCTGGGATCGCCCTGGTGGTTCGATCGCGTCATCATGCGCAGCCCGGTGCGTCACATGCTCAAGCTGGGTGTGATCGATGCCTGCGCGCCGCGCGCCAGCTTTACCATGCTGAGCCTGCATTCGGCTGAGACGGCCTCCGCATCGCAGGTGAAAAAGTTCATGGACAAGATCGGCCATACGCTAGGGCGGGTGGTGCGCAAGGGATAGAGCCGGCGCGGCCGCCGTCTTGGCCTCAAGGCCCGGTATGAGGTTCTTGCAAATCATTCGCATTCCTATTGCAAATGATTTGCAGAAGCACTAGCTTCATCGTCAGTTCACAGCGGAGTTGACGATGCGCCGACGTTCCTTTGCCGCGCTGCTCATGACTTTGCCTCTTGCGCTCACCGGCGCAGCACAGGCGGGGGAGCGGATCAAGGCGGTGACCAGTTTTACCATTCTGGCCGACATGGCGCAAAACGTCGCCGGGGACGTCGCCGATGTGGTGTCCATCACCAAGCCGGGTGCCGAAATCCACAATTACCAGCCGACGCCGGGAGACCTGGTTGCGGCGCAGGACGCAGACTTGGTGCTGTGGAACGGGCTCAATCTGGAGCAGTGGTTCGCCCAGTTCCTCGACAATCTGCCCGACGTGCCCAATGCGGTGCTGACCGACGGGATCACGCCCATCGGTATCGGGGAGGGGCCCTATGAGGGCAAGCCGAACCCGCATGCCTGGATGTCGCCCTCCGATGCACTGATCTATGTTGAGAATATCCGCGCCGCCTTTGCCAGCGTCGATCCCGATAATGCCGATATTTATGCCGCCAATGCCGCCGCCTATTCGGCCGAGATTGCTGCGACTGTCGCACCCATGCATGAGGCGCTGGCGGCCGTGCCCGAGGCCGAGCGCTGGCTTTTGACCTCGGAAGGTGCGTTCTCCTACCTAGCGCGCGATTTCGGGCTCAAGGAGCTCTATCTCTGGCCGATCAATGCCGACCAGCAGGGCACGCCACGCCAGGTGCGGCAGGTCATCGATGCGGTGCGCGAAAACGCCATTCCGGTAATCTTTTCGGAATCCACCATTTCCTCCAAGCCGGCCGAGCAGGTGGCGCGGGAAACCGGCATCAAATATGGCGGCGTGCTCTACGTGGATTCCCTGTCCGATCCAGACGGCCCGGTGCCGACCTATCTCGACCTGTTGCGGGTTACCACCAGCACTATCGTGGCGGGGTTGACGCAGTGACCCACGCTCCCGGCATCGCTGTCACCGACATTACCGTCGCCTATCGCAATGGCACGGTACCGCTGCGCCATGCCAGCTTCACTGCGCCACGTGGCTCGATCACCGCGCTGGTGGGTGTCAACGGCGCCGGAAAGTCCACAATTTTCAAGGCGATCATGGGCTTCGTGCCCCTGGCCTCGGGTGAAATTTCCATTCTCGGGCAGGACGGCAGAAAGGCACAGCGGCAGAACAAGGTCGCCTATGTGCCGCAATCCGAGGAGGTCGACTGGAATTTCCCGGTGCTGGTCGAGGATGTGGTGATGATGGGCCGCTTCGGCCACATGAACCTTTTTCGCGTGCCGCGCGCCATCGACCGGGAAAAGGTCGCGGCAGCGCTGGCGCGCGTCAATATGAGCGATTTCGCCAAGCGGCAGATCGGGGAGCTCTCTGGCGGGCAGAAGAAGCGCGTGTTCCTCGCCCGTGCCCTGGCGCAGGAGGGTGAGGTAATCCTGCTCGACGAGCCGTTTACCGGCGTCGACGTCAAGACCGAGGATGCGATCATCGCGCTGCTGCGGGCACTGCGCGACGAGGGCAAGGTCATTCTGGTCTCGACGCATAATCTGGGGTCGGTCCCCGAATTCTGCGACCGCACCGTGCTGGTCAAGGGCACGGTGCTGGCCCATGGACCAACTGCGGAAGTATTTACCCGCGACAGGTTGGAAGAGGCGTTCGGCGGAGTGCTGCGCCATTTCGTGCTGTCAGGGCCGGGCCTGCATGACGATGACGACCCGCGCCATCTCTCGGTGCTGACCGATGATGAGCGGCCGCTGGTGCTCTATGGCGAGAGTGGTCGGCAGACCCATCAGCAATCGGGCGGCGAACAATGATCGATCTGCTGCTCGAGCCGTTTTCCTACCACTACATGGTCAATGCCATGTGGGTGTCGGCGCTGGTGGGTGGGGTTTGCGCCTTTCTCTCCGCCTATCTCATGCTCAAGGGCTGGTCGCTGATTGGCGACGCGCTTTCCCATTCCATCGTGCCTGGCGTGGCCGGCGCCTATATGCTGGGCCTGCCCTTTTCCATCGGCGCATTCTTTTCGGGCGGGTTGGCCGCGGCGGCGATGCTGTTTCTGTCGCAACGCACCAAACTGCGTGAAGATGCGGTGATCGGGCTGATCTTTTCCGGCTTTTTCGGGCTGGGCCTGTTCATGGTCTCGGTCTCGCCGCTGCCGATCAATGTGCAGACCATCGTGCTCGGCAATATCCTCGCCATCACCCCGGAAGACACGCTGCAGCTGGTGCTGATCTCGGTGGTGACGCTGGCGGTGATGCTGGTGATCTGGAAGGATCTGATGGTCACCTTTTTCGACGAAAGCCATGCCCGCTCCATCGGCATCAAGACCGATTGGCTGAAGGCCATCTTTTTCACGCTGCTGGCGGCGGCCACAGTCGCGGCCATGCAGACGGTGGGCGCATTCCTTGTGATCGCCATGGTGGTGACACCCGGCGCCACGGCCTATCTGCTGGCCGACCGCTTCTCCCGTCTCATCGTCATCGCCGTTACCGTCGGCGTGCTGTCCTGCCTTGTCGGGGCCTATCTCAGCTATTTCCTCGATGGGGCGACCGGTGGAGTCATCGTGGTGCTGCAGACGCTGGTGTTTCTTTCAGCATTCCTTTTTGCCCCCACGCATGGGCTGCTGGCCGCCCGCCGCCGCATTGCCCGGGAGGTACGCTGATGGAATGGTATGAGATGGCCCTGTGGCCGTTCCAATTGCCCTTCATGGTGCAGGCGATGATCATCGCAGTGCTGGTGGCGGTGCCGACGGCGTTGCTGTCCTGTTTTCTCGTGCTCAAGGGCTGGTCGCTGATGGGCGACGCCATTTCCCATGCGGTGCTGCCAGGGGTGGTGATCGCCTATATCGTCGGCCTGCCTCTTGGTGTCGGTGCGTTTGCGGCCGGCATGGTCTGCGCCTTGTCGGTCGGCTATCTCAAGGAAAACAGCCGGGTCAAGGAAGACACGATCATGGGCGTGGTGTTTTCGGGGCTCTTCGGACTTGGGATCGTGCTCTACACCGCCATCCGCACCGATGTGCATCTCGACCACATTCTTTTCGGCAATATGCTGGGCGTGGGCCAGGATGATCTGGTGACGGCCGGCGTCATCGCGCTGGTGGTCGGGGTGGTGGTGGCGGCCAAGTGGCGCGACCTCATGCTCTTCATCTTCGATCCGCAGCAGGCCGGCGCCATCGGATTGCCGGTGCGGCTGCTGCATTATGGGCTTTTGGCGCTGATTTCGCTGACCATTGTGGGCGCCTTGCAGGCGGTAGGGATCGTCCTGGTCATTGCGTTGCTGATCGCGCCGGGAGCCATCGCTTTTCTGGTCACCAAGCGGTTCGGCGTCATGCTGCTGGTGGCCATGGCGATTTCGGTGGGGTGCGGTCTCTTGGGCGTCTATCTCAGTTTCTTCCTCGACAGCGCGCCTGCGCCGACCATCGTGCTGCTGATGATTGGCTGCTTCCTCGTCGCCTTCCTAACCACCCAGCGGCGAAAGGTGGCCGCGGTGTGAACCGACACGCTATTGTCACTGGATTGCGACAGCTTGGGCTCGCAAAGGCAGCCTGCGTAAAATTGCTAGAGACAGGCAACGCGAATAGGCCTAGCCTCGTTGATGTTCATGCGGCGCAGCCCGCGCCGCCCTTCGGAGCCACACCAGTTTGAGCAGGCATTTGCCACCGACCGCAGACAACGCCCTCGCATCGCAACTCGAACTCGCCTTTGAAGACAATCGCCTGGCTGCCCAGCTCTATGGCGATTTCGACCAGAACCTCGCCTTGATAGAACAGCGCCTTGCCGTGTCGGCCACGCCGCGCGGCAATCATGTGTTGATCAAGGGCGCGGCCTCCAAGGTCGATCAGGCGCGACGCGTGCTGGAATCGCTTTACACCAATCTCGAGGAAGGCCGCAGCGTCGATATAGCCGATGTCGATGCGGTGATCCGCATGATCGAGACAGAGGACAGCCAGTTGACGCTGCCGACCCTCGAGCGCAAGGGCAAGGTGCGCATGGCCCAGATCGCCACGCGCAAATCCACCATCGTCGCGCGCACGCCGGCGCAGGACGCCTATATGCGCGCCATGGAGCGGAGCGAGCTGGTCTTCGGTGTCGGCCCCGCCGGTACCGGCAAGACCTATCTGGCGGTGGCGCATGCCGCATCGCTGCTCGAGCGTGGCGACATCAATCGCATCATCCTGTCCCGCCCGGCCGTCGAAGCCGGTGAGCGTCTGGGCTTTCTGCCCGGCGACATGAAGGAAAAGGTCGATCCTTACCTGCGCCCGCTCTATGACGCGCTTTATGACATGATGAAGCCCGAAAATGTCGAGCGCTGCATCACTTCGGGCATTATCGAAGTGGCCCCGCTCGCCTTCATGCGTGGCCGGACCCTCGCCAATGCCGTGGTCATTCTTGACGAAGCGCAGAACACCACATCGATGCAGATGAAGATGTTCCTGACCCGCCTGGGCGAGAACTCCAAGATGATCGTCACGGGCGACCCCACTCAGGTGGACCTGCCGCGCGGCGAGAAATCGGGTCTGGTGGAAGCGGTCAATCTGCTCGACGGCGTCGAGGGCGTGCATATTTCACGCTTCAACGACAAGGACGTGGTGCGCCATGCGCTTGTCGGGCGCATCGTGCGGGCCTATGAAGCCGATACCGCGCGCCGCCTCGCCGAAAAGGAAGGCGACAGGGATGGTCTGGCGCGGACATTGGGCGCGTTGCCCCGGAGCTGAACCGCACATCCATGCCTGCCTTGCCCCCGCTTGAGATCGCCGTCATCCGCAATGCGGAGGGCTGGCCGGACCATTTCGATGCCCTTGCCGAAAAGGCGGTGCTGGCGGCTCTCGCCGGCGCCAAGGCGAAGGTCAAGGGCGCTGCCGAGATTTCCGTGCTGCTCACCGACGATGCCGAGCAGCGCGAGCTCAATGGTCAATGGCGCGGCAAGGATGCGTCCACCAATGTGTTAAGTTTCCCGCAGATCGAGCCCTTCGGGCCGGTCATGGGCATTCTGGGCGACATCACGCTGGCGCGAGAAACAGTGGAGCGAGAGGCACTTGACCTCGGCAAGAGCCTTGATGACCATTTCACCCACCTAATGGTGCATGGATTTCTGCACATTCTGGGTTATGATCACATCGTGGAAGACGAGGCCCTTCAAATGGAAGGACTCGAAACCCAGATATTGGCGGGGCTGGGGATAGACGATCCCTATGCCGATTGACAAAACCGCCTGGAACCTCTGATCTTCAGAGGCATTTTCGTCCAAAGGACACCAAGAGCCGCATTTGCGCGGCGCGAGATGATGACCGACAGCGACAGTAACAAGGCCCCCTGGGTGGCCGAAAACCCTGAACCTCCCTCTAGTCCCGCCTCCGCCTCGTCGCGGGGGCCGAGCCTGTGGAACCGCATCAAAGGGTTGATGGCCCTGAGAACGGTTTCCCTGCGCGACGATCTGCAGGTGGCGCTGGAAGAAACCGGCAGCGCCGAGACCGCGAATTTCACCGAGAGTGAACGCATCATCCTGCAAAACGTGCTGAAGCTGGCCAAGGTGTCGGTCGACGACGTCATGGTGGAGCGTAGCGATATGCATGCGGTTTCCATCGACATCAACCTTGGGACATTGCTGGCCAAGTTCAAGCAGGTCGGCCATTCGCGCCTGCCGGTCTATGAAGATGGCCTCGATGACATCAAGGGCTTCATTCACATCAAGGATGCACTGTCCCGCATCACCGAAGCGGTGAACGATCCTGAAAAGGATGTGCCGGTCAAATTGCTCTCGACCGCGCTCAAGCAGAAGATCGGCAAATTGGGCATCATGCGCACCGCGATGTTCGTGCCTACCTTCATGCCGGCTTCGGACCTGCTGCAGTCGATGCGCGCCGGTCGAACTCATATGGCCATCGTTGTCGACGAATATGGTGGCACGGATGGCCTCGTGACCATTGAGGACCTGCTCGAGGCGGTCGTTGGCGAGATCGAGGACGAGCACGATGAGGCCGAGGTGGCGCTGATCCGCAAGGTCGGCAAGGACACCTATATCGCCAATGCCCGTGCTGAACTCGATGACGTGCGCGCCCTGGTGGGGCCGGATTTCGACCCTGGCGCCTTTGGCGATGCGGTGGACACTATTGGTGGTCTGGTTTTCGACCTGGCCGGGCATGTCCCCAAGCGCGGCGAGCGGGTAACGGGTCTCGAGAGTCTCGATGGCTTCGAGTTCGAGATTCTTGCCGCAGACAGTCGCCGCATCAAGCGCCTGCGCATTCGTCGCAGGAGCGCGGAGGCGCCGGCAGAGCAGGGCGAGCCGCTGGCCATCACCGACCAGCGCAGCGAAGAACAGAAGCAGGCGGCCGAATAGGCCGCCTTCTTTACCTCAGCGCCGTAGCCAGTCGTGGACGGCACTGGCTACCGCAGCAGGATTCTCGATCGTCGGGATATGGCCGGCATCTGGGAAGACCACCAGTTCAGCCCCGGGAATCGCCGCCGCCATCTCTTGGGACAGCGGCAGGGGAATGAGCTGGTCCTCGGCGCCGACGCCCACCAGGGTGGGCACGGCGATGTCTTGGAGAAAGGGCCGGGAATCGATGCGGCCCATGATGGCGGTCTGCTGGCGGTAATAGGTTTCGGGGGTGACTCGCATGGTCATCTCATGCACGGCCTCGGCGATCGGGGTATCGATATGGCGGGGAGCAAGCAGGCCGGGCAGGCCCATGCGCGACACCAGCGCCGATTTGCCAGCTGCTACCAGCGCCATTTCCGCCCGGCGGGCCACTTTGCGTTCGTCGCTGTCGGGTCGGGCATTGGTGTCGAGAAGTGCCAGGTGTGTGACCCGCTCGGGCGCCTGGCGTATGATTTCGAGTACGACATAGCCCCCCATGGACAAGCCCGCGAGCGCAAAGCGCGGCGGCGCGACGGCGAGCACGCGACTGGCCATGGCCGCGATGGAATCGTCGCGTGACACATCCGCCACCACGGCAGCGGTTCCGGCATCGAGGCGGGCAATGAGCGGGGCGTAGAGATAGCTATCACAGCGCAGGCCAGGAATGAGAAGCAGGGGCTGATACATGGCGAACTCCGCAAAGCAGTCCCAGAGGGGTAGCGGGAGCCGCGAAAGCCCGCAAGAGCCTGCAATTTTCCGTATCGTCAGTGTGGACACAAGGCCCGGTTTGAGCTATAGAGCCCGCCACGATGACCGGCTCTGCTGGTCGGCGGGGGCACCACTAGGTGCCTTTGCTATGTTCACCAGTTTGCAAAAGCTTTGAAAGGGCGGTTGACCTTTGCAAGTAGTCGTTCGCGATAACAATGTTGACCAGGCGCTGCGCGCGCTCAAGAAGAAGCTGCAGCGCGAAGGCGTCTTCCGCGAGATGAAGCTGCGCAACTATTACGAGAAGCCCTCTGAAAAGAAGGCTCGCCAGAAGGCCGAGGCCGTTCGTCGCGCCCGCAAGCTGGCTCGTAAGCGCGCACAGCGCGAAGGCGGCATTGTGGCTGCACCGGGTCGTCCGAGCTAAGCTGCTCAGGGCTCTGCCGAAGAATTTGAACGCCGTCCTTCGGGGCGGTGTTTTTTATTGCCGCTTGCGCCGCCGCCGGTCGATAAGCGCTACCGCGATGGCGAGAATGGCGACGATGGGCATCTGGATAACCAGGGCCGTATGCGCATCGGGAAACAGGGTGCCGGCGGTGAGCGAGCCGAGAAAGCCGCCACCGACCTGGAAGAAACCGGTCAGCGCACCCGCCGCGCCGGCCATGCCGCCGAACCCGGCCATGGCTGCCGCCGTGGCGCTGGGGCTGATGAAGGCAATGCCGACCATCCAGATGCCGACCGGGACCATCACCGCCAGAACCGATTGCGGATAGAGCGCCGGCAGGGTGGCGAAGGCCAGCCCGCTGACGCCCATAAGCACCAGTGCCACCGTCATCAATCGCGTGCCGCCGAGGCGGGTCGAGAGTGCGCCCACCAGCAGGTTGCCGGCAATGAAGGAACCGGTCTGCACCAGCATCGCCATGGCGAACTGGAACGGGGTGAGGCCCAGTCCGTCGATAAGCACGAAGGGCAAAAGCGCAGTGAAGCCGTGGAAGCCCGAAAAGGTAAGGCAAAGCAGGAGCGAGGGAATGAGGAAATCCGGTGCGCTGAGAAGCGTCCGGTAATTGCCGAGGATGACGCCGGGCCGGAAGGGAATGCGTGCCTCGGGAGGCAGCGTTTCCCGCGCGCCGGTGCCCAGCAGGGCGAGAATGGCGAGACCGAACCCTGCCATAACCAGGAACAGATAATGCCAGGAGCCGCCAAGGAGAATGACGCTGCCCAGGGTCGGCGCCACGGCCGGGGTCACGGTCAGGATCAAGTTGATCATGGTGAGGATGCGAATGGCTTCGCTGCCGACGAACTGATCGCGCACCATGGCGCGCGACAGGGCGACGCCGGCGGACACGCCGAAGCCCTGGATGAAGCGGCCGATGAACAGCACTTCGAGCGACGGCGCGGCCATGCAAACCAGGCTTCCGAGCACATAGATGGCAAAGAAGGCGATGCCGACGCTACGCCGGCCAAAGCGATCCGACAGCGGGCCGCAGATCAACTGCGCCAGCGCAAAGGCGGCGAAATAGACCGTCAGCGTCAGCTTTACCCCGGCATCGGTGGTGCCGAGATCACCGACGATGGTGGGCAGGGCCGGCGCGTAAAGGGTGAGGCTCAGCGGGCCGGTAGCCACCATCAGGCCGCCGATAATGGCGGTGCGGCGGGCGGACATGCCCACCGGTCTTGATATGGTCACGGTGTCATAACGCTTTCGAAGAAGGGCCTTGCCTTGTCCCAGATACCAGCGGCCCAGAGGTCGGAATGGCCGACGCCCGGAACGATCCAGAGTTCATAAGGGTTTGGCGCCAGGGCGTAGAGGCGTTCGCCATTGGAAACGTCGACGGTGGTATCGGCGGTGCCATGACCGACAAAGACCGGCTCGGCGACGTCCTTGATCCATTCATCGCTGCGAAACTGATCCTGCATCACCCAGTAGACGGGAAGATAGGGATAGCGCTCGGCGGCCACCCCGACGGCGGAAAGAAAGGGCGTTTCGAGCAACAGAGCCTTGGCGTCGCGCTGGCTGGCGACATAGGTGGCGGGGCCGGACCCGATCGAACGGCCCCAGATGACGAGCGGGTCGCCCTTGGCAGCCGCCCAGTCATAGGCGGTTAGGGCATCGGCAAGGATATTGTCCTCGGTGATCTGGCCGGGCGAGGCCGGGAAGCCGCGATAGTCGAAGGCGATAAAGCCGTAGCCGGCCGCGACGAACGCTTCGTAGCGCTCATGCTCTTCGCCGAAGCTCTTGGAATTGCCCTTGTAGTAGACGATCACCGGCAAGCCCGGCCGGGGCGCCTGATACCAGCCGTGGATGACGCCGTCGCCCGACGGCAGCGCTATATCTTCGGCGCCGCTCAGCGCGGTGTCGGCGAGCGGAATGACCGGGCCGGTGGCGGCGTATTGCAGGGCGCGCTGGTTGACATACATGTAACCGACGACGCCGGCATAGGCGATAGCCACCAGGGCGATGATGGCGATCAGGAGACGGCGCAGCAGCTTCACGTGACGACCTCGATGCGACTCTGTTCGCACCAGCCTATACCAGCCTGGACGCCGGTGTCAGAGTTCGGAAATGGTCTTTTCGAGCGCCTGGGCAAAGACTTCGTCCGGCTGGGCGCCGGAGAGGGCGTATTTCTCGCCGAAAACGAAGAAGGGAACGCCGCGGATGCCTTGCTGGGCGGCGCTGGTGGCCAATTGCGCGGTGATGGATAGCTCGTTCTCGTCATTGATGGCGTCGAGCGCGTCGCCGCGATCCCAGCCATATTGCACGGCGATATCGGCGAGGACGTTGTCGTCGTTGATCTGGCGATGCTCGAGGAAATAGGCATCGGCAATGGCGTTGGCCAGCTCGTGCTGATTGCCATTGGGCTTGGACAGCCTGGTGATGGTGTGAGCCTTGGCCGTGTTGAACATGCGCGGCTGCTGGGACAGGTCGAGATCGATGCCGGCCTTCTTGGCCTCACCCTCGACGCGTGCCCACATTTCCTTGGGGTCGCGACCGTACTTTTCCTGGAGCATCTGACCGACATCGACGCCTTCGGGCGGCACTGTGGGGTCAAGATAGAAGGGGTGGTTGGTCACCTCCACCTCGACATCGTCGGGCAAGGCAGCAATGGCCTGGTCGAGACGCGCTGAACCGACGAGGCACCATGGGCAGACCACGTCGGTGAACACGTCGATCTTGAGCAGCTTGGCCATGAGAAGACTCCGAAGACTATTTGCCTTCAAATGAGCGTTCCCATCGCATTCGGCAAGAAGGAACTTGCCGGTAACTGTCAGCCAGCAGCGGGCGGCGCATTGTCCATGCCCTGCGTCAGGGCGAAGGGCGGGGTCCAGGCAGCGGCGAGCACCATGCCCAAAGCAGCGCTCAGACCCAGCCAACCAAGGACCGGCACCAGCAGCCAGCCTGCGGTGCGCGAGGCTTTACCAACGCGTTGGATGGTGGCCAGGGCCAGCAGAAAGAGGACGACGCTGACAATGCTCATCTGCAGAGAATCAAGCGGTGCGGTGATGAAGGGGACGGCAATGACACCGGCCATCAGCGCACCCAGCCACAGATGAAGACTGATATCGCCCTTGCGGGTGGCGATCCAGCCGGCAGCACCAAGCAGCTGCAGCATGGCGAGATGAGCTACGGCGCCGAGCCAGCCAGGCAGACCGAAGGGCGCGAAAAACAGAGGTATGAGGCCAACAGCTTCGGCGGCAAGATTGACGAGACCAAACAGGCCAAGCGGCAGGCCGGCAGCGATCAACAGCCCGAAGGCGGCGCGGTAGCGCGCATTAGCGCTCACTGCATGGGGGCGGGTGGACTGGGGAAGAAGGACTGCGCTGTTGGTGGCCATTTGCGGCTCCAGGGTGGCGTTTTCACCCAATTCAATGGCGCGGAAGGCAAACAGGTTCCCAATAGGTAAACTTGCTCGCGTGCACGAGCGCTTGAGCGAGGGCCTCAGTCAGCCTATGTCGAGAGCGCCAAGGAGATCTGCGATGAGCGAAAAAGACGATGTTGAAAGGCTGGATGGGCTGGAAACGCGCATTGCCCATCAGGACCAGGTTATCGAGGATTTGAACGCGGCGATCACCGAGCAATGGAAGGTGATTGACCTGTTGACGCGCAAGCTTACCCAGCTTGAGGAGCAAGTGCGCAGCGGCGCCTATATCGCCGATCCATCGACTGAGAGGCCACCGCCGCATTACTGAGTGTAACGTGATCCAAATGAAAAGGCCCGCAGAAGCGGGCCTTTTGTGTCTTGGTCGATCCTCGCCGCTCGAGCCTAGCTCTCGTGGCGCCGTAGCTTTAGGCGCCCCGCCGGGGCGATCTCATCCGCAAACGGCTAGTGGCCCAGGGCCTTGACGATCTCTTCGGTGACCTTCTTGGCGTCCCCGAACAGCATCATGGTGTTATCGCGGAAGAACAGTTCGTTCTGCACGCCGGCATAACCGGCGGCCATGCCGCGCTTGATGAACAGCACGGTGCCGGCATCCTCGACGTTGAGAACAGGCATGCCGTAGATCGGCGAGGTCTTGTCGGTCTTGGCGGCGGGGTTGGTCACGTCATTGGCGCCGATGACGAAGGCGACGTCGGACTGGGCGAATTCGGAGTTGATGTCTTCGAGCTCGAACACTTCGTCATAGGGCACATTGGCTTCAGCGAGCAGCACGTTCATGTGGCCCGGCATGCGGCCGGCGACGGGGTGGATGGCGTATTTCACTTCCACACCGGCAGCCTTGAGCATGTCGGCCATTTCGCGCAAAGCGTGCTGGGCCTGGGCCACGGCCATGCCATAGCCGGGGACAATGATGACCTTGCCGGCATTCTTCATCAGGAAGGCCGCGTCGTCGGCAGCGCCTTGCTTGACAGGGCGGTCGTCTTCGCCTGCCGCAGCGGCCGATGCGGTGTCGCCGCCAAAGCCACCCAGGATGACGGAGATGAAGCTGCGGTTCATCGCCTTGCACATGATGTAGGACAGAATGGCGCCCGAGGAGCCAACCAGTGCGCCGGTGATGATCAGAGCGGTGTTGCCCAGGGTGAAGCCGATGCCGGCAGCTGCCCAACCGGAATAGGAATTGAGCATCGAGACCACGACGGGCATGTCGGCGCCGCCGATGGGGATGATCATCAGCCCGCCCAGGATGAGGGCGAGAATGGTGATGGCCCAGAACATCCAGGCCTGGCCGGTCATGGCAAAGGCGACCACCAGAGCCACGATGGCAATGCCGAAGGCAATGTGGATGAGATGGCGCGAAGGCAGGATGATCGGCTTGCCGCTCATATTGCCATTGAGCTTGGCGAAGGCGATGACCGAGCCGGTGAAGGTGAAAGCGCCGATGGCGGTGCCGATCGACATTTCGACCAGCGCCTGGGCGTGGATATGGTCGAGCGTGCCGATGCCGAAGGCTTCGGGCGCGTAAAGCGCGGCCGCGGCCACGAAGACGGCGGCCAGCCCCACCAGCGAGTGGAAGGCGGCGACCAGTTGCGGCATGTCGGTCATCTTGACCGTGCGGGCCATATAGGCGCCGATGCCGCCGCCGAGGCCAAGGCCGCCGATGATGAGCAACCAGCTGATGAAATCGGAGGGCGCGGCGACGGCCAGGGTGGTGACGATGGCGATAGCCATGCCCACCATGCCGAACGTATTGCCCTGACGGGCCGATTTCGGGCTGGAGAGGCCGCGCAGGGCCAGGATGAAGAGCACGCCGGCGACCAGATAGAGCAGGGCGGCGATATTTGCGTCAATCATGATGAGGTTCCTTAGCGAACCGCCATGACTTCGACTTCGGCCAGAAGGGCCGGCGAGATCAGGCTTTTGACGATTACGAGGGTGCTGGCGGGCTGGGCCGATCCGAGCCATTTGGTGAAGGCGGCGCGACTGGCGCGCAATTGGTCAGCATCGGTCAGGAAGGTGCGGGCTTGCACCACATCTGCCATGGTGAAGCCGCCATCGACGAGAATGGACTCGATGTTCTGGAAGATGAGCTCCAGCTGTGCCTCGATGCCCTCGGGGATAGACCCATCGGCGCGGATCGCCACTTGGCCCGACGTCGTGAGGATGGCCTGAGGCGCCGTTGCGAGCACGCCGTGACTGTATTGAATGGGCGGCGTCGATAGGCCCGCGCCGGAAAGGTTACGCCTTTCCATCGGCTAGCCCTTCTTCTTGTACATGGCCAGCATGCGCTGGGTGACCAGGAATCCGCCGAAGATGTTCACGCTGGCGAACACAAGGGCGATGAAGCCAAAGAGTTTGCTCACCCAACTGGCGTCATGAACCATGTTGACGCCCACGGCGAGCAATGCGCCCACCACGATCACCGAGGAGATGGCGTTGGTGACGCTCATCAGAGGGGTATGCAGGGCCGGGGTGACGCTCCAGACCACGAAGTAGCCGACAAAGATCGCCAGGACGAAAATGGCGAGGCGGAAGGTGAAGGGGTCGATTGCGGACATATCCATCTTACTTGCCTTCCTCTGGCTTGGCGGCGGGCTTCTTGGAGGCCGGTTTTTTGGCGGCTGGCTCTTTTGCAACAGCGTCTGCCTTGGGCGTTGCAGGCTTGCGAGCAGGCGCCTTCTTGGCGACGACGGGCACGGCAGGTGCAGGTGTCACAACCGCTTCGGGCGCAGGCGCTGCTTCGGCCTTTGGTGCCGTCTTTTTGATGGCTGCGGGTTTCTTGGCCGCACCGGTCTTGACCGGCGCGTCCTTGGGCTCGGCCTTTGCCGCGGGCTTTTTCGGGGCCGGCTTGGGTTTTGCGCTCACCACATCACCAGAAACCGCACCTGAGGGTGCCGTGACGATGTCGCCGGTCTTGGCAGCGGCCACAAAATTGGGGTGCACGACAGCGCCGTTGCGGGTCAGCACGGTGGCCTTGACCAGTTCGTCGTCCCAGTTGATGGCGAGCTTTTTCTCCTTCTTGTCGACAAGGGTGTCGATGAAGGACAGCAGGTTACGCGCATAGAGCTGGCTGGCGGTGGTGGGAATGCGACCGGCCAGATTGGTGTAGCCGATGATGACAACGCCGTTGTGGTCGATAACCTTACCAGGCTGGGTCAGTTCAACATTGCCGCCGCGTTCAGCCGCGAGATCGACGATCACCGAGCCCGGAGCCATGCTTTCCACCATGGCGCGGGTCACCAGCTTGGGTGCCGGACGGCCCGGGATGAGGGCAGTGGTAATGACGATGTCCTGCTTGGAAATGTGTCCGGCGACCAGTTCGGCTTGCGCCGCCTGCTCGTCCTTGGTCAGCTCGCGCGCATAGCCACCGGTGCCGGAGGCATCCTTGAGAGCCTCGGTCATGATGAACTTGGCGCCGAGCGATTCCACCTGCTCGCCTGCAGCGGCGCGCACATCGGTGGCTGATACGACGGCACCGAGACGCTTGGCCGTGGCGATGGCCTGAAGGCCAGCAACGCCGGCGCCCATGACGAAGGCCTTGGCGGGGCGAACGGTGCCTGCGGCCGTCATCATCATCGGCATGGCGCGGTCGAAGACCGAGGCTGCTTCGATCACGGCCTGGTAGCCGGCGAGATTGGCCTGGGAGGAGAGAATGTCCATCACCTGGGCGCGGGTGATGCGTGGCATGAATTCCATGACCATGGCGGTGACGCCGGCCTTGGCCAAGGCGGCGACGTCGCCGTCATTGCCATAGGGGTCAAGGGCGCCGATCAGCAGCGCACCCGGATTGACGCCGGCCAGGTCGGCCGCTGCGGGGCGGCGGACCACCAGCACGATGTCGGCGCCCGCGAGCGTGGTCCTGGCATCGGCGCCGATGGTCGCGCCGCTGGCCGAGAACTGCTCGTCGGCAATGCGCGAGCCTGATCCCGCGCCCTTCTCAACCGTGACCCCGGCGCCCAGGCCGATGAGCTTGGCGACCGTTTCGGGGGTGGCCGCAACGCGGCTTTCACCCTCAGTCCGCTCCCGCAGGACGGCAATCTTCATGGAAACTCTCTCCTACCCGCCTGCCGACGGGCAGGCTGTTTCACGGGCCTGCTTGTTGAAAACCGATCAGTGGATGACCACGAAATACAAGACCACCATCAGTGCGGCGATGCCGTAGACCGACCACTTAACCCCGGTAATGAAGCCGTTATAGGTCTTTTCGTGTTCTGCATAATCCATGCCGGATTCCAGTACGGGGTCGGTGTGGTGCTGTGCGTGGGTTTTGGCCATTGGGTCCTCAAAAGTATAGTCGTCTATTCGGGCTAATCCGAAAGTCCAGCCTCAGGGGCTGGTGGCTTCCAGCTCGTCGATCAACCGCTCGATCATCGAGAGGCCAAGCGACCAGAATTGGGGATCTTTTGCATCCAGGCCAAATGGCTTGAGCAATTCGGAATGATGCTTGCTTCCCCCCGCCTTGAGGAGCTCAAAATAGCGCTCCGCAAAGCCTTCGCTTGATTTCTCATACTGTGCGTAGAGCGAGTTCACAAGGCAGTCGCCGAAGGCATAGGCGTAGACATAGAAGGGGGAGTGGATGAAGTGCGGAATATAGGTCCAGAATACCTCATAGCCCTCATTGGCGACGATACCGTCGCCCAGCGACTCCGCCTGGACTTCCATCCAGATGGCATTGATCTCTTCGGTGCGCAATTCGCCCTGGCGGCGGGCGGTGTGGACCTTGCGCTCAAAGGTGTAGAAGGCGATCTGCCGCACCACGGTATTGAGCATGTCTTCCACCTTGGAAGACAGTAGAGCAAAGCGCTGCTTGGGATCGGTGGTCTTGTCGAGCAGGGCGCGGAAGGTCAGCATTTCGCCAAAGACCGAGGCAGTTTCGGCCAGGGTCAGTGGAGTGTTGGCCATGATCGGGCCCTGTGCGGCGGCGAGGCGCTGGTGGACGCCGTGCCCCAGCTCATGGGCGAGCGTCATGATATCGCGGGTGCGGCCGAGATAGTTCAGCATGAGATAGGGATGGGCGCTCGGCACGGTGGGATGGGCGAAGGCGCCCGAGAGCTTGCCATTGCCGGTGGGCGCATCGATCCAGCCGGAATTGAAGAAGGGTTTTGCGACCTCGGCCAGTTCGGGTGAGAAGCGGCCATAGGCGTCGAGCACTGTGGTGACGGCGGTGTCCCAGTCCCAGACCCGTTCGTCGCTGGTCGGCAGCGGCGCATTGCGGTCCCAGGCATTGAGCTTGTCCTTGCCGAACCACTTGGCCTTCATCTTGTAATAGCGATGGCTGAGGCGCGGATAAGCTGCCTGGACCGCGGTTTGAAGGGCGTCGACGACCTCCCGCTCGACCGAATTGGCCATGTGACGGCTATCGGCAATGTCCTGGTAGCCGCGCCAGCGGTCGGAGATTTCCTTGTCCTTGGCCAGGACATTGGTGATGTGGGTAAAGAGCCGCCCATTGGCGCCCAGCGTCTTGGCAACGGCGTGGAAGGCGGCTTCGCGCTTCTTTTCGTCTTTCTCGGAGAGCAGGTGCAGCGTGGATTCCAGATTGAGCTTTTCGCCCTCGACCTCGAATTCCAGCGTTGCCAGCGTCTCGTCATAGAGCCGGTTCCAGGCGGAGAAGGCGGTGACCGACTTGTCGTGGAACAGCTCTTCGAGCTTGTCGTCGAGCTGGTAGGGCTTGGCCTTTCTGAGGTCGGCAAACCAGGTGCGGTAGCGGGCCAGCTCGGGATCGCGCTCGAGCGCGGCGTCGAGCTCGGCGTCCTCGATGCGGTTAAGCTCAAGCTCGAAGAACAGCACCCGGGTCGAGAGGGCGGTCAGCGCCTCATTCGTATCGCCCATGAATTTGGCGCGGTCGGGATTGGTGGAGTTCTGCGCATATTGCAGGAAGGCATAGGAGCCGATGCGGCCGGTGAGATCGCCCAGGGTCTCGCTGTCCTTGATGGCCTTGATCAGGCCGCCGGAGCGGGTGAGATCGAGCAGCTTGCCCTTGTAGTCTGCCTCGAACTTGGCAGCGAGCTGCTTTGCCTCTTCCAGCCCGGCCTTGAATTCGGCGCTGTCCTTGCCGGGATAGAGGTCGGACAGGTCCCAGACGGGAAGGTTGCCGAACTGGTTGTGGGTCTTCTGTGCGGCGGACATGAACGCGACTCCCGAAACGAATTTTCGGGGCGGACCTTAGCCAGTGGGCAGGGGGATGTGAAGGTGGTGGGGTGACGCGGTCGGCATAGTCTATCCCGCCATGAGCCGATGCGTGCCCTCCCAGATCAGTTGCAGCGCCAACAGGAAGACCAGCCAATAGGCAATGCGGTAGAAAAGGCGAGCGTCGATGCGGCGCACGAGATAGACGCCGAGGAATACGCCCAGCACGCCCACCGGCGCCAAGGCCGCCGAGAGCATCAGATTGTGCACATTGAGCTGGCCAAGGAAATAATAGGGAATGAGCTTGGCGGAATTCACGATGGCGAAGAAGAAGGCGGTGGTCCCGGCGTAAAGGGCGGGGGCCAGCTTGCGCGGCAGCACATAGATCTGGAACGGCGGGCCGCCGGTGTGGGAGATGAAACTGGTGAAGCCGGCGACAGCACCCCAGAATGCGCCCCAGGGCTTTGACGGCGGCAGGCCCTCGAGCTTCTTGCGGATGGGAAAAACAGCGTCGAGCACAAAGAGCAGAGTAACGACGCCGACCATGAGCAAAACGACGGCATCGCTGACCACGGCCCAGAGGGCCCAGCCGATCAACGTGCCCACGGCGGCGCCGGGCAGCATGATCCTGAGCAGGCTCCAGTCGCATTCCTTGCGATACATCCAGATGGCCACCGCATCCATGCAGAGCAGCACCGGCAACATCATGCCGGCCGCATCGCGCGGGGCCATAACCAGGGTCAGGAGCGGCACGCCAACGACGCCGAGCCCGCCCAACAGGCCCGCCTTGCTGAGCCCGACAATAAGGACCGCCACCACGGCAATCGTGACGAAAACGGGATCGACCATGGGGGAATTGCGAATCCGGAACAGGAGGGGTGCACAAACCCATCCCGAAGGGCCGGTTTTGTCAACTGAGGGTAGGCTGAGCGGCGAAATGAGCTTTTGCGGGCACGGGGCCGAAGCGGCGCAAATGCCTGCCAAAATATCGATTGACGGCGGTGTTGGCGCGGGAGTATCTGCGTCCTCAGGACATCTCGCCCTAACGCGAGACCATAGGCCTGGGAGGGCCGCTTAAGATGGCTGATATGCCCCTGACCGCACCGGCGGTAAAACCGGCAAACCCCAATTTTTCGTCGGGCCCATGTGCCAAGCGTCCAGGCTGGACGATCCAGGCGCTCGCTGATGCGCTGACCGGTCGCTCGCACCGCGCCAAGATCGCCAAGGCCCGGATTCAGGAAGCCATCGATCTTACCCGCAGCCTGCTCGAAGTGCCGGCCGATTACCGCATCGGCATCGTGCCGGCTTCCGACACCGGCGCGGTCGAAATGTTCATGTGGAGCGCGCTGGGTGCCCGCGGTGTGGATATGCTGGCCTGGGAATCCTTCGGTGCCGGCTGGGTCACCGATGTGCAGAAGCAGCTCAAGCTCAACGATGTGCGCGTGTTCGAAGCGCCCTATGGCGAGCTGCCCGATCTGGCACAGGTCGATTTCAAGCGCGACGTGGTCTTCACCTGGAACGGCACCACCTCGGGTGTGCGCGTCCCCAACGCCGACTGGATCCCGGCTGATCGCGAAGGCCTGACCATCTGTGACGCCACCTCGGCGGCTTTTGCGCAGAAGCTCGACTTTGCCAAGCTCGATGTCGTCACCTTCTCCTGGCAGAAGGCGCTGGGCGGCGAGGGTGCGCACGGCATTCTCATCCTGTCGCCGCGCGCCGTCGAACGGCTCGAGAGCTATAAGCCCGACCGTCCGCTGCCCAAGATTTTCCGCATGACCAAGGGCGGCAAGCTGATCGAAGGTATTTTCAAGGCCGAAACCATCAATACGCCGTCGATGCTGTGCATCGAAGACGCAATCGACGCCATGAAGTGGGGTGCCAGCATTGGTGGGCTCAGTGCCATGCAAGCCCGGGCCGATGCCAATTTCAAGGTACTTGCCGACTGGGTCGCCAAGACCGAGTGGGTGGATTTCCTCGCCAAGCAGGCCGATCAGCGCTCCAACACCTCGGTGTGCCTGTCGATCGTCGATGCCGAGATCGCGGCGCTCGATGCCGATGGACAGGCGGCCTTTGCCAAGGCCATCGTCGCCCGCCTCGACAAGCTCGGCGTCGGCTATGATTTCGGCTCCTACAAGGATGCTCCGGCGGGCCTGCGCATCTGGGCAGGTTCGACCGTCGAAGCCGACGATCTCGCCAAGCTGACCCCGTGGCTCGATTGGGCTTTCGCCCAGGAAAAGGCCGCGCTCAAGGCTGCTGCTTAACTCATTTGCCGAACCTTCTGCTGTCGTCATTGCCTGGCTTGACCGGGCAATCCATGGACCACCCGGTCAAGCCGGGTGGTGACGGCAGCGGAAATACCTTGTGTATCAATTAAGCGGCGCTGACGGACCTGCTGCCGCAGCCAAATTGGAAAATCCCAAATGCCAAAAGTTCTCGTTTCCGACAAGCTGAGCCCCACCGCCGTCCAGATCTTCAAGGACAATGGCGTCGAGGTCGACTATCTGCCCGATCTGGGCAAGGACAAGGAAAAGCTGCTCGAAGTCATCGGCCAGTATGATGGACTGGCCATCCGTTCGGCCACCAAGGTGACCGAGAAGATCATCGCCGCGGCGAGCAATCTCAAGGTGATCGGTCGCGCCGGCATCGGTGTCGACAATGTCGATATTCCGGCGGCGACCAAGAAGGGTATCATTGTGATGAATACGCCCTTCGGTAACTCGATCACGACGGCCGAGCACGCCATTGCCATGATGATGGCGCTGGCCCGCCAGTTGCCGGAAGCCGATGCTTCGACCCGCGCATCGAAGTGGGAAAAGAACCGCTTCATGGGCGTTGAGGTCACCAACAAGACGCTTGGCCTGATCGGCGCCGGCAATATCGGCTCGATCGTGGCCGACCGCGCCATTGGCCTGCGCATGAAGGTCATCGCCTACGACCCGTTCCTCACGCCCGAACGCGCCCAAACCCTGGGTATCGAAAAGGTCGAACTCGACGATCTCCTGGCCCGCGCCGACTTCATCACGCTGCATACTCCGTTGATCGACGCCACCCGCAACATCCTCAATGCGGAAAACCTGGCCAAGACCAAAAAGGGCGTGCGCATCATCAACTGCGCCCGTGGCGGTCTGATCGATGAGGAAGCGCTTTACGCTGCGCTCAAGTCCGGCCATGTCGCCGGTGCGGCGCTTGACGTGTTCCTGGTCGAGCCGGCCGAAAACAATCCGCTGTTCGAATTGCCGAATGTGATCTGCACCCCGCATCTTGGCGCCTCGACCACCGAAGCGCAGGAAAATGTGGCGCTGCAGGTCGCCGAGCAGATCTCGGCCTATCTGATGACTGGCGAGATCACCAATGCGCTGAACTTCCCATCCATCTCGGCCGAGGAAGCACCGCTCCTGACCCCGTGGGTCAAGCTCGCCGAAACGCTGGGTTCGTTTGCCGGCCAACTGACCGAAACCGCGATCTCGGGCATCAAGATCGAGTTCGAGGGCAATGTGGCCCAGCTCAACACCAAGCCGATGATCGCTGCCGCCATCAATGGTGTGCTCAAGCCGTCGCTGGGCGATATCAACATGGTCTCGGCTCCGCAGATCGCCAAGGATCGCGGCATCACCGTCGAGACCACCAATCGCGATCGCCAGGGCTCCTATGAGGGCTATATCCGGCTGACCATCACGACCGAGCGCCAGGTGCGTGGCCTTGCCGGTACGCTGTTCGCCAATGGCAAGCCGCGCATCATCCAGGTCAAGGACATCAACATGGAAGCGGAACTGACCCCGTCCATGCTCTATGTCACCAATGAGGACAAGCCGGGCCATATCGGCCGCCTGGGCACGCTGCTGGGTACGCTGGGCATCAACATCGCCAACTTCAATCTTGGCCGTGCCGAAGTGGGTGGTGATGCTATCGCGCTGATTTCGATCGATGGCACGCTGACCGAGGCGCAACTGGTCGAGATCGCCTCGCTGGAGGGCGTGAAGCAGGCCAAGGCGCTGAAGTTCTGAGGCGCTTACGCGCCAAGACCATGTGAAGCTTACAAAGGCCGGCGCGTTGCGCCGGCCTTTTTGCATATGGCGTTCAGGCCTTTTGTCGTGCGGCCCATTCGGCCAGTACGATGCCGCCAATGATGATGCCGGCGGCGATGAAGTGATAGGGCTGCAGGCTTTCTCCCAGGATCAGCACCGAGCCCAGTGTCCCGAAGACCGGGATGAGATTGTGGGTGGGCGCGGCGCGATTGGCGCCCACCAGTTCCACCCCGCGGGCATAGGCGATCTGGCTGACCATCGAGGGAAAGATCGCGATATAGATGATGACGAGCCAGACGGCTGTCGAGGTGCTGCCCAGGCTGGCAATGGCGCCTAGCCCGCCACCGAATAGTGCCAGCATGATGAGCCCGGTGATGGCAGCGCCGGCGAAGGACACGGCCATGAAGCTCATGAGGTGCATTTTGGGGCGGAAGCGCAAACCCAGCGTATAGGCCATATAGGAAATGCAGGCGAGGATGACGAAGCCGTCGCCAAGATTGACGTCGAGGGTGAGCACACGCAGCGGATTGCCGTGGGTGGCGGTCACGAGCACGCCGAAAATGGCCAGCAGCACGCCGATGATCTGCGCGAAGCGGGCGCGGACCCGGAAGATGATGAAATTGGCGCCCAGGATCATCATGGGCAGGGCAGCCTGGACGATGGCGGCGTTGATTCCACTCGTCGTCTGCAGGCCGACATAGAGCAGAACGTTGAAAAAGGCGTAGCCCACCGCGCCATAGGCCATGAGGATCGGCCAGGACTTTCGCACGACGGCCCAGTCCTGGCGCAGATGACTGATCGAGAAGGGCAGGATGAAGAGCGTCGCCAGCACGCAGCGGCTTGCCAGCAGCAGAAAGGGGTCGATTTCCCCGGTTACCATCTTGGCGGCGACGAGATTTCCACCCCAAAAAAGCGGGGCCAGGATCAATAGAAGGTAGGGTTGATCGAGAAAGCGGGCGGTTATGCCGCGATTTTGGTGTGTCTGCGGCTTTGTCATAATGGCTTTGGTGATGTAAGGACAGTTGGACTTACCAGTTATTCGGCCACATTCAAATCAGACAAAGGTGGCTGGGGGGGACGGACGTCCAATTCGAAGGGGCCCGCTGACGCGCGGCCCTATTGTCGCGTTTTCTTGAGGAAGACTGGAATATGGCGAATGTGGTTGTCGTCGGCTCGCAATGGGGCGACGAGGGCAAGGGCAAGATCGTGGATTGGCTTTCGGAGCGCGCCGACGTCGTCGTGCGCTTCCATGGTGGCCACAATGCCGGCCATACGCTGGTCATCGATGGGGTGAGCTACAAGCTGGCGCTGCTGCCGTCGGGCCTCGTGCAGGGCAAGCTCAGCGTCATCGGCAATGGCGTGGTCGTGGATCCGCACCATTTCGTCGCCGAGATGGCCAAGCTGCGTGGCCAGGGCGTTACCATTACCCCCGAGATCCTGCGGATTGCCGATAATGCGCCGTTAATCCTGTCGCTGCATCGCGAGCTGGACGGTATTCGCGAAGACGCCAATTCCGGGCTCAAGATCGGCACGACGCGCCGCGGTATCGGTCCGGCCTATGAGGACAAGGTTGGCCGCCGCGCCATTCGCCTGGTTGATCTTTCCGAACCCGATACGCTGATGCCCAAGATCGAGCGCCTGCTCGCGCACCACAATGCGCTGCGTCGCGGCATCGGCCTGGCGGAAATCGCTGCCGACACGATCTATGAAGAGCTGACCTCGATCGCCGGGGAAATCCTGCCGTTCATGGATCAGGTCTGGCGCGTGCTCGACGATAAGCGCCGTGAAGGCGCGCGCATCCTGTTCGAAGGCGCCCAGGGTGCGCTGCTCGACAACGATCACGGCACCTATCCGTTCGTAACCTCCTCCAACACCGTGGCCGGCCAGGCCGCCGCCGGCTCGGGTCTCGGCCCCACTGCCATCGGTTATGTGCTGGGGATCACCAAGGCCTATACGACCCGCGTCGGCGAAGGCCCGTTTCCTTGCGAGCTCGATGACGAGATCGGTAAGCATCTGGCGACGGTGGGCAAGGAAGTGGGCGTCAATACCGGCCGTCCGCGCCGCTGCGGCTGGTTCGATGCCGTCTTGGTGCGCCAGACGGTCAAGACCTCGGGGATTACCGGCATTGCACTGACCAAGCTCGACGTGCTCGATGGCCTCAAGGAGATCAAGGTGTGCGTCGGCTATGAGCTCGACGGATCACGGATTGATTATTTGCCTGCCTCAATGGGGGCACAAGCGCGGGTTAAGCCGATTTACGAGACGCTGGAAGGCTGGTCGGAGACCACGGCAGGCGCGCGCAGCTGGGCCGAACTGCCGGCGCAGGCCGTCAAGTATGTCCGCTATATCGAAGAGCTGATCGGCGCTCCGGTAGCGCTATTGTCCACCAGTCCCGAACGTGCCGACACCATTCTTGTGGTTGACCCGTTCCAAGACTGAAAAATTTTGCTACAAGACGTCGCTGCAATTGTGAGTACCAAGTAACCAATGGCGGACTACAAGGAGCTGTTGCGCCGTGCGATTACGGCGCTGCCGGAGAACAACGGGGCCGCGCGTCGCGCGGTTTATGAGAAGGCACGCACGGCCCTGGTCGGGCAGTTGCGCGCCATCCAGCCGCCGTTGCCGGCGCGTGAAATCACGCAACATCGCCTGCAATTGGAAGATTGTATCCGCCAGGTCGAGCAAGAGGCCAGCGAAGCCGTGATCATGTTGGGGCGGGACACCGCCCCAATTCCGCGCGAGCCGCTCATTCCGGTGGCGCCAGTTCCCAAACCCGCGCCTGCGCCACAGGCCGCCGCGCCGGTGGTCACCCCCCAGCCGCAATTCACACCGCCGCCCAAGCCGGTGCAGGTGCAAGCCCCGATGCCCGTCGCGGCAGTCCCGGTGGAGCCGGAAATCGATGAGCCGGTTCCGGAACCGGTCTCCATCGAGGACATTATCGGGGAAGCAGCCGAGGCCAGTGGCGCCGCGGTCGAGGCCGTCGAGCCCGATCTGGTAACGGCTGAACCCCTGCCGCCGCCGGTGGTGGCAAAGCCGAGCCAGACACCGCAGCGCCCCGATCTTCGCACCGTGGAGCCGACCCCGCTCAAATCTCCGTCCTTTACCGCCCGTCGTGACAGTCCCGCGCCGCTGGCGGCCAATTCCGACTTTGTTGCCCCCGCAAGCCTGCCGCGGATCGAGCCCGGCCTGGGTGCCACGGCGCTGGCGCGCCAGCCGCAGGTGCAGCCGGTCGCCATCGAACCGGTCTTGCCAGTGGAACCGGCGCTTTCGAGTGTGCGCGAGGTCGATCTGGAAGATGACGCCCGCGAAGCCGAAGGCGTGATCGAACGGGCGATCGAGACGCTGGATCGGGAAGCTCGTGGCGAAGCAACCGAGGCGCTTCCCGATCGGTCTGAAACCCGCGCCGCTGGCGCGCTCGATGGCGATGCCAGCGACGACAGCGGCTTTGCCACCGTGGGTGCCGAGCAGCGCTCGGGCGCCGGTGTGACCATTTTCCTCGTGGTTTTCGCGCTGTTGCTGGTTGGTGTCGGCGGTGCCGGCTTCTGGGCGTGGCGCGAGGGCTATGTCGATCTTGACCAGATGTTCGGCCGCGCCCAGACCACGACGACGCAAACCGCACAGAATGTCGAGACGCCCAATACGCCTTCGATGGACGCAATGACCACTGCGCCGGGCACAACCGGTGAAGAGGCTGTGGGCCCCGGCAACACCGCCACCACGGTGACGCAGGAGCCGACCAACGCGCTCGAAGGACTCGAGACCGAAGATCGGTTGGAGCCGACGCCTGAGGCCGTGGTTCCGAGTGGTAGCGAGACCGTGCTGCCATCGATCAACAGCAATGGCGAAGCCAAGACCGAAGAGCGGCTGTCCGGGCAGGACACCAGTATTGCGGCGACCAACGACCCCAGTGCCAGCGTTGATCCATCCGTGCTTGCCGGTAGTCAGTCGCTGCTGCTCGAAGCCTCGACCGATGGTCGCGGCGGCGCGGTGCCGTTCTCGGGCACCGTGGACTGGAGCGAAGGCGTCGACGAGATCGGCCTGCCGACACTGGTTGCCGAGGCCAATATCCCGGCACGCAATCTCAAGGTGTCGCTGACCATTCGCAAGAATTCCGATCCGAGCCTGCCGGCCAGCCATTTGATGGAAGTCACCTTCGACGTCTCCGATACCTTTATCGGCGGCTCGATCTCGACGCTGGCTGGCGTGCTGCTCAAGGATGAGGAACTGGTGCCGGGCACGGCGCTGGTCGGCGCTTCAGCGCGCGTTGTCGGCAATTCCTTCCTCTTCGCGCTCAGCACCAGCGGCGACGATGTGACCAACAATACCCAATTGCTGTCGTCGCGGCGCTGGATCGACCTGGCCATTGTCTATGGCACCGGCCGCAATGCCATCCTGACCCTGGAAAAGGATGATGAGGCGGAGGCGCTGTTCCAGCAGGCGTTTGCCGCCTGGAACCCGTAAGCAAAGCGATCAGGCGGCGATGAGCCGCCCGTCACTCAAGCGATAATGGCGCTGGGCCAGAGCAGCGATGTCGTCGGCATGGTGACTGACGAGCACTGTGTGCCAGCCATGGCGGCGGGTCAGTTCGGCCACGAGATCGCGCGTCGTGCGCCGCGTCTCATCGTCCAGTGCCGAAAACGGCTCGTCGAGCAGCAGGACGGGCCGGTCACGCAGCAATGTGCGCGCCAGGGCCACACGCTGCTTTTGACCGCCTGACAGTGTGGATGCCGGTTTGTCGGCAAACTCGCCCAGCCCTACCTCCGCAAGAGCGGCGCGGACCTTTTCTTTTCCCGTGCCCTTGTCGATGCCCTTGGGCATGCCAAGCGCCACGTTATCGGCGGCGGTGAGGTGATCGAAGAGATTGTCCGCCTGCAGCAGCAGCGAGACCGGCCGCTTTTCCGGCGGCAGGACGGCGATGTTGGTGCCGTCGAGCAAGAGCGTTCCGGCACTTGGGGAAAGAAAGCCGGCCAATAGATCGAGCAATGTCGATTTTCCGGAGCCACTGGCGCCGGAAATGGCGGTGACCTCGCCGGCCTCGGCGCTCAGACTGAAATGGTAGGGACTGGTTTGGCCGGGATGGGCGAAGACCAGATCATCGGCGCGGAGCATGGGCGATCCTTTCGATGAGACGGGGAAGGCCGACAAAGGCGGTGATGGTGCCGATGAGCAGGAGTGCGGCAATGGCGGCGGCATCGTTGTTGCGATAGGCGCCGAGCGCGCGGAACATCATCAGCGGCAGGGTTTGGAAATCCTGGGTGCCGAACAAGGCGATGACGCCGAGGTCGCCGAGCGAGAAGCAGAAGGCGAGCGCCAGCATCAGCCCGATATCACGGCCGAGCAGGGGGTATTCGATGGTGAGGAATTGCTTGTAGCCATCAATCCCCAGCGACCGGATCAGCTTGCCACGGCTGCGCACGATTGCGTCGAGTGGAGGGCCAAGCGTGGCGATGGCGAAGGGCAGGGCGAGCAGGCTATTGGCGAAGACCACGACGAAGGGGGCAGCAACGCCGGTCGACATGCCCATTTGACGCACCAGAAGGAAAAATCCCAGCGACAGCACCACTGCCGGCACGGCCAGATAGGCATAGGCCGGGGCGCCGAGCACGGTGCGCAGGGCCGGCGTCGCGGCGGCGCTGCGTCCCAGGGCCAGGGCGAGGGACAGCAGCAGGGTGAGGAGCGCGGAAGCGGTGCCGATGAGAAGGCTGGTTAGGGTGGCGCGCCAGAAGCTCGGCTGGGCCAGAACCCGGCCGAAGCCTCCCGCCATTCCATCGATCAATACCGACAGCAGCGGCAGGAGGAAGGCGACTGTGCCCAGGATCAGCACCAGCCACTGCAGCAGTCGCGCCACACCCATATCGCGCCAGGCGGGCTGGGCGGAGCGGCCGAGGGCCGCGGGAACCGGCGTAAGAGCCGAGGCGAGCAGGATGACGACGGCGCAGACGGCAATCTGGGTCAGCGCCAGGCGCACCGCGCCGGTAAGGTCAAAATCGAGCCGGACGGCGGAATAGATGGCCACTTCCAGCGTCTGGTTGGCGGGGCCGCCGCCGAGCAGCAGCACGATGGGGAAGCTGGTGAAAGCGAGGAGGAAGATGATAGCGCCCAATCCGGGCAGGCTGCCGCGCAAAGCGGGCCAGTCAATGAGGCGGAAGCGGTGCCAGGCCGACAATGCAAGTGACTGCCCGACTTTCAGCCGGTTGGCGGGAATGGCGTCGAGGCGGGCGAGCAGAATGCGCGCCGCAAAGGCGCCATCGAGAATGACATGGGCGAGCAGGATGCCCGAAAGCCCATAGGCGGGGCTATCGATGCTGACGCCGAACAGCGATTGGCTCAGCTGGTTGATCCAGCCATTGCGCCCCCAGATGGAGATGAGCCCGAAGGCCACCACCATGCCGGGGGTGACGATGGCGGCAGCAAAGAGGCCGACGACCAGGTCGCGCCCGACGAAACGCAGGCGATTGAGCGACCAGGCGATGGCGGTGCCGACGCCGAGCGACAGCACGGTGGTGAGGGTAGCCTGGATGGAGGTCATGCGCAGAAGGTGCGGGATATCGATGCGCGAGGTGCCGGCGCTATCGCCGGCGGCAGCAAGGATAGCCCAGAGCACGGCGGCGATGAGCCCGGCGATGAATAGTGACAAGGCCGTGGCGGCGGCGATGCGATAGGGGCGATGGGGAAGTGTCGGCATGGTGCTCACGTGCCACCTCCTGACAAACTTTTCGTGCGGAAACTGCGCCTCCCCTACAATGATGGGGAGGCGCGAAGCTTGGCTTTGCAGGCGCGAGACCCCCGCTCTACTGCACCGACGCCAGCATCTCGTCGATCCAGGCGGCGGAATTGGCCGTTATCTCCTGTTCGGGGATGGTCAGCGTCTTTTCCGGCTGCGGCAGGGTGGCGAAAGCTGGATCGAGATCGGCGCCGAGATCGATCACCGGGAACATCCAGTTGGTGGTCGGGATCACTTTCTGGCCCTCGGGCGAGGTGAGGTAGGCAAGGAATTGCCGCGCCAGGTCCTGCTGGTCCGAGGATTTCAGGATGCCTGCCACTTCAATCTGCGGAAAATGGCCTTCGCTGAACAGCGCCGCCTTGATGGTGTCGTCGCCGTCCTCGATGATGTGGTAGGCGGGTGAAGTGGTGTAGGAGAGCACCATGTCGACTTCGCCATTGAGGAACAGCGAATAGCTCTCGCTCCACTCTCGCGTGATGGTGAGAATATGTGGCTTGAGACCGGCCCAGATTTCCGGGGCGCGCTCGCCATAGGCGGCCTTGACCCAGAGCAAGAGGCCGAGGCCCGGCGTGGCCGAACGGGGATCCTGGATCGCGATCTTGACCGTATCCGGCAGTGCAATCAGCTCTTCGAACGAAGCCGGCGGCACCGCCATGGTGTCGGTGTCGTGCATGAAGGCGAAGTGCGAAAAGTCGAAGGGCACGAACTGCGCATCGGTCCAGGTCTCGGGCAGTGCCAGATGGCTGAGATCGAGACCATGATCGGCAAACAGGCCGGTGGCACGGGCTTCCCCGGCAATGGCAGTGTCAAGGCCGAGCAGGATATCTGCCTCGGTGCTTGGGCCTTCAAGTTGGGCGCGGCGCAGCGTGCCGATGGAGCTGTCGGCGGCCACCCAGTTCACGGTGCAATTGCAGGTGGCCTCGAACCCCTGCTTGAGCTTGGGGCCGGGGCCCCATTCGGCGGCAAAGCCGTCATAGGTGTAGATGGTGAGCGTCGGACGGTCTTGTGACAATGCGGGCGCTGCGGACAATCCGGCAACGAGGACCGCAAGCGCCAGTGTCAAGGATTTTGCCATGGTCGGCTTCCCTTCAATGGTCTGCGGCCATGGGTGAAGGGATCTTGTCAATGGAGAGGATGCGCGAGATGCACCCTTGCCATCTCGAACTTCCTCCGCCAGCATGACCTGGTTCAGGTTCTATGGGTAACTCTCAGCTCCGGCGGTAACCGGAACACCCCAGCGAGACGGTGCGGACCATATTGAGAGAATGCCGAGAGTGCAATCCCCCTCCCTGAACGACGAATCGCCGCTTCCCCTCACCTTCGATCAACCGGTCGCTATTGTGGGCGGTGGGACGGTCGATAATGCGCTGCTGCAGGACCTCTACCAGCGCGACATGGTACTGATCGGTGCCGATGGCGGCGCCGATGCCATTGCTGCTGCCGGACTGGTGCCAGCGGCGATCATCGGTGACCTCGATTCGCTGCAGGATCGGACCGGCTGGGAAAGCCGCAGCCGCGTCGTCCACATACCCGAGCAAATCACGACCGATTTCCAGAAGGCGCTCTATTCCACGCGGGCGCCGGTGACGCTGGCGCTCGGCATGACCGGTAAGCGGCTTGATCATACGCTGGCAGCGCTGAGCGCGGTCTTGCAGGTGGCGCCTGACCGGCATGTGCTGCTGGTGGACGAGGTCGATGTGGCGTTGGCGGTGGTTGGACCCTTTGCCTTCGAGGCCGACCGGCGCGAGCGCGTCTCGGTGCATCCCCTGCTGCCGATCCGCTTCCGCCGATCGCTGGGCCTGTTCTATCCGCTCGATGGCCTCTTCCTTGAGCCCGGTGGCCTGCTGGGCACGTCCAATGAGGGCTCGGGTGGACGCGTTGAAATCGTGCCGGCCGATGCCACGCCCTGGCTGCTGATCCTTGGGCGCGCGCGGCTTTACGACTTGATCGATGCCTGTCTCTTGGCCGGAAAGCCTTGAGCGGCCTGCGCCGAGCCGGGGATTACCCGGCTTCGGCAAGGCGGAATTGCAGGCGGGCCAACTCTGCATAGCGGCCGCCCTTGGCGACCAATTGGTCATGGGTGCCCTGGTCGATGATCTGGCCATCGTCGAGCACCAGAATAGTGTTGGCGTCGCGGATGGTGGCGAGGCGATGGGCGATCACCAGCGTGGTACGCCCTGCCATCAGATGTTCGAGGGCCAGTTGCACCAGGTGCTCGCTCTGCGCGTCGAGTGCCGAGGTGGCCTCGTCGAGCAGGAGGATAGGGGCATTTTTGATGATGGCGCGGGCAATGGCGAGGCGCTGCTTTTGTCCACCAGAGAGCATGACCCCGCGCTCGCCAACGACGGTGTCATATCCCATGGGGAGATCGGAGACGAAGTCATCCACCAGGGCGGCCTTGGCAGCGGCGATGACCTCGGACATGTCGGCGCCGGGTTTGCCGAAACGGATATTGTCAGCAATGGTGCCGGCAAAGATCACCGGCTCCTGCTCGACATAGGCAAAACGCTGCCGCAGATCCTGTTGGCGCACCTTTCGGATATCGATGCCGTCGACGCGGATCGTCCCCGAAGTAACATCGTAAAAGCGTTGTAGCAGCGCCAGCGTGGTGGATTTGCCGGAGCCGGAGGGGCCCACGAGCGCAACGGTCTCCCCCTTGGAGACGGAGAAGTTGAGGCTCTTGAGTACCTTTTCCCCATTGGGTCCGGCATAGGAGAAATCCACATTGTCGAACTGGACGGTGCCTGGTGAGGGCGTAGGCAGGGGGACCGGCTGGGCGGGGTCGTTGATCTCGGCATCGGTATCGAGAATCTCCATCAGCCGTTCGGTAGAGCCGGCTACGGTCTGCAGCGTGCCCAGGACTTCGGAGACGTTGGTCAGGGCGCCCGAAGCCATCAGCGCATAGACAAGGAACTGGGCCAGCTGCCCGGCCGTCACCGAGCCGTCGAACACGGCGCGGGCGCCCCACCAAACGAGGCCAACCAGGGCGCTGGTGCCGAGGAACATGACCAGCGCCACGAGAAGCGAGCGGGCACCGAGCCGACGGACTTCGGCGCGATAGCTGGCTTCGCTGTGGCTGTCGTAAATGCCGGACTGTACCTGTTCCTGGGTGAAGGCCTTCACTGTGCGCGTGGCCCCCAGCATTTCGGTGGCCATCGCCGAGAGATCGGCCAGCGCATCCTGGGTCTTGCGCGACATGCCGCGCAGGCGGCGGCCATATAGAATGACCGGGACAAGTATGGCTGGCACGGCGATGACCACAGCCAAGGTCAGCACAGGGCTGGTCAGAATCATCATCACCAGCGCGCCGATGATGGTGACCATGGAGCGCAGGGCGAGCGAGAAGCTGGAGCCGACAGCGCCACGAATGACAGCGACGTCGCCATTGAGGCGGCTGGTCAGTTCACCAACGCGGTGATTGTCGAAATAGCGGGTGTCGAGCGCCAGGAGATGGGTGAACACGGCCTGCCGCAGATCGGCAAGAACGCGTTCGCCGACCACGGAGATAAAGTAGAAGCGCGCGCCGCTGCCAATGGCCATGACCGCGGCGATAGCGATGATGATGAAGCCGTAGCGGCCGACATTTTCGAGGTTCTCGGCCAGAAACCCTTCGTCGATGGCCCCACCCATGAGCGCCGGGATCGCCAGAGAGGAAATGGTCGAGACCAGCATGAACAGTAGAGTCAGGCTCAACCGCACTGGATAGGCGAGCATGAAGGGCAATAGACGCCGCAGTGGTCTCAGGCGGCGCGGCGCCTGGGTGACCTCGTCCACGATCTTTTCGGGGTCGGACGTGGCCGACACGGCCTGGTCTGTCATGCTGGGATTGCGCCGTATTTGTTGCTGGGCCCGGCGGGCTGCCGGCGATCGTCACCATATAGGTGTTGCGATCGGGGCGGGCAACTGCGCGGGGCGCGGTAAAATTGCCGCTCCCATGCCCTTGCGGTCGGGGCCTGCTTGTTGTAGGAAGCCCGCCAATACCAGATTTCTGCTCTCCGGGCGCTGCGGCGCCCGTTTGATTTGAGGCGCGCCATGAAGAGTGACATCCATCCCGACTACCACATGATCAACGTGGTCATGACTGACGGCACCACCTACCAGACCAAGTCCACTTGGGGTAAGGAAGGCGAAACGCTGCAGCTCGATATCGACCCGAAGACTCATCCCGCCTGGACCGGCGGCACGGGCCAGCTGATGGACCGCGGTGGCCGTGTCTCGCGCTTCAAGGAGCGCTTCAAGGGCCTGGGCCTCTAAGGCATCTGGACAATCTATTACAAAAGCCCGGCCATTGCGCCGGGCTTTTTTGTTGGAGCGGGTGCCATGGCCTTCGTCATTTTTCTGGGGGCGGCCGTCTTTGAAATCATCGGCTGCTATCTGATCTGGCTCGCGGTGCGCCAAGGGCAGCTCTGGATGTGGGTACCGGCGCTTGCGGCCCTTGGATTTTTCGGTCTGTTGCTGGCCCTGAGCGGCATGGACAGCGCCGGACGCGCTTTCGCGCTTTATGGCGGCATCTACATCCTGGCTTCGGTGCTCTTCATGATGGGCGTGGAGGGGATCAGGCCGGATCGCTGGGACATGATCGGCGCCGGTCTCGCCATTGCCGGTGCCGCCGTGATCTTCCTCGCGCCGCGCGGGGCGTGACGGGGATCAGTCGACGCGGTTGAAGGCGGCCTTGAGGCGAGCGAGCTGGTCGGCAATGCCATTGGCATTGTTGGGGCCGGTCTGTTCGGGCACGTCGCCGCGTTCCAGCGCATCGAGCTGCATCACCCGGGCAAAGAGCCGGTCGCCGCGGTCGATATAGTCGCGCAGGCGTTCAGGCAGGAGGTCATAGCCCGGGCCGCCGCGCTGCGACGGCGTGGCCGAGAACTTGACCTTCTCCTTTTCGGAGCGGGCATTTTCGCGGCTGATCTCGCCTTCGTTGACGGCGCGCTGCAGCAGCAGCCAGGAGGCCAGCTGCATGAGACGGGTAGTGAGGCGCATGGATTCGGTGGCGTAGAGGAAGCCGGCCTCGCGCGGCAGGATGCGGCTTTCGGCCCGTCCCTCCGCGTCAAGATAGGCAGCGACCGTTTCGATCAAGGCCATGCCTTCGCGATAGAGCATGTCGAACCCGCCCGACGCCACAATGCGCGGACCGATCGAAACTGCCTGTCGTGTATCCCCGAACTCGGCCACGTGACCTCCAGTGTTGGGGCCATGCTATGCGCAAAGCCCGCCCGCGTCATCCGTTGCCACTCAGTATTCTAAAAATCTGGTTTAAGATTGGCCGCCAACCCAAAGGCCAAAAAAGAAAAAGAGCCGCAAAATTTACGGCTCTCGAAGTTAACAGGGAGGCGTCAAACAGAGGGAGAAACCACTCTGCAAAATTCAGAAAATCTGAATACCATGACCTTACCGCGAAAAGCTTAATTGGAGCTTAACGTGAAGCGATCTCTTAACCCTGATGCCTGATCGCGGAAAATCGGGGTGAGGTAAGGACCGGCACTGTTCAGAGCCATGCCTGTTGTCGACGGCGTCGCATGGCCAGAACCTGCCGCATGAACAGCAGGACCGGCTCGCTGTGCCAGGCCTGTTCCAGGACATCGCGCGGCGCCCGCAGCGGATGATGGATTGCCTCACGCTCGGGCGCAGCTTCAAGTTCGGCGGTGAGGACGTAGAACCCCGACAGCAACAGCAGCGCCGCTATGGCAAACAGATTCCATTCCATGTGGCGACGCCCCCCGATGCCTGAAGTCTCACCCACTAAGGCCGTGGCGACAACAAGCGAAGGTTTACCAGTCGTTAAGACTAACGGTGCTGGTTAACTGCGCCGGACTAAAACTTGAAGGCGGCTTCAGCGGCCTGGCGGCTCTTGTCCTTGGCGGCGATGGCCTGGCGCAGGCGCTCGATCTCGGTTTCAAGCAAACCGATGCGGTCGTCGAGTTCTTCCACGGACAGGGCGTCGAGCAGCATGCCGATCTCATGGGTCTTCCTGGGTTTCGGATCTTCATCTAGCATGGGCCGCTCCATTCGTTCTGGGGCTGTCGCATTTGGGGCAGACAACTTGTCTCAGCTTAGCCGAGCGGGCTTGTCGAACAAGCCGCCTTGGACGATTCTGGTTCACATGATCCTTCCTCACGACATGACCTATATCGACATCTCCACATCAGGTGGTCCGGAGGTCTTGGTGCCGCAGCGCACCACCCTGCCTGAGGTCGGCGCAGAGGCAGTGCTGATCCGGATCGCCGCTGCCGGCGTCAATGGTCCGGACCTGGCGCAGCGGCGCGGCCAATATGCGCCGCCGCCCGGTGCTTCCCCGATTCCCGGCCTTGAAGTGGCTGGAGATGTCGTGGCGTCGGGCGCGGCGGTCAAAGGCTGGTCGATCGGCGACCGGGTGATGGCTCTCACCAATGGCGGAGGCTATGCCGAATATGTGGCGGTGCCGCAGGGCCAGGTGCTGCCTGTGCCGGCCGGCTGGCGCTATGCGGAGGCGGCGGCGCTACCCGAGACCTGGTTTACGGTGACCCAGACCCTGGTAATGCGGGCCGGCGTCGCGCCTGGCATGTTCGTTCTGGTCCATGGCGGCGCAGGCGGCATTGGCGGCGCCGCCATCCAGATAGTGACGCTCCTGGGCGCCAAGGCCATTGCGGTGGTGTCGGACTCCGCCAAGTTCGACTATTGCCTGGGGTTAGGGGCAATCGCGGTGATCGATCGCACCGCTGACGACATTGTCGAGCGGGTGAAGGCGATAACGGGCGGGCACGGGGCCGACCGCATAGTCGATATAGTTGGCGGAGACATGGCAGCGGTCAATGTCGCGGCGGCGGCGCGCGGTGGCCATATCGTGCAGATATCGACGCTGGAAGGGGGGGCGGCCAATGTGCCTTTGCGGCAGATGATGGCCAAGGACCTGACGCTTTCCGGCTCGACCTTGCGGCCGCAAAGCGCTGCGGTGAAGGCGGCTATTGCGACCCGTCTTGCCAGCGACCTGCTGCCCAGGCTTGGCAGCGGCGCCGGCGTCCGCCCGGCTGTCACCACCTTCCCGCTCGAGGCAGCGTCCGAAGCGCATTGGGTTATGGAAGGGCGCGGGCATCGCGGCAAACTGGTGCTGCTCACGGCCTTCGGCATGACGGAAAACGCGATATAAACATTGCGGATCGACCCGCAAAACCTTATATTGTGCGCAGTTCCCCCTCAGCATTTGGCCAAGAGGCGGAGCGGTCCGGAGGAAAACCGGCCGCGCCAGCAGGAGAAATTTAACCATGTCCCAGACCCTTCTGATGCCCAAGGCAACCGCCGTCTGGCTGGTGGACAATACGGCCCTGTCGTTCGAACAGATTGCTGCCTTCTGCACGCTGCACCCGCTGGAGGTGCAGGGCATTGCCGATGGTGACGTCGCCAGCGGCATTATGGGTGCCAACCCGATCCAGAACGGTCAGCTGACCAAGGAAGAGATCGAAAAGGCCGAAGGCAATCCGAATTACCGCATGAAGCTGAGCGAGCCGAAGGTGCGCGTGGCTGCCGTCAAGCGCAAGGGTCCGCGCTATACGCCGATTTCGCGCCGCAACGAGCGCCCCAATGCCATCAAGTGGCTGGTGCGCAACCATCCCGAACTCAAGGATGCGCAGATCATGCGGCTGGTGGGCACCACCAAGTCGACCATTGAATCAGTGCGGGAGAATTCGCACTGGAACGCTGCCAATCTCACTGCCATGGACCCGGTGACGCTGGGCCTTTGCAGCCAGATCGATCTCGATCTCGAAGTGAAGCGCGCCAGCAAGGATGCGCCGGCCCAGGCCGAGCTCAATGAAGGCACGACGCTGCTCACCGCCGAAGAAGCGCTGGCACGCGCCGGTGGCCGTGGGCATGAGCACATGTCCGAGGACGGCGGGGATGGCTTCGAGCCTTCGCATGATCGTCGTCAGGACGATTTCGACGCCGACTCGGTGTTTGCCAAGCTCAAGTCGCTCAAGACCGACGCTGCCGACGAAGAATAGGCCGCGCTTTCGCAGGCAAAGAGATGAAATCCCCGCCTCGTGGCGGGGATTTTTGTTTGCGGTGGCGCAAGTCCGGCGGCAGAAATCGCCCTCGGAAGAGTGTCGCGACAATAGGGCCGCTTGAGCGAGAGGCGTTTTCGGACTAGATGCGGGACAGGAGAATGCCATGTCCAGCCGGCCGAGAACGCTGACCAGAGAGTTCGGCACCGCCCTTGCGGTGCTGGCGGTCTATGTTCTGACGCTGCTGGCGCCGCTGCACCAGGCTGCCGGCTTGCAACGCGATCTCGCCGCGCTCGGCTATGAAACCCAAGGTAGCTGGTCGGTCTGCGCACCCCTCGTGGATGACGGCGAGGGCAGCCCTCGCGCGCTGGTGCAGGTCAAGTGTCCGGCTTCTGGCGTGGGCAAGAACGAGCTCTTGGCGGTTCTGCCGGCTGCCATTGTGATCGCGCCGCGGCTCGATACAGCCGTCGTGCTGGCGTTTATGGATGCGCCGCACCTCGCCTCGGGCCCCGAAAACCGGGCGGGGCGATCCCGGGCGCCACCCGTTCTCGCCTGATCGACGATCTTCGCGGCTGCTGCGCCGCTCGTTTCCGACCAACTCCAAGTGTTCTGCGTCCCCGCATCCTAGGGACGCCTTCAGCACATTCGTATCGAACAGGATTGACCCATGCTTACCCGTATTCCCGCTTTTGCTGCCGCTCTGCTTCTGACGCTTGTTCCGATTGCCCCGAGCCTGGCCGAAGACGCCCAGCCGCCTGCAGCGCATCATCATGAGGCCGCCATCACTGTCGGCACGCTCAAGATCGAAAATCCCTTCACCCGCGCGACCCTGCCCAATGCTCCTGTCGGCGGCGGCTTTCTGACCATCACCAATAAGGGAAGCGAGGATGATCGGCTGGTCAGCGTCAGCACCGATATTGCCAAGGAAAGCCAGATCCACGAAATGGCCATGTCCGGTGATGTCATGAAGATGCGCCAGCTTGCCGATGGACTGGTGATTCCGGCCGGCGAGACCGTCGTCCTCGAGCCCGGTGGTTTCCACCTGATGTTCATGGGCCTTTCGGCGGCCATCGCCGAGGGCGAAGCGGTGCCGGTGACGCTGGTGTTCGAAAAGGCCGGCAGCGTGACGGTCGACTTCATCGCCGCCGGCAGCGCTGCCAGCGCGCCCGCAATGTCGCACGCCCATTGAAAGGCCCAATCATGACCTATCTGGCGCATCTGCGCACTGTGCTGTGGACACTGGTTGTGGTGGCCGCTCTTTCCGCCACGGGCCTCTATGTCTACGCCAATACCCGCCCGCAGCCGACCGGTGGGCTCGGCTCAGGCGACTACCAACTAGTCACCGCTTCGGGCACGCCGTTTACGCGCGAAAGCCTCAATGGCAGCCCGTCACTGGTCTTTTTCGGCTTCACCCATTGCCCGGATGTGTGTCCGACGACGCTGGCCGAGATCACCTCCTGGTATGAGGCGCTCGGTGACGAAGCCAAGGATCTGAAGGCCTATTTCGTCACCGTCGACCCGGAGCGCGACACCGCCGAAATCGTCGGCGACTATGTCGCCTGGACCGGCCATGTGACCGGTGTCACGGGCTCGCTTTCCGAGGTGGAGAAGGCGGCCCGCGCCTGGGCGGTCTATTATGAGAAGGTGCCGATCGAGGGGGGTGACTACACCATGGATCACACTGCCTCTGTGTTCCTGCTCGATGCCAAGGGCGACTTCCAGGGCACCATTGCCTATCGCGAGGACTCCAAGGTCGCTCTGGAAAAGCTGCGCAAGCTGCTCGGCTGAGGGAGACGGTCCCGCGCGCTCAGCTTGTCCGCGGGCGCTCATTGACGAAACAGACATGGCCTCCGGCGATCGGCGCCGGGGGCTATCGTCGCTGCTGCGTCGCGATACGTTGTTTTAAGCCTTGTTTGCTTACATAATCCTCCTGATGAGCAGAGCGGATCGTCTATCCGCCGATCGATGCCTGGGATGGATTGCGTGTGACTTTGGCCGGCAGCAGCAAGACGCGAAAAGACGATCCGCAATATTCGGCGCGGTTGAATTTTCTCTACAAGCTGCCGATCCTTGCCGTCGTCTTTCTGGCTTTCATCTGGTCACTGATATTTGCCTGGATGGGCACCTGGCCTCTGGCCCTGGGCCAGTTCTTCCTTGCTCTCGTATGCCTTTATGGCTGGCGCCTTGCCGACAGGGGGCATCTGTCCCCGGCGCTGCTGATGTCGCAGGCCGTGTTCTTTATCATGCTGGTGGTGCTTTGCCTCGTCTATGACGTGCCAAGCGCTGAGGTGCCGCGTGTGTCCCACATTTTCCTGCTCGGCGTCGCTCTGGTCGGCTATATCAACTACAAGCGCCAGCGCTCCAGGCTGCAGTTGGCAATGATCGCGACCAGTCTGGCGACCTTTGTCGTCTTCTCGTCCAGCGCGCATGCTTTGCCCTTCGCGGAGCCTATTCCCGATAGTATTCGGGTCTATGGTGCCTGGATCAACAGCATGATCGCCACCGGTATCCTGGCGACGGGCACCTATGTCTTTCAGGCAGAGGTGCGGCGTGACGATCAGGTGGTGCGGGACCTGGAGGCGGCACTGTGGAGTGGCGATCTCAGGCTCTATTTTCAGCCACAGGTGAGCATCGACGGCACGATCATCGGTGCAGAGGCGCTGTTGCGCTGGCAGCATGCCGAGCGTGGTCTGGTGCCGCCAAACGAGTTCATCCCCATTGCCGAACATGCCGGGCTGATGGGGAAAATCGGCTATTGGGTGCTGCAGCAGGCCTGCCGGACCCTGGCGGATTGGCAGCGACATCCGGAAACCGCCGAACTCACCTTGTCGGTCAATGTCAGCGCCAGCCAGTTCCTGGAGGACGAGTTCGAGCAGTCTGTGCTCAATCTGGTGTCGACCTTCGACATCGATGCGACCAAGCTCAAGATCGAACTGACCGAGAGCGTTATGGTGGCCAATACCGAGCAGGTGGTGGCCAAGATGCATGTGTTGCGCGCCGCCGGCATCGGCATGGCGCTGGACGATTTTGGTACCGGCTATTCATCCCTGGGCTATCTGAGACGACTACCCCTGACCCAACTCAAGATCGACCGCAGCTTCGTTCAGGACGTCACCGAGGGCGAGCGCAACGCGGCGCTGGTGCGCAGCATCATCCAGATCGGTCGCGACCTCGACCTGACTATCCTGGCCGAGGGGGTTGAAACGCGCGAGCAATTGCAATGGCTCGACGATGGCGGCTGCGACGAATATCAGGGCTATCTCTTCGGCAAACCGATGCCGATCGAAGGATTCGAGGCCGCCCTCAGTGAACAGGTACGCCAGGCGGCCGGCTGAATCCTCCTCAGAATGGTAAGACGCCGTTCAACTCATCCTCGACATGCGCCCTGACGATGTCGTCGAAGCCGATATCGGCGGTAAAGCCGAGTTCGCTGGCACGTCGTGCGTCAAAATTCTGCGGCCAGCCCGCTACCATGCGCGCGATAGTCTCGTCGGGCTGGCGACGAATTAAGGCAGTGGCACGTGGGCCGGCAATGCGCTCAAGCGCGGCGATTTCGTCTGCCACAGTGGCGCTGAGGCCCGGCATGGTCAAGTTGCGGCGCTGGCCCAGAGGGCCCGTGTCGATCTCGGCGGCGTGCAGGAGGAAGCCGATAGCGGCGCGCGGGCTGGCAAACCAGTGCCGCACATTGTCATCGACCGGGAGGATCGCCTCCTGGCCATTGAGCGGTTCGCGCAAAATGCCCGAGAAAAAGCCGGAGGCGGCCTTGTTGGGCTTGCCGGGTCGCACGGTGATGGTGGGCAAGCGAATGCCGACGCCGTCAAGAAAACCGCGGCGCGAATAGTCAGCCAGCAGCAATTCGCAGATCGCTTTTTGGGTGCCGTAGCTCGTCAGAGGGGTGTGGATCTGATCATCCGGAATGGCCGGCGGCAGCGGTTCGCCGAAGACAGCGATGGACGAGGTGAAGACGAGGCGAGGGCAATATGGCTGTTGGCGTCCAGCCCTTCGAATGGCTTCAAGCAAGTGGCGCGTGCCATCGAGATTGATGCGATAGCCCTTGTCGAAATCGGCCTCAGCTTCGCCCGAAACGACGGCGGCCAGGTGAAAGATCAGGTCGGGGTGGTCGGCGAGAAGCGTGTCTGCGGTTCCGGGCTGGGAAAGATCGACTGCCAGCGATTGTTGGGAGACCGGGCCGGCAATTGTGGGCGGTGGCACGATATCGGCAAGCGTCAGGCGGTCGATGGGATGGCCGCCGACATTTTCATTAGCCACCAATGCCGTGGCGAGCTTCTGCCCAATCATGCCCGCAGCGCCGATAATCAGAATATGCATTCGAACCCCCAAATTGCCGTCGGCCATGCGGGAATAAGATGATCATGCTGCGATGGGCAATGTCCAGTGATGGCCAAGGCTTGCAAGCATGCAGAAACAAGATCGGCGCCCCAAGGGAGCGCCGATCCAAAGACTGAGAGGGTGGTGGCGCCTTGCGCCGCCGTCCTTAGTTGAAGCGGTAGCGGAGCGTGCCGCGTACTTCGTGGACCCAGTTGTTGTCGGCCCAGACGTGGTTGGGTACGGCAGCGCTGTTGCTGAGCTGGGCGATGTAGACGCCGCGATAGCCGACATCGGCAACGACGGAGCCGAAATCATAGCCGACGCCGACCATGCCCGCCGCTGCGAAGCTGGTATTGCTGCCCGAGGGAACGACGACGCCAGCTGGAGCGGAAACGTCAACCTGGTTGTAGGCGAGGCCGGCGCCGGCGCCGACATAGCCGAAGGCACCGCCGGCGGCACCATAACCGTACTGACCGCCTTCCAGCGAGAAGTCGTAGTAGACGTTGGCCAGGGCCAGGGTGGAACGCAGGTTGACCGTGTAGTCACCGGCGCGGGCACCATAGGCCGGGCCCTTGGTGACCTTGAGGCCATTATTGGCCAGGTAATCGACGGTGGCGTCGAAGCGCAGGCCAGTGCCGGTTTCATAACCGAAGCCGGCGCCGACGCTATAGCCGTAGCCCATGTTGACGAAGGGGAACTGTGTCACCACGAGGCCGCCACAGGGGGCAAGGCACTCATAGGCGTTGGCTTCCTTGCTCCACAGCATGTTGCCGGCGGCGCTGCCGCGCAGATAGAAGGCGCCGGACACGCCATAGTCCACATCGGGAACTTCGATCACCGGCGGATAGAAGGGAAGATCGGCGGCCACCACAGGGCCGGCGAAAGCGGCGGCGCCTGCCGCCATGATCGCAGCGAAAAGCTTGCGCATGATTGGGTCCTTTGATTGCCTCGACACCCTTGGTCTCCGGCAATATGGCCCAGATTTCTTAAATCTAGCTTAACCCTAAGACTTAACCCTAACGGACCAAGATAATCTGTGCGAGATGCACCGATCATTGCCCTGGGGCAAGCAAGTCGGGTCAGGCGACGTCGATGATTGCCGCTTCAACCTGGCGCACGACGGTCTCGACCATCGTGGCGTCGTCGGCTTCGCCCATGATGCGGATCACCGGCTCGGTGCCGGAGGGACGCACCACCATGCGACCGGTGGTCCCCAGCGTTGCCTCGGCGTCGGCGATGGCCTGACGCACCAGCTTGTGCTCCAACGGCTTGCCGGACTTGAAGCGGACATTGCGCAGCAGTTGCGGCACCTTGTCGAAGCGGGCGCAGATTTCGGAGACCGGTCGGTCCTGCTGCTTGAGCACAGCCAGCAATTGCAGGGCCGCGACCAGACCGTCGCCGGTGGTGGTAAAATCTGAGAGGATGATGTGGCCGGACTGCTCGCCGCCGACATTGAAGCCCTTGGCACGCATGGCCTCGAGCACATAGCGGTCGCCCACCTGGGTGCGCTCCAGCGTCAGCCCAAGACCGCCGAGATAGCGTTCGAGGCCGAGATTGCTCATGATGGTGGCGACAATACCGCCGCCCTGAAGCATTTCCCGTTCCAGCCAGCTCTGGGCGATTACGGCCATGAACTGGTCGCCGTCGACGACATTGCCCTTTTCGTCGATGATGATCACCCGATCGGCATCGCCATCGAGCGCAATGCCGATATCGGCGCGCACTTCCTTCACCTTGGCGGCAACGGCGTCTGGGGCGGTGGAGCCGACCTTGTGGTTGATGTTGTAGCCGTCGGGCGTGACGCCGATGGTCACGACATCGGCGCCCAGTTCCCATAGCGCCAGCGGGGCGACCTTATAGGCCGCGCCATTGGCGCAATCGAGCACGATGCGCAGGCCCGAGAGGTCGACATTCCGCGGCAGTGTGCGCTTGGCATATTCGACATAGCGCGTGCGGGCTTCCTCATCGCGATGGGCGCGGCCGATGCTCATGCCATGGGCGAGAAGCTTGGCGCTGTCGGAATCGATCAGCTGTTCGATCTCGGCTTCAACCTCGTCGGAGAGCTTGTAGCCGTCCGGACGGAAGAACTTGATGCCGTTATCGTCATAGGGATTGTGCGAGGCGGAGATCATCACGCCGAGATCGGCGCGCAGCGAGCGGGTGAGCATAGCGACAGCTGGCGTCGGCATCGGCCCGAGGAAGTAGACATCCATGCCCACGGCGGTGAAGCCGGCGCCCAGTGCACTTTCCAGCATATAGCCGGAACGGCGTGTGTCCTTGCCGATAACCACGCGGTTGCGATGTTCGCCGCGGACGAACTTGGTGCCGGCGGCCATGCCGACCTTCATCGCCAGTTCGGGGGTGAGCTTGTCGCCATTGGCGAGCCCGCGAATGCCGTCGGTGCCGAAATATTTCCTGGCCATGATTCGTCCCCGCAAAAGGTCTGCTTGCGCTAATACCACTTTGGGGCGGAATAGCGGAGATGGCGGCAAAGAGAAAGGGCCACCGTGAGGTGACCCTTAATGTGTGATGCGTCAGCTTTCTGGCTGGGGTTCCATGCCGGGCTCGGGCGGGGCATCGGGACGCTTCTTGCCCGCCTTGCCCGCAGAGGGGACGCCGGTCGCCTTGGGCGATGCCGGGCCGTTGTCGTCAGGACGCACGGGCTGCTTGCCATCCATCAGGGCGCGCAATTCGTCGCCGGTCAGCGTCTCGTATTCGAGCAGGGCCTGGGCGATCGCCTCCCACTGGTCGTGGTAGGTGGTCAGGATATCGCGGGCCGAAGCTTCGCCATCCTCGATCAGCTTGCGCACTTCCTGGTCGATGATGCGCGCGGTGTCGTCGCTCATATTGGTGGACTGCGTCACCGAGTGACCAAGGAACACTTCCTGGTCGTTGCTCTTGTAGCGGACGCGGCCGAGCTTTTCGCTCATACCCCATTCCATCACCATGGAGCGGGCAAGACTCGTGGCCATCTGGATATCGCCAGAGGCGCCCGAGGTGACCTTTTCCGGACCGAACTTGATAATCTCGGCTTCGCGGCCACCGAACAGCATGGTGAGACGGGCCAGAGCCTTCTCACGGCTGAACGAATAGCTGTCCGTCTCGGGCAGGGTCATCACCATGCCCAAGGCGCGTCCGCGCGGGATGATGGTGGCCTTGTGGATCGGATCGATGCCGGCAACCTTGAGCGCGATGATGGCGTGACCGGCTTCGTGATAGGCGGTCAGCTTCTTCTCGTCGTCGGTCATGGCCATGGTGCGGCGCTCTGCGCCCATCATGATCTTGTCCTTGGCGTCTTCGAACTCCTGGTGGGTGACGAAGCGCTTGTTGCGCCGCGCCGCCATCAGGGCCGCTTCGTTGACGAGGTTCATCAGGTCGGCGCCGGAGAAACCGGGGGTACCACGGGCCAGAACCTTGAGATCGACGTCGGGCGCAAGCGGAACCTTGCGGACGTGAACCTTGAGCACCTTTTCGCGGCCGGCCACGTCCGGGTTCGGAACGACGACCTGGCGGTCGAAACGGCCGGGACGCAGCAGAGCGGGATCAAGCACGTCGGGGCGGTTGGTCGCGGCGATCAGAATGATGCCTTCATTGGCTTCAAAGCCATCCATCTCGACCAGAAGCTGGTTGAGCGTCTGCTCGCGTTCGTCGTTACCGCCGCCGAGACCGGCACCACGCTGGCGACCGACGGCGTCGATTTCGTCGATGAAGATGATGCAGGGCGCGTTCTTCTTGGCCTGCTCGAACATGTCGCGGACGCGGGACGCGCCGACACCGACGAACATTTCCACAAAGTCAGAACCGGAAATGGTGAAGAAGGGCACATTGGCTTCGCCGGCGACCGAACGGGCGAGCAGCGTCTTACCGGTACCCGGAGGGCCGACCAGCAGCACGCCACGCGGAATACGACCGCCCAAGCGCTGGAACTTGCCGGGATCGCGCAGGAATTCGACGATTTCCTCAAGGTCCTGCTTGGCTTCGTCGACGCCGGCGACGTCCTCGAAGGTTACCTTGCCCTGAGTTTCCGTCAGCAGCTTGGCGCGCGACTTGCCGAAGCCCATGGCGCCGCCACGACCGCCGCCCTGCATCTGGCGGATGAAGAAGAACCACACGCCGATGATGACGAGGAAGGGCAGCCAGCTGGAGAGCAGGATGGACCAGAACGGGCTCGATTCGGGGGCGCGCGCCGTGATGTTCACATTGCGGTCTTCGAGCTTGGTTATGACGTCGGCGCCATCGGGAATAATGGTCTCGAAACGGCTGCCGTCATTGAGCACGCCGGAGACGACATTATTAGTAATGGTCACGTTGGAGACGCGGCCCGATTCAATATCGGTCACGAACTGGCTGTAACTCTTGTCTGCGACCGAAACGGAGCGCGTGGACGACTGAAAGACCTGGAACAGGCCCATCAGCATAAAGAGAATAACCAGCCAGATGGCAAAGTTGCGGAAATTTCCGTTCATCAATCCTGTCCCGGAGGGGCCGACACGCCATGCGGCGGCATTTGGGGCGAATGTAAGTCCCCCAATGGGGCGTTACAAGGGCAAGACCTCTAGCGTTCCGGCCTTGCCGTCCAGTCATATTGTCGCGACGGGTTAATGAGCTGTCATGCCGCTGCAGCGTCACGCAGCCTGGGCGACGTCGAACTTGGACTCAAGAATAGTGCGGTCGAAAGGCTTTAGCATATAGTCGTCGGCCCCGGCCCGGAGCGCCATGGCAATGGCGCCGACATCGTTCTCTGTGGTGCAGTAAATGACGCGCGGTTTCTCGCCGCCAATATAGGTGCGCAGTAGCTTGATAAATTCGAGGCCGCTCATGATCGGCATGTTCCAGTCGAGCAGAATGGCATCGGGCATGGCCTGACGACATTTGTCGATCGCTTCCTGACCGTCTTCGGCCTCGTCGACGACATAGTCCAGATCTTCCAGAAGGCGGCGCGCCACTTTGCGCACCACGCTGGAATCATCGACGATCAGGCAGCTCCGCATGAGCATTGGTCCGGGAACAGTGTGCACAATGCCCGCAATTATGGAGGCGAAGTGGTTGGTGAATAGTTAGCGTTGCCGCAACTACTCTGCCGCTTCCTCAGTCTTTTCTGCCGGTTTCGGGGTGGCGGTGAAGAAGAACTGGTCATTCTCGATACCGATCGCGATCTCCATGTCGGTCATGCGGGCGAGAACGCCGGTATAGAAGGGCTGGATGCCGCGCGCGTCGACGAAGCCTTCATCGGGGATGCCGGAGAGAAGCCCGGCCGAGCCGGACGGGATCAGCGTCTTCTGGCGTTTTTCGGGATCGCTCTTGGAGGTGAACTCGAACTTTTCCTCGCCGGCAGGTCCGGTGATCGAGGCCGTAACCTGGCCGCCGCGCGGCACCGAACCAGCCGCGATCAGCAGCATGTTCATGAACAGCTTGGCCTTGTGCTTGGGCAAAAGGATGAGCGGCACATTCCATTCGAGGTCGGCCTTTTCGATCTCGAACAGGATGCGCGCGACGCGCTCGCATTCGCGCGTGTCGATATCGGTGCCTGACGTCGAGGAGGCGCCATAAGCGAGGCGGGCGAACTCCAGCTTGGCGCGGCTCTGCTTGGCGGCGCTGGCGATCAGGTCGCGTGCGCCTTCGGCCATTTCGGTCTGGCCCGGGTCGGTCAGAACTTCAAGACCATTGCCGATGGCGCCGATGGGATTGATGAGGTCATGGCAAACCCGTGAGCAGAGCATCGCAGCCAGATCGGTTGCCTTGAGCTCGATGATTTCGGCCATGGTGGTTCTCTCCGTGCGGCCGCCGGTCGGCGGGGAATCAATTAGGGGACAATAGAGTGCGAACCCGGTGCCTACTACCGGGTCGTCAGCGTTTTGGACAGCGCCTGCCAGTTCTCTTCACCGCGCAGCGCCGCGGCGTCGGGCGAAAGCAGGAAGGCCTCGCGGTTGGAGGCGGAGTAGAACAGGAACAGCCGCTGTTTATAGACTGTGTAGATGGACGGGTTGGCTTCCGAGAGAAAGCCGCGCGCCATGCTCATGGCGCCATAGCCACCATATTGGGGCGAGTAGAGCTCAGGATTGCGCTTGAAAATTTCCATATTGGCGGCACTGGCGAAGAGCCAGGGCACGCCCTTCCATTTCAATTCGAGCTCCGGCCTGCCGGCCAGGGGGCCCGGCTCGGTAAAATAGGATACCGGGTCCATGCCGCCGATGGCGTAGCCGGTCAGCGGATCGGTGACGATGATTGAAACCACTGACTGCGCCTGTGCCGCAGTAATCATGGCCGGAACTGGCCCGAACAGCGGCAGAAGCAAGGCGATCATGGTTAAGATTTGTTTAGAGGTTTGCGTCATGATCCGCCCAATGATCGGCTCGCCGGCCCGTCGACTCTGACGCATAGTCGTTAAGAGCCTCGTAACCGCTGGCCGCTTCGCCACGGGAGACCTGCCATGCTCAAGCGCCTTGTCCAGACTGCGACCCTGCTGCTCGCCCTGTTGCTGCCTGCCGCGCCCGTTTTTGCCCAAGGGTCGCTCAGCGACAGCTATTCGGGTGACGAACTGGTCGAAAGTGGCCGTGAGTTCTTCGGCTCCGCGGCGCAAGGCCTGGCCTCGCTGGTCGAGCGCGCGGTGGGTCAGTTCGGCCAGCCCAATGGCTATATTCTGGGCGAAGAAGCCGGCGGGGCGCTGATCGTGGGCGCCAAGTATGGCGAGGGCACGCTCTATACCCGCAATGCCGGGCAGTACTCGATCTATTGGCAGGGACCGAGCATCGGTTTCGACATCGGTGGCGATGGCTCCAAGGTCATGATGCTGGTCTATAACCTTTCGGCCATCCAGGACGTGCTCGGGCGATTCCCCGGCGTAGATGGGTCTGCCTATATCGTGGGTGGGCTCGGCATGACCGTGACCAAGCGCGGTCCGGTGGTCGTGGTGCCCATCCGTTCCGGTGTGGGAGCGCGGCTGGGGATCAATGTGGGCTACCTCAATTTTACCAACCAGCCGACCTGGAACCCCTTCTGACGCAATTGTGTCCGGGTCGCAGAGGCGACAAACCGCAGTCCAAGGCGTGACGGCGCCGGCCAAAGCCATTAGGGTTAATCCTTGCCCCAGATGGCAGATGGCCGGCTTTGCTGTCACATAGGCCGATAATGGCCTTGCCCGTCCCGTAGTGCCGCCCGCGTCGGAGACTTGCTCGATGCTGATCGAGAACATGATGTATTTCGCGCTGGGCCTGCTGGTGGCGGGGCTGGTGGCGCTCGTCATCCTGCCGGCAGTGTGGAAGCGCGCAGTGCGTCTGACCAAGCGCCGCATCGAGGCCGCCACGCCCATTACCATGGCCGAATTCCGTGCGGACAAGGATCAGTTGCGTGCCGAATTTGCGCTCTCGACCCGTCGGCTGGAGATGAATGTCGAGACGCTGCGCAAGCGCCTGGCCGAGCAATTGGGCGATGTGAACCAGAAGCGCACCGATCTTGGTGCGCTCAAGGCCGAACGCGAGCAGCATCTTTCGGTGGTAAACGAGCTCGAAGAGCGCGAGGCCGAATTGCGGGCCCGGGTGGCACAGCTCGAAAAGGAAAGCACCGATCTGGCGCAGCGCCTGCGGATGCGCGATCGCGATCTCGAAACCCGCGACGGTGAAATCGCAGCGCTTCGGCAGTCGCTTGGCGCCGAAGGTCGCCCAGTGGGCGGCCTGACTTCAACTGGTCGCGATGATGCACAATCCGTCCCGGCCACAAAGGCTCAGCGTCCTGAGGATGATGCCGAGGATCTGGTCGATGCCGAGGCGCGCTTTGCCAGCGCCGAAAGCCGGCTCAATGCACTCTTGGCCGAAACCAGCCAGGCCATGGACCCCAGCGATGGGCGCCCCGAGCAATTGCTGGCCGACAAATTGTCTATGGAAGACGAGCTCGACAGTCTGCGTCGCCAGGTGGGGGATGTCGAACGCTCGATCGTGGCCGACTGGCAAAGCGAGCGAGTGGACGAAGGGCATTTGCGGAACAGGCTCAATGACATCGCCGCCAGCGTCAGTCGCTTGGTCTATGCGGTGGACAATGAGCAGCGCTCCAACGCGCTGCCGGAAGAAAGCCTCTTTGATCGAGTGCAGCGCTTTGCCGAGGATGGGGAAAGCGAGGACATGTTGCCGACCCCGAGCGGGGCACAGCGGGGATCGGTTTCGGACCGGCTGGCCGCGCTCCGGGAAATCCAGGGACGCTGAAACGTCCCTGTCTCCTTATTCGCTGCCGATCTGTACGGTGCGCTGCAGCGCGCCGGTGGCCGCATCGAAAATGCTCAAAATGGTCGCGCCGCCCACCTGATAAGTTACCTGGATGGTGCCGTCGGTGTTGAGCGCGGAAACCACCTGGGCGCCGGCGGGAATGCTGATCGTGTCGGCAATGGCCGGCGGCGGGCTGTCGCGCATGACGCGATAGACAAGCGCAAAGCCAATCGCCATAAAGCCCAGCAACAGGATGCCGATCGAAATCCCGAAGGATCGGCGCGCTTTTCCCAACAGGGCCAGCGCTTCAGGCGAGAGCTTCTCGTCCGTTTCGGCGTTGGCTTGCGGTTGTTCAGGATTGCTCATGGCAGAAGATACCGATTTCGAGTTCGAGGGCGAGCCCATTGAGGTTGTCGTCGATGCCGACATGGCCGGCGGCAGGCTGGATGCCGTGCTGGCCAAAGCCCACGACGTTTTGAGCCGCAGCCGCATCAAGGACCTAATCCTTGGTGGCGCCGTCAGCGTCGACGGGGCTGGTGTCAGCGAACCCAAATATAGACTGAAGGCCGGGGAGACAATCACCCTTCTTGCCCCGCCCCCGGAAGATCCCGAGCCGCAGGCCGAGGACATTCCGCTCGATATCCTTTATGAGGACGACCATCTGATCGTCATCAACAAGCCGGTCGGCATGGTGGTGCATCCCGCACCCGGCTCGCCCAATGGCACGCTGGTCAATGCACTGATCTTTCATTGCGGCGACAGCCTCAAGGGCATTGGCGGGGTCAAGCGACCGGGGATCGTGCATCGCCTCGACAAGGACACATCCGGGGTGATGGTCGCCGCCAAGACCGAAAAGGCGCATAAGCATCTCTCGGCCCAATTTGCTGATCACGGACGCACCGGTCCATTGCATCGCGCATATATTGCCTTTGCCTGGGGCACGACGCAGTCGGGTGTCGGCACGGTCGACGCGCCTCTGGGGCGCGACCCCGGCAATCGGTTGAAGCAGGCGGTGCTGCGCCATGGTCGCGAAGCGATTACGCACTATGCCGTAGAAGGCCGCTATGGTGGCGATGGCTGGGACGTCACTCGCATTCAATGCCAACTCGAAACCGGCCGCACGCATCAAATCCGCGTCCATATGGCTCATATCGGCCACCCACTTGTCGCCGATGCGCTTTATGCGTCGGGGTTTGTGACCAAGGTGAACAAGCTCCCTGAGGACCTGGCCGATATCGTGCGCAATCTGGGCCGACAGGCGCTGCATGCCGCAGAACTTGGTTTCGAGCATCCTGCCACTGGCGAGGAAATGCTGTTCGAGGCGGATTTGCCCGAGGATCTGCAGGCCCTGCAGGATGCGCTGGACGCCTATGATCACTCGGTCGCTTAGGTGCGCCTGACCGCGATTGCGTCGGCGTCACGTCAACGTGTTTGAACTTTGCGCCGCTTTATCGTATTATGCCGATGAATAGAGCGGCGGCCGCGCAGGTCGGAAACGAACCTCTCCAATTTGTAACGTTTCTTGCAATTGCCCGCCCTTAAAATCGCCAAAGTGCGACCTATATAGAAAATGTGCTGTCTCTTGTGCCTGCCGGACAGGAGATGGCGTTCCGCCCGCGCAATGCGGGGGATGTCGAAAGGGGGTGCGTCAATGGCCCAAACCAATCTTCCTGTCCTCTCCGCCGAGGGAGGGCTTAGCCGCTATCTTCAGGAAATCCGCAAGTTCCCCATGCTGGAACCGGATGAAGAATATATGCTGGCCAAGCGCTATAAGGAACATGGCGATCCCGGCGCGGCGCAAAAGCTCATCACCAGCCATCTGCGCCTCGTGGCGAAGATTGCCATGGGGTATCGCGGCTATGGCCTGCCGATCTCCGAAGTGATCTCGGAAGGCAATGTCGGCCTCATGCATGCGGTCAAGCGCTTCGAGCCTGAAAAGGGCTTCCGACTGGCGACTTACGCCATGTGGTGGATACGTGCCGCCATTCAGGAATATGTGCTGCGCAGCTGGAGCCTTGTAAAGATCGGCACCACGGCGGCGCAGAAGCGTCTGTTCTTCAACCTGCGCAAGGTGAAGGGCCAGATTGCGGCACTCGAGGACGGTGCGCTGCATCCCGACCAGATCAAGCAGATCGCCACCACTCTCAAGGTCACTGAAAACGACGTGGTGGAGATGAATGCACGCCTGTCCGGCGACGCTTCGCTCAATTCGCCTATGCGGGCGGATGAGGGCTCGTCCGAATGGCAGGATTGGCTGGTGGACGATACGCCTGATGCCGAAACCAGCCTGGGCGACAGCCAGCAGCATGATGAGCGCATGTCGTTGCTCACCAATGCCATGGATGTGCTCAACGAGCGTGAGCGGGCAATTTTCCAGGCCCGCCGCTTGAAGGAAAATCCGGCAACGCTGGAAGAGCTGGCCCAGCAATATGACGTCAGCCGCGAGCGCATTCGCCAGATCGAGGTGCGTGCCTTCGAAAAGGTGCAGGAAGCCGTCCGCGGCGCTGCCCGCGCCGACGCCTGATCGACTTGGCCGTCAGATGAATTTCACGCCCCGGCCTCGGCTGGGGCGTTTTTTTGTTTCAACTGTCGCTTGGCTCGTCCGCCCGAGCCAGAAGAAAAGCTCGTTCTCTGGAGTTGCGAGTCAAACCCGCGGCCATACGAAATTCGGCACTGGCTTCGGCGTGGCGGCCGAGCTTGCGCAGGAGATCGCCGCGCACGCCATAAAGCAGGTGATAGTTCTTGAGCGCGGGCTCCTCGCGGATGGCGTCGACCAGCGGCAGCGCGAAGGCGGGGCCCTGCGCCATCGAGATGGCGACGGCGCGATTGAGTTCGATCACCGGGGAGGGGGTGGCGCGACTGAGCAGTCCGTAAAGCGCGGCGATCTCGGCCCAGTCGGTATCCTCGGCTTGGCGCGCGCGGGCGTGGCAGGCGGCAATGGAAGCCTGGATGGTGTAGGGACCCAGGCCACGATCGAGCCGTTGGGCGCGCAGCAGGCCCTCGAGTCCGCGCCGGATCATCAGTTGGTCCCACATCGCCCGGTTCTGGTCGGGCAGCAGGATGGGCTCGCCCTTGGCATTGGTGCGGGCGCCGGCGCGGGAATGCTGCAATTCCATCAGTGCCAAGAGACCATGGACCTCTGGCTCTTCGGGCATCAAACCCGCCAGAATGCGGCCCATGCGCATCGCCTCTTCACAGAGCTGCGGGCGCATCCAGTCTTCCCCGGCAGTGGCCGAATACCCTTCGTTGAAGATGAGGTAGAGCACGCCCAGCACCGAGGCGAGCCGGTCCTGCCGTTCCTCGCCGCGCGGCACTTCGAAGGGCACGCCGGCCTCGGCAATGGTGCGCTTGGCGCGCACGATGCGCTGGCCGATGGTGGTGTCGTTGGCAAGAAAGGCGCGGGCGATTTCCTCGGTAGTCAGGCCGCCGATCAGGCGCAGGGTGAGCGCTACACGGCTTTCGGCGGGAAGCACGGGATGACAGGATGTGAAGATCAGCCGCAACAAGTCATCGCCGACATCGTCGTCCAGCTGCTCATGAAGGGCGGTTTCGGTGTCAGGCACCTCGTCCTCCAGGAGGCGACCGACTTGCTCCAGCTTGGTGCTGGCCATCTTGCGATGGCGAAATAGGTCGATGGCCTTGCGCTTGCCGGCTTGCATCAGCCAGGCGCCGGGATTGTTGGGAACCCCGGTTTCCGGCCAGGTGCGAAGAGCGGCCATCAGCGCGTCCTGCGCCAGTTCCTCGGCAAGAGAGATATCCCGCACCATGCGGGTGAGCCCGGCAATGACCCGCGCCTGCTCGAGGCGCCACACGGCATTGATGGCGCGGTCGGTTTCCCGCCGGTCGCTCATGTCCATAATTCGTTGCGCATCGTCTCATACCTCCCCGACGCGCGAGATTAGCAGATTTCGACGCCACCCCGAAAACAGAAAACCCCGCGCCTGGGGCACGGGGTTTGATCTTAAAGCGAACAGCAGCCGATGCGGATCAGGCCACGTTCTCGCTATAGACCTCGTTCTCGTCGGGCTCGCGCAGCACATAGCCGCGACCCCAGACGGTCTCGATGTAATTCTTGCCGCCGGTGGCAACGCTGAGCTTTTTGCGCAGCTTACAGATGAAGACGTCGATGATCTTCAGTTCCGGCTCGTCCATACCGCCATAGAGGTGGTTGAGGAACATTTCCTTGGTGAGGGTGGTGCCCTTGCGCAGCGAGAGCAGCTCGAGCATCTGGTATTCCTTGCCGGTCAGGTGCACGCGTGCGCCCTGGACCTCGACGGTCTTGGTGTCGAGGTTGACCATGAGGTCGCCCGTCGAAATGACCGACTGGGCATGGCCCTTGGAACGGCGGACGATAGCGTGGATGCGGGCCACGAGTTCGTCCTTATGGAAGGGCTTGGTCATGTAGTCGTCGGCGCCGAAGCCGAGACCACGAACCTTGTCCTCGATGCCGGCGAGGCCCGACAGGATGAGTATAGGTGTCTGAACCTTGGCGACGCGAAGGGTGCGCAGCACCTCATAGCCGCTCATATCTGGCAGATTGAGGTCCAGAAGAATGATGTCGTAATCGTATAGCTTACCGAGGTCGACGCCTTCCTCACCGAGATCGGTGGTGTAGACGTTAAAACTTTCGGACTTCAGCATCAGTTCGATGCTCTGCGCGGTCGCGCTGTCGTCCTCAATAAGGAGTACCCGCATTATATTCCCCTTGTCATTCGTTCCTGCTGGAACATGCGGGATGAAGGCCTTGCGCCCTTCCCGCTCCAACCCTACTGGATATGACTGAAGCCTAAGCTCAATTAGTTAACAAAGTTTAATTCGCTTCGGCAATACGCAAAGCTTGGTAAGACAAAATTAGTTTAAGCCATTGAAATTGCAACATAAATTTGGTGAATTTTTCTTAAGGTAAAACATTAAGTTTGCAAGCCAAGAGACTCTGCAGACTCAAGCAATCGTTGCCACTGACGGGGGTTTGCGCACGGTCCAGCCATGGGACGCAATTAGCGCTTGTACTCTCTGGTTAGCGCTTTTCGGTTAACGATCGGTTACGCTCCGATTCGCAATGTCGGCGCGATTCGACCCTTGGCGGAAACCATAGGCTCCGCCGCATTCGGGATAGCCGGCCTAGTCTAGACTGGATGTGCACCGCCATGAAGGCCCTGATCTCGGCGATTGACGCCATCGACGATGTTGAGGTGTTCGGCCGGGTCAAATCCGTGCAGGGTCTGCTTATCGAGATTGTCGGGCCGGTGCGCGAATTGCGCGTGGGTGGGCGGGTGATGATCGCAGGCAGTGACGGGCAGGACCTGGCGGCCGAGATCATCGGTTTTCGCAATGGCCGGGCGCTCTGCCTGCCTTTTGGCGAGTTGAGCGGGGTGCGGCTCGGCTGCAAGGCGGTGTTCCGCCGCCATGATGGGTCGGTTACGCCATCGACCGGCTGGCTGGGCCGGGTGATCAACGCCATGGGGGAGCCAATTGATGGGCTGGGGCCGCTGCCGCAGGGCGCGCGCGCCTATCCACTGCGCCAATCTCCTCTGGCCGCACATGACCGAACGCGTGTGGGCGATCCGGTTGATCTGGGTGTGCGGTGCCTCAATACCTTTACCACCATGTGCGAAGGCCAGCGCATGGGCATCTTTGCCGGCTCGGGCGTGGGCAAGTCTGTGCTGATGTCGATGCTGGCGCGCAATACTGATGTGGATGTCTCGGTCATCGGGTTGATCGGCGAGCGCGGGCGCGAGGTGCACGAGTTCATCCAGGAATATCTGGGTGAAGAGGGTCTCAAGCGGGCCGTGGTGGTGGTGGCCACCTCCGACGAGGCGGCGCTGATGCGGCGACAGGCCTGCTATATCTCGATGGCGGTAAGCGAGTTTTTTCGCGATCAGGGACGGCGCGTGCTCTGCATGATGGACAGCCTGACGCGCTTTGCCATGGCCCAGCGCGAGATCGGCCTGGCCATCGGCGAGCCGCCCACGGCCAAGGGTTATCCGCCGACGGTTTTCACAGAATTGCCACGATTGCTCGAACGCGCCGGCCCAGGGACGCCCAATTCGGGTTCCGTTACCGGTCTCTTTACCGTTTTGGTGGAAGGTGATGATCACAATGAGCCCATTGCGGATGCCGTGCGTGGCATTCTTGATGGGCACATCGTGATGGAGCGCGGCATTGCCGAGCGGGGTCGCTACCCGGCGGTGAACGTGCTCCGGTCCATCTCGCGGACCATGCCAGGCTGCGTTCCGGACGATGTCCGGCCGGTTCTGGCGCGGGCGCGGGAACTCATGTCGCTCTATGCCGACATGGAGGAACTGATCCGGCTGGGGGCTTACCGGAAAGGGTCAGATCCAAAAGTGGACCTTGCGATCGCGATCAACCCGGCGCTGGAGGGGTTCCTCAGCCAGAAACGGGAAGATGTCACCTCGATCGCCGAAGGCTATCGCCTTCTGGCGCAGATCGTGGCGGAAGCGGACGCGCTGGGTTGATGGGACGGTGCCAGTGTTAGGAAGGGCCGCCCAGGACTGACTTGATGTGTAAGGAGTACAGGTCTTGAAATCGCGCAGCGAGAGCCTCATTCGGCTCAAGAAGTTCCAGGTGGACGAAAAGCGCCGTCAGGTCGCGCAGATCGAGATGATGATTGCCGATTTCGAGCGCATGGCGTCCGAACTCGACCAGCAGATCGAGATCGAGCATACCAAGACCGGCATTTCCGATGTCGCCCATTTCGCCTATTCCACCTTTGCCAAGGCGGCTTTGCAGCGCCGGGACAACCTGCTGGCGTCGGCCAATGACATGAAGAGCAAGCTGGAAGCGGCGCAGGATGCGCTGGCTGAAGCGCTCGAAGATCTCAAGAAAGTGGAATTGCTCGATCAGCGCGAACATCAGCGCGAACGGGACGAGCAGAACAAGCTCGAACAGCAGGATTATGACGAAGTGGCGCGCCTGCGCTTCCGCGGGCAGTAAGTCACCATTGCGCAAATGCAAGAAAGCCGACCCGAAGGTCGGCTTTCGTTGTTTCTAGCCAGCCGCCAGACTTACATGGCGGTGGTGTTCAGGCGCTGCGACGGGTCGGTCGCGTAGGTTTCCTCGTTATACTCAGGAATAGCCTCGAGCTGTTCGCGGGTGAAATTGGTGTAAACGACCACATCACCATTTTCGTTGGAGCCGAACTCGATATTGTCGAGACCAACGGCAACGCGCTTCTGGCCGATGCCCAGGAAACCGCCAAAGTCGATCAGCATGGCATCGATCTGGCCGGACTGGTTGAGCAAGAGGTCGCCGACCTGTGCAATGTCCTCATTGTTCGGGCCAATCACGGTGGCACCAGTGAGGTTATCGGCCGTGAGGGCATCGCGCTGGATCGGTGCGTAGCCTTCGCGCGGAGTCATAGCGCCAGGATTGGCAGCCATGTTGTCGGTGGCGACCGGAGCGGCCGGAGCCATGCTATCGGTGGCAGCAGGTGCCATCGTGTCGACGGGGGCCATGGCGCCGCCCGGTGCTGCTGCATCAACCGGCTCATCTTCAGCCCATACGAATTCGGGCGCGTTGGTCAGAGCCTCGGCAGTGGTGGGGAGAACCCAGCGCTCGGTATTGTCGGCAGCAAGGGTGAATTCGAGCGAGCCGAAATCAACGGCAACCGACTTTTCGCCAATGCCCAGGAAGCCGCCGACGCCGATCACGACAGCGGTAATTTCACCGTCGGCAGAGAAAACGATATCGCTGATATTGCCGATCTCTTCGGCGTCATCGCCGGTGCCGGAATAGACCGGCTGGCCAATCAGGCGCGAGCCGAGATTGTCGGTGTCAGCGGCGACATAGCCGGCAGACATGTCCCATGGCTGATGCACATCGGTGGTCTGCACAGCGCCGCTATCCACATTGGTGCCGGTCACGGGAGCTTCCATGGCCGGGGCTTCGGTGGCCGGAGCGGGGGTTGTGGTGGTCTGGGCGAAGGCGCCGGTGCTCATCAGAACGGCAACAGCAGTAGTGGTCAGCAGAGTGCGGATCATAGTAAGGTCCTCGGGTTCATCGTTGCGGTGAACAGGGTCGCACGGTGCAAAACTTTCCGGTGACGTACCGTGCGACCCTTCATGCCTGCTCAACGCATCGACTCCGCGAGCCGTTCCGCAGTTAATTGCCGCAATCTTCCGGAACCAATTGAAAGGCCGGCGACTGCGGTGCAGCGCCGGCCTTTTCGCCTCCCCATAAGGGGTTATGTTCTTGGGCCCGTCATGGCTCTCGCCCGCGTTACCGATTGGCGGCGCGCTGCGGCATGAGACGCAGCACGACCGATGGGCCACAGATTAGTGGATTGGGTGAGGCAGACCAGTGCAGCTCGGGTTAATGCGTCAACAAAACCTTAATCGAGTAGAACCGCACTGTCCTTGTCATAGTCGCGCATGGCCCGGTGTGGCATGCCGCCGTCCATGAATTCGGGTCCGAACGCCACGAAACCAAGCTTTTCGTAAAAGCCAAGCTTGTCCGACTGGGCGGTGAGGTAGAAGCGCTGTTCACCAGCAGCGCGGGCCTGGAGCATCGCCGCCTCGATCATAGAGCGCGCAATCCCCTGTCCGCGAAAACTGCCGCGCACTGCGACGCGCCCGATCTTGGTATGCTCGGGGCGTTTGATCAGGCGCAGCGTGCCCACAACTTCGCCTTGGGCAATGGCGACGAAATGGGTGGCGGTGAGATCGTCCCCATCGTGTTCCTCTTCCTCGGGAACCTTCTGCTCCCAGACGAAGACCTCGCGCCGCAGCGTGAAGGCCGCGTTGCAGAGGGTAGAAAAAGCAGGGACTGGCAGGATGGTGAGCGCGTTCATGGCTTCGTTCTAGCGCCCCCGCGGCGTCGCCTCAAGCCGCCGGAATGGTGTCCTGGTCCAGGGCGGCCAATTGGCTGAGGACCGGTGCCTGATGCACGAGGTCATTGATGAAGCTGAGCTTGTCGATGACGACAGGCGTCAGGATGAAGGGATAGGCATCGGGCTGACCGACGGCACGGTTGAGATTGTTGAGCAGCAGGGCCAGTGGAATCCAGTTGTCGATAATAGCCGCCATGTCGGGAGCCATATAGGGGTCGAAGCTGACGGGCGGGACGACGAGATTGGGGTCCTGGGTGCGCGGCCTGGCGCGAACGCCGAAGGCCGCCGCCATCTCCACGGTATCCACGATATGCAGATAGTGCGCGAAGGTTTCGGCGAAATCTTCCCATGGATGGGCAGTGGCATAGGCGCTGATGTGAGTCTGGTACCAGCCTTGCGGCGCGCCATTGGCGTAGTAAGTGGTCAGAGCCTGGCCATAATCCTGGGTTTCGTCGCCGAAAAGCGCGCGGAAGCCAGTTTCCGCGGGCTGCCCGGCGACCAGCAAATCCCAATAGTGATGCGCTATTTCGTGACGGAAATGGCCCAGCAGGGTGCGGTAGGGTTCACCCATGGCGGTGCGGCGACTTTCGCGCTCGGCATCGTCGGCTTCCGCCAGTGAAATGGTGATGATGCCGTTCTCATGGCCGGTCATTACCGGCTCGGTGGCCAGTCCATCGGCGAGGAAACGGAAAGCCAGGCCATGCTCGGGATCTTCCGCCCGTGTTGCCAGGGGGAGCGCGAGGCGAAGCAGGGAATAGAACAGGCGCTTTTTGGCCCGCTCGATGGTTTGCCAGCGGGCAAGATTGATCGGGTCGTCGATTGGGGGGATGGTCTCGTTATGCCGGCAGGCGGCGCAGAAGACATCGCCGCCTGGTTGTTCCTCGACCAGCCAGTTGCAGGCCGCATGCGCGGCATTGGCGCAATAGATGAAGCGCTTGCCCGGCAGCGCCGGAGTGGTGAAGGCGCCATTATCCGCCTCCAGCGACACCAGCGCATTTTCTTGCGGCAGATAGCCGAGGGCATGGCCGCAGCGCTCGCACACCGCGTTTTCGAAGTAAACAGTGTTGCCGCAATGGTCGCAGGAGAAGAGCTTCATGATGGGGCCCCGAGAATGCAGCGACAATGCCGGCCGGGGCCGATGCGTTCCATCGCCTGGCGCATGAGCTTATGTCAGGACGCCAAGGCAATCGAGACGGCAAGAGAGGGCGAACTGATGCAGGACGGACCGGAGAATTTTCTGCCGAACTTTCGCAGGAGCGCATCGGCCTGGGAGAGCGGGACATGGTGCTGGTGCACCCGGTGACCAGCGCGCCGGAGCGCGTGCTTTACGCGCTCGATGGCAATGCGGCACTCTCCATGTTGAAGCCAGACTGGCTGGCCGCGCGTCCGGGGCTGGCTCTGGTGCTGATCGGCTATGCTGGAGCAAGCCGATTTCATCTTGAGCATCGGTCGCGCGATTATACGCCGCCACCGCCGCTGGAATGGGATGGCGGGGTGCGCCTGGCACTGGAACGGCCCCATGGTGGCGCCGCGGATTTCCTGGCTTTTCTCACGCAGGACCTGATGCCGCAGGCCGAGGCGCGGTTCGGCCTTGTGGCGCCGTCTCGTGCCCTATGGGGCCATTCCTATGGGGGGCTCTTTGCCCTTTGGATGCTCACCCGGAGCGGACATGGTGTGTCGTTGCTGCACGCCGCGAGCCCTTCGCTCTGGTGGGGCGATTATGCGTTGGAGCACCATTTGGTGGATAATGAACCTCTGGCGGGAGGCGTGCGAGCGCTTGATCTCAGCATGGGCGATAGTGAAGTCAGCCGCAATGGCGAAGTGCTGACAACGCCAGAACGCCTTGAGCGCCTGGCGGCGCGCCTCGAGGGGCGGCAGGGTTTGCGCGTGCACACACAGATTTTTCCTGGTGCCAGTCACGGAGACACATTCGCGCTGTCGCTCGCAGAGGCCATTGCAAGGAGCTGAGCAGACTGTCTCATCTGAGGCCCAGATGCTGGGCGAGCGTGGTGCCGGTATAGTCCTTGCGGAAGATGTCGCGCTCGACCAGCACGGGAACTGTCTCGTCGAGAAACAGCCGCAGTGAGGGTAGGGAGGCAGGCAGGGCGATGATGCCATCCAGTGCGCCGGCGGCAAACCAGTCGCAAATGGCGTCGGCAGCATCGAGCGGAGTGCCGACCACCTGCCAGTGGCTGGAGCCGCTGGCCTCTGGACGCGCCAGCAGTTGTGCAATGGTTGGGTTTTCCATCTGAATCAGCCTCAGCAATAGCGCGGCATGGGTGCGGCTTCGGGCATTGGGGTTGATGCCGGTCACGAGGCGCTCGGGGATTGGGGCATTCAGCGGCAGAGCTCTGATATCGACGCCGAGGCTGTTTTCGATGAAGCGATAGCGCGGTTCCAGATCGAGGCCGCATTGGCGCTCGCGGAACCGATCCTGGGCCTCACTTCGGTTTTTGGACAGCAGCAGGCCAAGGCCGGGCATGAGCTTGATATGCGATGGCAGGCGGCCGAAACGCTGGGCACGTTCGCGCAAGTCCTGTCGCAGGGCAATGGCGGCGGCCTTGTCGGGCGTCGAGGCGAAAATGCCGGTGGCGAGGGAGGCAGCAAAGTCGCGGCCTGTCGGTGAAGCGCCGGCCTGGAACAGTGGCGGTGGACCTGCGGAATGCATCGGAAGGGTGAGGGGTCCCTCGACGGTAAAGTGTTTGCCGTGGTGGTTGATTGCGCTGACAGTCTGGCTGTCGGCAAATTGGCCTGCCTCACGCTCCCTTTTGATCGCGTCGGCTGGATAGCTCCGCCAGAGCTTTTGCACGACTTCGACAAATTCGGCCGCGCGTTCATAGCGCCACTCGGCGCTGGGCATGGCGGGGATGCCGAAATTGCGCTCGCCATCCAGCGCGGTGACGATATTCCAGCCGGCCCGTCCATCGCTCAGCCAATGCAGGGACTGCAACTGGCGCGCGACGATAAAGGGCGGAACGAAGGTGGTGGAGGCGGTTGCGACGAGCCCGATATGACTGGTGGACTGGGCAAGTCCGGCCAGTTGCACGATGGGATCGAGGCTGGTCATTCCCGGGGCGTGCTCAAGCCCCTTCGGTTCGATGAACAACGAGTCCGGCTTGAACAGGAAGTCCAGTTTGGCCCGCTCAGCGTGCTGGGCCAGTTCGATGGCAAAGCGTGGCGACAGCAGGTGCTCGACGCCGCTATCCGTGTCGCGCCAGGCGGAGCCGCGCAGCCAGGTGGGAGACAGGGAGAGGCCGATATGAAGCTTGCGGGACATCGCGCTCTCTAAAGACTTTTGGTACGGGTCAGCAGCCAGACGAGATAGAGCCCGCCCACCAGGCCGGTCATGCGCCCGATGGGCACGACGATGCCAAGGGGCGCGAGTTGAGAGACGAGGTCGGCCAGGACCAGCAGCAGTGCGCCCATTGCCGCCGAGCCGATGATGGCAAGCTGTCCGTGGCCGATAAGGCGGCGCACCAGTTGCGGGGCAGCGAGCGCCACAAATGCCACGGGGCCGGCCGAACCGGTGGCGAGACTGGCGAGCAATACGGCCAGGATCATCGCTGAAACGCGCACCAACTCGACATTGACGCCCAGTTGCCGCGCCACGTCGTCGCCCATCTCCATCAGCGCCAAGGGCCGCGCGAGCAACGCCAGTATCGGTAGAATGGTCAGCGTGCCGATCGTGACCGGCCAGGCGTGAATCCAGGTGCGCGCATTGAGCGAGCCCGCCATCCACTGATTGGCGGCGATGGCGTCATCGAGATTGCCCTTTACCAGCATCAGGCCGTTGAGTGCGGTCAGCACCGCGCCGACGCCAATGCCGATTAGCACCAGGCGATAGCTGCTGGTGCTGCCGCCCTTGACAGAAAGGGTATAGACGACAAGCGCCGTGATCACACCACCACCCATGGCCGATGCCGCCACCAGCAGCCCGCTGCCACCGAAAACCACGATCTGCGCCAGAGCGCCGGTGGCACTGCCGGTGGTGAAGCCGATGATGTCGGGCGACCCCAGCGCATTGCGTGAAATGGACTGGAATACCGCGCCCGACGCGCCAAGGGCTGCGCCAACGAAAAGCCCGGTCAGCATGCGCGGCAGGCGCACATTGAGCACCACCTGCTCGACACTGCCACCAGGGCCCTGGCCAAAGATGATGGCGAGCACATCGCCTGTCGCCAGCGGAATGCGGCCGATGGTCATGGCAACAACGGCCAGCGCCGCGGCCAGCAACAGCAGCGCGAGTGTTATCAGGGTCGGGCGAGTTTCTATGGATAGGGACAGCGGCCCGGCCGCTATCGCGATGGCTGTGCGACCGTCGAGGGTGGTGCGGCGGGACAATCTCATAGCTGGGCAATCCGCTTGCGGCGCACCATGACGACGAAGAATGGTCCACCCAGCAGGGCCACCATGATGCCAACGCCGATTTCGCCGGGGGGCGCAATGATACGCCCCACAATGTCGGCGCTCAGCATGAGCACTGCTGAAACCAGCATCACATAGGGCAACAGCCAACGATGGCTGGGGCCGGTGATGAAGCGCGCCAGGTGGGGCGCTGTGAGGCCGATAAAGGCGATTGGCCCGGCGGCGGCAGTAGCCGCGCCTGAAAGGATGATGACGACAAGGGCGGCGAGGCTCCAGATGCGCTTGGGATCGACACCCATGGAGCGGGACAGGTCCTGGCCGAGCGCGGCGGCATCGAGCGGGCGGGCAAGGGCCAACGCCAGAGCAAGCCCAATCGCGGTCAGCAGCGATACCGGCCCGAGCACGGCCGCGCCACGGCCCTGCAGCGAGCCCACGGTCCAGTGACGGAACTGGTCGAAAACCTGTTCCTCGCTGTTGATGAGAATGATCTGGGTCAGCGACAGCAGCACGACCGAAATGGCGGCGCCGGCCAGCAACACCCGCACCGGGCTGGCATTGCGCCCCAGATCGCCCAGCACATAGATGGCCACGCCGGCTAGAGAGGCACCCACGAGCCCGAAAGCCATATAGGCGGTGACATTGATGGCGCCGAACAGGGCAATGGCTCCCGCGACGGCCGCGGCCGCCCCGGCATTGACACCGAAAATTCCCGGATCGGCAAGGGGGTTGCGGGTCATGGCCTGCATCACCGCGCCGGCCACCCCCAGCCCCGATCCGATAATGATGGCCAGAAGCGTTCGGGGAATGCGCAGATGGGTGACCAGGAGATGAGCGCTGTCGGTCGCGTCGAAGGCCGTTATGGCGCTCCAGACGGTTTCGGGCGCGATGGATTGCGACCCGACCACGAGGCTGAGCGGCACCAGCACTATCAAGATCAAGGCGAGCACGGCCAGTCCGGTGAGACGCCGGAGGAGCAAGGCTTTTGGGGCGTGCGGGAGCACGGCGGAACGCGGTTCAGGCATGGGGGAATGAGCCGTCGGCATGCTGCCGACGGCCCGTCTTTCGGCTTACTTTGAAAAATTCTCGACAATGCCGTCGACGATTTCGGTGGCACTGTAGAAGTCGATGCGGAAGGAATTGGCACCCAGGCCATAGACCTGACCGGCCTTGACCGAGGGAAGATTGGCCAGCACCGGATCTTCGAGGAAGGCCTTGGCGCCTTCATTGTCGCGCGACAGGATGAAGGTGGTGGCCGAGGTCAGGTCCACGAGCTTTTCATAGGGCGCCCACACGAAGTCGGCGCGCTGGTTGGGCTGGCTGTGCCATTCGGGATTGGGATCTTCAACCGTAAAGCCGAGCGACTGCAGGAGGGCGGCATGCACCCCGCCAGCGCGGGCGATTGGATTATCCTGACCGGCGCCGTTGAAGCTGATGATATCGGCGGTGCCTTCAGGAACCGTGATCTTGGCAGCAGCATCGGCCACATAGGCGTCAAATCCCGCCACCTTGACTGCAGCGGCTTCTTCCAGTCCTGTCGCATCGCCCAGATGACCGGCCAGTTCCTGCCAGGTCTGGCTGCCATAGTTCAGTACGATGGTGGGGGCGATGGCCTGAAATTCTGCCAGCTGGTCAAGCGCGGAGTCGGCGCCGGTCACCGAGACCACGATGAGGTCAGGCTGGGCGGCATAGACCGCCTCGATATCGACGCTGCCGGCCGGCCAGGCATTGGTGACGCTGCGCTCTTCGGCAACCGGCGCCCACTGGGCGAAGAACTTGCCATTGCCGGCCGAACCACTGGCGACGACGGGAGCATCGATGGCAAGGAGCGTTCCGGTAATGGTCACCGAGGTGGAGAGAATGCGCTGCGGTTGGGCGGCGATCTCGGTGGTGGTGCCGTCGGCATTGGTGAAGCTGCGCGGCCAGCCATCAGCAGCCATGGCGCTGGAGCCCAGCAGCACGAAAGCCAGGCTGGCGAGCATTACGCTGCGGCGATTATGCGCAAGAGGTGTCATCTTCTCTCTCATCCCAAACGTGGAGATCAGCCAGCCCGAGGCCGGCCTTTATCTCGCTTAGCATCGTCTGCAGTGAGGGACTAGATAATTATGATAGTAACTATCATCTTTTTGTCGCAGGTGAGACAGTTCACCCGTTAGCCACGACCGATATAGGGCATGTCGGTGGCCATGATGGTCATGAACTGGATGTTGGTATCGAGCGGCAGATCGGCCATGGTGACCACCGCCTTGACCGCATGCCGCAGCGCGAAAGTGGGCTCAGGGGCGAGGCGGCCATCGGCCTGCAACACACCCTGAGTCATGGCGGCGGTCATGTCTGTGGCGACATTGCCGATATCGAGTTGGCCGCAAGCGATCGAATAGGGGCGGCCATCGAGCGAGATAGCGCGGGTCAGGCCGGTAATGGCGTGCTTGGTGGCTGCATAGGCTGCAGAATGGGGCCTGGGCACATGTGCCGAGATCGACCCATTGTTGATGATGCGTCCGCCTTGCGGGGCCTGGTCGCGCATGGCGCGGAAGGCGGCATGGGCAACGTAGAAGGCGCCGTTGAGGTTGACATTGACCACCGCGTTCCAGTCCTCGACATCAACATCGCCGAAATTAGCACCCGGGGCGGAGCGACCGGCATTGTTGAAAAGGACATCGATCCGGCCCAGGGCTGCGAGCATGGCTTCGAAATAGTTCTTCACCGCGTTGGCGTCGGTGACGTCGCACGGAGCCTGGAACACGATCCGCTCGTGCTGGGCCGCTACCGCTTCGAGCTCCTTCTGCCGGCGGCCGAGAATGGCGACCCGATAACCCGCATCTGCAAGGCCGAGCGCCGTCGCCCGGCCGATGCCCGAGGTGGCGCCCGTCACCAGGGCGATCTTGTCATGGCTCATCGGTGGTTCCCTCAGGGCAGGTGTTGCTTGGCGGACTTTAGACGCTGCCTACGGTCTTGAGGCGCACGCGTGGATGCACCTCGTTCTGGCTCATTACCACCGTGTGGGGGCGGAAGCGCTCGATGATGGCGCGGACATGTGGGCGAATGGAGGGCGAGGTGATGAGCACCGGCAGCTCGCCCTGCTGGGCAGCGCGCTCATAGGCGCCCTGAATGGCGCCGATGAATTGCTGCAGACGGCTGGGGGCCATGGCCAGGTGCTGGTTGTCGCCTTCGCCTACCATGGCCTCGGCAAAATCGCGTTCCCATTGCGGCGACAGCGTCAGCAGCGGCAGGTTGCCGTCCGGACCCAGATGCGCGGCGCAGAGCTGGCGCGCCAGGCGCGCGCGAACATGTTCAGTCACGGCCTGGAGCGAACGACCGGGTGCGGCGATTTCGGCGATGGCCTCGAGAATGGTCGAGAGATCGCGGATCGAGATGCGTTCACCAAGCAGCGCCTGGAGCACACGCTGGATGCCGGAGACGGAAATCTGGCTGGGGATCAGGTCCTCGACCAGCTTCTGTTGATCCTTGGGGAGGCCGGAAAGCAGCGATTGCACATTGGCGTAGCTCAACAGCTCGGAGACATTGGCCTTGAGCACTTCGGTCAGATGCGTCGAGATCACCGTCGAAGGATCGATGATGGAGAGACCGCGCAGTTCGGCCTCGTCGCGCAGGGCCGGCTCGATCCAGGTCGCGGGCAGGCCGAAGGTTGGCTCGGTAGTGTGGGTGCCCGGCAGATCGATCTGGTTGCCATAGGGGTCCATGACCATGAGCTGATTGGCAAAGATCTGGCCGGCGCCGGCTTCCACTTCCTTGATGCGGATCTTGTAGTCGTTGGGCTCGAGCTGCATGTTGTCGAGAATGCGCACCGGCGGCATAACGAAGCCGAGTTCCAGCGCCAGCTGGCGGCGCAGCGCCTTGATCTGTTCGGTCAGCCGATCGGTGCCAGTCTCGTCTTCCTTGACCAAGCTGAGGAGGCCATAGCCCAGTTCGAGCTTGAGATCATCGATCTTGAGCGTATCCGAGATCGGCGCCTCGGGTGGCGGCCCTCCGGGCAGACCAGCCGGCTGGCCTCCGGGGCCGGGTGCAGCGGCCTTCAAGGCAGCCTTGGCCTTTTCCTCGACCTCGCGGGCGGCCTTGGATCGGGTGGCGCGCAGGGCGGCATAACCGACGCCGCTGGCAAGGGCGAGGAAGGGCACGATCGGCATGCCGGGCAGCAGGGCCAGCAGCGCCATGACTGCTGACGACATGCCCAGGGCGCGCGGATAGCCGGAGAACTGATTGGAAAGCGCCTTGTCGGCCGCGCCTGTCACACCAGATTTTGACACCAGGATACCAGCAGCGGTCGACACGATCAGTGCCGGGATCTGACTGGTGAGGCCGTCGCCGATGGTCAGCAGGGTGTAGATATTGCCCGCTTCCTGGAAGGACAGCCCCTCCTGCATCACCCCGATCAGCATGCCGGCAGCGATGTTGATGAAGGTGATGATCAGGCCGGCAATGGCGTCGCCGCGCACGAATTTGGAGGCACCGTCCATATTACCGAAGAAGGCGCTTTCGCCCTCGAGTTCGGCGCGGCGCTTCTTGGCAGTGTCTTCGTCGATCAGGCCTGCCGAAAGGTCGGCGTCAATGGCCATCTGCTTGCCCGGCATGGCGTCGAGGCTGAAGCGGGCGGCCACTTCGGCGATACGGCCGGAACCCTTGGTGATGACGATGAAGTTCACGATCACGAGGATGATGAAAATCACCGTACCGATGATGAAATTGCCGCGGGTCACGAAATTGCCGAAGGCCTCGACCACGTGGCCGGCGGCGGCGGTGCCGGTGTGACCGTCGGAAAGAATGAGGCGTGTCGTGGCGATGGAAAGGCCCAGCCGCAGCATGGTGGCGATCAGCAGCACCGTGGGGAAGGACGAGAACTCAAGCGGCTTCTGAATGAAGAGCGAGGTCATGAGGATCATGACCGAGAAGACGATGGAAATGGCCAGTAGCATGTCCACCAAAAGCGGCGGCATGGGCACGATGAGGATGACGATGAGCCCCATCACGCCGGCGGCCAGCGCGATATCGCCCGACCGCAGGGTGGTCAGGACCTGCTGGATCGACGGAAGGCCAAAGCGCGACCCGGGTGTGGCTGGGATATCGGTCATCGATTATTCCACCGAGCCTCTCGCCCAAAGGGAGAGGTAGAAGCGTGCTGCTGTTCCATCACGCGGCCCCGCGCTTCTCGCCCGGTTCGGGCACGAAGACGCCCTCGTCGGCATATTGGTTGAGCTTGTTGCGCAGAGTGCGGATCGAGATACCCAGAATATTGGCTGCGTGGGTGCGGTTGCCGAATGTGTGGTCGAGCGTATCGAGGATCAAGCCGCGTTCCACATCGGCGACGGTGCGGCCAACCAGGGCGCGGCTCATGGCCTCGGCGGTCTGGGCGGCCATCTGGGCGGGCGAGCTGGCGCGGGCAGCTTCGGCGAGGCCCATGCCATCCGGCAGCACGATGGCGTCGGGTCCGACGACTTCGCCGGAGGAGAGCAGAACGGCGCGATGCAGGGTATTTTCCAGCTCGCGCACATTGCCCGGCCAGGGCGCCTTGACCAGCGCCTCGCGCGCCTCCACGGAAAGCTGGCGTGGCGGCAGGCCGTTGGCCTTGGCATATTTGGCGACGAAATGTTCGGACAGGGCCAGAATGTCGCCCGGGCGGTCGCGCAGCGGCGGCAGCTTGAGGTTGACGACGTTGAGGCGGAACATCAGGTCCTCGCGGAAGCTGCCTTCGCGGACTGCTTCGTTGAGATTGCGGTTGGAGGTGGCAAGGATGCGGATATCGACCGGCACCGGCTTGGTACCGCCGACGCGGTCGATGACCCGTTCCTGAATGGCGCGCAGGAGCTTGGCCTGCAGGCGCACGTCCATTTCCGAGATTTCGTCGAGCAGCAGCGTACCACCCGAGGCTTCCTCGAACTTGCCGATGCGGCGGGCAACGGCCCCGGTGAAGGCGCCTTTTTCGTGCCCGAACAATTCGGACTCGAGCAGGGCCTCGGGAATGGCGGCACAGTTGACCGAGATGAAGGGCTTGCCAGCGCGACGCGAACGGCCGTGCACATATTTGGCAATGACTTCCTTGCCGGTGCCGCTCTCGCCGGTGATCAGGATCGAGGCATCGGAGCCGGCGACCTGATCGGCCATGCGCACGATGCGATCCATGGCCGGATCGCGATAGAGGAAGTCCGAGGTTTCGCGCGCCACGGCGGCGATGACGGCAGCGATAAGCGCCGCATCGGGGGGCAGGGGGATATATTCCTTGGCCCCGGCGCGAATGGCGTTGACGGCAGCGGCAGCGTTGGTCTCGACCCCGCAGGCAACGACCGGCAGGGCGATGCGCTCGGCTTCGAGCGCCGCGATCAGCCCGGCAATATCCATCATCACGTCGACCAGCAACAGGTCGGCGCCGCGACCGGCGCGCAGCGAAGCCATGGCGATGTCGATGGAGGGCGCATGCGCCACCTTGGCCCCGCCATCCATGGCCATCTTGGTGGCCGTGCTCAACTGGCCTTCGAGAGCTCCGATGATGAGGAGACGCATTTGGCCGTTCCCTTATTGAGGCTTGATGATTTCGGTCATGGTGACGCCGAGCCGGTCTTCGACCAGCACGATTTCACCCCTGGCCACCAGGCGATCATTGATGAAGATTTCGACGGCTTCGCCGACCTGACGGTCGAGTTCGATCACCGTGCCGGTATCGAGCCGGAGCAGGTTGGAGACCGGCATTTTGGTACGGCCCAGCACGACCGAGACGCGCACCGGAACATCGAACACGGCTTCGAGGTCGGCAGCGGTCCGCTCGATATGGAGGTCCATTTCTTTTTCGCGCGCCTCGGGTGCAGCCATCTCATCGAGGCTAAAGGCGTCTGCGCTGATATCGGGTTCGGGTTCGCTCATGCACCATGCTCCATGGCTTTGTCGGTCTGGCCGTGTGCGGCGAGATAGGCGGCTATGTGTCGATCGATCTGGGCAGAGGTGGCGGCAATGTCGCGCACGAGGCCGCCATCGACCCATTCCAGGCGCCCATCGCCCAGGCGGATTTCGGGGTCGCCCATGACCACCAGGCGCCCGGCAAAACCGGAGGTGGTCATCTGCGCGGTGGCGGCTTCGCGCACCATGTCGGCCAGATCAGGATGGCAGCGGATCACCAGGTGCGGCACGCCATCAAGGCTTTCGAGGCACTCGGCGATCAGCGCCTGCAATTCGGTCAGGGGGTGGCGGGCGACCAGATGCAGGGCCAGCTTGCGACCGACACTGGCTGCCAGTTCGATGGCCTCGAGCTTGTTGGCGGCAATGGCGTGGTCGAGCGCTGCGCTCATCTGCGCGGTCTTGGTCGCGATGGTGCCGGCCGCTGCGGCGATGGTCTGGGCAGCCAGGGCGTCGGCCTGCTGGCTGCCTGCTGCCAGGCCTTCGGCATAGGCTTCTTCGCGCGCGGCCTGCACCAGTTGAGCCACGACATCTTCGGGAATGCCAGCTGGCAATGGGGGCGGCGCCGGCTCGGAGGCCTGATGGGACGGCTCTGCGCGCAGCACGCGGGTGGCACGGGGTTCAAGGTCGAGATCGAAGGTGAAGCGGGCGAGGCTGACCATGGCTAGGCCACCATCTGGTCGTCGGACTTGGTCTTGAGGATGATGATCTCACCCTTGGCGGCCAGGTCCTTGGCAGTTGCGACCATGCGCGTTTGGGCCTCGTCGACGTCTTTGAGACGGACCGGGCCCATATCGCCCATTTCGTCCTGCAGCATCTTGGCGGCGCGGCCCGACATGTTGTTGAAGAAGAATTCCTTGACCCCGTCGCTGGCGCCCTTGAGGCCAAGAGCCAGGTCGCGCTTGTCGAGGCGCGACAGCAGGGTCTGGATGGCGGAGGCATCGAGTCGGCCCAGATCTTCGAAGGTGAACATCAGCGCCTTGATGCGCTCGGCATCCTCTCGGTTCATCTCCTCGAGGTTGGTGATGAAGCGCGCTTCGGTCTGGCGATCGAAGGAGTTGAAGATCTCGGCCATCTGTTCGTGGCTGTCGCGCCGCTTGGCGTGGTTGAGCGTCGACATGAACTCGGTGCGCAAGGTCATCTCGATCTTTTCGAGAATTTCCTTCTGTACCGGGTCGAGGCCCAGCATGCGCTGCACCACGTCCATTGCCAGCTCCTCGGGCAAGGCAGCGAGCACCTGGGAGGCGTGAGCCGTATCGATCTTGGAGAGCACCACGGCGATGGTTTGCGGGTATTCGTTCTTGAGATAGGCCGCCAGCACGTCGGCCTGCACATTGGCGAGCTTTTCCCACATGTTACGGCCGGCGGGGCCGCGGATTTCTTCCATGATGGCGTTGACGCGATCCTGCGGCAGGAAGCTCAGCAGCAGCCGTTCGGTGGAGTCGGTATTTCCGGCCAGCGAGCCGTTGGATGAAATGGTGGTCACGAACTCGACCATCAGGTCGTCGAGCATTTTCTGGGTGATGGGACCCAGGCGCGACATGGCGCGGGAAAGCTGGCGGATTTCGATCTCGTCCAGCTCCTGGAAGATGGGCCGGCCATAATCCGGGCCAAGGGCGAGCAGTAGCACGGCGGCCTTCTCGTCGCCACGCAGCACACGCTCCTCGGCGCTTCCGCCGACCTGTAGCTTGCCACCGCCATTGTTGGATTGGGAAATCATGGCCATGGCGGTTACGCAGCGCTCCCCAGCCAGTCACGGACAATGAGGGCGGCCTGCTGCGGGTTCTCTTCCACGAGCGAACCAACGGTTTTGAGCGTCTGCAATTGGGTTTCGCCCATCGACTTGGCATTGGCGACCCAATCAGGGGTCTTGTCGCCCGGCTCCTGCGGCTCTTCGATGGCCGCGAGATCCTTGCCGACCACCTGGCCGTCGGCGGTCAGAACGCCGTTATGAGCGAGATCAGCGGCCTGCGGCAAGGCCAGCGGCGGCTGCTCGGGGGTGATGACTTTCTTGAGCAGCGGACGCATGACGAAGAAGACCAGAGCCAGCGCGATCAGCAGGGTCACGGCCATTTCGGCGCCGTTCATGATGTCATCACGGGTGAAGTCGAACAGGCCTGCATCGGCATTGGTGCCATCGCTGCCCAGGCTCGGGCGCTCTGCAAACTGCATATTGACCACTTCGACGCTGTCGCCGCGCTCCACGGAATAGCCGACGGCGGAGCGCACCAGGGTCTGGATCTGGGTGATCTCGTCGGCGCTGCGCGGGGTATAGACAAGATTGCCCTGGCCGTCGTCGGCATAGGCGCCATCGACCACCACGGCAACGGACAGTCGCTTGATGGAGCCGGCTTCGGTGACGGCGGTCTGGGTGGTCTTGGAAATCTCGAAATTGACGATTTCTTCGGTGGAGCTGCCCTGTTCGGTCGCGCCACCATTTGCGGCCGCTGGGCTGGCACCGGGCAGTTCGTTGGCAACGGTGACCTGGCCGTTATTGGCACCGGCCACGTTCTGCTGCTCGCGGGTCTGGGTCGAGCGAACCACCTGGCCTTCGGGATCGAAGGTTTCCTGCGTGGTGGTGGACCGATTGAAATCGAGCTCGGCAGTTACCTCGACGCGCGCCCGACCCATGCCCACCACATTGGCCAGCATGTCCTCGACGCGGGTGCGCAGACGGTTCTCGAAGCCCAGTGTCCGCTCGGCGGCCTGGCCGGAGATCAAACCGGCCTCGTCCTGTTCTGTCCCAGAAGCCAGCAGATTGCCCTGATCGTCGACGATGGACACGCGGCCGGGGGACAGGCCCTCGATGGCGGAGGCAACCAGATGCTGGATGGCGCGAATTTCGCCGGCGCTCAATTCGCCACGCACGCCCAGAACGATGGATGCTGACGGGTCCTTGCGTTCGCGGCGAAACAATTCGCGCTCGGGCAGCACCAGATGCACACGCGCGCTCTTGATGCGGTTCAGCGAGGAAATGGTGCGGGCCAATTCGCCTTCGAGCGCGCGGACATTGTTGATGTTCTGCACGAAGCTGGTGGCGCCCAGTGTCGACTGCTGGTCGAAGATTTCATAGCCGACCTGGCCACGGGTCGGCAGCCCCTTGCCGGCCAGCTGCATGCGCAGGGTGGTGATCTGGTCGCGTGGCACAAGGATGGTGTCGCCTTCGCCGCGCAGTTCATAGGCAACGTTGGAGGTCTGCAGCTCGCTGATGATCGAGGACGAATCTTCGAGGCTGAGGCCGGAATAGAGCGGGGCGAGATTGGGGGTCTGGGCCCGCAGAATCAGGAAGGCGAAAAAGCCGAGCATCAGCACTGCCACCATGGCCATTGCGGCCATTCGCGGCAGTCCGATCCGGTTAATAAGGTTGGTTAGACTTTCCACGCCGCCACTCGATGCCTTCCAGCGCGACCATCGGAGCCCCCGTCGACCGCTGGGCAAAAATTACCTACCGGATGGTAAATAAGTTATTAACCAGCTGTTGCAGCTTGCGAAATTGGGCAGAAAATGCCGGGTTAAGGTGGAGATTTGGTGAATGAAATACGGCCTGTAAGGGGCCAGGTGACCGCAATCGACGTCCGCAATGCCATTCAGGCGCCAGTGGAACTGGGTATCGCCCATGAGCGCGAGAATTGTTCCTACCCGTAAAGCACCCCAGGTTGCGGACCGCCTGGCACTTAATCCCAAGGCTGATGGAGAAAGACTTTGTCCGTTGACGGTAACGGATTTTGGGAAACCGGGCGGTTCGAATGGAGATTTTGACGCGCACATCGCTGTAGACGCCGGCTGGCGTCTGAATCGGCGATTTTGCCTTCTCGCTGATGCCGCTTCTGCCTGGCGGCAAAGCTGATTATGCTGGCAGCCTGGAATTATTGTCGGGGGATGCGCAGCATTCCGCAGGCGCGAGGTGGGTGCGACCGGGGACGCCCTAATGAAAGGCAATTCGACGCGTTCGAGCCCGCCGGGCGGACCCGACGGGCTTTAGTTCGTGTCTTGCGCCGCCGTGGCGCTTGGTGATCGTAAGTCCGATCAGCCTTCGCGGTAGTGCTGAATCCAGGTGGTTCGCAAACCAGCCAGACCATGCTTGTCGATCGCTGCCTGCCAATTCAGAAACTCGTCAACGCTCAAAGTGTAGCGTTCGCAGGCTTCTTCAAGGCTGAGCAGGCCGCCGCGCACTGCAGCAACAACTTCGGCTTTACGCCGAATGACCCAACGGCGGGTATTGGCGGGAGGCAGGTCGGCGATCGTCAGCGGACTGCCATCCGGCCCAATAACGTACTTTACGCGTGGACGCATCTGTACGGTCATTTTACTCTCTACTCAACCTGACCATATGTAGGCAAGAGTAGGGCAGCGGCCTTAAAATACCCCTAAGGGGAAACTTACAACAGGTTAAGAAAGCTATTCTGTTTCAAGCAATTGAAACAAAGCCAGCCGGACTTGGTTGGGGTCCGGCTGGGAGCAATTCGATAGCGTGGCTGCGGTGCGGGGCGCGGCGGCGAAAGACACCTTAATCGTCCTTGTCGTCGGTGGGAGGCGGAGTGGTGGTGGGCACCAGGCTGACATCGGTGACATCCTTGAGCGCGACCTTGTAGCGGCCCACGGTAAGCACCGGCTCGCTGCCGGAGAAGTCGACAGCCGTGACCACTCCGACGGAGGCAGTGGATACCTTGACCGGGTTGCCCGAGAGATTGGTGCCGACGATCTCCAGACTGTAAAGGCCTTCGGGATATTGCGTGCCGTCACTGCCGACGCCATCCCAGACGAAAGAGCCGGGTCCGGCATTGAGCGAGCCCTGCTGGGTGTAAACCACATTGCCTGCCGCATTTTTGATGGTGACCGAGGCATTGGCGACCTGGGCCGAGGCATTGTAGTTCCAGCCGGCGCTGCCGCTCTTGAGTTCGGAGGTCTTGCCGGAGGCCGAAACCTGCTTGCCGATATAGGATACGGTATCGGAGCGCGAGGCGTTCTGCGTGTTGAGCAGCAGCGCCTCGAGGAACTGGTTGGTCTTGAGCTGCTGCTCCACGCCGGTGAACTGCACCAGTTGCTGGGTAAACTGGTTGGTATCCAACGGATCCAGAGGGTTCTGGTTCTTCAGTTGGGTGGTGAGAATGCTGAGAAAGGTGTCGAAGTTCTGCGCAATGGTCGAGCGCGACCCTGCTAGGGTCGAGGCACCATTGCTGCCGGAAACGCCACTGACGGCCATGAACGCCTCCTCAGGCTATGATGTTGAGACCGCTGGCCTGGAGGGCCCCACGGTAGAGATTGACGGCGGGCAGAGTGTCTTCGGGCTCATCGCTGCGGACCGCACCATCAGCATCCGCGTGCTGCCGGCCATCCTGGCGCCCATCGCCTGGCTGTCCACCGGCAAATGGGTTCTGCTTCAGCGAAAATTCAAGATTGGTCTTGCTGCTGTCGAGACCCGCCTGCTGCAGTGCCTGTTGCAAGGCGCGCTGATCACGCTGCATCAGGTCGAGAGTCTCGGATTTCTCGACGGTCAGCCGCGCAAGCACCTGGCCACCCTTGTCGATTTCCAGCCGCACGTCGATGCGCCCAAGTTCGGGTGGGTCGAGGCGGATCTGGAAGCGCGTATTGCCATCGCCGACCTGGCGGGCCATTTCGAAGGCGATCTGCGGCAGGTTGAGCTGCTGCTGGCTGGTCTGGTAGCCGGTCTGGATGATGCGCGGGTTGGCGGCGGCATCAAGGCGGATGGGTTCCTGCTGGCCCGGCTGGGACGGAGCCACATTGCCAGATGCGTCGATGGCCGGAGGCGGCGTCGCATGCGTGTCGCGTCGTGCTGCGTGAGAAGGACGATCTTCATTGAGTTTGTCACCGTCTGTCGTATCCGAAGCAGCGGCTGCTGATGCACTTGCTTCAAGTTTTGGCTTGGGCTCGGTCGTCGTCTCGGCCTGAACGGGCGCCTCCGAGGATTTGTCTATAGCTGGCTTGCCAGTGAGTGCAACTTCCGGCAGCTTCAGCTCCGGGGTCGCCAGTTTTGGCTCATCGGGGACTGTCGTGGCGGTTAGGCGCTGAAGGGCGGCTTCGAGGTCTGGATCGATAGCCTTGGTGGCGTCGAAACCGGCCTTGGCCAGAAGATCGGGTGGGACATCCTCGCCCAGCAGTTGGGTGAGCAGTGCCCCAAGTTTATCTTGCAGGCCCGCCAGGCGCTGGGCGATCTCGGGCGTGGCATCGGGCTGGGCGAGCTGGTTCATCATCTGCACCAGGCCAGCCATCGGTCCGTCTGCTGCGCTCAGGTCTTGCTGCTGCAGCTGCGCTGAGAGGTCGATGCCGAGCATGGCGGCCAGATCCTGCAGCGCCGTCTCTACCTGGTCGAGGAGTGCTGGATCGATGGACTGGCCGGCGTCGAGGCTGGTCTTGATAGCCGACAGTGCATTGACCAGCGCCAACATCTCCTTGGGCGCCTCGGCGGTTTCCGCGTCCTTTTCGGTGTCATTGGTAACAGGGGCAGCGTCGTCCGATTTGGCGCTGTGCAGGTCACGGCGCGGTGTCGACCGATCGATGGTCACCTCGAGCTGTGACTGGCTACTGCGCTCGGTGCGGTGGGCGGCGTTGTCCTGCGGCGGGCTCGAGCGTTCCAGTATCGAGCGGAAGGAGCTGCCATTGAGCTCGACCTTGGCAGTTGTCTTGCCCAAGGCTTTGTCGGCAATGGCACCGATTGCTGCCCCCAGAAGATTTGTTGCCGATGCCATGTGCGATCCCCGCGCAAAGTCATATCCGGAAGAGACAATGCAATTGCCTTGCCAGTCGGTGTTTTGCAGGGAAAATCAACGAAAACAATATGTTAGATGGAGCCTGAATAGCAGCGACGCTTGGGCCTCTAGGTTGGAAAGGCCCATAGACCGGCAAAAGCTGCCGGGCGTGAATGGACAGAGGGCGCCGTCCGGCGTAAAAGGCCGCCCACAGTTTCCGCTGGCCCTTGAACCCAACCGGAACGAAGGAAAGATGCTGAACTCGCTTGATATTGCCAAGCGCCCGGAGGACACGCGCGTCGTCGTCGCCATGTCCGGAGGCGTGGATTCGTCGGTTGTTGCCGGTTTGCTGGCTCGAGAGGGCTATGACGTCGTCGGCGTGACGCTACAGCTTTACGATCATGGCGAAGCCATTCACCGCAAGGGCGCATGCTGCGCCGGGCAAGATATCCATGACGCCCGCCGCGTGGCCGCCAAGCTGGGGATTCCCCATTACGTGCTCGACTATGAAGAGCGCTTCAAAAACGCCGTCATCGAGCCCTTCGCCAATGCCTATCAGCAGGGTGAAACACCGGTGCCCTGCATTGCCTGCAACCAGTCGGTCAAGTTTGTCGATCTGATGCAGGTGGCGCAGGATCTGGGGGCCGACGTGTTGGCTACCGGCCATTATGTGCAGACCCGGCTCGGCGAGGACGGACGACGCCACCTCTTCCGGCCCGTCGACAGCGATCGCGACCAGTCCTATTTCCTCTTTGCCACAACCCAGGCGCAGCTGGATTTCCTGCGCTTTCCTTTGGGTGGCATGAGCAAGGCGGCGGTGCGTGAATTGGCGCGGGAATTCGGGCTCGAGATTGCCGAAAAGCATGATAGCCAGGACATCTGCTTCGTGCCGCAGGGCAAATATGCCGATATCATCGCCAAGATACATCCAGAAGCCATGGCCAAGGGCGATATCGTGCATCTGGATGGGCGCGTCCTCGGCGAGCACAATGGCATCGTCAATTACACTATCGGCCAGCGCAAGGGGCTCGGCGTTGCCGCCGGAGAGCCGCTTTACGTGGTCAAGCTCGACCATCGCAGCGGCCGCGTCATCGTCGGCCCGCGCGAGGCGCTGAAGACCCATACGGTGCGGTTGCGCGATGTAAACTGGCTGGGCGGTCTGCCGCTGGCGGAAGCCAGCGCCGGCAATGGCGCGCCGGTCGAGGTCAAGGTGCGCTCGACGCGCGGCCCGCAGCCAGCGGTGATCCAGATGCGCGACGGCGCGGTTTATGTCACTCTGGTCTCAGGGGAATACGGCATTTCGCCGGGCCAGGCCTGTGTGTTCTACGCCGACGACGGCACGACCAGCGAAGTGCTGGGCGGCGGTTTCATTGCCGAGGCGGTGCCCCAGGCCCTGGTGGCTTAGAACAGTCCCGCTGAGGACATTGCTTTGCACGATCCATCTTCTCCCGGCAGCGGGAGAAGGCAAAAGCGCCAGTTCAGTTCCCGCTCAACTGCTCTGCCGTTGGTTCCTTGGCGGCATTGGCTGCTTCCTTGAGCGCGTTGTAGGAGCCGAGGCCACCCATCATCATCGAGATGGTGATCACAAGCACCAAGGCGCCCATGCCGAGCAGGAAAATGCGGGTGCGGTTGAGGCCGAAGGGCCCCGGTTTGTCGTCGCTCATGCTGGCGCCTTCGCAAATCGAAAGAATCTCTGCAACGCCCCAAAGGATTTCTCCGGCTGCGGCGTCTTACGCTCTAGAATAGCGCGGAGAGGCAGCGAGTGCATGCTGAGATAATGGGACTGACCGCCGCACCCCCCACTGATTTTGCCACGCTTGTCCAAGCGCTGGTGGCACGTGCCCGCAATGGCGATCCAGATGCCTTTGCCGAGCTGGTCGAGGGGCAGTATGACGCGATCTTTCGCACCGCCTGGCGCTGGTGCGGCAATCGTCATGATGCCGAAGACATCGCCCAGGAGGTCTGCGTCAAACTTGGCCAGGCCATTGCCGGGTTCGATGGGCGCAGTGCCTTCTCGTCCTGGGTCTATCGCATCACGCTCAACGCCGTGCGCGACTGGCAAAGGGCAGGCAAGAGGCGCGGCAGGAATGTCGATGCCTATGCTGAGATTTCTCCTGTCGAGCAAGCTGCCGACCAAGAGCAGGCAGCCACCAATAGCCAACTCTGGGAGGCGGTGCGCCGCCTGCCGGAGAAACAGCGCGATGCGGTGCTGCTCGTCTATGCCGAGGAACTCACCCACGCTGAAGCTGCCGATATCATGGGCATCAAGGAGGCGACCGTATCCTTCCATGTGCATGAGGCCCGCAAGACACTGAGGGTTCTGCTATGAGCCATCCCCACGATCCCTTCGACACCCTCAAAGGCGCGGCCCCTGCGCCGAGCAGCGCTGCCCGCAGCAAAGCCGTTCTGGCTGCCCGCGCTGCCTTTGAAGCAGAACAGGCGAAAAAAACCGCGCCGATGCCCAAAGGAAATCCGGCGGGTGGCCGTCTCATGTCCATCTTCACTTCCCTGAGAAGGATTTCGATCATGGATATGCGTTTGCCGATCGGTACTGCTGCCATTGCACTGTTGATGCTGCCCTTGGGGCTGCAACTTTACAATTCGACTGCGCTGACGCCCACTGGTGGCGATGTGGTTCCCCTGGAGGCGCCCAAAGAGAGCCAACCGGTAAAGCCTGACGCCACGCCCGATGCGGACCGCTCTGTGGTTGTGCCGCAGCCGGCCGAGGAAGTTGCAGTGCAGACCGATGCTTTGACAGAAGTGGCGCCTGTCGCGCCCAGCGTCGCGCCTGTGCCAATGGCCGAGATGGCGCCACCGCCCGCGCCGAGCCCGATGTTGACGCAGCGCATGGCGGCCAATCCGACGCTGATGCAGCAGTCCATGGCGCCGGCAGGTGCTCAGTTGACCGACAGCTATAATGCCATGCCTCCAAGCCAGGCCGGCATGCCCAGCGGTGACAGCTTCGAGGCCTTTGAGGAGCAGCGGCTGAAGGTGGCTGCCGAAGAGCCGGTCTCGACCTTCTCGCTTGATGTTGATACGGCCAGCTATGCCTATGTGCGGCGCATGCTCGAGGATGGCTATGTGCCCGAGCGCGATGCCGTGCGGATCGAAGAGCTGATCAACTATTTCCCTTATGATTATCCCGCCGCCGAAAGCGCCGAGGTGCCGTTCCGCCCGACAATCGCGGTGTTCCCGACGCCTTGGAACGCCAAGACGCAATTGCTGGAGATCGGTATCAAGGGGTTTGAGCCGGTGCTGGCCGACACCAAGAGCAATCTGGTGTTCCTCATCGACACGTCCGGCTCCATGGACTCCCCCGACAAGCTGCCGCTGCTGAAACGGGCCTTTGGCCTGCTGCTGGACCAGCTTTCGGACAATGATACGGTTTCGATCGTCACCTATGCCGGTTCGGCCGGTGTGGCGCTGGAGCCGACCTCGGCGGCGGAGAAAGCCAAGATCATGGCTGCCCTCGATCAGCTCGCGGCCGGCGGCAGCACGGCGGGCGCACAGGGGATCGAGCTGGCCTATCGGTTGGCCGAGCAGGCCAAGATCGACGGCGGCACCAACCGCGTGATCCTGGCCACCGATGGCGATTTCAATGTCGGCATCGATGACCCCGACGCGCTCAAGGACTTCATCGCCGACAAGCGCGGCAGCGGCATAAGCCTCTCGGTGTTGGGCTTTGGACGCGGCAATCTCGATGACGCGACCATGCAGGCCCTGGCACAGAACGGCAATGGCAATGCCAGCTATATCTCAAGCTTTGCCGAGGCCAAGAAAGTGCTGGTCGAGGAGATCGGCGGCACGCTCCACACCATCGCCAAGGATGTGAAGGTGCAGGTCGAGTTCAATCCGGCGGTGGTCTCGGAATACCGGCTGATCGGGTATGAAACCCGCCACCTCAACCGCGAGGATTTCAACAATGATGCCGTCGATGCCGGCGATGTCGGGGCTGGGACAACGGTCACGGCGCTTTACGAAATCACCCCGGTTGGCGCTGGGCAGGTCGATCCCTTGCGCTATGGGAGCACTGAGAGCCCTCAGGGCAGCGATGAGATCGCCTTCCTCAAGATGCGCTACAAGATGCCCGATAGCGCGGTGAGCCAGTTGATCGAAGTGCCTGTCACGGCCGATCTGGTCTATGGGGATATTGCCGATGCGGGCGTCAATGCCCAATTTGCCGCGGCGGTGGCCGCCTTTGGCCAGAAGATCAAGTCGAGCGCCTATGGCTCGGCCATGAGTTGGGCGGAGATCAAGGCTCTCGCCCAGGCCGGGCGTGGCGTGGATGACGGCGGCTATCGAGCAGAGTTCATCCGGCTGGTCGACATGGCGGCCTTGTTGAAGCCGGACAACACGACTTCGCGCTGAGCGAGTTTGAAGCATCCCCGTCACCGACTCGGCTTTGCCGAGCTACCTCTCCCCGAGGGGGAGAGGAATGGGGGCCGAGCGTGAGAAATGCGCCGGATGGGGGGTGCCCCATCCGGCGCCAGTGTTACACCAGTGGCTTCAACCCCGCTTCGATCTGGGCGCGCTGACCTTCGAGAAAGGGCGGCAGGCTCAGCGTTTCGCCCAGGCTTTCCATCGGTTCGTCCGCCGCAAAGCCGGGAACGTCGGTGGCGATTTCGAACAGGATGCCGTTCGGCTCGCGGAAATAGAGCGAGGTGAAATAGAAGCGTTCCACTTCGCCCGAGGAACGAATGCCAAAACTGTTCACGCGCTCGATCCATTCGCGCAGGCTGTCCTGATCCGGGGTGCGGAAGGCGACGTGATGCACACCACCGGCACCCGGCCGGGCGCGGGGCAGGCTAGGGTCGACCGACACATGCAGTTCGGCCGCCGGACCGCCCGGGCCCATTTCATAGACAAAGACTTCGCCGCTGCGCTCGCGTGCCGGATAGTGTCGGACCTGCCGCATATTCATGACGCGGGTCAGCATGGCATCGGTGGGTTCGAGCTTGGGCACCGAGAGGGTGATCGGACCAAGACCGATGATCTGCTTGTCTGATGGAACCGGCGACTTGGCCCAAGGGATCACCGTGTTCTTGCCATCGACCACCAGCCGGAAGCGCTGGCCTTCGAAATCCTCGAAGTCGAGCGAGGTGTGGCCAAACCGTTCCTTGATGCCGGAGGTCGAGACCTGGTTGGCTTCCAGATGCTCCTTCCACCATTTCAGCGTCTCTTCGCTGTCGACGCGCAATCCGGTGCGGCCCACGGTGTGGTTGCCGCGCTGCTCGCGCAGGGTGTTGAAATCAAAAAAGGTCAGGTCCGCGCCTGGCGAGGCAACACCGTCGCCATAGAAGAGGTGGTAGGCCGAGGTGTCATCCTGGTTCACGGTCTTCTTGATCAGGCGCATACCCAGGGTCTGGGTGTAGAATTGCAGGTTCTTAGGCGCGTCGGCGGTCACGGCCGTCAGGTGGTGGATGCCGCCAAGTTCGAGTGTCATTTGCATGTCTCCTCATGCGGCGCCGATGCGCCGTGTTCGAGAGGGAATGTATGAGCCCCGAGCGGCGTTGCAAAGAATGCCAATCGCAACGGATTGGTGTCGATTATTGAACGATTGACACTCTTTCACTGCTGTATGGGGTCAGAAACCGAGCTGGTTAAAGAGGCCCTGCAATGGATCATCGCCGGTTGTCGCAGTCCCATCCGGCGGCTGGGTCTGTTGCGGGGCGATGAGGTCAATAACCTGCTGCGTCGGTGTTGCCGGCGGGGCGGCGGGCGTTGGTTGCGGCTGACTGGGGAAGGACGGCAACGGTGATGGGCCCCGGGGATCGGGGCGGGGCAGGGGGACATTCGCCGTCGCCGCTGCAGGCGCGCTGACGTCCGTTGTCGTCGGCTGCTGTTGAGGCGCTGCCGTGGGCGGTGCAAGGCCCGGAAATTGCTGGCCGAGCGCATTGCCGATCACCGAATTGAGCGCATTCTGCCCATCCGGCGTCGCGCCTTGATTGGTCGACTGTCCCTGATTGCCGAGCATTTGGCCAATGGCATCGTTCAAGACTGTATTGCCCAAGGCACCGGTATCGGTGCCGAGCGTCGTGCCCAGCCCCTCGATCAGTCCAGAGGCATTGCCGGCGAGATCGCCCACGCCACCGCCCAATTGGGTCAGTGCCTGCAGGGCGCGGCTTGGGTCGGCGAGCAGGCTGGAGAGGTCGGGATAGATGCGCGGCCCCGATAGCGGGCCGGTAATCATGATCGGCATGCCCAGCCCCGAGACGTCGAAATCCCCGCCCTGACCATCGAGGGAGGCGACGACGCGCGGATCGAGCCGCATGTCGATGGTCTGGGCGGCAAGATCGACACTTCCCGACCCGCTCATGCGAATGAAGGGGCCGAGCACGCGAATATCCTCGGCGCGCGCCACGCCATTGGTGATGGTGACCGGGATCGAGAGTTCGGAAAATTCCGTGCGGGCATTGGCGTCCTGCGCATAGCCTGCCCCGATAAGCGAACGGACATTGCGCACGAGCCCGGCCACGTCGATGCCGCGGATGGCGCCATCGGACACGACAAGGCTCATCGGGCCATTGAGCGACTTGGCGAAAGCCTGGCTGTCGCTTCCGGTTCCTGACACTTGCATGCTGGCCCTGAGGCGGCCTTCGAGATGTTCGAAGCCTGCGGCGTCGCGCAAGAGAGGCAGGGATTGCACATTGTCCATAGCTGCGACCACGGCCAGTGCCGGCGTTGCGCCGGCACCATTGGCGGTGATCTCGGCGGAGATGACGCCCTCGTAGAACCCGGCTTGCGGCACACTCAGCTTGGCAACGCCGTCGACCACACTCAGTTTGGCAGTGGCTGGTCCCATCCTGACCTTGCCATAGCCCAGCTGGTTGGCCTCAAGGGAAATGTCGGCATTGAACAGGCGCAATACGGTCAGGTCGATCGGGGCGGGGCCGCTCGATGCCGCCGCCTGGGCGCTGCCACCGCCAGCCAGCAACGCGCCGAAATCCAGCGTATCGACCGAAAGGTTGGCGATTATGCTGGGCTTGCCGGCCATGGCCAGAGACAGCGAGCCCTTGGCCGCGATGTCGTCGAGCTGGATGGTGGAGTTGGCGACTGCAAACTGGCTGCCATCAACCGAGACACCGCCCGAGAAGGCAAAGCGCCCAAGTGGTGTCGCAATGGACTGCCCAACCCAGCCCAGAGCGCGCGTCAGCGACGGAGCGGATATATCGGCTTTGCCCGAAAGCTGGCCGGCCGGGCTGACCGTGCCGGAGAAACCGGCATTGAGCGGCCCGGATTTGAGATCGAGCGTGATGATGCCGGTTTTGCCCCAAAGCACATCAGTCGCGGTGAAGGCGGTGGAAAAATCCACCTTCTCGCCATTCCAGATTGCCGAGCCGGTGACGGACATCGGCTTCAACATGTCTTCAATGGCAATGCTGGCCGCCAGGGCGTCGACGGTGCCGGCGTTCTGGCCGGCAATGCTTGCAAGCTGGGGAATGTCAACCCGGCCCTGGGCGACGGACGCCTTGCCGCGCAAATTGAGCGAGTTGCGGATGGAGACGGCGTCCATACCCTTGAAGGCATATTGCAACTCGGACGACAGCGCGCCGGTCAGCGGCGCATCCTGGCCGGCAAGCGCCAGGAGTTGCTGGATATCGATGGATGTAAGGTTGAGCGAGCCGCTGGAAACGGTGGGCATATTGTTGGCGTCGAGCGCCATGCTGGCGACGAGGCTGCCGCCCGCGATGCTGGTGGAATCGACGGTTGCGATCAGACGGCCATCGTCCAGCTTGGCGGACAGAACGATATCGCGGGCAGTGGCGTCGCCCACCGAGACCGCTTCGGCATAAAGCTCGATATCGGCATTCAGCGCCTTGAGCGGCGAGAGATCGAGCGCGGCTGGCGCCGTGGCGGTTATTGCGGCGGCGTCGGCGGGGGGCGGGGCGAAGTCGGCATAGGCGAGGCTACCGGCCTTGATCCGGGCGACGACGAAGGGTCGCTCTCCCGGCACATAGTTGGCGTCGAGCAGCATTTTCTGCCCGATGCTGGCGATTTCACCGCCAGCGATGCGATAGCTGCCGTCCTCGGCCAATTGGATGCTGCCCGAGGCACTTATGTCGGCCAGCGCCGGGTGCGGCGGATGGTCGGTCTTGGCGGAGAGAGAGAAGTGCGCCGGTTGGCGCGACAGCAGATCACGCAGCGAGCCGATCTCGGCACCGAATTCGATATGGTCGGTGCCGACCAGGGCCGACACCGAGAGCGAAGCCGGCGCGGCAATGCCGGGGATGGAAAGGCGCATATCGATGTCGCTGGCCATCGGCTTCAGCACACCGTTGCGGCTGGTGGCCACCTCGCCATCGGAGATGGTGATGTGGTCGATAGAGACATTTTCGAGGTAACCCGCGACAAGGCGGAATATATCGTCCGATTGGGTGGTAGCGGGGCTGGCCTCGGTGGCGGCCGTACTTTCAGCGATCTGGATGCGTGGGTTTCTGAGCTCGATGCCCGTGATCTGAATCTGGCCGGTGAACAGCGCCCAAAGGCCCACCGAAGCCACGGAACGTTGGGACGTTACTTCAAAAGCGCCGTCGCCGCTGGAATAGCCGAAATCTTCGACCACCACGCCGAAATCAGGCAAAATCGAAAAATGGATGGGGCCATTCAGCGCGATACGGGCGCCGGAAACCCGTGACAGCTGATCGGAGAGCGCCGTCCTGAGCCCGGCAGAATTGACCGCGATGGGCGCCAGAAACACCAGGCCTGCCAGTGCCGCGAGACAGATTGCCCCGATCAAAATGGCTTTTCTCATGCTCTGCCTCCGGCCTTGAGCGGGCGAGACGAGCCCCGCTCACTCATTCATGCGAATCATGACCAAGCCTTTGCTTAGGGCCAGTTGAGCATCCAACTCGTTAACCATGCTTTGCCGACCGAATTTCGCCAGCAAGGCATGGGCGGCTTCGATGCTTAGGCGGCATCGGACATCACAAATCGGCGCAGGGTGTCTTTTTGAAATGCCAAGGCAGGGTTTTTCCTCTATTCATCCGGAACAAAGGATGAACGCAATGGTTGCCCTGACGCTTACCCGCAAACTTGCCATTCTGGCCGATGCTGCCAAATATGACGCATCCTGTGCCTCCTCTGGCAGTGAGAAGCGCAACTCTGCCGGAACCAAGGGGATTGGCTCCACCGAGGGTAGTGGCATCTGTCATTCCTATGCGCCGGATGGGCGCTGCATCAGCCTGCTCAAGCTGCTGCTGACCAATTTCTGCATCTATGATTGTGCTTATTGCATCAATCGCTCCTCATCCAATGTGCAGCGTGCCCGGTTTAGCGTCGAGGAGGTGGTGCGGCTGACGCTGGATTTTTACCGCCGCAATTATATCGAGGGGCTGTTCCTGTCCTCAGGGATCATAAAATCGCCCGATCATACGATGGAAGAGATGATCCGCGTGGCGCGGACGTTGCGAGAGACGCATCTGTTTGCGGGCTATATCCACCTCAAGGTCATTCCCAATGCCGCGCCGGAGCTGTTGACCGAGGCCGGGCGATGGGCTGATCGACTCTCCACCAATATCGAATTGCCAACCGACTCTGCGTTGGAGAGCTTTGCGCCGGAAAAGCGCCCTTCCGAAATCCGCACCGCCATGGCTCGGTTGCGCGGCAAGCTCGACGAGGCGGCGCCCGAGAAGAAACAGGCACGGGCCAAGAAGGCGAAATTTGCGCCCGCGGGGCAATCGACGCAGATGATCGTCGGTGCCGATGGCGCCAATGACGCCGCGATCCTGACACGTGCGGCGGGGCTCTATTCCGGCTATCAACTCAAGCGCGTCTACTACTCCGCCTTTTCGCCCATTCCCGATGCATCCTCGCGTCTGCCCTTGAAGCCGCCGCCACTGATGCGAGAACATCGGCTCTATCAGGCCGATTGGTTGATCCGCTTTTACGGTTTCGATGTGCCCGAAATCGTGGCGGGAGGCGAGGGTGGCGATCTCGATCTGGTCATCGATCCGAAATTGGCCTGGGCTTTGAAGCACCGCCAGAGTTTTCCGGTGGACGTCAATCGCGCCGACCGAGAACTGCTGCTGCGAGTACCCGGCCTTGGTATCAATGCGGTCAATCGCATCGTTGCTTCTCGCCGCCACCATCGCCTGCGGCTCGATGATGTGGCGCGGCTGACTGCGTCGATCGAAAAGGTGCGCCCCTTCATCGCCGCTGCCGATTGGTCACCCGGCGGGCTCACCGACGACGCCAAGCTGCGCCAGAAACTGGCGCCGCCGCCCGAGCAATTGGTGTTGTTCTGATGTATCGCGTCCGGCTTGAGCGCCCCAATGATCTCGGGGAATGGCGTAGCCACGCCCGGCGCCTCCTCGCGGCAGGTGTCGCGCCGGAAGAGGTGGTCTGGCAACAGGGCGACGCGGTGGGCGAACTGTTCGGTGACGACGCGTTGCCGGCGGTGGCCGAAGGTGCGGTGGGGACGGTGCCACGGGGCTTTATCGAGCTGGCTTCCTCGGTGTTACAGCATGCTGAGCCCGAGCGGTTTGCGCTGCTCTACCGCCTGCTCTGGCGACTGCAGTCAGCACCGCAATTGCTGGCCGATGCCGCTGATCGGGATATCAGCGCCCTGTCCCGCATGGCGTCGGCAGTGCGTCGCGATGCCCACAAGATGAAGGCTTTCGTGCGCTTCCGCGAACTGCGCAATGATGCCGGCGCCGAGCGTTTCGTCGCCTGGTTCGAGCCCGATCACTATGTGCTGGAGGCAACCGCACCATTTTTCGCCCGGCGTTTTGCCGGCATGCATTGGGGCATTGTCACACCCTATGCCAGCGCCTGGTGGGATACCGACAGGCTCGCTTTCGGGCCGGGTGGCACGAAGACTGACGTGCCGGCCGAAGATGCGGTCGAAGAGGATTGGAAGACCTATTATGCCTCGATTTTCAACCCGGCCCGGCTCAAGGTCGCGATGATGAAGAGCGAAATGCCGGTGAAATATTGGAGCAACCTTCCCGAAGCGGCGCTCATTGAACCTCTCGTCCGCAACGCCAAGGCGATGGAGGAGGAGATGATCGCCCGCGCCGCCACCCAGCCGCCTGCCCGACACCTGCGCCGCAAGCTCGAAACTGTCGAGCCAGTGGATAGTGTGCATTCGCTGGGCGATGCTGGGGCAGCCGTCCAGGCATGCAAGCGTTGCCCACTTTATGAACATGCCACCCAGGCGGTGTTCGGCCAAGGTCCGGAGCGTGCCGAGGTGATGTTTGTCGGCGAACAGCCCGGCGACCAGGAGGATTTGCAGGGCAGGCCGTTTGTGGGCCCGGCGGGTCAGGTGCTCGACGATGTCATCGAAAAAGTCGGGATCGATCGCAACAAGGTTTATGTCACCAATGCCGTAAAGCACTTCAAGTTCGAGCCGCGCGGCAAGCGGCGCATCCACCAGCGCCCCGACGGTGGGGAAGTGCAGGCCTGCAAATTCTGGCTCAATCTCGAGCGAGACTTTGTGCGCCCCAAGGTGATTGTGGCATTGGGCGCCACTGCGGCGCAGAGCCTGCTGGGCAAGGCCAGCGTCACCGTCAGCAAGATGCGCGGCCAGCCCATGACTTTGCCGGATGGCTCCGTTCTCTTTATCACCAATCACCCTTCCTATCTCCTGCGCATCCCAGACGTGGAAGGTCGCCAGCGCGAACGTGCCAAGTTCGAAGCCGATCTCGCCGTGGTGCGCGAGATGATCGAAGCGCTGGAAAATTCAGCTCGCGCCGTGCATGGCGCTTGACAGGGCAAGGCGCATAAACTTAGTAAGGCCCGCATCGGTCGTCTGATCGACAAGCCCTTGGGGCGGAGTAGCTCAGTTGGTTAGAGCAGCGGAATCATAATCCGTGTGTCGGGGGTTCAAATCCCTCCTCCGCTACCAGTCTTTTCCAAAACATTGCTTTCACGGGTCGGCCTTCTTGGCATGGTTTTTTGTCGCCCCATTCGATCGGACACATCTGCTAACCATTGACGGAAGCGGAGAAAAGCTTTACCCAAAATGAGAAAAGGTTTTCTCAAATGGCTTTGTCTCCTGCTCGGGTGCGGATTTATGATGTGGCGCAGGCTGCCGGGGTCAGTATTGCGACCGCTTCGAAGGCATTGAACGATACCGGCCGCATGGCGGAGGAAACGCGGCAGCGCGTTCGCCAAGTGGCGGCGGAGCTGGGTTTTCGGCCCAATGCCATGGCGCGGGCGCTTTTGAGCAAGCGCAGTTTTACGATCGGGCTTTTGACCAATGATACCTATGGGCGTTTTACGCTGCCGCTGATGGCGGGCGTGTCGGAAGCACTGGTGGATGAGGGAGTCTCGGTGTTTTTGTGCACTATCGAGGACGATCCCCAATTGGCGCGCGTTCATGTCGATGCGCTGCTCGACAAACAGGTCGATGGCATTATCGCCTCGGGCAAAAGAATCGATCGGCGCCTGCAGGTGGATCTGACCAATCTCAGTATCCCGGTGGTCTATGCCTTCACCGAAGGACCTGATGATGCGGTGCGTTTGGTCTCGGACGATGCGCAGGGTGCGCGCGAGGCGGTGCAGTGGCTGCGTGGTCTGGGCCGTCGGCGCATTGTGCATGTGACGGGGCCGGGCAGCTTCGCTTCCGTGCAGGAGCGGGCAGGGGCTTTTCGCGAGGTCGTTGGGCCCGATGGCCAGGTGCTGTTTGGAGACTGGTCCGAGGCTTGGGGGCATGAGGCGGTCCGGCGCCTGTGGCAAGCCAGCGCCAGCCAGCCGAACGCGATATTTTGCGGCAATGACCAGATTGCCCGAGGCGTCTGCGATGCGCTGCGCGAGCGGGGCGTCAGCGTGCCCGCGGAGGTTTCCGTGGTCGGATTCGACAATTGGGAGATCGTGGCAGCGGCGACACGCCCGCCTTTGACCACGGTCGACATGAATCTCAAGCAGCTGGGGCGGGAGGCTGGGCGGCTGGTCCTGGCGCTGGCGCGCGGGGAGGCGGTGACGCCCGGCCTGCGCAAGCTGGCCTGCCAGTTGGTGGTGCGCCAATCCTGCGGCGGCGGCGTCACGTAGATGAAATTGGCCTTATTGAGGCTTGGCCCGAGGGAGGACTGGACGATGATCGTGTCCAATGCGGCGCCGCCTTGAGGCCGCCTTTTTGAACGCTGCCGCCAATCCCGATCGCACTGCGCCCCGCATTTTTGCTTGCGCTCGTATGCGTTGAATTTTCGCCTTTATGAGTGACCGTCATGACCAAGCGCCAATTTAGACCGCTTCCCGTGCCTTCCGTCAGTGTTTCCGGCTATTGGGGCGACTGGCAGGACGCGGTGTGCGACCATACCGCCGCCATTCTTCTCGATCGTTGCGTCGAGGCCGGGATGATCGAGCAGATCAATCCGGAGGCGCCGAGCCCGGGAATCGTCATTCCCATCATCCATTGGCTGGGCACGCCGCAGATGTTCTGGGACAGCGATCTGGGCAAGAGCATCGAGACCATTGCCTATTCGCTCTATCGCAAGCCCAATCCCGCGCTCGAGGCGAGGGCCGATGCCATCATCGACATGTATGCGCGTCTGCAAGACGCGGATGGCTATCTCAATTCCTTCTTCCAGCGCATCCGTCCCGAATGGAAATGGACCAATCTGCGCGATTTTCACGAGCTATATTGCGCCGGCCACATGATCGAGGGGGCGGTGGCCTATTATCAGGCGACCGGAAAGCGCAAATTTCTCGACGTCATGTGCCGTATGGCCGATTACTGCGTGCGTAAATTCGGGCGCGGCCCGGGGCAGATGCGCGGCTATTGCGGCCATGAGGAGATCGAATTGGCGCTGGTGCGGCTGGCTCGTGTCACCGGCAACCAGGACTATATGGAGCTTGCCAAGTTCTTCATTGATGAGCGGGGTCAGGCGCCCAACTTCTTCGTTGAAGAGGCTATTGCGCACAATCGCAGCCCCGGCGGCGTGCAGAAAAAGACCTTCGAATACAATCAGTCCCATCTTCCGGTCCGCGAGCAAACCAAGGTGGTCGGCCATGCGGTGCGGGCGATGTATCTCTATTCGGCGATGGCCGACCTGGCCACCGAATACAATGACGACACGTTGACCGGAGCGCTGGAAACGCTCTGGGCGGATCTCACGCGCAAGCAGATGTATGTGACTGGCGGCATCGGCCCGGCGGAAGCCAATGAAGGCTTTACCGACTATTACGACCTGCCCAATGACAGCGCCTATGCCGAAACCTGCGCTTCGGTTGGCCTGGTGTTCTGGGCCTCGCGCATGCTGGGGCGGCGTCCGGATCGCGAATATGCCGATATCATGGAGCAGGCGCTCTATAATGGGGCCATCACTGGCCTGTCGACCGACGGCAAGACCTTCTTTTACGACAATCCGCTTGAAAGCACCGGCAAGCACCACCGCTGGACCTGGCATGCCTGTCCCTGTTGCCCACCCAATATTGCGCGGCTCGTGACTTCCCTCGGCTCCTATATCTATGGGGTCGCCGATGACGAGATTGCCGTCCATCTCTATGCGCAAAGCGAGGCGCGGGTGGAGCTGGCCAATGGCGCCAGGTTCACGCTGCGGCAGGAAACCGATTATCCCTGGAGCGGCGATGTCGCCATCAGCGTTTCCCCGGAGCAATCTGCGCGTTTCGCCGTGTCGCTGCGTATTCCAGCCTGGGCGCGTGGAGCGACACTCAGCCTTAACGGAATGCAGGTGCCGCTTGAGGCTCTGGAGGGCGGTTACATAAGGCTGGAGCGGGATTGGGCTCCGGGCGACCGCCTGGCCCTGTCATTGCCGCTCGAACCCCGGGCGGTGCGGGCGCATCCCAAGGTTCGGCAGGATGCCGGGCGAACGGCGATCATGCGCGGTCCGCTGGTCTATTGCCTCGAAGGCGTCGACAATGGGGCCGGGCTCAATTCCATTCTGCTCAAGACGGGGCTGGGTGCAGCGCAGACGGCGCCGGTGCCGGATCTGCGCGGGGCGATCGCCATCGAGCTGCCTGTACTGCGCGAACTGGCCGAGGAATGGGGCGATGCGCTCTATGCCGACCGGGCGCCCGCCGTTCGGGAAGATACGGCGCGGCTGGTGCCCTACCACCTTTGGGACAACCGGGCGCCGGGGGAAATGCTGGTCTGGATGCGTCAGGCCTGATGCGGACCTGTTAGTGGCTCGCGCTATCGAGGTCGCCCGCTGGGCGGCCTCTTTGTGTTGAGGGGCTATTGCCAGCGCGTGGCGCCGTTCATGAAATAGCGCTCGAAGAGCGGGCTGGTGGCGGCGCCGATGGCGCGGGCATTGAAGCCCACCGTGCCGGCCTCGATCCGCGGCGCGATCAGACCGCGGATGTCCTGGTTGACGAGATAGCGCCGCGTGCGTTCCACCAGTTCGTGCTTGATCGTATCGGGGAAGGCGCCGTCGATCAGAATGGCCTCGAAATCGATAACCGCGCAGACCGAGAGACTGGCGCGCGCCAGTTCTTGGGCGGTGCGGCCGATCCAGGGTTCGACGAAGCGCGAGAAGCGGCTCCAGTCCTGTGGCAGGTCCCATAATTCCTGCGGATCGTGGCCATGTTCGAGGAGGCGCGCTTCGAGCAGGTGAATCGAGGCGGTATCGATCAATTGCTGGCTTTCGCCCTGCGGGCCAAAACTGCGCAGCGATCCCAGCGCCCCGGCATTGCCCTTGTGGCCCTGGTAGACAGCGTGATTGAGCACGATGCCGCCACCAATAAAGGCACCGATGAAGAAGTAGGCGTAGTCCTGGAACTCCTTGCCCCGGCCATAGACGTGCTCGGCCTGGCAACCGGCGGTTGCGTCGTTGACGACGCTGACCGGTAGATCGGTGATCCCAGCCAGTTCTCGGGCGAAGTCCATATCCTTCCAGGCGGCGAACGCTTGAGAGGGAGCGCCGACCAGTTCGTTCCAGCGCCAGAGCTCGAAGGGTACGCCGATGCCGATGCCGCAGACACGCTGCCGGTCACGGGCCGAGCATTGGGCGAGGATGGTTTCAATGCCCTGCTTGAGGAAGGCGAAGATCGGTTCGGGCAGAGGATATTTGTACGTGATCTGCAGTTGTTGGCGGACGACGCCGCGGAAGTCGGCGAGCAGCAATACGGCGCTGCGGCGGCCGATCTTGCAGCCGAGGGACAAAACCCCGCCATCAGCCAGGCTCATCGGGATCGATGGCTTGCCGACCTTGCCCTTGACGGGCTTGCCGCGTGACAACAGGCCCTCCGCTTCCATCTCGCGCAGAATGATCGAGACGGTCTGCGGCGAGAGGTTGGCCAGGCGTGCGAGATCGCTGCCGGCCATGGCGCCATGGCGTTGCAGAAGCGTCAAAAGCAGGCGTTCGTTGTGATCACGAACTCCACTTTGGTTCACACCGGTACTGACGGTTCTGATGATTGCCGAACTCATGGCCGGCACCATAGTGGGTGGCATGAGGAAGCGGAAGATGGGTACAATCGAATAAATAAATAAAAGTGATTTACATATTGACGGGCGGTTTGGAACTCGCCACGATAACAGGGTGAAAGCACACACAACCGGTCCAAGTCGCGTGGAGGAGCCGCTGCGGCGGGATCGGAAAAGGGAGAACCATCGTGAAGAAGCTGCTGATTGGCACGGCCGTGTGCCTTGCCGCAATGTCGTCCGCCGCGCTCGCTCAGGACGTCACCGCCTGCCTCATCACTAAGACCGATACCAACCCATTCTTCGTCAAGATGAAGGAAGGCGCCGAAGCCAAGGCTGCAGAACTGGGCGTGACCCTCAAGGCCTATGCCGGCAAGGTCGACGGCGACCATGAAACGCAGGTTGCGGCCATCGAAACCTGTATCGCCGATGGCGCCAAGGGCATCCTGATCACTGCCTCGGACACTTCGGCCATCGTGCAGTCGGTGCAGCAGGCCCGTGATGCCGGTCTTGTCGTTATCGCGCTCGATACCCCGCTCACCCCGACCGACGCGGCCGACGCCACCTTTGCCACCGACAACTTCGTTGCCGGCGAGCTGATCGGCAAATGGGCGGCCGGCAAGCTGGGTGCCGATGCCGCCAATGCCAAGATCGCCATGCTCAATCTGGGTATCAGCCAGCCTACAGTCGACGTGCTGCGCAATCAGGGCTTCCTCCAGGGTTTCGGGATCGAACTAGGCGATCCGAACAAGTGGGGTGACGAGACCGATCCGCGCATTGTCGGGCAGGACGTGACCGCTGGTAACGAGGAAGGCGGCCGCAAGGCCATGGAGAACCTCCTGACCAAGGATCCGGCTATCAACGTCGTCTACACGATCAACGAGCCCTCCGCCGCCGGTGCCTATGAGGCGCTGAAATCCTTCGGCCGTGAAAAGGACGTGCTGATCGTTTCCGTCGACGGCGGCTGCCCGGGCGTGGCCAATGTGAAGGATGGCGTCATCGGTGCCACCTCTCAGCAATATCCGCTGCAGATGGCCGCTCTCGGCGTCGAGGCAATCAAGGCCTGGGCTGATGGCGGCACCAAGCCGACCCCGACCGAAGGCAAGGACTTCTTCGATACCGGCGTGACGCTGGTGACCGACGAGCCGGTGGCTGGTCTCGACTCCATCGACACCACCAAGGGTGCCGAACTCTGCTGGGGCTGATCGGCCTTTTCGTCTATACTGATGGCAGGGTCGGGCACGTACCCGACCCTGCCATCGATTGGGAACCGGGGAGGTAGGCCCATGTCGAACCCGTCCGAGGCCGAACAGGGCCTTGTCAAACGCACCGAAAGCGTTGCCAGCTTCGAGCATCAAGTGACGCTGCTCTCGCGCATCCAGCATGCGCTGCATTCCAATCCGGCGCTTGTTCCGTTGATTGTGCTGGTGCTGTCAGTGATTGTCTTCGGCGCCCTTTTGGGAGGCAAGTTTTTCTCGTCCTTCGCCATGACGCTGATCCTGCAACAGGTGGCGATCGTTGGCATCGTGGGGGCGGCGCAGTCGCTGGTCATCCTCACCGCCGGCATCGACCTGTCGGTCGGCGCCATCATGGTGCTGAGCTCGGTGATCATGGGGCAGTTTACCTTCAAGCTGGGCATGCCCCCTGCCGTCGCCATCGCCTGCGGGCTGGTGGTCGGCACCTTTATCGGTTTTATCAATGGCTGGCTGATCGCGCGGGTAAAGCTGCCGCCCTTCATCGTGACGCTGGGCATCTGGCAGATCGCGCTCGCCAGTAACTTCCTCTATTCCGGCAACGAGACCATCCGGGCTCAGGAGATCGAGACCCTGGCGCCGCTGCTGCAGTTCTTCGGCAAGTCCTTTACCCTGGGTGGGGCGGTTTTCACCTATGGGGTGATCTTCTTCATCCTGCTGGTCCTGGTGCTGGCCTATGTGTTGCGCCACACCGCCTGGGGCCGGCACGTCTATGCGGTGGGCGACGATCCGGATGCCGCCGAGCTTTCCGGCGTCAACACCAAGCGCATCCTGATTTCCGTCTACATGCTCTCCGGCCTCATCTGCGCCTTTGCCGGCTGGGTGCTGATCGGGCGCATCGGTTCGGTGTCGCCCACCTCCGGGCAATCGGCCAATATCGAATCCATCACCGCCGTGGTGATCGGGGGCATCTCGCTGTTCGGCGGCCGGGGCTCGATCCTGGGCATGTTCTTCGGGGCGCTGATCGTTGGCGTGTTCTCGCTCGGACTGCGCCTCCTCGGCGCGGATGCACAGTGGACCTATCTGCTGATCGGCGTGCTCATCATCGGTGCCGTTGCGGTGGACCAGTGGATCAGAAAGGTGTCGGCATGACCAATCCTATTCTTTCGGCCCGCGGCCTCAACAAGCGCTATGGGCGGGTGACCGCGCTCGACAATTGCGACTTCGATCTGATGCCGGGCGAAATCCTGGCGGTGATCGGGGACAATGGTGCGGGCAAGTCGTCGCTGATCAAGGCGCTGTCCGGTGCCATCACTCCGGACAGCGGCGATATCTTCCTCGAGGGAGAGAAGGTGGCGTTCACCTCGCCCATCGATGCCCGCAATGCCGGGGTGGAGACGGTGTACCAGACGCTGGCCATGTCGCCGGCCCTGTCGATCGCCGACAACATGTTCATGGGGCGCGAATTGCGCAAGCCCGGCTTCATGGGCACTGTGCTGCGCCAGCTCGATCGGCCGGCCATGGAGCGCATTGCGCGCGAAAAGCTGACCGAACTGGGTCTGATGACCATTCAGAACATCAACCAGGCGGTCGAAACCCTCTCGGGTGGTCAGCGGCAGGGCGTGGCGGTGGCGCGGGCGGCGGCTTTCGGCTCCAAGGTCATCATCCTTGATGAGCCCACCGCTGCATTGGGCGTCAAGGAATCCCGCCGCGTGCTCGACCTGATTCAGGATGTGCGCGCCCGCGGCATTCCGATCATCCTCATCAGCCACAACATGCCGCACGTGTTCGAAGTGGCCAACCGCATCCATGTGCATCGGCTGGGCCGCCGCCTCTGCGTCATCGATCCCAAGGACTACACCATGTCCGACGCGGTGGCCTTCATGACCGGGGCCAAGCTCGCTCCCGGTGCTACAGCGGCCAGCGCTGCCTGATCCGCGAAACGAACGGCTGGGCTGGTCCCGCCGTTCGTTTCGTTTTCGGATTTCGTCATTTCGTCATCGAATTGTCGGGTAAAGGTCACTGCATCGAAAACCGGCTGTCATTTTGCGCTCCTAGATGTCTCGCGCCTCAAGGCGACCCATCGGAGAGACGCTCAAATGACACGTACCCGGCTGCTCGGCGCAGCGACCACCCTTACCGCGCTTGCGCTCGTTACCGCCCCTGCCATGGCCCAGACCAAGTTCGAGTTCTGGTACGGCCTGTCCGGCGATCTCAGCGAGCGTATCCAGGACATGTGCAAGACCTTCAACGAGTCCCAGTCGGACTATGAGATCGTCTGCGTCAGCCAGGACAATTACGACAACAACCTGCAGAACACGATTGCCGCGTTCCGCGCCAACAAGCAGCCGACCGTCACCCAGATCTTCGACGCCGGCACGCTCGACCTGATGTTGTCCGAGGCCTATGTGCCGGTGCGTCAGCTGATGGAAGAAAACGGCTACGACATCGATTGGTCGAATTATTTCGCCGGTGTCGGTTCCTATTATTCCACTTCGACCGGCGAACTGCTGTCGATGCCCTTCAATTCCTCAACCGCGGTGATCTATTACAATACCGATGCGCTGGCCAAGGTCGGCTTTGAGGGCACACCCTCGACCTGGACTGAGGTCGAAGACGTCGCGCGCAAGATGAAGGCCGCCGGCTATGACTGCCCGGTCGCGTTCGACCCGGCCGGTGCCTGGCAGTGGTTCGAGCAGTTCTCCGCCATTCACGACCAGCCGATCGCCACTTTGGGCAATGGCTTTGGTGGCCTCAATGCCGAAATGGCCGTGTCCAAGGGCAAGTTCGTCGACCAGCTGACCTGGATCAAGGCGATGTATGACGAAGGTCTGTTCGTCCTCAAGTCCAAGGATACCGGCGAGACCGCCAACGACGCCTTCGTTAACGGCAAGTGCCAGATCACCTCGTCCTCGATCGCCGATCACGGCACCTTTGGCAAGCAGGCCGCCGAAGGCGTGCACTGGACCGTCGCCATGCTGCCGATGCTGGAAGGCTTCGAGCGCCATAACTCCTTCGTGGGCGGGGCTTCGCTCTGGACCCTCAAGGGCAAGTCGGCCGAGGAATATAAGGGCGCTGCCGCCTTCTACAACTTCCTCGCCACCCCCGAGCAGACCCAGTGGTGGTCGACCGTTACCGGCTATATCCCGGTCACCAATTCCGGTTTCGAGGCCATGAAGGCCGCCGGTTTCTATGACGCCGCTCCCTATAAGGGCCGTGAACTGGCTATCGAATCCCTGACCATGCCGGCCGGTGAAAACACCCGCGGCATTCGTCTGGGCGGCTATGCCTCGATCCGCGCCGAAATGGTCAAGACCATCCAGTCGGTGCTGTTCAACAATACCCCGGTTCCCGAGGCGCTGGCCGATTTCGACGCCAAGGGCAATGAAATGCTGCGCCGCTTCGAGCAGACCTACGCCGGCAAGACGCTCCCGTGATCGCTTGAACGCTTGCATGCGGGCGGCTTTGGCCGCCCGCAGTCCTGTTCCGATCTTTCAGGAGACTTCAGTTGGAACGATCCGCCTATTACCGCAACCGGGTGCTGCCCTGGCTGCTCCTGGCCCCGCAGCTGACCCTGGTGCTGGTGTTCTTCTACTGGCCGACATCGCAGGCGCTTTATTGGGCCTTCACCCTCGAACAGCCCTGGGGTGGTGGCAATAGCTGGGTGGGGTTGCAAAACTTCATCAGCATTTTCGGCGACAAGTCCTATTGGTCCACCGTGCTGCGCTCGGGCCTTTATGCGGCGGTGACGACGGGCATTTCCATGTCCATTGCGCTGGTGCTGGCGTCGTTTGTCGACCGCTCGCTCAAGGGCACGAAGTTCTTCCAGTCCGTCTATGTCTGGCCCTATGCCATTGCAGCGCCGGCGGCCGGGGTCGCCTTCCGCTTTATCTTTGCCCCCGAATCCGGGCTGATCGGCGCGCTCAACACCATCTGGCCGGGCCTTTGGAATCCGGCGATCAATGGCGGCCAGGCGCTGCTGATGGTCATGGTGTGCCATGCCTGGCTCGGTATCGGCTACAACTTCATCTTCTTCCTCGCCGCCCTGCAGATGATCCCGCGCTCGATCAGCGAGGCCGGGGCCATGGATGGTGCACGACCGGTGCGGCGCCTTTTGGACCTGCAGCTGCCGCTGATCGCGCCGACCGTCTTTTTCCTCATGATCATGAACCTGATCTCGAGCTTCACCGACAGTTTCGGGCTCATCGACGTGATGACTGAAGGCGGTCCGTTCGGGCAGACCGAGGTGATGGTCTACAAGATCTATTTCGACGGCTTCAAAACGCTCGATTACTCCGGCGCTGCGGCTCAGTCGATCGTCCTCATGCTCATCGTCATCGCGCTGACCTTCGTCCAGTTCAAATGGGTCGAACGGCGCGTCCATTACAATTGAGGCGTCAGAGATGATCGAACGCTCCCCCATTTTCGACGCCGTCACTTACCTGGCCATGGCCATCGGGGCCTTTCTCGTGGTCGTGCCGTTCTGGATCACGCTGGTCGCCGGCAGCCAGTCGCTGCAGGAAGTGAGCCAGGTGCCCATCAACCTGCTGCCATCGTCCCACCTCTGGGAGAATTTGCAGGTGGCCTGGGCGCGGGCCGATCTCGGGCCCAAGATGATCAACAGCTTCATCGTCGCCGTCGGGGTGACGGTAGGCAAGATCGTGCTGGCCTCGCTCTCGGCCTTTGCCATCGTCTTCTTCAACTTCCGCGGGCGGATGATCAGTTTCTGGCTGATCTTCATCACCCTGATGCTGCCGCTCGAAGTGCGTATCGTGCCCACCTATGCCATCGCTGCGAACGCCTTCCTGCCGTTCCAGGTGATCCTCGATACGCTTGGCATCACCGGGCTGGTCGAGGCGGTGTCGAGCGTGCGCATCAGCCTCGAATGGAACCTGCTCAATTCATATACCGGCCTCATCCTGCCGCTGGTCGCCACAGCCACCGGCACCTTCCTCTATCGCCAGTTCTTCATGACCATTCCAGATGAGCTGGTCGAGGCCTCCAAGATGGACGGTGCCAGCCCCGTCCGCTTCTTCTTCGATGTGCTGCTGCCCTTGAGCCGCACCAATATGCTGGCGCTGGCCACCATCATGTTCGTGTCGAGCTGGAACCAGTATCTCTGGCCACTGCTGATCACCACCGATCGTGCCACCTACGGCACCGTGGTCATGCAGCTCAAGGCGCTGATCCCAGCCCAAAACGGCACGCCGGACTGGAATGTCACCATGGCCGGCGCCCTCATCATCATGCTGCCGCCGCTTCTGGTCGTTGCTTTCATGCAGCGCTGGTTCGTGCGCGGCCTCATTACCCGAGACAAGTGAGTATCCCATGGCTGCCATCAGCTTCACCGATGTGCGCAAGCGCTATCAGAAAAACGACGTGATCCATGGCGTGAATGTGGAGATCGAAACCGGCGAATTCGTCGTCATCCTCGGCCCTTCGGGTTGCGGCAAGTCCACCCTGCTGCGGATGATCGCGGGGCTCGAGGCGATCTCCGCGGGAACCATCGCCATTGATGGCCGGGTGGTCAACGCGCTCGAGCCGCGCGAACGTGGCTGCGCCATGGTGTTCCAGAACTATGCGCTTTATCCGCATATGAGCGTGCGCCAGAATATCGGCTATGCGCTCAAGGTCGCTGGCATGAAACGCGCCGAGCGGGACGCCAAGGTGCTCAAGGTCGCCAAGTCGGTGAGTCTGGAGCCCTATCTCGACCGCAAGCCGGGCGAATTGTCCGGCGGGCAGCGCCAGCGTGTCGCCATGGCCCGCGCCATGGTGCGCGAGCCCAAGGTGTTCCTGTTCGACGAGCCCTTCTCCAACCTCGATGCCAAGCTGCGCGTCGCCATGCGGGCGGAAGTGCGCAGCCTGCACCGGAGCCTGGGCGTTACCTCGGTCTTCGTCACCCACGACCAGACGGAGGCCATGACCCTGGCCGACCGGCTGATCGTCATGAATGCGGGTATTGTCGAACAGGTTGGCACGCCTTCGGAGGTCTATCACCGTCCGGCAAGCCTGTTCGTCGCCGACTTCATCGGTTCGCCTGCCATGAACCTGATCCGGGGATTTTTCGGCGCGGACGGCTATTTCCGCCATGGCCAGGCGGGCATGATCCGCCTGCCGACCCTGGCGCCACATCATGTGAGCCGGGAAGTCTCGATCGGCATCCGCCCCGAACTGGTGCGTCGCGTCGATGCCGGCCACAAGGACGCCATTTCGGCAGTTGTGGACTATACCGAGGAGCTCGGCGCATCCCGCCTGATCTATGCCCGCGCCGATGGCAGCCCGATCATCGCCGTCGATGCCGCGAAGGATCCGCTCACCACCGGCATGCCGGTGCACCTCGCCTTTGCCGAGGACGACATTCACGTCTTCAGCCACGATACCGGCCGCCGCATCGATGCGCCGCGCCAGACCCAGTCCCTACACATTCCCCTCAATGCCTGACTAAGGAGCCCCAAACATGGGCAATATCATCGGAACCGGTTTCAACGTGTCGTCGGCTGATGGCGAAATCGAGAGCATGCACGAAGATCTGCGGGCGCTGGCGGAGATAGGCGTCGACACCGTCGAGCTCGGCATCACCGGCGTCGACATCATGGCCGGCGGTCGCATCATTCCCGAACGCATGCAGCGTCTGCTTTCCAGCACCAGCCAGTTCGATTTCCGCTACACTGTCCATGGCCTGGTCTCTTCCAACTTCATGGACCCGGTGACGCAGCGTTACCAGCTCGACGCTGCCAAGGCGCTGGTTGAACTCTGCGACCGCGTCGGCGCCCGAGTGCTGGTGCAGCATGGCGGCAACCTGCGCGCCGACCAGATCGACGAACGTGCCGGCGCGGATGCGCGGGAACGCGAAGCGCTGACCGAACTGGCCGAATTTGCTCGTCCCTATGGCGTACATATTGCGCTCGAGAACATCTTTACCACCGAGCCGGGCCAGTATCGCCAGACCCCGGCGCAGGTGGCCGAGACGGTCAAGGCCGTCAACCACCCCAATGTGGTGGCGCTGATCGACTTCAGCCACGCCTATATCGAAAGCACCTATCGCGGCCTCGATTTCTTCGCCGAGATTGCCGCCATGGCTCCGGTCACCGGACATCTGCATGTTCACGACAGCTTCGGTCGTCCGCAGGGGTTCTTCCGCGGCTACCACGTGCAGGAAAACACCGCGCTGGGCATTGGCGATCTGCATATGCCGCTGGGATGGGGTGATATCGATTGGGAGCGCATTTTCTCCGAACTCACCTTCTTGCCCGATACGGTGCTGATGATGGAAATCGGCCGCCGCTATCGTGCCGAACAGCCGGCAAGCCTTGAGCGCGCCCGGGCCCTGGCCGGTCTGCAGCCAATGATGCAGGCGGCGCAGTAACCGCTGCGTTTTACGATCTCAGTGCGGGGGCAGGCTGCTGACGCGGCCCGCCCTTTGCCTTTCCTGTCCGCTGTGCCAAGAGAGGCGTGAATAGATCCACGCACGGGACGCAGCATGGCAGGCGCCAGAATCGGCATTATCGGAGGCGGCCCGGCCGGGCTGATGGCGGCGGAGGCCGCGGCCGAGCAGGGCGCCGAGGTGGTGGTGTTCGACGCGATGCCGACCCTTGGTCGCAAGCTGCTGATGGCCGGCAAGTCGGGTCTCAACATCACCCATTCCGAGGCCGAACCGGCATTCACCGGCCGCTATGGTGCCGCCAGTGCGCGGCTGTCGACGGCGCTTGCGGCGTTCGGCGGCCCCGCCTTGCGCGTCTGGTGTGAGGGGCTGGGGATCAAGACTTTTGTCGGATCATCAGGGCGGGTGTTTCCCGAGGTGATGAAGGCGTCGCCGCTGTTGCGGGGGTGGCTGGCCAGGCTGGCGGGGCAGGGCGTGAGCTTCAGATCCCGGCATCGTTGGGTGGGGTTCGACGGCGATGCCGTTGTCTTCGAAACGTCCGAAGGGCGGCAGGTCGAGCGCTTTGATGCGCTGGTCCTGGCACTGGGCGGCGCGAGTTGGCCGCGACTGGGCTCAGATGGACGCTGGACCGGCATTCTCGCCGACAGTGGCGTGTCGCTGACGCCGTTCCGCCCCGCCAATTGCGCCTTCGAGCGCGCTTGGAGCTCGATTTTCATTGAGCGTTTTGCCGGGGAGCCGATCAAGCCGGTGGTCGCCACCAGCGCCATCGGCAGCGTGCCGGGGGAATTCGTGATCAGCCGCTGGGGCGTCGAGGGCAGCCTCGTCTATGCCCATGCGGCGGCGCTGCGCGATGCTATCGCGTGGGACGGCGCTGCGACCCTGACACTCGATCTGGTGCCGGGGCGCGATGTCGAGCGACTGGCGCGTGATCTTTCCCGACAGCCCGCCAAGGCCAGCTTTGCCAACCGCTTGCGCAAGGGGGCGGGGCTTGATGCTGTCAAGGCTGGCCTCTTGCGCGAAGTGGCGCCTGAGGCAGCCAGCCTGCCGCCCGAGGCCCTGGCCAACCTGATCAAAGCGCTGCCGCTGGTGCTGGCGTCGACACGGCCGATGGAAGAGGCGATTTCCGTTGCTGGCGGCGTCGACCTTGCCGGTATCGACGAAAATTTCATGCTTCGACAAATGCCGGGCGTGTTCGTCGCCGGGGAAATGCTGGATTGGGAAGCGCCGACCGGCGGCTATCTGCTCACGGCGTGCTTCGCCACCGGCCGCGCGGCAGGGCTGGCGGCGGCGCGCTATGCTCAAGGTTGGCGCTGTTCGGGCGCCAGCCCTCGGACGTGCCGAGGGCAGAAGTGAACGGTGTCAGCGCGGCGCGCGCTTGGCCAGAATGCGCTGCAGGGTGCGGCGGTGCATGTTGAGCCGGCGCGCGGTTTCCGAAACATTGCGGTCACAAAGTTCGTAGACGCGCTGGATATGCTCCCAGCGGACCCGGTCGGCCGACATCGGATTTTCCGGCGGCTCCGGCTTGTCTTCGCCCGTGGCCAGCAGCGCGTTGATGACGTCGTCGGCGTCAGCTGGCTTGCTGAGATAATCCATGGCGCCCAGCTTGACTGCGGTCACCGCGGTGGCGATGTTGCCATAGCCGGTGAGGACAACGGCGCGCGCCTCGGGGCGCTTCTGGTGCAGGGCCGAGACCACGTCGAGGCCATTGCCGTCTTCCAGGCGCAGATCCACCACCGCATAAGCAGGGGGACGTTCGCTGACGGCCGCCAAGCCTGCCGCCACTGTGCCGGCGATACGCACTTCAAAGCCGCGGCGCGCCATGGCGCGCTCGAGGCGGGTCAGAAAGGCCGCGTCGTCGTCGACGAGCAGGAGGCTCGGATCGGCAGCCAGAAGATCTTCGATCGTACTCATGGCTTCTCCATATGCTGTTGCCGGCTCTACGTCAAAACGCGACTGTCGGATTGTGCGGCAAAAGCGCTGCGGGGCCAGGTGATGGTTACCCGCGCATGGCCCGCGGGCTGGTCATTGTCGAATTTGAGCCGCGCGCCGGTGCGCTCGAGCAGAGTTTTGGCGATGAAGATGCCGAGCCCCAGGCCGCCGGGCTTGTGAGAATCGCTGCCCGCCGGGTCGCGTGGGCGGCTGGTGAGATAGGGCTCGCCCAGCCGCGCGATAAGCTCGGGGGCAAAGCCCGGACCATCGTCGGTGATCGAGACGCTGATAGTGCTCTGGTCCCAGCCACTTTCGATGCGGACCGTCTGGCGGGCGAAATCGGTGGCGTTCTCGATGAGATTTCCCAGTCCATAGAGCAAGCCGACGCTGCGCGGCAGCACCGGTGGCAGGCCGGCGGCCTTTTCCGAATAAAAGAGAATGACCTTGCCGCGCCCCTCATGCGGGCGCGCCACTTCGGCCAGGATATCGGTCAAGGGTGCCTCGGCAAAGGGGTCGGCCGGGTCGCTGCCCAGATTGCGCAGCTTGGCGAGAATGGCGCGGCAGCGCGCGGTCTGTGCGATGATGAGTTCGACGTCCTCGGCCAGCGGGCTGCCTTCCTCGGCTTCGGCGCGCATTTCCTTGGCAGCCAGCGCAATGGTGGAAAGCGGCGTGCCCAGTTCATGTGCTGCGGCGGCAGCGAGGCCATCGAGGGCCGAAAGCTGCTCCTTGCGCGACAGCGCCAGTTCGGTGGCCGCTAGCGCGTCGGCGATCTGGCGCGAATCATGGGCCACGCGATTGGTATAGGCGGAGATGAAGACCACGCCGCAGATGATCGACACCCAGATGCCGATGACATAGATGCGGTTGAAGACGATGATCTCGCCGGGAGCCCAGGGCAGGGGCAGGTGCAGCACCGATATAAGGGAGGCAATGGTCGCCGCGAGGACGGCGATCAGCAGTGCCTGGCGTTGCGGCAGTGTTGTCGCCGAAACTGAAACCGGCGCCAGCAGCAGCAGCGAGAATGGATTTTGTAGACCCCCGGTCAGCGCCAGAAGGCCACCGAGTTGGCAGAGGTCGAAGGCCAGCAACAGGGCGGCGAAGCGCGCGGAGAGGCGCAGCGAATTGCCATGGCGCAGCACTAAACCAATATTGAGTGCGGCCGAGAGGGCGATCAGCGCCAGGCACTGCCAGAGAGGCAATGGAAAGCCCAGGCCCCATTGCACGAATAGCACGCCGATGGTTTGCCCGGCGACAGCCAGCCAACGCAGCAGCACCAGCGATTGCAACCGTAGGGGACGCCAGCCGGGCGGGCGGGCGAGATCGGGTTGATCGGTCAATATGGCCTCCCACTCGGCTCAACGGGCCGGCGCATAGGAAATGCCGGGGCCCATTTCAAGTCAAAAAACTCCATAGGCACAGGCTTGATCCCACCCCCTTGAGAACCACCTATCAAGCATCGTGACTGGGAGACGAAACGACATGAACACAGCACTTATCAAACCGCAATGGTCCCCTCTGACCATCGCTCTTATGGTCATCGGCTTCATCCTGTTCTGGCCGCTGGGCTTGGCAATGCTCGCCTACATCCTGTGGGGCGAGAAATTTGGTGGCTCTGCCGAAAAGGCGCAGGCCTACTGGAACAAGGGATGCAGCTATATGCGCAACAACAAGCACCAGGGCTTCGGCCCGACGCGCCACACCTCGTCCGGCAATGCCGCGTTCGACGACTACCGCGCCGAACAGATGCGTCGTCTCGAGGAAGAGCGTGCGCGGCTCGATGCCGAAATCGACGCCTTCCACGAATATATGGCCAACCTCAACAAGGCCAAGGATCGTGAAGAGTTCGACCGCTTCATGAGCGAGCGTCGCGGCAATCGCCAGGGTTATGGCGACAATGGCGAGCAGAACAACAATTGGGGCCATAACGGCTAAGCCGGCCCCAATTTCTCCGACCTCCTCCTGACGAATGACTGGCGCCCCCAAAAGGGGCGCCTTTTTTGTCAGAGGCCGAAAACCAGGATGGCGATGAGCCCGGCGCCACCCACCAGGATGCGCCACCAGGCGAAGGGGGCGAAGCCATGTCGTGACACGAAATCGAGCAGGTATTTGACTACCAGGGCGCCGACCACGAAGGAGGCGGCGAAGCCGATGGCGATGTTGAGCCCTAGGCTCATGTCGATCAGCTCGCGGCTTTTATAGAGATCATAGCCGAAGGCGCCGATCATGATCGGCAGGGCGACAAAGAAGGTGAACTCGGCCGCCGAACGTTTGGAGGCGCCGAATAGCATGGCGCCCACGACGGTGGAGCCGGAGCGCGACACGCCTGGGATGAGGCTGAGCACCTGAAACAGGCCGACGACCAGCGCCAGATACCATGGGAACTGATAGATATCGTCGTAGCGCACCGTCTTGGGCATGCGGTCCACCGCGAGAAGAACGATGCCGCCGATCAAGAGGGAAATGCAGATCACCAAGGGCGATTCATAGATCACCTGCTGGATGTATTCGCGGAACAGAACGCCGATGATTACCGCAGGAATACAGGCGATGATTACCGCGACCGCAAAGTGCCAGGCATAGGCTTTGCCGGTCAGCGCGTCGCGGATCAGCACGCCCAATTTGGCGAAATAGATGGTCAGAACCGCCAGGATCGCCCCAAGCTGGATCAGCACGATAAAGGTGGCCGGCTGGCTGAGGCCGAAGAAATGACCGGCCAGCAGCAGGTGCCCGGTGGAGCTGACTGGAAGGAATTCGGTAAGCCCTTCGATAATTCCCAGCACCAGCGGCACAAAAAGACCTTGATCGACGTTCATCTGATCCCCTAACTCGTTTTTTCGGATCGCATTGCCACCTGCTCTTAGTCCTGTTCGCAATGGGCGCCAAGGCGGCGGCGATCAACAGCCAGCAGAGCGTCATTTCATGCCAACACTCGTGCATTATCCCCTTGATCCGGCGTCTCGCCTCATTCGGCTGATGTGTGCCGAATATGGCGTGCCCCTGGATGTCGAGGAGGTGCGTCCCTGGTTGCGCGACGAAAATCTGCTGGAGCTCAATCCGGCCGCGACCTTGCCGATCCTGTTCGGCGACGCCGACACGCCGATAGTAGGGATCATGGCCTCGATCCATGCGGTGGAAGATTTTTACACGCCGACTGCCGTGCAGGGCCTGTTCCCCGCCGACCCCTATGTGCGCGCCGAGATGTGGCGGCTGGTCGAATGGGTGCTGATCAAGCTCAATGATGAAGTGACGCGCTATCTGCTCGAGGAAAAGATTGCCAAGCGCGACCAGCGCGGCGCCACCCCGGAGCCGTCGGTGCTGCGCGCGGCCAAGGCCAATCTGGGCGAGCACATGCTCTATTTCAACTGGCTCCTCGCCAGTCGCAACTGGCTGGCGGGTGACGATATGAGCCTCGCCGATTTTGCGCTTGCCGCCCATCTTTCGACGCTGGACTATATGGGTGATATCGACTGGTCAAAGTCGCCGGAGAGCCGGGACTGGTATGCCCGGCTCAAGTCGCGCCCGGCCTTTCGCACCCTGCTCAACGACCGCGTCGTAGCCATGCCGCCGTCCAAGGGCTATGCAGACCTGGATTTCTGATCGTCTGCAATATGTCCCCTACACCGGCTCGTCACCCTCGGGCCTGACCCGAGGGCGTTTGCGATGATGGAAAAGCCTTCCGGCCAAGCCTGAGAATGACGATCTGGGAGTGTGAAGGTTGCGCGTTCCCTTGCTTGATCCGCAAAAACTGATCGCCGAGGTCAGGGCCCGTGCCGAAGCCTTGGGCTTTGACGCCTTCGGCATTGCGCGCGCCGATGCCCGGCCCGATCTGCCGGAGAAACTTGCTCATGCGCTGGCCGAGGGCTGGCACGCCGACATGGAATGGATGGCCGAGACCGAGGAAAGGCGCGGCGACCCGCGTCGACTTTGGGCGGAAGCGCGCTCGGTGATCCTTCTGGGCGTCAATTATGGGCCAGAAACTGACCCGATGGCGCTGCTTGCGGAAAAGAATATCGGCATCATTTCGGCCTATGCCCGCAATCGCGACTATCATGACATCATCAAGGGTCGGCTCAAGGAGCTCGCCGGGCTGATGGCGCGGCGTCTGGGTTCCGATGTCAAAGTGTTCGTCGATACCGCGCCGCTGATGGAAAAGCCTCTCGCAGAGGCCGCGGGGCTGGGCTGGCAGGGCAAGCATTCCGTGCTGGTCAGCCGGCAGTTCGGTTCCTGGCTGTTTCTGGGCGCCATTCTGACCGATGCAGAACTGCCCCCTGACACGCCTGGCGCCGAAAGCTGCGGCTCTTGCACGCGTTGCCTCGATATCTGCCCAACCGATGCCTTTCCCGCTCCCTTCCGGCTGGATGCGCGAAAGTGCCTCGCCTATTATTCGGTCGAGCACAAAGGGCCCATTCCGCGTGAATTTCGTGTGGCCATGGGCAATCGTGTTTATGGTTGCGATGATTGTCTGGCCGTATGCCCATGGAACAAATTTGCCAGCGTCAGCCGCGAAGCCAAATTGCGCAGCCGGGCCGAATTCGAACGACCAGCACTTGCCGATCTGGTGCTGCTGGACGATGCCGGCTTTCGCGAGCTGTTTTCGGGCTCGCCGGTCAAGCGCATCGGTCACGCCCGGTTCCTGCGCAATGTGCTGATCTGCCTCGGCAATTCGGACAATGCCGCGCATTTGCCTGCCATTCTCACGCGGATGGACGATGCTTCGCCCCTGGTACGGGGTGCCGCGATCTGGGCACTGCGCCGGCTCGACCCGCAAGGGGCCGATGCGGTAAGGCAGGAGCGGTTGGCGCAGGAAAGCGACGCCGACGTGCGCGAAGAATGGAACGGAGCGGTGTGATGGCGACCTTGTTTTTCGGCCTTGGTTTTTCCTCGCAGGCCAGCGCCAGAGCCATGCGCGCTTCTGGCGGTTTCGCGCCGATCTACGGCACGGTGCGGACACCGGAAAAAGCCATAGCGCTGACCGGGGAAGGGGTCACCGGGCTGGTGTTCGATGGCACCCAGGCCTCGCGTGAGGTGAGTGAGGTATTGCGGGGCGGCACGGTTGGTCATGTGGTGCTCTCCATCGCGCCCGATGCCGATGGCGATCCCGTGTTGCGCGAGCATCGCGCCGATCTCGATGCGGATAGCGCGCTGGAATGGCTCTGCTATTATTCGACGGTCGGGGTCTATGGCGATTTTGGCGGCGCGTGGATCGACGAGAGTGCTGAACTGGTGCCGCGCAATATGCGCTCGGATTATCGTGTCGTGGCCGAGCAGCAGTGGCGTGACTATGCCGCCGAACGCGGTGTGCCGCTTTGCATCCTGCGTTTGGCAGGGATTTACGGACCGGGGCGCTCGAGCTTCGACAAGCTTCGAGACCGAACGGCGCGGCGGATCATCAAGCCGGGACAGGTGTTCAACCGCATCCATGTCGAGGATATCGCCCGCGTCACCATGCTGGCAGCGCAGAAGCACCTCGCTGGAACTTTCAACATGGCCGATGACGAACCGGCGCCGCCCCAGGACGTAATCGCCTATGCTGCCGACTTGATCGGGATGGATGTGCCGCCCGACCTGCCCTTCGAGACGGCGGAGATGACGCCGATGCAGAAGAGCTTTTACCGCGACAATAAGCGGGTTTCCAACCGCGCCATCAAGACGGCCCTGGGCATTGAAATGCTCTATCCCAACTATCGCGCCGGCCTTGCCCAGATACTGGAGAGTGAACAATGAGCCTCACGCCCGCCAAATCAGCACCCCAGCGCGTCGTGCTGGATGGTCGCTATGTGCGGCTGGAACCCATCGAGGATCGGCACGCCGCCGATCTTTATGCCGTCTCGAGCCTGCCGGGTGGGCCGGAGCGCTATCGCTGGCTTTTTAGCGACGCCCCGGCATCCCTGGCCGAGATGAAGGCGCGGATCGAACAGGTCAATGCCGGGGCGGACCGGTTCGTGGCCATCATCGACAAGTCCAGCGGCAAGGCTGTGGGCCAGCAGGCCTGGATGCGTATTCGTCCCGAACATGGCTCGATCGAAATCGGCGGGGTCTATTGGGGCCTGCCAATGTCACGCACCCGCATGGCCACCGAAGCGCTGTATCTGTTTGCGCGTCACGCCTTCGATGATCTCGGCTATCGCCGGTTCGAGTGGAAATGCAATGTCCGCAACGAACCGTCCAAGGCGGCGGCGACGCGTTTCGGCTTCGTGTTCGAGGGCATTTTCCGCCAGGATATGATCCTCAAGGGCGAGAGCCGCGACACGGCATGGTTCTCCATCCTGGATGGCGAATGGCCCGCACTGCGCGCCGAATATGAGCGCTGGCTATCGCCAGAGAATTTTGACGCAGCGGGGCAGCAGAAGACCAAGCTGGCGATAAGGCAATAGGCCGCTATTGCGCTGCTAAACCAGCTCCAGGACCGCTTTGCGCAACACTGCAAGGTCTTCCTCGCGGCTCAGACGGTGGTCGCCATCTGGGATGCGGGTGAGTGTGGCAGGATCGTGCAGCAGATGGGTCAGGAGCTTTTCGGCATGGGCAGGCGGAACGTCCGGGTCCTTGCCGCCCTGCAGGATGTGGATGGGACAGCCGGTTTCGATGACGCTGCCGAAAAGGCTGTGGTTGGCGCCATCGGCGATCAGTCCGGCGGTGTAGCGATAGGGGCCGTCGCCATAGGCACTTTCTCGGTCAAAATAGCCCACTTGCTCGAAATCGGCCTGCTGCTTTGCGGACATGCGGGCAGGGATCAGGGTCGATGTGGCGTCAACGGCCGGGGCGATCAGCACCAGGCCCTTGAGTGGGGTGCCGCGCGCCAATTGCCGGCGGGCGAGGAGTAGCGCGATCCAGCCGCCCATGGATGAACCGCAGACGATCTGCGGGCCCGCAGTCGTTGCGAACACGGCCTCTGCTTCTTCCAGCCAGCGGCTGATGGTGCCGTCATCGAAGGCGCCGCCCGACGCCCCATGGCCGGAATAGTCGAAGCGGGTGACGGCAAGACCCCGTTCCGCCCCCAGAGCATCGAGCGCCTTGGCCTTGGCGCCACCCATGACCGAGCGGAAGCCATTGAGCCAGAAGAGGCCAGGCGTCGCGCCCAGGCGTTGTTCTACGGCAATGCTGCGCGCCGCCAGTCCACTGCCCAATTCTATGGAAAATCGCTTGATGGAACTCATGAGGAGCGCGTGACATTTCCCTTGCGAAGCAAGACAGGGTATAAGGGGCGCAAGACCTCAGAAAATCGCTGATTGCGCCAGTTGACTTCTGCTGCCGCTACCACGATTTTAAGGCCGATTTCACCCCCTGGCACAATAGCATAAGGAAAGCTTGCCATTCGCCGTCCCATGAGACCCGTGGCGCCCCAGAAAGATGGGCCGCTTGCCAACGAGGATATTACCAGCCCCGACGTTCAGCTGATCGATGCTGAAGGGGAAAACCGGGGCATCGTACGCACCCGCGAGGCGCTGGCCGAAGCGCAGGAACAAGGTCTTGATCTTGTCCTGATCGCCGCCAATTCCAATCCGCCCGTGGCCAAGATGCTCGATCTTGGGCGTTACAAATATGCGGCGCAGAAGAAGGCCGCCGAAGCGCGCAAGAAGCAGAAGGTGATCGAGGTCAAGGAAGTTCAGCTCCGGCCGAACATCGATGACCATGACTACCAGACCAAAATGAAGGCCGTGCAGCGTTTTCTGGACGAAGGCGACCGCGTCAAGGTCACCATGCGTTTCCGTGGCCGCGAAATGGCCCACCAGGATTTGGGCATGCAGCTTCTGATCAAGGTCAAGGAGCAGACCGAGGCCATTGCCAAGGTCGAGAGCCAGCCGCGCTCCGAAGGCCGCCAGATGGTGATGGTGCTGGCGCCCAAGTGAGCCGCCAGGCATTCAGATTTTGAAAAAGCGGGTCTGCGGGCCCGCTTTTTTATTGGTTGTTTCCGGGTTGGTGTCTCAGCGCCGTTCCTCTATTGTTCTCGCATCTGCAAGGGGAATCAATCGTGGCAAAGCCTGCGCCTGTTTTGTCGAAAGCTGCGGCCCGTGCGCTCTGGTTGCGTGCGCAAAGGCTGGACGAGGCTGCGCCCTTCGGTGCGGGTCCGCAGGCAACGCTTAAGGCCATCGCGCATCTGGGCTATGTGCAGATCGACACCATCAACGTCATCGAACGGTGTCACCACCATATCCTGTTTTCCCGCATTCCCGACTATGCGCGCGCCGATCTGGGCCAGCTGCAATCGGCGGAAAAGTCGATCTTCGAATATTGGACGCATGCGCTGAGCTACGTGCCGGTCGAGGATTTGCCGTTCTTCGTGCCGGCGATGAAGGCCTATCGCACCAATCCGAGCGCCTGGTTCGGTTCGGTGACCAAGACGGAGGTTGCGGCGATGAAGAAGCGCCTGCGCGAGCAGGGGCCGCTTTCCATCCGCGATATCGACGATGACGAGCTGGTCGACAAGACCCATCTCTGGGCCAGCCGCAAACCCTCCAAGCGCGTGCTGCAACTGATGTTCTATCAGGGTCTGGTGGCGATCTCGGGGCGCGACGGCATGCTCAAGACCTATGACCTGGTGGAGCGGCATTTCGGCTGGGAGACGAGCCCCAAGGCGGCCACCGAGCGGCAGGTGACAAACTATCTGCTCGATCGGGCGCTGCGCAGTCAGGGCGTCGTCAGTCTTGATTCCATCTGTCATCTCAATGCCCGCGCCAAGACGGCAGTGCGCGAAGTCATCGAGGCCCGGGTGAAGCGGCGGCAATTGGTGGCGGTGTCGCTGGACGGTGTCGAGACCGTGTCGCACTGGACCACGCCAGCGGCGCTCGAGGCGCCGCCGCTGCAGGCGAGCGGGCGCGTGCACATCCTCTCGCCCTTCGATCCGCTTATTATCCAGCGCAAGCGTCTCAAGCAGTTCTTCGATTACGACCACATCTTCGAGGCCTATGTGCCGGCGGCCAAGCGCCGCTATGGCTATTTCGCCCTGCCGGTCGTCGTCGATGATCGCGTCGTTGCTGCAATCGATCTCAAGACCGATCGGCAGGCGGGCAAGGTGCTGGTGCAGAAATGGAGCTGGCTCGAAGAGGTCGGGCAGGAGACCAGGATTGCCATCGATAGCGAACTTAACCGCTTCGAGCGCTTTCAACTGGACGCCTGAGGCGCGGGGCGGCTTTCCTTTGCGCGGCGGCGCGCGCTACAACCTCGGGGCGACGTGGGGATTGCAATGGCGACTTATACTGATATTGCGCGGCGGGTTTACAACCATACCTTCAAGCTCGACCCGATCGTGCGGAGCCTGCTCGACACCGATTTTTACAAACTGTTGATGCTGCAGATGATCTGGGGGCTCTATCCCAAGGTCGAAGCGACGTTCAGCCTGATCAATCGCACCAGATCTGTGCGACTGGCCGAAGAGATCGATATCGACGAATTGCGGGCCCAGCTCGACCATTGTCGCAGCCTGCGCTTTTCGAAGAAGGAAATGATCTGGCTGGCCGGCAACACCTTCTACGGCTCCAAGCAGATCTTCCAGCCCGGCTTCCTGCGCTGGCTGGAGAATTTCCAACTGCCCGAATACCGGCTGGAAAAGCGCGATGGCCAGTTCATCCTCGAATTCCCCGGGCTCTGGGTGGAAACGACGATGTGGGAAATTCCGGCACTGGCGATCATCAACGAGTTGCGTTCGCGCGCGGCGCTCAAGCACTACGGTCCCTTCGCGCTCGACGTGCTCTATGCGCGCGCCAAGGCCAAGATGTGGGAGAAGGTGGAAAGGCTGCAAAAGCTGCCTGACCTCAAGATTTCCGATTTCGGAACACGGCGGCGGCATTCCTTCCTCTGGCAACGCTGGTGCGTCGAGGCTCTGAAGGAAGGGATCGGCGAGAACTTCACCGGCACGTCCAATGTCAAGCTGGCCATGGATACCGATCTGGAGGCCTTGGGCACTAATGCCCATGAGCTGCCGATGGTGTTGGCGGCGCTGGCGCGGTCAGACGAGGAGCTGCGCGAAGCGCCCTACCGCGTATTGCAGGACTGGAAGAGCTATTATGGTGGCAATCTCCTGATCGTGCTGCCCGACGCCTTCGGCACGGATGCCTTCCTGCGCGACGCGCCGGACTGGGTCGCCGACTGGACCGGCTTCCGTCCGGACAGCGCGCCGGCCATCGAGGGCGGCGAAAAGATCATCGATTTCTGGCGGGCGCGCGGTCGCGATCCGCAGGAGAAGCTGCTGATCTTTTCAGATGGGCTCGACGTCGACATGATCGAGGAAGCCTATCTGCATTTCGACGGCAAGGTGCGGATGAGTTTCGGGTGGGGCACCAATCTGACCAATGATTTCGAGGATTGTGCGCCTGGCCCCAATCCGGGCCTCAAGCCGATTTCCATTGTCGCCAAGGTCAGTGAGGCCAATGGTCGCCCGGCGGTAAAGCTCTCGGACAATCCAGCGAAGGCCACCGGCGACACGTCCGAAATCGAGCGCTATATCAGGGTGTTCGGCGACAATGGACGGGTGGAGCACGCCGTCCGGGTGTAGAGTGTTCTGCCGGCCGCGACAGGGCGTTGCGCCCTGCTTTTTTCAGGTGAAGCCGGCAGACTTTTTGCGTCTCGTCGCACCCAAGATCGTGGAAAGTCTGATTGGCGCCTCATTTCGCCCGCCTTGCCGGCTCAAACGGGCGGGCTGATTTGTCTTTTGTTTTCGCCTGTGGAGAACCCTCTGGCGGTGTCGCGGGTTAACGACCCGTGAACTTCCGCGGACCACTGTGTCCATTGGGGGCTCCACTGGAGCCAAGTATGCCTATTGAACTCATCGATATTGCCGTGGCTGAACGCCATGCCCACCCCAGCCTCTCGGACCGGATCACTGGAAAAGTCAGGGCGGTGCTGAGCGAAACCATAGGCGGCCGCGACCAGCAGCATGAAATACTCGTCCCGGTGTGGACCGACCGCAATGCAGCAATGACCGATGAGGATGTCGACCTGGCGCTATTGGTCAAGGCTGCCGATATCGTTGGGCGACTGAAGCAGCGGCTGGCGCCACCTCAAGACGAGGCCTGAGCCTTGCCTATTGGCCCTGGCGGGCCAGTTCTTCGAAATAGCGCCGTTGGGTGTCCGAAAGGCCGGCGGTGCGGCGGGCCATCTCTGGGGACGTCGTCTGCGCCACCGGGGCGTGGTAGCGATAGGCCGGAGCGGAGGCGAAATGGGCCGCGCGTTCTTCGAGGCGCCGGGCCGCGCGTTGACGTTCGTCGCGGAAGAACCAGACCGTGACCGAGATCACCAACGCCCAGATGATGACGAGCTGAAAAGTCATGTTGCGCTCCATTGCGATGGAGCCACACATAGATAATGAACCGTTAACGGCAAAGCGAAGTCGCCTGTTAGGCTTAACCGCTAAACTTGCTCCGATTGTGCCGTCGGCGCGGGCAGGGTGCCGGTGCGGTTGAGGGCGACAAGCATGGCGCGCACCTGCTGTTCCGCCGCCTTGGTCACGGCCTTGCGGTCGCTGCCGGCGGTAAGCGGCATCGGCGTGCCGAAGGCAACGGTGACGTCCTTGACCGGGCCCCCCAGGATTTCGCTGATATTCTGCCCGACCGATTTCGACTTGATCCAGGCGATCAGCGAACGCTCATTGCGGCTGACTGGCAGGCCCTGCAGCCTGGTATAGGCAATGGTGAGCGGCTGGATCAGCACATCGGTGGCACCGGCCTCGATCATGGCGTGCTGAGCAGCGCCGACCAGCGCCGAGCGGAATGGCAGGACGTGGGTGCCGATATCGGACTGCCCCTCGGCAAACAGCAGCACCGCATTGCCGCTGGCCATATGCGCACCCATGGCCTGGGCGGTACGCCCGGCATCGGTGCGGCGCGTGCGATCGACATATATGGTCTTTTGCAGATTGGCCATCAGGCCGACAAAGGGCCAGTCGCCGACTTCGCGCTTGGCCACGAAAGTGACATCGGCCACCGAGCCGATGGCCACGATGTCGGTCCAGGAGATGTGGTTGGAGACCAGCAGCGTGGGGCGCCCGGTTGAGGGTTCGCCGAGGAGCGTCACACGCAGGCCGAGGAACTTGCAGCCCAGCTTATGAAAGAGGCGCGGCAATATCGGCCAGAAAGGGAGCCGCAGCGCCACGATCAATGCCTGAAGCGGGATTACCACGATCAGGAACGGCACGAGGACGAAGATGAAAAACAGCGAGCGGAACAGCATTCTCAGTCGGCCTTGGGACCCGACGGTTCGGTGAGGGGTACGGCATAAAGTTCGAGGCGATGGTCGATCAGCCGGTAGCCCAGGCGCTTGGCAATCAGCTCCTGGATGGCCTCGATCTCCTCATTGCGGAACTCGATGACCTTACCGGTGCGAATGTCTATCAGGTGGTCGTGATGTTCGTCGGGGATCAGTTCGAACCGCGCGCGACCATCCTTGAAATCGTGCTTGGTGATCAGCCCTGCCTCTTCGAAGAGGTTGACCGTGCGATAGACGGTCGACAGCGAAATGCGCGCATCGATGCTGGAAGCACGTCGATAGAGTTCTTCGACGTCGGGGTGATCGGAGCTGTCCTCGATCACCCGGGCAATGACGCGGCGCTGATCGGTCATGCGCATGCCGCGCTGCACGCAGGCCTCTTCGAGCGTCGGTTCGGAAGGGTTCCGGCTCAAGCCATCGCTCCTTGTCTGAGGATTTGTCTTGGGGTTACCCAAGATCGCGCGCCATGACAAGCGCAGTGGCTGCAGACCCGTCAGGACGGGGATAATAGCCCTTGCGTGTTGAAATGCGCACAAAGCCAAGTTTTTCGTAGAGTCGGATGGCTGCCATGTTCTGTTCGTCGACCTCGAGGAACATGCGCCGGGCCGGTGACAGCATGAGATCGGCGAACACGGCCTGCATCAACGCTCGCCCCAGGCCCTTGCCGCGCCATTTGGGATCAACGGCGATGCTCAAGAGCTCGGATTCATCGAGAACGGTGCGGATAACAGCAAAGCCGGCCATACGCCGTTTGGCATCGCAGGCGATGTAGATGGGCGTCGCCTTGTCGTCGAGAAAGCGGGTGAACTCCTCGGAGGGCCAGCCGCGGAAGAAGCTCTGGGCATGGATGCGTGCCAGGTCCTTGGCATCTTGGGATTCCCCCGGTTCGATATGCAGGCCCGCCGGTGCCATCCAGAGCTTGATCATGGCTGGCGCCTCGGAATGCGCGAGGCGTCCTGCGGCTTGGCATCGGCATCGCGCACATAGGCGGCGTGGGGTGGATAGTCGGCCGGGTCGGCTGTGGCCGCAAAGCGGGCCATGGCGCCGATATCGACAAAGGGGGACTCGATGAGCGTCGAGTCGGGGACAATGGCGGCGCGCGCCTCGGCCATGGGCAGCAGGCGCGGGCCCTCGGCGCGTCGGCCCGGGGCCGGGAAGGCTTCGAAATAGGCTTCGTCGCGGCGGGCATCGAGCAGCACCGTCACCGGGCCCGAGGAGGCCCCGAGCGAGAGTGCAAGCAGGCTGGGTATGCCAAGTACCGGAATGGCGCGGGCCAGGCCCAGGCCGCGGGCTGCCGAGAGCCCGATGCGCAGGCCGGTGAACGAGCCCGGCCCGGTGGTGGTGGCGATGCGTTGCAGTTGCGCATAAATGACGCCGTTGCGCGTGAGAAGCGTGTCGACGCGCGCGAACAATAGCTCGGCATGACCTTTGGCGATGTCCTCGACCAGCGTATCAACCCGGCCGTCGCAGCGCAGCAAGGCCAGTTGCAGGCGCGGCGCGGCCGTGTCGATGGCAAGGGTCAGCGGCTGCGGCACGACATCATCACTCAAGGCGCAAACTCCCTGGCCCTGCGGCGACTGGCCTTTGCGTGAGGCCGGGGCTTGAGGGCCGGCGGGCCCATCACGAGCCCTGCGATATTGTCCAGCACTCCTAGCCCTGCACCGGGCCCAAGTCCACCGCCTTGACGCCTCATCCGCGCGCGACCACCTTGCGGCATGACCTCTGATTCGCTCCCCATCCGCGCATGACCTGGCTGGCCAATTTCACCATGCTTAGCCAAGGCTGGCGCCGCTTTGTGCTCCTGTTCGTCGCGGGGGCGGTCGCCGGGCTTTCGGTTCCCCCCTTCTTCATTCTGCCAGCCTTGTTCATCGCCATGCCGATCTGGGTCTGGGCGCTTGACGGCGCTGAACGGCGGCGCGGGTGGCGGCGCTTGTTCGGGCCGGCATTCACCATCGGCTTTGCCTTCGGCTGGGGGTATTTCCTCGTGGCTTTCCACTGGTTGGGGGCGGCTTTTTTCGTCGATGGCGGCTGGGTCCTGGCAGCCATGCCGCCGGCCATCGCCGCGCTGGCCGCGATGATCGCGCTGTTCTGGGGCCTCGCCTCGGCACTGGCGCATCTGACCTGGAGCCATGGCGCGGCGCGCATCTTTGCCTTGACCGGCTGGCTCACCGTTGCCGAGTTTGCGCGCGGGCATGTCTTGACCGGCTTCCCCTTCGATCTTCTGGGCTATTCGCTCACCGGCACCGACGAAATGATGCAGCTGGCGTCGGTGATCGGTGTCTATGGCCTGACATTCCTGGCGCCTCTCCTCGCCATGACGCCTGCTTTGGTGTGGCCCGCCGATGACAGGCCGCTAAGCCGGCGGTTGGCGCCGTTCTTCCTGGCGCTGGCGGTGATTGCGGCACAACTTGGCTATGGCTGGAACCGGTTGGCGGGAATCACCGCGACGGAGCGGCAGGACATAACGTTGCGGCTGGTGCAGCCGCTGGTCTATGAGCATGCAGATTTCGGCAATGTCGATGCGGCAGCGCTGATCGACCGACTGCTGATGCTGTCGGATATGCGCATGAACCCGAACGACCAGGGTTTGGCCGATATCACGCATCTGGTGTGGCCGGAATCGAGCGTGCCGTTCTTCCTCTCCACCTATCCGGACGCCTTGGCGCGCATTGCCCGCATGCTGCCCGAACAGACCGTGCTGCTCGCCGGCGTGCCGCGCCAACCCTATAGTCTTGAGGTCGGCACCAAGCGCGAGCCGCCCTATAATGCTGTGATCGCCGTCAACACCGATGGCGAGGTGATTGCCAGCTATGACAAGGCGCATCTGGTGCCGTTCGGCGAATTCTTGCCCTTTGCCGACCTGCTCAAGCAGATCGGTATTACCCAGTTCGTGCCGGGGGCCGACGGGTGGTCGCATGGCGATGCCAAGCGGCGGTTGATGAGCGTGCCCAATACCCCGGCGATGCTGGTCCTGATCTGCTACGAGATCATCTTTTCAGGCGATCTCGGCGATGTGCAGGGCGCACAATTCCTGCTCAATGTCACCAATGACGCCTGGTTCGATGGTTCGATCGGGCCGGCTCAACATGCCCACCACGCGCGGTTGCGGGCGGTGGAAGAGGGGATGAGCCTGTTGCGGGCGGCGAATACCGGGCTGACTTTTGCCACTGATCCGCTGGGGCGGATCACCGCCGAGCTGGTGCCGGGGCAGATGGGGGCGCTCGATGTGCGGCCGCACCAGAAGCTGGCGACCACGGTGTTCGCGCAAGTGCGCCACTGGCCATTGCTGATCGCGGTGCTGGCATCGCTGCTGATCGGGTTTGTCGGTGCGCGGCTGGGGCGGCGGCGCCTACCGCAATAGGCCGCCGAGCCGCTGCGGGGCCAAAAACAAGAAAGCCGCGCAAGCCATTGAGGCTGCGCGGCTTTCTTGCAAAATTGGTGCCCAGAAAAGGACTCGAACCTTCACGCCTTGCGGCACACGGACCTGAACCGTGCGCGTCTACCAATTCCGCCATCTGGGCGACGGCCGTGTAACTAGGGGGCCATAGCCGCAATGTCAATGCGGATTTGCGGGTCTTGTGAAAATCCTTGTGCGATGACCAATTGACCTGTGGGTAAGTGGTCTGATGCCACCAAATATCGCCTCCAGTCCGGCGCACAATCCGCAGAGATGACCGCGTTATGAACGAAAGATGAATGCGTGTCCGATGAGGACGCGCGCGACATAAGTGAAGCCCCTTCCGGCAAGGCTCGACAGCGGCGCGGCCAGTGCGCTAGAAGCGGGCGATATCGACCGCATGACCTGGAGCCCACCATGGATCGTCTCGCCCCCAAGCTGGTTACCATCTTCGGTGGTTCGGGATTTGTCGGCACGCAATTGGTGCAGCTGCTGGCGCGCCAGGGCCATCGCGTCAGGGTGGCGGTGCGCCGTCCGGATCTGGCCGGTGACGTGCGCATGTTCGGCAGCGTCGGCCAGGTGCTGCCCATCCAGGCCAATCTGCGCAACGAGGCCTCGATCCAGCGCGCCGTTGTCGGTTCCGACATCGTCATCAATCTGGTCGGCATCGGTCATGAAAGCGGCAAGCAGCGGTTCGAAGCCGTGCATGTCGAGGGCGCAGGTGCCGTTGCACGTGCCGCCAAGGCCACCGGCGCGACCAGAATGGTGCATCTATCGGCGCTCGGCGTCGACAAGGCGGCTGAAGTCAGCGCCTATGCCAAGAGCAAGCTCGATGGCGAAGCTGCCGTGCTGGCAGCCTTTGCGGATGCGATCATCCTGCGTCCCAGCCTGATCTTCGGGCAGGACGACGGCTACACCAATCTCATGGGCGGACTGTCCCGCGTGTTGCCGTTCATGCCCCTGATCGGCGGCGATACACTGCTGCAGCCCATCTATGTCGGTGACGTGGCCGAAGCTTTGGCCAAGGCCGCCGAAGGTGCGGTCAAGGGTGGACGCGTCTACGAGCTGGGTGGTCCCGATGTCGAAACGCACAAGGCGTTGATGCAGCGCGTGCTGCGCGAATCCGGCCGCAATCGCCCGCTGGTCCCAGTCCCCGCCGGGCTCGCCAAGCTCGGTGCCGGACTGCTTGGCGTCCTGCCGTTCAAGCCGCTTGTCACCGCCGACCAGATCGAATTGCTCGGGGTCGACAATGTCGTCTCCGAAGCGGCGATCAAGGACAAGCGCGGGATCGAGGCCTTCGGCATTGCGCCCAAGAGCATGGACACGGTCCTGCCCACCTATATGTGGCGCTTCCGCCGCAATGGCCAGTTCGACCGCGATGCCGAGAACGGCACGGGCCTGACGGCTTAAGGGCCGGCTGTGGCGCATTTGCGCCGCTGGTGAAGTGGCATCATTTCCAACCGAGCCGCTCGGCTCGTTGGAAATGAGGTCCATCGTCCCTAGGCTTGAGGGCGCTGCATACCCCCACCCAACCTCCCCCTGAAGGAGGGGGAGGGGCCGCATCGCGTTTGCGGTGCGATGCTGCCAAAGGCAATGGCCGCCTCCTCTGGCCCAAAAGACTCCAGTGCTGCGTGGTGGCTCGCCGACACGCCCTGGCGTCGAGCCCGAGGGCGACAGGGTGCTTGTTGCCAGCGCAGTTGAAATGATCTGCAAGAACGCGAACGGGCTTACCGTTTGAGGTCGTCGAGGGTCTGGCGCAGGTGCTGGCCGGGGGTCAGCACGACGGTGCTGCGGGGGGAGATGGTGTGTTCTTTGCCGGTGCGCGGGTTGCGGCCAATGCGTTCGGCGCGGGCGCGGACCTGAAGCGAGCCAAAGCCGGTAAGCTTGACCGTTTCACCCTGCATCAGCGTCTCGCCAATGATCTCGAACATTCGGTCGGTCAGCCGTGTTGCCTCGGCCTTCGACAGGCCCGCCCTCTGGGCTACCGACTCGCTCAAATCGGCGCGCGTGATCGTCTTGCTCACCTGGTCACCTCTCCCCAGATAAGTTCATATTGTGAACTTATTACGCTGTCCAGTGTGCCGTGTGCCGCTTTGCGCGGTGAAAAACATGATTGGGCGCTTCAGGATTAATTGACATTTTTTAGAATGGTTATAAGTTACGAGGGCAACAAGACGAAAACGCGGATGCCGCGTAGCCCTCTGCAACAGGATATTGCCTCGTGAGACTGACCCGCCAATCCAACTATGCCATCCGCACGCTGGTCTATTGCGCCGTGAACGAGCCGGGCCTGAGCCGTGTCGCCGAAATCGCGCGGGCTTATGGCATCTCCGAATTGTTCCTGTTCAAGCTGATCAAGCCGCTGGTGGAAAACGGGCTCCTGCAGACCGTGCGCGGACGTCATGGCGGCATCAAGCTGGGCAAGCCGGCCGAGCAGATCACGCTGCTGGAAACGGTGCGTCTGACCGAAGAGAACTTCGCTTTGGCCGAGTGCTTCGAAGATGGGGCCGACTGCCCGCTGATCGGGGAATGCGATCTCAATAGTGCACTGCGTGAGGCGCTGGGCGCCTTCTTCGAAGTGTTGAGCCGCCATACCATTGCCGACCTGGCCAAGAAGAAGCGCTCGATCCGCGAGCGGCTGGGCATCACCACGGCAGAGGCGGTCAGCGAGAGCGTGGCGGCGATTTCCGCAGCCTGATCGAAAATCTGACAACAAAACTCAAATATGAGTTTGACAATCAAGTTTAGTCATGGTTGATAGGGGTCATGGCGCTTCCGACCCCTTGGGGCCTGTGGGTCGGACGCTGTAACGACGGGGCTTGCTGCTGCCGTCTCCCCGGGCCGGCCAGGATCCTCAACGTCCTGTCCGGCCTTTTTCTTTTATCGGCCTGCCGATTGATCCGCGGGGGCCGCTATGCTCTATCGCGGCGGACAGGTTTTCTCCCGGATTGTGCATGGCCGCGCCCCCGCTTCTTTCGCTCCAGAATATCCAGCTGACTTTTGGCGGCACGCAATTGCTCGAGGCGGCGGAACTGATCGTCTCGCCGGGGCAACGGATTGCCCTGGTCGGGCGCAACGGTTCGGGCAAGTCGACACTGCTCAAGATCGCCGCCGGGCTGATCCAGCACGATGCCGGGGTGCGCTTCGCCGAGCCAAGCGCCACGATCCGCTATCTGCCGCAAGAGCCCGACCTCACCGGCCATGCCACGACGCTGGCCTATGTGGAAGCTGGGCTGGCGCCGGGCGACGATCCCTATCGCGCGCAATATCTGCTCGAGGCGCTGGGGCTGACAGGCACGGAAGACCCCAAGACGCTCTCGGGCGGCGAGGGGCGTCGCGCTGCACTGGCGCGGGTTCTGGCGCCGCAGCCGGACGTGCTGCTGCTCGATGAGCCCACCAACCATCTCGACCTGCCGGTGATCGAGTGGCTGCAGGATGAACTCAGCCAGATCCGCTCGGCGCTGGTGCTGATCAGCCATGATCGGCGGTTCCTCGCCGACCTCACCCGCTCGACCGTCTGGCTCGACCGCGGCGTGACCCGCCGTATCGAGAAGGGTTTTTCTGCATTTGAAGGCTGGCGTGACGAGGTGTTGGAGCAGGAAGAAAAAGACCGCCACAAGCTCGACCGCCAGATCGTGCGCGAAGAGCATTGGCTGCGCTATGGCGTGACCGCAAGGCGCAAGCGCAATGTGGGGCGCCTGGAACGGCTGGCGGGGTTGAGACAGGACCGGCGCGAACAACGCCGCGCCACCGGCAATGTCACCATGGCGGTAAGCGAGGGCCGCACCTCCGGCGCTTTGGTGGCCGAGGCCGAGAACGTTTCGAAAAGCTTTGGCGGCCGGGCCATCGTCAAGGAATTTTCCACCCGCGTGTTGCGCGGCGACCGGGTGGGGATTGTCGGGCCGAACGGGGCCGGCAAGACGACGTTGATCAAGATGCTGACCGGGCTGTTGGAACCCGATAGCGGCAGCATCAAACTGGGCTCGGCGCTGGAACTGGCCATGCTCGACCAGGGGCGGGCGCGGCTCGACCCGGAGACGCGGTTGCGCGATGCGCTGACCGGCGGGGGCAGCGATACGCTCAAGATCAACGGCGAATCCAAGCATGTCGTCGGCTATATGAAGGACTTCCTGTTCACCCCCGAACAGGCCAATACCCCGATCGGCAAGCTCTCGGGTGGCGAGCGGGCCCGCGTGGCCCTGGCGCGGGCTTTGGCTTTGCCCAGCAATTTCCTCGTGCTCGACGAGCCGACCAACGATCTCGACCTCGAAACGCTCGATCTGCTCGAGGAAATGGTGTCCGATTATGCCGGCACCGTGGTGGTGGTGAGCCATGACCGCGATTTTCTCGATCGGGTGGCGACCTCGGTAATCATGGCGGAAGGCGATGGCCGCTGGACCGAATATGCCGGCGGCTATTCCGACATGGTAGCGCAGCGCGGCGCCGGGGTTTCGGCCCGCGTGGTCGAAAAAGCGCCAAAGGCGGAAAAACCCAAGGCCGACGCGCCGGCGCCGCAGGCCAGCGCCAAGCGCAAGCTGAGCTTCAAGGAAAAGCACGCGCTCGAGACCCTGCCCAAGGACATCGACAAGCTGGACGCCGAAATCCGCAGCCTCAATGCGGCGCTGTCCGATGCCAATTTCTACACCAAGGACCCCAATGGCTTTGCGGCCAAGTCCAAGGCGCTGGAGGCAGCCGAAGCCAAAAAGGCGGGGGCGGAGGAACAATGGCTGGAACTGGAAATGCTGCGCGAGGAACTGGAGGGCTGAGGGGCAGCCTCTCCAGCCGTTCACTCGCGCCAGCCGATCCTGGGTGCAGCTACATAGGTAAGATCGTCGGTGGCGCCGGAAATGCGGCGCAAGAGGATCGAGCCGAGATGGAAGCCGGCATCGACGAAATCCTCGTGCACGGTTTCGGCGCTGGGCTGGAAGGCATCGAACATGGGTGAGCTCTGCTTGGTCACCACATGCACGTCCTGGCCCACGGTCTTGCCGGCGTCGTTGAGGGCGCCGAGTACGGCCAGAGCCGAAACTTCCGACACACAGATCCAGCCATCGGGGCCGTCCGGCCGGCGGGCGCGTTTGCCCACATAATTGCGCAGCGCATCCGAGGGGCTGAAGCTGTTGACGTCGGTCGAGAACTCATAGGCGATGCCCGCCTCGTTGGCGGCGCGGATCACGCCGGCCCGCAGATGCTCGGCATAGGTGAGGGCGCTTTCGGGCAGCACGATACTGACCTTCTTGCAGCCTTTCTGCGCCAGACGCCTGGTTGCGGCATAGGCATAGGCCTCGTTGTCGAAGTCCACCGAGGGGTGCGGCTCGCTGTACTGGCTGCGGCCGTGGCTGACAAAGGGAAAATCATTGTCGATGAGGAAGCGGATGCGCTCGTCGAAACTCTCGGTCTTGGAGAAGATGACGCCATCGGCCATGCGATTGCGCACGATGTGGCGGATCGGCTCCATCGGCGACACGCCCCGGAACAGCGGGGTAATCACCAGGTGATAGGGCGTGTTGCGCAGGGCCTCGGTGATGCCCGCCATCAGCGAGGAGCCGAAGCCGTAGATCTGCTCGTCCGGCTCGAGCACCAGCGAAATGACATTGGTGCGGCCGGTCTTGAGGCGCAGCGCGGCGCGATCGGGCAGGTAGCCGATCTCGGCGGCGATCTTCTGCACGCGGTCACGGGTTTCCTGGGCCAGTTCCGGCGCATTGTTGAGCGCGCGGGAAATGGTGGTAACCGCCAGCCCCGTCATTTGCGCTATCGTTTTGAGGGTCGGCTTGCCGGAGGGCTTTGCCCCCCTCTTGCCCCGCACGACGGGAGGCAATTCGTCTTCAGACACCTGACAGTCCCCTTGCTCCCGAGGACGGGAGACAGATCCAAGACAATCAAAAGACCAGATTGTGGGGGCCAGTTCAAGGTGACGCGTGAGATTATAATCTGATCTAAAAACTCATATTATCTGCCATAGGCCGAAAGTCGAGCAGGGTTTTTCGTCTTTTTGGCCATTTACGCATGATGGGGCACTGGAAAAATCTCCGAGCCGGCCCTATCTTGCCCTTGCTGCGCCGCAAAGGCGTGGTGAAACGAACCAGTCCAACACTCGCTCAGGAGAGGAATGACGATGACGACATCGACACACTTCAATTTCCAAGCCCTGTGTTTGACCCTCGTAACCCGACAGCATGGCGCCAAACGCTGGCAAGGGACTTGCTTCTGCAAACGAATGTGACCCGCCGTCACACCACCGTCTCACAGAATCAATAAACCCTGCAGCGACCGAGGCCGGAGCCAAGGCAGATGCCTTGAGTTCATGGCGCGCGGATTCGGTGCGGAAGTGGAGCTTCCACCATGCAAGAACCAAGTTTGAAGACGGCCGAAAAGATCCGGCCAACCGTTATCGAAGTCGGCGGCGAGCCCCTGGGTGTCGTCGTGCCGGATGCCGAAGGCTACCGCTTCCTGGCGGTGAAGCTGCCGGCCTTTCCGATCGACGGACAGCATTTCCCCTCGATCGAGACCGCGCATTTCGCGGTCAGCCAGGCCGTGCGCGGCGATCAGGCGATCTGAAAAAGCCGGTGGCAGGTCCACCGGCTTTTGCACGCCCGGATTTTGAGGGGAACGGCTAGAGCAGGCCGCTTTTTTGCAGCAGGCCCAGGCGCTTGGCGTCGTAGTAATAGCCGCGGGCATAGAACTGCACCGCCTGGTCGTGATTGCCGCGGGCGGTGACATAGGCGCCGGCCAGGTAGCGTACGGCAAAGCGCAGATTGGTTTCGGCGTCGAGCAGGGCCGATGGGTCGCCGGAAAAGCCCATGCCGCGGGCGGTGGCGTGGCTGATCTGCATCAGGCCCCAATAGGGACCGTTGCGGGCGGCGGGATTGTAGTTGCTTTCGCGCACGATGATGCGGCGCACCAGTTCTTCGGGCACCTTATAGGCATTGGCGTAATGGGTGATGAGCCCATCGAGCGCGCCATGGCGGCTGCCGGTATAGCCCATCAGCATGGCGCTGGGCGCGGTCGGCACGGCGGAGGCCTTGGGCACATAGCCCTCGCGGCTTTCATTGGCCTCGGGGGCAAGCGCAGCAATCGCTTCGGTCGCGGGGATGGCGGCGCGGGAGGAATTGCCGGGCAGGGGTTTGACGCCGGCAAACGTGCAGCCGGAAACCAGCAGCGCCATCGCCAATAAGCCAATCACCCGTGCCGTCATGCATCCGTCCCCGACCAATCCGTCGCAATTGGTGCGCATTACGCGCCAATCGCGGCGGCTTGATGGCCGAATTCCGGCGCCCTGGCAAGCCCGGGTGCCGAATCAGGCGTGTTCAGATGCTCTGCATTTCGCGCAATAGCAGCGCCGGCCGCCGCGCCAGCACCCGCAGCAGCGTGGTGGCGCCGAGAATGGCAGTGACCACGACGACACCCAGGGCCACGAGCAGAACGGTGGTGGGATCGAGGGTAAAGGCGACGTTGAGCAGGATGCTGCTGAGCATCCAGGCTGTGGCAAGACCGGCCGGGATGGCGAGAAGCGCGGCAAAGGCGGCGAGCAGCAGGAATTGCAGCAGCGCCGTGGCGAGGATGTCGCCACGCTTTGCGCCGAGCACGCGCGTGATCACCGCATCGGTCTCGCGCTGGCGCCGGCCGGAGGCCAGGCTGCCGATGAGAATGAGCAGGCCATTGGAGACGGCGATGCCCCCGACAGCGGCCACGGCAAGGGACAGTTGGCCCAATGCGGCGGTGATGCGTTCGAGCGTGGCGCCGATGGCGATGAACTTGATGTCGATGAACTCGGCAGCGAGGAAACGCTCCACCTCCTCTTCGCGTCCGCGCTCGGCCGTCACCGCCGCGAGCAGGGTCGAGGGGTAGAGATCGAGCGTGCCGGGGGAGAAGGAGACGAGGAAGTCAATGCCGCCCTGCCAGGCATAGTCGCGGAAATTGGCGATGCGCGCGGTGACGGTATCGCCAAAGATGTCGAAGCTCACCGTGTCGCCGAGCTTGAGGCCAAGGCCCTGGCGCAAGTTCTGGTGCAGGGACACCAAGGGCTCGCCGGCATAGTCCGGGCCCCACCACTGACCCTCGACGACGCGCGAGGCAGGCGGCAGGATATTGCGATAGGTCATGGGGATTTCACCCGAGAGCAGGAACGCAGCTTCCGGGCCATTGGCCTGCAATTGGCCGATGGGACGGTCATTGATCGCCGTGAGGGCACCGCGCAGCATCGGAGTGGTGACCACCTGGGCGATGCCGTGCTCGGGGCCGACCAGGAGATTGAGGCTTTCCGCCTCGTCCTCGAAGAGATCGGATGCGACCAGGGTTGGCGCATCGAAGACCGAGGCGCCGAGGAACTCGTTGCGCAGGTTGACGGCCAGGATCTGCACCACGACCAGGATGAGGACGGCAAGGCCCACCGCGGTGACCACGGCGGCGCTGGCCCGCACCGAGCCGGACATGGCGCGCAGGGCCTGGCGCAGCGGCATCCAGCCGGGTTCGCCGGTATGGGGAATACGGTGCAGGACGAAGCGGCTGCCAAACTGGAACAACAAGGTCGCCAGCAGGCAGGCAGCAGCGAAGGCCAGGACCAGCAGCACGTCGCCGGTGAGGATGACGGCCAGCCAGAAGAAGGCCGCAATAGCTATGACCAGCGGCCAGAGCGCTGGAGAGGCGACGAGCCGACGCCAGCGAATGGGCGGGGCGCCGAGGCCACGGGCGCGGAACAGGCTTGCCGGGCTGACCATCTGCGCCTGTACCAGCGGCAGGTAGGAAAAGGCAAAGGCGGTCAGCAGGCCAACCGCCGCCGCAACCAGCAGAGCCGCGACATCGAGCCCGCCATCAAGCGCCACGCCAATGGCTTCGCCGACGACTGGCAGCACCAGAAAGCCGATGCCGGCACCAATGGCGACGCCGATACCGACGCCGATCAGCGCCAGAGCCAGCACCTGGACGAGGAAATGCACCATGACCCGGGCGCGCGAGGCGCCGAGGCTGCGCAGCACGGCAATAACGCCGGAGCGCTCCGCCACATAGGCCGACATGACGCTCCAGACGCTGACGCCGCCGATGAGCAGTGAGCCCAGGCCCACCACGACGAGGAAGCCGGTAAAGAGCTGATAATAGCGCAGCATCGGCCCGAGTCCGTCCAGTGCCGACCGGATCTCCCAGCCGGCATCGTCGAGCGCGGCGATCAGTTCGGCGCGGGCCGGTTCGATCGCCAGTTCGCTCAATAGCAGCTTATAGCGGAAATTGGTGCCGAGGCCCGGCAAAGGCGAGGTGCGGTCGGAAATCTTGGCGAAGCCATCGCTGCTGATGAGGGCGGTCAGCCCCAGGCGAAAACCGCGCACCGGACCGTCAGGCAGGGCGCCCAGCGTGCCGCGCACCTCGAAATTAGTGCCGCCGATGCGGATGATGTCGCCGGTCCTGAGGCCCAACTGGTCGAGCATGACCGGATCGACCAGCGCGCCAAAGGTGTCCTCGACCTCGCCCAGGGCGGCGAAGGGGGTGGTGGCGGCGTCGGTGGCGCTGGTGTCGAGCTGGCCGAGAAGGGGGTAGCCGGGGCCGGCGGCGACGAGATCGACAAAGGCTTCGCTGGTGTCGGATTCAGCGCTGAGATTGGTTTCGGTGAGGGCGGCGACGCGGCCGAAGCGCTCGAACAGGGCCAGTTCATCGGCATTGGCGGCGCGGTCGGAGCGGGAGAGTTCGAGATCGCCGCCCATCAGGACGGCGGCATTCTGGTCGACGGCGCGGGTGATGGCGCCGCTGACCGAGCTGACGCCGGCAATCAGCGCGGTGCCGACGGCCAGGCACAGGATCAGCAGCCAGAAGCGCTTCCAGTCGCCGGCCATTTCGATCAGCCCAACGCGGGCTGCAGCAATCATGGCGCGCATCAATGCGCTCCGCCGGTGTTTTCGCTGAGCTGGCCCTGCGTCATGGTAAAGCTGCGATCGGCGCGGGCAGCGAGATTGGGATCATGGGTGATCAGCACCACGGTGGTGTTGTTGCGCCGGGCCAGGTCGAACATCAGATCGACCACCACCGCGCCGGTGTTCTGGTCGAGATTGCCGGTGGGCTCGTCGGCCAGGAGCAGCGGCGGTTTGGTGACCAGGGCACGGGCGAGGCCGACGCGCTGCTGCTCGCCACCCGAGAGGGCGGCGGGGCGATGATCGAGACGCTTGCCCAGGCCCACGGTGTCGAGCGCGGCGGCGGCGGCTTCCCGCACCTTGGCCAGCGGCAGGTCGGGCTGGGCGATCTCGAGCGCCAGCCCGACATTGTCGAGGGCGCTGAGCGAGGGGATGAGGTGGAAGCTCTGGAAGACGATGCTGAGCGTCTTGCGGCGGAATACCGCCATGGCGTCTTCATCGAGATTGGTGATGTCGGTGCCGCCAATAGTGATGCGGCCGGCGGTTGCCCGTTCGAGCCCGGCCAGCAGCATCAGCAACGAAGTCTTGCCGCTACCGGAGGGACCGACAATGGCCACCACTTCGCCCGGCGTCACAGCGAGATCGACACCCTTGAGGATCTGCAGCGGCTTGCCGGCCATGTCGACGACATAGTCGACACCGCTGACCCCAATAATCGGCGTTGAACCCCCGGAGTGGGGGGCGCGGGGCGCGGAATTTTCCTGCATGACGGGGATGTGTTCAGGAGGAAGCACGGGAACTCCGCTTTTGCGTATCGAAATCGGTGACAGCGTTATATTTGAGTCTCAGTATTAAGATGGCATTGTTGGATGAAGTCCTAAATTCGTTTTCGACAATGAAAACTGGTGGGAACACAGCCTCTGCATCGGCCGTTTCCGTCCGGTGCCAAGGGCGGCAGCAACAAGACGGCAGGCGGCGCTGGAACGCCCCGGCTGAAACGAGGAGTGGATTGACGTGGTGAAGGGTGCGTTGACGCGTTTGGGGGCAGCAGCGCTTGCCATCGGCATGATGGGCGCAGGAGCGGCCTATGCCGGCCCTGCCGAACAGCAATTGCTGGCGCAATATATCGGCAGCTGGCGCGGCGAGAGCACGCTGGTGGGCAGCGACAAGCCGGAGCCCTTCCGCTGCCGCCTGTCGGTGAGCCAGGGCAACCAGTCCAAGATCAATTATACCGGCCGCTGCACGCTGGTGAACATGAACCTGTCGGTCAGCGGCACCATCGCCTTTTCGGAGGCCAATGCGCGCTATGAGGCGGTGATGACATCCAATGCCGGCTTTTCGGGCCTGGCCGTGGGCCGCAAGAACGGCAATCAGATCGGGTTCGATCTGACCGAGCGCCAGCGCGATCGCGGCGGCAATGACGTGCAGATCGGCTCCAAGATTTTCCTCGTCGATGACACGATCATCGTCGAGTTCCAGGTGGAATTCAACGATTCCGGCAAGGTCATGACCGCCAGCGTCCCCTTCGCGCGCTAGGGAGCTGCAAGCGGGTTGCTGCGCTGAGATTATCTGCGACTTTCTGTTCCTTCGCCTCCCTCCCCCTTGAGGGCAGGGCTATCGCATCCGGGCTTGAGCGTGCTGCACACCCCCTCCCAACCTCCCCCTGAAGAAGGGGGAGGAGCCGCATCGCGTTGTGGGTAAGAGTCAGTCAAAATAACCGGTCCGTCTCCCTCCCCCTGGAGAAGGGGGAGGGAAAGCAGGAGGCGAAGCCTAAGCGCCTCCCAACGCGCTAAAAGTGAACACTTCGCTCAAGGGGGGCTGCAATTGGATGCAGGCAGCGGCGCCCGTTACTTCATCGTCGGCATCTGGAATTCGGCACCGTCCTTGATGCCGGATGGCCAGCGGGCGGTGACGGTCTTGGTGCGGGTCCAGAACTTGATCGCGTCCATGCCGTGCTGGTTGAGGTCGCCAAAGGCACTGGCCTTCCAGCCGCCAAAGCTGTGATAGGCCAGCGGTACCGGCACAGGCACGTTGATGCCCACCATGCCGACATTGACGCGGGCGGCGAAATCGCGGGCGGCGTCGCCATCGCGGGTGAAGATGGCGGTGCCATTGCCATAGGGGTTGTCCATGGTCAGCTTCAGCGCCTCTTCGTAGCTCTGGCTGCGCACGACGCTCAGCACCGGGCCAAAAATTTCTTCCTTGTAGATATCCATCTCGGCGGTGACCCGGTCGAACAGGGTCGGGCCGACGAAATAGCCGTTCTCATAACCCTGGAGGCTGAAGCCGCGGCCATCGACCACCAGTTCGGCGCCCTGCTCGACGCCCATGCCGATCAGGTGCTTGATGCGGTCCTGGCTGGCCTTGGTGATCACCGGACCCATTTCGGAGCTCGCATCGGTGGCGGGGCCGACCTTGAGCTTTTCGATGCGCGGCTTGAGGGCGGCGATGATGCGGTCGGCGGTCTCGGCGCCCACCGGCACCGCCACAGACACGGCCATGCAGCGCTCGCCGGCAGAGCCGAAGCCGGCGCCCATCAGCGCATCGGCGGCCTTGTCCATGTCGGCATCGGGCATGATGATCATGTGGTTCTTGGCGCCGCCAAAGGCCTGGACGCGCTTGCCCTCGGCCGCAGCCCGGCCATAGACATAGCGGGCAATCGGGGTGGAGCCGACAAAGCTGATGCCGCCAATGGCGGGATGGTCGAGAATGCCGTCGACCACCGACTTGCCGCCATGCACCACGTTGAGAATGCCCTTGGGCAGGCCGGCCTCGATGGCCAGCTGCGCCAGTTTCACCGGAACTGAAGGATCGCGCTCGGACGGCTTGAGGATGAAGGCATTGCCCGCGGCAATGGCCGGGGAGAGCATCCAGAGCGGGATCATGGCGGGGAAGTTGAATGGGGTGATGCCGGCGCCGATGCCCACCGGCTGGCGCATGGAATACATGTCAATGGCCGGGCCGGCGCCATCGGTGAATTCACCCTTGAGCAGATGCGGGGCGCCGGCGACGAATTCGGCGACTTCGAGGCCGCGCTGAATGTCGCCCTTGGAATCCTCGACCGTCTTGCCATGTTCGGCGCTGAGCAATTGGGCCAGCTCGTCCATGTCGCGATTGATCAGTGCCACGAAATTGAAGAAGACGCGGGCGCGACGCTGCGGATTGGTGGCCGCCCATTTCGGCTGGGCAGCGGCGGCGGAGGCCACTGCGGCCTCGAGATCGGCGGCATCGGCGAGGGCAACGCGGGCCTGGACATCGCCGGTGGCGGGGTTGAACACGTCCTGGAACTGGCCGCTCTGGCCGGTGGTCTCAGTGCCGTCGATGAAATGGCCGATGGTGCGCATGGGGCGTCCTCCTTGTTGTGCTGTCGAGATGCAGCTATAATCCATGCAAAGCAACGGCAGAAAAATCGCATCCGATGTGCGCAGAATATAGCCCGATGAACTGGGACGACGTGCGGGTGTTCCTGGCGGTGGCGCGGCAGGGGCAATTGCTGGGTGCGGCGCGGAGCCTGGGGCTCAACCATGCGACAGTGGCGCGACGGCTCAATGCGCTGGAACAGGCGCTGGGCAGCACCTTTTTCATCCGCCGCACCAATGGCACGGAATTGTCGGGCGAGGGCGAGCGGTTTCTGATCCATGCCGAGCGGATGGAAAGCGCCATGCTGGCGGCACAGGAAGCGGCGGGCGCCGACAGCCAGATTGCTGGCACGGTGCGGGTGGGCGCGCCGGACGGCTTCGGGGTGGCGTTCCTGGCGCCGCGCCTGGGGCGGTTGACGCGGCGGCATCCGGGGCTGCGGGTGGAGCTGGTTCCGGTGCCGCGGGCCTTTTCGCTGTCGCGACGGGAGGCCGATATCGCGGTGGCCATCGAGCGGCCGCGCGAGGGGCGGCTGGTGGCGCGCAAGCTCACCGATTATCAGCTGGGGCTCTATGCGGCGCGGGATTATCTTAACGAGCGCGGCATGCCGGCTTCGCTGGAGCAATTGGGCGAGCACCAGCTGGTGGGCTATGTCGAAGACCTGATCTTTTCGCCCTGGCTCGATTATACCGGCGAATTCTCGCGCCAGTGGAGGTCGAGCCTGGCCATTTCATCGGCCATGGGACAGGCCGAGGCGGTGCGGGCGGGGGCCGGGATCGGTATCTTGCACACCTATATGGCCAAGGGCGATGACCGGCTGGTGCCGATCCTGCCGGAACACAAGCTGACGCGCAGCTACTGGACCGTGGTGCACGAGGATTTGCGGGCCATTCGCCGGGTGGCGCTGGTGTCGGAGTTTTTGTCCGAGATCGTGGCCGAGGCGCGCGGGTTTTTCTGACCCGGCGCCTCGGCCGAAAATGATCAGGCCTGGTTGCTACCCTTCCAGGCGAGAAGGCGCATGGCATTGGCGGTGACCAGCACGGTGGCGCCGGTATCTGCGAGGATGGCCGGCCATAGTCCGGTAACCCCGATAATGGTGGTGACGAGGAACACCGCCTTCAAACCCAGCGCGATGGTGATGTTCTGGCCGATATTGGCCATGGTGGCGCGCGACAGCTTGATCATATTGGCGACATCGCCCACTCGGCCGTGCAGCACTGCGGCATCGGCGGTTTCGAGCGCCACATCGGTGCCGCCCCCCATGGCGATGCCGATATCGGCGGCGGCGAGGGCGGGCGCGTCATTGATGCCATCGCCCACCTTGGCCACGGTCTTGCCCGCGGCCTTGAGCTCGCCGACGATGCGCTGCTTGTCTTCCGGCAGCAGCTCGGCGCGTGGAGTAATGCCGAGATCGGCGGCGATGGCCTTGGCGGTGCGGGCATTATCGCCTGTGAGCATGATGACGTCGGCACCGAGGCGCTTGAGTTCGGCCAGGCCGGACCGGGCGTCGTCACGCGGCTCGTCGCGCATGGCGATGACCCCGGCAATGGCATTGTCAGCCAGAAGTACCGAGACGGTCTTGCCTTCGTCGTTGAGGGCAGCAATTCGCGCCGAAAGTTCAGGAGCAAGCGGCGTCGTGGCAGCGGCGGCCTTGGGCGAGCCGAGGAAGAGCGATACGCCTGCAACCGTGCCGACAACGCCCTTGCCGCCAACCGCGCCGGCGTTTTCGGCCGGTGGCGGCACGATGCCGTCTGCCTTGGCCCGGTTGAGAATGGCGAGGGCGAGCGGGTGGCTGGAGCCCGTTTCGAGCGCCGCGGCAAGCGACAGCACTTCGGCCTCCGTCTTGCCGATAGCGATGATGTCGGTGACCTTTGGCTTGCCCTCGGTCAGCGTGCCGGTCTTGTCGAGCGCCACCATGTCGATCTTGCCCAATTGCTCGAGCACGGCGCCGCCCTTCATCAACAAGCCACGGCGGGCACCGGCGGAGAGCGCGGCGGCAATGGCGGCGGGCGTCGAGATGACGAGCGCGCAGGGGCAGCCGATCAGCAGCACGGCGAGGCCCTTATAGACCCACTCGTCCCAGGGCTGGCCCGTCAGCAGCGGCGGCAGGATGGCAATGAGAGCGGCAACCACCATGACGCCGGGCGTGTAATAGCGCGAAAACCGGTCGATGAACCGCTCGGTCGGCGCCTTGGATTCCTGGGCTTCCTCGACCAGGGCAATGATGCGCGCAATGGTATTGTCGGCGGCGGCCGCAGTCACCCGGATGCGCAAAGCGCCGTCCTGGTTGATGGTGCCGGCAAAGACCGGATCGTCGGCCTGCTTGCGCTTTGGCACGGATTCGCCTGTCACCGGCGCTTCATCGACGGCGCTTTCACCCGATCCCACCAGACCATCAGCGGGAATGCGGTCGCCGGGGCGGACCAGGACGATATCGCCCACGGCCAGCTGTTCGGCCGGGATTTCGATGATGGTTTCGCCGCTCTCGCGCAGGGCCATGCGCGGCACGAGATTGGCAAGCGCCTTGATACTGGCGCGAGCCCGGCCGGTGGCCACGCCCTCGAGCAATTCGCCGATCAGGAACAGCAGGACGACGATGGCGGCTTCCTCGGCGGCATTGATGAACACGGCGCCAATGGCCGCGACGGTCATCAGCGTCTCGATGGAAAAGGGGCTGCCATTGACCGCACCCATCCAGGCGCGGCGGGCAATGGGCACGAGGCCGACCACCATGGCCAGCACGAAGGCCCATTGCTCCAGCGCCGGGAAAAACTGGCCGGCGGCAAAGGCCAGGACGACGGCCAGCGCGCTGAGCAGCGTGAGCCTGGCCTTGGTCGTCTGCCACCAGGGGCCGGATTCAAAGCTATGGTCGTGGCCATGCATGCCGGCCAGGGCATCGCCTGACTTGGCGTGATCATGCCCGGCATGCCCGGCATGGTCGTGATCATGGTCGGAGGCAGGGGTTGGTGCGGGGGCGTTGGCGGCAAGCGGTTCGGTCCTGTAGCCGAGGCTCGTGACCTTATCGGCAATGGCTTCGGTTTCTGCGTCGCGATGGCGGACCGTCATGGTGCCGCCGACGACGGAGACCGAGACATCCTCGACGCCAGGCAGGCGGCGCACCGCAATGTCGATCTTACCGGCACAACTGGCGCAATCCATGCCCTCGACACGGAAACGTGTGGTTTCGATTTCTGCTGACATGGCGACTGCTCCTTGTATTTCTGGAAACAGGCCTACATTCTCTAGTGGCTAGAGGAGCAAGAGCGAAATGAGCATTGGTGTCGCTATCGGCAAAGTGTCACAGGCCAGTGGGGTCAAGGTGCCCACCATCCGCTATTACGAGCAGATCGGATTGCTGCCGGTGCCGCCGCGCACCGATGGCGGGCGCCGCAGCTATGATCGCAAGGACATGGAGCGACTGACCTTCATCCGCCATTCGCGCGAGCTGGGTTTCGAGATCGACGAGATCAAGACGCTGCTGAAACTGCAGGACCAGCCCGAGCAATCCTGCGAGCAGGCCGACGGTATCGCCAGGGAACATCTGGTGGCCGTCAAGGCCAAGATCGCCAGCCTGCAGGCCCTGCAGCACGAGCTGGAGCGGATGGTGGAAGGCTGCTCCCACGGCCGCGTCGAAAGCTGTCGGGTGATCGAGATCCTCGCCGACCACGGCCAGTGCCAATATCACGGCGAGGTGGCTTAGGTTTTGGGGTCTGGTGTGGCGGGCGGTAGTGTGTCAGCAGGCAGAGCTGAAACAGTTACCCACCGGCCGTCACCCTCGGCCTTGAGCCGAGGGGTCTTGTTTGTGGAGATGTCGCCAAGTGTAGAGCCCTCGGGTCTTCGCCCGAGGGTGACTGCCGGGTGGGGGTGGCCCGGTGTGGATGGTGATCAAGCGGCAGCGCTATCGCACATGGTTGGGAGCGCGGTGCCCACCCCCACCCAGCCTCCCCCTGAAGGAGGGGGAGGAGCTGCATCGCGTTTGGGGGCGGATGGTGCCAAGGGGGATGGCTGGTGGGGGGCGGTTGTGTGTCAGCAGGCAGAGCTGAAACAGTTACCAACCAGCCGTCACCCTCGGCCTTGAGCCGAGGGGTCTTGTTTGTGGAGATGTCGGCAAGTGCAGAGCCCTCGGGTCTTCGCCCGAGGGTGACGGCCGGTGGTGGATGACAGCCGGGTGTGGGGGGCGATCAAGCGGCAGCGTTATCGCACATGGTTGGGAGCGTGTTGCCCACCCCCACCCAGCCTCCCCCTGAAGCAGGGGGAGGAGCTGCACCGCGTTTGGGGGCGGATGGTGCCAAGGGCGATGGCCGTTCGGGACGGCCTCGTGCTCCTAATATCGCTGCGGACCTGCCGGTTTGTTGGCCATGATGGTTTCGATCTGCTCGAGCACGTCTGGGGTCAGCTTGTCCTTGTGCTCGAGGGCGGCGAGGTTGTCCTTGAGCTGGTCGAGCTTGGAGGCGCCGAGGATCACCGTCGAGACATGGGGATTGCGCAGGCACCAGAGCAACGCCAGGTGGGTGATGGACAGGCCGATATCGCCGGCAAGGGTGGCGAGCTGGCGGATCTTGTCGAGCTTGGCCTTGCCGGCCTCGCTGGTCCACTGGTCGCGCAGCCATTCATAGCCGGGCAGGCTGAGGCGGCTGTCGGCGGGGATGCCGTCATTGTATTTGCCGGTCAAGAGGCCCGAGGCCAGCGGCGACCAGATGGTGGTGCCCAAGCCGAGCAGTTCATAGACCGGCAGATAATCGGCCTCGACCTTTTCGCGCACGAACAGATTGTATTGCGGCTGTTCCATGGTGGGCGGGGTGAGGTGATTGGCGCGGGCGACGCCCCAGGCCTCGGTCAGCTGCTGGGCATTCCACTCCGAAGTGCCCCAATAGAGGATCTTGCCCTGGGTCACGAGGTTATGCATGGCCCAGACGGTTTCCTCGATGGGGGTATCGACGTCGGGGCGATGGCAGAAATAGAGATCGAGATAATCAACCTGCAGGCGCTTGAGCGCGGCGTGGGCGGCCTCGGTCACATGCTTGCGGCTAAGCCCCTTCTGCGTCGGCCTGGAGCCGCCCCAGAAGACTTTCGAGGAGACCGAATAGGTATCGCGGCCCCAATTGAGCTTTTTGAGCGCTTCGCCCATCAAGACTTCAGACTCGCCGGCTTCATAGCCCTCGGCATTGTCAAAGAAATTGATGCCGGCGTCATAAGCGTGGCGCATCAGCGCAATGGCGTCGGACTGATCGACCTGCTTGGAGAAGGTGACCCAGCTGCCGAGCGAGACTTCGCTGACCTTGAGGCCGGATTTGCCCAGGCGACGATATTCCATGTTTGGGATTCCCGTAATGCATGGCGGCAGGGCCGCAGGAGAATGGGGCCGACCCGGGGCAGGCCCGTAAGCTAAAGGCGCGGGGTCAGGGAAGGTTGCGGAGGAAGCCGGCGAGGTCGCCGGTGATGTGATGCACATGCGGACCGGTGGTGCGGCCCAGCTCCCAGGCGTCGACCTGATCATGGCTATAGTCGTCGGCGGCGACCACCTGCACGGTGGCCATGCCGATCTCATGCGGCACGACGAGGTTCTTTTCGAGGTCGTCGAACATGATGGCGCGGGCGGGATCGATGCCCTGGCGGGCGAGGAAGCCATCATAGGCCTGGCGGTGCGGCTTGGGCACATAGGTCATGGCGCGGATGTCGTAGACATCCTCGAACAGGTCGTCGCCGCCCAGCCGGGACAGCACGGAGCGGGCATGGCCGGTATCGCCATTGGTGAGGATGAATTTGCGGCCGGGAAGGTCGCGGATGGCAGCCACCAGCTCGGGATGAGCTGTCACCGGGCTATAGTCGATGGCGTGCACGGTGTTGAGGAAATGGTCGGGATCGATGCGATGGCGCGTCATCAGTCCGTTCAGCGTGGTGCCGAAATCCCGATAGTATTCCTTCTGCAGGGTCCGCGCGGCGTCGAATTCGAGCTGCGTCACGTCCATGACATAGCGGGTAATGCGCACATCGATCTGCGCGAAGAGATTGCATTCGCGCGGATAGAGGGTGTTGTCGAGGTCGAACACCCAATCGGTGACGTGGTCGAGGTTTTTCGGCGGGATCGAAGCAGCAAGGGTCATGGCGGCAGTATCGCAGAAAAGCGTTGATGCTTCATCCCACCTTTTGGGGACAGTTCCTGGTGGGAGATGGGCAGGCATAAAAAGGCCCCTCCGGAGAGGGGCCTTTCGGGCGATTGGATTACTGGTTGGCGGTAACGGCCAGGCCGATGGCCGAGATGAGACCGGCCGGGTTGGAGGCGGCGGCAGTGAGGACCAGGAGGCTGGTCGGCTGCGGCGGCTTGACCGAGATTTCAAGGCTCTGCGGATCGTCGAGGAAGGCGGAGACCGGCGGCACGACCAGATCGGTCAGCGCCGGAATGCCGCTTTGAGCGACGATCCCGGGCAGGGTGGCCTTGAGGCCTTCGACGAAGGCAGCACGGTCGGTGCCGGACTGGGCGGCGAACACATCCAGCAGCTTGCCGGCGAGCGAAGCGTCGTCATAGCGGATCGAGGCGCTGGAGATGGAAAGGGCCTGGAGCAGTTCCATGCCGACCATCATCTGCTTGGCCTGGGCTTCTTCGCTGGTCGCGTCGAGGCCTTCGCCCTGCATGGCGTAGATCTTGTCGAGGATGGCCGGGGTGAAGCCGAGCACGTCGAGCTTGAAGTCGATGGCGCCGGCATCGGCGAGGTCGAGCTTGGACTCTTCGAGCACGAGGTGACCATCGCCCATCGACCAGGTCATGGTCTGGTTGAAGTCGCCATTGATTTCGGTCAGGCCGAGGGCTTCGATCATGGCACCGGCGTCGGGCTCTTCGTCCTTGACGGTGGACAGATCGGCCCAGAGGCCGGCAATCGAGGTGGTGGTGACGAGGCTTTCCAGCGCGCCGGCAGCGTCATGGGTGAACTCGGAGGTCATGTCCATGCTGTCGATGGAGATGACTTCGGCGCCATCGCGGGTCACCGACAGCGGGCCGGTGGCCACGACGCCGGCCGTCTGCATCAGCGCGGCAGAACCGGTGACGCCTTCGGGCGGCAGCACGATGTTCTCGACGCGGATATCGGTGAGGGACAGGTGGCCGACCGGGTCGGCGGAGAAGTCGGTGTCGATGTCGGGAATGGTCAGGCTGTCGGCGGTGAAGCCGCCATCTTCGGTCTCGGCAACGCCGGAGAAGGTGAGGGTGGTGTCGAACGTCATGGGCTCTTCGCCCAGCCCGACAATGCCCAGGGTGCCGCCATCGACGGTGATGGTGTCGCCGTCCAGCGTGGCCGGGCCGAAGCTGAAGTCATAGCCCATAACCTTGTAGACGGTCTCGATGCGGTTGACGAAGGTCTCGGCATCCAGCGCCATGGCGGGCTGCAGCAGGGCCAGGGTCGCGAGCCCGCTGGCAAGCATCAGGCTGGTGGTCTTGGACAGGCTCATCATCATGTTTTTATCCCTCGGATATGGTTCAAGAATTGCGCGCCCGATGCACCCCGGCTCGCGCGTTGAAAGCAGCAGATCGCCCCTTGCCCGTTCAATTGCAATGGCTTGTGGGCGGAAATACGTCAGCCGATGTAGTTGCGGTATATTTCAGGTTGATGTCGAACCCGGTTTTGGGGTGGTCTCGTTGATATCGAGAAACTGTCGATAGGCCGGGTTTTCGGTTTCGTCCCAGTACGGGAAGCCGATGGCGTCGATATGGGCGAAGAAGTCGGCGCGCGTTTCTGGCGGAACTTCGATGCCGACCAGGACGCGGCCATAGTCGGCGCCGTGATTGCGGTAGTGGAACAGCGAAATGTTCCAGGCGTCGTTGAGCCCTTCGAGGAATTTGAGCAGGGCGCCCGGCCGTTCGGGGAACTGGAAGCGAAACACCATTTCATCGCCCAGACCGGCGACGCGCCCGCCCACCATGTGGCGGACATGCAGCTTTGCCACTTCATTGTCGGTCATGTCGGTGACGGCGAGGCCCGCGCGCTCGAGCAGGTCGATGATTTCGCGCTTTTCCGCATCGCCACCGGCCAGCTTGATGCCGACGAAGATGCGGGCCGAACTGCCCTGGGCATAGCGGTAGTTGAACTCGGTGATGGCGCGCTGGCCGACGAGGCGGATGAAGGCGCGGTAGGAGCCGGGGCGCTCGGGAATGGTGACGGCGAGCAGGGCCTCGGCGCGTTCGCCGATCTCGGCCCGCTCGGCGACATAGCGCAGGCGGTCGAAATTGACATTGGCGCCCGAATTGATGGCGATGAGCGCGCCCTGGGGCGCATTGCCGTTCTCGACATCGCGACGCAGCCCGGCCAGAGCCAGGGCGCCGGCCGGTTCGGTGATGGCGCGGTGATCGTCAAAAATGTCCTTGATAGCGGCGCAGATTTCGTCGGCACTGACGGTGACGATATCGTCGAGCAGGTCGCGGCAGAGGCGGAAGGTCTCCTCGCCGACCTGGCGCACGGCGACGCCATCGGCGAAGAGCCCCACCTGGTCGAGCGCCACCGGATGGCCGGCGGCAATGGCGGCCTTCATGCTGGCCGCTTCCTCAGGCTCGACGCCGATGACGCGGATTTCCGGGCGCAGGAACTTGACGAAGCTGGCAATTCCCGCGGCCAGGCCGCCGCCGCCGACCGGCACATAGATGGCGCCGATGGGGCCGGGATGCTGGCGCAGCAATTCGAGCCCGATCGTGCCCTGACCGGCAATGACATCGGGATCATCGAAAGGGTGGACGAAGACATAACCATGCCGTTCGGCAAGGCCCGACGCATGGGCGCGGGCGGCGTCGAAGCCGTCGCCGAACAAGACGACCTCGCCGCCAAGGCGACGCACGGCATTGACCTTGATGGCGGGCGTCGTGGTCGGCATGACCACCACGGCGCGGATACCCAGCCGCGTAGCGGAGAGGGCGACACCCTGGGCGTGATTGCCGGCCGAGGCGCAGATGACGCCGCGGGCGCGCTCCTCGGCGGTGAGGTGGGCGATGCGGTTATGGGCGCCGCGAATCTTGAAGGAAAAGACCGGCTGCATGTCCTCGCGCTTGACCAGCACATCGCGCCCGAGGCGGGCGGTGAGCAATTCCATGGGCTCGAGCGGGGTCTGCTCGGCAACCTCATAGACGGAAGAGGTCAGGATCTTGCGGACATAATCGGTCATGGTGCGCTCCACAAACAACTGCGGTGATGGACGCCTGCTGACAGCAAATGTCAACCGCGCGTGGCACGCCATCGATAGATGGGATTGTCGCAAAAGTTCATCAATCAAGTGATTGATTAATTCCTGTGACAGGCGTATTGGGGCGCCATGGAACAGGATAGTCAAAAACGCGAAAGCACCGATGACAGGCGCGCCGCTATTGCCGCGGCAGCGCGCGACCTGATTGTCGAGAAAGGGCTCGAAGGCCTGCGCACGCGAGACATCGCGGCCCGCGTCGGCATCAATATCGCGACCCTGCATTACCATGTGCCGAGCAAGGAAGCGCTGATTGCGCTGGTGGCGCAGAGCATCAAGGACGAATTTCGCGCCCAGGGTCTCGCCCGATCCCGGCAGGGAAAGACCGGCATCGAACTGCTGCATATGGAATTCGAAGACGCCCTCGAATCCCAGGAGAAGGCGCCGGAGCGCATTGCTGTGATGGCCGAGCTGGTCGAGCGCGCCCGCCGTGATCCGGCGATTGCCGCCATCATGTTGCCCATGCGTGCACACTGGCACGGCATGCTGGCCGAAATGTTTGAACAAGGCGCCGCTGACGGCACGCTCCGTGCCGACATCGACCCCGCGTCCGCTGCGCATATTTTCATCGGCATGATCGCCGGCACGCGCAGCATCAAGTCGAACCGTGAGCATATGCTCGCGGTTTTTTCTGAATTCGAGCGCGCTTTTACCGCTCGTCCCTAAACCGTCCCCGAGGCACCGATAATGTCTACCACCTATGCGGCCGAGGCCGCGTCTCCGCCCGATCCGCGTCGCTGGCTGTCGCTGGTGATCCTGCTGATCGCCAATTTCATGAATCTGATCGACGTCACCATCGTCAATGTGGCGCTGCCCTCGATGCGGGAAAATCTTGGCGCCACCGACAACCAGATCGAATGGGTCGTGGCCGCCTATGTGCTGGCCTTCGCGCTGGGTCTTTTGCCTTTCGGCCGGCTCGGCGACATTGTCGGTCGCACCAAGATGTTCCTCTGGGGCGTTGCCGCCTTCACCGCCGCCTCGGCGCTTTGCGGCCTGGCGCATAATATCGAAATGCTGATCTTTGCCCGCGTCCTGCAGGGCATTGGCGGCGCGATGATGACGCCGCAGGTCCTGGCCATCGCCACGGTGACATTCCCCCCGCATGAGCGCGGTCAGGCCTTTTCGCTGTTCGGGCTTTCGGCCGGCCTTGCCTCGGTCTGCGGGCCGATCCTGGGCGGGCTGCTGATCGATGCGCAGCTGTTCGGGCTCGACTGGCAGCCCATCTTCCTCGTCAACATTCCCATCGGCATTGGTGCCATTATCGCCGGCTGGATGCTGATCCCCCGCCTGCCCGGCCACAAGGAGCTCAGGAACGACTATGTCGGCATCGGGCTGTTCGGCCTCGGCATCGTTGCGGTGGTGTTTCCCATCGTCGAGGGCCGCGCCTATGGCTGGCCGGTCTGGGCTTTCGGCATGATCGGTGCCGGCCTGGTGCTGTTGGGGCTGTTCTATATCTGGCAGGGCAAGCGCGCCGCCGCCGGGCAGCCGCAATTGCTCAACTATGACCTGTTGCGCAACAAGGACTATATGTTCGGCGCCTTCGTGGTGACGGTGTTTGCCTCGGGCATTCCGGGCATGTTCATGGTGATTTCGCTGTTGCTGCAGTCCGGCTTCGGCTTCTCGCCCCTGCAGTCTGGCCTGACCAATACGCCGTTCTCGGTGGGCGTGCTGATCGCCTCGGCCATTGCCGGCCGGTTCGGTGCACGTTACCTGCGGGCCCGGCTGGCTGCGGCCGGGGCGCTCCTGGCCGGTGGTATCGGCTGGCTGCATTTCATCATTGCCGGCGTCACAACCTCCATCGACAGCTGGACCTTCCTGCCGCCGCTGTTGATCGCCGGCATCGGGCTGGGTCTGGGCTTCTCCTCGCTGTTCCAACTGGTGTTGCGCAATGTGCCGCCGCGCGATGCCGGTGCCGGTTCGGGGGCTCTGCAGGCCTTCCAGCAGGTCGGTGGGGCGCTCGGTATCGCGCTGGTCGGCGAAATCTTCTTCACCCATCTCGCCGGCAGCTTTGCCAGCGGCGCGACGCCCAATATCGCCTTCGCCGAAGCTGCGGCCCTGGCGCTGTGGTATCAGGTGGTGGCGTTCGGCATCGTCCTGGCCATGGCCTTTGTGTTCAAGAAGTCGCCTTCCGGCCCCGCCGCTGCCCAAGCGCAGCATGCCACGGTGGTGGAGGTGTAGCGCGCTGCAGACCCCCTCCCAACCTCCCCCTGAAGAAGGGGGAGGAGCCGCATCGCGCCTATTGGTACGCTGTTCCAAGCCGCGTCAAATACATCTGAAGGCCGCCCTCGGGCGGCCTCTTTCATGCGCTCAACAATTGCCAGGTCTGGAAGCAGGCGAGGGAGACCACGAGCCCGCCGACCAGCATCATCAGCCGCTGGGGCGGGATGATGCGCACGACAAAGCCCGCAAGTGGCGCGGCGAGGACGCCGCCGACCACGAGGCCGGCGACCGACCAGATATAGCGATCGATGCCCTCTGCCTCTTCCCAATGGCCGGTGAGCAGGGCGGTGATGAACGCCACCGACACTGCCGTGGTGACGAAGAATTCGACGGTATTGACCGTGCCCACGACATAGCGCGGGGCGCCGCCCGAGCCGATCAGGCTGGAGGTGACGATGGGACCCCAGCCGCCACCGCCGGCCGCATCGACGAAACCACCGGCGACGCCCAGGGGCAGCACCATGCCGGTCTTGGGTTCCTTGAAGGCGGCGCGGATGCGGAAGGCGCGATAGAGAATATAGATGCCCAAAAGGCCGAGATAGACGGTGACGAAGGGGCGGAGCACGGCGCCGTCAATGGCGGTGAGCACATAGGTGCCCAGAATGCCGCCCAGCACGCCGGCCGGGGCGAGGCGCCAGAACAGGCGCCAGTTCACATTGCGGTGGCTGACATGGGAGGTAGCGGAGGCCGCGGTGGTGAACATTTCGGCGGCATGGACGCTGGCGGAAGCCGCGGCGGGGGAAACACCGAAGGAAAGCAGCATGGTGGAGCTGACGACGCCATAGGCCATGCCCAGGGCCCCGTCGACGATCTGGGCGAAAAAACCGATCGCCGCAAAAATGAAAAACTCTGTTCCCAAGCGGTTCCCTGCCCCCGTGCGGCACCGTTGCCAATAGTAGACAAAGCGCCCGAAGGCGCTTTGTTCCGTTAGCGGACGATCAGCGTGCCGGCACCGAACTCGGTGAAAAGTTCGACGAGAACCACGTGCGGCTGCTTGCCGTTGAGGATGACCACGCCCTCGACGCCATTGTCGAGCGCTTCGAGGCAGGTCTCGACCTTGGGGATCATGCCGCCCGAAATGGTGCCGTCGGCGATCAGCTGCTTGGCTTCGCGTACGCTCAATTCGGGGATCAGCTTGCCGTCCTTGTCGAGCACGCCGGGCACGTCGGTGAGGAACAGCAGGCGCTTGGCGCCGAGCGAGCCGGCAATGGCGCCGGCAAAGGTATCGGCATTGATATTGTAGGTATTGCCGTCGCGGCCGGGGGCCACCGGGGCAATGACCGGGATCATTTCCGAACGGGCCAAGAGGTCGAGCAGGGTGCGGTCGACTTCTACCGGTTCGCCGACAAAGCCGAGATCGAGCACGCGCTCGATATTGGAGGTGGGGTCCTTGACGGTCTTTTCGGCCTTCTTGGCAAAGACCATGTTGCCGTCCTTGCCGCACAGGCCAATGGCCCACTCGCCCTCGGCATTGATCAGGGCGACGATTTCCTTGTTGATGGAGCCGGCCAGCACCATCTCGACCACTTCCATGGTCCGGGCATCGGTGACGCGCAGTCCGCCTTCAAACTTGGATTCGATGCCGAGATTTTTCAGCATGGAGGCGATCTGGGGTCCGCCGCCATGGACCACGATCGGATTGACCTTGGACTGCTTGAGCAAGGCGATGTCACGGGCAAAGGCCTGGCCGAGCTTGAGATCGCCCATGGCGTGGCCACCATACTTGACCACGACAGTCTTGCCTTCATAGCGCTGCATATAGGGCAGGGCCTGGGCGAGAATGCCAGCGTCGTGGCTGAACCGTTCGGTAGCGGAGGCGTCGGTCGACATGAGTGGGGTGGCTCCCTGGCAAGGCCTGCAATCGGGCTAAGGGTCTAGTCGATTTTCACCAGCGATGAAATCGTCTTTGCCGACATTTTCAAGGCGGGGGCGGATTTGTCCGCAGAGTTGTTGGATAGGGGCGTCGCCGAGCGTCTCAGTCGATCAGCAGTTCCACTTTAACCCGCTCATCGAAGGACCAGCCGCCCAGCGCCAGCAATTGCCCGGCGCTGTCGTGGACGATGGGGGCGGTGCGGATGGCCTCGGCGGGGCTGGTGACCTTGAAGCCCAGCAAGGCCTCGAGGCGATGACGGGGCAGGAAATCGGTGGGTCCCGCCTGAATGCCGGCTTCGCCGGAGAGATTAGAAATCAGGAAGCGCTGGTCCCAGACCAGATCGGCGCCGGGAAGCAGGGTCTGGGCTTCGGGCAGCATGCGACCGGGTTCGCGCGAGATCACGAGGCTCTCGGCGCGCGGGCGAATGACGGCGCCGAGCAGGGTCAGCGGCTTGCTGATGCCACCCAGGATCTGCTCATGCAGGCGCTCGACCTGCCCGAGTGCGCGCGGCTTCTGGCGGCCGCCGACGATGTTGAGCACCCGGGAGAGCACCCGCTGGGCAATGGCGGGACTGAGCTCGGTCAAGGCGGCGCGGGGCAGGCTGGCAGCGCCAAAGCCATCGAGGCGAACCAGTTCGTCGAAGGCGGCGTGGGCCATCTGGGTGAGGGCCGCATCGGCCTCGGCCATGCGGGTGGCGAAACGGGAGAGGGTGGCGGCGTCGAGGCCCTCGGCGGCAAGCGTGGGCAGCAGTTGGCGCCAACGCACCCGCTCATAGGCCGGATCGGTATTGGAGGGATCGGCGGCGGGGATGAGCCCGGCCTCGGCGACCAGCGCGGCCAGCGAAGCCGGGTCGCAATCGAGCAGCGGGCGGAAGAGGGGGACGCCCTCGACGCGGGACAGCGGCGACATGGCTTTGAGCCCTTCGAGGCCGCTGCCATGGGCGAGCCGCATCAACACGGTTTCGGCCTGGTCGGCGCGATGGTGGGCGGTCAGCAGCAGGGTGGCGCCATCCTCGGCCATGGCACCCCCGATCAGGCCGTAGCGCGCCTGGCGGGCGGCCTCCTGCAGGCCGGTTTCGGGCTTGATGTCGTCCCAGACCAGGCCGCGGGCGGAAAGCCCAAGATTGTCCGCCGCGGCCAGCACCATGGCCACCTCGTCGGCGGCTTCGGGGCGCAAGGCGTGGTCGAGGCTATAGACGATGAGCTTTGGGGGCTCGGCAAGCATTGCGGCCCAGCGATGGGCCAGGAGCATCAGCGCCAGGCTATCGGCACCGCCGGACACTGCCAGGCCGATGGTTCTGTGGTCGCGTGCCGGCGCGAACAGGCGCGCCAGCACATCCGGATCGCCCAGATCGGGCGTCAGGCCGGTGGACATTCGGCCCGCGCCATTTCTTCGGAAACGCGTGTCTTGAAGGCTGGCGCGGTATCCGGATAGCGCAGGTTGACCTCGGTCAGGGTGCGGCAGGCGGTTTCCCGCTCGCCGGCGCCAGAAAGAGAGACGCCGATCTTGAGCAGGAGGTCGGGGGCCCGTGGGCTGTCCGGGGCCTTCTGATAGGCATCGAGCAGCACTTCGGCCGCCTGGTCATAGGCGCCCCGCACCAGCAGCGCCTCGCCCAGCCAATTGGCCGCATCGGTGACCTGCGGGTGGTTGGGATAGAGCGCGAGGAACTGGCTGAACTGGTCCTCGGCAAAGGCATAGTCGCCCTCGACAATGGCCTGATAGCCGGCGGCGAACTGCGCATCGGCATCGGCATTGCCGCTATCGACGGCGCGCGGATCGTAGCTGAGGTTCAGCGGCTGGCCGGTGACGAGGTCGACGCTGCCACCCTGGCCGGTGCCGACCAGCGGATCGGCCGATTCGCCGACGGAGCCGTCGTCAAAGGTCGGATCGAACTCCTGCTCACCCGGCAGGGGCTGCACGCCCTGTTCGGGAATGATGGTGGGTGAGGGAGCAGCATCGGTGGGAACGGTAGTTACGCCGGGGCTCTGCGGCAACGCCTCGGGCTGCGTCACGCCGCCCGGTTGGGTTGCCGCCTCAGTTTTTCCCCCGGCACCGCCTTCCAATGCCTGGAAGCGGAATTCGGCATCTTCCTGAAAGCGGGTGAGGATTTCCTGCATCTGGGTGATCTGGAAGGTCAGGCCTTCGACCTGGCCATTGAGCAGGCGGATCTGCTCTTCCAGTTGCTGGATGCGCACCATGAGCTGGGCCTGGTCTGCCTGGGCCACGAGCACGCGGCCGCCATTGGTGAAGCTCAGGCCCGCCAGCTCGGCAGGGGGCAGGGTGGTCTGGGCCATGGTGGCGGGGACGGGGGCAACAAGCCCGACGCCCAGCGCACAAAGCGCCGCCCGGCCGAATTTGGACAGTCTGCTGAGGGTCAAGCCAGTCTCCCGATCGAAAATCTGTAGCCAAGATGGGTGTTATGGGCCCGTTGATAAAGGCCAAATTTGGTCAAAACAAAACGCCCGGGCCAGAATATCCGGCGCCGGGCGTCCTTGCCTCCAGTTTTCACTGGATTTTCTGCGTCCCGAAGGACGCGCTCGTCTTACTGAACCACCGTCACGGCGCGACGGTTCTGGCTCCAGCAGGAGATGTCATTACAGATGGCGACCGGGCGTTCCTTGCCGAAGGACTGGCTGGTGATGCGCTGGCCGTTGACGCCGCGGGACACGAGATAGTTCACCACGACCGAGGCACGGCGGGCGCCGAGCGCGATATTGTATTCGCGGGTGCCGCGTTCGTCGGCATGGCCTTCGATGAGAATGCGGTAGTTCTGGTACTGGTTGAGCCAGGCGGCCTGCTTGTCGAGCGTGGCCTGGGCTTCGGCGGTCAGCGAGCTGGAATCGGTGGTGAAGAAGACGCGGTCGCCGACGGTGACGAGAAATTCCTGCTGGCTGCCGGGGGCGCCGCCGCCGGGACCGACATTGCCGACGCCGGTGAGGCCGACATTGTCATTGGCGCTGCGCGAACAGGCGGCAACGACGACGACGAAAAGCAGCATCGCGGTAGCGCGCAACGCGGTAGAAATGGGTGCGGGGATGGCCACGGGAGGCTCCTGAATAGGCAACAATCTTAAGCACGGCATTTACCGCGCTTATTCTTAAAACCGGGTTTGCCGGTTTGGTTAATCAATGCCTATTCCGGCGCGAATGTGGCGGGAATCTAGGCTTTTTCGTGACGTTGCTGTGATGCAACAGCAGTTTGACGCGATCACGTTAAGGTTAAGCGGGGTGATCTCGGCAGGCGGCAGAACGCCGGTGCGCGGGGTTCACCCCCTCCCGGCCTCCCCCTGAAGAAGGGGGAGGAGTGGGGCGGTGGCTAGCGGATATCGGGTTTGAGCACGATCAGTTCCTCCCCCTTCTACAGGGGGAGGTTAGGTGGGGGTATGCGGGATCAAAGTTACCCGGGGTTTCGCCACCGGACGTTCGGGGGGCTCACGGCGTGATTCCCTGAAAACGCTCCACCGGAGCGTTTTCACCCGCGAAGCGGGTCGGGCCCGGGGTTTCGCAGGGCTCAACCCGTGATCCACTCAAATTGCTCCACTGGAGCAATTTGACGGCGCTGCGCGCCCCCCGGCCGTTCGCAAGGCTCACGGCGTGATTTCCTGAAAACGCTCCACTGGAGCGTTTTCACCCGCGAAGCGGGTCGGGCCCGGGGTTTCGCAGGGCTCAACCCGTGATCCACTCAAATTGCTCCACTGGAGCAATTTGGCGGCGCTGCGCGCCGTCGTGGATCACCCCTCGGTAAGCTTGAATTCTATGCGGCGGTTGCGGCGGTAGGCTTCGTCGGTGTCGGCGGGGTCGAGGGGGGCGAATTCGCCGAAGCCGGCGGCGACGAGGCGGGCCGGGGCGACGCCCTTGGAGACCAGATATTGCGCCACCGAGATGGCGCGGGCCGCCGACAGCTCCCAGTTGGAGGGGAAGCGGGCATTGGAAATCGGACGCTTGTCGGTATGGCCGTCGATGCGCAGCACCCAGTTGATATCGGGCGGAATCTCCTGCTCCAGCTGCAGGATGGCGTCGGCCAGAGCATCGAGTTCGGGGAAACCGGCAGCCGAGACATTGGCCTGGCCGGCATCGAACAGCACTTCGGACTGGAAGACGAAGCGATCGCCAACCACCCGCACATCGGCGCGGGTTTCGAGGATCTGGCGCAGGCGACCGAAGAAGTCGGAGCGATAGCGCGACAGGTCCTGCACGCGCTGGGCCAAGGCCAGATTGAGACGGCGTCCGAGATCGGCGATCTGGGTGCGGCTTTCGGCGTCGCGGCTTTCCGAGGCTTCGAGCGCCGATTCGAGTGCCGCGATCTGGGTGCGCAGTGCCGCCAATTGCTGATTGAGCAATACAACCTGGGCATTGGCCTCGTCGGAGAGGCGCTCGGCGTCGATCAGGTCCTGCTGCAATCCGGCAATGGTGCTGTCGCGATCGCCCAGGCCGGCGCCGATGCCCGAGAGCTGGGTGGTGAGCGAGGCGTTTTCAGCCTCGGCGCCGGCGAGTGTCGCCGTCAGGGTCGCCAACTGGCTGGTCAGGTCGTCGGAATTGGCGCGCTCGAGCTGCAGCAATTCGGTCAGTTCGGCGATCTGGCTGTTGAGGCGAGCCAGAGCGGTGTCGCGGCCCTGGATCTCCTGGCCGAGAAAGAACTGCGTCAGCATGAACAGGCTGAGCATGAAGATGATGACGAGCAGCAGGCTCGACAGGGCATCGACGAAACCCGGCCAGTAATTGGCTTCCTGTCGGCGGCGGGACCGGGGGAGGGCCATGCGGCTAGTCCCGACGCTCGTTGTCGGGTTCGTTGAGCATGGCCTCGATCAGATCGCGCAGGCGCTTATTGGTCTCGCCCTGTTCATTGATATATTTGCGCAGATCGTCCTGTTCGGTGCGGATGTGCTTGACCAGACCATCAATGCCGCGCGCCAGCTCGGCCATGGCGCGGATGGCGTTCTGGGAAGCATTCTGGTTCTGCATATTGGCGCCCAGCCGCTCGATGGCCGCTTGCATGTCGGCGCCGCCACCCGCCATCGAATTGGCCTGCATGGCGGTCACCGGATGGTCGAGCTCGGTCATCGAGGTCATCCAGTCCTCAAGATCGGTATAGAAGGCGTTCTGGGCCTGGCTGGTCTGCAGGTCGAGAAAGCCCAGCACCAGCGAACCGGCAAGGCCGAACAGCGAGGACGAGAAGGCGGTGCCCATGCCGCCGAGCGGGGCGGCGAGGCCTTCCTTGAGATTGCCGAACAGCGCGGCACTGTCGGCGGAGGTGACGTCGAGGGCGTTGATGACGCCGGCCACCGAGCTCACGGTCTCGAGCAGGCCGTAGAAGGTGCCCATCAGGCCCAGAAACACCAGGAGGCCGGTGAGATAGCGCGAGGTGTCCTTGGCTTCATCGAGCCGGTTGCCGACGGAATCGAGAATGGAGCGCATGGAGGAGGGCGTGATGATTGCCTCCCCGATCCGTTCGCGCAGCAGGCCGGCAACCGGGGCCAGCAAGACCGGCGGGCGGGTGGTGGGGGCGGTGCCGTCCTGGAGAGAATTGACCCATTTGACCTCCGGGAACAGGCGGAAAATCTGCCGGAAGCTGAGGAAGATGCCGACGAACAGGGCGAGGAAGATCATCGAGTTGATGAACGGGTTGGCCCAGAAGAAGGTGACGATATTGGTGAAGAGGATGGCGGCGACCAGACCCACCAGCACCAGGAAGATGACGATCTTGACCAGGTAAACGGTCGGGCTGGCCAGGTGGTAGGGATCGTATCCTTGCGACATAAGCCTTTGCCTTGCCCCTTCGCGTGCAAATCACATGCCGCAGACTAGTCAGCGCCGGAGTTCCGGGCAATGAGAAAGGTTAATGGGGGCCGGACACAAGCGCGTTCGCGCGCCGAAAGGCGGTGTCGTCATCGCAGTTTCGCATGCCGCCGCTAGAGGCGCGACAGGCAATTGCGAACAGGAGCCGCTCGATGAACGAGGCGATCGACCCCACGACCCTAGCCTATTATGCCCGGAGCCGGCAGCAGGCTATCTCGGCCGGCGCTATTCGGAAGATGGTCTGTTCCAGAGCGAGCGGGGCAATACCATTGTCTGCCATCCCGTGGCGGGATCGGCGACCGAGGCGGCGCTGCTGGCGGCGCGGCAGCGCTTCCTCAACATGCCCGATGCGCACAAATTTGCCTTCACCGCCCCGGAAAGCCTGCACATGACGCTGTTCGAGGGGGTGCTCGACCGCAATCGCGCCCTGCCATTCTGGCCGCATGACGTGGCGATCGATACGCCACTCGAGCGCATGACCGAGATTTTTCAGGCGCGGCTGGCCGGCTTCGAACCCGGTCCGCGCTTTGCCGTGGAGGTCACCGGCGCCGCTCCGATCGGCCTGCGACTGCAGGGCGCCACCGCAGAGGACCGCTACGCCATGGCCGATTGGCGCAACCGGCTGTCGGAGCTGTTGGGGCTGCGCCAGCCCAACCACGATCACTACGAGTTTCACAGCACCTTTGCCTATCCGATCGCCTGGCTGGATGATCAGGCCCTGCCGGACTGGCAGGCCATGCTGGATGCGGTGGTGACGGATCTGCGGGCGGCGGCGCCGGTACTGGAATTGCGCGCGCCCGCGCTTTGCGTCTTCGAGGACATGAACTGGTTCGAGGAAGTGCTGGTGCTCGAACCGCGGGCTTGATGGCCAACGCTTTGCCCGGCAATGAAAAACCCCCGGGGGTGCCCGAGGGTTGGAAATGCCGGCGGATGCGCCAGAGGCTACTGGATGGGCTTGAGCGTCTTGAGCAGGGCGGCCTGGATGGTCTCGTTGCCGGCGACCACCTGGCCGTTCCAGACCGAGCCGGGCTGACCGGCAAAATCGGTGACCACGCCGCCGGCTTCCTTGACCATCAGGAAGCCTGCAGCCACGTCCCAGGGCTTGAGGCCGGCTTCCCAGACGCCGTCATAGCGGCCGGCGGCCAGCCAGGCCATGTCGACGCAGATCGAGCCCGAGCGACGAATGCCGGCGACGGCGGGGTTGATGCTGGCCAGCTGGCGCAGCTGCAGGGCGTCGTTGGATGTGCCCTGGGTCTTGATGCCGGTGGTAATCACGGCGTCGGAGAGGTGACGGCGGCTGGCGACGCGCAGGCGCTTGCGGTCGGCGAGCCAGGCGCCGCCGCCCTTTTCGGCAGTGTAGAGCTCGTCCATTACCGGATTATAGATCACCGAGGCGACGATATCGTCGCCGCGCTGCAGGGCAATGGCCACTGCAAAGAGCGGGATGGAGTGGAGGAAATTGGTGGTGCCATCGAGCGGGTCGATGATCCAAGTGTGCTGACCATCGGTGCCGGCGACTTCACCCCCCTCTTCCATCAGGAAGGCATAGGTGGGGCGGGCCTTGCGCAGCTCGTCATAGACGATCTGCTCGGCGCGGATATCGGCCTTGGAAACGAAGTCGGCCGGGCCCTTGCGGGAGACCTGCAGGTTTTCGACCTCGTTGAAATCGCGCGACAAAGACTTGCCGGCCTTGATGGCGGCACTGACCATGACGTTGAGGAGGGCGGACCGCGCCATGATTATATGCTCGCTCATTGGGGCGGCGGGACCGGTCCGGCGCCGCGGCCAGGAGTGACCGGTGGCGCGGGCTCAAGAGGCTGGGGCCTGCCGCGGAATTGACGTTTGGCGGGCTTATTGCCTCAGAATAGAGCCCGGTTCAAGGGTCTTGCGGTTCTTGCTCGGCCGGAGGCGCGGCATTGGCGGCTGGATCGACCACCTGGCTCGGGGCATTTTCGGGATCGGTGGAATTGGGCAGCACCGGCCCCTGCACCTCTATCGGAGCCGTGGCTTGTGCATTTGTCTGGGTCCCCGGCGGGGCGGAGGGCCAGAAGCGTGCACGTTCCTCGGCGCGGGCCAGAGCATCATCGGGAATGGAGACGAGGAGGCGGTCGAGCGAGGGGTCGGTAAGGCCCTGGCGCCGCGCCAGAGCGCGCCACATCGCTGATTCCTCGAGGTCGAGATTGATGCCTTCACCCACGGCCAGCAGCTTGGCGTAACGGCTCTGGGCCACGGGATTGCCGGATTCGGCGGCGCGGCGATACCAGCTGACGGCCTCCTCGAGATTATGGGCAATCCCCTGGCCCAAATAGAGCAGGGTGGCGTAATCGACCTGGGCCGCGGTCAGCCCCTGGGCCGCGGCGAGGCCAATATAGCGGGCGCCTTCCGCCTGGTCGGGCACGACGCCGGCCCCCTCGATCAGCATGGAGCCGTAATCATATTGCGCTTCGGGCAGTTCGGCGTCGGCGGCTTCCTTCATCAGGGCGGCGGCCGTGGTGAGGCTGGGATCGGCATAAATGCCTTCCACATGCAGCAAAGCGAGATTGTACTTGGCCGGGATATAGCCGGCCTCGGCAGCCTGGCGGAACAGGGCAGCGGCGCGCTCGCGGTTCTTGGGGACGCCGACGCCATCCTGGTAGAGCATGCCCAATTCGAAGGTGGCGAGACGATCGCCATTATTGGAGGCGAGCTGATACCAGCCGGCAGCGCGTTCGGCATTCTGCGCCACGCCCAGGCCCTTGGAATAGATCTCGGCGATCAGCGTCTGGGCCGCGGCATCGCCTTTTTCGGCGCGCGGCAGGGCCAGCTCGAACGCAGTGAGGAAATAGCCGCGCTGGAAGGCGCCGAAGGCGTAATCGGCCGGCTGGCGGGGGCCGAACACCGCGTCACTGACGGCTTCGGCATTTTCGGTCTGCGCCAGGACCGGGGTGGCGAGCGCCATTGCCGGCATGGCGAGGCCCAGCAGGGCCAATGGCAGGAGCTGACGCAGGGTGATCATGCAGGCTCCCGGAGTGCGCGGTCGAAGGCGGCAAGAGCGGCGGCCGGGTCGGCAGCGCTCCAGACGAGATCGGACAAGGCGACGAATTCTGCGGGATTGCCGGCGACGCTGTCGGGGCTGGCGGCTGGATCGATATGGACGGCGGGCACTTCGAAGGTCTCGGTCCACCATTGCGCCAGGTCGGCCGCCTGCGGGTCGGCTTTGCCGTCGAGGGCGCCGAACATCACATAGTCGACATCGAGTTCGCCAAAACTCATGGCGTCGTGGCGCGAGCCGATATTGCCGACACCGACAATGCCGTCTGGTTTGAGGGCGGACACCGCCTCCCGGATGGCCTTGGTGCCACCAGTGGTGATGTGCACGCCATCAGCGCCGAGGCGCCGGGCCAGGGCCACGTCGTCTTCCACCAGCACCGCGGCGCCGGCCGCTTGGCCGATCTGCACCAGGCGCTCGACGAGGGCCGCATAGGCCGTTTCGTCCTGGGTGCCGCGCCGGACCAGGATTGCTGAAACCGCCGGGCCGGAGAGCACGGCCATGAGCTGGCGCGCAAAGGCTGCCGGTTCGGGAGCGGGAGGAGTGATCAGATAAAGCTGCGGCGCCATGGCGTTCCCGAGGTGTAAGCGAATGCTCCCTATTCGGCCTTTTTGGCAAGAAAGGGACAAAACCAATAGGGGCGGGAGGGAGCTGGCGCAATGGGGCGGAAAGGATCTGCCAAAAAGCGAGACGCGCATTCCGGGGGAAATGCGCGTCTGCCGTGACGTTGGGAGCGTCAACGGAAATCAGGCTGCCTTGTCGAGATCGCCGGACCATTCGCCCAGGGCGGCCAGCGAATTCATATGGGCGCGGTGGGCGAAGGCGGCGCGGGCAGCGCTGAAATTCTCGCGGCGGCCGGCCCAGGTGCGCAGCGCCACATTCTGCAAGGCGCGGCCATAGGAGAAGGTCAGCGGCCATGGTTTTCCCGAAATGCGGTTCATGGCCGAGAGGTGGGCGGTGGCTTCCTCATCGGTCTGGCCGCCGGAGAGGAAGGCGATGCCGGGGACGGCGGCCGGGACGTGTTCCTTGAGCACTTCGACGGTGCGGCGGGCCACTTCCTCGATGCTGGGGCGGTCGCGGGAATTGACGCCCGGCAGCACCATATTGGGCTTGAGCAGCATGCCGGCGAGATCGACACCGGCCAGCCGCAGTTCCTTGAACGTGGCCTCCAGCACGTCGCCCGTGACCTGGGCGCAGCGCTCGAGCGAGTGATTGCCGGGATCGCCGTCGCCGACAACTTCGGGCTCGACCACCGGCACGATGCCGGCTTCCTGGCAGAGGATGGCATAGCGCGCCAGGGCATGGGCATTGGCGCGGATATTGTTGCGGGTGGGGGCTACGTCGTTGATGGTGATGACGGCGCGCCATTTGGCGAAGCCGGCGCCGAGTTCGGCATAATGGGCGAGGCGCTGGCGCAGGCCATCAAGGCCCTCGGTGATCTTTTCGCCGGTTTCCCCCGGCATGGGGAAGGCGCCGCGATCGACCTTGATGCCGGGAATAGTGTCGGCATCGGCGAGAATGGCGCGGAACGGGGTGCCGTCGGCGGCTTCCTGCTTGAGCGTCTCTTCGGTCAGGATGACGCCGGAAACATAGTTGCGCATCGCGTCCGAGGCGCCGAACAACATTTCGCGGTAGTCGCGGCGCAGATCGATCGTGTTGGGAAGGTTGATCTTGGCAAAGCGCTTGGCAATCGTGCCTTCGGATTCATCGGCTGCCAGGATGCCCTGACCCGGTGTCATGAGCTTCTGGGCGATCGCATTGAGCGATTTGGACATCGTCTTCCCCTCGGAACTGCATTGGCCCGATACTAGACTTTGGTCAGCGCGCTTTCGATTAGACCTGTGGTTATTAGACGAAAGGACGAAAAGGCGGTGGGGAACTTTTCGGTCGGGGTCGGCTCCACGTTGGGGCTGGTGCGGTCAGTTTTCCGGCGAGTCTTCGTCCGGAGGCCATTCTGGGCCGTGTGCAGCACTCGGATAATCTCGGTTGTCTCCTGGCTGGCGCTGTAGACAATGAGGTAGCGGGTGCCGGGAATAACGAGCTCACGTGTATTGGATATCCGGCCTTCCCGTCCGCTGCCGGGAAAATCCAGCAATTGCCGTGCACATGATGCGATCCGGTCATCGAGCGCTTCTGCCGCTGCGATGTTGTCAGTGGCGATGTAGAGAAAGATCGCACGCCGATCCTCTTCAGCGAACGGGCGCCAGAGAAGCTTCATTCCTTTCCGGCCATACGGCGGGTTTCGGCTCTCAGCTTGGCGAAGCGTGCCTCTACCTCTTCATGGGGAATACTGGGCCGTGGATCGTCCAGCGCTTCCTGCACCTTGGCGCGAAACCAGCGGTCGTAGTCTTCCGGAGAGGTCGTGAGCCCGGCCGGGAGGGCGCCTTCATTGGCGACCTTGGTGAGAAGAATGCGCACGGCGTCGGATACGGACAGGCCCATGCTGGCCAGAACGGCCGTTGCGCGATCCTTGATTTCCGGCTCGATGCGCGCCTGGACCAGGGAACTTGCAGCCATGATTGCCTCCTGTCATGCATTTGCATGACAAAAATGAACCTCGCAGCTGCAAAGGTCAAGCGGCGCGATTTTGGTCGCGCCGCTGTGAGAAGGTAATCGTTATTTCTTCAGCGCTTCGACGCCGGGGAGGGGCTTGCCTTCCATCCATTCGAGGAAGGCGCCGCCGGCGGTCGAGACATAGGTGAGCTTGTCCTTGACGCCGGCATGGGCCAGGGCGCTGACGGTGTCGCCGCCACCGGCCACCGAGACCAGGTGGCCATCATGGGTGCGCTTGGCGACATGCTTGGCGATGGCGACGGTGCCGGCATCGAAGGGCTCCATCTCGAAGGCGCCGACCGGGCCGTTCCAGACCACGGTATGCGCATCGTCGATGGCGGCGTTGATGCGCTCGATGGAGGACGGGCCGATATCCAGAATCATGCCATCTGGGTCGACCGCGTCGACGCCATAGAGGCGGGTGGGCGAATTGGCCTTGAAGTGCCAGGAGACCACGGCATCGATGGGCAGGATGATGGCGCAATTGGCCTTTTCGGCCTTGTCCATGATGCGGCGCGCGGTGTCCGCGAGGTCCTTTTCGCACAGCGACTTGCCGACGCCATGGCCCTGGGCGAAGAGGAAGGTATTGGCCATGCCCCCGCCGATGACGAGGCCATCGACCTTGGTGACCAGGTTTTCTAGAAGGTCGATCTTGGAGGACACTTTTGCGCCGCCGACAATGGCGACCACCGGCTTTTTGGGCTTGCCGAGACCGGCTTCGAGCGCCTTGAGTTCGGCTTCCATGGCGAGGCCGGCGGCGGCGGGCAGCAGATGCGCCAGCGCTTCGGTGGAGGCATGGGCGCGGTGGGCGGCGGAGAAGGCGTCGTTGACATAGACATCGCCGAGGCTGGCCATGCGCTTGGCCAGTTCGACGTCGTTTTCCTCTTCGCCGGGATGGAAACGGGTGTTTTCCATGACCAGCACCGAGCCCTCGGGAGCCTCGTCGATGGCGGCCCTGGCGGCGGAAACATCGACCCAGTCGGTGGCGACGAAGCCGACGGGGTGGCCGGTCTCATTGGCGACGGCCTCGCAGACCTGCTCGAGCGAGAATTCGGGGTTCACCTTGCCCTTGGGGCGGCCGAAATGGCTGAGGAGAATGGCCTTGCCGTCCTTCTTGACGATTTCGCGGATGGTGGGCACCAGGCGCTCGATGCGGGTGGCGTCGGTCACCTTGCCATCGGCCACGGGCACGTTGAGATCGGCGCGCAGCAGCACGCGCTTGCCGGTGAGGTCGAGTTCGTCGAGGGTCTTGAAAGTCGCGCTCATCGGGCAGTCTCCGCAGGCAGGTGGTGTTTGGCCGTGGGTTAGCAGAGTGGCACGAAAGCCGGAAGCCGGGGAACGAAAAATCTGCGCCGCCGGGCCCCAGGCGCGCGGAAACGCCGCGCGGTCACTCGGCGTCGGGTGCAGTGGGGTTGGTGGCGACCCCAATTCGGACGTTCAACACGGGCATTCGACCATCCGCAGCGGTCGTGACATATGCTGCAATATAGGCGGCCCGTATCTATCAGCAGGCTGGTAGGTTCATTGGCGGACTTTTTCTTTAGCTGAGAATGTCGACGATGAGACCGCGAAGCCACTGATGCGCAGGGTCCGTGTCGTAGGACGCGTGCCACAACATCGATACCTCAATGTTCGGCAGTTGCAGCGGCGGTGACTTCGCATTCAGGCCAAATTCGGTGGCGAATATGCCCGCCGCCGGCTGCACGCAAGTCGAGATCATCGGCCCGGACTTCAGCAGATAGGGCACCGAGATGAAATGTTCCGTGGTCACCCCAACCTTTCGGCTTCGACCAATTGCGGCCAAGGCGTCGTCGACCACGCCATGTGGCTTGGTGGTGATCGATCCCAGCAGGACATGTGGATAGGCTAGATAGTCTTCCAAAGTGAAATCGCCGGCAATTGGCACTTGAGTCCCGTCGAACAGGCAAAGATAGTTGGCCTTGAAAAGCCCGCGACGTTTGTGATGCATGCCACCCTGGTTGAACTCGCCCACGGCCAGGTGCAACTCGTCCCCATCGATCTGGTCCAACGCCTGGAACCGATCGGTCCGCCTTGCACGCAGAATAATGCCCGGGGCGATCTTTTGAGCCACTGCGAGCAGCTTTGGCAAAAGCACCAGCTCGATGCTGTCTGGCATGCCGATGAAGAATGTGCGGCTTGCCGAAATCGGGTCGAACGGCTGGTGCTTCAGCAATATTTGTTGAGCCGCAGCGAGGGCGTTCCGCACCGGGCCGATCAGAGCCTTGGCGCGCGGAGTGGGCAGCATTCCCTCCGGCATGCGCGTAAAAAGCTCGTCCTCCATCAACACGCGCAACCGCGAAAGAGCGTGGCTCATAGCCGATTGGCCAATGCCCACACGCCGGGCAGCACGGGTCACACTGCCTTCAATTGCAAGCGCGTCAAACGCAATCAGCAGGTTGAGATCAAGTCTGCCAAGATTAACGTGATCGATAGTCATAATCGAGCCAATCGATTGGATTAATGATGCAACATCTCCTATCCCTATTGCATCAGATGTCGCAAGCGCTGACGTCCAAGGAGAAATTAGATGAAAGCTCGCCTCACCCTCAGCCTCGCCATGATCCTATGCGGCGGTGCATTCAATGTCCTTCTTTTGGTCTCGAGATAGAGAGCCGCTTGCCGTGACGATAACGTTCTTTCATATGCAGCCCGGCCCGTTCGCAGAACGGTGTCTGATGGCCTTACGATTGAAGGGCATTGGCTTCGAAGAAGTCATCCTCGACCCAACCTTGGGTCAGAACCGGACACCGGAATTTCTCTCGCTGAACCCCCGCGGCACACTGCCTGTGCTTCAAGACGGCAGTGTCGTGGTGCGGGAGTCGCAGGCGATCATGTTCTATCTCGATAAGGCCTATTCGGAGCCTCCATTGTTCGGCACCACGCCGAAGGAAGCTGGAGCCATCATGCAGGCCATTTGGGACCAGACGTCCTATATCGAGCCGCTGCTCAAAAGCATCATCGGGCCGTTGGTGTTCGGCAAAGGCGATTTAAGTGCCGTTGATGCAGTGGAGCAGAAGCTGGTCACCGAACTCGAAGCCCTCGATCGCGTGCTGGCACTGACGGGTTGGATCGTCGGCAACGCGATATCTGCCGCTGACCTTAGCCTTTACCCATTGCTTTTCGCGGTTCGCGCCAGCCTGCGAGAGCCAGCTGCCCGCAATCGCTGCCAAGCAGTGCTCACTGCGCTGGATCAGCTACCCAATCTGCGTTCGTGGCTTCAAGCCATCGCGAAAATAGATGGCGCTGCAATAGAGTAATCCCTGTCCATGTATTGCGGACCGCCGGCAGGGTGCGCCGATCCGGTTGTGCATCGCCGTCCGTCATGTCCGGCAAGGGATTGGCATAGGAACGTCGCACCCGGAGAGTTCACCCGCTATTTCCTATTGACCGTCGGATGGGCCAGAATCCTTGCGCCACGATTGCCCGCAAGGCCGGGCCTGCCTTGTCCATGCCTCGGGTCGGGCCCGAGGGCGGTGGCTGGTGGGTGGGAGGGCTATCGCATATGGGTTTGAGCGTGCTGCACACCCCCACCCAACCTCCCCCTAAAGAAGGGGGAGGGGCCGCGTCGCGTGCCGGGGCAGATGTTGCCAAAACGCAGCTCGGACTCCCTACCCTTGCGTGGAGGGCTGGGGGGCGAGAGCCCGTGGCCGGTTATCAAACCGCCCACTAAACGCGGACGGCGAGCGGGAGCCGAGGTATCGGCGCCCTTCTGCTACGCCTCCACCGGTGCCCTTAGCGTCGCGCCTTGGGGGATGGTGTCGGGGCCGGTGTTGAGCTGGTCGATGGCAAAGCCGGCGGCGGCTTTGTAGCGGGCCATGAAGTCGTTGCGCTCGGCGGCGGGGACGACGTCGTCGATATCAGCGAATTGCCCGCCGCAGCGGTCGTTGACGATGTTGAGCAGGCCAAACGGGCCGGCGCCGCGATTGCGTAGCACCAGCTCGGAGACGGGGCCGCAATATGCCTGGTCATAGGCACGCAGCGCGGCCTGGGTGACGCCGTGTTCGAGCATGGCGACGCCGAGATGGCGGGCGTCCATGATGGCCTGGCTCGCGCCATTGGAGCCGGTGGGATACATGGCATGGGCGGCATCGCCCATCAGCGCCACCGGACCATCCTGCCAGGTAGGGACGGGGTCGCGATCGATCATGGGGTTTTCATAGGCGACATCGGAGCGGCGCAGCAGATCGGGCACGTCGAGCCAGTCATAGGTCCAGCCGTCGAAATGATGGGCGAATTCATCCACGGTGACCGGGCGGAACCAGCCGCTGGAATAGCGGCCGTCATTCTTGTCGACCGTGACCTCGGCGATCCAGTTGATCATGGCGAGGCCGGTTTCGGGATCGGGCTTTGAGATCGGATAAAAGACCATGCGGTGGCGATGGGTGCCGAGGCCGACAAAGGAGGCGCCCGAACGGATGGGCTTTGCCTGGGTGGTGCCGCGCCACATGATGGCGCCGCCCCAATGGATCGGCGGCTGCTCGGGATGCATGGTGGCGCGGACGGCCGAATGGATGCCGTCGCCGGCGATGAGCAGAGTGGCGCGGTGGCGCAATTGCGTGCCGTCGGCGCGCTGGATCAGGGCGGTGACGCTACCATCGTCATGGCGCTCATAGCCGGTGACCTTGTGGCCGAGTTTGACCACGTTCGGCCCGGCCCGCTCGAGCAGCACCTTGTGCAGCAGCATGTGGAAACGGCCGCGATGCACCGCATATTGCGGCCATTTGTAACCGGCGAGCAGCCCGCGCGGCTCGGAATAGATGTCGTTGCCATTGAGGCCCACCAGCGCCCATTCGCGCGCCTCGACGCCCACCTGATCCATCAGGGCGGCACCGATCCCCATGGCGTAGAGCTCGCGCACGGCATTGGGCTGGATATTGATGCCGACCCCCAGCGGGGCGAGTTCGCGGACCGATTCATAGACGGTGAAGGGGACGCCGATCTGCTGCAGGGTCAGCGCCGTGGCCAGCCCGCCGATGCCGCCGCCGGCAATGATCACATGTGGTTCGGACACGTTTCCCCGCTCTGCTCGTTTTCTCGGCGTCGGTCATAGACGAGCCTGGATGGCCAGCGCAATGGCTCCAAGGCTGTGGCTTGCGCCTCTATTCGACCGAATAGATGTCGATCTGCACCCCCGTCGGCGTCTTGGCGCCGGTGCCGACAAAGACCAGGCTGTTGACGAAGCTATAGTCGGGGTGGCCGGTTTCGAGGCGGATGGTGGAGCGCATGTAATAGGCCTCGGGGGGGACGGCCTCGCCTGAAACGAGGCTTTTCATGATGGTTTCCGGGCCGTGACGAAAGCCCTGGTCGATGATTTCGACGATGGCGCCGTCATGGGTTTCGATGGCGTAGCGGGCATCGAGAATGGCGACGCCTTCGTGGTTGACGGTGAGCCAGTCGGCGCCGCCGGGCAGGATGCGGCCATGGAGGCGCGGGCCACTGACCTCGCCGCCGGCAATGGTGACGATGCGGCGCTGGCCCAGCCGAGCCAGGCCCAGCGGGCGCATGTGGCCCGCCTCTACCAAGAGAGTGCAGAAGGGGCGCAGCACGGGGGCGTTCAGGGCGAGCATGGGAGTCCTCCAACCGATTGCGGTGGGCACGCTAATGGCTAGTGTGCGGCGCGGCTAGCGCTGGCGGGCAAAAAGCCCGGGATAGTCGGTGACAATGCCATCCTCGTCGACCTCGAGCACGGCTTCGAAATCGGCGGACTGGTAGCGGAAATGGCTGGGATCGAGGCGGGTATAGATCTGTTCGGAGCGCTGATAGGAGAGGTCGGTGGCGTCGATCCAGGCCATGGCGAAGCGGGTGGGCTGATCGGTCCAGTCGTGGCGCCAGATGGGCAGAGCATTGGTGAGCGGGGTGGGCCAGATATCGACGTCGATGCAGCCGCGCAGCGCCGGAATGGGCTCGGCGCGGTCATCGGACCAGCTACCGGCGCCATCGGAGAAAAGCTCGATACCCCTGCCGTCTGCACGCTCGATTTTCACCGTGCGCGTATGGCCATTTTCGTCGAGCTTGATGCGGTAGAAGAGGCCAAAATCCGGGCCGATGATAGCGCCGCGAATGCGGGTGTCGCGGCTATTGGCGATGATATGGGCGTGCTCGAGCGTGTCGAGGTCAAGGCCGCGCCAGCGGATGGATCGGTTGAGGGTCATGGTTGTGCTCCAGCCAAGTGCACGATGGCGCAAGTTACAGTCGCTGTCACCGGGGCTGTTCTCCCCCTCACAGACTCGGCTGCGCCGAGCCACCTCTCCCCGAGGGGGAGAGGAATAGAGGGTGCGTCCAACAAAAAGGGCGCCCCGGAGGACGCCCTTTTCAAACTTTGAATCGAAAGCCTTAGAGCGTCTTGCTCAGGGCGACGGCGGTGTCGGCCATGCGGTTGGAGAAGCCCCATTCATTGTCGTACCAGGACAGCACCGACACGAAATTGCCGCCCATCACCTTGGTCTGGTCGAGAGCCATGGTGGAGGAGTGCGGATCGTGGTTGAAGTCGATCGAGACGTTGGGCTGGGTGGTGTAGCCCAGCACGCCCTTGAGCTCGCCATCGGCATATTTCCGGACGGCAGCGTTGATCTCTTCGGCGGTCACGTCGCGCTTGGCGATGAACTTGAAGTCCACGCAGGACACGTTCGGGGTCGGCACACGCACCGAGACGCCATCCAGCTTGCCCTTGAGCTCGGGGAGGACGAGGCCAATGGCCTTGGCCGCGCCGGTCGAGGTCGGGATCTGCGAAAGCGCAGCCGCGCGGCCGCGATAGAGATCCTTGTGCATGGTGTCGAGGGTCGGCTGGTCACCGGTATAGGAATGGATGGTGGTCATCATTCCCTTTTCGATGCCGAATTCCTTGTGCAGCACATAGGCCAGCGGGGCCAGGCAGTTGGTGGTGCAGGAGGCGTTGGAGATCACCACGTCGTCCTTGGTGAGGGACTGGTGGTTGATGCCGAAGACGATGGTCTTGTCGGCGCCGTCGCCGGGAGCGGAGATGATCACCTTCTTGGCGCCGGCCTTGAGATGGGCCGAGGCTTTTTCCTTGGAGGTGAAGATGCCGGTGCATTCGAGCGCGATGTCGATGCCCATGGCGGCGTGCGGCAGGTTGGCAGGATCGCGTTCTGCGGTCACCTTGATCGGGCCGCGGCCTACATCGATGGTGTCGCCGGAAACGGTCACGGTGTGCGGGAAACGGCCATGGACGCTGTCGAAGCGCAGCAGATGCGCATTGGTTTCGACCGGGCCGAGATCGTTGATGGCAACGACTTCGATATCGGTACGACCGGATTCGATGATGGCGCGCAGGATGTTGCGGCCGATGCGGCCAAAGCCATTGATGGCGACGCGAACTGCCATGTTAGACGCTCCTAACGGGAGGGAAGACAAAGGGAGGCGCGGCTCTCTTACAACTGACTGGTGACGGCTTCAACAACGGCCTTCGGCGTAATGCCAAAGTGGGCATAGAGTGCGTCAATCGGACCCGAGGCGCCGAAGGAGTGCATGCCCACGAACTTGCCCTTGTCGCCGAGCAGCTTGTTCCAGCTCATCTCGATACCGGCTTCCACCGCAACACGGGCCTTGGCCTTGCCGATAACCTCGGCCTTGTAGGCGTCGGACTGCTTGGCGAAGAGCTCCATGGAGGGGACCGAGACGACGCGGGCGGAAATGCCCTTTTCGGTCAGTTCCTTCTGGGCCTCGACGGCAATGGCGACTTCCGAGCCGGTGGCGAAGATCACCGCATCGGCATCGGCGGGGCCGACCAGGGTGTAGGCGCCCTTGGCCGACTTGTTCTCTGCCGAATATTCGGTGCGCACGGCCGGCAGGTTCTGGCGGCTGAGAGCCAGGATCGAGGGGGTCTTTGCCGCCATCATGGCCAGTTCCCAGCACTCGGCGGTTTCCATGGCATCGGCCGGACGGAAGACGTTGAGATTGGGAATGGCGCGCAGGGCGGTCAGGTGCTCGACCGGCTGGTGGGTCGGGCCGTCTTCGCCGAGACCAATGGAGTCATGGGTCATGACGAAGATGGAGCGGATTTCCATCAGCGCGGCGAGGCGGATGGCCGGGCGGGCATAGTCGGTAAAGACCATAAAGGTGCCGCCATAGGGGATGAGGCCGCCATGCAGGGTGACGCCATTCATAGCGGCGCCCATTTCATGCTCGCGAATGCCGTACATCATGTAATTGCCGGCATGATTGTCGGCCTGGAACGGCACGGTGTCGGGCGTGTTGGTCAGGTTGGAATGGGTGAGGTCGGCCGAGCCGGCGAGAATTTCCGGAACGGTCTTGGTGATGACTTCGAGCGCCATCTGGCTGGCCTTGCGGCTGGCGACCTTCGGCTTGTCCTCGGCCAGCTTCTTCTTATAGGCGGTGAAGGCGTCGGCGAAGCCGGATGGCAGCGTGCCGGACATGCGGCGGGTGAACTCGTCCTTCTTGTCGGACTTGGCGAGACGGGCCTCCCATTCGCCGCGCAGGTTCTGGCTGCGGGTGCCGGCAGCGCGCCAGGCTTCGAGAATATGCGAGGGGATTTCAAAGGCCGGGTAGTCGATGCCGAGCGCGGCCTTGGCGCCGGCCAGTTCCTCGGCGCCGAGCGGGGCGCCATGGACCTTTTCGGTGCCGGCCTTCTTGGGCGCGCCGAAACCGATGGTTGTCTTGGCGGCGATCAGGGTCGGCTTGTCGGTCGAAGCCTTGGCTTCGAGCAGGGCCTTTTCGATGGCATCCTGGTCATGACCGTCGATCTCGATAGTGTTCCAGCCGACAGCCTTGAAGCGGGCGATCTGATCGGTCGAGTCGGCATTGGAAACCTTGCCGTCGATGGTGATGTTATTGTTGTCCCAGATGACGATCAGCTTGTTGAGCTTGAGGTGACCGGCCAGGGAAATTGCTTCCTGGGAAATGCCTTCCATCAGGCACCCGTCACCGGCCAACACAAAGGTGTGGTGGTCGACGATGTCGGAGCCGAATTCTGCGGCGAGCTTGGCTTCGGCGACGGCGAAACCGACCGAATTGCCAAGGCCGGCGCCCAGCGGACCGGTCGTGGTTTCGATGCCGGTGGCATGACCATATTCGGGATGGCCGGCAGTCTTGGCGCCGAGCTGGCGGAAATTCTTGACCTGGTCGATGGTCATGTCCTCGTAGCCCAAGAGGTAGAGCGAGGAATAGAGCAGCATCGAGCCGTGGCCGGCCGAGAGGATGAAGCGGTCGCGATCAGCCCAATGGGGGTTCGCGGGATCGAATTTCATCACCTTGGTAAAGAGCACTGTGGCGATGTCGGCGCAGCCCATGGGCAGGCCGGGATGGCCGGAATTGGCTTTCTCCACCGCGTCCATGGACAGGGACCGGATCGCATTGGCCAATTCGTTCTGCTGGGTGGTATTCGTCATCGGGAGGACCGCTCTCTAAAGAAGGCTTGAATTCGTGGGAGCGGCGGCGCTGCCGGCCTCCTCCCAAAGGCGGGTTGAGGCATAACAGGTTCGGTCCCGCTGTCAATGTCATCTCCCGCATTCCCGGGGCATTGCGCGGGGTGGATGGTTGCATTGACGGCCCGGCTGGGGCAGGTTTGGTGGGCCGGAATCGCCGCGTATCGAGGGCAGTAGTGGCCATGAGTGAGACGGAACATGAAGAGGGGCTGGTCTCCGCCACAGCCCGGTTCGACCGGGCGATGGCGCGACTGGAGGCGAGCCTGCGCGACCTGACCGGCCGTATCCAGCGCCATCAGCGCATCGAGGTGGATACCCAGCGCCTGGTGCATGAGCGGGCCCGGCTGGCCACCGAGCTCGACAAGACCGCTGCGCGCGCCAAGCGCCTCGACGATGGCGCCCAAGAAGTGTCGCGCCGGCTGGTCGATGCCATGGAAAGCGTGCGCGCAGTGCTGCAGAAGGCGGAGTAGGCCGGTGCCTGAAGTCAATGTCGAGATCAATGGCCGCAAATATCGCATGGCCTGCGAAGATGGCCAGCAGAAGCATTTGATCGGGCTGGCCGAGCGCTTCAACCGCAATGTGGAGCAGCTCAAGGGCGCCGTCGGCGAGATCGGCGACAACCGGCTGACGGTGATGGCTGGGATCGCGGTGCTGGACGAATTGAGCGAAGCCGAACGGCGCATCGCTGCGCTGGAACGCGACGTGCTGGAGCTGACCCGCGCCGGGCAGGATATTGCTGTCGAGCTCGAAAATACCGAGGCTCAGTTCGCCGCCAAGCTGGCGGAAGCCGCGCGGGTGATCGAGAGCGTGGCCGGTGTGCTGGACGAAACGGCGCCGCTGAAGAGCTGAGGGGCGTGGGAGCCGCGCTTAGAGCGTTTCAAGTTCTGGTTGATGCGGCTTCATCGCCCCCTCCCCCCTGAGGGGAGGGCCGGGGTGGGGTTGGTTAAGCGATCCACTGATTGACCCCCTCCCTCAATCCCTCCCCTCAAGGGGGAGGGAGGCGAAAGCGACCAGAGTCCACATCAAGTTGAAATGATCTAGTCGGCGATGTGGCTCCTCACTCGCCTTTGTGGCAGGGCTATCGCCTATGGGTTTGAGCGTGCTGCATACCCCCACCCGGCCTCCCCCTGAAGAAGGGGGAAGAGCGGCATTGGGCGCTGGGCGAGAGTTGTTCAGAAGCACCGGCCGATGTCTTTGCCCTCAACCGGGTTCGGACATGCTGTCCATGAAGGCCTGTTCGATGTCGAGTTTTTCGAGCATTTCGCGGACGATGGTGTCGTCGAGTTCGAGATTGTCGCGGGCGGCGACGAGGCGGATGCGGCGGGCCTCGAGCAGCACCTTGCCCAGGGCCAGAGCCTCGCTGGCATCGCGTTCGCTGGGCCGGGCAAGATTGCCTTCATGGCGCAGGCGCCGGTTGGTGGCGGCGATCAACCGCTGGGATTCGCGGCCGGGGTGGCTGGCGCTGTAGCTATCGAGCGCTGAAGTGGTTGCCTCATGCACCAGCGCCTCGGCGAGCTGGCGCTGTTCGGCGACGAAATCGCGCTGGCTGGGGTCCTCGAGCTTGAGCAGGCGGATCAGGCCGGGCAGGGTCAGGCCCTGGATCAGCAGCGTGGCGATGGTGAAGAGGAAGGCGACGGCGAGGATGGCGTCGTCGCCCGGGAAGGGGCTGCCATCGGCGAGGAAGGCGGGGACACCGGCGGCTGCGGCCAGGGTCACGACGCCGCGCATGCCGGTCCAACCCAGGACGATGTTTTCCCGCCAGGTCAGGGGGCGCTGCGGCTTGCTGATCGGGGTGCCGTCGAGCGAGCGGCGATAGCGCTCGAGATGGCGACGATAGGTCAGCTGTCGCACCCCGGCGGTGGCAAACACCCAGATGAAGCGCATGAGGACGCTGGCGAGGAAGACGGCCAGGGTGGTGATCGCCAGTTCGCCGATATCGAAGCCGGCCTGGTCGGCATCGGTGATGACGAAGCGCAGCTGCACCGCGATATAGGCGAAGACGAAGGTTTCGAGCAGGGTATCGGTGGTGCGCCAGAAGGCGCCCTCCTGCATGCGCTCCTTATAGCCGGCCTGCACCCCGTGATGGCCGACGGCAAAGCCTGCCGCGACCACGGCAAGGACGCCGGAGGCATGCAGTTCCTCGGCGGTGAGATAGGCGGCAAAGGGCACGATCACCGAAAGGGCGGTGGAGAGCGCAGGACTGGCCAGGCGCCTGCGGGTCCATTGCACCAGATTGCCGATGAGAACGCCGACCACGATGCCGACTATGGCGGCGTAGAGGAAATAGAGTGGCAGGCTGTCGATGAAGGCATGGGTGCCGGTGGCGGTGGCGATGAGGACGGCGAATAAGGTGAGCGCGGCGGCATCGTTGATGAGGCTTTCGCCCTTGAGTACGGACATGAGCCCGGTGGGCAGGCCGGCGCGGCGGCCAATGGTGGTGGCGGTCACCGCATCGGGCGGTGCCACGACGACGCCCAGGATCAGCGCGGCAATGGGCACCAGTTCGGGCAAAGCAAGCAGCGCGGCGCCGGCAACGACGAAGGTGGTGGCGAAGACGAGGAAGACGCCGAGGCTCGTGATCGGTCCCATCTGGCGACGGAATTCGGAAAAGGAAAAGTCGCGGGCCGCCGAGAACAGCATGGGCGGCAGCACGATGGAGAGGATGAATTCGGGCTCGAGTTCGAGGCGGGGAATGCCCGGAATATAGCTGGCGGCCAGCCCCACCATCACCACCACCAGGGCGGGTTGGAGATTGCGGCGTTCGGCCAGGGCGCTGATGGCGATGGCTATGGTGACGACGATCAGCACATAGGCGAACATGAGGCCCCTCCAGGGCTTCCCCATTAATGGGTGCAATTGTGCTGTGCAATTGGGCAGGATCATGCCGCCCGGCCTTTGCAGGCGGCGGCGAAGCGCCTATATCTGTCGATGCTGCCCGGTGCGTGAGGACACACATATCCCCGGGGCCTTAATCGATCCTAAGGGAGCTGTCCCTGACCGGGCCCGTGGGCTCGGACATACGGCGCCCACCTACGTAAGTAGGTTCCCGGGATCGCAAGTCCCACGGCCAGGGTGGCACCTGATTATCTTGCTGGAAGAGGCGTATGGCGGACCAGGCAATCGAGGAAGCGAAAGCCGGACTGCGCAAGACGGCCCATGCGGCCCGCGCCACACTGTCAGCAGATGAGCGTAGCGCCGCCGCCGAGGCGGTCGCGGCGCATTTCTTCGACAAGATCGCCTACGAACCCGAGCAGGTCATCGCCGGCTATTGGCGCATTCGCGACGAGCTCGACTGCCAGCCGATCCTCGTCCGGCTGATGGATGGTGGGCAGCGCGTGGTGCTGCCGGTGGTCGATGGGGCGGACAAGCCGCTGGATCTTCGGGTCTGGGAGGCGGATGCGCCGCTCTACGAGGCCGGCTTCGGTACGCTGGCGCCGTCGGACCTGGCGCCGCGGGCAGTGCCCGATATCGTCCTGATGCCGCTTCTGGGTTTTGATGCGGCCGGCACGCGGCTGGGCTATGGCGGCGGCTATTACGATCGCACGCTGGCGGCCCTGCCGCGCAAGCCACTGTTGGTCGGGCTGGCCTTCGACGTGCAGGAACTGCAGGACATTCCGCGGGAAGAGCACGACGTGCCGCTGGATGCCGTGATCACCGAGGCGGGCGTGCGCTTTTTCGGAACCCCTTCATGAGACTGCTTTTTCTGGGTGATGTCGTCGGCCGCTCCGGTCGCGACGCCGTGGCCGAGCACCTGCCGGGGCTGATCGCCCGCCACAAATTCGATTTCGTGGTGGTCAACGGCGAGAATGCCAGCCATGGCAAGGGGCTGATCGAGAGCCATTTTCAGGGCCTGCGCGATGCCGGCGCCGATATCGTCACCCTGGGCGACCATGCCTTCGACCAGCGCGAGGCGCTGAGCTATATCGAGCGCGAGCCGACCCTGATCCGCCCCATAAACTATGCGCCGGGCACGCCGGGGCGCGGGGCGATGATGGTCGAGGGGCGCAATGGCCATCGGGTGCTGGTGGTCAATGCCCTGGGCCGAGTGTTCATGCCGCCGATCGACGATCCGTTTCGCGCCGTGGCCTCGGCTATCGAAAGCGCGCCGCTGGGCGAGGTGGCCGATGCCATCATCGTGGATTTTCATACGGAGGCGACGTCGGAAATTCAGGCCATGGGGCATTTTCTCGATGGCCGGGTGAGCCTTGTGGTCGGCACCCATACCCATATCCCCACCGCCGATCATCGGGTGCTCAAGGGTGGGACGGCGTTTCAGGCCGATGCAGGCATGTGCGGGGACTTCGACAGCATTATCGGCACCGAGACCGATGAGCCGCTCAACCGCTTTCTGACCGGCATTCCCAATGGCCGCTTCACTCCGGCAGAGGGGGAAGCAACGCTCTGCGGCATTGCGGTGGAGACCGATCCGCACAGCGGGCTGGCCCGTTATGTCGCACCGCTGCGGCTGGGCGGCGTGCTTGCCCAGGCCGAGCCGGATTTTCCGACCGCCTGACAGCCTCCAGATTTTTCGCTTGCCGGAAGCGCCGATCTGCGGTCGGATCGGATGGTTGCGCCTGGGGCGCAGGTTCTGCTGGTCAGCGTGAAGCGGACAATGGCCCCGGATGCGGCATGACGTGCCGATCCAAAGTCACGCGCAGAGGGCCAGGGCCATGCTCGATCCGATCATCAATTTCCTCAACGACATCTTCTGGGGCTATATCCTCATCTACGGCCTTCTGGCGGTTGGCATCTTTTTTACCGTGCGTTTGGGCTTCATCCAGTTCGTGCATTTCGGCGAGATGTTCCGCGCCGTAATGGGCGGCAAGAAGAATGACAGCGCCGGGATCACCCCCTTCCAGGCGCTGTGCACCTCCTTGGCGTCGCGCGTCGGGACGGGTAATCTCGCCGGCGTTGCGGTGGCGCTCTATTTGGGTGGGCCCGGCGCAATCTTCTGGATGTGGATGGTGGCGCTGGTGGGCATGGCCACCGCCTATTCGGAATCGACGCTGGCCCAGCTCTACAAGACCAAGAACGACAATGGCGAATATCGCGGTGGGCCGGCCTTTTACATCGCCAAGGGTCTTGGCGCGCCCTGGGCCGGGGCGATCTTCTCGGTCTGCCTGATCCTGGCCTTCGGTCTCGTCTTTAACGCGGTGCAGGCCAATTCGATCGCCGATGCCTTCCAGGGCGCCTTCGGCTTCGACAAGCTCTGGGTCGGGGTGGGGCTGGCCTTTTTGACCGCAGTGGTGATTTTCGGGGGCATCAAGCAGATCGCGCGGGTGGCCGAAATCATCGTGCCGTTCATGGCAGTGATCTATCTGCTGGTGGCGCTCTATGTGGTGATAATCCATATCGGGGAAGTCCCCGGCATGCTCGGCCATATCGTGCAAAGCGCCTTCGGGCTCGATGCGGCGGGCGGTGGCATTGCGGGGGCCTTGCTCAATGGTGTCAAGCGCGGACTGTTTTCCAACGAGGCGGGCATGGGCTCGGCGCCCAATATCGCCGCAGTGGCGACGCCTGATCCGCACCATCCGTCCTCGCAGGGTTTCGTTCAGGCACTGGGCGTCTTCATCGACACCATTCTGATCTGTACGGCGACGGCGCTGATGATCCTGCTCTCTGGCGTCATGGTGCCGGGCAGCGAATTGACCGGCACGCCGCTGACGCAGGCTGCAATGAGCGTGCATATTGGCGGGGCGGGGCAATATTTCATTGCCATCGCCATCCTGTTCTTCGCCTTCACCTCGATCATCGGCAATTACTCCTATGCCGAGAACGCCATGACCTTCCTCAGAATTGGCAATGTGCCGGGGCTGACGGTGCTGCGCATCGGGGTTTTGGGCATGGTGATCTGGGGTGCCTATGAGAGCGTTGCGACGGTGTTCAACGCCGCCGATGCCTCGATGGGGCTGATGGCGACGGTCAACCTCATCGTCATCGTGCTGCTGTCGGGCACGGTGGTGAAGCTGACGCGGGACTATACCAATCAGAGGAAAGCCGGAAAGGAACCACTGTTCCATGCCGCCGACTATCCCGAACTCAGCGGCAAGATCGACCAGAGCATCTGGAACAAGCACGATCCGGGCTGATTTTTCCGCCCTGACAAGCGCCCGTTCCGCGATCACGCCGCGGGGCGGGCGCTTTATTTTTGCGCGTCCAGCCCCTATAAGCGGCCCGATTTCAGAAATTTACCCATCGAGGGACACATGGCTGGCCATTCCCACGCCAAGAACATCATGCACCGCAAGGGCAAGTCGGACGCGATCCGTTCGAAGATCTTTTCCAAGCTCGCCCGCGAAATTACCGTTGCCGCCAAGATGGGTCAGCCCGATCCGGCGTTCAATCCGCGCCTGCGCCTGGCCATCACCAATGCTCGTGCCCAGTCCATGCCCAAGGACAATATCGAGCGCGCCGTGAAGAAGGCCGCCGGTGGCGATGCCGAGAACTATGACGAAATCCGCTATGAGGGCTATGGCCCCGGCGGCGTGGCCGTCATCGTCGAGGCACTGACCGACAACCGCAACCGCACCGCCTCGAATGTGCGCTCCTATTTCTCCAAGAATGGCGGCGCGCTGGGTGAAACCGGCTCGGTCGGCTTCATGTTCGATCGCGTCGGCGAAATCACCTATCCGGCCGCGGTCGGTTCGGAAGACAAGGTGATGGAAGCGGCGATCGAAGCCGGCGCCGACGATGTCGAGAGCGACGACGAGGGCCATTATATCTACACCTCCTTCGAGGCGATGGCCGAAGTGGCCTCGGCGCTCGAAGCGGTGCTGGGGGAGGCCGAGTCGGTCAAGGCGATCTGGAAGCCGCAGAACGTCACCCCGATCGATGCGGAAAAGGGCGCGACCCTGATGAAGCTGATCAATACGCTCGAAGAAGACGATGACGTGCAGAACGTCTATTCGAACTTCGACATGAGCGATGAAGACGCGGCCAAGCTGGCGGGCTGAGGCGCCCGGCCTTGCCGACGATATCAGGGCGGCTCCGGCCGCCCTTTTTCATGCGGGCTGGCGCAGGGCGATGTCGGGTGCGTCGCCCACATGCACGATGGCGGCAAAATTGCGCCCGGCCTTTTTGGCCCCATAAAGCTGGCGATCGGCAATGCGGAACAGGGCCGAAAAACTGGTGCGATCCTCGAAGGCCGCGCCACCGACGCTGACCGAGAGGGGATGGGCGCGACCCTCGGGGTTGAAATCGGCGGTGTTGACACAGTGGCGGATGCGCTCGGCAATGCGGGCGGCCTGGCGCTCGTCGACCTTTGGCAGGAACACCGCGAACTCCTCGCCCCCCATGCGGCCCACCAGATCGCCCGTGCGCAGAGCGGCGCGAATGGAGCGGGCGATAATGGTCAGCGCCTCGTCGCCCATGGCGTGGCCATAGGCATCGTTGATCGCCTTGAAGTTGTCGGCATCGATCATCAGCAGCGCGCCGGAGAAGTTTTCCGGCGCCTCGGCGAGGAGCGCCTCGATGCGGGCGGTGAAGGCGCCGCGATTGAGGCAGGAGGTGAGGCTGTCGGTGCGGGCGATGAAGCTCAGCCGCCGATTGACCATCTCGAGGCCGCGCACCCGAAACCCGAGATAAAGGAAAAGCGGGAAGGCGAAGATGGCCGGCAGGAAAACCGCGCTCACCAGTGCCCGCAGACGCGCCTCATTGTCGAGACCCTGGAACAAGGTCAGGTTGACGGCAATGGAAACGATTGCACAGATCAACGTGCCCAAAAGCGTCCAGCGGGCGACATGGGCCCAGGTCTGCAGTCCCGATTTGTATGGTGCTTGCATCAAAGCCGCCCTATCCCGATTGGGCTGAGCATGCCGAAGGGACGACCCGTTGGGCATGACGTGCGGCTGGTCTCGTCAGGGGAGGCCGTCACGCCGCCGACCACAGGGCCACGCGATCGCGCCCCGCATTCTTGGCCAGGTAGAGCTGATCGTCGGCCAGGCGATAAAGGGCGCGGAAATCGGAATTGCCGGCGAAGCTGGCGCCGCCAATGCTGACCGAGAGAGCGCAGCGCGCGCCCGAGACGATGAAGGCGACATCGGCCACGGCATCGCGAATGTTCTCGGCGATGCTGCGGCTTTTGTCTTCGGTTGTGTTGGGCAGGAACACGCCAAACTCCTCGCCGCCCAGGCGGCCGATCAGGGCGCGCTCGCCGGCAGCGCGGGTAATGGCATCGGCGATCAGCCGCAGGGCATCGTCGCCGCGGTCATGGCCGTGCTTGTCGTTAATGGCCTTGAAGTGATCGACGTCGATGACGAAGAGCGCGCCTTGCCAGGTGGCAAAGCGCAGGCGGCGGGACACTTCGGCGGTAAAGGCGCCGCGATTGAGGCAGGAGGTCAGCCAGTCGATGGTGGCCATCTGCTGCAATTGCGCATTGGCATGATGCAATTGCTCCTGCTTGTGGAACAGCAGCAGCAGGATGGGGCCGCCCAGGACGATGGGCATGGTGATGGCGACAAGCAATCCCTGAAGGTTGATGCCTTCCGAGAACATTTCCATGAATACATTGGTGAGGATGATCGAACCGGCGACAGAGGCCGCCAAGATCAGCCCGGTGAAGCGGGCTATTCGCATCCATGCGTGCCGCGAAAGCCTGGAGTTCGGCCCCGAAATCATGACTATTTGCCCCTGCATTCCCGCGCGGACGGTAGGCGCTGTCTCGTGAAGGATAGGTTTTCCCAGTTGGTAAAATTTGAATGACCGAGACCGGCAGGCGGTTTGTTGCTCATTTGTTCACTTTGACGCTGGTATGTTGCCCAAGGCTGCGTACAAGGTAGAGCATGAGCAAAGCTGTTCGAATCATCGGTATCGACCCCGGATTGCGCCGCTGCGGCTGGGGAATCATCGAAGCTGTGGATAATCGCCTGCGCTTCGTGGCCGGCGGTACGCTGACCCCACCGGTGGATGGCGCGCTGGCCGAACGGCTGGCGGTGCTGGCGGTTGGGATCAACGGCGTGCTCGACGAATTTTCGCCCGATGAGGCGGCCGTGGAAGAGACTTTCGTCAATGCCGGAGCCCGCTCGGCGCTGATCCTGGGGCAGGCGCGCGGGGTGGCGCTCGTGACCCCGGCGCTGCGCGGCATGCTGGTGGCCGAATATGCCGCCAACCTGGTCAAGAAATCGGTGGTGGGGACCGGCCATGCCGAGAAAAACCAGGTGGCGCTGATGGTCAAGACGCTTTTGCCCAGTGCCGTGATCAAGGGCGCCGACGCCGCCGATGCGCTGGCGATCGCCATCTGTCACGCGCATCACCGGGTTTCGGCGGCAAAAATGAGGGCCTTGGCATGATCGGCAAGCTCAAGGGTCTGGTGGACAGCTTTGGCGATGACTGGGTGCTGATCGATTGCGGCGGGGTCTGTTACGAGGTGCATTGCTCCTCGCGCACCCTGCAGGCCCTGCCGCGCGTGGGCGAGGCGGGGGTAGTGTTCATCGAGACCATCGTGCGCGAGGATATGATCCGGCTTTATGGCTTTGCCAATGAGGCGGAAAAGAGCTGGTTCACCCTTCTGACCACGGTGCAAGGGGTCGGGGCGCGCGTGGCGCTGGCGATTTTGTCGGTGATGTCGCCGTCCGAGCTGTCGAGTGCTGTCGCCCTGCAGGACAAGGCCATGGTGGGTCGTGCCAATGGGGTGGGTCCGAAACTGGCGACCCGCATCGTCACCGAACTCAAGGGCAAGGTGCCCGCCATCGGCGCGGTGGATGCCGGCACGCTGGGCCTGCAGGCGGCGCTGGGCGAGGGCGTGGCCTCGGGCAATATTGCCGACGCGGTCTCGGCCCTCACCAATCTGGGCTATTCCAGTGCCCAGGCCTCAGCTGCTGTCGCGCGGGTGGTGGCCAAGGAGGGCGACGACACGGCGACAGAAAAGCTGATCCGGCTGGGCCTGCGGGAATTGAGCCAGTGATCCTTGTTTTTGGTGTGTTTCCTTACTAAATTTTAAAAGTAAGGAATGGAGGCTGCAATGGCAACTGCGACACTAACGAGCAAGGGGCAGATGACCTTGCCCAAGGATGTCCGGGAAGATTTGGGGCTTCAGCCCGGCGATAAGGTCGATATTATCAAGGACGGCAATCGTTATGTGCTGATGCCACGCACTGTCCGAGCAGAAGATCTCTATGGCATTTTGCATCGGCCGGGCGATCACGCCATGACGGTTGGGCAAGAAGATGAGGCTTATGCCGCGGCACTGGCCGAAGAAGACGAGCGTATTCGTGCTGGGCGTTGATACCAATGTGCTGGTGCGGTTTCTGACGCGGGATGATCCCCTTCAATCGGAAATCGCCCGTCGCATAATAACGGCAGCTGAACATCATCCCATCCATATATCCCTGGTCGCGCTGGTTGAATTGGTTTGGGTGCTCACCAAACTCAAGCGGTGGCCGAAATCCGATGTATTTAGGGCCTGTCGTGGCCTTTTGCGTAGCGAAGACTTCCTCATCGAGTCAGCGGCTTTGGTCGAGCAATGTCTGTATGAGGCAGAAAATGCCAGATGCGACCTGGCAGATGCACTGATCGCAGCAACCAATTTGCGGGCAGGCTGCTCCACCACAGTTACTTTCGATCATGATGCCCAGGCGCTGGCCGGCATGACGGCAGCGGAGACTTTTTCGTGACCTCTCTTACTTCCGCATCCGCCGGACGCGACGATAATCTCGATGTCTCGCTGCGGCCGTCCGGTTTTGCCGATTTCGTCGGCCAGGCGGCGGCGCGGGCTAATCTGGAAGTGTTTATCCAGGCGGCCAAGCAGCGCGGGGCCGCGCTCGACCATGTGCTGTTCGTCGGCCCGCCCGGGCTGGGCAAGACCACTTTGGCACAGATCATCGCCAAGGAGCTGGGCGTCGGCTTTCGCGCCACCTCCGGCCCGGTGATTGCCAAGGCCGGGGACCTCGCCGCGCTGCTGACCAATCTCGAGGAACGCGATGTGCTGTTCATCGACGAAATCCACCGGCTCAATCCGGCAATCGAGGAAGTGCTCTATCCGGCGATGGAGGATTTTCAGCTCGACCTGATCATCGGCGAGGGCCCGGCGGCGCGCTCGGTACGCATCGATCTGGCAAAGTTTACCCTGGTGGGGGCGACGACGCGCGCGGGCCTCTTGACCACGCCGCTGCGCGACCGTTTCGGCATTCCGGTGCGGCTCAATTTCTATACGCCCGAGGAACTGGTGCAGATCGTGACGCGCGGGGCACGGCTCCTGGGCATGCCGATGGCGGCCGATGGCGCGATGGAAATCGCCCGTCGCTCGCGAGGGACGCCCCGTATCGCCGGGCGGCTGTTGCGACGGGTCATCGATTTCGCGCAGGTGGACGGGGCCAGGGAAGTCAACAGCGCCATTGCCGACAAGGCGCTGATCCGGCTCGATGTCGATGCGCGGGGCCTCGACCAGCTGGACCGGCGATATCTCACCACTATTGCCGATTTCTACAATGGCGGACCGGTGGGAATCGAGACCATTGCGGCGGCGTTGAGCGAACCGCGCGACGCCATCGAGGAAATCGTCGAGCCGTATCTGTTGCAGCAGGGCTTCATCCAGCGCACCCCGCGCGGCCGCATGCTGACCTCGATCGCCTTCCAACATATGGGCAAAGTGGTGCCGCAAGGCTTTGTCGGCATCCAGCCGAGCCTGTTCGAGGAGGGCGAGGAATGAGCCGCCAGGTGATCAGTTTTCCGATCGAGGGGACGACCTTCAACTACCGCGTCGCGGCGGTGATCGTGGTGAATGGGCATGTGCTGGTCTGTCGCGAGGATGACGATCACTATGTGATGCTGCCCGGCGGGCGGGTTGAAATGGGCGAGGCCAGCGCGGTGGCCCTGGGCCGGGAGATTGCCGAGGAACTGGATATGCCAGGGGTGGTCGGGCCGCTGCTGGCGACGTCAGAGAGCTTTTATGCCGGGCGGGGCGAGGCCTATCACGAGCTGGGCTTTTTCTATGCGGCAGACCTTCCCGGGCAGGGGCCGAACGGACAATCACCCTGGCTGGTGCGGCAGGACGAGGGGCACGAGCTGCAGTTCTCCTGGGTGCCGCTTGCCGGCGACGCGCTCGAAACCGTCAACCTGCTGCCACCCTGGCTGCCGGAATTTTTGCGGCAACAGCCGGGAAATCCGGTGCATGTCGTGCATGACGAGCGGGAGATGTCGTGACCATCCACCGCTTCCCTATCCGCATCTATTATGAAGACACCGATTTTTCTGGGAACGTCTATCACGCGGCCTATTTGAAATTCTTCGAGCGCGGGCGCACCGAGTTTTTACGCGATCTGGGCGTTCATCATTCCGAACTGGCGGGGCAGGGGCTGGCCTTTGCGGTGCGGTCGATGGAGATCGATTTCGTCGCCGCGGCGCGGATCGATGACCTTTTGGAGGTGACCACCGAAGTCGTTGCCATGACTGGGGTGCGGCTGACGCTGGCGCAGGGCATCTTGCGGGATGGTCAGGTGCTGACCACGGCCAAGGTGGTGGTGGTGTCGATCCGCACCGAAGGCGGCGCGGCGCGGCTGCCGGCAGAATTGCGAGCGCGGCTGGCGGGGGGATAGACGGTTTCAGGTCCTGTTGGCGGCGTCATCGCGCCGAGGCCTTTGGGGGCAGGGTTATTGCATTTGGGTTTGAGCCTGTTGCACACCCCCACCCAACCTCCCCCTGAAGGATGGGGAGGAGCCGCGTTGAGTACTGGGAAATATGATGCCAAAAGCACCAGCCGGCCCCCTTCTCCTTGAGGGTATGGCCCGCGCGGGTGTTGTCTACCAATCCAATGATAGACCCCCACCCTCAATCCCTCCCCTCAAGGGGGAGGGAGGCGAAACAGCACAGACATCTGTTATCAATTCGCCAAGAGGGAACACTCCCGCTCAAGGGGGAAAAGCTGCATCGTGTCCGGGTTGAGAACTCACGCTGCGCGGCGTTGTGCCTGTGCCGGGCTGCCATCCAGCTTGAACACGGCGACGATGCGGTCGAGTTCGCTGGCTTGCGCTTCAGTCTGCTCGATGGCGGCGTTGGTTTGTTCGACCAGCGCGGCATTGTGCTGGGTGATCTCGTCCATCTGCCGCACGGCGACACTGACCTCGTCGATGGAGATGGCTTGTTCGCGGCTGGCGGCGGTGATCTGACCGATCAGGGTGGCGCTCTGGGTGACCGAGCTGTTGAGGGCGGCGATGCGCTCGGCGATCTGCAGGACAACCTGGGTGCCGGATTGCACTTCGCCGGCCGAGATGTCGATCAGCTGCTTGATTTCGGCGGAGGCGCCGGCTGCGCTCTGGGCGAGGCGGCGAACTTCGACGGCGACCACGGCAAAGCCCTTGCCGGCTTCTCCGGCGCGGGCGGCTTCCACCGAGGCATTGAGAGCCAACAGATTGGTCTGGAAGGCAATGTCGTCGATCAGCCCGATGATGTTGGAGATTTTTGCCGAAGAGGTGGAAATCTGCTCCATGGCGCGCTTGGCCGCATCCATGGCCTTGCCGCTCTCGACGGCGATGCGCGAGGCGTCGACCACCGAACGATTGGCGTCCTCGGCGCGGGTGGCATTGGCGCCCACGGTGGTGGCCAGCTGTTCGACGGTGGCGGTGGTTTCTTCGACCATGGCGGCCTGGCGGCTGGTGCGTTCGGACAGGTCGTTGGAGCCGGCAAGGATTTCGCCCGTCGCGGTCTTGAGCCGGTGCGAGGTGGTCTGCAGATCGCCCATGACGCGGGCAAGCCGGTCGGCCACGGCATTGGTATTGTCGCGCAAGGCGGCGAAAGCGCCGGTAAAATCGCCGGTGACGCGCTGCGAGAGGTCGGCGCGGGCAAGAGCGGAGAGGACGTGGCCGGTGCCGGTGAGGCCTTGGTCCATGGCGGTCAGGAGCGCATTAACCTCGCCGGCCAGTTGACGCAGTTCGGCCTGCTCGTAGTCGCTGGCGACGCGGCAGGCGAGATCGCCCTGCATGACGGCGCGAATGGTGGTCTCGAGATCCTGGGTGAGCCGGTCGGCGGCGCGGCGACGCTGGCCGCTTTCGGCATTGTGCTGGCGATCGGTCTCTACGAGGGCCTGCTGTTCGAGCAGGGCGGCGCGGAAGCGTTCGAAGGCCTCGAACATGACGGTCAGCTCGTCATTGAGTGTCTGGGGCGGAATGGCGACGGCGGTGTCGCCTGCGGCCAGGGCGCCGGTAATGCCCACCAGCGTGCGTAGGCGGGCGGCGACAAGGCGCTGGAACAGGAGGAAGACGCTGAGACAACCGAGCGCGGCGGCGGCGCCGGCCACCATCAGCATGGCCATGGCGGTGGTCTGCCCGGCCTGGAACAGCGCATGCAGCGCCAGGCCGCCGAAGATGACCACCGGTACGCCGAAGACCAGAAAGGCGGCGACGAGCTTGCCGGGAATGGAAAGGGTCTGGAAAAGTCGCATTGTTGACGCTCGACTGTTCGATTTCGGCGCCAACACTGCTCCCCGTATCGTTAAGGCAGCTTTACCGTTGAGGCCGCCGCGTCGGCAAAAAACTGCGCCAAATAGCCGCCCATGCGCGCACTGTCCGACGCCTTGGTGAAGGAGCTTTCGGCGGTTGCGACGACAGTGTCCGGGGCCCGCCCACGGCGCAGTTCGGCCAGTGCCCTGGCATAGGGCTCGTCGAATTCGGGATGGGGCTGGAAGCTGAGGGCCCGGCCATTGCGATAGAAAAGACCGGCATTGGGGGTGAAATCGGAGGCAAGGATGACCTCGGCCTCAGGCGGGGTGCCAATCACCTGGTCCTGATGTGAACAGGCGACGCTGAGGGTTTCGGGGGCGTCGGCCATGAAGCCGGGGCGGCTCACGACATGATAATCGTGGCGTCCGAGGCCCCAGCCCTTTTCGGATTTGCGCACATCGCCGCCCAGCGCATCGGCCATGATCTGGTGGCCGAAACAGATGCCGAGCATCGGTGTTTTGGCAGCGTAGGCCGAGCGGATGAAATTGCGCAGCGGTTCGAGCCAGTCCAAGTCGTCATAAACGCCGGCGGCAGAGCCGGTGATGACGATGCCTTCCAGCTGGGATGGATCGGGCAAAGCATTGCCGTCATAGCTGGTCACCATCTCATAAGTGAAGCCGGGGCGGGCCGCGTCGAACATGCGCTCGAACATCTGGTAATAGGGCCCGTAAGTGGGGCGCAGCGGCTCGGGCACGTCGCCGGTCTGGATGATGGTGAGTTTCATGAGTCTGGTGCTTGGCGGGATTTGCCCAGCCATATCGCCATTGGCGCGCATTGTGCAATGCGTCACGCCGCCACGAAACTGAGCGCCACCCCATTGATGCAATAGCGCAGGCCGGTCGGGGCCGGGCCATCGTTAAAGACATGGCCCTGGTGGCCGCCGCAATTGGAGCAATGCACCTCGGTGCGGGTCATGCCGTAGCTGGTATCGACCGAAGTGCCGATACTGGCCGGAATGAAATCGTAGAAGCTGGGCCAGCCGGTGCCGCTGTCGAATTTGGTGGTGGAGTCGAAAAGCGCCTGGTCGCAGCCGGCGCAATGGAAGATGCCGGCGCGCTTTTCGGTGTTGAGCGTGGAGGTAAAGGGGTGCTCGGTGCCTTCGTGGCGCAGCACGTCATAGGCCTGGGGCGAGAGCTTGGCCTGCCATTCCGCGTCGGTCAGCTTGAAGGGAAAATCACCTTCGCTGGCCATAACGGCATCGGGCCGGCGCCATAGTGTCAGTGCCGAGAGAGCCAGGCTCGCGGCCCCGGCCACCATAAATCCCCTGCGCGACATCTGCATTGACCAACTCCCTGAGCGTTTCGCTGGATCATAACGCAGCGGCAGGCGGATGCATCGTCAATCCTGCGTGACGGATGGGGGGAGGGGTGCGAAGGCGCATGACAAGACCTAGCACTACCCCATGCCTGCCAAGAATGTGGGTTTGAGAGTGCTGCACACCCCCACCCCACCTCCCCCTGAAGGAGGGGGAGGAGTACCATCGCGTTTGTGTGACCTGCCGTGCGCCTAGCTGCGCAGGCCGGACCAGGCGGGGTCGGAGGCGTAGGTTTCGGTGGGGATGGTGATGGCGTTGCGGCCCCAGATGTCGACGCTCATCAGGCGCGGGCCGTCATTGCCGCCCGGATCCTGGAAGAACATGATGACGCGACCATTGGGCGCCCAGGTGGGGCCTTCGGCGTGGAAGCTGGAATAGAGCAGGCGCTCGCCCGAGCCGTCGGGGTTCATGATGCCGATGTGGAACTGGCCGCCGGACTGGCGGGTAAAGGCGATGAGATCGCCCTTGGGGGACCAGACCGGAGTGGAATAGCTGCCCTGGCCGAAGCTGACGCGCTGCGCATTGCCGCCGCCGGCGCCCATCATATAAATCTGCGGGGAGCCCCCGCGATCGCTTTCAAAGACGATGCGGCTGCCATCGGGCGAATAGGAGGGGCCGGTATCGATAGCCGCGCCCGAGGTCAGTTGCAGTGGCTGGCCGCCGCCGGTGCCCACCGAATAGATATTGGTGGCGCCGCCCTGTTCGACCGAGAAGGCGACGGTGCCGCCATCGGGCGAGAAGCGCGGAGCGAAGGTCATGGCGCCAACCGAGGCCAGGCGCTGCTGACGGCCGGTGGCCAGCTGCAGCAGATAGACCTGCGGATTGCCATCGGCAAAGTTCATATATGTGACCATGTCGCCGCGCGGGGAGAAGCGCGGGGTGAGGGCCATGGAGGAGCCATCGGTGAGGTACTGCGCATTGGCGCCGTCCTGGTCCATGATGGCCAGGCGCCGCACGCGATTGGCCTTGGGCCCGCTCTCAGCGACATAGATGACGCGGGTATCGAAATAGCCGGAGCCGCCGGTCAGCTGCTCATAGATGGCGTCGGAGACCTGGTGGGCGATGCGGCGGGCCGAATTGGGGTCGGTATTGTAGCTCTTGCCGACGACCTGGCTGGCCTGCTGGGTATCCCAGACGCGCACGGAAGCGGAAATCTGGCCGCCGCGCTCGACGGCACCCATGACCAGGGCATCGACATTGGCGGTGCGCCAGGTGGCGAAATCGGGCGTATTGTTGACGTCGCCCACCTGCACCGGCAGCGAGGCCGGATCGAGCGGCAGGAACAGGCCGGAGCGGCGCAGATTGTTGCGCACGATCTCGGCGATCTCCTTGCCGAAATTGGGATCGGCCGAAGCGAAATTGGGGATGGCGATCGGCATCGGCTGGAAATTGGCGCCTTCGACGACGATGCGCAGCTGCGCCATCGACCAGGACGAGGTGGCCAATAGGGCGCCGCCAGCGAGGCCAAGTTTGAGCGCGTTGCGTCGGGAAAGCAGGGTCATCTTGTGTTTTCTCCGGTCTGGCCGTTTGCGCCAATCAAGGCCGGCAAACGGGCAAATTCAAGGTCAGGGTCTCAGTTCAACATCGATTTGCCGCCACTCGTCATAAGCGTTGGCGGAGAGGGTATAGGGGCCGCAGCTCATGACGGCGCGCTGGGCGGCGCGGGCGATCTGGCCACCGGCCGGGGACGGATCGGCGGAGATGATCTGCGGCGTGCCATTGACCGACCCGTCGCGATTAAGGCTCACCATCAGACGCACGGTCATGCCCGAATTGAGATCGCTGGGCAGCAGGTTCCAGCAGTTCTTGATCTGGCCCACCAGCCCGTCGATTTCCGAACGGCTGAGACGGGCGGATGTTCCGGTGGTGTCGCCCAGGGTGGGTGAGCCGCCCTGGCCGGTGGTGCCGCCGGTGGTGGGCGCATTGTTGATCAAGGCGGCGATATCGTCGGCCTGGCTGGCATTGGGCGCGGTCGGGCCTGGGCGCGGCGTCGGCGTGCTGCCCTGGGTCTGGGTCTGCTGGGCAGCGGCCTGGCGACGGCGCTCTTCTTCCTCACGCTTCTTGCGCTCGGCTTCGGCGGCGGCGAATTGCTGGCGCAACTGCGCCAGATTGCTCGGCCGTGCGGCTGGCACCGGGGCAGCGACGCTCGGGGTTTCCGGGGTGGGTGTCGGCTCAGGTGTGGGCGTCGGCTCGGGCGTGGGCGCCGGTGTTGGCGCCGGGGTGGGAGCGGGCGTCGGCGTGGGGGTCGGTTCTGGCGTCGGGGTCGGTTCTGGCGTCGGGGTCGGTTCGGGCGTCGTGGTGGGCTCGGGCAGCTGCGGGCGCGTCATCGGCACCGGGGCGACGCGCACCGGTTCGGGTGTCGGCTCGGGCGCAGGTTCGGGCTGCGGCTGCGGTGTTGGCGTCGGCTCGGGCGTGGGCTCGGGTTCCGGGGTTGGTTCCGGCTCAGGCGTCGGTTCGGGCGTCGGCTCAGGCTGCGGCGCGGGCTCGGGGGCGGGGGCCTGTTCGGTCACCGGCTGGGGCGTCGGCACATCGGCCGGCGAGGGTGTCACCTGGTCCTGTTCGGTATTGCCGGTGGGCTGCGCCAGTTCGGGCGGCTGGTCGCTTTCGACCACCGAGGGGGTATTGGTTTCCACCACCTCGCTATCGAGCTGGCCCATGCGGATATTGGTGTATTCCTCGATCGGCACCAGATCGACCGAGATCGACTCGACACTGGGCTGCAACGGCTCGGTCCAGCCCAGATTGAGCAGGCCGAGAGCAATCAGCAGCACGTGTGCGGATATCGATACGGTGAGGCCGGTGCGCATGTCGTGCCGGCCTATCGCTCACGCTCGGTGACGAGCCCGATCTTGGTATAGCCGGCGGCCGAGAGCAGGCCCATGACGCGCATGACAGTGCCGTAATTGGCGGTGGTGTCGCCGCGCAGGAAGATGCGGTCTTCCGGGGTGGCCAATTCGCTCATGGCCGAGACCAGGGTCTGTTCGGTGACCGGGGTCTCGTCGATGAACAGCGTGCCTTCGGGCGTGACCGCGACGGTGATCGGCCGGGTCTGGCTCGGCATTTCGCTGGCGGCGGTGCGCGGCAGGTCGATGGGCACGCCCGAGGTCATCATCGGGGCGGCCACCATCATGATGATCAGCAGCACCAGCATGACGTCGACCATCGGCGTCACGTTGATCTCGCTCATCACCGCGTTTCTCTTGCGGCGCCGACGGCGGCCACCGCCGCCCCCTCCGCCCGATGAAACACCCATGCCCATGTCAGCGGCTCCTGGCTTCGAGCTGGCGGCTGAGAATGGTGGAGAATTCGTCGGCAAAGCCTTCGAGCCGACCGATCATCTTGCCGGCATCGGAGGAGAGCTTGTTATAGGCGATAACGGCCGGAATGGCGGCCACGAGGCCAATGGCGGTGGCGAACAGGGCTTCGGCGATCGGGCCGGCGACGACGGCCAGATTGGTGTCGGAGGAGGCCGCGATATTGGTGAAGGCGTTCATGATGCCCCAGACCGTGCCGAAAAGGCCGATAAAGGGACCGGCAGAGCCGACCGTGGCCAGGAAGCCGAGATTTTTCTCGAGATATTCGCTTTCACGCGCGATGGCGACATCGAGCACCTTGTCGAGGCGCTGCTGCATGCCCACGAAGCTGGCCGCGTTCTGCTCGTGGCTGCGCTTCCATTCCTTCATCGCGGCGACGAAGACGGCGCCGAGGCCCCCCGAGGGCTTTTCTGCCTGTTGCTGGTAAAGCTCTTCCAACGACTGGCCGGACCAGAAGGTGCGCTCGAAGCGGTTCATCTCCGCCTTCATCCGCCGGTAGGAAATGGACTTGTCGACAATGATGGACCAGCACCAGATCGAGGCCGCGAGCAGGCCGAGCATCACCGACTTCACGACGATGTCGGCGGCCCAGAACAGCCCCCAGATGGAGAGGTCCGCATGTGGAGCGGCTGCTCCCACTGCATCCATGGCTTCCATGAAGTGATCCTTTTCGGCCCGGCTCAAGCGCCCGACCCCAGTGCGGAAGGCGATGGGGGCGGAATCTGTCAAAATTAAGAGAAATGCCCGGCAATCCGGTCCCCTGCGGGACAAGCAGCCAGCCGAACTTCCCTTTGCCGCCTTTATGGTCACCAAAGAGTTAAAAAACAGAAAGCGGTGCCGGAAGTGTGATCTGGGGCAGGGGCGGTGAACCGGCTGCACTTCAGTGGGGCTGGGCCGAGACGGTTTTCACCGGACGTCACCCTCGGTCTTGAGCCGAGGGGTCTTGCTTGTGGCGATGTCGTGACGTGCAGAGCCCTCGGGTCTTCGCCCGAGGGTGACGAGCGGTGGGTGGCTGATGGCTGATGGGTGGCCCTCGGGTCGAGCCCGAGGGCGGAAAGGTGATGGGGGCGAGGGCCGGGTCAGTCCTTCCCGAAGGGGCGGGCTCCTGCGCGTCTCAGCTTTCCAGCAGCAGGGCGATTTCGCTGCGGAGGTGGGAGAGACCGTCGCCCTTTTCGCTAGAGGTCTCGATGATGTCGGGGTGGGCGGCAGGGCGCTTGGCGATGGTGGCGCGGGTGAGATCGATGGCCTTCTGCAGATCCTTGGCCGCAGGCTTGTCGATCTTGGTCAGCACCACCTGATAGCTCACCGCGGCGCGGTCGAGCTCGTTCATGACGCTGATGTCATTGTCCTTGGGACCGTGGCGGCTGTCGACCAACACATAGACGCGGCGCAGTGTGGCGCGGCCGGTCAGATACTGGTGAATGAGCTGGGTCCAGGCCTTCACCTTGGGCTCGGGCGCCTTGGCGAAGCCATAGCCGGGCATGTCGACGATGCGCAGGTTTTCGCTCTGGCTCTCGAAGATGTTGAGTTCCTGCGTGCGACCCGGCGTGTTCGAGGTGCGGGCGAGGCCCGACGTGCCACAAAGCGCATTGATCAGGCTGGACTTGCCGACATTGGAGCGGCCGGCAAAGGCGATCTCCACCCGGTCCATGGGCGGCAGGTCGGCAATGCGCACGCAGCCTTTGACGAAGGCGAAGGGGCGGGCAAAGAGCAGCCGGCCACGCTCGACGATGTGGGGCGAAAAATCGGGCTGGGTCATTGGTGTCGCCTCAAAGAACTTGCCCGCCGGTCTATCACCGGCGGGCAGGATTGGATTGGTCGGTTGCGGTCGATCAGCTCTTGGCGTCTTCGGCCGGCTTGGGCTTGCGCCGGAAGCTGTCGGCGATGTTGCCGAGCAGGTTCACCTCGACGCCGTGGCGCTTCATGATCACCCATTGCTGGGTGATGGAGAGCAGGTTGTTCCAGGCCCAGTAGATCACGAGACCGGCCGGGAAAGCGCCGAGCATGAAAGTGAAGATGATCGGCATCCAGTTGAAGATCATCGCCTGGGTCGGATCCGGCGGCGGCGGGTTGAGCTTCATCTGCACCCACATGGTGATGCCCATGATGACGGGCCAGATGCCCAGATGCAGGAAGGAGCCGATGAACGGAACCGCCATCGGGTTCCACGGGATCAGGCCGAACAGGGTGAAGATATTGGTCGGATCGGGTGCCGCCAGGTCCTGAATCCAGCCGAAGAACGGCGCGTGCCGCATTTCGAGCGAGATGAAGATGACGGTATAGAGCGCGAAGAAGACCGGGATCTGGATCAGCACCGGCCAGCAGCCGGACAGCGGATTGATCTTTTCCTTCTTGTAGAGCTCCATCATCGCCTGCTGCTGGGCCGTGCGATCGTCCTTTAGACGCTCCTGGATGGCCTTCATCTCCGGCTGCACGCGGCGCATCGCCGCCATGGAGGCGTAGGAGCGGTTGGCCAGCGGGAAGAACAGCGCCTTGACGATAACGGTCACCGCCAGGATGGCGAGGCCGAAATTGCCGAGCAAGCCATAGAGCGTCACCAGAAGCCAGTGCATCGGCTTGGTAATGAAGTGGAACCAGCCCCAGTCGATCAAGAGTTCGAGGCGGTCGAAACCGTATTCGCGCTCATAGGAATTGATGACCGATTCTTCCTTAGCGCCGGCAAAGACGTAGGATTCGTGGGTCACCGAGCCGCCGGCGGGAACCACGACCGGTTGGGTCTCAACATAGTTGGACTGGTAGACCGGCGTGGTGCCGGACATGGCATAGGTGAAGCGAGCATTGATATTGGTGCCCGGCTTGGGCAGCACGGCAGTGGCCCAATATTTGTCGGCGATGCCGAGCCAGCCGGTGGTCGAGGCGAAATCGACCTGCTTGTCGTTCTGGATGTCGTGATACTTGCGCGCCACCCAGTTGTTGGAGCCCAGCACACCCAACAGGCCTTCGTGCTGGATGAAGAAGTTCTGCACCTTGGGCGTGCCCTGGCGCACGACGCGCGAATAGGGGAACAGCGCCACATCGCCCGAGCCGGCATTTTCGACGCTCTGGGTAACGGTGAAGAGATAATAGTCGTCCAACGAGAAGGTGCGGCGGAAGACGAGGCCCTGGCCATTGTCGAAACGCAGGGTCACCGGCGTGGTGGCGGTCAGGGTGGTGTTGTCGCCTTCGAGCGTCCATACCGACTGGCCATCGGGCACGGCAATGGTGGTGCCGGCGGCGGGGGCCCAGCCCTGCTCGATGTAATAGCCGTTCGGTGCGCCGGACGGGGAGAGCAGGGTGATGATGGGCGAATTGGGATCGACCGTCTCGCGATATTGCTTGAGCTCGAGATCGTCGATGCGGGCGCCGGTCAGGTTGATCGAGCCTTCGAGATCGAGCGTCGAAATTTCGACGCGCTGGCTGGCGGCAATGGCGCTGGCGCGATCTGCGAAGGTCTGGTTGGCGGTGTTTTCAGCCGGGGTGGCGCTGGTGGCGCCATCGGTGCCGGTCTGGGGAACCGCCAGATTTGCCTGTGCTTCAGCCTGCTGCTGGGCAGCGACCTGCTGGGCCTGTTGCTGGGCGCGCTCGAGTTGCGGGCCGGCAATGAAGAACTGCCAGCCAAACAGCACAGCCATGCTGAGCACGATGGCTAGGATCACATTGCGATTGTCTGAATTCATGATCAGGCGTTCCGTTGGCCGTGGCCGGCAGAATTGCGTTTCGGGGCCGCGTTGGTGTCGTGCACGCGGGAGATGAGGCCGCCCAGATCGGCGACGAGCTTGGCGAAGGGCACAGTGAGAGCCTCACGCCGCGCCAGCAGCACATAGTCATGGCCAGCGTGAAAGTCACGCGCACATGCTGCCGCAGCCGCCCGAAGGCGGCGTTTCATGCGGTTGCGTTCAGGAGAATTGCCGACCTTCTTGGTCACCGTAAACCCTATGCCGGGTTCACTTTCCGGCGACGGCGCGACCTGTAGCCCAAACGCAGAGCGCCCGGCGCGATTGCCCCGGGCTGCTCCTAAAAATTGCGAGCGCCGCACGAGACGGCGCAATTTCGCTTCGGATCGGGTGTCCTCGGCCGTCATCCGGCCACGAACCCTTAGGCCGACAGCTTCTTGCGGCCGTCACGGCGGCGGCGATTGAGAATCGCGCGGCCGTCCTTGGTTGCCATGCGGGCACGGAAACCGTGACGGCGGGCACGCACGAGCTTGGAAGGCTGGTATGTACGCTTCATAACATCAGACCGCGCGAGGCACGGTTCCTCTTATTGCTGCTGCTTTCGCAGAAAATCGATACCCGCCGGCGGGGAGACCGCGCCAGCGTCAGGTTGGTGGGGTCTATAGGGAAAAGACGGGGCCAAGTCAACGCGCCTGCCGCGCTTTCCTCGTCTGCTTGGACCGGTTGTAATGGAGGCCATATGCGAAGATAAGAGGGAAACCTCATCTCGCCAGCGGCACACATGGCTGAAACAACGAAACCCGATCTGGTGATTGTCGGCGCGGGCGCACTCGGCATGGCACTGGCCCTGCATGCGCGGCGCCTAGGGGCCCATGTCGTGCTGGCCGACCGCGGCGTTGCCGAGCCCGGCGACCAGCCGCAGGCCGCGCTGCGGCAGGCGGCGCTGGCGGTCAGTGCGTCCATTGCGCAGGCGCAAAGGCGCGGCGCCGGTTTCGGCTTTGCCGATGAAGCGCCAAAAATTGTGCCCAAGTCGGTGCAAGAGCGCGCTGCGCAAATTGCGGCGAGTCGCGCGGCCGAGGACAGTCCCGACCATATGCGCGCCCAGGGTGTAGACCTGGTGCGCGGGCCGGTGGAATTCGTCGATCAGCGGACGCTGGCCATTGGTGATGTGCAGATGCGGCCGCGCCACGTGCTCATTGCCATGGGCGGCGCTCCGGTGGTGCCGGACTTGCCGGGGCTAAGCGAGATCGGCTTTTTCACCGTGGATAGCCTGGCTGCGAATACGCGAAAACTCACCCATCTGGTTGTGATCGGCGGCGGCGCCGAGGCGCTGGAACAGGCGCAGATCCAGAGGCGGCTGGGCGCGGCGGTGACCGTGGTGCCACAGGGGCCGGTCCTGCCCGGGCATGACGCGGAGGCGGCCTCGCTTTTGCTACGCGCGCTGAGCGAAGAGGGCATCCGCATCATGACCGGGGCCAATGTGCGCAGCATCGTGCCGCGCGCCATGGGGACCGGGGTGGTCACCGAACATGCCGACGGCACGCAGGAGGCGCTCGACGTGTCGCATGTGCTGGTGGCGATGGGGCGAAGGGCCGATCTCGAGACGCTGCGAATCGATCGGTTGAAACTGCGGCCGGCCAGCGGCCAGAACGGCAATTTTGTCACCGGTGCCTTGGGTCGCACCTCCAACCGGCTGCTGCGCCTTACCGGGCCGGCGGCGGGGCTGGAGCAATGGCACCATATGCTGGCGCATGGTCGGAGCGTGGTCGAGGCCTTGGTGCTGGGGGCGCCGCAACGGCGCTTGCCGGCGCAACCGCTGCTGGTGCAGACGGCGCCAGGCTTGGCGCAGATCGGTCTTCTGCCCGGCAATGGCGAGAAGGCGCGGGCTGGCACTAGGGTGCTGCGCGCCAATATGGTCGAGAACGACAAGGCGCGGGCGCTCGGCGTCGAAATGGGCGTGGCCAAGATAGTGGTCGATGCCCGGGGCCGGGTCCTGGGCGGCAGCATTGTCGGGCCCGATGCCGGCGAGCTCGCTGCAGTGCTGGCGCTGGCCATGGAGCGCGGTCTGCCGGCCGGGGCGCTGGCTGATCTCAGCATGCCCCATCCGAGCCTGTTCGGCGTACTGGCGGCGCTGGGCGAGCGGCAACGGGCCGGCGAAAAGCCGGGCTGGGCGACGCCAATGCTGCGCGCGATAAGGCGGTTGCTGCCGCGCTAAGCAAAATTGCGGATTGGACTGTCGGGGCGGGCGGATTTGCCCTATGATCCCAAGACGATGAACGACGACCCGAGCGCCCTGCGCGGCCGATTTGCCGGCCTCTCCAACAAGCTGATCGCCACCATTATCGGGGTGATCCTCTTGGTCGAAATCGTCATCTATTTCCCCTCCGTCGCCAGCTTTCGCAATACCTGGCTCGAAGACCGGCTGCGCGTGGGCGTGGTCGCGGCGCGGGTGCTCGATGCCGTGCCCGACGTGATGGCGCTGCCGCGCGAGCTGACCGACCGGCTTTTGACCTCGGCCGAAGCCGACGCCATCGTTTATCGCCGTGCCGGACAGAGCCAGCTGATCGAGCGGGCCGAACCGGTGATGCCCGACGTCGTCACCATGGCCGACCTGCGGCAGCGCGACCTGCCCAGCCAGATCATGGGCGCCATCGACACCCTGCTCGCCGGCCCGGGCCGCACGCTGCGCATCGTGGGCGAGGGCGACAATGAAGAAAGTCTGGTCGAGCTGCTGATGCCCGAGCAGCCGCTGCGCCGCGACATGCTCGACTATTCGCGCAATATCATGCTGGTGTCGCTGGGGATCGCCTCGGTGACCGCCTTCGCGCTCTATATGGTGGTGAGCCGGCTGTTCATCGACCCGATGGTGCGGCTCAGCGCCAATATGCTGGCTTTCCGCAAGGAGCCGGACAATGCGGCGCTGATTCTCACCCCCTCCAGCCGGCGCGACGAAATCGGCATTGCCGAGCGCGAGCTGGCGGCGATGGAGAGCGACCTTTTCTCCATGTTGCGACAACGCCAGCACCTGGCCGATCTCGGCTTAGCGGTGGCCAAGATCAATCACGACCTGCGCAATACGCTGACCTCGGCGCAATTGCTTTCCGATCAGGTGGCGACGCTGGACGATCCCAATGTGCAGCGGCTGGCGCCGCGACTGGTCACGACGCTGGACAAGGCCATCGGCTTTGCCCAGGCGGTGCTCGACTATGGGCGCGACGCGGTGGCGCCACCGAAGTTTGCCCCGGTGGCGCTGCGGCCGCTGGTGGAGGAGGCCGCCTTCGAGGCGCGGCTGTCCGGCCATCCGACGGTGGCCTTCGTCAACCAGGTGCCGGCCGAACTGGTGGTCACTGCCGATGCCGGGCAATTGAGTCGGGTGTTTCTCAACCTGCTCAAGAATGCGCGCGAGGCACTGGAAAAGCTCAATGGCGGCGGCGACCCGCTCGAAGTTGTGGTCTCTGCCTCTGCCGGGCTGGCCGGGGCGATGGCGCAGGTTTCGATAATGGACAATGGGCCGGGCCTGCCGCCGCGGGCGCGCGACAACCTTTTCGTCGCCTTCGAAGGCTCGGCGCGCTCCGGTGGCACCGGGCTGGGCCTCGTCATCGCGCGCGAAATCGTGCAGTCGCATGGCGGCCAGCTCAGCTTTGTCGACCAGCCCAAGGGCACGCGCTTCGACCTCACCCTGCCAATGGCGCCGATCGAGGCGTGATCCACAGCTCTGTTGCAAAAAACGTAAGTAGCCGCTTGCAATGGTCAAAAGGGCCCTGTAAGGGATGCCTCACTTCTGGACGGCGGCCTTGCCCCGCTCCAACAAGTGCCTGCCAAAGCAGGCCTGCGCGCCCGTAGCTCAGCTGGATAGAGCACCAGACTACGAATCTGGGGGTCAGGAGTTCGAATCTCTTCGGGCGCGCCATTTCAGAACAGAACTATGAACGCCGAACGCCGCCGTTTCTACGCTAGAAGCGGCGACCAGCGTTCGCAGCAGTTCCGATTTCGATCCCATGATGCGAACCTCGTCGTCGGCGACCTCGACGCGCTGCGCCAGAGCGCGCAGATGGTCGCGTCGGTAGCCGCCATCGTCGAGTCGAATCCGCTCACGAGCCTTGCGGGCGAAGCCCTTGAGCATATCGGGGCTGACGCCCTGATTGCCTGGACTGTCGAGGGCGAGCTGTGTGCGCTCGGCGTCGGCGGCGGCCTGATCCCGCAACGCCTTTAGGCTCACCATGCGTTCTTTCGCCATGGCGTCGTCCTTGTCCACCATGCCGGATTCGATGGCGTCAAAGAGACGGCCGAGCCGCTGGTCGGCTTCCGTGATTCGCCGGTTCAGCTCGGCAAGATGCTCCCGGCGGGCTCGGCGCGCTCCTGCCGCCGGTCGATGACACTGGCGAGGACGGTTTCCAGTCGCTTGGGGTGGAGCAGCCGATCCCCGATATGATCGGCGACCAGATGGTCCAGCTTGTCCATCGGGAGCGTGCGGCCCTTGTAGCCGGTCTTGCCCTGCCGAGCCTTGGTCGAGCAGGTGTAATATCGGTATGTCGCTCCCGTGCTGCCTTGGCCGGTGCGCAACGTCAGCGCACCTCCGCACTTGGCGCAGAAGCAAATGCCTGTCAGCAGTGTGGGGCCGCTGGAGACACGCGCCGGCGTCACCATGGGATTGCGCGATTTGAGGCGGGCTTGCACCGCGTCGTAAATCTCGCGCTCGATCAGGGGCGGCACCGCCATAATCGCGACCTCGCTCTCTGGCTTCTTCTCCCGGTCCTTGTGCGAGCGGGTGTTGAACCTGTGCTCGCCGATATAGGTGGTGCGGGTCAGGATGGCGTGGATTTGCGCCAGTCCCCAGCGCCCGCCATCGCGGGTGAAGAAGCGGCGCTCGTTGAAATAGGTGGCGATGGCCTTGACGCCCATCGCGCCGGCCGTGCCATCGCCTTCGAGGAACAGGCGATAGATCAGCCGCACGGTGTCGGCGTGCAGCGGGTCGATCTCCAGCTTCTTCTTGGTCTTCGATCCCCGCTGCTCGGCCGCGACGATGCGATAGCCGATAGGTGGCCGTGCGCCGTTCCAGAAGCCTTGCCGGGCGTTCTCGTTCATGGCGCGCAGGACGTGCTTGGCGTTCTCCCTTGACTGGTATTCGTCGAACAGCGCCATGATCTGCAGCATCATCTGGTGCATGGGATCGTCGCCCATCTCCTGCGTGATGGACACCAGCTTGACGCCGTTCTTCGCCAGCTTGCGAACGTAGAACTCCATCTCGCAGTGATCGCGGAAGAAGCGCGAGAAGCTATGCACCACGACTATATCGAAGGGCGCAGGCTTGGACGTGCCTGCCTCGATCATGCGCTGGAACTCGGGGCGCTTGTCATTGGTGGCGGTGGCACCGGGTTCAACGTAAGTCTCAACGAGCTGGAAGCCGCGTTGCTCGCAATAGGCTTCGCCCTGCCGCTTCTGATCGGGAATGGAAATGTCATGCTCGGCCTGCCGGGCGGTCGAAACGCGCAGATAGAGGGCAGCGCGAGCGGTTATGGTTGGGCTGTGCATGTTCATGGCCGATCTCCTATGGCCTTCCTCGGCTTCGTACGGTCGATCAGGGGCAACGTCAGTTCCACGCGGTCATGCACCACCTTGGGCGCGAGCTTGCGGCCGTGGCCCGGCTCAAACCGCACAAGGCCGTAGCTCTCCATCGTTTTCAGGGTGCGTGAGAGATTGGAGCCGGCCCGGCCGGTGATTTCCGCCAGTTCCTCCAGCGAGGACGGGGCTTTGACCTATGGTCGGGGAGCCTGTGGCGTATACAACAGGCTTTCCGAGCTAAAGGCCATGGGGCCGTTTCGTGACGGTTACTAACTCCCCCATGACCAAGAGTCAGAGAGAATCGTTTGCGGGGGCGCACCGCAGACAAAGCTCTCTCGGATACGGGAATGACTATGCGGGTTCCCGTCGAACTCGATCCAGATGTGGACGATGAAGCGCCAACCGGCGACGCCATCACCATCTATGACGAACGGCATTTCGTGACCTATCTGCGGCTGCTCGATGCCAAGGCCGAGGGCGTAGACTGGAAGGAAGTCGCGCAAATCGTGCTGCACCGTGATCCCGTCGCCAAGGAGCTTCGGACCTACCGTTGCTGGCAAAGCCACCTCGAACGCGCGCAATGGCTTTCGCGCGAGGGCTATCGAAAGATTCTGGAGCAGGCGGCAGCCAACAAGGCGTGAGGTCAAAGGCCGAGAACGATCAACGCTTGTCGGGCTTGATCGGGTAGTGAAGCAGAAGCCGATAGCCCCCGCGCATCATCTTGATGCCGTGCGCGACCAGACTGCGGGCTTTGTTCTTGCGCGGATCGCTCTCGAAATCCTCCTTCGTGCCGCGAAAGCCGAGCAGGACTTCGGCGATGGTGCGATAGCTTTCGCCGCGCAACCGCGCAACCGCGCGTCAAGCGCGCGCAGGGTCAAGATATGCCATTGCCGGAGTTGCGCAGGCACGGCTCGGAAATCAGGACCGGGTGCGCGGCCGGTGAGAGATCGCCAGAAACGGCGTGCCGCGTGCGTGCGCAGCTCCAGAAATGAATCCATCGGCAGCGTGACGGCATAGAACGCGGCGGCGTCCGGCACGGCCTCGGGCAGCCAGAATTGATGGGTGACGCCATCCACCTGCCAGATACCGTGCCAGCCATCGGTAGCCTGGCGCAGGTCGAGGCCTTCGAGATGTGCCAACGTCAATATCGGTTCGGTGTCGTCATCCTTGTGATCGACCGGCGACAACATCACGGCTTGCGGTTGAAGGCGCGGACACCAGATCAGCGATTGCCGGTCATGCGGCGCGTCGGGATCGCAAGGGAATTCGCAAACCCCAGCGATGCGCGAACGCTTCAAGGTCGCGGGCAGCCGCCCCTCCGGTCGATGCGATGGTCTGAAAGTCCCGACGATATTCGTCGTTGCGGCGCAATATTCCCAAGCGAAACCAGCGGCAGGGATGTGCTTTGTGTGCCCGTATGCCGCCGGAGATCGCCAATCGATGCTGAGCATGGCGTCACCTCCCCAAGCCGGGATGCTGGGCAGCGCCCGGCAAAAAGAGGTTCAAGGATCACTGGAAATATAGAACCCGCTCAAAACAGATACGTTGAGCGGCTAACTCGATCACTCTATTGGTGCATTTGGGTTGGCGACAGTCGGTGCTTTCGAGATGCCTGCCCGCATGAGCACGGACAGGAAGTCATGTTTTCATCTATTGGAAAACACATGCACCTCGCCGCGCGCGGTCTCGATGGTGAACAGGTCGCCGCCCATCTCGGCTTCGCGCGCCATCGCGTCCCAATCGACATAGTTGCGCAGCGCCTCGGGAATCGTGACGCTCTCGGTGGTCAATTCCTCCATGTAGTCGGCGAGGCTGGCGAACCGACCATGATAGCAATCCTCCAACGTGGACTCGGTTTGGTCCATGTCGCCGCTGAACTGCTCCAGCAGGCCCGCGCCAAGTGCGCCATGCTCTGCGATGAAAGCGGCCATTCGCGCCACGGTGTCGATGCCGGCATATTCGGAGATGCTAACGCCCTCGAAGCCCTCATAATCGTAAATGGCGTATTCCTCCGCGCCCTCTACAGGGGAACGGGCAAGCATCGCGGCAATTTCATCCCTGATCTGATCGGTGTCCTGATCCGCGTCGACCCAAGCCCCATGCAGATAGCTGTTACTGTATGCGGCAAGGCAGGCAACATAGATGCGGGGATTGCTGTCGGATATGTTGGTCATGTCTGATCCTCGGGCCTGAAGGTCAGCGAAGCGGAACGCCGCGCCTGACCTTCTGGCCGTCGCCGAGACTGGGGTAGCAACGAGCAAGGGCGGTCGGGGCGGAGGAGGATCACCCGGTCTGCACAAGCGAAGCGCGGAAGGCTGGGGATACCGCCCCGGACGGTTCCACTTACCTTGCTGGCGCGAGGGCAAGGCCCTTAGAAATTTCCCGGGTACTGGCCTTGCAAACAGGTGGTTTCAGAATAGAGCTGCTCGCGACACCAGTTTTAGCAATGGCAAGGTTGGGGCCGTGAGCAGTCTGTCCGCAATTGGTGGTCGCATGGCGGAAAGCCGCCATTAGGTCTGCAGGCGCGCCGATGGCTCACTTGGGGCCGTTTTCAGACTGTCTGCCTTTTAAGTTCAGAACGCAGATAGCAGCCGCTCTGTTTCCGGAACCATTCCTATCGTACAACCCGCCGACGGACATTTCATACTCGCCTGTATTAGGAGAACAGGCGGTTCCGCTGGAATGCTAACTGCACGACGTGTGGATAGAGCCTGGCAAATATGATTGGCTTCAGCGATGGGCGCCTTCCGACGGCTTCCGCGATGGCATGTAATCCATCATCGTGCCATGACCTTTTTCACTAAAATGCCTTACGCGTGGGGCCTGCCGCCATATTATGATTGTATTTGCGAACAGAGGCCAAATTCGATCAAAAACGTCGAGAATGACATAAAGGATTTCGGGCGATGATTATTGCGGTCAACGACGCCATCGACCGTGAGGAAGAGCGGTTGTCCGCACTGGCGCGCTACGAAATACTTGATACGCCGCGCGAGACTGACTTCGACGATATCGCCCGGCTGGCCTCGGACATCTGTGGTACACCGATTGCGGTGGTCAACCTGATTGCCGACAGACGCCAGTTCTTCAAGGCCGAAGTGGGCTTGGGTGTAAGGGAAACACCTTTCGAAAGCTCATTCTGCGCCAAGGCGATTTTGGAGGAAGACCTCTTGATCGTTCCTGACGCCACCAAGGATGCGCGGTTCGACGGCAATCCTCTGGTGACTGGCGAACCGCATCTGCGATTTTATGCCGGCGCGCTACTCAAGACCGATGAGGGACTCCCAATCGGTACGGTATGCGTACTCGATTTCGAGCCTCGGCAATTGAGTGAACTGCAGCAGCGCACGCTTCGCGTGCTTGCCCGTCAGGTCATGACGCAGCTCGAGCTTCGTCGCGCCCTCAGGGCACAGGCATATCAGACCGAGGTGCAGCGCCGTCTGGGCATACGTCGCCAGGCGCAAGCAACACGTCTGGTGGCGGAGAACGAACAGATACGGCTGGACGAAGCCCGATTGCGCATTGCCCAGCATGCCGGCGGCATCGGCATCTTCGAAGTCGATATCGCCAGCGGCGAAGTAGAAGTTTCCGAGGAGTTCTGCCGCATTTTCGGGCTTCCGGCACAGCGATCTTATCCCGCTGCTACTCTTGAAGCGCTGGTGGAAAAGGACGATGAGGCTCTCCGTTCGGACAAGCAGACAAGGCGCACCGGGACGGCACGCCTGGACGTGGAATATCGAATCCGGCGGCCGGACGATGGCGAATTACGCTGGGTGGCACGGCGCGCCAGATTTGTGATGGACCCAAATGGCCAGCCGACCAAAATGGTTGGTGTGGTCATCGACATCAGCGACAGCAAGCAGCGCGATATCCGGAATGCCGCGTTGCTCTCGCTTGGCGACCGTCTTCGCGAAGTCGGCACGATCGAGGAGGCCCTGCGCATTTCCTCAGCGGTCCTGGCTCAGGGATTGGCGGTCGATCGCGCCGGTTATTCCCGCATCGATCGCCAGGCCGATGCTTTCGTGGTCGAACTCGACTGGAACGCTCCGAACGTCATTTCCCTTGCTGGTGGTAAACCGCTCGGCGGGTTTGCGGAGATATTGGAGAAGCTGGCAAACGGGCAGACGCTGGCGCTGCCCGATGTTGCGCAGGCTGAATGGCTTGGGGGGCATGGCGCCGACTATCTGGAGCACAACGTGCGCTCGCTGCTGAAAGTGCCTGTCGTCGAACGCGGCCAGCTCGTCGGCGTGCTGTTCGCCCATGACAGCACGGCACGGATATGGACCCGGGACGAAATGGAATTCGCCAGGGGCGTCGCCGACCGCACTTACGCTTCCCTTGGCAAGATCGGGGCCGAAGACGAGCAACGCGTCCTCAATCAGGAATTGAGCCATCGCCTCAAGAACACTCTGGCCATCGTGCAGGCCATTGCCACACAGACATTGAAGAATGTGTCGGAGCGCGACGCAGTCGACGCCTTCTCAGCTCGATTGCAGGCGTTGAGCGCTGCTCATGAAATCCTGCTGAACCAGTCATGGTCACGAGCCAGAATGAGAGCTGTGATCGAAAAAGTGCTGGCGATCCACGCGGAGCCAAATCGCATCGCCATTACCGGCCCCGACGTTCCTCTCGGCCCCAAGGCAGGTCTTTCGCTGTCCCTGATTTTCCATGAACTGGGAACCAATGCCGTCAAGTACGGGGCATTATCGAACCAGGACGGCAGGGTCGATGTTTCCTGGACCGTAACGGGTGAGGGCGGTGACAGGGTCCTGAACCTGACTTGGCACGAGCGAGGCGGTCCCAGCGTCGTCGAGCCAACGCGCAAGGGATTTGGCTCGCGGCTGATCCGTATGGGAATCGCCGGAACAGGCGATGTCGACAAACGTTATGAACCGACAGGGTTGGTCGCGGTGTTCCGCGCGCCGATGAGCCTGATCCAGGAACTCGGCGATTAGGACAATAAATGGCATACCGGCCCACTGAAGCGGCACCGTTCGTCGTGCTCGTCGTAGAGGACGAACCGCTTATTCGTATGTCTGCCGTCGATCTCGTGGAAGAAGCGGGGTTCGTCGCCATCGAAGCAGCAAATGCCGACGAAGCTATGTCCTATCTCGGACAGAAGACAGAAATCTCCGCATTGTTCACCGATGTCGACATGCCCGGATCCATGGATGGGCTGGAACTTGCCCGAACTATATCGCGGAGCCGCCCAGATATTTGTGTCATCATCGGTTCCGGACATAGAAAGGTCGCACCTGAGGATTTGCCTCGTGGTGCCTTGTTCTTTTCCAAGCCGTACGATCTGCCGCGGCTGACCGCGGCGCTAAAAACGCTCGCTTCATAGCGTATCGCTCCACCTGCGCGAGGCTGGATGATCTTCGTCCCGGCTGGGGTCTTTTGACTTGCCAAAACTGTCCTGGAGGACCGCGTCCCATTGACTGGACCTGTCTGATGCACGAACCGCGAATGCCCGCAAAGGGGTCTTAATCAGCTGTCGGCTTCTTGGGTGATCACGGAAAACCCCACAAGTGTGCTCGGCCCGAAGGTTAGCGTCAGGGGCACGTCTTCGGCATCGCGGCCACGCGCGATCAGTATGCGGCCGATCCTTGGATCGTTGTTGCGAGGGTCGAACATATACCACTGACCGCCCAGAAAGACCTCGATCCAGGCCGCGAAATCCTGCGGCGCATAGGGCGGGGGAAGGCCGATATCGCTGATATAGCCGGTGCAATAGCGCGTCGGGATGTTGAGGCAGCGCAGAAACGTTATCGCCAGATGGGCGAAATCCCGGCAGACCCCGACACCTTCGTTGTAGGCCTCCCAGGCGGTGCGGGTGGGGCGCGATTTGGTATAGTCGAATTGCAGGTGCTCATGGACGAAATTCACGACCGCCTCAACGCGAGCGCGGCCCAAAGGCGTGTTGCCAAACAGGTTCCAGGCCGTTTCCGATAGAAATGCGGTCTCGCAATAGCGGCTGCCCAAAAGGAATTGCAGCGTGTCGTGCGGCAGGTTCTGTATCTGTAGTTGCTCTGCATCCGGCGCGGCCTCGTCCCATCGCCCATCATCCCGAACCACGGCTCGCGTTCGCAGGATCATTTGTCCCCTGGGTGCCACCAGCCGATTGCACCAGTTTCCGAACGTGTCGCGATATCCCTCCACCGGCACGATTGGGGAGGTTAGCAGATGGTCCGGCCCCTCAAGGTCGGATACGCGGGAGGAATGCACGTTGAGGATGGCGATCAGCGGCGTGGGCTGGGCCAGCTCGAAGGTCAGCTCACTGCCGACAAGAATACGCATTAAGGACTCCTCGATGAGAATGTGCCACTGGAGAACTGGCTGTTCATCCGCCTTTTCACGCCGTGCCGGTTGGAAGGCAGGCTAGAGCTTGACCACATCCTCCCGCGACCAGAGCCGCAGCTTTCGGCAGCTCTCGATGAACTGAGTGATCGCGCTCGCTGAGTCTAGGGCGATGACCCCCTCGTCCAGATCCGCTGCTATCCCGGCCTTTTCAAACAACGGAGCGGCTTCGGCACTGTGGGCAATGAATTTGCAATGAGCAAAAGCATCGGTAACGAAGTCTCGCGCCGCCGCCTCGCCCAATAGGCGCTCAGCACCATCCGCGGACACGATCAGGGCGACGGCGTCGAACAGGACCGACGGGCCGCCATCGATCATATGGTGAGCATCGATATGCGAGCCATCGCCCGCCGTTACGCCACCCACTTTGGGCGCGACGATTTCCATCAATGCGCCTTCTTTCTCTAGCGCCGCTTGAACCTTCTTCACCAGGCTAGCATCACAGCCGTCAGTGACGAGAACACCGACCTTCCTGCCGGCAAAGCTGTCCGGGCCATTCTTGATGATGCTCAGTGCGTCCGATGCGGGAAGGTCATCACGTGGCGGCACCGCCGCATCGGCAGGTGCAGGAAGTTCAGTGATGCCGAGCTTGTCGGCCACGGTTTCGGCCAGGCCCGGATCGATATTGAGCAGATGGGAAATCATGCGCTCGCGGATAACCGGTGTTTCCACCTTGCTCAGCTCGAATGTGAGCGCCATGGCGATGTGCTTTTGTTCATGCACGGTCTGGCTGTTGAAGAACTGCCGCGCCTGGCTGTAGTGGTCGGCGAAACTTTCAGGACGCAGCCGGCTCTTGGTGCCCTCGAGTTCCTCGGGAAAGGCGCGATGTCCCCTCCTGGGATCTTCACGCGGCCCGGCCGCCCATGAATTGGGCTGGTAGTTCGCCCGACCCGCCGGATTGTGCATCGCCATGTGACCATCCTGCTGGAAATGGTGGAAGGGGCATTTGGGCGCGTTGATCGGCAGATGGGTAAAATTGGTCGAGCCCAGCCGCTTGATCTGGGTATCGAGGTAGGAAAAGTTCCGCCCCTGCAGCAAGGGATCGTTGGAAAAGTCGATCCCGGGCGGGACATTCTGCGTCATGAACGCGACCTGCTCGGTTTCGGCGAAGAAATTGTCGGGCATGCGATCGAGCACCAGCCGGCCAACCGGGACCGGGGCGATGATTTCTTCGGGAATGAGCTTGGTGGGATCGAGAATGTCGAAGTCGAAGCTGTCGGCAAAGTCCTGATCGAAAAGCTGGACGCACAATTCCCATTCGGGATAGTCGCCAGCCTGGATGGCATTCCAGAGGTCGCGGCGGTGAAAGTCCGGGTCGGCGCCGTTGATCTTGACGGCTTCGTTCCACACCACCGATTGCAGGCCAAGCTTGGGCTTCCAGATGAATTTGACAAAGGTGGAGCGGTCCTCCGCGTCCAGCAGGCGGAAGGTGTGCACGCCGAACCCTTCCATGAATCGGAAGGATCGCGGGATGGCCCGGTCGGACATGACCCACATGATCATGTGCATGGATTCGGGTGTAAGCGAAATAAAGTCCCAGAAATTGTCATGCGCCGACTGTGCCTGGGGGAAGCCGCGATCGGGCTCGGGCTTCACCGAATGGATGACGTCGGGAAACTTGATGGCGTCCTGAATGAAGAAGACCGGAATGTTGTTGCCAACGAGATCCCAGTTGCCCTCCTGCGTATAAAGCTTGACGGCAAAGCCCCTGACATCCCGCGCAAGATCGAATGACCCCTTGGACCCCGCCACGGTTGAAAACCGCACGAAGGCCGGTGTCTTTTCGCCGGGACGCTGGAAGATGTCTGCCCTGGTATAATCGGCCAGGACATCATAGGCCTCGAAATAGCCGTGCGCGCCATAGCCTCGGGCATGCACGACACGTTCGGGAATGCGCTCGTGATCGAAATGAAAGATCTTCTCCCGGAAATGGAAGTCTTCCATCAGGACCGGACCGCGTGCCCCGACCTTGAGTGAATTCTGGTCGTCGCTGACCGGCACGCCGTGAGCGGTGGTGGTCACCGGGGTATCGCCCGTGGCAAGCTGATGCAACTCCCCGCCATTGTCGCGCGTCAACACCTGGTCATGCACGCGCGCATCCATTGATGGGGATGAAGCCGTCGACTTGGTTTTCCTGGCCATTGTGGGCCTCCGATTCTCGCAGACAATTAAAAAGGCCAGGTTTCCCGGGCCCATGCGCATCAAGCCACAGCGGCTGAATTGACCGAAGTCTCCGCCAACTGGGTCAGATCGGTATCGGTCTGAAGTTCTTCCTGCAGCGTCGCGTCGAGCAAAGTGGCCGCTTCGTCGAGACCGAGCTCGGTGGCCCAGCGCTTGAGGGTGCCATAGCGGGCAATCTCATAGTGCTCGACGGCCTGGGCGGCGGAGATAAGGCCGGCATCAAGCGCAACCGTATCTTTGAATGCGTCGATGACATCCTCGCCCTCGGAGATGATGCCTTCGATGGCTTCGCAGGTCTTGCCGCGTGCGACCTTGCCCATCAGCTCGAACACCTGTTGCAAGCGCTCGACATGCCCCTGAGTTTCGCCGCGGTGCTTTTCGAACGCCGCCTTGAGTGCCTCGGATTGCGCTGCCCTCTTCATCTTGGGCAAGGCCTTCAGGATTTTCCGTTCCGCGTAATAGATGTCCTTGAGAGTATCCTCAAAGAGGTCGCTTAGTGTTTTCTCGGCGGCCACCGTGACGCTCCTTGATCAGCTCGCTCACGGAAGGTGAGGTGCAGGCTCAACGAGGTGCACATGCCTTCGTTCCTTGTCCTACGGTCACTTCTTTCCAATCCGCACAAGCCGAGGCCGAATGCGGCTCCCGCCACGGCGCGGAGTTCATCTCGGATGCACCTTGCTCCCGCGTCCTGGGGCGTAACGGAAATGGCTGCACGCCGAATTGCGGCGGGATGAATCTCAGGCGCAGGGCACGCTCAGGGGCCAGGCGGGGCTTTGCGGCCAAGTTCGATGACAAGGGTATGTTCGCCGCCATCGAGCGGCACCTGGAAGACGCCCCTTTGAGGCAGCAGCGCTGCCCCGTCCATTGTCGCGCTGCTGGGTGCCTCGGATCGCTCACTTCGGTGGCGCACGATGACTTGGCAATTTGTGTCCGCCAAGTTCAGTGTTGCGGAAAACTCCGGCCAATCCGGCGGAATGCAGGGATCGACAACCAGCGCATCACCCTGCCGCCGCAGCCCCAAGATGCCTTCGATGCCGGCGCGATACATCCAGCCGGCTGATCCCGTGTACCAAGTCCAGCCGCCTCGACCAATATGCGGTGCGACCGAATAGACATCGGCCGCTATGACATAGGGTTCCACCTTGTAGCGTGCGACGGACCGAGGATCCGAAGCGTGGTTTATTGGGTTGACGAGAGCAAACAGATCATGCGCCTTTTCGCTGAGGCCCAGCTTGGCGAACGCCATTATTGCCCACATGGCCGCATGGCTATATTGGCCCCCATTCTCGCGAAGCCCCGGTGGATAGCCCTTGATGTAACCGGGATCGCGTGACGTCTTGTCGAATGGTGGCGTGAACAGCAAGGCGATGCCGTCCGCCTTGCGGATCAGGTGTTGGTCGAGCGATGACATGGCTTTGAGCGCGCGGATCGGATCGGCCGCGCCCGACAGCACCGCCCAGGATTGGGCGATGGCGTCGATGCGGCACTCGTCATTGTCTTTTGAACCCAGCCAGGACCCGTCATCAAACGTGGCGCGGCGGTACCAGGCACCATCCCAAGCCTCGCGCTCCAACGCGGTCTTGAGGCGGGCCGCATGGTTTTTCCAGCGCTTGGCACGCATGGGATCGCGCTGTTCGGCGAAAGGCATGATGAGATCGATGGCGCTGATCAGCAGCCAGCCCAGCCAGACGCTCTCGCCCTTGCCCCCCTCGCCGACGCGGTTCATGCCGTCGTTCCAATCCCCGGTGCCCATGAGCGGCAAACCATGGTCGCCGCTGAGCCTGACCGCTTGGTCAAGGCCGAGCGCGCAATGCTCGAACAAGGATGCGGATCGTTCGGACACCATGGGCTGGAAGAAAGCATCGTGCTCGCCTTCGGCCAGTTTCTGGCCTTCAAGAAACGGCACGGTTTCATCCAGGATGGTTTCGTCCCCTGTCGTGCCGGCATAGCTGGCGGTGGCAAAGGCCAGCCACACCCGATCGTCGGAGATGCGCGTGCGCACGCCCTGGCCGGAATGGGGCAGCCACCAGTGCTGCACGTCACCTTCAATGAATTGCCGTCCGGCAGCGCGCAGGATATGGGCACGGGTGTCCCCGGGCCTCGACAGGGTCAGCGCCATGCCATCCTGCAACTGGTCGCGAAAACCATAGGCGCCGCTGGCCTGATAGAAACCGGAGCGCGCCTGGATGCGGCAGGCCATGGTCTGATAGAGCAGCCAGCCATTGAGCATGATGTCCATGGCGCGATCGGGCGTGTTGACCTGCACTGCGCCCAGCACTGACTGCCAATGCGCATTCACTTCCGCCAGTACGGCGTCGAGGTCGACCGCGCGATAGCGCGCGATCAGGTCGCGCGCCGACGCCTCGGATTCCGCTTCGCCCAACAGGCAGACCAGTTCAATGCTTTCGCCCGCCGCCAGTTCGATCCCGGTCTGCAGCGCGGCGCAAGGGTCGAATCCGGCACCGGTCTTGCCGGACAGTGCGGCGTGGCCGACAAGCGCTTCCGGCACCGCGGCATCGCCGTTGCGTCCGAGAAATTCGGTGCGGTCGGCCGTCCAGGCGGTTTGCCTTCCGCCCATATCGGCAAAACCGACTCGGCCGGGAAATGCCATCGCCCAATTGTTGCGCGCGAACAGCGCACCCGTCTGCGGGTCACTGACCATGGTAAGGAATGGTGCGGTCGTGCCGCGCTGCGTACCGAGAACGAACTCGGCATAGCTGGTGACCGACAGCCGACGCGGCCGCCCCGAGCGATTGGTGAGGGTGAGCCGCGATATCCTAATCGGGTCGGCGAGCGGCACATAGGACAGCAGGTCGCTTTCGATGCCGTGAGCCCGATGGGTAAAGCGGCTATAGCCGAAACCGTGGCGCGCCACATAACGCCCGTGGTCGCGGATGGGTTGTGCCGTGGGGCTCCACAGCGCCAGTGTGTCCTCGTCGCGGATATAGATCGCCTCACCGGTCGGGTCGGCGACCGGGTCGTTCGACCAGGGCGTGATCTGGTTTTCGCGGCTATTGCCGGCCCAGGCATGAAAGCTGCCTTCGCTCGATACCTGAAAACCAAACCCATCGTTTGCGATGACATTGATCCAGGGCGCGGGGGTCGTGACGCCATTTTCGAGCACGGTGACATATTCCGTGCCGTTGCGGGCAAAGCCGCCCAACCCGTTGAAGAATTCCAGAGGGTCGGGCTGTTCGACATTTTCGGCCGAGACGGGGACACCTGGCGCCGCCGTGGGGAGAACAGAGGTCTTGTCCAGACCGGCATGGTAGGCGAGCTGGTCGCTGATGGGACCGCGACGGGCCGCGAGTACCACTCGTGCGGTAGCGTTGAGCAGGTTGCGCGTTTCCAGAGTCATCAGGTCGGCGCGGAGCACATGCACCGAGCCCTCGGCCGGCCTGTCGTCATAGCGCGGCCTGGACTGGCTGGAGCGCACAGCCGCTTCGATGGCGTTCTGCAAATCCTGCACATATGAGGAGCCGCGCTCGTTCACGATCACCAGGTCGACGGCCAGTCGCTTGATGCGCCAATATTCGTGTGCCCGCAGGATTTGCCGCACCTGCGCCATGTCTTCCATGGCATCTATGCGCAGAAGCACGATGGGCAGGTCACCCGAAATGGCCTGCGGCCAAAGGGCCGATTGCGGCCCCATGCCGCTGGCAATGATGTCGGAGCCGGGCCGGAAACGCGGATCGGCATAGAGGATGGGCGCGGCCAGCCGCTGGAAGTCGGCAGCTTCATCCAGCGCGATGCCAAGGTGATAGAGCTGTACCTGAGCCTGCGTCCAGGCCAGGGTGCGCGCGCGACCATAGGCACTGCGGTCGTGATGCTGGTCGATCAGTTCCATCAGCTCGGCGCGCGATGAGGCCACCAGCGTCCAGAAAGCGATCCGGGCGACCTTGCCCGGTGGAATGCGCACGTGCTGGCGCAGCGAGAACACCGGATCGAGCACGGTGCCGGCCGTATTTGACAAGGCCTTTCCATCATGGATGGCAGCGGCATTGCCAATGGCACGGTTGCGTCCAAGAAACCGGGCACGATCGGATTCATACTGCGGATCGGCGATGACGTCGCCTTCGACGACAGCGAAATGGGCCGCCCAGATTTCTGGTTCGGAGGGTGAACGCCGGCGGCGCGTTGCGATCAGAGCGTCGAATTCGGCGAGATATTCGGTCTCCACGAACATCTTGGCGAAGGCGGGGTGGGCATTTTCGGTGGCCGGCGCGGTCAGCACCAGTTCTGAATAGGAGGTCAGCTCGATCTCCCGTGCCCGGCGGCCGCTATTGGTCAGGCAAACCCGCCGCACCTCGCCATCGTCCTCGCCCGAGACCAGCACATCCATTTCGCTCGCCAGCGTTCCATCCCGACGCCGGAACTGGGCATGATCCTCACCGAACACGACCGAGGCTTCGGTTTTCTCGTTCATCGGCTGCGCGGTCGGAGAAAAGACGAGGCCTGTTTGCGTGTCCTTGAGAAAGATATAGGCCCCGCAATTGTCGCTTGTGGCATCTTCGCGCCAGCGGGTGATGGCAATGTCGCGCCAGCGGCTGTAGCCGCTGCCCGAGGCTGTCAGCATGACAGCATAGCGCCCATTCGACAGAAGATGGGTAGCGGGCGCTGCATCACGCGGTAGGGTCAGGCGGCGGACTGAAGGGGCTGCGTTGATCGCAGCGCCGACGGACGCCCTGACCTCCTCGGCGCGCGGCCGGATAACGGCAACATCGCGCGGAATGCGCTCGGACAGCAGCAATTCGCTCGCCTTGATGATCGGATCGCGGTGAAACCGCTCTCGCATGCGTCCATTGTCCAGCACATTGGCGAGGGCGACCAGGGTCATGCCCTGGTGATGCGCCATATAGGAGCGCACGATGGCGACATCTTCGCCCTCGGGCAGCCTTGAGCGGGTGAAATCGAGCGCTTCGTAAAAACCATGCACGCCCAGAGCGCCCATTTTCTCAAAGCGCCGAAAATTCTCCGCCGCCTCCTGCGGGTCGACCATGGCGGCGAGGCCAGTCGCATAGGGCGCGACGACCATATTGCTCGCCAGTCCGCGCTTGAGCCCCAATCCGGGCACGCCGAAATTGGAATATTGGTAGGTAAACTCGTAGTCCCGCGCATTGTAGGCGGACTCGGAAATGCCCCAGGGCACGTTGCGCGCCCTGCCATAGGCCTGCTGGCGGCCGACGATCAGCCGGTTGGTGTCGTCGAGAAGGCTGCCGGCCGGCGCACGCATGACCAGCGAGGGCATGAGATATTCGAACATCGAGCCCGACCACGAGATCAGGGCCGAACCATCCCTTAGCGGGGTGGCCGTGCGACCGAGCCGGAACCAGTGCCTGGTCGCGACATCGCCCTTGGCGATGGCAAAGAGGCTGGCCAGCCGCGCCTCGGAAGCCAGCAGGTCATAGCAATTGCTATCGAGGCCATTTTCGGCCAGCGAATAGCCGATGGACAGCAGCTTCCTGTCCGGGTCGAGCAGAAAGGCGAAATCCATGCCGAGCGCCATGCGGCGCGCGGTCTGCGCCAATGCGACAAGGCGCTTGCCAAGCGCCGCAGGATTGTCTTGGATCAACTGCCGGTCCCGTGCGCCTTCGGTCAGGGCGTGGCGCAGGGCCAATATCCAGAAAAGGTCAGGGCCTGCTTTGTCCGAGACCGGGCGGGATACACTCCCTGCCTTGAGCGCCTTGTCCGTCAGCCGCAAAAGTGCCGGAGTGACGAGGTCAGGCGATTGCGGTCCCTTGAGCAGGACGGCGATTTCGTCAAGAACGGAGGAAACGAGGCCATGGCCTTCGCCGGGGCTGTCCTTGCTCGCCACCCTTGCAAGCGCCAGCGTATCAAGAAGCCCCTGCGACGAGGATGCCGGCAGCGCTTGCGCCCAGTCTTCGCAGGCATTGGCAAGGGCGATCAAATGACCCGCGAAATTGCCGCTATCGACCGACGACACATAGGCCGGGTCGAGCACCCTCAAGTCCCGCGTATCGTACCAGTTGAAGAAATGCCCCCGATAGTGGGGGAGTTTATCAAGCGTGGCAAAGCCGGTCTCCAGCCGCTCGATGGTTTCGAGTGTGCCGGCCCAGCCGAAATCGCGTGCGGCCACGGCCGACAGGAAATAGAGCCCGATATTGGTCGGAGAGGTCCTGTGGGCAACTGCCGGCCTTGGCGTTTCCTGGAAATTGTCGGGCGGCAGCATGTTCTCTTCGGGCGTGACGAAGGTCTCGAAGAACCGCCAGGTGCGCCGCGCTGCCAGGCGCAAATAGTCGGCATCGGTGGCGGTGAGTGCCCTATCCAGCCGGGCCTGCGGCGCACGGCTGATGCGCAGGGCAATAGAAGGCGCAGCCAGCCAGATCGTGCCAAAGGCTAGGGCCAGCGGCCAGGTGAGCGGCGCGACGATCAAAGCCGCAGCCAACATGAGAAACGCCAAACCAGTACCGCCGGCCATGTCGCGATAGAAACCGTAGAGGGCCAAGCGCGCCCTGCCGCCCGAACTGGCCGAAGTCGTCCATTCGAGCAGATGCCGGCGCGTCACTGCGAGGCGGAACAGCGTGCGCACGATGGCGTCGCCATTGCGCCAGGCCTGATCGGGCAGAAGGGCAAGACCAAGCCCGATCTGCAATCCCGCCATCCTGAGATCGCCGAAGAGGCCGCGCAGGTGGGCGCGCCATTGCAGACCCGGTCGCCTTGGAATGATGGCAAACAGAGCTGGCAGCAGTGCCGGGATTGCCAGCGTGGCAAGGATCGCCCCGGCCGCAACAATACCGATCCGAAGCGGCATCAGGCAGCAGATCACCAATGCGAGAAAGGCGGCCGGTGCAAGCAGCGACCGGCGCAGATTGTCGACCATCTTCCAGCGGCCCACTGCCGGCACGGTGCGATCCGAGCCGATCCAGGGCAGCAATTGCCAGTCACCGCGCGTCCAGCGATGCTGCCGTCGTGCGGCCACGTCGTAGCGCGCGGGAAAGTCGTCGACCATCTCGATGTCGGAGGCCAGTCCGGCCCGGGCGAAAACGCCCTCGAACAGGTCATGGCTCAGCAATGTATTTTCGGGAATGCGACCGGCCAGCGCCGTCTCGAAGGCATCGACATCGTAAATGCCCTTGCCGGTATAGGAGCCTTCGCCAAACAGATCCTGATAGACGTCGGAGACAGCCGCCGCGTAGGGATCGATGCCGCCGGGCGCCGAAAAGACACGCTGATAGAGCGAGCCCTCGCGCCCGAGCGGAAGAGATGGCGTGACGCGCGGTTGCATGATGGCGTAGCCGTCGATGACACGGCGGCCTGCCGTGTCGAAGCGGGGCCGGTTGAGCGGATGGGACATCTTGCCGATCAGGCGCAGCGCCGCATCGCGTGGCAATTGCGTGTCCGCGTCGAGGGTAATGACGTAGCGCACATCTTTGGGCACTGCGGGAATCTCGCCTGTCTCGGTAACAAAGCTGGTATCGGTCGCCCCGCGCAGCAGGCGGTTAAGCTCATGCAGCTTGCCGCGCTTGCGCTCCCACCCCATCCACACGCCTTCGCTGGGATTGAAGCAGCGATCGCGATTGAGGAGCAGGAAGCGATCGCCAGCAGGACCCGGACCGTGTCTGGCGTTGAGCGCGGCGATGGCCTGCCGGCCGAGGCCGAGAAGCGCGGCATCGCCGTCGAGGATTTGCGCCTTGGCATCCAGCCCGTCCGTCAGCAGGGCAAAACTGATATCGCCGCCTGCGCCGGATAGGTAATGCACTTCGAGCCGCTCGATGTCTTCGAGAAGCGCTGTGTGATCTGCCAAGAGCGTCGGGACTACAACCAGCGTGCGCAGCTCCGGCGGCACACCCTCGGCCAGTTCAAGACCAGGCAGGCTTGCCGATCCCAATCCCCAGCCAATGGCGCGATTGACGAGCGCGGTCGCCAGCTCGCTGGCTGGGAGCAACGCCAATGCCAGAAACGTGCAGAGCAGCGCCATGGGAAGCCCCAGGCCCGCCAGGGTCCAGCCGGTCAACGCAAGCAGGGCGAAGGTGGTGGCGGTTATGGACAGACCATATCCGCCGATCCCGAGGCGGCCGGCCAGTCGCCCGAAACGCAGCCGGGCTGGCGCGCGAAAGCCGATGGCCTGTTCAAGCGCCGGCCGTCCGCGCCCCAACAGGTGATAACCCGTATCGCCCTGCCGGTCCGCGTCTATACCCGTATCAACTTGTCGGGCTGCCGACAGCGCCGTTTGGGCGATATCGAGCTCGGAAAGCCGCGAACCGCGCGCCAGATGTTCGATGGCGCTGCGATAGAGATCGCGCGTGGCAAAATCCATGCGGGTGAAGCCATCTGCCTCGCCCAGCTTTGCATCGACCAGGCTGACGCTTTCGAACAGGTCTGCCCAGTCTATGTCGGAAATCAGCCGCATGCTGGTGATGACATTGCGCACCGTGACATTGGATGCGCCCTGGCGCTGCTGGGCGTGCTGCACCACTGTCTCGATGGAGGTGCTCTGCCGGGCAAGACGGGCTTCGAGCCAGCCATGGGCCGGGGTGGTGCTCGGATCATGGTCGCGCAGTCGCTTGGCCAATTGCGCCGCAAACAGCTCATTCAGGGGCTCGTCCGACATGCGCGTCATTGCTGCTTCACCGCCGGAGGCGAGCAACAGGTCGGCGAGTGCGTCGCCCTCGGCGCGCGCCTTGCGTCCGGCGGTAATCTGGTCCGCCAGCCGGCGCAGATTTTCCACCAACACGATGCGCAAAGTGATCGCCACAGCCCATAATTCGCCGATGGTCAGTGGCTGGACCTGCTGGTAGGCGGCGATGAACCGGGTCAGCGTTTCCGGGTCGAAATGGCTATCGGTATGGGCGATAAACGCCCAGGCCAGCCCGAAAACCCGCGGATAGCCTGCGAACGGACCATCGGCAAGCTTGGGCAATTGCCGGTAGTAATTTGGCGGCAGATCGTCGTGGATCTCGCGGATCTGCTCCTCGACCAGATGATAATTGTCGAGGAGCCATTCAGCTGCCGGCACGACGCCACGATCGCTGTCCATCTCCATGGCGCTGGCACGATAGGCAGCCAGAAGGACGGCAGCATTGCTTTTCAGCCTTTTGTGCAGCGAGAGAACGGCAGGCGGACGTTCGGTTATGCGCTGGGCCGAAGCAAGGCTGTTCGCATGTTGTTCGAGCCGCTCGACACCGAACAATTCCTCGCGCACCGGAGCGGTATCGAGCCAGGGACTGGCGGGCCGCACCTGACCGCCGGCCGCTGCGGCCGCTTCGGTCATCGTTGCTTCTTTGGTACCGCGATCCGTTCCAGCACCGCCTTGCTCGATAGCGTTGCGGCCTCGGCCACCGGCTCTCGCACCTTTTTGGGCTTTTTGATCTCGCGATTGCCGCGTTTCTGTTCCTTGGCCATGATTGATCCTCGGCCCGGATACGGCCGGACGGCCGTCCGGAAAGCTCCGGAGTGGTTCTATGTCGAGCAGCCATGGCGAGCAGGACTGGTGACTACCGTCTGCTCCCGCGGCCAGGCTATTCCATCAGCCCTGGAGGCAAATCGCCCAGCTTAAGCAATATGCGGGGCTCGTCATAGGCGTCGGTTTCCACGTCCACCTCCTGGGAAAAGGCGATGACGCCAGCGCGTGTCGGCGCCAGCCGCTCCGCCGTTGCCATTGCTTTCTCAGCCGTCTTGGTGGTTTGGACCGGATCGGCAACGAGTTTCCGACCGACCTGCTTGAACGCCTGAACCAGATACATCGTCGCCATGCCTGCCTCTAAACTCCAAAATCATGTGCCATTGCCGCCCTTGCGCTTGCGGACCGATCATCGGCCTGCGTGCAGGGTAAGCTCATGGTCTGAGCCAGGGCGCGGTTGGGCACGCCATATCTTGGGGCGCGGGCTTTACCTGCGCCTTCAATTCTTCCGCCGATGCGAGGGCATTTGCTGCCGATCATGCGGGTCAGGGCAGCGTCGGCTCGATGCCCGAATTGCGGTCATTGAGGATCGCCGCCTCAAGATCGCCGGCGGTGACAGGGAAGGCTTCGATGCGCCCCGGATAGCGCAACAGAATGCTCGACATCGTTCGGTGCGCGTCCCACATCACGTCTAAATGTTCCACCTCCGAGCGGACCTCGAATGTGCCCGGCGCATGCGGCTCCTGCATACCCGGCAGCTTGAAGGGGAACAGGAACGTCACGGACCTGCTAGTTGAGGGGGCGCTGGTCATGCTTTCCCTCCGAGCCTGGCAATATCCTTGGCGCTGGTGCGCTACGGGCGCGTTCCGCCTTGAAGCGTGGATAGGCCGAGACTCGCACGGACGGAACCAGGGCGGGGTAGGCACTGCGTCTGAAGGGAATGATCTTGCTCGGAATAGTCATCGATATTCTCCTGGAGTGGACGTTTATTTCGTGACGAGCGCCGCCAGATGTCGCTGTGTACGCACAACATGCAGGGCAATCCCACCGGCAGCAGCCAGTGCCATCATGCCGGCCACTGGCACGACGTGACGCGTGAGGTCGAGTTCGTAAAAGCCGGCGACTGCGGCCAGTAGCAGAATGGCTGAGACCGATCCCACCACACCGTAAGTCAGTACCGAGCCACCCGGTGGCGGAGCATCCGCGTTGGATCGCGGCTCGCTCTTCATGGGCGTTCAGTCCTGGCGAGCGGGAAAGCTGCAGCATCATAGAGGCCACGAATTTGAATGCCGTCGAACCGCTGTTCGTCGACTTCCAGCAAGGAGCCGCGCAGCAGGGGAGCCGGCATGTCCTCAATGGCATAGCGCACGGCCTCGGCGGCGGTGGTGAAGCGCCGGTAGCTCACCCGGCCCGATTTATAAGGGCTTTTGCTCGGAAAGAGCTCGGCGGCGGAGGCATAGTCGAACTGCGTCATGTCCAGTTCTCCTTGTGAGTATATGTGTGTGGCTCTGAACGATTTCAGTTTTGAAGCCACGCGGAGGCAAGCGCCCATCAGGGCAATCTGAGGTTGATCGCCGCCATGCGGCCATCCGGGCCATTTTCGATGTCGTAGGAAATCTTCTGTCCCTCGCCGAGGCTCGAAAGGCCGGCTCGCTCGACTGCGCCCGCTTGAACAATGGCGTCCTTGCTGCCATCATCTGGCGCAATGAAGCCGAAACCATTGGTGGTATTGTAGAATTTGACAGTGCCGCTGATCATGTCTTGGTCTTTCAAAGTCCCGCCGATTGCAGGTGTCAATGCCCCGTCGCGGAATGCGTAAGGGAATAAACGTTTGCAAAATCGGGGGATCGCCAAGCAGCCGGCTGTGCCGGGGGGATCAGGTCGCCTTGGAGGCTGTAAACGTATTTCTATACATAGGTACACAAAGCGCCCTTTACAAGGAGGCGCCATGCCAAGGTCGAATTTCCAGGAATTTACCGACGACAACGCAGCGCCAACGTCGCCCGACCATTGTGAGACGGAAGCGTTAGGCTGCCTAGGAGCACTTCCGCCTTTGTCGAAACGAAGTAGATGTTCGAACGGCCGGAACGGGGCGCGTAACCGCCGGTCTGTTCTCGACCCCATTGTGGTCATTCACGTCGACCTAGGATGTCACTGACACCTGCCATTGTGAACGACAGGTTGGGGGGAGCAGATGGTGTCATCAACGGGTAAGTGGGCGGCATATATCATCCGGATGGCGGGCGCTTATCTGGTATCAAAAGCAATTCCGGCTAAACCACACCTGCTCGAGGGCGTGCATTGATGGATCTTTCGGCATACGTCGCCAATCTCGACAAGCGCTTTCAGACCGGAATCGCGCGAGAGCATAGCTATCGGGGCGACTTGCAAAACCTGCTTCAGGCCTTGGCTCCGGACACTCTCACCACCAACGAGCCCGCAAGGATCGCGTGTGGCGCGCCCGATTACATTATTACCGATCAAAAGACGGCAGTGGATGTGGGCTACATAGAGGCCAAAGACATTGGCCGTTCGCTTGATGACAATGAGCTGCTGCCGGTTCGGTGGACACGAAGTTAGGCTAGCTTAGCTTGCTCTTCGTATTGCACGGGGCTGAGATAGCCCAGCGTCGAGTGTCGGCGCCTCGGGTTGTAGAAGCGCTCGATATAGTCGAACATATCGGCCTTGGCATCGTCCCTGGTGCGATAGACCTTGCGGGCGGTGCGTTCGGTTTTGAGCGAGGAGAAGAAGCTCTCCATCGCCGCGTTCTGCCCCTCAAAACGATTCACAGGATCGTTTTGTCCGCTGTCGCGGATTGGCTTGAACTCCCAGACATTGCCGGACCGGCTCATCGAGCAGGTGATGCCATGATCGGCCATCAGCCGCTGGAACTGCTCGGATGTATATTGGCTGCCCTGGTCGGAGTGGTGCAGCAGGCTGTCGGGTTTGCCGCGACGCCAGATCGCCATGATCAGCGCATCGGTCACCAGTTGAGCGACCATCGATGAGCTCATCGACCAGCCCACCACCCGGCGGGAGTAGAGGTCGACCACTGCCGCCACATAGAGCCAGCCCTGGGCCGTCCAGATGTAGGTGGACCGAAGGTCCGCGAAGCGAATTCGGCGATCCACTTCTGGTTCGGCGCCGACGCCACGAACGCCCGGTCCAGGATGTTGGGCGAGACCGCATGGCGCTGCCCGCCATCCTTGGGCAAGCCCCGCCGGCGGGGACGTGCCCGCAGGCCTTCCTGGCGCATCAGCCGTTCGATGCGATGGAGACCCGCATCGAGCCCTTCGGCCAGCACGTCGTGCCAGACCCTTCGAGCGCCATAGGTGCGATCGCTGCCGGCAAAGCTGGATCGGATCCCGGCGATGAGCATCTCATCATACTGAGCCCTTCTACTCGGCGAGCGGTTGAGCCAGGCATGGAAGCCCGAGCGAGACACACCGAGCGCCTCGCAGATCCACGAGACCGGCCAGATCCCTCGGTGCTTCGCCACGAAACAGAACCTCATATCGAGTCCCTGGCGAAGTAGGCCGCGGCTTATTTTAGAATATCGCGCTCCGCCTTGAGCTTGGCCAACTCCCGGCGCAGCTTCTCGATCTCGAGCTGCTCGGGCTTCATCTGACCATGGCCGGGGAAGGCCTGCTGTGGATCGGCGGACTGCTCGCGCACCCATTTGCGCAACACGTTCACATGCAGGTCCAGATCACGGGCCGCCTACGCCACCGCAACGCCCCGTTCCCTGACCAGCGTAACAGCCTCGAGCTTGAACTCCCGGCTGAACTTGCGTCTCTCCATCAAAACTCTCCAGTTCCAAAAACACCTTAACTCGGTGTCCTCAAAACCGGCAGCAGCTCAGTGCGCATGGCTATATGGAACTCATCCCTGTCCCGGGGGCGCCTGCGGCCTTAGGGACGTGTCAGCATGGACATGAGCATGAGTCCTGATCTGGGGTCACTTGAACCAGGAACACTTCCGGATGCACTCCTGGCCGAGCGGAACAAGGGACAACAGCAATCGCCGAACTCTTGCCATGCGGTCCCGTCACGATTGCTCGCGGCATCGCTTGTATGATGTGACCAATCGTACCATTGCCAAACCTACGCCGTCTGCTAACCAATAGGGCAGGGTGGGATAGATGCAAAAGCTTCGGCCATATTTGAGCGAAGTCACGCGAGCACTTTTGGTGCTGGCGCTTGTCATGCTCAATCTTGGCATGCAGCCGCTGCCATCGGTGGCTTTCGATGGTTTGTCCTTCACTGTGGTTGGAACTGAGAATTGCGGGCTCCCCGACGATTCCGGCAGAAACGACCACATACCGTGCCATGCCTGTCGGGTCGGTGCCGACATCATCCTGCCTGCGCCACCGAACGTCGCCGAGCCACTGAAGCTAGACGTCTTTTTACTTTATTACAGCTACACGAACGATACAGCGCCTAGTGCGACCGTATCCGCTGCGCATCGCAGCCGAGGTCCCCCGCTTTTCGTCTGACATCTTGCAGCACTGCCTGAGCAGGTGCTCCCGTTTACGTCGCCCCGTTTTTCGTGAGCGTCTCTATTTCAGAGCGCGAGCAGCCCATTGCTTTGGCCGGCTGCGTCCGGCCGGGGAGCTGGGCCGCACGATTCTCGGTAAGACGACGGTGTCGGCGGCCCCTCATTTGACAGCACCACTCGTGGCGACAATTGGCTTTGGTCCGCAGTAGCCGCCGACCCACGACCGTTTTTGACGGGCGTCATGCGCGTCAATGAAAACAAAATAATAGGAGGAGTTTGAAGTGAATAGGTACGTACTGGTCCTGGGAGCCATGCTGTTGATGGCCGCCCCATCAGTCTCGCAAGATGATCTTGCGGCCGGGCAGAAGGTGTTCAACCGCTGTCAGGCATGCCACGCCGTGGGCGAAAATGCCCGCAACAAATCTGGTCCGGAACTGAACGGCATTGTGGGGCGTCCAGCGGGCACCGCCGTCAACTTCAATTATTCCAGCGCGATGCAAACTGCAGGCGCTGAAGGCCTGGTTTGGACGGCTGAGGACCTGAACGCTTTTCTTGAAGCCCCCAAGGACAAGGTGCCCGGCACCAAGATGGCATTTGGCGGCCTGAAGAAGCAGCAAGACCGAGACAATCTGATTGCCTACCTCGCGACCTTCAGTGCCGACGGCACTGCGGCGCCACAATAGACCTGGAGATATAAATGCGTTTTTCTATCATTGCTTCAGCGTTCGCTCTATTGGTTTCACCAGCGATCGCAGATGAGGCCGTTACGATCAACTTCGCTGCGGATGTCGGCGGCAAGCCATTCTCTTGTGCCGAAACGTTCCCCGATATCGGGTCGGGCAAAACCACGATGTCGGTCACCGATTTCCGGCTCTTCGTGCATGATGCCGCACTCGTGCGCGCAGATGGCAGCCTCGCGCCGATCAGCCTCGAGCAGGATGGGCAATGGCAGTATGAAAATGCCGCTCTGCTTGATTTTGAGGATGGCACCGCAGCTTGCTCAAGCTCTGGCAATTCACCGACCAATACCAGCCTGCGCGGGACGGTCGAGGACGGCGAATATGTGGGTCTGGCCTTTACCATAGGTCTGCCTTTCGAGCTGAACCATGTCGACCCCACGGTCATGCCCGCGCCGCTAAACACTACGGGAATGTTCTGGAACTGGCAGTTCGGTTTCCGGTTCATGCAGGTCAATATGGTGCCGGTCGTTGCCGAGACGGCAATGGCCGGGGAGGCGATGGGCGCTGGCCACGGCGAAGGTGAGGCCCATGCCAGCCACGGCGAGGGCGACGCCCATGCTGGTCACGGTGGCGGAGAGGCTGGGACCATGGGCTGGTTCCTGCATCTCGGCTCCACGCTATGCGCCGCCAATTCGCAAACCGAGGCGCCCACCTCGCCCTGCGCCAATCCAAATCTGGTCACTGTGCTGTTTCCCGAATTCGATCCAGCCAGCAATGTCGTCGTGCTCGATCCCGGTCCGGTGGTGGCCGAGGCCGATATGACGGTGAATGCACCCGAAACCGCCCCGGGTTGCATGTCCTTCCCCGGCGACGCAGATTGCCTGACCGTGATGACCAAGCTGGGTCTGGAATATGACGGCGTGGAAGCGGGCGAGCAATTGTTCGCAACGGTGCGCTAAGCCATGTTGAAGGGCAGCGTCGCATTGATTCTGGTCATGGGTGTCGCCATGCTCGGCACTGATGCCGCGGAGCATTTCGCTTGGCCTATTCCGGCGTGGATGCCGGCGCCGCCCGTTCCGAAAGACAACCCGATGAGTGCCGCCAAGGTCGAGCTTGGCCGGCACTTTGTTCTACGATTCCCGCCTCTCACGTGACGGCACGGTTGCCTGTGCATCCTGCCACGAGCAGTCAAAGGCGTTCACCGACGGGCGGGAGTTGTCCGTTGGTATTGATTCTACAGTCGGCGTTCGCAATGTGCCGTCGCTGGCAAATGTCGGTTACATGCCCCAATTGACCTGGGGCAACCCACATATGACGACGCCTGAATTTCAGGCCCTCGTGCCCCTGTTCGGCGACAATCCTCTGGAAATGGGATCGGCGGGGCAGGAAGCGCGGATCTTCGCCGCACTGGCTGACGACCCCTATTATGCAGAGGCCTTTTCCAGGGCGTTTCCCGAACGGCCGGCGATTGATCTGTTCACGGTGACACGGGCCCTTGGCGCTTTCCAGCGCACCCTTATTTCCCTCGATAGCCCCTATGACCGGTTCAAGTATTGGGGCGAGACCGACGCGATCTCGGATGCTGCAAAGCGCGGCGAACAACTTTTCTTCGAACACCGGTTCGAATGCTATCACTGCCACACTGGCATCATGCTCTCGGACAACCTGCAGACCTCTCGCAGCCCCGTCGCCGAGCGTGGCAACCACAATAATGGCCTCTACAATATCGATGGCAGAGGGGCATATCCGCCGCAGGCAACCGGCTTCATCGAATTCACCGGCAATCCCGCAGACATGGGCCGCTTCCGCACGGCGAGCCTTCGCAATGTCGGGGTTACGGCGCCATATTTTCACGATGGCTCGGCGGCCACGCTTGAAGACGTGTTGGATCACTATGCCAATGCCGGGCGCGTCATCGCGGAGGGCCCATACGCGGGAGATGGCTCGAAGAACCCCTACAAGGACACGATGATCGTGGGCTTCAAGGCCAGCGACCAGGAGATCGCGGATATCATCGCTTTTCTGAACAGCTTGACCGACGAGACCTTCCTCACCAATCCCGACTACGCTGATCCATGGCCCGAGGGCCATGCTGCCTCGATCAACAGGGTCATGCCATGAAACGGTTCGTTCTGCTTCTGCTCCTGTTTATGGCGCAGCCTGCAGCCGCACACGAGTTCCTGCTCGGCGACCTGCAGATCATCCATCCCGCGATCCCAGCGACACCGCTGGATGGCGACACGGCCCATATCTATATGGCGCTGGTCAACAATGGTACGGAGCCTGAGCGGCTGCTCGCCATCGAGACCGCCTATGGCAAAGCCGTTCTCGAACGCCAGGTCACTGACGCAAATGGGGTCGCCACGCAGCAGAAAATGGCCTGGATTGACATTCCACCCGGTGAGACGGTGCTGCTCATCCAGGGCGAATTCCGTGGTCGCGTAGAGGGCCTCAAAGAACCGCTTGTGGAAGGCGGCGAACTTGATGGCGCTTTCGTTTTCGAGAAACGAGGCCGCTTCAAGATGTTTTTCATGATCGACCCGATCGACCCGATCGAGCCGATCGAGGAATTGCCCATGCAGGCCAGCGAGCGCGCCGACACGTCGGAGGCGACACTGGCCATTGCGGCGGCCCTGCGCGCGGAGCTGGGCGAGGACACGGCCATAGCGCCGCTGGCAATCGTGGGGGATGTCGCCATTGCCGGGTGGACGCGCGGTGACATCGGCGCGCGCGCCTTTCTGCGCAAACGCGAAGGTTCATGGCAGGTCGTCTTATGGTCGGGTCCGAGTCTGCTGCTGCCGGCCACGCTGACCAGCCTGGGCGTTGGCGTGCAGACCGCGGATCAATTGCGCAAGGAACTGGCGACCGGCGAAACGGCCCTTGGCCGCGACTACATCACGCGTTTCGATGCCTTCGCCGGCACCGTTCCGCTGAACTGAATTCTGGAAGGATCAAGCATGCAGTTCTTTCGTGTTGGTGTTCTGGCCTTGATGATGTGCACGGCACCCACTGCGTTTGCACAGCAGTCGGGTTCAATACAGATTGTTACACCGTTCTCTCGCGCCACATTGCCCAATGCCGGCACTGGCGGCGCGTATTTCAGCATTGCCAATCTCGGCACCCAAGATGACATTCTGCTGTCTGCCGAGACACCGGTGGCCGAAGAGGTGCAACTCCATTCCATGGCGATGGATGGCGATGTGATGCGCATGCGGCAGATGCCGGACGGCATCCCGGTTCCGGCCGGCAGCACAGTGGTGCTCGAGCCAAGTGGATTGCACTTGATGCTTGTGCGGCTCAAGCAGCCCCTCAAGGAGGGCGACACGCTCCCCCTTACCCTTAATTTCGAAAAGGCAGGGACGATCGACCTGGAGGTTCCAATCGGCTCGATTGCCGCAAGGAAGGCACCATAACTCCAATTTGAAAGCCGCGACCAGATCAGCACAGGTCGCGGCATCGTAATTTGTCTCAGGCCAGAGCGAGCCTTGCCTGCTTGCGCTGGTTGGCGAACCGGGCCGGAGAATTGCGGTCAAGCCCGGCTGCATAGGCTCGCAACTGGGCAATGTTGGTGACCTCGAACTTGAACTTGCCGGTGCGCAAGAAACCCTTGGTTTCCCAGGTGGAGACGATGCGTGATACCGTGGTCTGTGTCGTGCCAATCATGTCTGCAAAGTCTTTGCGGCCAATCGGGAAGTCGATTGCAAGGCCGCCCTTGACCGGCTGTGACGCCCTATCGAGCAAACCGAGCACTGCATTGGCCAGCCGCTGTTCGACGTCCTGGGTGGCGATCTGACGAACCCGCGTCTGCGTTTCGCGCAGGATGTGCGTCAGGGCACGTGCGGTGTTGCTGCTGAGAAGCACGTCCTGTGCAAGTAGGGACGTCCAGACTGGGTTGGACCAGATGAGCACCGTACTGTCCGCGCAGGCGACCGCAGCAATTTGTGGCTCGGCGTCGAGGTCATGCGGCATTTCGAAGACATCACCCGAAAGAACATAGCGGGCGATATGACGAAGGCCATCGCTGGTCTCCTGCTGCATTCGAAGCCGCCCGCTGACGAGTAAGCAGAAGTCCTGCGACGTGTCGTCTTTCTGCCAGATCTGACCGGCACCGAGTTCAAGAACGGTAGCCTGAGCCAAAATGGCATGCCTATGTGTGTTGGACATGGCGTCGAAGATCGCGGCTCGGCGGAGCGCATCATCATACGCTTCAGGGTAATTCGCCATAGAAGTTTGGGCGGAGCGAAGAAAAATATGGTGTTCGGCCATCGGTTCGATTCCGTAAGCCCGGTTGGGCTAAGGTCAACGACATTGCGCCCCATGCCTCAGAGGTTCATGGGTGCGCGCAGCGACAGGCGCTTCGATCCGCATTGCGGCATGGAACGCCCGATCACACGAGGGCGGGTGGTGCTCGTGAGCCGCCTGAACCGGTCGCAGAAAGGGGCGTGAGGATGGGGGCTGGATGGGTGCCAGTGCCAACAAAAAGGCAGACACGGTCTGGAGCGTGATCTGTGGCGCCGGCAGGCGGTGTATAGTGCGACCCCAGATGCTGTGCCGGACACTTGACCAGCAAAGGCGCTTCGTCGCCGCTCTTTTCGGCAAGCGGCGCGCAAACGCTCCAGGAGGCGGCCGTTTCATAGCCCAGAGCAGCCAGGTCGCGCTGCAATCCCGCAGCCTGATGGAGCGGCGTAAGCAGAAGCAGGATGTACAGACCAAGCAAGGCGAATGCCCTGCCAATCTCTGTCACAATCTGTTTGTTACCCGACATCAAGACTTAGTCCCCGAGAGCTCGAGTGCGGACCCTTGTGTCGTTTGTTAAACGGCTGGGCAAGCGTATCGTATTCAACGTTCCGGATAAATGGTCCCGGATCGGTAAGGGGGCCACGGAAAAGACAACGTGCCTCCGGCATGTGCTGGGGATGCGTGGGCGCCGATGGCGCTGGCTGGTTTTAGCCTTCGGACTACACCTCGGCAAAAGCGCGCTGCGGCAACCCTGATCCGTTCGGTGACGTGGCAACATCTACCGCTCTTTCTTTCGGATCCGCCCGCCGAGATGCCAAGCGATCGGCGCGGCACCCAGGACACTGATCGCCACAGCGACAGGGAAGAAATCCGCTGCGCGCTCATCCAGCCAAGGCACAAGCATGATTGGTAGGACTGCCGCGCCGAAGAGCACGGCAGCGGCCATGGGATAGATCAGGAGAGATAGCCAGATACGTGTGGTGAACAAGTCGGAGCCTTTCCGTAAATGGGCGGCAGGTGTCAGGATCGGGCGCGCTCGTTCAGCGCGGCCAGGTTCGTGATTGCAACCCTTCGCCGGCCCGCATCGACGATGCCGCCGACATGCCAGGCGCGGATCATCCTCGATACGGTATGCTCAGTGGTGCCAACCAGATCCGCCAGGTCCTTTCGAGACACCGGATGGCCTGTCGTCGCGATGTCCCCAGACGCAGTCAGGTCAGAACATATCCGCAGCAGAAGGCGCGCCAGACGCCGTTCGACATCCTGAGTGGTGATCTCGTGGACTTGCTCCCGGGCGTCACGAAGACGCGCACGGAGCAGGTGAAGAGCATTCTGGACAAGGTTTGCGTGTCTTCGCCCCAAACTTTCCCACGCGTCCTGATCCCATGACACAAGGACGCTGGGTGTTGATGCCACCAGAAACTCCTGCTCCGTCGCCAGATCAAGAAATGTACCGGGGCCGAAAAAGCTCAGAGCGATGCTTTTGCCCGCAGGACCGCAACGCTTAAGCGTGAGATATCCATCAAGCACCAGGCCGAAATGGCCAGAAGTATGGGCGCCCAGAGACATGGCCTCAGTTGGCGCGAATTCATGGACCTGCCCCCTGCGCAGGACCATTTGTACCGCACGCCCGCTCATACCTGTGAACAGCAGCAGGCGCTCCGTGTGCGGTGCCGCAAACAGAGCATGACCGGCTTTAGTGCTGGGCGGCATGCGCTGCACCGCTTCTAAGGGGTGTAGCAAAATGGCCCCCCTGGCGCTGTCAGTATGGCGCCCAGAATGCCTGTGGCAGCGATGGTGAGCCCGACGGCCAGCCGCGCATTGTCTGAACGGGATAGAGATTTGAGGCTCGTGATGCCAAGGGATGCCAGTGTCACAGAGGGCACGGTGCCAAGGGCAAAGCCGACCATGAAAAATGCGCCGGCAATGGCATCGCCTGTCAGCATTGAACTGAGGAGGGCCGCATAGACCATGCCGCATGGCACCAGACCCCAGAAGACGCCAGCAAGGGCCGCATTGTCGTAAAGATGAGCGGCATTGGCGCGCCGTATACTGGTGACGAGCTCCGTGATCGGCATGCTCAGTCTATCCAGCGCGGCCAGTGAAGGAACATAGCCGGCGACCGAAAGGCCTACCCAGCACAGCGTTGCCGCCGCCGCCCACTGCGCGACCAGAAAGGCCGCTTCGCGATTGAAGAGCCCAAAAAAGCCTGACCCCAGGCTTCCGAGCGCGAAACCGGCCAAGGCGTAGCTGCCAGCCTTGCCGAGTTGCGCCATCAAAATTGCTTTAAGTCGCTGGCGCGGGGAACGGTCAGGGGCGACGGTGAAAAGAAGGCCCGATCCGATGGGGCCGCACATACCTGCGCAATGCAGCGTCGAGGCCAGCCCAACCAGTGCGCCTCCCACGATCGTATACTCGAAGTGCAGGCTCATTCCTCAACATCCAATCCGTGCTCGTCGTCAAAGACAAACTGAGGATCGTTGCCCTGTATAGCGAGCAGGACCAGCCCCAGGAGCCAGATGGGCGTCAGGACGATAGCCACATAGAGTGCGACCTCCATGCCGATGAAAATGCAGGCGATAGCCAGCAAAAGCAGCATGTTGAGAATGAACAGGGCGAGGTTGTCGGCCTTGACGAAGTCGGCCCAAACTCGCTCCCAGTTCAGACGCGGGCGCTCAATCCTGAAAGTAGGCAAGAGTTTGGGAAGCAGGCGTCGGATGGGGCCTGTGAGATTGGCAAACAACACGCCGACCCACCCGCCGATGATCCAAAGCGAGGCCACAAGCAGTGTGACTGCTGCTGCGGCTGCGATCACAATGGCCCGCAGGAAAAAGGCAACGGTCTGTACGAGCAAACTAACACCCGGAATAGCGAAACCCGGACGCCACCGCGCATCCAGCCAAAAGCCGATAATTATGAGACTGAGCGAGACTGCCATGCCGATTGCCAGGCCCATTCGGCCGCCGAACAGGTAGCCCATGAAGCAGATCGCCAAAGGCACAAACGCGCTGATGATCGGTGTGGTGAACGCGATGTCGGTGGAGTCGTCAGCGTGCTTGGTCATCGTTCTGCTCTTCGTCGAAAAGAATGCGTTCTCCGGACCCGTCAAGATCCTCGTACTGGCCAGTTCGCACCGCCCAGAAGAAGGCGAGAAGGCCCATGAAACCGAGAAAGATGGCGACCGGAATGAGGAATCCGAGGACCTGCATCAGCGTGGTCCTTTCGGCAGGCGCCCGAGGCGCATGGCATTGAAGGTCACCAGCATGGAACTGGCAGACATGGCGATCGCCGCGATCCAGGGTGTCACGAGGCCTGCCATCGCAACGGGAACCCAGGCGGCGTTGTAGACAAAGGAAAAGCCGATGTTCTGCACCACGATGGTGCGCGCCTTGCGGGCCACGCCCAGCACATCGAGCAGCGGGGCCAGAGCCTCGCCCTGCCAGACGGCATCAGCCGCGCGGCGACTGACTTCAGCGGCGCGGGCAGGGGCGATGGATGCCGTGCCCGCCGCCAGCGCCGGGGCGTCGTTTAGTCCGTCACCCACCATCAGCACAGCTCGGCCTTGAGCCCGCAAAGCCTCGACGCGGGCGATCTTGTCTGCCGGGGAAACCTCGGCGCGCCAGTCTGCAATGCCGGTCGCATCGGCAACCTTCTCGGCCACGCTGCCACGGTCGCCTGAGAGCATCTCGATGGCGTAGCCCTTCGTCTTGAGCGCTGCGATGGTGCGCGCGGCGTCCGAGCGTAGCCTGTCGGTCAGCGCAAACCGCTGCGGCGCGTGATTTGGCCGTGTCAGCCATACGGCGATGCCGCTTGAGCCCTCATCGGCAAGTCTACACCAGCGCGTGGAACCGAGCCGCACATCGCCCGCGGCTGAGGCCCAAAGCAAACCCTCGCCCGGCTGTTCGGTGACATCGTCGAGGGACGGTTGGTCGGGAAGCGCCTGCCTGATAGCGACGGAAGCCGGATGGGTCGAGCGGGCGGCCATGCCAGAGGCAAGCGCGAGAGCCTCCTGGGGGATGCCAGAGGCATCCAGCACCAGACGACCCAGCGTGAGCGTCCCGGTCTTGTCGAAGACGATTGTGTCGATGGCTGCGAAGCGTTCCAGCGCCGTGGCCGACTTCAAAAGCACGCCGGTCTTCATCAGCCGGCCGGCCGCCACCACTTGCGTCACCGGCACGGCCAGACCCAATGCACAGGGGCAGGCGATGATCAGAACGCAGACCGCATTGACCAGCGCTACCTGCCAGCCCGCCCCAAAAGCGAGCCAGCCGAAAAATGTCGCGGCGGCGAGAATATGAATGACCGGCGTATAGACCTGCACCGCTTTGTCAGCGATGGTCACAAAACGCCCCTTCTTCTGTTCTGCCGCTTCCAGCAGCTGGATGATCTCCGCCAGAACCGTGCCGCCGCCCGTCGCCCGCGCCAGCACCGAGATGGGCTGCCCGATATTGGCCGCGCCGGCGATGACCGCATCTCCCGCGCTGATCGGCTTGGGTATGGATTCTCCGTCAATCAGGGCAGTTTCGACACTGGACTGGCCTTCGAGCACGATGCCATCGACGCCGATGCGCTCGCCCGCCGCGACCAGAACCACGTCGCCCGGGCGCACCGACCCGGCGGGCATGGCCTCCATGCTTCCGTCCTCGCGGCGCACATGCACTGGCAGTGCCGTCAGCGTCATCAATTGCTGGACGGCGGAACGCGCCTTGGCACGGGCGCGATGGTCGAGAAAGCGCCCGAGCAACAGGACCGTCAGCAGCATCAGCGCGCCGTCGAAATAGACATAGACCCCGCCCAATGCCGTCTCCACGAGACTCATGATCGTGGTCAGCAGCACGCCGAGCGAAATCGGTACGTCCATGTTCGTGCGACCGCGCCGCAATACCATCCAGGCCGAGCGATAGAAGTGCCTGCCGGAATAGGCGATGGCGGGTAGGGCAATTGCCGCCGAGAGCCAATGGAAGAAACTGCGCGTACCTTCTCCCATCCCGCCGCCATGGCCGAGCCAGACGGCCCACGACAGCATCATCACATTGGCGGTGGCAAAGAAGGAAACTGCCAGCGCCTTCATCAGCGCCTTGTCTGCAGCTTCGTCTCGCTCCGTCAGGGTTTCCGGCAGATACGGCACCGCGTCATAGCCGAGCCGCTCGACGCCGCGCACGATGGCGTCGGCCGCGGCAGCAGGCCCGCGCCATTTGACCTCGAGCCGCCGGGTCGAGAGATTGAGCCGGGCACTGGTCACCCCATCCATTTGGGAAAGGCCCCTCTCGATGCGTGCCACGCAGGCGCCGCAATGGGCGCCCGCGACCAGCAGTGAGAGCGCATTGGTCCCGTGCTCTTCGCGCGAGACATATCCGACGAGGCTGGCATCGCTGGGTGCAGCGGCCCGTTCCAGATTTGCGCCGAGATCTATCGTGCTCATGATCCGCTGGCTCCGACATCGATGGGCGCAAGACGATATTCGGTCACCCCGTCCTTGCTCAGCGTCAGCCGCAGCGTCCAGGCGCCCCCCAGTGGCAGCCGCAGGGGCATGGTATAAAGGCCTGGTGATGTCTCCGTGGGAAATCGCGGCAGGGCCTGTCCATGGCGGGTGACGCGCTCGGCCACGATGCCGATGCTGACGCCGCTGAGGGGGGCCCCGGTTGCGTCCGTCAGCACCAGTTCGAGCAGACTGGTCTTTTCCGCAATGCCCTCATAGCGCGTTTCGAGCTGCCAGCCTCGCGTCGCCATATCCGCGTCCCGCTCCAGCACTTCGGCCTGCGGCATTTCCACCGGATAGGCGCGCTCGGTGACGAGACCGTTGTAGCTGCCGACCGCGAAGGTGATGAGCCGGATTTCCACCAGTGTCAGCACCACGAAAAAGAGCACGAACAGCCACCCGATCCAGCGGTCCTTCGCAATGAATCGGTTGTAGAGCGCGTTCATGGCCGCACCCCCTCCGGCGCCCAGAAATAGCTTTCTGTGGCGGCCAAAAGATTGCCGTCTGCGTCTGTAAGCTTGACGACAATGGTGCTGCGTCCGGCAGCCAATTGATCGGGCGCCACATCCACAGCCAGCCGATAGGAGCCGTTGTGGCCAGCTCCGGAGGCTGCGATCCGATTGCCGTTGTCTCCCGAGACCCCGTCGCGGCTCACCAGAACATGGGCATGATCAAGTCCATCCACGACAACGATGAGATCTCCCTCCTGCGCCCCGCGCTCGGTTATCCGCATCGTGTATAGGTTGCGGATGCTGCCGTCGGAGAGCCGCACGAACTGGGTGTTACGCTCCGGCGAAATAGCGAGGCTGAACGTCTCGCGACCAACCAGCATTACGCACAGCAGGGCCGCAACCAGCAGGAGAATTGCCCCGTAGCCGAAGGGCCTGAACCGTAGTTTCGGTTTGGGAACAGGCTGCGGTGACAGCTCGGCTTCGCTGTAGAAGCCGATCAGCCCCCTGGGTCGCTCGACCTTTTCCATGACGCCATCGCAGGCATCGGCGCAGAGACCGCAGCCAATGCAATCGAGCTGCAGCCCCTCACGAATGTCGATGCCCATGGGGCAGACGGCTACACAGAGACCGCAATCAACGCAGTCTCCCTTAGGCGCTTCGGCCGCGACGTCGCGCCTGACGCCCTTGCCGCGCGGTTCGCCGCGGTCGACGCGATAGGCGACTGAGAGGCTTTGGGCGTCGAGCATGGCCGCCTGAAAACGCGGCCAGGGGCACATATGCGTGCATACCTTCTGCCGTGCGAAGCCGGCGAGCAGATAGGTCAGCGCGGTGAAAATCAGCACGAAGACCGTTGCTACGGGCCCGGCCGTTCCTGTGAACATGCCCTGCCAGAGAGTCGGCGCATCGGTGAAGTAGCCGATTATGGCGAGCCCCGTAGCCGAGGCAATGGCGAGCCAAATGGCATGCTTGAGCAAGGGCGCGAGACCCAGCCCGCCCTTCGCGAGACGCTTCGCCCGCTCGCCCGGCTCACCTTCGAGCTTGCGCTCGACATACATGAAGATGTCGGTCCACACCGTCTGCGGGCAGGCAAAGCCACACCAGATGCGGCCCACCAGCGTATTGGTGAGAAACAGCGTCAGGGCCGCGGCGATCAGCACCAAGACCAGCAGGAACAGGTCCTGCGGCAGGAATTCCAACCAGAACACATAGGCTCTGGCCTGGGCGAAATCGAACAGTACTGCCTGATCGCTGCTGCCGGCCCGCGGCCAGCGGATCAGGGGCAGTGCGAGCAGCGCTATCGTGATCGTCCAGACCAAAGCTGTCTTGACGTTGCGCCAGCGGCCCTTGGCCGAGCGCGGATAGATTTTTCCAGCCATTCCAGCACTGGCCATGCTCATGGACTGGGCTCCGATGTCTCGCCACCGCCCAAGCTGTGGACGTAGACGGCCAGCATGCGGATCGTGGCCGGGTCGAGCCGATTTACGAAGGCTGGCATCACGCCCATCCTGGGCGCGTTGATCTGCCTGATGATGTCGGCCTTGCTGCCCCCATAGAGCCAGATGGCGTCGTCGAGGCGTGGTGCGCCGAAATCGCGTCCACCGGTACCGCCAGGCTGGTGGCAACCCTCGCAATTGGCTGAATAGATAGCCTGTCCGCGCGCCAGCACCTCCGCGTCTCCCGCATTGGCAAGGCTGAGCGAGAGGACATAATCGGCCACATCCGATATCTCTTCGGCACTGAGGGCGTCGGCGAAGGGCGGCATTTCGCTCAGTCTCGTATCTTCATCAGTTGGAGAGCGGATGCCGTGCAAGATCGTTTGCTCAATCGCTTCCGGCGTCCCGCCCCAGAGCCAGTCGTCATCGATGAGGGAGGGGAATTGCCCAATCTGTCCGCCAGCACCCGCGCCATGGCATGCGATGCAGTTGACCGCAAAGGCGGCGCGCCCACCCGACCAGGCAAATGCATAGAGGTCGGCATTGCCGGCGAGGTCGGTGATCGGGGTTTCGAGCAGTGCCGCACGCGTTCCAGCCTGCGACTGGGCGATACGCGAGGTTTCCGCGGCAAGCTCGTTGCGTGCGCTATTGCCCAGCGCGCCGGGCACGACCCAGCCAGGTACGGCAAAGCTTGGAAAGAACACGACATAGAGCAAGGCTACAGCGATCGAGGCAAACCAGGTGAGAAGCCACCAATTGGGCACCGGCGTCGTCAGCTCGCGGATACCGTCCCATTCGTGGCCAGTGGTATGCTGTCCGGTGATTTCATCTTTTTCAGGCTTGCCCATCGTCATCCTCCGTCTGGAAGGGGATGCGGCCAGCCTCTTCCATTCCCGCCTTGCGACGCGGGCTGAAGCTGAACCAGGCGACAAGGCACAAAGCGACAATTGCCAGTGTCAGGAAAGCGCCCTCGAAATATCCGATCATGGCTTCGTTCATTGCTGCTGGCTCATCGTCGCGGGGTCATAGGTGGAGAGGTCAGCCATGGTCCCGAGGACCTGCAGATAGGCGATCAAAGCATCCATTTCGGAGACGAAGTGGTCCTGCGTGGTGAACCGCCCGAGCGGCGCCTTGCCCCATCGTTCTAGGAAAGATTCGGTGTCGTGCTCGTCCGGCCGCGCCTGGGCCAGAATATCTGCCTGGGCATTGCCGATCTGCGCGTCGGTGTAAGGCGTGCCTAACAGCCGCAAGGTGCGCATGTGGTCGCCGATGTCGTCGGTCTTGAGTTCGCGCAACCGCAGGAAGGCATAGGGCGGCATGATCGAGGATGGCAGCAGATCGCGCGGATTGATCAGGTGCGCTTCATGCCAGGCATTGGAATAGCGCGCGCCCACGCGTGCGAGGTCAGGCCCCGTGCGCTTAGAGCCCCAAAGAAAGGGGTGATCGTACTGGCTTTCCGCCGCCAGGCTGAAATGACCATACCTTTCGACCTCATCCACGAAGGGACGGACCATCTGGCTGTGGCAGGTGTAGCAGCCTTCGCGCGTGTAGATATTGCGGCCATAGAGCTCGAGCGGCGTGTAGGGCCGAACGCCCTCGACGGGCTCGATGGTACTTTCCACAGTGAATAGCGGAACGGCCTGGACGATCCCGCCAATGCCGATGGTGACGAGGGTGAGGAGGATCAGCAGCGCCGCGCTGGTTTCGATCTTGCCGTGATTGATGAACATGCCCGCCCCCTATTCCGCTGCCACGATGGCGGTCGGGACCGGCGATTTCTGCGGCACTGGCTGGCGGATGGTGCGCCAGAAATTATAGGCCATCACGAGAACGCCCGAGAGATAGAAGAGTCCACCCAGAAGCCGCGTCACATAATGGGGATGCAGCATGGCGACGGTGTCGCTGAAGGAGAATTCAAGGAAACCCTGCGCGTTGTAGGCGCGCCACATCAGACCCTGAGTCACCCCGGCTACCCACATGGCGGTCACGTACAAAATGATGCCGGTGCTCGCGAGCCAGAAATGGGCCTCCACCAAACGCATGGAATAAAGGGGTTTCTTCCAGAGCCGCGGGACCATGTAGTAGAGCGCGCCGAAGGCCATGAAGCCCACCCAGCCCAGCGCGCCTGAATGCACGTGGCCCACGGTCCAGTCGGTGAAATGCGAGAGGGCGTTGACCTGGCGGATGGCCATGAGCGGCCCCTCGAACGTCGCCATGCCGTAAAAGGCTACCGCGACCATCATGAAGCGCAATATCGGATCGGTGCGGAGTTTCCCCCACGCGCCCGAGAGCGTCATGATGCCGTTGATCATACCACCCCAACTGGGCATCCAGAGCATGATGGAGAACACCGTGCCCAGTGTCTGCGTCCAGTCCGGCAGCGCGGTGTAGTGCAGGTGATGCGGCCCGGCCCAGATATAGAGGAAGATCAGCGCCCAGAAGTGCACGATAGAGAGCCGGTAGCTATAGACCGGGCGGCCCGCCTGCTTGGGCAGGAAATAGTACATGGCGCCGATGAAGCCTGCCGTGAGCAGGAACCCCACCATGTTGTGGCCATACCACCACTGGATCAGCGCATCCTGCACGCCGCCGAAGATCGTGTAGCTCTTGGCTGCAAGGGGCGCGATCGGAATAGCGATATTGTTGACGATATGCAGCACCGCCACAGTGACGATATAGGCCCAGAAGAACCAGTTCGCGACATAGATATGCGGCTCGCGCCGCGTCACGATCGTGCCGGTAAAGATTAGGAAGAAGCCGATCCAGACCAGAAGCAGCACAATGTCGGCATACCATTCGGGCTCGGCATATTCCTTGGACTGGGTAATGCCGATCATGTAGCCGGTGACGGCCAGAACCATGAAGAACTGGAACCCCCAGAATACGGCGTCCTTCAGCCAGCGTGGCCCCCAAAGGCGCGTCTTGCAGGTGCGCTGCACCACATAGAACGCCGCCGCAAAGAGCGCATTTCCTGAAAAGCCCAGCACGACGCCGCTCGTATGCACCGACCGGAACCGCCCGAAATTGACCCACTCGGCAAAGTTGAGCAGCGGGAAGGCCAGTTGCGCGGCAATGAACACCCCGGCCCCCATGCCGGCCATGGCCCAGACCACGGTGGCGACGACGAATTTGCGAACGATGGCCTCGTCAAAGGCGATCGGCTGCGCGGCGCTTTGCGACATGCACTTGTATTCCAATAGGGCCGGACAGACGCGCCAGACGGCGTCAGCCGCCGGCAGCACGAAAGCCGGTACTGCGGGCACGCACATGCCCAGGGATTTTCGGAAACATCAGGGTGCGAGCCGTAACGATAGGCGCAATCGTGCCCAAGGGCCGGATTGGCGGATCATCTGGCAGGCAGGATTACGCGTCGGCTGGAGGGGCGCGCGGTCCAGAGAGCCGGACATTGATGGAGGAATGGTTATGTCGGCCTGCGTCGGAAAAAAGACTGCCGACAAGTTGCGATTCTGGTTCGGTCCATGCAAACCCGAGATCCGTGTCTGGCAGGGCAAGGTCGTTCTTGCCGATGCTATGGGCCGGGCATTTGATCTGCGGGGCGCTCTGGTCGCCATCACTGCCCAGAGGCGCACAGATGCTCCAGCTGGCTTCCGTCTCGTAACCGAGCTTGGCGAAGTCGCGCTGCATACCGGCGGCCTGATGCAAAGGCACAAGAATCACGAGCAGGTACACGGCAAGAAGCGCAAGCGCCCTGCCTGTCTCTGCTGCAAACTCCCGATAGTGTTGCAAGGGCCCGAATACTCCGTCGCCTTAGCTATTCGCGCCCAAGCGGAGTCCACAACTGCCCGTTTTGTCGCACCTCTGAGCTAAGACACGGATTAGTTTGTCGAATTTCGGCTGGATTATTTGCGCTGGCGCAAATAGCGGCTCTGGTGCCGCCTCTATTGCGCCTGGTCTTCCACCATTCTGCGATAGAGGTGCCAAGTGGTGTGTCCCGCCACGGGCAGCGCAACCAATAGTCCGAGGAAGCCTGTGGCGACCGAACCTAGCAGCATCGCGGCCAGGATGATGGCCCAGACCACCATTGGACCCTTGTTTTGCATGACGGCCCTTATGCTGGTCGTTGCGGCGGTGATGAAGTCGACATCCTTGTCCAACAGGTATGGGATACCGGCAACACTGATGCAAAAGACCAAAGCCCCCAGACCTGCACCAATGGCATTACCCGCGAGAAGGAAAGTCAAAACCCGCGTATCGGTCGAGGCTCGCACCAGTATCTCACCGGCGGGAATCGGGCTGAGCCCAAAGGTCAGCGCATAGAGCAGGGCGGCGGCCTTGAGCCAGACAACCATGATGAAGACGAGCAGCGCTCCAAACAACAGAAGCTGCGTAGCGCCATGGCGGGTGAACGAGAATAGGACAGGTTTGAGCGCGAGGGCTTCTCCGGTCTCAATGCGGCGGCTGACATCGTATAGCCCGACCACGACGATCGGTCCGACGAGCAAAAAACCCGCAATGACCGGAAAGACCAGAAACGCGACGTTTAACGCGAACAGGCTGCTGACCAGCAAGATGCCCCAAACGACGTAAAAGGCCGAGAACAGTAAGCCGTAGGTCCGCGCTTGCCGGTAGTCGGACCAACCCGCCCGTAAGCAATCGAGGACAATTGCGGGGGAAATGGAATGGATCGTCGCCGGCGCACGATAATCAGCCGGGATGAGGGGTGGCGCGGCGTCCAAGTCGATGAGCTGGCTGGATAATCCCGAATGAGACACGGTTGCTCCTCCTCAACTGGAGCGCCTGACGATCTCCGCCGTCACAACGCATCGAGAGATCAAGACTACTCCTTTAGCGGAAACTCACAATGACTTGCGGCAAACGCAGAGTTGAGTCAGGCTCACCGGCGGTTCAACTACCGCTAGGAGGTGCCCGATGTCAGCACAATCACCAAGCTGGGTCGAGAAACAGGCCGCGCCATGGCTGCTGCTCAACCAAGTCCTTGCCGGAACGATGGGTTTCATTCACTTTGGCATGCCAGGGCTGTTATGCGGCGCTCTTCTGGTAATTAGCTTAGACCGAATTGCAGGGCATGTATCTCACGCACGTCGAGGGTGATGCTCGTTAAGAAGAGCGCTTCCCATTTTCGCCTCATTGACGACCTCGCTGCAACCTGCGCGGGCATAGTTCGGCTCCGGTAGAAAGCCTCAAGGGTAATCAACTCCGCCAGCTCTTTTGCGCTAATCGCCCCAAAGCTGTCTGGCCGTCACTGGCCCAAGATTGACCACGCGAAATTTCCCTCTTCAGAAATGGCTTTCAATAGCTGATCCTTGGGTCCGCTAATCTGGATTAGATCCTTTCCCAATCACGTCCAATCACGACCTTGCTGACAAAGAGGTGCAGCCAATTGCGACGGAACGCGGGATCGGCGTCGCGCAACCGGCGACGAATTTCGGACGAGAAGCGCTTCACCATCGCCGGAGAAATCTCCGCCTTTGCTTTATTGCGCTGGCGCAGTGTACCGAGATTTGCTGAGCCTTGCGTATCTGAATCTTGGCTAGGTCAATGCGTTGTTTGACGCGGGCGCCGCCCAATTCGGCCAATCCAGCTTCGATGGCGTCACAGCGGAGGCCGAGGCGGGACTGTATGTCAGCCACAGCGGCGCGCTGGCGGTCAATCTCGGACTCTAGCTGCTGACGGGTGTCGTCGGTCCGGTCGGTCATAGCCTGCACGATGGGAATGAGGCGATCAGGAGCGAATATCTGCTCCTCCGCTGCCTTCATAGCTTCCACACCTAGACTACCTTGGTCTTCGTGGGGACGGTAGCGGCGTATGGTGCTGGGAGCCGGCGCGGGTGCATTGCGCCGGCTCGGCGGTGGGTCAGGCTGGCAGGGTCGGGGCCACTTCACGGGCGGCCACCCGAACGGCTTCTAGGGTCTTGTCTACGACATCGTCATTGTGCTCGGAGGAGACGAACCAGGCGCCACGTTCGAGGACACGGACGCCATGGCGGAGGAGGGCCTGGGCGAAGCGGGCATAGCCGGCCTTGTCGGCATGGGCGAGGTCGCGATAGTTGCGGGCCGGGGCGTCGAGGCCAAAGCCGATGTGGAACATCAGTTCGTAGCCGGTGACCTGGGCTTTGATGCCGGTTTCGGCAAAGATCGACTTGATGCCCTCGCGAAGGCGCGTGCCATAGACCGAGGTCCGTTCATAATGCTCAGGGGTAAGCGCCTGCTGGGTCGCGACCATGGCGGCCATGGGAACCGGCTGGGAGTTGAAGGTGCCGCCATGCAGCACGCCGCCAGTGGCAAACATGTCCATCAGGTCGGCGCGACCGACAATGGCGGCGACGGGAAAGCCGTTGGCGATGGCCTTGGCGAAGATCGAGAGATCGGGCGTGACGTTGAAGCGGCCCTGGGCGCCCTTCTGGCCCAGGCGGAAGCCGGTGATGACTTCGTCGAAGATCAGGATGGTGCCGTATTTGCGGCAGGCCGCCTGCACGCCTTCGAGATAGCCGGGCATGGGCGAAATGGCACCCTGATTGCACATGGCTGCTTCCATGAGGACAGCTGCGACGTCGCCGCGCGACAGGCGCGCCTCGACGGCGGCGAGATCGTTCCACTGCAGCACGTCGAGCCCTTCGGCATCCGCCATGCTCTGGCCCTTGCTGCCCTGAACGAGATTGGGGTCTTCGGCAGGGCCGGCATCGGCCAGGGAGGGGGCGGTCGACCACAGGATATTGTCGAACCAGCCGTGATAGTGGCCTTCGAATTTCACGATGGTGCGGCGGCCGGTGGCGGCGCGGGTGAGGCGCATGGCGGCCTGGGCGACTTCGGAGCCGGACGAGCCGAAGCGCAGGCGCTCGGCGCTGGGGATGCGTTCGCAGATGATGCGGGCGGCCTCGTATTCGACAGGCGACTGGCCGGCGAAGAGAATGCCCTTTTCGACCTGCTGCTTGACGGCTGCCTGCACGCCTGCGGGGCTATGGCCGAGGACCATGGCGCCCATGCCGCAATAATAGTCGATGATCTTGTTGCCATCGACGTCATAGAGATAGGCGCCTTCGCCATGGGTGAACACCAGGGGCCCGTGGCCCATGCCCAGGCGGAAATTGCTGTTCACGCCGCCGGCCACATAGCGAGACTCGGACGCGATGATGCGTGCGGACTCTTCAAATTTCAGCATGTGCTGCTCCTCGAATTCTGTGGGTGCAGGACACACCAGTGCGCGTCCGCGGTAAACGAGGTGCCGTTTCGCCAGACGGAATAGTTTGGGACGTGCTGCGCCGAGTTGACACCGCCATTGCCATGATCTCCAATCGCCACGAAGAGAGCGAGGGCGGCCATGGCGAAGGGTTCGGATCAGTATTCGGTTTTGCCGGTGGCAAAGGCGATGCAGGTCTTTGCCTATGTCGCAAGCCAGCCCCATGCGGCAACGCTGGCCGAGGTGGCGCAGGCCCTCGCTTTGCCCAAGACCACGGTGTTCCGCTATCTGCAGACGCTGTCGGCATCGGGCATGCTGGCGCATGACATCGAGCGGGATCGCTACGGGGTTGGCCAGCAGTTTCGCAGGCTGGCGCAGAAGGATGCGGTCTATCACAGCATCCGCAGCTCTGCCGAAGCCGAACTGGATCAGCTCGTCGACGGCTTTCGCCAGACCGTCAATCTGGGCGTGCTGGCCGACGATGAAGTGGTCTATGTCGATATTCGCGAGGCAACGCGCTCGCAGCGGTTCCAGGCGCGGATCGGCCATCGCCATCCGGTGCATTCGACATCGCTGGGCAAGGCTATCGCAGCCTTTCTGCCGGAGGAAACGGTCGAACGGCTTATTCGCCCCGAATTCGAACAGCGGACGTTCCGGACGCTGACCGATCCGCGGACTTTTCGGCGGCAGGTGGTGGAGACGCGCAGACGCGGCTTTGCGATGGAAACGGGCGAGAACGAGGACGGGGTCACCTGCATCGGCGTGCCCATCCTCGACGAGCACGGTTTCGCCATTGCGGCCATGAGCCTCTCGGCGCCGGAAAACCGCATGCGGGTGCTGGCCGACCGGGCCGCCGAAGCGCTGCAGGATGCGGCGCGCCGGATTACCCAAGCATTGCCGCCGACCACGCCAACAGGTTTGAGCTAGTCCTCAGCCGATCCGTTCTGCCTGCTGGCGGGTGGCCCTGGCATAGGCGACGCAGTCGAGCTCGAATTTCAGCTTGGTGCCGAGCACGCCGACAATCGTGCTGCGGCTGGGACGGGGCTCGCTGAAATATTCGGGGTAGATCTGGTTGTAGAGGGCGAGGTCGGCTTCGTCGGCGACGTAGGATTTGACGTTGACCACGTGGTCGAGGCTGAGGCCGCCGGCTTCGAGGATTGCGCGCAGGTTCTCGATGGAACGGCGCATTTCGCCTTCAAAGGTGTCGGTGATGATGGCGCCGCTGGCGCTGTCGACCGAGGCCTGGCCGGAGACGAACATCAGGTCACCGGCGATGAAGGCGGGGCTGAACGGCAGGTGCGAGCGCGCACCGCTATCGACGAGCTTGAGCATGAAAAGGTCCTGATCAGTAGACGAAATGGGCCGGGAAGGTGTGAACGCCGCCTGTGCCGGGGCGATCATCGAGGTTCTGATAGATGGTCGGCAGCACGGTCTTGAGCCATGCGCCGCTTTCGACGACGAAGCCGGGACGGTGGGAATCGAGGCCATAGGGGTAGATGCGCACGGGCTTGGCCAGTGCCTCGGCCAAGCGGGCATGCCAGCGGTGGTGCATGTAGCCGCAGATGAGGTCCGGCTGGAATTCGGCGATGGTGGCCTCGAGCGGCGCGATATCGGCTGTCGGGTCTTCCTGGTTCACTTCGGTGACGCGCAGGATCTGGACCGCCTCGCTGGCGGCACAGGCAGCCTTGAATTTCTTGAGGCGCGTGGCCTGTTCGAGCGAGAGGTGCACCGTATCGAGATAGAGCACCCGATTGGGCCTGTTGCCGAGCCGGTCGAACATTTCCTTGAAGGCCGGGCCATAATCGAGGCCATAGCTGTGAACGCCGGGCAGGTCGAGCGTGGCGTCGAGGACGCTGATCTGGCTCGTGGTCTGGCCGAGGGAGGAAATGTCGGTTTCGTCGGTGATGCCGGCAAGCACTACCATGTCGAGGCGATCCCAGAAGGTCACAGGCATTTTCTCGTGGGTAAAACTGCCCATGACGAATTCATGGCCATCCGAAACAATGCCGCGTTCGAGCGCGATGACGAGGCGGGTATAGAACTCGTTGTTGAAGATGCCGCCGCCGACGATGTTGCGATTGTAGAAGAAGCCGACGCGGTGATGGGCTTCGGCCCAAGGCGCCTTTTCGAGGAAGGAGCCGCGCCCGACCTGGCGGCGAATGACCCCTTCGGCTTCCAGATCCTTGAGCGTCTTGATGACGGTGATCAGGGAGAAATCGCAGAATTTGGTGATCTCGTTCTGTGACTCGATCTTGTCACCCGCCTTGAGACCTGCGGTTTTCCAACGGCGGAACAAGAGGTCCCGCAACTGCAGGTGGCGCGGTGTCAGTTCAACATTCACGGCTCGGCACCCCAGGACAGTTGGTTGGCAAGAATCCCGCCATCGATGAACAACATCTGTCCTGTAATATAACGCGCCTCATCGGAAGCAAGAAAGACCGCGGCTCCACCGATATCTTCGGGCTCGGCGATACGGCCGAGTGGAATCTGACGCGCAAGGGATTTTCTCAAATCCTCGGAGCCGAGGGCAGCGGCGGTGAGAGGTGTGCGCACCAGGCCGGGGCCGAGACCGTTGACGCGGATGCCGCGGCTGGCGAGGGTCACCGCGAGGGACTTTACCAGCATGAGGACCGCGCCTTTGGAGGTGTCATAGGCGACGCTGTCGCGTTCGGCGGCCATGGAATTGGTGGAGCCAACGCAAATGATGCTGGCGCCGGCCTGGCCCTCTGCCACGCGATTGGCGAAGGCCTGGCTCGCGAAGAGATAGGCGCGCACATTGAGCGCGAAGGTGCGCTCGAAAATGTCTTCGGTGAGCTGGCCAAAAGGGGCGTCGAGGAAAGTGCCGGCATTGTTGACCAGTGTGTCGAGCCTGCCCCAGTGTGCGTAGGCCTCGTCCACCAGCCGTTCGGCCCCGCCGGGCCTTGCCAGATCGGTTTGCACGAAGTGCACATCGGTGAGGGCGGAAAGTTCGCCGATGGCACGCTCCGCATGGTCGTCGCGGATATGCGAATTGAGGACCACGCGATAGTCGTCAGCGGCAAAAGCCCTGGCAATTCCGAGGCCTATCCCATGCGTGGAGCCGGTAATGCAGACGGTGCGGCGATCCATATTTACACCCGAAACGAAGTGAGTTAACTCATTAGCATAATAACATGGTAATAGAGGTTACCCAATGGGTGTCAAGCAGAAGTGGGCAGGCGGTCTCGTCGTGACGCCGGCGGGGATTCTGCGCCATGACCTGCTGGTGGAAGATGGCCGGATTGTTGGGCTGGTCGCACCGGAAATGACGACCGGGGCAGACTGGCAGGTGCATGATGCGAGCGGGAAACTGCTGTTTCCGGGTATGATCGACCTGCTGCAGCACGGCTTCGACATAAACCTTTATGCCGATGCGACGCCGGATGGGGTGGCAGATTCTGCGGCCAAGCTGCCGGCGCGCGGGGTAACGGCGTTCTTGCCCTCGATCGGTTGCCAGCCGCCCGGTCAATTCTCTTCGGTGCTGTCGCGGTTGTCCGAGGCTTGTGGCCGTGCCGAGGGGGCGCGGGCGCTCGGTATTCACAGCGAAGGGCCGTGCTTCAATTCGCCGGGCGCGCATAATCCGCAGAACCTTCAGCTGCCGTCGGTCGAACTGGCGGAGATGATGCTCGACAAGGCCGAAGGGCGGCTGGCCGCGGTGACCATTGCGCCGGAATTGCCGGGCGCGGAGCCGTTCATCCGCCGGATGAAGGCGGCGGGAGTATCGATCCATTTCGGCCATAGCCAGGCGGCGCCAGACGATGTCTCGCGCTATGTGGGCTGGGGCATCGACGCGGTGACGCATATGTATGACGTCATGCGGACCATCCCGCCGGACAATTCGGGGGTGCACGTGTTTTCGCTGCCCGATGCGCTGCTGGCCGAGCGCCATCTGGCGCTGGGCGTTGTCGCCGATGGCATTCATGCCCATCCCAAACTTCTGCGTATCCTGGCGCAATTGCCGGTGGATCGGGTGTTTCTCGAAACGGACTCGATGAAATATGCGGGCCTGCCGGGAACGGAATTCGAGTTCTATCCCGGCTATTTCGTGACCAGCGCGCCCGGCCAGGCGGTACGCGATCGCAATGGGGGGCTGTGCGGTTCATCTTTGACCTCGGACGAGGCCATGCGAAACTATGTGTCGATGGCCGGCGCCGACCTGGTGCAGGCGGCGCATGCGGCGAGCCTGGTGCCGGCGCGGGTTGTCGGGCGAGAGGCAGATATGGGCAGTATCGAAGCCGGCAAACTGGCCGATTTCGTGCTGCTCGATGCTGCGGATCTATCGGTTGTGGAGACCATTGTCGGTGGCAAATCGTATTTTAAGCGCGACCATGCAAAAGCAGCCTGAAACACCCCTGCGCTATCAGGAAGAGGGCAATGTTCACCTCGATTTCCATGGGGCGGTGAACACGACCATCGACTTCATCGTCGAGCGCTATGGCGTCGAGGTGCTGCACGAGATTTTTGCCAAGGTCGGCAAGGATGTCTATGTCGACCTGCGGCGGCATATGCTGGACGGCCATCCCGAGGAGATGGTGCGGCACTGGCGGTATTTCTTTACCCGCGAAAATGCCGACTATGACATTGCGGTCAGCGAGGACGAGATCGTGCTCACCGTGCGCCGCTGCACGGCCTGGCACCATGTCGCGAAGATTTCGCCATCGGTTTCGCCGCATTTCTGCGATCAGACAACCAAGGTGAACGAGGCGATCGCCGAGGGCACGGCCTATCGGATTGATACCGAGATTACCGGGCCGGGGGCGTGCCGGCAGATCATCCGGAGGCGCGCATGATCCCGAGCGACCATTTCACCCGCTTCTACAACGAGGTGTTCAAATTCCTCGAGAGCAAGGGGCAGGAAGATCTCGACCTCTACTGGCTCGAAATCAGCAAGAACCAGGAAAAACACATTCTCGAGCTGATCCAGACCAAGGGTCTGCAGGGCATGTATGAATACTGGTCGGTGATCGAGGAAGAGGAAAATTGCGAGCTCGACCTTATGGTCGATGACGAGCATCTCGAACTGCACATGCATGGTTGTCCGAGCCTGGCCAAGGTGATGGACAATGATGCTGCGCCAATGACACGCTATTGCGACCATTGCGCTGGCTGGATCGGTCCGATCATGGACAAGACTGGCTATCACCTCGTCTATGACGTGATCAGCCGCAGCGAGCCCCGTTGCGTCATGCGCATCTTCAAGGATGCGGACAAGGCGAAAGAGGCGGAGAAGTCGGTGCAGCTTTTGATGGGCTGGCCGGGCAAGAAGGACTGAACTCAGTCCTTTGCTGGCCGTAGGACGTGGCGTGCTGCCACGGCGAGCAGCACCGTGAGGGCCGGGTGGGCCTCGGTGATGTCTCGGGTGCCATCGATGAGTTCGACGACGGGCCATGCGTCGCCATGAGGCGATGCGGCGATGAGTGCGCGCATGGCATGCAGGGCGGCGAAGCTTTCGGCCGTCGGGCCGGTGCCGAGACCGGCGGCGGACTGGACCAGCGCAGCCCGGATGCTTTCCGTGCGCTTGTCCCTGGCGTCGAGCGCCTTGGCGAGGCGGCTCAGCAGAGCTGGCAGGCAGTAGCCAGGCATGCGCTGTTCGCGCCGCCAGTTGCGGGCGAACTGCTCTTCGATACCGAGGATTTTGGAGATGGCCAGCAGCACGACCTTGCTGCGGGGTTCGCTGATTGGGTTGTCGTCCCGGGCCTGGTCGACATAGATGGCGACGAGAGCGGGCACGCTTTGCCGGTCGCCGAACTTGCCGAGGGCAGAGGCGGCGGCGAGGCGGCAATCGATATCGGCGTCTTCGAGGAGCATCTTTCGGATCGCGGGCAGGTAGTCTTCTGCCCGAATGTCGCCCAGCGAACGGGCAGCGCGCGAGCGCAGGAGGCGATTGCCGTCATCGAGGAAGCGGGCGATTTTGCCGGCACTGGCGCGCGAGCGGAGCTGGCCGAGGGAGTCGAGCGCGGCATATTGCAGTTCGATCAGGCCGTCATAGGTGAGAATGCCCTCAAGCGCCTGGATGGCCTTGGGCGTGGGCGGCAGGCGGCCGAGCGCGCGGATGGCCTCGTGGCGCACATCGAAGCTGGGATCGGACAGGGCGGAGATCAGTTCGTCCTTGGCCAGGGTGCTGCCGGAGCCGCCAAAGCTATAGGCGAGATCGCGGCGGCGCTGCTCGGAGGTGAAGCTGGAAAAGCGCTGGATGCCCCAGAGGGCGCGCAGGGGATTGCCGGTCGAAAATTGTCCAAGGAAATCCCGGACGCCGGTGGCGCCTTCCTCCTTGAGGAGAGCGAACACCGCGGCGGAGCTGGCGGTCACCAAGGCAGCGACGAGGAAGAGCGCTTCGTAGCCGCCGATGTCGGCGGGGCCGATGCTTGTGCCATTGTGCTCAAAATATTGCACCAGAATGCCGGCGAGCACGGTGAGGCCGCCGCCAAAGATGCCGTCGCTGGAATAGGCGAGCGCCATATAGCTCTCGCGCTCGGTGGGCGGCACATAATTGAGCATATAGACGCTCCCGCCCACCATGGCGCCCTGCACGAGGAAGCCGAACAGGAAGAAGACGAGGCCAGCGAGCAGTTCGACGCCGGGAATGCCATCGTGGAGGAAGGGGAGGGCAAGCAGCATGACGACCTGCAGGGTCTGCAGGGTGATGCGGATGGCCCGGGTGCCGTGGCGGTCGATAAACCAGCCGGCGGCATAGCTGCCAGCGGCCGAGCCGACGGGGATGAGCGCTGCCATGAGCACGATCTGGCCGCTCGATATGCCCAGGCGCTCACGGAAAAAGAGCAGCAGGAAGATGTTGAGCGCCGAAAAGACGAGATACTGGCTGCCGGAGGAATAGAGGAAGGCGAGGAAATTGCGATCGCGCAACGGTACGCGGAGCTGACGGAATCCTTCGAGACTGCTGCCCGCTGACTTGCGCGGGCCGCCGCCTCCGAGCCCGAAGAGGAAGAGGCCGCCAGCAATGCCGATGACAATGCCTATGGCAAAGACGGGATAGAAGCGCTCGATGCCATCCCGCCCGTCGAGCCAGAGCTGGATGAGGAAGGAGCCGATCAGCGCCGTGGGCAGATAGGCCAGTGCGTTCTTGCCGCTGACCTGACCGCGCACAAGACGGGGGATGATCTCCTGCGACCAGGGGACCACGGCAGCCTCGGACAGGGTGCGGCAGATGGCGAAGCAGATGATGGCACCGAAGATCAGCGCGAACGCGACGTTGGGCGTGGCGATGAAGAGAGGTGCAATGAAAAGCGGCAGCAGGAAGAGATAGCGGGCAATGAGCGCAAGGGCGGCAACACGCTTGGTGCCAAAATGCAGGATGACCGGCAAGGCGGCGATGCCGAGGACCTGAAAGAAAGGCAGGATGCCGCCGATAAGGCCGATGCGATCCTTGTCGATGCCCAGTTCTGCCGAAAACAGCACTAGCGGCGCGCCGACGGTGCAGAGCACCGCAGTGCCTGTGAGTACCGAATAGCCGTAGTAGAACGGCATTTTTCTCAGCTTGGCATAGTCGGTCAGTTCTGGTGTCGTCGACACGATTGCCTCACAGCCGGATGCGGAAAGTTTTGATGACGTGCTGGCCGTGTTCGACCTGCCAGCAGCAGGCGAGGTATTCGTCACGGCCCAGCGCCAGAAGGCTCGGTTGGCCGAAGCGCAGGTTGGCGAAAGGGTCGGCCTCCCCCGTTCCTTGTCCCAGTCTCTCGTCGGCGAAAAGCGGCAGCGTGTCCAGCACGTCGACACGGTCGTGGTGAAGGCGGGAGCGGTAGATATTGAGGCCGACCGGGGACTCGCGGTGGGCGTGGATGCTGAGCATTTCGCCCTGGCCGAGCGCCAGACCGTTGGAGGCCTGGGCATGGATGCCGGTGTCGAGGATGCGGAAGGTTTCGCCACCATCGTCGGAAAGGGCCAGGCGATTTGTCAGGTTGTGGCCAGCGGCGATGTCAAAGGCCCAGAAGAGGACGCCGATACGCTCGCCGCCGAAATCGATCAGGCGACTTTCCCAAGGGGCGATGATGCTGGGTTCGGCGCGGAAGAAAATGGATTTCTTCTGCCAGGTTTTGCCATTGTCGACGCTGGAGATCAGCCAGCCTTCGTGATTGTCGGGGCCGAGATGGAATGGGGCGCCCGAGCCAAGCAATTCGCCGGAGGCGCGTTGAACGATGGGGCCTGAGAGTTCGAGGCCGGCATCTTCGACGATGAAGCGCTCCGGCGCGGTCCACGTGTGGCCGCCGTCGTGAGAGCGGGACAGCTTGTTGTGAAGGAGCAGGAGTTCGTTGGTCTTGGGATCGACAATGGGTGTCAGCGACGTGGGGCGGAGGAAGACATAACCGGTGGCAAGCAGGGTGCCGTCCGCGAGGGCGGCCGGCTTGAAGGTTTCGGATTCTTCGGGGGTGAAGGCGCGGGTGTGAAGCGGGCTGGGCGCGCTCCAGGTCCGGCCATTGTCGGTGCTCCTGCTGACATGCGCGCGCATGTCGGCAGCGTCGAAGGCCTGGCCGATGGAGAAGAGCGCGACGATATCGCCACTGGCAAGGCGAGCAAGGCCTGGGAAGGCGGCCTGGCGGCTGACGAGAAGCGGGTCGGGGTTGGCATAGAGTATGCCCGTCTCAAGGAGCTGCATTGGGGCTCTCAGGCAAAGGGATTGGAGCGGTGGCGGAATTCGCCGGGGGTGCAGCCACGGCTGCGATGAAAGGCGGCGATGAAGGTCTCGGCGTGGCCATAGCCGACGAGGCGGGCGATTTCGCCCAGCGTGTAGCGGGTGGTCGAAAGCAGGTCCTCGGCACGGCGTAGGCGCATTTCGCGCAGGTGGCTGCCGGCAGAGGTGTGGTATTGGCGGCGATGTCGGGCGCGCAGAGCGCTTTCATGGACGCCCATTACCGCGGCGACGTCGCTGAGGGTGCGCATCTTGTGGAGTGACTTTGTTGCCTGCCCCCAGGCCATGTCGAGGCCGTCATCGCTGGGTGCAGGCTCGTTGTACGTGGCGGCTGGGTGATCGAAACAATCGAGTATCGCGAGGAGGAGCCGATGGCGGCGTTGCAGGTCCACCGTCGTGGTCGTGTTGGCGAGATCGAGGCTCAGGCGCAGCATGGATTGGACGTGCATGGCTTCGCCGGGGCGGGGCAGGAGATAGCCGGGATCGCTGGTTTGCGCGCTGGCCATGGTGAAGTGGCAGATCGAGGCGGTTGCGAAGCCGCCTATGGTGGTGCCGGAGAAAGGTGTGTTCGGCAGGATCAGTATTCCGCCGGGGGCGCTGAGCGTGACGCTGTCGTCGCCATTGACGCTGAGGCGGACGCTGCCTTCGTGAATCCACAGAAGGTCATGAAACTCCCACTGCGCCGGGCCGATGGGCATACGGCGGTCGAAGCGACCGAGACGGTGCTCGCGCAGAATGATGCCAGCTGGGTCCAGGCTTTGTGTCATGTCGGCACAGCAGCATGAAGTGGCGGACGCTGCCACTGCCGTGTGGTGTGCGCAATCGGATTTCCTAATCGCCTGCCGTACTGCTCAACAGACGGATGGCAAAGCTTGGGCTCTGATGGTGGCAGAGGGAACCCACAAGGAGACAGCCGATGTCCGCTGTAATGCAGGACCCGCTCATCAGCCTCAAGAGCGATTTCGACCGGGATGGCTTCATCGCCATCAAGCCGCTTTTCGATGCCAGCAAGATGGCGGAGATCAATCGCGAGTTCGACCGCTATGTCGAAAGCTGCGTGCCCGGGATGAAAGACACCGAGGTGTTCTACGAAGAGAAGGGCGCCAAGGGCACGCTCAAGCAGATGCAGAACATGCAGCACTATGATGCGTATTTTCGCGACCTGCTCGAGACCGACACGATCCGAGATCTGGCCGAGACCATGCTGGGGGAAAAGGCCCGGGCGGTGAACCTTGAATATTTCAACAAGCCCGCCGGCATCGGCAAGCCGACCCCGCCGCATCAGGATGGGTACTACTTCCATTTCAACCCGCCGGCGGCCGTGACCGGCTGGCTCGCGCTGGAACGGGTCGACCCGGAGAATGGCTGCATCCACTATGTGCGCGGGTCGCACAAGATCGATGGCTACCGCCCGCATGGGCGATCGGAAATCCTTGGCTTTTCGCAGGGCATTACCGATTTCGGCACGCCGGACGACACGGCCAATACGGTGGCTTTTCCGGGCGATGCGGGCACCTTTCTGATGCACCACTCCAAGACTATCCACTGGGCCGGGCCGAATACCTCGCCGACGCGGGCAAGGCGGGCGCTCGGCTTTGTCTATTTCGGCGAGAGCGCCAAGGTGGATGAAGCGGCGCGGGCGGCCTACCAGGCCAAGCTCCAGGCCGACCTGCGGGCGGCCGGCAAGATCTGAACGGCATCGGCGGAGCCTTGAAGGGCTCCGCCACCAATCTTGCCGATCTTGCGGGGCGCTGGTCATGGTCAGCTCAGGGAAATGACCTTGCCGCGGAGCTTGGTGAAGGGCAGGCGGCGCAGGTCGCTGGTACAGAGGCCGGGGCTGTCGACATAAAAGCTGGCCCGCTGGATCGCGTCATAGGCGGCGCGATGGGAAACGGCGGCCTTGATCACGACATAGGTGGCGTCTTCGGGGCGGAGGCCCTGCGAATGGTATTGGCCGAGATCCATGGGGGCGGTCTTGCGCTCCGAGAGCAGGATTTTCGCCTGGTCATTGGCGATGACGGCGCAGCGGCCCATGCGGATGGTTGTGCCACCCATCGACGCCAGGTGCGATTTTGGGTTTTCGAGCTGGAAGACGCCGTCGCTGAGATGCTCGACGGTGCCGGTGAAAGCGATGGGCGCGCCGTGGTGCTGGTCGGTCTTGCCGCCGATCATCAGGGATAGTGTCGCGCCCTTTCCGGCTGCAAAGCACGCCGCGACCGCTTCGCGATCGGCGAGCGCCGCGAGGATGTTCGTGCGGCCGGTGTCGAGAAGGGGACCGAGGAGGCCCGTCGCGTCGCCCGGCGTGCCGCCCCCAATATTATCGGCGGGTTCGATGAGAAGGATCGGGCCATTGCCCGGTGGCAGCGCGTCGGCCTTTTTGAGGGCGGTGGCAAGATCGTCTTCGTGCGGATAACCGGCTTCGATATTGGCTTCAAGCACGCCGACCAATGCGTCGAGATGTTTTTCTGCGTTGGCGAGCGGGCCCCTGGTAACGAGATTGAGGCTGAAGCCGCAATCGGGAATGTCGGAATAGGCATAGCCGGCCATGACGTTGATGGTGAGGATATTGGGATCGCTGGCTTCAATGGCGCGGGCAGCGGCGAGGACGCTCTTCATCGGCTCACTGGCGGAGCCGACGCCTACGGGTGAGATCACGTATTTGGTCGAACGGTGCAGCGCCCGGATGTTGGGTTCGCCGAAAGCGCGGTCCAGCAGTTCGGCGGCTGCTACGGAGGCTTCATAGGCGTCCGTATGCGGGTTTTCGCGATAGGCGCGAAGGACCGTCGCGTTTTCGACCATGACTTGCGAAATATTGCCGTGCAGGTCGAGAACGGCGCCGATCGGCAGGTCGCCGCGACCAGCGGCTTTCAGACGGTCGCGAATGGTCTTGATGACGAGGCCTTCAACGTCATCCGAGCCTTCGCTGACCATGGCGCCGTGCAGGACGAGGAAAATGCCGTCGATCTCGTGGATGTGCCGATCGAGCCCGGCGAGGAAATGCCTAAAGAACAGCTCCACCACATCGTCGGTGACCTTGCCGGCGGGCTGGGCGGCCAGCTGAATGGTAGGCAGAATGCGCCAACTCGCCTTTTCGGCATAGTCGATGAAGCCGGCGCTCGGAGAGCCATTGTCCCGGTTCTGGTCCAGGGCCGCCTGACCGATGCGGATGCCGCCATCCTCGAACTGGGCCATGCCGGTCTTGTCGGCGAGGAAAGTGTGGGTCTCGTGATAGAGGCCGCCGAAAAGCACGGTCTTGGACATGACGCTGTTCCGAGATCAGAAGAAGGTGAGGACGCCGTCGATGACCGTGTAGTCATCGTCGACCACGGGCAGGAAGCGCCATTTGTCGAAGGCGGTGCAGGGATGCGAGACGCCGGAGGCAACGAGATCGCCCACCTGCCAATCGGTGTCAGCGCCAAGGCGGACATAGGCGTGCTGGTCATTGGTGGCGAAGATTGTGGCCTCGCCGACGGGCAAGAAGCCGGTGCCGGGACGGTAGCGCTTGAACGGGACGGGAAGGCCGGCATCATAGGGCACGTCGCGCTTGCCCATGGAGAGGAAGGCGAGGCCGGGTTCGGGCATGGACTGGACATAGGCCCAGGCTTCTAGCGCCGGCTGCAGATCGGATTTCCACGAGCGGCGCGGATCGGACTTCGCCTCGTCCTGGGCCTTCTTGTAGGCGCCGGAATCATTGGTGATGTAACAGCCCGAGCGCAGCAGCACGCGGACAGGTAGGGGCAGGTCGAGCGTCGAAAAGCGGTCGGCGACGATGTCGAAATAGGAGGAGCCGCCGCCCGAGAGGATGAATTCGTCGAGGCCGGCATAGAGGCTTTTCGGTAGGGCACGGGCGATGTCCACAATGGCTTGGGCGAAGGGTTCGATCAGCATCGGGTTCTTGTCGATGCCGGGGACGACGCCTTCGAAGGTGGCGATGCCGGCGAAGCGGACAAGGCTCTGGTCCGATGAAGCGAGTTTGTCGGCCAGAGACAGGGCCTCGGCCTCGGTGCGAAGACCGGTGCGGCCGCCCTTGGCGCCGATTTCCAAGAGGACCTTTATCGGCCGCTTTGGCGCCAGCACCTGGAGATGGACCAGCATGTTGTCGAGTTGGGCGGCGGAATCAAGGAAGCAGGAGAACTCGAATTCCGGGTCGGCATCGATCAAGGCGGCAATGCCTGCCAGATGCGCCTTGCCGATGAGCTGATTGCCCAGGATGATGCGCTTGACGCCATAGTGGTGCATGACCTGCACCTGCTGGACGGTCGCCGCTGTCATGCCCCAAGCGCCGCTCGTTAGTTGCTCGGCAAAGATTTGCGGGCTCATGGTGGTCTTGCCATGGGGCGCCAGCGACAGGTTGTGGCTCGTCAGATATTGCCCAAAGACGCTGGCATTGTGGTTGAGCGCGCTGCGTTTGAGCAGCATGAGCGGCATGGGCAGGTCTTCGCGGAGGACGTTCCAACCTTTGCCGGCAATGTCCTGCATCGCGAAGGGTTCGGCGGTGGCCGGGATGCCTTTGGTGCGGCCGTCGAGCAGGGTTTTCTGCAGCGCGTCGAGGAGCATGTTTCCGTCCTAGATCGCGTCGAACGCAGAAAGGACATCGTCGGCATAGGTGGCGAGGGCCACCACGTCGGCGCCAACGCTGAGCAGGTTGTAGCCCATCGAGACATAGTCCTTCACATTAGCCTTGCCGGCGACGGTGGCGGCGATCTTGCCGTGCTTGCGGGCGACTTCGGCGACGCGCTCGCGCACCTTGATGATCTCGGGCGCCTGGATCTGGCCGGGAATGCCGAGACGGACGGAATAGTCGCCGGGACCGAAGAAGAGGGCGTCGACGCCGTCGATTTCGGCAATGGCTTCGATCTCCTCAAGCGCCTCGGGGTCTTCGATCTGGTGGCAGACAAAGCGTTCCTTGTTGGCGGTTTCGAGATAATCGAGGAAGCCGACGCGGGTGAACATGCCGTCATTGTTGCCACCATCGACGGCACGGCGGCCCAGCGGGGCGAACTTGGTCATGTCGCGCACGGCGCGGGCATCGGCTGCGCCCATGACGTGCGGGACGATGAGCCCGGTGGCATCAGCTTCGAGGGGGCGCACATAGTCCGAATAGCTGCCGCGAGCAACGCGCACGAGGCTGTCGACATCGTAGATCTTTGCCGCGCGGATCTGGTGCTCGATGGCCTCTATGCTGGCCGATGTGTGCTCCTGGCAGAGCCAGAGGGCATCGGGCTGGGCCTGGGCAAAAATCTCCGCAACCTTTGCGTCAAAGGTATTGAGCTTGAGCACCTTGGCGACACCGCCGGCGGCGATAGTGCGCAGGACGCGGCTCCTGCGCATGCGGTGCTGGGTGGCTGGGGTGGCGGAATAAAGCTGCTTTTCGGTCATGGCTGTTACTTTGCGGTATAGCCACCATCGACCGGGATATTGGTGCCGGTGATGTAGGCGGATGCATCGGAAGCGAGGAAGACGATGACACCCATGAGATCGGTGTCATTGGCCATGCGGCCGAGCTGGGTGCGATCGGAATAGTTCTGCACGAAGGGCGCGGGCTGGTTGGAGAAGAGCCCGCCGGGCGAGAGGCAGTTCACCCGGACATTGTCCTTGCCCAGAATGCTGGCGGCCCAGCGGGTGAAGTTGATCATGCCGCCCTTTTCGTAGAAATAGATGGGCGAGGGATTGGGGTTCATGTCGGTGCCGGCATAATTGCCCATTTCGACCCCAACCATGCCCATCATCGAGCCGATATTGATGATTGAGCCAGACTTGTTGGCGGCCATGGACTTGCCGAACAACGAGGTGATCTTGAAGAGCGCGGAGGCATTGACTCGAAGGCTCCGGTCATAGGCTTCTAGATCGTGGTCCCAGCCATCGGTGGCCGAGCGGGTGACGGCATTGTTGACCAGCACGTCGCAGCGGCCGCTGCGCTCAAAGATAGTCTTGTGCAGGGCCTCGATGGAGGCGTCGGAGTCGAGGTCGAGTGAGAGGGCCGTGACGTCATTGCCGGCTGCGCGCTCTTCGGCGGCGACGGCTTCGAGCTTGGTCTGGTCGCGCGCGGCCAGATAGGTCGTGGCGCCGGCCCCCGCGAGCGCAGCGACGATCTGGCGGCCATAAAGACCCGCGCCGCCGGTGCAGAGGGCGACCTTGCCCTTGAGCGAAAAACTATCGAGTACACCCATGGGTCAGGCTCCGAAGCTGGAAAGCAGGATTTCAGCGCCGCCGGCCTCGCGGCTTTCGATACCGGCGATGACGAGCTGCATCAATTCACGCGTCTGGGCGAAAGGCACGGGCGGCACGCCGGTGCGCAGAAAGCCGACATAGCTTTCGAGCTGGGTCTTGAAGGCGGTGTAGGTGTCCTGACTGCGCAGGGTCACGCCGCCTTCGGTGCCGGCAAGGGTAATGAAACCAGAGCCGCCGATCTGGTCCGCCGTGACGGTGATGACGATGTCGATGCCCTTGGAGTGCTTCAGGTGCACGACATTGCGCTCATAGGTGCCGGTATTGCGGACGGAGACGAAGCCGGGGCCGGTGATCGGATAGATCGATTCCAGCGCGTGGATGCCATAGGTCTCCCATTTCTTGGCCATGGTGGCAAAGACGGTGCGCAGCGGGCCGAATTCGTGGGTGGCGCCGTGATAGGGCGCAAATTCCTTGGCAAAGCGCATGCCGGAGGACGAGATGATCGGCTTGCCTTCAGCGATCCAGGTCGAGAAGGTTTCGAGGTCAGCGCGGTTGTCGCAAAGCGGCTTGTCGACAAAGACGGGCAGCCCGGCTTCGACGAAGGGGCGGGCGCGCTCGACATGCTCAAAGCCCTTGTCGGTGGCGATGACGACGGCATCGACCTGGCCGATGACATCTTCGGCGCGGGTGACGACATTGGCGATCTTGGCGACCGCGGCCACTTGCGACGCTTCGGCAGGGTTGTCGGTCCAGACATGGGTGACTTCGACGCCGGGAATGCCCAGCGTCTCGGGCGGCTGCTTGCCGATATAGTTGATGATCGCAGGATAGGGGCAGGTCTTTAGCGCTTCGGCATCATAACGGCCGTTGATGATCATCGACCAGGAATAGGGATGGCCATTGCCTTCGACCATGCCGAGCATGGCGAGACGGATGGTGCGGTCGGCAAAGGGAAAGGTCATGGTTCTCACCAGGCGGTCCAGCCGCCATCTACGCCCAGCACCTGGCCGGTAATGTAGGAGGCGGCATCGGAAACGAGGAAGACTGCGGCGCCGGCTGTTTCATGCTGGCGGCCGATGCGGCCCAGCATGGTCTCGGCTTCGAGATTGGCGATGAAATCGGGATGGGACTGCTGAACCGCCGCATGCGGGAAGGGGCCGGGAAAGACTGCGTTGAAGCGGATAGTCTTCCGCCCGTAATGCCCGGCCATGTAACGGACCATCTGGTTGAGCCCGGCTTTGCCGACACCATATTCGATGGCGTTTGGGGTCATCTTGCCGGGATAGTTTTTCGGGTCGGGCGAAACGACGCCATACATGGAGGAATAGAGTACCACAGCGCCGCCGGATGGCATTTTGTCGGCCGCGGCGCGGGCGAGAAGGAAGGTGCCGGTCAGGTTGACGCGGTTGGCGAGATCGAACGTTTCGGCGTCGAGGTCATCGAAGGCCTTGCCGGAATTGAAGGCGGTGGCGGCGATGAGGCCCGAGAGATTGCCGAAGGCCATGGTGGCGCCATCGATGCAGGCGAGTATCGAGGCTTCGTCGGCCATGTCGAGGGGCAGGGTGGCGACGCCGCCCGTCCCGGGTGCCGCGGCGATGGTGGCGCGTGCGATTTCGAGACGCTCGATGTCGCGGTCGGCGATGATGACATTGGCGCCCTGTGCCTTGAGCAGCAGGCAGACGGGAGTGCCGAGATATCCGGCGCCGCCAGTGACGAGCACACTGCGGCCATCAAGAGAAAACATGTTCGGCCTCAGTCGTTGATCGAGACAATGACGCGGTCTTGCCAGGATTTCTTGGCGGCAAGAGCGATCTGGAGGTTCTGGCGGGCTTCGCCAAGCGTTGCGAGATGGCAGGGTTTGCCGTCCAGCGCGTCGAGCATGGCATTGGCCTGGAGGGTGAAGCGGGCCTGATGGGCCTCGGTTGGCACCAGCCCATCCATATAGTCGTGGCGATCTTTCCAGTGGCCACTGTCGTCGTCGGCAAAGCTGAGGACGGAGTGTTCGAGGAAGAGATTGCCTTCCGTACCGATGAAGGAGGCCTGACTTATATTGGGTTTCTGGAACTGGTTGATGGTCACATTGGCCATGGCGCCGTTCGCAAAACAGATGTTCACGAGGCAGGTGTCCTCGGTGTCCGTGCCTTCCAGAACCAGCCGATCATACATGGCGCCAACGGCAACGGGCCGGCCCATGAGCCAGACCAGCATATCGAAAGTGTGGCTGGCGGCATCGAGAATGGCGCCACCGCCCATCTCCGGGCGGGCATAGTAGGTGCGCTGGAAGTCGGGGCGGTATTTTGGAAATTCCTGCGAGGAATTGACGTAGGCGAGCTTTAGCGCCCCGATTTTTCCGTCATGGATCTGTTGGCGGACCGCCAGCACTTCGGGAGCGATGCGGCGGATATAGCCCACCCTTGCCAGGATCCCGGCTTTTTCGACAGCCTCGAGCGCCGCATCGACACCTTCCATGGTCACGGCGAGCGGCTTTTCGACCATGAAGGCGAGCTTTGCCGCAGCACATTTGAGCATGAGCGGGACATGCAGGTGCGCAGGGGCACAGATGACGGCAAGATCGAAGGACGAGAGGTCGGCCTCATCGAGATCGGCATAGCTGCCCGCAAGAGCGAACATCGCCTCGGCCTCCGCACGTCTTTCTGCATGAGGCTCGACAATGGAGAGGCTGGCGCGCCCCGTTGCCGCATAGCCGCGCAGGTGCCGACGGCCGATGCCGCCGCTCCCGATAATCAGAACCCTCTTCATCCCGTCCCCGTCCCTCAACCAAGCGCAATGATGAATGCCGCTTGACACCTCGAAAAACTATGTTGTTATGTTAATGAGATAGCTTAAGGTGTCAATAACGGTTTTCGGGGCCAAACAAGGGCGTTGGGCTCCGAAGGTCAAGAAAGATAGAATAATCTTTCGCATTGAGCGCTGAATAGGCAATTTTGCGAAACAGATTTTCAGGAGATCCGCCGATTATGTCGAAATCAGCCTCTCCTGAAGCGCTAAAAACCAGTTCTTTCAGTGTCCTTAGTCAGTTTGGTCGACCAAAAATGGAAAATTTGACACCAAATTCTGGATCGTGGTTGCGTGTAGTGCGCGATCAAGAGGAGGACACGGTGGCTTTGGGGGCGGCGGAGATCGCCAGCATGCTGGCGGAGGAAGTGCATGGCGGAATTCTGGGTGCGGGGGCGATGCTCCCATCCGAACGCGATCTTTGCGATCGCTTCGGGGTTGGCCGGACGACGATCCGGGAGGCGGTGAAGCGGCTCGAGGCCATGCGGCTGGTGGAACTGCGCAAGGGATATCGGCCTCGGGTCGCCTATCCAACACTGACGCAGCTTCTGGGCAGCATTTCTGCGGCGTCCCAGCTGTTTTTCCGCGGCACCGAGGGCGGCGCGCATATGGAACAGGCCCGGCTCTTTCTCGAGACGGGTCTTGCACGCTATGCCGCGCAATCGGCAACGGCGGCGCAGATCGGCAAGATGGTCGCCGCCATCGAGCGGGGAGACAAAGCCCTCGACGACCTCCCGGCTTTCCGCATCGCCGATGTCGAATTTCATCGGGCGCTGGCCGAGGTGCCGGGCAATCCGATCTTCGTGGCGCTGCACGATGCGTTCGTGGGCGGGCTGATGATGTCGCGGCCGGGGCCGAAGGATGTCGTGAGCCACAATCGGCGCAGCAATGACGAACACAAGGGCGTGGTCCAGGCCATCATCGCGCATGACGCGGAGGCCGCCGTGACCATCCTCACCAAACACCTGACGCGTAATTACGCGATCTACGTCAATCACGTGCTGACCCCACTCGAGGACAGCAATCAGAGCCCGGAGGTTTGAGCCAGAACGACTGACTACACGCGGTGTGGAGACCGCAACCGTCCGGCGTCACCGAGTGGGGATTCGGCCCGGACCCATTGAACAAGTTTCATAACAGGGGAACGCAGATGCAATTCAAGAAGCTCATCGCCGTCGGCCTTGCCGCGCTGATGTCGACCACCGCGATCGGTGCCGCCTTGGCCCAGCCGATCAATGAAAACCCATTGTCCGACCCGCGCGTGCGCAAGGCGATCGCCTATGCCATCGACATGGACACCATCATCGAGACCATCTTCGAAGGTCAGGCGGTTCGCGCCGTCGGCATGCTGCCCGATGGCCCGAACAAGCCCACCGACCTCATCCGCTACGACTACGACCCGGACAAGGCGCGTGCGCTGTTGGCCGAAGCAGGCTGGGATTCGAGCCGCGAGCTCGACATGGTCTATTACTATACCGACCAGGCCACTGCTGACCTGATGGCCGCGCTCCAGGCCTATCTCGCCGATGTCGGCATCACCATGAACTATCGCCTCGTCGAAGGCGATGTCGCTTCACAGATTTCCGTGGTCCCGGATGATCCGGTGAACGGACCGTCCAAGGTGACCTGGGACATGCTCTACGGCGCCCGCGCCGCGCTGGCATTGCAGGAATATTTCAACCGCTACGCCTATGGCCTCAAGCCGATGATCCCGAACATTCCGAGGATGAACGAGCTCGTCGCCAAGGTGAACGGCACGACCGATCCCGAGGTGCAGCGCGAGGGCTACTTCGAGATGGAACACATCATCAATGAGAATGTGTACCAGATCCCGCTCTACTACCAACAGCTCTACACCTATGAGAGCGACCGCCTGCACCGCAACGACGCACCTTATGGCAACGAGCAGTACAACTATAACTGGGGCGTCGAGAACTGGACGATCGATCCCGATGCCTCGGGCAAGGCTGTGCTCTATACCAATGCCGGCCCGGCGCAGTTTTTCGAAGTGCCATGGCAGAACCTGGGTATCTGGGTGGCCAACAAGTTCGCCTTCGACACCGTGCTCGAAGCCGATGGCGCGCTGACCCCGATCGGCGGCGAAATGGCCGATAGCTATGAGATCAGCGAAGATGGCCTGACCTTCAGCTTCACCCTCAAGGATGGGCTGACCTGGCATGACGGCGAGCCGATCACGGCAGCGGATGTCGTGTGGTCGATCGGTGCCGCAGCCAAGTTCCCCGTCACCCATCCGGTGGTCAAGACCACCTTGAACAAGATCGAGGGCGCCGATGCCTTCATCAAGGGCGAGGCGGATTCGCTGGCCGGTGTCTCGGCAGAGGGCAACACGGTCACCATCAAGTTCAGCACGATCGATCCCAATGTGCTGCTGACCTTCAGCCAGTTCGCCCCGCTTCCGGCCAAGTATTTCGAGGGTGTCGACCCGGTGACGCTGCAGCAGGCGCCGTTCTGGCAGAAGCCAATCGGTTCGGGCCCGTTCAAGATCGATGAAGTGGTGATGAACGACTACACCACGCTGGTCCCCTTCGAGAGCTACCACAAGGGCGCGCCGAAGATCGAACAGATCATCGCCCGTCCCTCGAGCGATAATGACGGTAACCTCTTGGTCAATGCCCAGGCCCGCAAGGCGGACTTCGGCTATACAAAGGCGGCAGGCGACGTGCCGGGTCTCGAAGCCCTCGACTACATGCATGTCCACCCGATCGACATTCCCTATACCCGCATGCTCTGGATCAACCAGTTCCCGCATCCGACGAACTGACCCCAACTGCGGGGGCATTGGCAGCACTGCCGATGCTCCCGCGGCTCTTTTCCATTTATCGACGGGGATTGGCCAGACACCATGCTGACCTACATCATCAGGCGCGTCCTGATCCTGATCCCGATGGCTTTTGTCATCTGCTTCCTGGTCTATCTGGGACTTGAACTCACGCCGGGAGACGCCGTCTCCCACATGATCAATCCCGATGCCGCGGGCAGCATGAATCCGGCCCAGCTCGAAGCCCTGCGTCAATCGCTGGGGCTTGGGCAGCCGTTTCATGTGCGGTTCTGGGCGTGGTTCACCAATCTCTTGCAGGGCAATTTCGGCTACTCGATGAGTGGCGGAGTGCCCATTTCCAACATCATCGCAACGCGCCTTCCGGCGACACTGGAACTGGCTGCCGTGGCGCTGGTCTTTTCCACCGTCGTCGGCAGTCTTCTGGGCGTCGTCAGCGCCCTCAAGCGCGGCAGCAAGACCGATAGCGCGCTGACGGTGGTCGGCATGCTGGGCGTGTCGATCCCCGAATTCTTCTTCGGCCTCGTCGCCATTTCCATTTTTGCGCTGAACCTGGGGTGGTTTCCGGTCGGTGGGCGTTCCATGCCCGGCTATGTGACGCTTTGGGACCGGCTGCCGCATATGGTGATGCCGGCCATGGTGCTCTCGATCATGCTCACGGCGGGCGTCATGCGCTATGCACGCTCGTCCATGCTCGATGCCTTGAGCCGCGATTTCATCAAGACTGCCCGCTCCAAGGGGCTGCCGGAATGGCGGGTCAACCTGCTGCATGGGTTTCGCGTGGCGCTGACCCCGGTCGTGGTTTTGATCGGCTTCCGCCTGCCAGTGCTGATCGGTGGGTCGGTGATCATCGAGCAGGTCTTTCAGTGGCCGGGTATCGGCAATGAGTTCATCTCCGCCGTCCGTTCGCAGGACTATCCGGTGGTGATGACCATCGCACTGCTCTCGGTCATGGCGGTGCTCATTGCCAGCCTCATCGTCGATATTCTGACCGCGGTGATCGATCCGCGCGTGCGGCTGGGAGAATAGTTCATGTCAGGCCCCAACTATCCGAACACCCGCCGCCGCACCCGGCTCGACGCGCAGTTCGACCGCATTCGTTCCCGTGAAGAAGCAGGTCTGGCCAAGTCCGGTGGCGGTTCGCGCGCCGTCAAGAAATTCCTCAACAACCGCCTGGCACTCTTCGGCCTTATCGTCTTTGCCATCATTATCCTGGCTTCGGTCTTCGCGCCGCTGTTGACCCCCTACGATCCCAACAAGATCGATTTGCGTGGCATGTTGCAGGCGCCGAGTTGGGAGCACTGGTTCGGTACGGACCGGACGGGGCGCGATCTCTTTGCCCGTGTGCTCTATGGCGGCCGGATTTCCATTCTGGTGGGCCTTGGCAGCGCCATTCTGGCTGCGATCATCGGCGTGCTGATCGGCGTCTATACCGGCTATGTCGGCGGGTGGCTCGATGCGCTTGCCATGCGCGTCTCGGAAATCTTCATGTCGTTTCCGCAGATCATCCTTGTGCTCATGCTGGTCTCGATCATGGGCCAGTCGCTGGTCAACCTGATGCTGATTTTCACGCTGACCGGCTGGGGCGGCATCTACCGCATGGCCCGAGCGCGGATGCTGAGCCTGCGCGAGGAAGAATATGTTCTGGCGCTGCGCAGTTTCGGGCTCAGCCGGCCGCTGATCGCCTACAAGCACATGCTGCCCAATGCCCTTGGGCCGATCATGGTCAATATCACGCTCTCGACTGCGGCCTTTATTCTTCAGGAAGCGGGGTTGAGCTTCCTCGGGCTTGGCGTGCCGCTTTCCATTCCCACCTGGGGCAACATTCTCAACGTGGCGCAGGATATTCGCGTGCTGCAGAACAATTGGTGGATCTGGCTGCCGGTGGGCACGGTGATCTCGCTCTTCGTCCTCAGCGTCAATTTCATCGGCGATGGTTTGCGCGATGCGACCGATCCGAGCCAGCAGGGGTGAGGCGATGAGCACCACACAAGACATCGCCATCAGCGTGCGCGATCTCAAGACGTTCTTCTATACGAACAACCGCTGCAACAAGGCGCTCAACGGCGTGTCCTTCGATATCAAGAAGGGCAAGACGCTATGCATCGTGGGGGAGAGCGGCTGCGGGAAATCCGTGACCGCCGCCTCGATCATGCAACTCCTGCCGACGCTGTCGCGGATCGAGCAGGGCGAGATCATCTATCACGCTGACCGCGGCGATATTCCGCTCCACGCGCTCGAAAAGAATGGGCGGCACATGCGGCGCATTCGCGGGGCCGAGATCGCCATGATCTTCCAGGACCCGATGACGGCGCTGAACCCGGTCTATTCGGTGGGTTTCCAGATCAAGGAAAGCCTCAAATATCATATGAGGATGGTGGGCCGAGCGGCGCATGACAAAGCGATCTCGCTACTTAAGGAAATGGGCATCGCCCTGCCGGAAAAGCGGGTCAACGACTTTCCGCACCGCTATTCGGGCGGCATGCGGCAGCGCGCCATGATCGCCATGGCCATGGCCTGCAACCCAAAGGTGCTGATTGCCGACGAGCCGACGACGGCGCTCGACGTGACCATCCAGGCGCAGATCTTTGAGCTGATGGACAAGCTCAAACGCGAACACGGCACCGGCATCATGCTGATCACCCATGATATGGGCGTCGTGGCCGAACTCGCTGACGATGTGGCCGTGATGTATATGGGCAATATCGTCGAGGCCGGGACGGTGGACGAGGTTCTGCGTCAGCCGACCCATCCTTATACCAAGGCGCTGCTCGCCTCGGTGCCGGTGCTCGGCAAGGGCAAGAACCAGGACATCAAGGCCATTCGCGGCTCGACGCCCGATCCACTCAACCGCCCCAAGGGCTGCCAGTTTGCCGACCGCTGCGATTTCGCGGTGGCGCAGTGTCAGACCATGCCCGAGGAAACCCATATCACGCCGACCCATCGGGTCATGTGCTGGCGCTACAAGGAGCTGGTCCCCAATGGCTGAGAACAAGGACGTTATCCTGCGCCTGCGCGGGGTGAAGGCGCATTTTCCGGTCAAGGCAGGCGTGTTCAAACGAACGGTGGGCCATGTACGGGCTGTCGACGGCGTCGATATCGACGTCTATCGCGGGGAAGTGCTGGGGCTCGTAGGCGAGAGTGGCTGTGGCAAGACCACGCTGGGCAAAACCATTTTACAGCTGGTGCGCTCGACCGAAGGTGAGATCGTCTATCGCTCGCCTGACAATGAAGAGGCCGATCTCAGCAAGCTCGACAATGACGGTTTGGTGCCGTTCCGCAAACGCCTGCAGATCGTGTTTCAGGACCCCCATTCCTCGCTCAATCCTGCTTTTACGATTTTCGGATCGCTGGAAGATCCGCTGAAGAAGTATGGCGTTAAATCAAGGGAAGAGCGCCGGAAAATCATCGGTGATCTGCTCGAAGCGGTGAACATGCGGCGCGAATATATGGATCGCTATCCGCATGAATTTTCCGGCGGGCAGCGGCAGCGCATCGGCATTGCCCGGGCGCTGAGCATCGATCCCGAACTGATCGTCTGCGACGAGGCGGTATCGGCGCTCGACGTGTCGATCCAGGCGCAGGTTCTGCAACTGCTGATGAAGCTCAAGGACGAGCGTAAGCTGACCTATATCTTCATCACCCATGACCTCTCGGTCACCGAATATATCTGTGACCGGGTGGCGGTGATGTATCTGGGCAAGGTGGTGGAGCTGTGCCGCTCCGAGGACCTGTTTGCCAAGAATCTCCACCCCTATACCGAAGCCCTGCTCTCGGCCATTCCGGTGGCTGACCTCGACAAGAAATCTGAGCGCATCGTGTTGCAGGGAGACGTGCCCAGCCCGGTCAATCCGCCCTCGGGCTGTCCGTTTCATCCGCGCTGCCGCTACGCCAAGGACGTTTGCAAGTCCGTGGTGCCGCCGCTCAAGCGCTATCACACTGCCGGGCACGAGCATTTTGCCGCCTGCCACCTCATCGACTTGCCGGAAGCGACGGAAGAGCCCGCCGCTCTTTCGGCCTGACCTTTCAACCCGGAGACGGAATTGTCCGCACTTTCCACCATCAAGGGCGTGTTGCCCGCGCTTGTCACGCCGTTCGACGAAAACGAGAATTTTGACGAGGGGCGCATGCGCGCCATCGTCGATTTTCTCATCGGGCGGGGCGTCGACGGGCTCTATGTGACCGGCAGCACCGGCGAAGCCTTCATGATGTCTCCCGATGAGCGCAAGCGGGTGCTCGAGGTGGTGACCGATGAGGTCAAGGGCCGGGTGCCTGTGATCGCCCATATCGGCGCGATCAGCACGCATCTGTCTATCGACCTCGCCCGGCACGCCGAAAAGGTGGGCGCCGATGCCCTGTCCTCGGTGCCGCCCTTCTATTGGGGCTTTTCGCAGGACCAGGTCGTCTCCTACTACACCGACATCACGGCTTCGACCGGCCTTCCGATGTGCGCCTATAACGTGCCGCTGGCAGGCTTGTTCGGCTTCGACATGATCAAGCGGCTGGCCGAGATCCCGGGCGTCGAAGGCATCAAGTATACTGCGCCCACCCATCACGACATCATGCGGATCAAGGCCGAGATCGGCAGCGACTTCGTCATCTATTCTGGTGCCGACGAGATGGCCATGTCCGGCCTGGCCTTCGGTGCGGATGGCATTATCGGCAGCTTCTACAACGCCATTCCCGAGATCTACCTGGCGCTCTATGCGGCGGTTAAGGCGGGCGACATGGCCAAGGCCAAGGCGCTGCAGGAAGTGGGCAATGCCATCATCTTCTTCACCCTGCCGCGCAGTCCGATTGCGGCGATCAAGCGGGCCATGGCCTGGCAGGGCGCCGATGCCGGCTATTGCCGCAAGCCCTTCGGCAATTTCTACAGCGCCGCCGAGGAAGAAAGCCTCAAGGCCGAATTCCGTGCCTTCAAGGCGGAACGCGGCCTTACCGGCGTCAACTTCCTCGACGCCATCTAGCTGAGGGCGGCGCGGACTTCGGTTCGCGCCGCATCCACAAGGCTTCGCGCCGTGTCGTGGAAGAGGGCTTCGCGCTGTGCGGTGCTGAGGCCCAACTGGCGGGCACCGCGCTTCATGGCGCGCAATTGTTCGTAGCGGATATAGGTCATGCGGCCGTCGCAATGGCCGAGCGAAAGCTGGTGATTGGTTTCGGCGAGGAAAGCCCAGGCAAAGCCGAAGGCGATGTATTTGCCGCGCATTGGGCCGATCATATCGTCGCTGCCATACATGACGCGGTCGACGCCGACGCCATTGTAAAGCGCATCGAGCGCATCGGCTTCGCAGACGGTGGAGGTGTCGTACCAGACATTGGGCAGGCCGCGCAGGCTCGCAGCGGCTTTCTCGATGGCCCAGGCGGAATAGGAGCGGGCGCAATGGGCAAGTATCCAGCGCACGCGCGGATATTTTTCGCTGAGGCGCAGAATATCCGCGATGTTTTCCGGGTCGGAAATGGCCCGGCGCTTGGAGAGATGCATCATGACGATGAGGCCGAGGCGGTCGGCGAGGGCAATTTGATGCTCGGGCAGGAAGTCGGTAATCCGGGCCTCGGCCCGATCTTCGTTGGTCGCATAGACCAAATAGGGTTTGAGGCCAATGGCGCCGGTGCGCCTGAGGGTGGCAAGGATTTCGGCCTCGCTCATGCCGGGATGGACCAGCATCAGGGCGGCAGAATCCATGCTTCTGGCGGCTTCCGCAGCGACATAGATGTTTGAGGCGTCGAAATCGCACTGGCCGGCAAAAGGGAAGGGGAAGGCGAGGCGCTCGACTTGTCGGCCGGGCAGGAGAGCGGCATCGATCTCGTCGGCGAGCTGGGTCGTCACTTCGGGGAAATAGCGGCCGATGCTGGGCGCATAGGGGCCCGTCTCCTTGTCGGGATTGTGGTTGAAGGCCCAGCGGTAGATGTGGGTATGCACGTCGAAGACGCGGCCCGGCACGAAGTTCTCCAGTTCCTCCGCCCAGATGCACTTGTCGAGATCGGTGGGTGTAAAATCGTACATGGCGGCGCTCCCTTTTGTCTTGAACTATCATGTTACACTGATAACAATATAACCCAAGCGCAAGGGAGGATTTCGTGGGGGCGGGACAGGAACTCTGGAAGAAGGCCAAAGGGTTGATCCCTGGTGGCAACATGCTTTTGTCAAAGCGGCCGGAAATGTTCCTGCCGGAGCAATGGCCGGCCTATTTCAGCAAGGCCAAGGGGTGCCGCGTCTGGGATCTCGACGGGCGCGAATTGATCGACATGACGATCATGGGCGTCGGCGCCAATACGCTCGGCTATGGGGACGAGCGCGTCGATGCGGCGGTGGTCGCGACCGTGGCACAGGGCAATATGTCGACGCTCAATGCGCCTGAAGAGGTGGAATTGGCAGAGCGGTTGGTGGCGATGCACCCTTGGGCCGAGATGGCGCGCTTTGCGCGCACCGGCGGCGAGGCTAATGCGGTGGCCATCCGGATTGCCCGCGCGGCCTCAGGCCGGGATGGCGTGGCCATTTGCGGCTATCACGGCTGGCACGACTGGTATCTGGCATCCAATCTCGGCGAGGACGATAGCCTGGCCGGGCATCTCCTGCCGGGGCTCGACCCGCAAGGGGTGCCGCGGAACCTGCGCGGCACGGTGTTTCCGTTTGGCTTCAATGACATTGCCGCGCTCGAGGCATTGATCGCGACCGGGAAAATCGGCGTGATCATGATGGAGGTGGCGCGCACCTTTGATCCGTCGCCCGATTTCCTGCGGAAGGTGCGGGAGTTGGCTAAGGCGCATGGCATCGTGCTGATTTTCGACGAATGCACCTCCGGCTTTCGCCAGAGTTTTGGCGGTCTGCACACGCTTTATGGTGTCGACCCCGACATGGCGGTGTTTGGCAAGGCGCTGGGCAATGGCTATGCGGTGACCGCCGTTATCGGCCGGCGCGCGGTGATGGAAGCAGCGCAGAACAGCTTTATCAGCTCGACCTTCTGGACCGAGCGGATCGGCTCTGCGGCCGCACTGGCGACGCTCGATGTCATGGAGCAAACCCAGTCCTGGGAGGTCATTACCGGGATCGGCGTGGATATCACCCAGCGCTGGCGGGAGTTGGCGGCAAAGCATGGGCTTGAAATCTCAACAGCCGGTCTACCGGCCCTGACCGGGTTTGCGTTCAAGGGGGCGAATGCCGCCGCCTACAAGACGCTGATCAGCCAGGAAATGCTTGAGAGGGGCTACCTGGCTGCCACCAGCGTCTATACCTGCCTCGCCCACACTCCCGATATCGTCGATGGCTATTTCTACGCTCTCGACCCCATCTTTGCCCTCATTGCGGAGTGCGAAGCAGGGCGGGATGTCAGTTCGCTTTTGCGTGGCCCGATCTGCCACGCCGGTTTCAAACGTCTCAATTAGGACCTGTCATGACTCTCGTTCTCAAGGCACGGCCGGTTGATGCCGCGGCGCTCGCTCCTTATGCAACCGTGCTTCAGGCCGCAGATGGCAAGGCGCGAGCTTTTCCAGAGGTGATGGAAAAGGGCGACGTTCCAGGGGCGCATGCCTTTACGATTCTGTGTCCGCAGCCGGTGAATGGAGCGGTGCGGGTTGCCGCGCTCGAGCGACATCCGCATTCGACACAGAGTTTTGTGCCGATCAAGGCTGGGCGCTGGCTCATTCTCGTCGCGCCCAAGACCGCCAATGGCGGGCCGAATTTGGGTGGGGCGCTCGCCTTTGTCGCCGGGCCTGAGGATGCAATATGCATCGGGCAGGATGTGTGGCACGCGGGGCTGACGGTTCTCGATCAACCGGCGCAGTTCGGCATGATCATGTGGAAGGCTGAGAGCGCCGAGGATGGGGTGCTTTGGCAACTCGATGAAGCAGTTGGGGTGGAGTTTTAGGACTTGTTCCTCCAGCTGCTTCGCGACATGAATTGCTACCGCTTGATGGTAGTATAGCGGATTGCCGCCTGCGCGTGTTATCGCCGCAACTTGGCGACATATCTCGAGATGTCGTGATCGCAGTCGAAAGAGTGTCACATTTGGGGGGTGATCGTCTCCCCGTGTCCGCTTCCGGGCGGCCGCGCAGGTTCGACCAATGACTGGAATGGGGCGCGCTTCGGCCCGGCAGTTCCCGACCCCATTGCGGTCCCAGGACGAGCCTTCGCAACAGCCCGAAAGCGGACGTTGCTTTGATCCTTGGCCACCGACAAGACTGGTGTGATTGCGGACAGGCCGCTTCAGAAGCTTGGGACGAGGAAGCAGACGGCGCACCATGTCGCCCTAGAATTCAGGTTGAGTTGTCCAAAGCCCGTCAAGGTTCCTTTGCTCCTGCCAGCCACGATATCGGGAGATCATCGGCTGGTAATGCTCGGGAATGTCCCAATCGGGAGCGCCGCTAAGAGCATACGCCATGCCCTCTCGAAACCACGTTGGATGTGACATGGTCTCCACCGCCCCGTACCTGTCAAACTGCAGCCAATGGATGAGCTCGTGGCGAATGATATAGTCCTGCCAGTCGGGACCAGAAATCACCGCTCCCAGCCAAGGAAAGGAAATCGCGCGTTCGCGGTCACCGCCGAAGCTCTTATAACATTCGGAAGTGCTGCATAAAACCAACGTAAGCGGAGGTACTGTCTGTCCCGTTAACACTTCTACCTCTCGGACTGCGGCGCGCACCAAGTCCTGAGCCCGTTGGAGATCCTCTGCATCTTCAACGCAAGTTCGCTCAAGGCAAGACAGACCCAAGATTTGAGGTGCTGCCAGCCGGAGCGGTTTGGCGAGTGTAGCTGTGACGGTCGCCGCCAGAAGCACGGTCGCGCTAACCCCAAGCAAAAATCTCCTTTTTGACATAGATTTTCCTTCTACCCCGGGATTCAGTGTGGAAAAAACCAATCATAGAAGATCATCTTGTTTCAAACGTCCCCTATAATTGAAGCAAGTCAGGATGCGCAGCGATATCAGGTTTGCATGACCAGTTAGGCGTCGGCGCGCGTGTTGAAGTGCGCGGACCATCGTCTGCTCACAAGCTACGAGGCATAAGAGCTGCCTGTCTCCTTCCCACCCCATTTCAGACTTTCGCCGCAGGTCGGCTGTCGTTCCGCTTGCCTTAGACAATGCCGAACTCTGTCATAGTTGGATCAGAATTTCCCAGTCACTACAGTGCCCATTTATGTCGCAGCGGGCGCGCCATTTCTTTTTCACCACCACATTTCCTGCGCTGGCGCTACGGTTTGGCAGTGGCGCGATTGCGCATTGTTGGGTTCTTAAGTCAGTCCTTTATCGTGTCTCGGCCGTTAGCCACCAGGGCCGCATCGGGACGGGCGAGGGTGACGAGGGTGAGGCCGGCATTTGTGGCGCGCTGGACGGCGAGGCTGGTGGGGGCGGAGATGGTGACCAGCATCGGGCAGCCGGCGCGGACGGTTTTTTCCACTAGCTCATAGGAGCATCGGGCCGAGAGCAGGATGAAGCCGCTGGCCGGGTCGATCTTGGCGCGGGCCATGGCGCCCAAGAGTTTGTCGAGCGCATTGTGGCGGCCGACATCCTCGCGCACGAGGGCGATCGTGCCATCCGGCAGGCAGAAGGCAGCGGCATGCACGGCGCCGGTGAGGCGGCTGAGGGGCTGATGTTCGGGCAGAGTGGCAAGGGCGCTGGCAATGGCGGCGCGGGTAGTGTTTATCCGCGCGGTGAGCTTGGGCAATGGCCGCAGCACCTCGGCGATATTGTCGATGCCGCAAAGCCCGCAGGAGCTTTCGCCCACGCGCTTGCGGGCCCGCGCCAAGGCCTTCTGCATGCCCTCCGTCGGTAGCGTTAGCCGGGCGACAAAGCCGCCCTCGACCTCGGAAATGACCAGCCCGGTCAGCTCATCGGCACGCGTAATCAACCCCTCGGACAGGGCGAAGCCGGTGATGTAATCCTTGAGATCGACCGGGGTCGCCATCATCACCGCATAGCCGATGCCGCCTATATCGATGGCAATGGGCGCTTCGACCGGCACGGCGCGCCTGGTCTCTTCATCGCCCAAAACGCCCAGCCCCAGGCGCAGGACGTCGATATCCTCCGTCGCGCCCGTAGATGGCATCAGCGGACCACGCGCACCGGGATGGATTTTGCCGCCGGCGTGCCGCTGATGCGGTCGTAATAGTCGAGCGGCAGCAGCGGATTGAGCTCGGGATAATAGCCGGCCACCGAACCGCGCGGCATGGGATAATCGAGCACGGTCAATGCATCGACGCGGCGCGAAATGCCGTCGTGAAAGATGGTCTCGAGGCTGATCTTCTGGCCTGCTTCCAGCCCGCGTTCGGCACGGTCCTCGGCGTTCATGAACAGCACCATGCGGTCATTGTAGACGCCGCGATAGCGGTCGGAATTGGAATAGATGGTGGTGTTGAACTGGTCGTGGCTCCTTACGGTGGCCAGGCGCAGCATGTCCTTGTCCTCGACCGGTGCATCGACATGCAGCCCCTCGAACACCAGGAAATTGGCCTTGCCATTGGCGGTCTTCCAGACGCGGCGGCGCGAGGGCACGTCGAGGTGGAAGCCGCGCGGATTTTTGAGCTTGTCGTTGAAGTCCGAATAGATGGCCGGATAGACCTCGGCGATCTTGTCGCGGATGGCGGCGTAGTCATGGATATAGCGGGCCCAATCGACCTTGCTGTCGGGCAGGGTGGCCATGGCCATGCGGCAGACGATTTCGGTTTCGGGCAGCAGGTGTTCGCTGGCCGGTTCCAGCACGCCGCGCGAGGGCGTCACATTGCTCATCGCGTCCTCGATGGTGACCACCTGCTCGCCGAGCCGGGTGCGCACATGTTCGGAGCGCGCCACCACCGGCAGGATCAGCGCGTCCTGCCCATGCACCAGATGGCCGCGATTGAGTTTTGTGGCGATCCCTACGGTCAGCGCCAGCTTGCGCATGGCCGCATAGGCTTCGTTGGTGTCGGGCACGGCGCGGACGAAATTGCCGCCTAGACCGATGAAGACCTTGGCCTCGCCGCGCTTCATCGCCTCGACCGATTCCACAGCGTGGTGGCCGTGTTCGCGCGGCGGCTCGAAGCCGAAAACCTCACGGACGCGGTCGAGATATTCGGCTGCGGGCTTTTCATCGACGCCGACGGTACGGTCACCCTGGACGTTGGAGTGGCCGCGAATGGGGGCGATCCCCGCGCCCGGCTTGCCGATATTGCCCTTCAGGAGCAGCAGCGCCGCCAGTTGCTGGAGCAGGCGCGAGCCCTGCTGATGCTGAGTCAGGCCCATGCCGTAGCAGATGATAGTGGCCTTGGAGCGGATATAGATATCGGCGACGCGGCGGATCTGCTCTTCGCTGATACCGGAGACCGCGACCAGTTCGGGCCAGTCATGCTGCAGCACATCAGCGCGCAGCGCCGCGAGTCCGGCTGTGTGTTCGGCGATGAAGGCCTGGTCGAGCACATCTTCGCCTGCCGCCTCGCGCTCGAACATCACCTTCATCATGCCCTTGAGCAGGGCCAGGTCGCCGCCGATCTTGATGTGGACGAATTCGCTGGCAATGGGCGTCGAGCCGAAGGTGGCCATCTGCACCACGTCCTGCGGCTCGGTGAATTTGAGCAGCGCCCGCTCGGGCATGGGATTGACCGCGACGATGGGGATGCCGCGCTTTCGGGCCTCGACCAGATTGGTCATCATGCGCGGCGAATTGGTGCCGGTATTCTGCCCGATGATGAAGATGGCCTCGGCTTCTTCGAAATCCTTGAGCACCACCGAACCCTTGCCAATGCCCAGTACCGGCGGCAGGCCGCGGCTGGTCGGTTCGTGGCACATATTGGAGCAATCGGGGAAATTATTGGTGCCGAATTCGCGCACGAAGATCGAATAGAGGAAGGCCGCCTCGTTGGGCGTGCGGCCGGAGGTGTAGAACTCCGCCTGGTTGGGGTTGTCGAGCGCCCGCAGATGCTTGCCGATCAGCGCAAAGGCCTCGTCCCAGGAGCAGGGGACGTAATGGTCGGTCGCGGCGTCATAGCGCATGGGCTCGGTCAACCGGCCCTGCATTTCGAGCCAGTAATCGGATTGCTCCATGAGGTCGGAAACGCTGTGCTCGGCGAAGAAGTCGCGGCTCACGCGTGCGCGGGTGGCTTCATGGGCCAGCGCCTTGGCGCCGTTTTCGCAGAATTCGAGCTTCTTGCGCTCGTCGGCATCGGGGAAGGCGCAGGAGGGACATTTGAAGCCGCCGGGCTGGTTCATGTCCAGCAGTGCCCGCGAGCCCTTGGTGATGACGCTCTGTTCCATCAGCACCCTGGCGGTAGCCGCCGCCGCACCCCAGCCGCCGGCCGGATGCGTATAGGTCTGGTAGCGGGGTTGCTTGTCGCTCATGGGGCATCCTCCAACTGGGCGCGAAGTGATCGGCGGCTCGGCACGCCGATTCTGACGGGCATTCACCTGTCGCACAAGGCTAAACACGCCGTGTGGTAGAAGCGCGCAAAGTCTACCTGAGTTTCAAATAATCTCGGCTCAGGGCTGGCGGAGCTGGTCGAGCAGTTTGAGGCCAAGGCGCAGGCTGGCGCCGGTATTGACCAGCATCTGGGGCAGGGTCAGCCATTCGAGCGTCCAGGCGGCGCCGGAGCGCTCATATTCATGCACCATCGCCTGTTGCAGATTGGCGGAGAGGCCGGCATTGGCGCGGGCCAGGGCGACCAGCACCTCGGCATTGACCGGATTGGCCTTGTGGGCCATGGCCGAGGAGCCGCCGCCGCCTTCGAGCTTGATTGCCGCGACTTCGTTCTGCGCCAGAAGCGCGAGGTCGGCGCCGATCTTGCCTAGCGTGCCGGAGATCAGGGCTAGAAGGGCGCCAAGTGCGACAATGGGGTCGCGGGTGGTATGCCAGGGAGCGGCCAGGCCAAGATCGAGACGGTGCGCCAGGTGCTCGGCGATGGCGTCGCCCCGCCCGGCAAAGCTCGAGCGATCGCCCACCGGTCCGCCGAGCTGCACGACGAGCAGGCTCCGGCGCATGGCGGCCAGGGCGCGCAGATGTCGCTGCAGCGGTTCGGACCAGGATGCGAGCTTGGCGTCCCAGGTGGTGGGCAGGGCCACCTGCATGCGGGTATGGGCCATGAGCGCGCGGCCGGACCAGTCATAGGCCAGCCGGTCGAGCCGGGCGAGCAGCGCGTCAAGGCGGATTTCATAGAGATCGAAGATCGGCACCAGTTGCAGCATCAGTGCCGTGTCGATGATGTCCTGGCTGGTGGCGCCCTTGTGGAGAGCAGCGCCATGCGGCTCGGGCACGCGGGCCCGCAACTGCTTGACCAGCGCTGGGATCACCACGCCGTCCTGGGCCATGCCGGCCTCGAGCGCCGCGAAGTCCGGGGTAAAGCCATCGATGGCGGTGGCAATAGCGGCTGCGGCGTCGGGTGAAATCCAGCCGGCATCGGCGGAGGCGTCGGCGAGCGCCCGCTCGACCCGCAGCATGGCGGCGATCTCTGCGGCGTCGGAGAGCAGGGCTTGGATGTCGGCATCGCCCGCAAGGGCGGAGAGCAGGGTCATGACGGTCTCTTAGATCATGTCAGGGCATGGGCTGTGAAGCAGACTCGATCCAGCGGCACCGGCCCTTTTTGGGGGAGCACGCCATCGGCTGCCCTTCCCGCCATCCCACTATCCGCCTTAACCCTCGGGCTTGACCCGAGGGCTCTGCTCTTAAAGTGCCTGATTGGCGAGGCCCCTCGGGTCAAGCCCGAGGGTGACGACCAGAGTTTATGGGATGGTCGGCGTTCATGCATGGTCGGCGTTCAATGCATGCGGTCTCGCCCTAGAAATCAAAAAACACCGTTTCCTTGTCACCCTGCAGATGGATGTCGAGGGTGTAGGTCGAGCCGTCGCGTTTCGCGATCAGGGTCTCGCGGCGGCGCGGGTCCATGATCTTGTTGAGCACGAAATCGGCGGCATTGGCCTCGGCTTCGTCGGCGAAATAGAGCCGGGTCTGCAGGCCGATATTGATGCCGCGCGCCACGATCCACAGCGAAACATGCGGCGCCTGCGGCTTGCCGTCCGGACCGTCGACGCGGCCGGGCTTAATGGTTTCGAAGCTGAAGGTGCCGTCGGGCCGGGTCGGCTGGCGGCCCCAGCCGGTAAAGGCGGGGACGGAGTTGGAATTGGGGGCCATGGGCGCGACGAAGCTGCCGGTGCTGTCGGCCTGCCAGAGCTCGAGCACCGCGTCATTGACCGGCGCGCCGGAGCCGTCGATGACCCGGCCGGTAATGGTGATGCGCTCGCCCTTGGCTTCGGGCGTCAGCATGGTGATGCCGGGATCGGCGTCGATCACGCCAGTGATCCCGCAGAAATTCGGGGTCATGCCGATATGCACATAGGGGCCGGCGGTCTGGGACGGCGATTCCTTGAGCACGGGAACGGGGTGCAGTTTCATCAATTCCCCTCCAGCTTGTTTTCGAACATGGTCGAGCGGCGGCCGCGCAACACGATGTCGAAGCGATAGGTGAGCGCATCCATGGGCACGGTGTTCTGCCGGTCGAGCCGGGCAATCAACTGATCGATGGCCGCTTTGTCGGGAATGGTGCCGACGATGGGGCATTGCCAGATCATCGGATCGCCCTCGAAATACATCTGGGTGATCAGCCGCTGCGCGAAGGCGTGGCCGAAAACCGAGAAGTGGATATGGGCCGGGCGCCAGTCATTGCCGCCATTGGGCCAGGGATAGGCGCCGGGCTTGACGGTGCGGAAGTGGTAGAAGCCGTTTTCGTCGGTGATCGAGCGGCCGAAACCGCCGAAATTGGGATCGAGGGCGGCGACGTAGCCTTCCTTCTTGTGGCGATAGCGGCCGCCGGCATTGGCCTGCCAATATTCCACCAGCGTATGGGGCACGGGCCGCGCATTCTCGTCGAGCACCTGGCCATAGACGATCATGCGCTGGCCGATGGCCTCGGTGCCGTCCTGACTGAAATTGCGGATGAGATCATTGTCGAGTTCGCCCAGCTTTTCGTGGCCGAAAGTGGGGCCGCTCATTTCCGACTTGGTGGGTCCCAGCGCCAGCAGGCTGTGCTTGGGGGCGCGGAAGGTCGAGCTCTTGTAGCCCGGCGTATCGGCGGGGGGGTGCCAGGCGCGATCGCGCTGGAACAGCACGCCATCGGCTCCGGGTAGAATGATGCCGCTCATTGTGCTGCCTCCTGACGCTTGGCGAGTTCCTGCTTGGCGATTTTGAAGGCGCTATTGGCCGCCGGGACGCCGGCATAGACGGCCACATGCAGCAGCGCTTCCTTGATATCGGCCGGCGTGGCGCCGGTATTGAGCGTGGCGCGCACATGCATGGCGAATTCCTCCTCGTGGCCCAGCCCGGCCAGGAGGGCGAGGGTGACCAGCGAGCGCTCGCGCTTGCTGAGGCCGGGTCGCGACCATACCGACCCCCAGGCGCCTTCAGTGATGAAGGTCTGGAAATCGGCGTCGAATTCGGTGGTGCGCGCGGTGGCATTGTCGACATGGGCGTCGCCCAGCACCGCGCGGCGGGTCGCCATGCCCTGCGCGAAAAGGCTGTCTTCAGCCATTGATGGCCTCCTTGAGAAACTGCCGCATCAGCGCCGCGAGCTTTTCCGGCTGCTCGATGGATGGAAGATGGCCCGCACCAGGCAGGATTTCGAACCGCGCTCCGGGAATGGCATCGGCGCAGCTGCGCACCAGCTCCACCGGGGTCGAGCCGTCCTCGGCGCCGGCCACCACCAGGGTGGGCGTGGCAATGGCGCCGATGCTGTCGCGCAGATCGGTGTCGCGCAAAGTGGCGCAGGTGGCGGCATAGCCAGCCGGGTCGGTGCGCAGGAAGAGGTTTTTCCAGCCGGCCAATGCCGCGGGCTCATGCTGGCGGAAACCGGGGCTGAACCAGCGCTCCATCACGGCGTCGGCGATGGCGCCCAGTCCCTTGGTCAGCACGGTGTCGGCGCGGGCGTTCCACATGGCATCGTCGCCAACCTTGGCGGCGGTATCGCACAGCACCAGCGCGTTCAACCGTTCGGGATGCTTCAGGGCAAACCCCTGGCTGATCAGCCCGCCGATGGAGACGCCACCGAGGGCGAGGCGCTCGAAGCCGATATGGGCCACGAGACCCTCGAGATCGCGCAGGTGGTCGTCGAGACTGTAGTCGCCGGGCGGGCTGTCGCTGAGCCCATGGCCGCGCTTGTCATAGGAGAGAATGCGGAAGTCGCCCGAGAGCTGGTCGATCACGCCATCCCAGATACGGGCATCGGTGCCCAGCGAATTGACCAGCACCAGACCAGGCGCGCCGACCGGCCCTGCCAGGCGATAATGCAGCAACACATCATGGATGCGAATGAAGTTCATGGTCCCCTCTTCAGGCCGATTTAAGGGGCTGGTCGCCGCCAAGTAAAATGATTACTCATGACGATAAAATAACTCCGGGCTTATCGAACTCGCCGGTGGCGCCGCGAAAAGCGCTGAATTTGTGACATAGAATAACCGAGGCTGACAATGGCGCCGCGCATTATCGATCCCCGGATCAAGATCCGCCACATCGCCTGCTTTCTGGAAGTGGCGCGGTTGCGCAGTGTGGTCAATGCCGCCGACATGCTCAATATCAGCCAGCCGGCGGCCACCAAAACGATCCAGGAACTCGAGGAGGTGCTGGGTGGAGCGCTGTTCGACCGCAGCCGGCGCCGGCTGGCGCTGACCCCGTTCGGGGAGGTGTTTTACCGTTATGCCTCCACCTCTATTGCCGCGCTGCGACAGGGGATCGATGCGGCGCGTGGTGGCGAGGAGGCGGCGGTGGTCAAGATCGGCGCGCTGCCATCGGTATCGGCGCGCATCCTGCCCGAGGCGGTGCGCAAATTCTTCAAGGCCGAGCCGGGGATCAATAGTCGCATCGTCACCGGACCCAATTCCTACCTCTTGTCGCTGCTGCGTACCGGCGATGTCGATCTGGTCATCGGGCGCATGGCCGAGCCCGATTCCATGCTGGGGCTGAGTTTTGAGCATCTCTATTCCGAGCGTGTGGTGCTGGCGGTGCGCCCCGACCATCCCCTGCTGGGGGAGCGCGAATTCAACCTGGGCATGATCGACGGCTATCAGCGGCTGATGCCGACGCCCGGCTCGGTGATCCGGCCCCTGGTGCAGCGCATGCTGGTTGCCTATGGCATTGGCGGCCAGCACGAGGAGGTCGAGACGGTCTCCAACGCCTTTGGCAGGGCCTATATCAGGCAGAGCGATGCGGTGTGGTTCATCTCCGAGGGTGTAGTGGCCGACGATGTGGCCGAAAATTATCTCTATCTCCTGCCCGTCGACATGAGCGAGACGCAGGGGCCGGTCGGCTTTACCACCCGCGCCGACACCGTGCCTGGTTTTGCCACCACCGCCTTCATGCAGACGGTGCGCGAAGTGTCGGAAAATATGCGCGGCGCCGGGCCGGTCGCGTCGGCTGCGGGCGATTGAGCTAGGCGCGGCTCATCTGCTGGCGGAACTTTGCCGGTGACATGCCGAGCATGCGGGTGACGAAGCGGGTGAAATAGGCGGGGTCATCATAACCCAGTTCGGCACCGATTTCCTTGATGGAAAGGGTCGAAAATAACAATTGCCGCCGCGCCTCGAGCGCGATGCGTCGCTCGATGATCGCCAGCGCCGAAGCGCCCAGAGCCTGCCGGCAGATGCGATTGAGATGGGTGGGGCTCACCCCCAGCGTCTCGGCATAATCGGTGATGCGGCGGCTGCTGCGGAAGCGCTCATCTACCAATTGCCGAAAGGCGGCCGCATGCAGCCGCGTCCGGTCCGGTGGGATTTCGCTGGCCACCGCCTGGCTATGGGCCCGGTGCAGCGCCAGCAGCAGCAGCGAGAGATGGGCGCGCATCGCCAGGTCGTGGCGTTCACCGGGATGGTCGGCCTCATCGACCAGCCGGGCCATGGCCTCGCGCACCACGCCGCCGCCGGAGCGAATGATTGAGGGATGCGCGAAGCCGAGATCCAGCGCCCGCACATCGCGCTCGAACAGCGTCAGCACCACGCCATCGACATCCTCGGAAAAGGTGTAGCCATGGACCACCAAGGCGGGGACCACCACCAGCGCCCCCGGCGTCAGGCGAAATTCGGCGCCGTCCAGCGTGACGCGGGCAGTGCCCTGGGTCAGCGCCAGCACCTGGAACAGGTGCTCGTGCCGATGCGGGGCAATGCGAAAGCCGTGCAGGCGGCTGCGCGCCGGAATGGTCTCCCAGTGCAGCCAGTCCTGCGTGCTGTCCTGTTCGCCATAGAGGGCATAGGTGGGGATCATCTTCATGTTCGGATAGTGCAAGCGATTGACGTGGCTGTCCATTCACCAATTGGGCTGAGATGCGCATGCTGGGGGAGAAATGGGGGAGCTGAATGCGCACCAAAGTTGTCATCGTGGGAGCGGGCCCGGCCGGGCTGATGCTCGGGCGTCTGCTCGACCTGGCCGGGATCGATAATCTCATTCTCGAGCGCAAGAGCGCCGATTATGTGCTGGGCCGCATCCGCGCCGGTGTGCTCGAGCAGGGCGCCGTCGACCTGATGGACCGGGCACAGGTAAGCAAGCGCTTGCACGAAGAGGGCTTGATCCATGACGGCACGGTGCTGAGCTTTGACGGCGACAGCCATCGCATCGACTTCGCGCAATTGGTCGGTCGCCGCGTCACCGTCTATGGCCAGACCGAGGTGACCCGCGACCTGATGGATGCCCGGCAGGGGCAGACCATCTACGAGGCCGAGGATGTGCAACTGCATGATTTCGACGGCAAGCCTTATGTCACTTGGCGCAAGGATGGGGTCAGCCACCGCGTCGACTGCGACTATATTGCCGGCTGCGATGGCTATCACGGCGTCAGCCGCGCCAGCGTACCGCAGGATGCGATCAAGACCTTCGAGCGCATCTATCCCTTCGGCTGGCTCGGCATTCTGGTCGACAAGCCGCCGGTGGCGCATGAGCTGATCTATGCCCATCACGAGCGCGGCTTTGCCCTCTGCTCGCAGCGCTCGCCGACGCGCAGCCGCTATTATGTGCAAGTGGCCAATAGCGAAAAGGTCGAGGACTGGAGCGACGATCGCTTCTGGGACGAGCTGCGCCGCCGGCTCGATCCGGCCACGGCCGAGGTCCTGCAGACCGGGGAGTCGCTGGAAAAGTCCATCGCGCCCTTACGCAGTTTCGTCGCCGAGCCGCTGCGCTTCGGACGGCTGTTCCTGGCCGGCGACGCCGCCCATATCGTGCCGCCCACCGGCGCCAAGGGTCTCAACCTCGCCATGAGCGACGTGGCCATGCTGGCCGATGCGCTGATCGAGTTCTATGGCGAGACATCAACGGCCGGGCTCGATTTCTACTCCGCCAAGGCGCTGTCGCGCATCTGGAAGGCGGAGCGGTTCAGCTGGTGGATGACCAGTCTTCTCCACGTCTTTCCCGATAGCGGCGATTTCGGCCGCCGCATCCAGCGCGCCGAGTTCGACTATCTCACCGGCTCGGTGGCGGCCCAGCAGAGTCTCGCGGAGAACTATACCGGGTTGCCGCAATAGGGGGCTAACAGGCCCCGAACGGGCCTCCCACTGCAGAAGGGCGAGGAGAAGAGGTGCGTCGCGGAAAGCTCGCCGCGCTCGATCGGTCCCTCGCCCTGTTTCAGGGGGAGGTTAGGTGGGGGTGTTCCGAAACAGCAAAAAAGCCCCGCCACCGGAGTAGCGGGGCCTTCGGAGAGATTTTTGGGTAAGGCTTAGAGTTTTTCACGTTCTGGTTGATGCGGCTGCATCGCTCCCTCCCCCCTTGAGGGGGAGGGCGGGGGTGGGGGGTGGTTCAGTGGCCCACGATGGACCCCCACCCTCATTCCCTCCCCTCAAGGGGGAGGGAGGCGACAGCCCCCGAGTCCGTCGCAGTTTGAAGTCCTCTAGTTGCCTTCGGCCGCCACGGCGGCGCGGGCGGCGTCGAGCAGGGCCTGGCCATCAACGCCAGCGGCGGTCATGTCGGCGACCCACTGGTCGATGGTCGGCTGGGCGGCAGCGATCCAGCGGGCGGTTTCGGTCTCGTCGAGCTGGACGATATTGTTGCCCGCCTTGACCGCAATGGCCAGGCCACCGGCATCGCCATTGTCCATGACGCGGCCGAACTGGCGCGAGACTTCGAGGCCCGAATGGGCGTCGATCACGGCCTTCAGGTCGTCGGGCAGGTTGTTATAGCTGTCCTGGTTCATGAAGAAGCCGAAGGTCTGGCTGTAAAGGCCATGGTCGCTGGTAAAGCCGGTATGGTTCTTGACCAGTTCGGATATGCGCAGCGACGGGGTCACTTCCCACGGTACGGTGGTGGCGTCGATCACGCCCTTGGACAGCGCCTCTGGGGTCTGCGTCACCGGCATGCCGACCGGCTCGGCGCCAAGCTGGGCCAGCATGTTGGAGATAATGCGCGAGCCGCCGCGCACCTTCATGCCTTCGAGGTCCTCGAGCTTGGTGATCGGGTCCTTGGAGTGGAACAGGCCCGGGCCATGGGTGTGCAGGGCCAGCACCTTGATGCCGTTATACTCGTCGGCAGCGTTGTCCATCACGTAGTTGTAGAAAGCGGCCGAGGACTTTTCGCCATTGGTGATCAGGAAGGGCAGCTCGAACACTTCCGACTTGGGGAAGCGACCGGGCGTATAGCCCATGATGGTCCAGACGATGTCGACCACGCCGTCCTTGGCCTGGTCGTAGAGATCGGCCGGAGCGCCGCCCAGCTGCATGGCCGGGTAGAGTTCGAAGGCGATGCGGCCGCCCGAGGCTTCGGTGACCATCTGGGCCCAGGGCTCGATCGCCTGGGCCGGAATGGTGGCCTGGGCCGGCAGCATCTGATGAATGCGCAGCGTGACTTCCTGGGCGAAGGCGGTGGTGGCCATGGCCAGAGCGGCCAGTGCGCCCAGGACGAAAGTTTTGGTCTTCATTGGGTTTCCCTCCCTTGAGATGCCGGCCGTGTGGCCGGTTTTTTGGTTTTCCTGCCCGGCTTCCTCCAGAAAGCCGGGCAGGCTCGTATTGTCCTAGTAGAACCACCACACGAGACAGAGCGTGATCGATGGGAATGCTACGAGGATTATGGTCCGGATGATGTCACTGAGAACGAAGGGCATCACCCCGCGATAGGTCTCCGACAGCTTAGTGCCGGGCGACATGGAATTGATGATGAAGAGATTCATGCCCACCGGCGGGGTGATCAGGCCGACCTCCACGGCGATCAGCACCAGAATGCCGAACCAGATGCCGAACTCATCGGCGGTCATGCCGAAATCGAGCACCATCATCATCGGATAAAGGATCGGAATGGTCAGCAGGATCATGGACAGCGAATCCATGACGCAGCCCAGGACCAGGTAGAACACCAGCACGATGGCCAGCACGATCCAGGGGTTGTAGCCCTGTTCGCCGATCCAGCCGGCCGCCACCTGCGGCAGTTGCGACAGGGCCAGGAAGCTGTTGAGCACGGCGGCGCCGAAGACGATGAGGAAGATCATCGCCGTCGACACCGCGGTCGAAAGCAGCGCGTCGCGGACGTTTTCCCAGGTGAGACTGCGATAAGCGAGGGCGATCACGAAAGTGCCAGCCGCGCCGATGGCCGCTGCCTCGGTCGGGGTGAAGATGCCGGTATAGATGCCGCCGATGACAAGCACGAAGACCAGCAGGACCGGCCAGATATCGGCCAGGGCCTTGAAGCGTTCCATATAGGGCACACGCTCCAGCCGGCCGCCGGCTTCGGGGCGGACACGCACATAGATGGCGATGACGACCAGATAGCCGACCGCCGCCAGAATGCCGGGAAGGAAGGCGCCCATGAACAGCTTGGCGATGTTCTGTTCGGTCAGCACCGCGAAGATCACGAGGATCACCGAGGGCGGAATGAGAATGCCCAGCGTGCCGCCAGCGGCCACGGCGCCGGTGGAGAGGGCATTGGAATAGCCGTATTTCTTGAGCTCGGGCAGGGCGACTTTGCCCATGGTGGCAGCGGTGGCAAGGGAAGAGCCGACGATGGAGCCGAAGCCGGCGCTGGCGCCGATGGCGGCCATGGCTACGCCGCCCTGGCGATGACCCAACCAGGCCGTCGCGGCCTTGAAGATCTTGGTCGACAGCCCGCTCAGCGTGGCGAACTGGCCCATGAGCAGGAAGAGCGGCACCACCGACAGGGAATGGGAGGCGAAGGTCGAATAGCTCAGCGTCTTGAACTGGGCCATCACCGGATTGAAGTTCTTGGTGATCATCCAGGTGCCGAAAACGCCGATCGCCATCATGGCGAGGCCGATCGGTACGCGCAGAAAGACCAGCAGCAGCACTGCCGGAATGCCCAGAAGGCCGAGGAGTAGATTGGTGGTCAATGCTCGCTCCCCACATGCTTGGGCGGCGCCTTGCCGGCCAGTGCGTCCTGCACCGAGCGGCCGAAGACGAAAATGGACACCAGGACCATGACCACGGCGCCGACCAGGCCTGCCATGAAGGCCCAGCTCAGAGGCAGGCCCAAAAGGATGGTGGTCTCGCGATAGGCGAACTTGTCCATCATGCCGAAATAGAGTCGCCAGGCGATGAAAGCCGAGGCCACGAGCATCATGAAGTCGGTAACCACCAGGATCCAGGCGTTGACGCGGTCGCTGAAGGTGTCGGTCAGGAGCGACACCAGTGCATGGCCACGCATCAGATGCGCCCAGGGCAGGAAGGCAAAGACCGCAAAGCCCATGCCCACCGAGATCAACTCATAATCGCCCAGAATGGGCTTGAGGCCGGCCCAGATAAATGCCCGGCCTATTACGCTCACCACCACGATCACGATCATGGCCATAAGAACGACGCCGCCGGCGATGGCCATCCATTTGGCCAAGCCATGCGTTGCCCGTCCGAGTACGGAACTGTCACTGAACACGGATATCCTCCCCCGCTTCGTGTCGAATTAACGCTGCCCGTACTCGTCTTGTAAAATGACAAATTTCGCCCTTATGATAACCCTGAGATTATCGATTGAAGCGAAATGCGGGTCTGATTGCGGCTGCCCCGTCAAATCGATAACTTTTGCGACGCGGTTCCTCTTCCGCGTACATTTGCAATAAGGTTATACTGGATAACCAATTGCCGCCAGTGGTAGAAGCGGCTCATTTGGCGAGCCAATAGAGAAAGTGACGCGGCCATGCGGCGCGAACAGCCTTCGACACCAGAGCCGGACGAAGACAGCGCCGAAGGACTGCGCACCGATGCCACCAGCAGCATTGTCGGCTATCGGCTGCGGCGGGCTCAGCTCAGCGTGTTCCAGCGCTTCCTGACCGTGTTCGAAAGTCTGGCCCTGCGACCGGTGGAATATACCGTGCTGGTGCTGATCGCTGACAATCCCGGGCGCAAGCAGACCGAGATCGCCGAGGTGCTGGGGATCAAGCGTGCCAATTTCGTGCCACTGGTGCATGGGCTGGAACAGCGCGGGCTGGTCGAGCGGGTGCCGTCCGATTTCGACAAGCGCGCCAATGCCTTGCACCTTACAAAGGACGGGGAAACTTTCCTCGCCCATGCCCGGCAGGTGCATGAGGATATGGAACAGGAGCTGGTGGCGCGGCTGGGCGGCGAGAAGGCCCGCAAGACCTTGCTCGACCTGCTCGACCGCCTCACCTAGAGCGTTTCACGTTCTGGTTGATGCGGCTTCATCGCCCCCTCCCCATTGAGGGGAGGGCCGGGGAGGGGGTCATTTAGCGATCCACTGATGGACCCCCTCCCTCACTCCCTCCCCTCAAGGGGGAGGGAGGCAAAAGCGCCAGAATCCACCTTAAGTTGAAATAATCTGAGGCCTATCTGAAAACCGGCGGGCGTTTTTCGAGGAAGGCGCGCAGGCCCTCTTCGGCGTCCGGACCGGTCTGGCTCAGTGCTGCCGTCAGGCTTTCGGCATAGAGCCCGGCCTCGGGCGGCATGGAGCCGATCTGGGCGATGGCCTGGATGATGAAGCCATTGATCGTTGGCGAGTTCTTCGCAATGCGCTCGGCCAGTTCGAAGGCTTTTTCCAGTGCACCGCCTTCGGGCACCAGGTGATGGGCCAGGCCCAGGCGCTCCCCTTCGATGCCCGAATAGGTGCGACCGGTCAGCATCATTTCGGTCAGCCGGTCCGGCCCGATCAGCCGCGTGATCCGCACCGAGCCGCCACCCCCGACAAAAATGCCGCGCAGGCCCTCGGGCATCTGGAAGCGCACGGTTTCCTCGGCGACGCGGACATGGCAGGCCGCGCCAAATTCGAGACCCCCGCCCAACACTGCACCACTCATGGCGGCAATGACGGGAATGGGCGAGTTGGCCACCTGCGCCATGACGCGGTGCCAGTTGCGCGAATGCGCCATCACCTCGAGCGGCTGGCGTGCGACATGCTGGGACAGGTCGAGGCCGGACGAGAAATGCCCGCCTTCGCCGGAGATGACTATGGCGCGGGTGCCTTCGGGCACGGCGGAAAAGAAAGCGTCGAGTGCAGCGACCAGATCATCGTTGAGCGCATTGCGCTTTTCCGGGCGGTTGAGACGCAGATGGGCAATCGGCCCCCGCTGCTCGATGATCAAGGCGTCAGTCATGGATTGTCCTTTGGCATGGGCGTTCATTGGGCACCCAGAAGTTTGCGCACCTCGTCGGGCAGCGCGGCGGAGCGAATGCCGCCATTGTCGTCGCGCACGACCCAGACGCGCTTTTCATGCGCTTCGATGGCCAGGTCGCCATCGCGCAGCACACTGTGTTTCACCCCAAAGCTGGAGCGACCCAGTTCGGTGATTTCGGAACTGATTTCGACCACGTCGCCAAAGCTCGACGGCTTTATGAAGCGTGCGCCGGTATCGACCATGGGGATGCCGGCAATGCCGTAATGGTCGAGCCAGTTGCGCTTGTGCATGGCAAAGGCGGCCGAGAGCATGGCGGCGGTGGCATTGTCGAAAAAGCGGAAATAGTTGGGGTAGTAGACGATCCCCGCCGGGTCGCAGTCGCCGAACTGGATCTCGACCTTGGTGGTGTGGGTAAACATGGGAAATCCTATTTCGCCGCCATGCGCAGGGCGCCGTCGAGCCGCACCACTTCGCCATTGAGATAGTCGTTTTCGACCATGCTTCTGACCAGCGCCGCAAACTCGCTTGGCTTGCCGAGGCGCGACGGATTGGGAATGGCCGATGCCAGTCCGTCCTGCACCTCCTGCGGCAGTTCCGCGAGCAGCGGCGTCAGGAACAGGCCGGGCGCGATGGTCAAGACGCGAATGCCGAAGCGGGCCAGTTCGCGCGCCGCCGGCAGGGTCAAGGCCACGATGCCGCCCTTGGACGCGGCATAGGCCGCCTGGCCGATCTGCCCGTCATAGGCGGCGACCGAGGCGGTGGAAATGATGACGCCGCGCTGGCCATTGGTATCGGGTTCGGCCAGCGACATGGCATGGGCGCAGAGCCGCATCATGTTGAAGCTGCCGATGAGGTTGACGTTGATGACGCGCGAAAAGGCATCGAGCGCCATCGGGCCTTCGCGGCCGACAATGCGGGCGGCGGTGCCGATGCCGGCGCAGTTGACCAGCACCGAGGGTGGGCCCAGCGCGTCGACAGCTGCGTTCACCGCTGCCTCGGCGCTATCTGCACTCGAGACGTCGACGGCAAAGAACTGCCCGCCCAGCTCTGCGGCAACGGCCTCGCCTTTTTCCGCATCCCGATCAAAAACCGCCGCGCGGGCACCTGCCCCCGAAAGTGCCCGCGCGGTCTCGGCGCCCAGCCCGGAGGCGGCGCCGGTAACGAAAACTGTCTTGCCCGAAACATCCATTATGCGGCCTCTGGGTTTTCAATGAGCAGGGCAATGCCCTGGCCGCCGCCGATACAGGCGGAGGCAATGCCATAGCGCGTGCCCGAGCGCTTGAGTTCGAGCGCCAAGGTGAGGCCCAGGCGGATGCCGGTGACCCCCAGCGGATGGCCGATGGCGATCGCTCCGCCATTGACGTTGAGCTTGTCCTCATCGAGCCCGAGTTCATCGGCGCAGGCTAGGATCTGCGCGCCGAAGGCTTCGTTGATCTCGACGCGGTCAATCTGATCGAGCGTCATCCCGGCGGTTTCGAGCACGGCGCGGATGGCGGGTGCGGGGCCGATACCCATGATCTGCGGTGGCACGCCGACGGCTGCGCTGGCGACAATACGGGCGAGCGGCTTATGGCCGTTGGCCTTGGCATAGGCCGAGGACGCGACCAGCACGGCGCCGGCACCATCGACAATGGCGGAGGAATTGCCGCCGGTCTGCACGCCGCCAAAGGCCGGGCGCAGCTTGGCCAGGACTTCGTAGGGCGAGGGGCGGATATGTGAATCCGTATCGACGCTCTCGACGCCGCGCGGCAGCTTGATGGCGCGCTTGTCGAGCGTCTCGATCTCGAACGTCTCGTTTGTGACCGCGACAATCTCTTCGGCGAGAATACCGGCATCGCGCGCAGCAAGAGCCCGGTTGAAACTGCGCTCGGCGAAGCGGTCTACGCGTTCGCGCCCAATATTGTATTGCTTGGCCAGGTTTTCTGCGGTGTCGCCCATATTGACGCAGCCGGCCGGGTCGTAAAGCGCTTCCCACAGAAAGTCCTTGAACTCCACCTTGCCCATGGTGAAGCCATTGCGATGGGTATAGGCGGCGATGGGGTTGCGGCTCATCGATTCACAGCCGGCACCCAGCGCCAGATCGACACGTCCGAGCGACACCGAATCCGCCGCCTGCGCAATGACTTCGAGCCCGGTGCCGCAAATGCGCTGCACCAGATGGGCTGGCGCCTCGATGGGCGCGCCGGCATAGAGGCCGATATGGCGCGGGGTGACATAGGCATCGAACGAGGCCTGGGCCATGGAGCCGGCAATGGTGTGGCCGATATCGGCGGCTTTGACGCCAGTCTTTTCGATGGCGGCGCGGGCGGCCTTGATACCGAGATCGATGGGCGAGATTTCGGCGAAGGCGCCGCGATAATCCACGAAGGGCGTGCGGGCGCCACCCAGCAACCAGGCGTCATCGAAAGTGAGGCGAAGGCCTTTGCTCATGGATCAGGCGCCTTTCCGGGGGCAGAGAATGATTGTGTCGCCGGGCGTGTCGGCATAAAGCGCCTCGACCAGATGGGCCCGGTGGGTGCGCACGGCGCGCTGGTTGATCGAGCCCTTGTCCGTCACTTCGCCCTTGTCGATATCGGGCAGCTCCGCCATCAGCAGTGCCCGTGCGACGTGGTTGGAACTGCCGGTGGATTTTTGCGCCAGCGCCACAAGGCTCTCCTCGAATTTTTGGCGGACGGAAGGATGGGCGAGGATGGTCTCGGCATCCGTCTCGGGCGGCAGCTCGGCCTGCCGCGCACAGGCGACCAGGTCCGGGAAGATCATCGCGCCAATAGAGTTGAGGTCCAGCCCGGTCAGCACCACGTCGCGGATCAGTGGCGCGCAGGCGCTGATGATCGAGGTGCGCACGGCGGCAAAATTGACCCAGGTGCCGGTCGAGAGCTTGAAATCCTCGGTGACGCGGCCATCGAAGACCAGGCCCTTGGACAGGTCGGCGGGATCGGCAAAGCGCACGGCGTCGCCGATCTTGTAGAAGCCTTCCTCATCGAAAGCCTCTGCGGTTTTTTCGGCATCGCGCCAATAGCCGGGGGTGACGTTCGGCCCCTTCATCCGCAGCTCGGTCTTGTCGCCATTGGGCACCAGCTTGACGGTCATTCCCGCCGCCGGCAGGCCGATATGGCCGGCCTCGGACACCGCCCAGGTGGTGGTGAAGGCGAAGGGCGCGGTTTCGGTGGAGCCATAGCCGGTGATGATCATCACATGCTGGCCCGTCTCCTCGCGCGCGGCCTTGTCGAGCCCGTCGAAGACATGCTGCGACAGGCCGGCACCGGCATATTGCAACAGCTTCAGCCGGGCGAAAAGGTTGCGCCGCGCCTCGGGATGCTCGTCGAAGGCGGCGACGAGGAATTCATAGGCCTTGGGCACATTGGTGAAAAAGGTCGGCTGGACGGTTTTGAGGTTTTCCAGCGTGCGGCCGATGCGGGCCGGGGTGGGCTGGCCGTCATCGATATAGAAGCTGCCGCCATTATAGATGGCCATGCCGGTATTGTGGCTGCCGCCGGCGACATGGTTCCACGGCATCCAGTCGAGCAGCACGGGCGGCTCGTCCGCGAGGAAGGCCAGCGCGGTGCGGATCATTTCCTGGTTGCAGGCCATCATCCGATTGGTGGTGATCACGCCCTTGGGCAGGCCGGTGGAGCCGGAGGTGAACAGCACCTTTGCCACCGTATCGGGCGTGATTGCGTCATGGGCAGCCGCCACGGCCGGCGTCACCGGCGTTTGCAGCAGGTCGGCGAAGAGGTGGTTCTGGCGGCCATCCACCGGATTGGTGCGAACGATCAGCGGAATATCGGCGGCAAAAGTGGTTGAGATGGCCGGCGCGAATTTGGCGCCGTCGCTGGCATAGACCATGCCCGGCGTGAGCAGGGCGGCAATATGCTTGAGCTTGCCGTAATCGGTGGAGACGAGCGAATAGGCGGGCGAGATGGGCGCATAGGGAATGCCAACCCAGATGGCCGCCATGCCCAGCAGGAAATGCTCGACCTCATTGCCCGAGATGATCATCAGCGGGCGCTCGGCGGAAAGGCCGGCATCAAGCAGCGCCTGGGCCAATGGCGGGATGGCCGCGAGCACCTCGGCAAAGCTCCATTCGCGCCAGCCGTCGCCCTGGCGATCTGCGATCAGCACCGCGCCAGGGGTCTTGTGCGCCCAGCTCTCGAGCGCATCGACGATGGCACGCGGATAGGGCCCGAGCGTCTCGATCGAACGAATGATGGTGGTGCCATCGGCGCGCTGTTCCGCAGCCGCAGCCATATTGCCCAGCCGCACGGGGCGGATGGGCGTTGCCGAAAAATCCATGAGTTCCTCCCTCACGGATATAGTTATGTATCATAACTATTATCGACGCAAGAGCCTCAGGCGCGATAGCCGATATCGATCACGGCGCGCCCCTCGCTGAGACGCGAGACGCAGGCGCACATGCGATGGTTCTCGGCCTTTTCCTCGGGGCTGAAGAACACATCGCGATGGTCGATCTCGGCCTCCTTTTCCAGCACCTTGACGGCGCAGAGGCCGCATTCGCCGCGCTGGCAATCATAGATCATCTCCACCCCGGCCCCGATCAGGGCTTCGAGCAGAGTCTGGTCAGAGCGTACCGGCACCGAGATGTCGCGATTGAGCACGTCGACCACGAAGGGCTTTTCGGCAAAGAGGCCGGAATCGCCGAACACCTCGTAGCGCAGGCGGCTGATCGGGCGGCCCGCCGCGGCCCAGGCCGCCTTGGCGGCTTCGAGCATGCCGATGGGGCCGCAGAGATAGCATTCGGCATCCGGGGGCAGGGCGGCGAATTCGGCAGCGAGATCGACATGCTCGCCAATCGAATTGTCGCGCAGCACCAGCTGCCCGCCGAGCAGGTCCTGCAAGTCTTCGGCAAAGGCCATGAGCCCCCGTGAGCGGGCGGCATAGACGACGCGGAGCGATGCACCGCGTGCCATCAGGGCCCGTGCCATGCCATAGATCGGGGTGATGCCGATGCCGCCGGCCAGCAGCAGGTAGTGCGGCGCGCGCCAGCTCAATTCGAAGCGGTTCTCCGGCAGGGTGAGCCTGACCGCCGCACCTTGCTGCAGATCCCACATGAAGCGCGATCCGCCCCGGCTTTGCGGGTGCAGCTTGACCGCCACGGCGATCTGGCCCGACGGCGCGGGAATGATCGTATAGGTGCGGTTGGCCGGCTGGCCGTTGATCTCGACGCGGAAATTGCTGTGCGAGCCCGGATCGAAGCGCGGCACGACGCCGTCGACTGCAAAGGCGATATAGCGAACGTCATCGGCAATCTGCCTGACCTCGGCGACGGTGGCATCGCGCCATTCGACACGGTTGCGCATATGGTTTTCCTCCCAGAAAAGTTTGGCACTGTCGCCCCCTCCCCCCTTTGAGGGGGAGGGCCGGGGTGGGGGGTGGTTCAGTGATTCACCCAAGGACCCCCACCCTCAATCCCTCCCCTCAAGGGGGAGGGAGGCGCAGGAGCGGATAGGTTTCAGTCCGACGCCGGCTTTCGTATAAGACCCCTCGGGTCAAGCCCGAGGGTGACGATCTGTGTTGTGGGGTTAGAGGCGCCCAGTGCGGCAGGTTGGCCGCCGCGCCTCTATCCCACCACCAGCGACAAAGCCGGGACTCTACGGATCAGGCTCCGATCCTCGTCCAGCACGAATTCGAGGTTCTGCCTTGCCAGCCGAGCGTGTTCGCGGGCCAGCGCTTCCGCCCGTGCGCCTTCGCGCAGTTCGATGGCCGAGACCATGGCCTTGTGCTGGGCCTGTGCGCCGTAAAGCGTGCGGCGGAAGGCCATGACATCGGCCTGCTTGTGCAGGAAGGCGCTGGGCGAAGCGAAGGGGCGGCTGGTGATGCGCTCGATTTCGCGGCGGATGGTTTCGCTGGCCAGCCCCCAGAGCTTTTCGTGGAAGGTGGCGTTGAGCTCGACATAGCGGTCGAAATCCATCGCCTCGACCTCGCCCTGCTGGGCATGGTCCAGTTCGACCAGCAAGCGATGTAATTCCCCCAAGCGCGCCGGACTGACGCCACGTTCGGCCGCCAGCCGCAAGGCTGTGCCCTCAAGCACGCCGCGCAGTTCGATGGCGTCGATGACGTCCTCGCGGGTAAAACTGCGTACGGCATAGCCGCCCGAGGGGATGGCTTCGACCAGCCCCTCCTGTTCCAGCCGCGCCAGGGCGGCACGCAGCGGCGTGCGCGAAATGCCCAGCTTTTCGGCCAGGGCCACTTCCGACAGGCGCGAGCCGCCCCGAATTTCGCCTGAGATCACCAGGTCGCGCACGCCCATCAGGGCGCGCTGCGATTGCATGGCGCGGTCGGGTTTTTCGCTCATTCGGCGGCCTGCTGCATGGCGTGTTCTTCGCTAATCATCCGGTCGATCAAGTGCCGCGCCCACATCGAGCCGGCATCGATATTGAGATTATAGATGACGTGATCGGGATTGGCGTCGATGGCCTTCTGCTGGGCCTCGAGGATGTGCTCGTCCTCCCGGAAGATCGAGGACACGCCTTCGCGCAGATTGTGGGTGCGGGCCTGTTCGTCGATTTTGTAATTGCGGGCGAAGGCCCAGAAATAATGGCAAGTCCGATCGGTTTCCGGCGTCATGGTGTTGAGCACGAAGCCGTTGACGCCCTGGCTCCGATCCCCCTCGGGTGCGCCGGTGCCGGTGGGCGCAACGCCCACATCGATGGCGATGGTCGATGGCGCCTGGAAGTTGATGATCTGCCAGCGGTCGACATTGCCCGGTTTGCCCAGCTGGCCGCGCCAGAAGGGCGGCGCGTCGATATCGATCATCCAGCGCGTAATGGTGGCGGTATCGTCGGTATGGGTGGCATCGAAAGGCGCTTCGGCCACGGCGCGGTTGCCGATGGACGAGCCATGCACATAAGTTTCGTGCGTCAGGTCCATGAGATTGTCGACGACGAGGCGATAATCGCATTTGGCGTGGATATATTTGCCGTCGGCGGCCCAGTCGGGGTGTTGGTTCCAGTGCAGGTCGGGCACCAGCGCCGGATCGGCCAAAGCCGGATCGCCCATCCACAGCCAGATGAATCGGTGACGCTCCACCAGAGGGTAGGACTTCACACAGGCCGAGGGATTTATGGTGTCCTGCGACGGCATGTATACACATCGCCCGGTGTCGTCGAATTCCAGCCCATGATAGCCGCAGATGACATTGTCGCCGTGCAACTCGCCCATGGAGAGCGGCAAAAGGCGGTGCCAGCAGGCGTCGGCCAGCGCAGCGGCCGAGCCGTCCTGCTTTCTGTAAAGCACGACGGGCTTGTTGCAGATGGTGCGCGGCAAGAGTTCGCGCTTCACTTCCACATCATAGGCCGCCGCATACCAGGCGTTCATCGGAAAGGTGGGGCCACCCATCGTCGTCTCCTCCTCAAGATCCTCAGGCAGCAATGAATACGAGTTGTATACATTTTGCAAGATTGTCATTGCCAAGCCTGGCGCGCTGGGTATCACTGCGGCCGACCACCAAGGAGGACCGCTTTCCATGACTGTCGCCAAGCCGCCCTATCACGCCGATGTCGTCGGCTCGTTCCTGCGCCCCGACTCCATCAAGGCCGCCCGCAAGGCGCGCGCCGAGGGCAGGATGGACGAGGCTGAACTCGCCGCCATCGAGGACGAGGCCATCCGTGATGTTATCAAGATGCAGGAAGATTCCGGCCTCAAGGCGGTGACCGATGGCGAATTCCGCCGCGCCTGGTGGCATTTCGATTTCATGGGCATGCTCAACGGGCTCGACATCATCCAGCGCGAAGGCGGCGGCATTCAGTTCCATGGTGTGCACACCAAGCAGGACGTGCCTGTCATCACCGACAAGCTGAGCTTTCCGGCCGATCACCCGATGCTGGAGCACTTCAAGTTCGTCGCCGCCAATACCAAGGTGACGCCGAAGATTTCCATTCCCGGCCCCAGCGCCATCCACTTCCGCATTGCCGATGCCGACATCGCGGTGGGCGAATACAAGAACGATGCCGAGGCCTATTTCGAAGCCATCACCGCCACCTACAAGGATGCGGTAAAGGCGTTCTACGATGCCGGCTGCCGTTATCTGCAGATGGATGACATCTTCTTCGCCTATCTCTGCGATCCGAAAATCCGCGCCGAGCGCAAAGCCAGGGGTGAGGACCCCGATTGGCTGATCGGCCGCTATGCCAGGATGATGCATGACGCCATCGTCGACCGGCCCGATGACATGCTGATCGGCATGCATATGTGCCGCGGCAATTTCAAATCCACCTGGGTGGCCGAAGGCGCTTATGATCCGGCGGCGGATGCGATCTTCAACCAGACCGATGTCGATATCTATTTCATGGAATATGATACCGACCGCGCCGGCGGTCTCGAGCCGCTGCGGCTCTTGCCGAAGGGCAAGAAGCGCGTATTGCCCGGCTTTATCACCACCAAGACGCCGGAACTGGAAAGCCTCGACGATCTCAAGCGCAAGTTCGATGCGGCGAGCAAATATGCCGATCTCGACCAGCTCGGCATCGCCCCGCAATGCGGCTTCGCCTCCACCGAAGAGGGCAATGACCTGACCATGGACGACCAGCGCCGCAAGCTCGACCTGGTGGTGAAAACCGCAGAGAGCATCTGGGGCCACGTCTAAGCCCTGGTTTCGCTGCCCATCCGGGCCGGCGCTACATCCGGCCGGGGCGCGATGCGATATTGATAGCGCATCGCGCCTTCCGGACATGGCTTGCGGCGCGGGGTGGCTTTGCCATAATTGCAGGCACGGTTCGGGAAGGGGATCATGGCAGCGCGACAGGACAATTCGGCCACTCGTCTCGACGATGCGGCGCGCGCGGGCTGGCTCTATTACGTCGCCGGCAATACCCAGGACCAGATCGCCGCCAAGATGGGTATTTCCCGGCAATCGGCGCAGCGGCTGGTATCGCTGTCGATCAGCGAGGGCCTGATCAAGGTGCGGCTCGATCACCCGATCGGGCGCTGTCTCGACCTGGCCGAGCGCCTGCGCGCCCGCTTCGGGCTCGACCATTGCGAGGTGGTGCCGTCCGATCCGGAACACACCGCCTCCACCGTTGGCGTGGCCAGTGCCGCCGCTGCCGAAATTGAGCGCTGCCTGCGTGCCCCCGATCCGATCGTCATGGCCATCGGCACCGGGCGGACGCTGAAGGCCGCCGTCGAGCAATTGCAGCCTATGGAGTGCCCGCACCACAAGGTGGTGTCACTCACCGGCAATATCGCGCCCGACGGCTCGGCGGCATTCTACAACGTGATCTTCAACGTCGCCGACACGGTCAAGGCGCGGTCCTTCCCCATGCCGCTGCCGGTCATCGCCTCGACGGCCCGCGAGCGCGAATTGCTGCATGCGCAGCCGATGATCGCCTCGACCCTGGCGCTGGCGGCCCAGGCCAATATCACCTTTGTCGGTGTCGGCCATCTGGGCGCCGATGCGCCGCTGGTGGTGGATGGGTTCATGAGCGAGGTCGATCACAAGGCACTGCAAAAGGCCGGGGCGGTGGGCGAAATCTGCGGCTGGTGTTTCGATGCCGAGGGGCGGCTGGTCGAGGGACTGATCAATGACCGGGTGGCCTCGGCGCCAATTCCGAGTCGTGAAAAAGGACTGGTCATCGCTATCGCGGTGGGTGACGCCAAGGCTGCGGCCATCCGTGCCTCGCTGGTCCGGCGACTGGCTAGTGGCTTGATCACCAATGAGCGCACGGCCGAATTGCTGCTGGCCTGATCCCAGCGCAAAGCTGAGCATTCGTAACGTTTTCTGACATTTCTTCATCGTCATTTCTGCGCCTTTGCGGCGGAGAAATGGGGCGACTTGCCGGGCTTTCGTCGATCCCTCGCAAAAGCCCGCTTGACAGCAATTACCCTTCTGTTGAACATTTGCTCATGAACAAGGCAAATGCTCGCTTTGGTTCTTGGGAGGAAATTGATGAAACTCACACCCCTTTTCGTGGGCGCGTTGACTCTTGCGCTGGTTGGAACCGCTTCCGCGCAGACGCTCACCATCGCCACCGTGAACAATGGCGACATGATCCGCATGCAGGGTCTGTCGTCCGCGTTCACCGAGGAAACCGGCATCGCGCTCAATTGGGTGGTGCTCGAGGAAAACACTCTGCGCCAGAACGTCACCACCGACATCGCCACCAATGGCGGTCAGTATGACATCATGACCATCGGCACCTATGAGGCGCCGATCTGGGCCAAGCAGAACTGGCTGAAGCCGCTCGACGGGCTCTCCGCCGATGCCGAATATGACGTGGACGACCTGCTGCCGGCCATCCGTGGCGGCCTCTCGATGGACGGCAAGCTCTATGCTGCGCCGTTCTACGGCGAGAGCTCCTTCATCATGTATCGCACCGACCTCATGGAAAAGGCCGGGCTCACCATGCCCGAAGCCCCGACCTGGGAATTTATCGGCGAAGCCGCTCGCGCCATGACCGACCGCGCCAATGACATCAACGGCATTTGCCTGCGCGGCAAGGCCGGCTGGGGCGAGAACATGGCGTTCCTGACCGCCATGTCCAATTCCTTCGGCGCCCGCTGGTTCGACGAAAACTGGAAGCCCCAGTTCGATCAGCCCGAATGGAAGTCGACCCTCGACACCTATCTGTCGCTCATGGCCGATGCCGGCCCCTCGGGCGCTTCGTCCAATGGCTTCAATGAAAACCTGACCCTGTTCCAGCAGGGCAAGTGCGGCATGTGGATCGACGCCACGGTTGCGGCCTCTTTCGTCACCAATCCCAGCGATTCCACCGTTGCCGACAAGGTCGGCTTCGCCCAGGCGCCGGATACCGGCCTCGGCAAGCGCGGCAACTGGCTCTGGGCCTGGTCGCTGGCCATCCCGGCTTCCTCGCAGAATGCCGAGGCGGCCGAGCAGTTCATCAACTGGGCGACCAGCAAGGACTATCTGGCCCTGGTGGCGGAAAAGGAAGGCTGGGCCAATGTGCCGCCGGGCACTCGTACCTCGCTTTACGAAAACCCGGATTATCAGGCCGCCGCGCCCTTCGCCGCCATGACCCTGGCCTCGATCAACTCGGCCGACCCGAACAATCCGACGGTCAAGCCGGTGCCCTATACCGGGGTGCAGTTCGTGGCCATTCCTGAATTTGCCGGGATTGCCACCAATGTGGGTCAGCTGTTCTCGGCGGCTCTCGCCGGCCAGATGAGCGCCGACGACGCCCTGGCCCAGGCCCAGGAGGCCACCACCCGCGACATGACCCGCGCTGGATATATCAAGTAGGGCTCCGCGCGATGAGAGTGGGGATGGTTCGCCACCCCCACCCGACCTCCCCCTGGAGAAGGGGGAGGAGCAGACTGTGCCCGTGGCAGCATCTCGTCCACGAGTGGAGATAACCCCTCCCCCTCCTTCAGGGGGAGGCCGGGTGGGGGTTTTTCTCCACGCAGGAGATTTCTGGAATGGCCACCAAACAAACCCGCATCCTTGCCCGCACCATGATGGCGCCCGCCGTCGTCGTGCTGCTGATCTGGATGGCTGTGCCGCTGGTCATGACCCTGTGGTTCAGTTTCCAGAACTACAATCTCATCAATCCGATGATGACCGGTTTCGCCGGCTGGGCGAATTATGCCTATGTCATCGGCGATCCCAGCTTTACCCAGGCGCTGGTCAATACGCTGCTGCTGGTGGGCGGCGTGCTGGCGATCACCATTATCGGCGGCACCTTCCTCGCCCTCTTGCTCGATCAGCCGTTCTGGGGGCAGGGGATATTGCGCATTCTCGTCATCTCGCCCTTCTTCGTCATGCCGCCCGTCGCGGCGCTGATCTGGAAGAACGGCTTCATGCATCCGGGCTATGGCATGCTCGGGCATCTCTGGAAGGCCTTCGGCCTGCAACCAGTCGACTGGTTCAACCAATATCCGCTGTTTTCGGTCATCGTCATCGTCGCCTGGCAATGGCTGCCCTTTGCGACGCTGATCCTGCTGACGGCCCTGCAGTCACTTTCGGAAGAACAGCGCGAGGCCGCCGAAATGGATGGCGCCAATGCGATCAACCGTTTCCGCTATATCATACTGCCGCATATGGCCCGGGCGATCACCATCGTCATCCTGATCCAGACGATCTTCCTCCTCGGCATTTTCGCTGAAATCCGCGTCACTACCGGCGGCGGCCCTGGCTATGCCTCAACCAACATCACTTTCCTCGTCTTCCGCACCGGCATCTTGTCCAACGATATCGGGGCCGGCTCCGCCGGCGGCGTCGTCGCCGTCATCATCGCCAATGTGGTCGCCATCTTCCTGATGCGCGCCGTGGGGAAGAACCTGGATGCGTAAGATGAACCGCCTTTCTGCCACCCCACAGATCGTCACCCTCGGGCTTGACCCGAGGGCTCTTCCGGCCATCGCAAACACCCTCGGGTCAAGCCCGAGGGTGACGACCGGTGTGTGCGAAAACGGGAGTTATTAAATGGCCCGCCGCGTCCCCATCCAAACCCGCATCGGCTTCACGCTCCTCGCCTGGCTGGTCGCGCTCACCCTGTTCTCGCCGATCCTGTGGACCATCCTCACCGCCTTCAAGACCGAGGCCGAAGCCATAGCCACCCCGCCAACCTTCCTGCCTGAGACCTTCACGCTGGAAAATTTCGGCGCGGTGCAGGACCGTTCGGACTATATCAAGCACGCGCTGAACTCGATCATCGTGTCCTTCGGCTCGACCTTCCTCGGTCTCTTGATCGCCATTCCCGCCGCCTGGTCCATGGCTTTCGCCCCCAGCAAGCGGACAAAAGATATCCTGATGTGGATGCTCTCCACCAAGATGATGCCCGCCGTCGGCGTGCTGATCCCGATCTATCTGATCTTCCGCGACCTGCGCCTGCTCGACACCCTGCATGGCCTGACGCTGATCATGACCCTGATCAACCTGCCGATCATCATCTGGATGCTCTACACCTACTTCAAGGAAATCCCGGTTGACATCCTTGAGGCCGCCCGCATGGACGGCGCCGAACTCTGGAACGAGATCACCCATGTTCTCGTGCCGATGGCCATTCCCGGCATCGCCTCGACGCTACTGCTCAACGTCATCCTCGCCTGGAACGAAGCCTTCTGGACCATCACGCTGACCTCCGGTCGCGCCGGCACGCTGACCGCCTTCATCTCCTCGTTCAGCTCGCCCCAGGGCCTGTTCCTCGCCAAACTCTCCGCCGCCTCGCTCCTCGCCATCGCCCCTATCCTCCTGGTCGGCTGGTTCAGCCAGAAGCAACTGGTGCGCGGCCTGACATTTGGGGCGGTGAAGTGATACGGCGCTTACCCCCACCCAACCTCCCCCTGGCAGGGGGAGGAGCCGAGCAGTGGCTCACCAGCATCTTAACAAACTCGATCTGTCCCTCCCCCTGTCAGGGGGAGGCTAGGTGGGGGTCTTCAGCGACCGCCACGCACACCCAGCTAGTGAAGGACTAAACCCATGGGCTCCATCACCCTTTCCCACGTCAACAAGTCCTTCGGCGAAGTCGAAATCATCCCTGACATTTCCCTCGACATCCGCGACGGCGAATTCGTCGTCTTCGTCGGCCCCTCCGGCTGCGGCAAGTCCACCTTGCTGCGCCTCATCGCCGGGCTCGAAGACACGACTTCAGGCCATATCAAGCTCGATGGTCAGGACGTCACCGACGCGCCACCGGCCAAGCGCGGCCTCGCCATGGTGTTCCAGTCCTACGCGCTCTATCCGCATATGAGCGTGCGCGACAACATCGCCTTCCCGCTCAAGATGGCGAAAACCCCGCAGGCCGAGATCGATCGCAAGGTCGAATACGCCGCCCGCACGCTGAACCTTGCCTCCTATCTCGATCGCAAGCCCCGCGCCTTGTCCGGCGGCCAGCGCCAGCGCGTCGCCATCGGCCGCGCCATCGTGCGCGAACCCAAGGCCTTCCTGTTCGACGAGCCCCTGTCGAACCTCGACGCGGCGCTGCGCGTCAACATGCGGCTCGAAATCACCGAACTGCACCAGCAGCTCAAGACCACGATGATCTACGTCACCCACGATCAGGTCGAAGCCATGACCATGGCCGACCGCATCGTCGTGCTGAACGCCGGCAATGTCGAACAATTCGGCTCGCCGCTTGAACTCTACAAGAAGCCGGCCAATCGCTTCGTGGCAGGCTTTATCGGCTCGCCCAAGATGAATTTCGTCGATGGGCCCGAAGCGGCCAAGCACGGCGCCCATTCCATCGGCACCCGCCCCGAACATATCCGCCTCTCCACCAGCGAAGGCGCATGGAAAGGCGTGGTCAATGTCTCCGAACAGCTCGGCAGCGACACCTTCCTCCACGTCCAGACCGATTTCGGCCTGATGACCGTCCGCACCGATGGCGACCAGACGTTTACCCATGGTGATCAGGTCTGGCTTACCCCCGACCCCGCCCGCATCTACAAGTTCGATGCGGCTGGAATGGCGCTCAAATAGTCGGCTCATCGCCTCCCTCCCCCTCAAGGGGGAGGGAGCCCAAAATCGAGGACCACAATGCCCCACCTCTCCCTCGCCACCCTCTCCTCGATCACCAGCGCCGCCGCGCCCTCCTATTCACGCGCCGATCTCTCCCCCGGTATCGTCCATTTCGGCGTCGGCAATTTCCATCGCGCCCATCAGGCCGTCTATCTCGATGCCCTGTTCAATGCCGGCGAAGGGCATGACTGGGCGATTATCGGCGCCGGTACCCGCGCCTCGGACGCGGCGATGCGCGATGCGCTGCGCCAGCAGGATTGGCTGACCACGGTCGTGGAGCAGGAAGCCGACAGCTCCTCCGCTCACATCACCGGCGTCATGGTCGATTATCTCGAACCCGGCGATAGCCAGTCCGTCATCGCCGCCCTTACCAATCCGGCGATCCGCATCGTCTCCCTGACCATCACCGAAGGCGGCTATTACATCGACCCGGCGTCGCAAAAATTCGACCCGACCCATCCCGACATTGCCTGGGACGCCGCTCATTTCGATACGCCGAAAACCGCTTTCGGCCTGATCCTTGCCGGTCTGATGAAGCGCCGCGACGCCGGCATCGCACCCTTCACCGTCATGAGCTGCGACAACATCCCCGGCAATGGCCACGTCACCCAAAACGCCATTGCTGGCCTCGCTGCGCTGATCGATCCCACCCTCGCCGAATGGGTCAAATCCACCGTCGCCTTCCCCAATGGCATGGTCGATCGCATCACCCCTGCCACCTCAGACCGCGAGAAAAAACTCCTCGCCGAGCAGTTCGGCATTGGGGATGGTTGGCCCGTCTTCTGCGAGAGCTTCAAGCAATGGGTGCTGGAAGACAATTTCCCCGCTGGCCGCCCGGCGCTGGAAAAAGTCGGCGTGCAGTTCGTTGATGATGTCGCGCCCTATGAGCATATGAAAATCCGGATCCTCAATGGTGGCCACGCCACCATCGCCTATCCCGCCGGTCTCATGGATGTACACTTCGTCCACGAGGCGATGGAGCATCCGCTGGTCTCCGCTTTCCTCAAAAAGGTCGAGAGCGAAGAGATCATCCCCATCGTGCCACCCGTGCCCGATACCGATCTCAATGCCTATTTCGCGCTCTGCGAACGCCGCTTCTCCAATCCCAAGATCGGCGACACCATTCGCCGGCTCGCCCTCGATGGCTCCAACCGCCAGCCCAAATTCATCATTCCCTCGGCGCTCGACCGGGTGCGCGCGGGCGCTTCGGTGACCGGGCTGGCGCTGGTTTCGGCGCTGTGGTGCCGCTATTGCTATGGCACCACGGAGAGTGGCGCGGTGATCGAACCTAATGATCCCAATTGGCAGCGGCTGACGGCGCAGGCGAAACGGGCAAAAGACGATCCGCGTGCCTGGCTTGAAATGAGCGACATCTATGGCGATCTCGCCCAAGCGCCCGCCTTTGCCGCCGCCTTCGGCACTTGCCTCGACTTCCTCTGGACAAACGGCACGCGCGCCACGCTCGAAGCCTATCTGGCCAACCGGCTCTAGCCCCGTCCGGCGTCATCCGCTATGGTCCGCGCCGGACCAAGAAGAGAGGCCGGCGTGGCGCAAGACCTCCTGGTGGGAGTGGATGTCGGAACGGGCAGTGCCCGGGCAGGCGTTTTCACGCCCGCTGGCAAACTGCTGGGGCGGCACGCTTTTCCGATTGTGATGCGGCGCGAAGACGCCAATTTCGCCGAGCATGACAGTACCCAGATCTGGCAGGCCGTGTGCGAAGCGGTGCGCGGGGCCATGACGCGTGCGGACGCGGCCTCCGCCGATATCGCCGGCATCGCCTTCGATGCCACCTGTTCGCTGGTGGTGCGCGATCCGGCTGGCCAGCCGGTCAGTGTGACCACTGCCGGCGAAGATCGCTGGGACACCATAGTCTGGATGGACCACCGCGCGCTGGCCGAGGCAGAAGAATGTACGGCCACCGGTCACGAAGTGCTCGACTATATCGGCGGCGTCATGTCGCCCGAAATGGAAGTGCCCAAGCTCATGTGGCTCAAGCGGCACCTGCCGCAGAGCTGGGCCCGCGCCGGCATGATTTTCGATCTGGCCGATTTTCTATCCTTCATGGCCACGGGATCGCTGGCGCGTTCGCAATGCACGCTGGCCACCAAATGGACCTATCTGGCGCATCAGGACACTGCCTGGAAGCGTGATTTCCTCGCGCAGGTGGGCCTCGAAGACCTGTTCGAGCGCGCTGCCCTGCCTGATGTGGCCAAACCGGTGGGCGCCGATCTCGGGCCGCTCACTGAAAAGGCCGCAGCGGACCTTGGCCTGACATCGCGCTGCCGGGTGGGGGCGGGCGTCGTCGATGCCTATGCCGGCGCGCTGGCGGTGCTGGGGCCTCTCACCAAAGAGGCCGCGCAGATGCATCGCCATTGCGCCTTGATCGCCGGCACCTCTAGCTGCGTCATGGCCATGTCCGACCGCAGGATCGGCATCAATGGCATATGGGGACCGCATCTGGGCACCATTCTCGAAGGCTTCTGGCAGCTCGAAGGCGGGCAGTCGGCGTCCGGGGCGCTGCTCGACCATATCGTGCAATGGCACGGCGCCGGTGGCGAGCCGACGCCCGAGCGGCATGCGGCCATTGTCGCCCGCATCATGGAATTGCGCGAAGCCGAAGGCATTGCGCTGGCCGACCGGCTGCATGTGCTGCCCGATTTCCACGGCAACCGCTCGCCTCTGGCCGATCCCAACGCCCTGGGCGTGATTTCGGGCCTGACGCTGGACAGCGATTTCGACAGTCTTTGCCGCCTGTATTGGCGCAGCTGCGTCGGCATTGCGCTGGGCATCCGCCATATCCTGGAATCCATGCAGCGCGGCGGCTACGCCATCGACACCATGCACATCATTGGCGGACACACCAAAAATCCGCTGCTGATGGAGCTCTATCCCGATGTCACCGGCTGTCGCGTCGCCGAACCGCAAACCCCGGATGCAACGCTGCTGGGCATGGCGATGATCGCTGCCAATGCTGCCGCGCTCTATCCCAGCCTCGATGCTGCCTGCCGGGGCATGGACCAGGGCGGCACGGTGCGCGAACCCAACCCCTTGGCGCGGGCGCAGTTCGACCGGGATTATCGCATCTTTCTCGAAATGCAGCGTCATCGCCAGGCGCTCGACGCGCTGTCCTGACCGGGCGAGAGTCCGGCTGGAACTCTGGCGCGACAGCTGCAACACGCCCGATTCCACCCTCGGGCTCGACCCAAGGGCCAATCTCCGCCTGCACCAGTTCGTCCACGTGGCGCGCTGACAGGCCCTCTGGTCAAGCCCGAGGGCGGCGTGGTGCTTGAGACGTAGCCTGCCAAAAAAATAGCGCCAACTCGCAGTCAGATTGAGCATTGCTCCCATGCCGGACTGTTGGGCGCAACTGCGCAGACCAGGGACCCTTGCTCCGATCCCTGTCGAATTTTTCCGTTTCCGCGCATCGTCCTTTAGGCGTAGTCGGCCGGTTTTGCTATTGCCTGGCATTGGCCAATCATTTGATCTGCATTGCCTTTTTCATTTCTCTCACAGCATGAAAAACACCCGGAAAGAATCTGATTAACACACTTGAGTTAAGTTAATAGCGTCCGCATAGTTGGTCACATGATCGTTGCAGAGGGCCGCGGAGGGCCCGGCTGCGACCCGGTCATGGAGAGGAAAAGACCAATGACACGTTTGACTCGGCGAACCTTTATCGCCTCCGTGCCGCCTTTGCTGGCGGCCACGCAGATTCCCGCCTGGGCGGCTCCCGCCTCCAATCTGGAACTGATCGCGGCTCAGAAGGGGGAGCCGGCCATCGTCAAGCTCTATCGTCAGCTGGAGCGCCTGACATCGACCGTCACCCTGATGACCACGGGCGCGCATCCCGATGACGAGCCCAGCGGCATGCTGGCGGCTCTGCGCCATGTCTATGGCATTCATCCGGTGCTTTACTGCATCACCCGTGGCGAAGGCGGCCAGAACGCCATCGGTCCGGAGCGCGGTTCGGTTCTCGGCGTGCTGCGCACCCGTGAAATGACCGAAGCCTCGCGCGCCCTCGACGCCTCGCTGGCCTTTGGCGGCCAGGGCCACCATGACAGCGTGCACGATTTCGGCTTCTCCAAGGACCCGAACCAGACCATCGACCGCTGGGGCCGCGACCGCGTCATCGAGCGCATGACCTGGGCGTTCCGCTATTATCGCCCCGACGTAATCATGAATTGCTTCCTCGACGTGGGCGGTCAGCACGGTCATCACCGCGCCGCCAACGTCGCCACCTTCGTCACTGCCAAGATTTCCGGCGACGAAAACGAATTCCCCAACCAGATCGCTGCGGGCTTGAAACCCTGGAGCGTGCCGAAGATCTATCAGCCCGCATGGGGCGGTGGTGGCGGCGTCTATGACGACGAAACTCCGCCGCCGCCGCAGACGCTGGTGGTGCGTGCCCCCGAGCGCGACCCGATTTCCGGCGCCACCTTCCCACAGATGGGCGAATGGTCCCGCTCCTGCCATCTGACGCAGGGCATGGGCTCCTGGCGTCCCGATCCGCAGACCGAATGGCCGTTGAACCTGAGCTGGGCCGCCAATGGCGAAGCCGGCAAACAGGAAAACGACATTCGCGATGGCCTCATCGCCACTGTCGGTCACGTCGCTGCGCTCGATGGCATGCCCGCTTCCGCCGCCGACGCGCTGCGCAATGCCCATGGCCTCATCGAAGAAGCCATTTCCGACTATGGCGATCCGGTCGTGGTCACCAAGAAGCTGGTCGAAATCGGCAAGGCCATCACCGAAGCCCGCGCCAACCTGCCCGAAGAGCTGGAACTGCAGGCCGGTCATCGCCTCGATCGCAAGATCAAGGAAGTCGACCTGGCGCTCGCTACCGCTGCCGGCATGCATATCCGTGCCTTCACCGATGGCGGCGATCTGCGTCCGGGCCAGGACATCGTGGTCAAGACCGTGGTCGATGCGCCCGAGGCCGTTAAGGTTGCATCGGTGGCTGTCATTGCCCGTGATGGCATCACCAGCACCACCAGCGAAGATGGCGTCAAGGTCACCATCGCGGCTGACGCAGCGCTGACCAACCCGCTGAACGAGCAGTTCGACCCGCTCGGCGGCAATGGCGATGCCTATGTGCAGCTGACCGCTGATATCGATGGCTACAAGGCCGTGTTCGATATCGACCTCGAAGATGCGCTGCGGGTGCTGCCCGAGGCTTCGCTCGAGCTCAAGCCCGATGCCGTGGTGTTCAACACCGAAAAGGAAATCGTGCCGGTCGAAATGACCGCCGTGGTTTCCGGTGCGACGACGGCCGATCTCGACTTCAACCTGCCCGAAGGCTGGTCTATGACGGCAACTGGCGAAACCGGTTCGGAAGCCGGCACCTTCGAGCTGGCCCCGCCGGCCGAGCTGGGCACCGAGCGCATCACCATTGCGCCCAAGCTGCTCGAAAAGCAGGCCTATGCCATCAACGTCTTCTCCTACCCCCATATCGGCCGTTCGGTCGTGCCGACGGAAGTCGCGGTGCCGGTGCAGTCGGTTGGTGCACTGATCCCGGAAGGCAAGATCGGCTATATCGGCGGCGGCAATGACAATGTCGCCACCTGGCTCAAGCGACTCGGCGTCAGCCTCAAGGAGCTGACCCCGGCCGATATGGAAGCGGGTGCCTATCGCGACCTCGATACCCTGGTCGTGGGTATCTTCTCCTTCGGTCGCCGCAAGGATCTCGTGGCCGCTCTGCCGGGCATTCACGAATGGGTCAAGAATGGCGGTCACCTGGTGACGCTCTACCACCGTCCCTCGGATGGCTGGAACAACGACACCGTGCCGCTGGCCTTCCTCAAGATCGGCACACCTTCGATCCGCTATCGCGTGACCGATGCCAAGGCGCCGGTGACCGTGCTCGAGCCCGATCATCCGCTGCTCAACTACCCCAACGTCATTGGGGAAGAAGACTGGGCCGGTTGGGACAAGGAACGCGGTCTCTATTTCGCGTCGGAATGGGACGAGGTCTACAAGCCGCTTCTGGCGATGAACGATGCCGGCGAAGAGCCGCTGACCGGTTCGCTGCTCTCCGCCGAGATCGGCGAAGGCCGCCACACCCATACCAGCCTCGTGCTGCATCACCAGCTCGACAAGCTGACGCCGGGTGCCTTCCGCATCATGGCCAACCTGATCCAGCCCGCCAAGCGCTGATCAAGCATCCGGCTCGCGGGGACCTCCCTGCCGCGAGCCGCCCCCGCCGCATCAGCGGCAATAAAAGCCCTCCGATCCTGCCCCGGATCGGAGGGCTTTTTCATTAGGCCTGCGGGTCGTTGGTGGCTGGATGGCGGCGATCGAGGCGCGAGGTCAGTGCCAGGGCGAAGAGAATGACCGCGATGCCGGCAAGGGTGGTCCAGGCGGGCACTTCCCCAAAGGCAAGGAAACCGGCCAGGCTGGCCAGCACGATGGAGAGATAGCCCAGCGGCGCCAGCACATTGGCCGGGGTGGATTGATAGGCGCGCAAATAGCAATATTGCGCGATCTGGGCGATGACGCCGATGCCCAGCAGCAGGGGCCAGTCGCCAATCGCGACCGGCTGCCAGGCAAAGCCGGCGGGAACAGCGGAAAAGACTGTGAGGCCGACCGTGTAGAAGACCATCATCACGGTGGTATTCTCGCCCTTGAGCGCCCGCGTCTGCACCGTGGCCAGCGAGCCGAAGACCACGGCCGCCAAAGCCGCGAGGATGCCCGCGTTCCATGCGACTTCGCCCGGCGCCACCATGATGATGACGCCGAGGAAACCAATGCCGGCGCCGATCCAGCGCCAGGGGCCGGAGCGTTCGCCCAGCATGAGCGTCGCCAGCGCCAGCACCACCAGCGGCCGCATGAAGCCGATGGCATTGGCCAGCGCCAAAGGCAGGGCGGTGAGCGCGGCGAAATTGGCATTGAGCGCAGCCGTATTGCAGAAGACGCGGAAGGCGTGGCGGCCCCAAGCCCGTGTCTGCCGCAGCGCCTGCCGATGCCGCCAGGCCAGCGGCAAGACGCTCACGAGGCCCACCAGCGAGCGGATGAACACCATCTGCACGGCGGGATAATCGGCCCCGCCGAGCTTGACCAGAACGGTCATGATGGTCACCAGCACCATGTCGCAGAGCAGCCAGACCATGCCGAATTCGGGCCCGGCGGGTTTGGGCATGTCAGGCCTTCTGCAGGAGATTGGCCATGATGCGGAAGGCGCCCGGCACCAGCTTGTCGAGCTGATGGTGCAGCACGAGGCTGGTATGGGTATGCCGCCCCTTGCCGATCTCGGCCGAGAGCAGCGAGCCGGTGAGCGGCGCCTCACCTTCATCGCTCATGGCCAGCAGCGGCACATAGGCGCCATCCCAGTCCGAGGCGAAATAGAGCCCGCGCTCCTTGTCCCAGCCGGCGAAATCCTCCGCCGTGATGCGATTGGGCCCGGCAAAGAGGCTGTGCGCGGGCGCCAGCAGCGTCACTTCGGCAGCGGGATTGGTGACGCGCCAGCGCAGCGAGGGCGAACCAATGACCAGGCGGCGCGGCGGCGTTGTATCCGGCGACCAGCCATCGCTGGGGCGATGATAGAGCGTGACCAGATGCCCGCCCTGTTTCACCCAGTCATGCAGGCTCGCGGTGGCGGCAGCGAGATCGGGCCGGCTGCCAAAGGCAAAGGTGCCGATGACGATGGTGTCGAACCCGTCCAGCGGCCCCGCCAAAGCCTCGGTATCGAGCATTGTGACATCGGCGCCCATGCGCTCCAGCCAATGCCCGACGCGGTCACTGCCGCCGCCGATATAGCCGATACGCGTCTTGGGCACGACCAGGTCGAGTGCCAGCACGTCGAGTGTCAGGGGCCGCACGAAGCGGGTACCGCCGATATGGGGATAGTCGATCGGCGCCACCACATGAGCGGGCGCACCATCGACTGTTACCGGCATAGCATAGCGCCCCTGTGCCAGACCGGCACTCACCACCAGCGCCAGATCATCGCCCTGCCGCTCCACGGCAAGACCGGCCGGCATATCGAGGCCCAGCCGGTCGGCGGCGATATGTGGCTTGGTGGCAATGCGATGCGCGCCTGTCGCGGGTAGGGGGAGAATCAGTGTCTCGGGCGAGAGGCGCAGCGGATGGGGCGGCGCCACCTGGATTGGCTCCTCGGTATCGACGCGGAATGTCACCGGTGCCCCGGCCACATGGGCCGTGACCGCGAGGGAAATCGCGCCATTGCCGCCGAGACTCAGCCAGTCGGGCGCAAAGGCATTGGTAACCTTGGCGTCGGAACGGACCGAAAGGGCAATCCTCGCGCCGGTTTCGACCGTCACGCTTGCAGCCGAATGCAGCGCCTCGCCGGTGATCGGCGTTACGCTGATCGAATCAGCCAGGCCGGGCTCGACCTCCACTATCAGGTCAAAACTGCCGCCGGGCACGACATTGGCCGAGGACAGGCTGGCCATGACGCGGATATTGGCGGCCGCCGCGATGGCGGCGTCGATTTCGCTCTGCTTGCGGGCGAGCCGATGGCCATGCAGGTTCAATATGTCATCGCTCAAGGCGGCTTGCGCGCGGGCAATAGCGGCGCGTGCTGACAGCAGCGTTTCGATGACCGCTGCTGCGTTCGGAAACGCGGCCAAAGCCTCGGCAAAGGCGACGTCGGCCTCGGCCAGCGCCGGGTGATCCCCAAGATCGGCGAGTTTTGTCGGCAGGCCGGCGGTCACCTCGGCTTCGCTGCTGCCGCCCACCAGATGCAGGTCCCAGCTGGTCACCGGCGGGTGGATCCAGTGCCCCATATTCTGGCTGGCGTGATAGGCGCGGGAAATCTCGCCCATGCGGGCATAGGCGAGTCCGGTCGCTGCATCGCTGCCCAGGGCGCGCACGTTCGATGTGGCCGGCGGTGGCGGCACTTCATCGTCGTAGTAGCCGTTCTCGCCCCCGGTCCAGGCCGGCAGGTAATATTTTGCGACGCTCCAGGGTTTCAGCCCCTCGGCGGCATGTTCGGGATAGGCGGTGGCATCGGCGGCCAGCGCCAGCGCGATTTCGGCGGCCTGGGTCATGGCGCGATGGTGGCCATGCTGGCCCGGCACATCGAGAAAGGTGGGGATGACGATATCGGGGCGGAATTGCCGATAGGCCCGAACAAGTCGCTCGATCGTGCGGTCACGGCCCCAGCGGGCCAGCGTGTCCGGGCCGGATTTGGAAAAGCCGAAATCATGCACGGGATCGTCGGGGCCATGGCCGAGCCAGGCGATATCGGCGTCGATGGCGCGCGCCGCCTCTTCCATTTCCCGGCTGCGCATCACGCCCAGCGCGCCGCCGCGCTCCGGCCCCAGCGTATTCTGCCCGCCTTCGCCGCGCGTCGAACAGGCGATGACGATGCGCATGCCATATTGATGCCGCAGCGTCGCGAGCATCTCGTTCTGCTCGTCATCCGGGTGAGCGCCGGTATTCATGACGGTTAGGGGCGACCCCAGGCGTCCAAGCGCGTGGCGCAGGGTGACGAGATAGGGTTTGGCGGCTTCGTGGCGAAGCCTTTGGCGATCGGTCAGCATGGCGAATTCCGAATTCAGAAAGTGTCAGTTTGCCGGATCGGCAACACTGAGATGGGGCGAGACGGTGTCGAGCAGCGGCAGCGCGGCGGCCCCGAGGGCGGCGGTCAACTGGCCGGTCTGGCCGCGCGATACGCGGGGCAGGGAGCGTTGCAGGCGCGTCGCTACCGAAACCGGCAGCGGATCAAGTGCGGCGATGACGGCATCGAGCACCGAATCGGGCAGGCCGCCGCCGAAGATCACCGTTTCCGGATCGTAGATATTTTCCAGCATGGCGACGGTGGGCGCCAGATGGTCGGCAGCCATGGCGATCCAGTCCAGCAGCGTCTGGTTGTTGGCGTCATGCAGCTTCTGAAAATCCTCGACCGTGGCCGTATAGATGCCTGCCATGGCGAGGCGCTCGCGCAGGGCGAAGACCGAAACGAAGCGCTCGAGCGCGCCGGCCGGGCCATAGACGCCCTTGCCACGGCGCGGGGTCAGGCCGACATGTCCGATTTCACCGGCATTGCCGAAGGCGCCGCGCACCGGGCGGCCGTCCTGGATGACGCCAAGCCCCAGGCCCACGCCGAAATAGAGATAGCAGAAATTGCTCAATTGCCGCCCCGCGCCATAGAGGCGTTCGCCGACAACGGCGGCGGTGGCGTCGTTTTCGACCACCACATGCTGGTCCGTCGCCTTGGCGAAAAGCGGCGCCGGATCGACGCCGGTCCAGCCGGGCAGGGTGGCGGGGCCCACCGAGCTCATGCCTTCGATTTCGAACGGGCCAGGCATCACCACGCCGACGCCGAGCAGGGAATTGCTGTCGGCACCCAGCGTCGCCTGTAGTTTGCGCACTTCGGTGGCGGCAAGGCCCGGAACGACATCCGGCCCCTGGCCATCGGGCGCCAGGGCGATGATAGACTGCCCGCGCACGCCGCCGGAAAGGTCGAGCAGCACGGTGACCATATGGTCGGCCGCCACTTCGATGCCGGCGGTCAGCGGCCCATTGGGATTGACCGCGAACTGGATCGGCGGCTGGCCACGGCCGGAGCGCAGGCGCCCCAGCTCGATCAGAAGGCCCTCTTCGAGCAGTTCTTCGACGATATTTGCCACCGCCTGGGGGGTGAGCTGGGCCCGGCGCGCAATTTCGGTGCGGCCCAGATGTTCGTGCATGCGGATGACTTCGAGCACGACCCGGCGATTGTGAGCGCGATTGCGCTCCGGGTTAGAGCCAATGGCAACGCGCTGACGCAAATTGCGTTTGCTGCGGCTGTTCAAGATCGGCTTTCCTCCCGGCGCGGTACAGCTAGCACATGAAACTGAAACCAGACTAGTCGGTGAACATAATAACTCAAGTAGATTATTTTATTGACAAGGGAGCGTCGCATATCTCACGCTAAAGGTGGATTGGCGGTCGTGCGCCTGTCTCGCACCAGATATGGCCGCCACAGGATCGGCGGTTCAACGGAGGGATAAAATGTTCACCAAGGCAAAGATGGCCGGACTCGCGGCCGGCATCAGCTTTCTGGCGCTGGGTTCTGCCCAGGCCGTGGAAATCGAGTATTGGCAGTATGTGTTCGACAGCCGCGTCCAGGCCATGGACAAGCTGATCGAGAATTTCGAGGCGGCCAATCCCGACATCACCGTCAAGCACACCACCTTCCCCTATGCCGACTACCAGACCCGCGTCGTCGCCGCCAAGGTTGCCGGCCAGGGTCCGGACGTGGTGCAGCTGTTCTATGGCTGGACCGACCAGTTCGTGAATGGCGGGCTGATCAAGCCGCTCGATCCGGCCGTGTTCCCGCATGCGGAAATCGAAGCCGACTTCTTCCCGATCGTTTCGGCCATGAAGCGCGGCGACGATTATTACGGCCTGCCGACCGCCGTGCGTTCGCTCGCCCTGTTCTACAACAAGGCGATCTTCGCCGAAGCCGGCATCGAGCCGCCGACCACGCTCGACGAGCTGGTTGCCGCTGCCGAAGCCACCACCAAGCGCGATGGTTCGGGCAATATCACCTCTGCTGGCATCACCATGGACATGGCCGGCCAGGACCACCACTGGTGGCGTGAAGACCTGATCCGTCAGTTCGGTGGCGTGCCCTACGATGCCGAAGGCAATGTCGCCTATAACGACGAAGCCGGCGCTGCCGCCCTCAAGTTCTACACCGACCTGCAGACCGAGCATAATGTTGGTCTCGTCGGCTTCATGGATGAAGGTCAGGCCGCTTTCCGCGCTGGTCTTGCTGCCATGACCATCGACGGCACCTTCCGTCTCGGCGCCTTCGCCAATAACCCGTTCGAATGGGGTGTTGTCGAGCTGCCGGCCAATGCCGACGGCGTCAAGTCGAACTATTCGAGCTATTTCGCCAATGCCATCGGCGCGACCTCGGAAGGCGAAGAGCTGGAAGCGGCCCAGAAGTTCCTGGCCTATATCTCTTCGGCCGAAGCCATGGAAATCTGGCTCGACATCGTGGGTGAACTGCCGGCTCGCCGCGATGTCGCCCTGACCGAGAAGAACCTCAACGACCCGATCCGTGGGCCGTTCCTCAAGGGTCTCGAATACGCCCAGACCACCCGCTTCTACGACGAAGCTGCCCAGCGCCAGACCGCGATCGACATGGTCAACCGCGTGCTCCTGGAAGGCCAGTCGATCGAAGACTCGATTGCTCAGGCCGCTGCCGCCGAGCAGGCGATCATCGACGCCGGCCGTCAGTAAGCCTAGCCTCAAAACTCCAGATCGGTGGCGGTATCGTTCCGCCACCGGTCGCATGCTTCCCGAGGAGCGACCATGGCGTCGGCAAACGCATCTTCCCCCGCAGGCCCGTCTCGCTTCTGGGATCGGCTGAACATCAGTACCAAGCGCGTCATCTGGGCCTGGACCTTCCTGGCTCTGCCCATCATCTTTTACGCGGGCATCCGCTTTTATCCCACTTTCCAGGCCTTCTGGCTGTCCCTGACCAATTGGGATTTGCTGCGCCCGGCGCAGTTCATCGGCTTTGCGAACTATCAGAAGATGTTCGCCGATCCGATCTTCTGGAAAGTGTTCCAGAACACCTTCCTCTATCTCATCATCGGCACGCCGATCAGCCTTTTGATCTCCTTCGTGATCGCCTATTACCTCGATCGCGTCCGCGTGCTGCACGGCTTCATCCGTGCCCTTTATTTCCTGCCCTTCCTGACCACGGCTGCGGCCATGGGCTGGGTGTGGCGCTGGTTCTACCAGCCGGTTCCGATCGGGGTGATCAATGGTTTCCTGAGCTCGATCGGCATTGCCCAGCAGCCGTTCCTGCGCTCGGTCGACCAGGCTTTGATCTCCATCCTGATCCCGGCGATCTGGGCGGGGCTGGGCTTTCAGATCATCATCTTCATGGCGGGCCTGCGCGCCATTCCCAACACCTTCTACGAAGCCGCCAAGATCGACGGCCTGGGTGAGTGGGCGATCCTGCGCAAGATCACCATTCCGCTCCTGAAGCCCACCACGGTGTTCCTGGTCGTCTTCTCGTCCATCGGCTTCCTGCGCATCTTCGACCAGGTCTACAACATGACCACGAACGATCCGGGCGGGCCGCTCAATTCCACCAAGCCGCTGGTGCTGATGATCTATCAGACCGCCTTCTCCTCCTACCAGATGGGTTATGCCGCTGCGCAGACCGTGGTGCTGTTCACCATCCTGCTCATTGTCTCGCTGCTCCAGCTCTATGTGCTGAGGGAAAAGAAATGACCGCCATGTCCACCTCATCCACCGAGTTGGCGGCTAATCGCCGCGATATCCGGCCGGGCCGCATCATCATCTGGACCCTGCTGCTGATCGGCGGGCTGATCATGATCACGCCGCTGCTCTTCATGTTCTCGACCTCGCTCAAAACCTCGGGCCAGGTCTATGACCTGCGCCTCATCCCGGCTGCGCCGACCTTTGACAATTACATCAAGGTCCTGGGCGACGGGCGCTTCATGCGCTGGTTCCTCAACTCGACCTTCATCGCGCTGACGGTGACGCTGTCCAACGTCTTCTTCGACAGCCTCGTCGGCTACACGCTGGCCAAGTTCGAGTTCCGCGGCCGCTATTTCATCTTCCTCGCCATTCTCTCGACCCTGATGATCCCCACCGAAATGCTGGTGATCCCATGGTATCTGATGTCTAGCCAGCTCGGCTGGATCGACAGCTACTGGGGCATCATGTTCCCCGGCATGATGACGGCCTTCGGCACCTTCCTGATGAAGCAGTTCTTCGAAGGCGTGCCCAATGACTTCCTCGAAGCCGCACGCGTCGACGGGCTCAACGAATTCACAATCTGGTGGAAGATCGCCATGCCCATGGTCGTGCCGGCCATCTCGGCCTTGGCCATCTTCACCTTCCTCGGCAATTGGACCGCCTTCTTCTGGCCGCTGATCGTCACCACCTCCAAGGAGCTCTATACGCTGCCCGTTGGCATCTCGAGCTTCTCGGCTGAGTCCTCGATCCAGTGGGAGCTGATCATGACCGGCGCCGCCATCGGCACCATCCCGACCCTCATCGTTTTCCTGGCTCTGCAGCGCTTCATCGTTCGCGGCGTCATGCTGGCCGGCCTCAAGGGTTGATGCGATGACCGATCCCCGCCTTTCCGATACTTCGGTCTTCCCCGATCCCGTCTATAAACAAACCGTCCTGGCGCCACTGTTCGATGGCGCCAAGGACCACCATGTCGAGGGCTTCCGCGCCATCGACCGCGCGCATCTGGTGATGCTGGCCGAAACCGGCATTCTCGATGCCGAACAGGCCGGCGAGATCGCCAAGGCGCTGGACAGCATCGATGCCGAAATCGTCCCGTCCGAGCTGGTCTATACCGGAGAGGTCGAAGACTTCTTCTTCCTCATCGAGAAAGAGCTCAAAAAGCGCGTCGGCCCCGATCTCGGCGGTCGCCTGCATACGGCGCGCTCGCGCAATGATATCGACCACACGCTGTTCAAGCTCGGCCTGCGCGAGCGGCTCAATGTGCTGATCGGCAAGGCCCTCAATCTGCACAGCGCATTGATCGAGGCCGCCGAGCGGGAAAAGCATACGCTGATCGTGGCCTATACCCATGGCCAGCCGGCGCAGCCGACGACGTTCGGGCATTACCTCTCGGCCGTGATCGAATTCGTGGGCCGCGATATCGAGCGCCTGTTCGAGGCGTATAAAATCGTCGATCTCTCGCCCATGGGCGCTGCGGCGATCACCACGACCGGCTTCCCCACCGACCGCGCGCTGGTGGCCGAACTGCTGGGTTTTGCCGCGCCCTTGCAGAATTCCTATTCCTGCATTGCCGGGGTCGACTACATCACCTCGACCTACTCGGCCATCGGGCTGATGTTCCTCCATCTCGGTCGCCCGATCCAGGACTTCCAAGTCTGGACCAGCTTTGAGGTTGGGCAGATCTATGTGCCCAATTCCCTGGTGCAGATTTCCTCGATCATGCCGCAGAAGCGCAATCCGGTGCCGATCGAACATCTGCGTCACCTGTCGAGCCAGACCGTGGGCCGCGCCCACGCCATGCTCACGGTGATGCACAATACGCCCTTCACCGACATGAATGACAGCGAGGGCGAAACCCAGTCCATGGGCTATGGCGCCTTTGCCAGCGCCTACCGCGTGCTCGACCTGTTGGCGGCCTTGGTCGCCCAGATCGGCATCGATCCGGCGCGGGTGGCGCAGAACATCCGCCGCTCTTGCATCACCATCACCGAACTGGCCGATAGTCTCGTCCGCCGCGAGGGCCTGTCCTTCCGCGAAGGCCACGAGATCGCTGCCGCCGTCGCCAAGGCCGTCGTGGCCATGGGCGGTGACCTCGTGAGCGATGGCTATGCCCCGTTCCGCGCCGCCTTCGAACAGGCGACCGGCCGGGTGTCCACGCTGGACGAAGCCACCTTCGCCGAACTGGTGTCGCCCGAATATTTCGTTTCGGTGCGCACCCGCTTCGGCGGTCCGGCGCCCGAACCGCTCAACGCCGCCATTGCCGGCTACCGGCAGGACGCCACCCGTCTCGCCGAAACTCATGACAACCTGCTGCGCCGCCAGGCTGATGCCGCGCGCCTGCTCAAAACCCGCTTCGACGCATTGAAGGGACACGCCTGATGGCCAAGATTGAACTTCAGGGCCTGGTCAAGGCCTATGGCAATACCCGCGCCGTGCACGGCATCGACCTCACCATCGAGGACGGCGAATTCGTCGTCTTTGTCGGCCCCTCGGGCTGCGGAAAGTCCACCACCCTGCGCATGATTGCGGGCCTCGAGGACATTTCCGGCGGCAAGCTGCTGATTGGCGACGAGGTGGTGAACCAGCGCGAGCCCAAGCAGCGCAATATCGCCATGGTGTTCCAGAACTACGCCATCTATCCGCATATGACCGTGGGCCAGAATATCGGCTTCGGCCTCTATACCTCTAAGCTCTCCAAGGAAGAAAAGCAGAAGCGGATCGAGGAAACCGGCAAGATTCTGGGCCTCGAAAAGCTGCTTGACCGTCGCCCTGCGGCCCTTTCCGGTGGTCAGCGCCAGCGCGTCGCCATAGGCCGCGCCATGGTGCGCGACCCCGTCGCCTTCCTGTTCGACGAACCGCTGTCCAATCTCGATGCACAATTGCGCAGCCAGATGCGCATGGAGATCAAGAGCCTGCATCGCCGGCTCGGCACCACCATCGTCTATGTGACCCATGACCAGGTCGAGGCCATGACCATGGCCGACAAGATTGTGGTCATGCGCGATGGCAATATCCTGCAGGTCGGCACCCCCACCGATCTCTACGAGAACCCCGTCGATGTCTTCACCGCCCGCTTCATCGGCAGCCCGTCTATGAACATGATGGAGGGCAATCTTGCCAATGGCGCGCTCTCGATCCACGGCCTGACTGCTTCCGGCCTGAGCCTGCCGGTTCATGACGGCAAGGTGCTGGTGGGCGTTCGTCCGCACGATTTCGTCGTCGGCGACGCCAGCGGTGCCGGGGTCAGCGGCTCGGGCGTCGTCGAAGCGGTGGAGCCGCTCGGCGCCGAAACCCTGGTTCATGTGCTCATCGGCAAGACCCTGGTCACCGCCACGGCACCGGGCCGCGTGGTGCCGGTTATCGGCAGCACCGTGTCGGTTCATGCCGGTGTTGGCGCCCTCTATCTGTTCGACGCTGCCAGCGAGAAGGCTCTGGGTCGGGCATGAGGTCAACACCATCCAAATCCAGGGCGGTGTTGAGCCTTGGCCGCATCTATTGCGACATGGTGTTTCGCGGTCTCGATGGCATGCCGCAACTGGGTCGCGAGATGTTCGCGCGCGACTTCACCATGACGCCAGGCGGCGGGGCGCTGATCACCGCGGCCCATCTCTCCGCCAATGGGCGATCCTCGGCGCTTTTGGCGCGCTTCGGCACCGATGCGCTGTCTACCGCCTTGTCGCCGCAGATCGAGCAATTGGGGCTCGACCTGCAGTTTCTCGATCGCAATGACAGTGCCGGGCCGCAACTGACTGTGGTCATGGTCAATGAAAATGACCGCGCCTTTCTGTCGCGTCGCGCCGGCCAGGCCCGGCCGGCCAGTTTCGAGCAGGCCCTGGCTTGGCCCGAGGCGGGGCATCTGCACATTGCCGAATATGCGACGCTGCACGAAATGCGCGACGCCATCAGCGCAGCCAAGGCCAAGGGCCTGACGGTCTCGCTCGACCCCAGCTGGGACGACGAGCTGATCCGCGATCCCCTGTTCTTCGAGCGCACGGCAGGGATCGACGTGTTCATGCCCAATGAGGAAGAGGCTCATGCCTTGACCGGGGCCAAGGACCCGCGCGAGGCGTTGGCCATCCTTGCCCGGCATTTCCCGGTCGTGACGCTCAAATGCGGCGGCGACGGGGCCATGCTGGCGGTGGACGGCACCGTGTTCGCATTGCCCAGTCCCAAGGTTCGGGTTATCGACACGACCGGTGCCGGCGATGCCTTCAATGCCGGCTTCCTCGATGCCTGGCTCGATGGTGCCGAACCCGAAGCCTGCCTTGCAGCGGCAATCGGGGCTGGTTCGCGTTCGGTACAGGCCTCGGGTGGCACCGGCAGCCTTGCGGCCACCGCCTGAACTTGACCTAAAAAGCGGGGCACTCGATCCCGCAACAGAAGCAGAATGATGAGCAGTCCAGAATTTCGCGTCTTCCCCACCGCTGAAGCCACCGCAGAAGCCGTTGCCGCCTATCTCGCCGAACAGCTGGCATCCACGCCCGCCATGCGGCTGGGCCTGGCCACTGGCAATACCTTCGTGCCGATCTATGCGGCGCTGGTCGAGCTCCATAAGGCGGGCGGCTTCTCCTTTGCCCGGACGGAGAGCTTCAACCTGGACGAATATATCGGCCTGCCGCCCGGCCATCCGGCGTCCTTTGCCGCCTATATGCAGCAACATCTGTTCAGCCAGGTCGACCTGCCCGAGGGCAGGGGACATCTGCCGGGCGTGTTGGGCGATGTCGCGGCGGCCTGCACCGATTACGAGGTGGCCATCACGGCAGGCGGCGGCATCGATCTGCAATTGCTCGGCATCGGTCGCAACGGCCATATTGGCTTTAACGAACCCGGCTCAGCCTTCGACAGCCGCACCCGCGAAGTGGCGCTCACCCCCTCGACCCGCGAGGCCAATCAGCGCGATTTCCCGCCCGGCGAAAGCGTGCCGCCCTCGGCCGTGACCATGGGTATCGGTACCATTCTCGAAGCCCGCCAGATCGTCCTTGTAGCCATCGGCGCCTCCAAGGTCGAAGCGCTCGACGCCGCCTTCCGCCAGGCCCCCAGCCCCGATTGCCCCGCCTCGGCCCTCCAGGCCCACCCCAACGTCATCGTCTTCGCCGACCAGGCCGCGATCCCCAACGGGGTGTGAATAGCCCCTGGGTGCCACAAACGCGATTGCCACACCGGCGCAGGCCGGGGCCCATTCTGAGATCTCGAGATGGATCCCGGCCTGCGCCGGGATGACATCGTGCGGGGCGAACGCTTCGTGGCCAGATCATTTCAACTTGAGGTGGACTCTGGGCGCTTTCGCCTCCCTCCCCGCCAGGGGAGAGAGCTCCGGCTGCGTGTTTGGCAATATCTCACCTGGCACGCGATGCGGCTCCTCCCCCTCCTTCAGGGGGAGGTTGGGTGGGGGTGTGCAGCACGCTCAAACCCCTATGCGATAGCCCTGCCTCAGGGGGAGGGAGCGACGAACGCTCTAGCCCATTGGTCGCACCGTCAGCGGAATTGACGATTGTGTGACAGCGGGGCACACTCGCCGCGCTGTGGGACCCGGCTTGTCCCGCAACAAGCGCGCGTAGGAGGCGGGCCTTCGGTGTTGGCAGAAGCGGTGCAATCCGGCCGATCTGGCGGGTGGGTCCATCGGATGCAGACCACGCATCTGGGGGATGCGACCGACTATCTCAACCAGCGCTATTGCGGCCATCGGCTCGATACCGACCGCGATCACAGCGACCTTGATTTCCGCCACAGCGCCGTCGAAATCGGTCCATCGACCTTCAACATGCTGCAATATGGCAGCCCGGTCTCCATCGCTTCGGAATTCGACGCCTTCTACATGCTCGAAATGCCGCTCGATGGCGGCGTGGATATCGAGTTCGGCAGCGATACCTTTCACACCGAGGCAGGGCTGGCACTGCTGCTGTCGCCCGGGCCGCGCTTCGTTTCGCATTGGCGCGCCGGTACACGGCAATTGATGCTGCAGATCCACCGCGACCTGGTGCGGGACCGCATGACCGAGCTGGCCCGCCGACGGCCCTTGGCGCTGCCGGTGTTCAATCCGGTGATCCAGTTGCGCAGCGAAAGCGGGCAGCAGGTGCAGCAGGTGCTGAGCGAACTGGCCAATTTCGCGGTGCGTGAGGAGGCGCCCGATCCCGAGCAGCTGTCGCGGCTGGTGCCGCTGCTGGTCGATGGCATGCTGCGCAATCTCGCCTTTCGGCAGGGCGAGTCCGTGGTGTTCGAGCGGCTGCAGGCCACACCGCGCCAGGTCAAGGTGGCCATGGACCTGTTCCGCGACCGCTTCAGCGACAAGCTCAACATGTCCGATGTGGCGCGCGAGGTGGGGGTCTCCGAGCGTTCGCTGTTCGATGGCTTCCAGCGCTATTACCAGCGCTCGCCGCTGGTGGTCCTGACCGATATCCGCATGCAGGAGGCGCGGCGCCTCATTCGCGACGGCATGCCGGTCGCCGAGGCGGCGCGGCGGGTGGGCATGCCGCATGCCGGGCGCTTCGCGGCCAGTTACAAGCGCCTTTTCGGCCTGGCGCCCTCGGCCGAGCGCGCCTGACTATCCACATCCTGCAGATTTGCTGCGGGCGGGGTCTTGCCCCTCCTGACAAGCCATCAACGCCATGGCTAGACATGGTCCGATATCTCCCAATCGGATCGCTGCCTTGCCTCTTCATTCCGCCAAGATCAAAGCCCTGAGCGCCCAGAATCCGGCGCTGCTCTCGTGCTATTTCCCGCTCGGCGATCCGGCCGTGCCGCTGGATATGGTCGATATCTATGCCGGCGAAGGCGTCGACGTGCTCGAGATCGGCATGGCCTCACCCAATCCCTATCTCGATGGCTCTGATGTCCGCCAATCCATGGCCCGCGCCAATCGCGACCATGCCCGGGCCGATCTCGACGCTCTGCTCGACCGCCTGGCCCGCCTGCCGCAGGCGCCCGCCACTTTGCTGATGACCTATGCCGATGGCGAGCATCCCGGTCTTGCCGGTCCGCAATTTTGGTCGGGGCTCGACAGTCTCCTCGTCGTCGCGCCGGAAGCTGATCCGCTGCGCCAGCGACTCGAGGCCAATGCCATCGCTGCCGGGCTCAAGCCCTCTAGTTTCGTCGCCCTGCCAATGACAGAGGCGGCCATCGCCGCGGCGCAGAAGGCCAGCTTTTACGTCATGCTGCAGGCCGCTGCCGGCGTCACCGGCCCGCGCGACGTGGTCGATCCGGCCAACGCCGATCACATCGCCACCCTGCGCCAGGCTGGCGTCACCGCACCGATCCTTCCCGGCTTCGGCATTTCGCGCGGCGAGCATGCGCGCACGGTCCGCAGCCTCGGCGGCGACGGGGTCATCGTCGGGTCCGAAACCCTGCGCGCCGCCCTTGCCGGCCCGGATGCATTGCGGCGCCTGTTCAGGGATTTGCGGGGAGGCCTCGATGGCTGAGGGTGATCTCTATATCGGCTTCGACATCGGCTCGACCCAGGTCAAGGGCGGCATCTTCACCGCCGAGGGCGCGGTGGTCGCCAGCTGGAGCCGCGCCTATCCCACCAACCGTCCCGGCTTCGGCGTGGTCGAGCAGAACCCCTATGACTGGCTGAATGGCGTCCGCGACGGCCTTGCGACACTGATTGCCGATATCGATGTCTCGCGCATTGCCGGGCTCGGCCTCTGCAGCCAGGTCAATACCGACGTCTTCGTCGATGCCGATGGCGTCCCGCTCGCCCCCGCCATCGTCTGGCAGGATGTGCGCGCCCAGGCCGAGGCCGCCGCCATCAATGCCTCGATATCCGCCGCCGAAAAAGCCCAATGGTGGGGCCCGGGCGTCGATATCCCCATCGGCGCCAGCCATGTGGTGGCCAAGATGGCCTGGTTCGAGCGCCATCATCCCGATCTCTGGGCCCGCACCGTGCATGTGCTGGCACCCAAGGATTTTTGCCTCTTTCACCTCACCGGCAAGGCTGTGGCCGATCCGCTCGCGGCCTGGGGCCAGGTCGGGGCCGATCATCGCTATGTCGCGGGCCTCCTCGACCGCGTCATTGGCGCCGCCAGCAAGCTGCCGCCGCTGTTCGAGTTGACCGAGGTGATCGGCGAAACCGTCATCGGCGGCCGCAAGGTGCCGGTTGTCGCCGGCACCATGGATGCCTTCGGCAATCTCTTCGGCTGCGGCGTCTGCAAGCCCGGCCAGGGCATGTATATGAGCGGCACCAGCGAAATCCTGGCGGTGGCCGGCGATCGCCGCACCAGCGCCCCCGGGGTCGTCACCTTCCCCACGGTCGAGGGCCTCGTGGTCCATGCCGGTCCCACCCAGAGCGGCGGCGACAGCCTGCGCTGGTGGGGCGCAGTGGCCAATGTCGAGCCGCTCGACGTGCCAGTGCTTGCTGCGCAGGCCGATCGGCATGGCCGGCCCATGCTGTTCCTGCCGCATCTCGAAGGCGAGCGTGCCCCGCTCTGGGACAGCGAAATCCGCGGCGCCTTCATCGGCATCGACAGTCGCGCCGGTGCGCCCGATTTTGCGCTGGCGGTCATGGAGGGCGTCGCCCTTTCCGGCCGCCTCCTGTTCGAGGCCCTGTCCAGTGCCGCCGGCGAAAAGCCCCAGCACCTGCTGCATGGCGGCGGCGGCTCGCGCTCCGATCTCTGGAGCCAGATCCGCGCCGATTGCCTGGGCGTGCCCATGCACCGCATGGCCTATGCCGGCATCGGCTGTCTCGGCGCCGCCATTATGGCGGCGGTGGGCGTCGGCCGCTTCACCCGCATGGTCGATGCCGTCTCGTCCATGACCGTGGTCGAACGCGTCTTCGAGCCCGATCCGGCCATGCGCGCCCGCTATGACGGCCTGTTCGACGCCTACAAGGCCGCCATCGCGGCGCTCAAACCCATCACCCTATCCGGCCAGCCCCAAGTCTCGGGAACGCCTTGAGGCGCGCCGTTTTTCTGCAAGGAGGACTACAATGAAACTCTCGACCCTGACCCTGGCCTTTGCCGGCCTGATGACGACGACGGCCTTTGCCACCGACGTCACCATCCTCACCCCCTATATCAGCTCCATCCCGACCAATGAGATGGCGCAGGCCTTCAAGGCCGAGGGCGACAAGCGCGGCTGGAACACCACCATCATCGATACGCGTAATGATTTCGGCCAGCTGGCCTCGCGCATCGAGGACACGGTCAATGCCAAGCCCGACGCCATCGTCCTGATCTCGGTCGATCACAACCAGGTCGGCGATCAGGTGGCCCTGGCCGCCGAAGCCGGCATTCCGGTGATCTCGCTCGACGGCACGCCGGGCCCCAACATCACCGTCAACGTGACCTCGAACAATTTCGACATGGGCGTGGCGCTTTCGCGCAATCTCTTCGACGCCATGGGCGGCAAGGGCAATATCGTCAAATTCTTCCACTCGGCCCATCCGGGCGTGCATCTGCGTGAACAGGGCCTCGATCAGGTCCTCACCGAGTATCCCGACATCAAGGTGGTCGCCGAGCACTATGTGAAGGTGCCCGGTCCGGTGGATGACAGCCGCGTGGCCATGGAGAATTTCCTGCGTCAGTTCGGCGACGATATCGATGGCGTCTGGGCCGCTTTCGACGATCCCGGCATCGGTGCGGAACTGGCTGCCGAATCCGAGCGTCCCGATGCCAAATTCATCATCATGGGCATCGACGGCAATGCGCAGGCCGTCGACATGATCAAGAATTGCACCCACTTCAAGCAGACGCTGCGCCAGGACTTCCCCGGCATGGCCGCTATCGGTGCCGAGCAGTTGGACCGCGTGCTGGCCGGCAGCACCGCCGATGCCAGCGAGATGTATGTGCCCGCCATTCCGATCAATGCGGAATCGCTCGGCGTCACCTGCGAATAAGCCCATGCTGCTCGAAGTCCGCGATCTCAAGAAATGGTTCGCCGGCGCTCGGGCGCTGGACGGCGTCGACCTCAGTGTCGACGCCGGCTCGGTGCATGGCCTGTTGGGCGAAAACGGCGCGGGCAAATCGACGCTGATCAAGTCGCTGTCGGGGCTCGTTACCCCTGACAGCGGCACTATTGCGGTCGATGGCGACATCAGACCGATCACCTCGGTGCGCGACGCCGAGGCGCTGGGGTTCCGGTTCATCCACCAGGAACTGAGCCTGGTTCCCCATTTCACCGCCATCGAAAACTGCTTTGTCGGCCGGCCCTATCCGCGCAAGGGCCCCTTCATCGACCGCGCCGCCATGCGGCGCCAGGTGGAAGAGGCAGCCAAGCTCATCGCGCCCGACCTGCCGCTCGACGTGCCGGCCAGCCGGTTGACCACCGGGCAGAAGCAATTGGTCGAAATCATTCGGGCGCTGATGACAGATGGCAGCCGGTTGATCGTCATGGACGAGCCGACCGCCTCGCTGTCCGATGGCGAAGCGGCGCGCCTCCACAATGCGGTGCGCGTGCTGTCGGGGCAGGGCGTCGCCATCATCTTCATTTCGCACCGGCTCGACGAGGTGCTCGATATCTGTGACCGCTTCACGGTGCTGCGCAACGGCAAGACCACCGGCAGCGGTGCCATTTCCGACACGTCCCGCGAACAGTTGGTCCGGCTGATGACCGGCAATGACACGAAATTGTCGACCCGCCAGCCGGCCGGTATCCATGGCAAGCCGGTGCTCACCGTCGAAGACCTGCCCTTTGGCCCCGACGGCAATGCGATCTCGCTCGAGGTGCGTGAGGGCGAAATCCTGGGGCTTTATGGCCTGGTGGGGGCAGGGCGCTCCTCGCTGATCAAGCAGATCTGGGGCGCGCGCCGCCATGAGGGTGGGCGCATCCTTCTCGATGGCGAAGCCATGCGGCCATCGGCCATCCGCCAGCGCATCGCCAGGGGTGGCGCCTATGTGCCCGAGGACCGGCGCGGCGAAGGTCTCGTCACCCAGCGCAGCATTGCCGAAAACCTGGTGCTGGCCGATCTCGGCGCCGTGCGCGCCAGCCCGGCTCTTCCCATCGTCAGCGGCAAGAAGCTGGTCGAGCGGGCCGACACCATCCGCCAGCAGCTTGCGGTCAAGATGGGCTCGCCCCATGCCAGGCCGCTGACCCTTTCGGGCGGCAATCAGCAGAAACTGCTGTTCGGCCGCTGGTTCGGCCGTCCTATACGCCTGCTCATTCTCGACGAACCCTCAAGGGGCGTCGATGTCGGTGCCAAGGCGGAAATCCACGCCCTTGCCCGGCAGATGGCGACTAATGGCGCCGCCGTGCTCATGGCCACCAGCGACATGGACGAACTGCTCGCCCTGTCGGACCGCGTGCTGGTCATGGCCGGCGGGCGCATCACCACAGAACTCGTCGGCGAACAGATCGAGCCCCGTTCCATCGTGGCGGCCGCCTTCGCCCATACCGAACGCAAGGAGACCGGGTCATGAGTGACCTCTTCGGCAAATATGGCACGCTTTTGGCCCTGATCCTGATCGTCGTGGCCTTCGCCATCGCCTCACCGGGCGCCTTCGGCACGCCGGGCAATCTCATCAACATCACCCAGCAGATGTCGCTGCTCGCCATCGTGGCGGTCGGGGTCACCCTGGTGATGGCCGCTGGTGAATTCGATCTTGCCACCGCCTCTTTGGTGTCGTTCGGCGGCATCTTCATCATGTATCTGTTCGCTGCCGGCGTGCCCGCGCCGCTGGCCTTCGTCATCGTCCTTGCCGCTGCCGGATGTTTTGGCGCCCTGTCCGGCTTCATCATTGCGCGCTTCGAGGTCCTGTCCTTCATCGCCACGCTGGCGGCGGGCACCATTATCGGCGGCGTCACCTTCTATCTCTCCGATGGCGCGACGCTGTTTGGCGGCATTCCCGACGGTTTCCGCGATATCGCCCGGGGCTGGACCTTCGGCCTGCCGACCCTCACCTGGTGGATGATCGGCGTCGCCATCGTCGTCTGGCTCCTGCTCGACAAGATCGAGTTCGGCCGTCGGCTTTATGCCATTGGCGGCAATCGCGAAGCCTCCCGTCTCGCCGGCGTGCGCATCGTCCCCAATACCATGATGGCCTTTGCGCTCTCGGGTATGCTGGCGGCGCTGGTGGGCATGCTGCTCACCGGCCGCATCGGCAGCGCCAATCCCACCGGTGGTGGCGGCTATCTGCTCACCGCCTATGCTGCGGTGTTCCTGGGCATGACCGCCTTCCGCGATGGCGAGGCCAATGTGCCCGGCACTCTGGTTGGCGCCGCCATCATCGCCGTGGTCAGCAATGGCCTCACCATTCTGGGCGTTTCGACCTTCCTCCAGGACATCATCACCGGCAGCATCATTCTCGCCGCCGTGTTGGTGCGTCGCATCGGCAAGGGGGCCTGATATGGCTGGTATAAGCGCAATGCGGGCCGAAAGACCCGGTCGTTATGGCTCGTTCGGCGGCCAGTTCGTCGCCCCTGTGCTGCTGCCGGTGCTCGACCGGCTAGAGGCAGCCTTTGAAGAGGCCTGGGCCGATCGTGGCTTCCGTGCCGAGTTCGAACGCCTGCTGCATAGCTTTGTCGGCCGGCCGACGCCCATCTCGGAGCTCGGGGCGCTTATACCCGAGGCCAATGGTGTGCGCATCGTGCTCAAGCGCGACGATCTCACCTTCAATGGTGGCAATTATGCCAATTCAGCGCTTGGCCAGTGCCTGCTGGCGCGGCGCATGGGCCTCGAAAGCGTCGTCACCGATACCGGTTCGGGCCAGAACGGCATCGCCACGGCAGCCGTGGCGGCGCATCTGGGCATGAAGGCGGTGGTCTATATCGGCGCGCGCGACGCAGAGCGCTATGCGGCCACAGTCAAGAAGATCCGGGCTTTCGGTGCCGACCTGCGCGTCGTCGCCGATGCCGAGGGTACGCTGCATGCGGCCACCAGCGCGGCGGTGCGCCACTGGATGGGTACCAGTGATCATACCGCCTATGTGGCTGGTGCCCCGATCGGCGCGCATCCTTATCCGCGCCTTGTCAGCGCCTTTCAGTCGGTCATCGGCAACGAGACCCGCCTGCAGATGATCGGCACCGGCCAGGTGCCGGCTGCCATCGTTTCGGCTGTTGGCGGCGGCTCCTCCACTATCGGCATTTTCTCCGCCTTTCTCGTCGACAAGGGCATTCGCCTCCTGGCGGTCGAAGCCGGCGGCGATGGCGGTCCCGCCCATTCGGCGCGGCTGGCCAAGGGCCGCCGTGGCGTGCTGCATGGTGCCGAAACCCTGGTGCTGAGCGACGAGAACGGCCAGATTCTCTCCGCCAATTCCATTGCCTCCGGCCTTGCCTATCCCGGCTCCTCGCCCGAGCTGGCCAATCTGGTCGACAGCGGACGGGTCGAGACCACCTCCATCGGCGATGCCGAAGCGCTTGATGCGGTCCGCCGGCTGGCCGAACGCGAAGGCATTCTGATTTCGCTCGAAGCCGGGCATGCCCTGGCCGCGGCCGAGCAATTGGCCGCCACACTGCCTGCCGGGTCCAGCATTGTGGTCATGGTCCCCGCCTCTGGCGACAAGGACCTCGATATCGTCTGGCCGGAGAGCTGACATGGCTAAAGCGCACAAGACGCCAAACCGCATCGATGTGATGTTCGATCGTCTCAAGGCCGAAGGCCGCAAGGCGCTGGTGACCTTCGCGGTGGCCGATGATCCGGATCGCGAGGAGAGCCTTGCCGCCCTCCACGCCTTCGTCGCCAGCGGCATCGACCTCATCGAACTGGGCTATCCCTTTTCCGATCCGATCCTGGATGGCGCCACCATCCAGCGCGCCAATCGGCGGGCGCTCGAAGGCGGCGGCAATCTCGCCGCCGCGCTCGACCTGGTCGTGGCGTTCCGGCAGACCGACAAGACCACCCCGATCATTCTGATGGGCTATTCCAATCCGCTCGTCGCCATGGGCTATGAAGCCTTTGCCAGCCGCGCGGCTGCAGCCGGGATCGATGGCATCATCGCCGCCGACATGCCACTGCGCGAGGCCGATGACCTTCTCGCCCAGCTGGATAAAAATGGCCTGGTGATGGTGGCGCTGTCGGCACCGACGCTCGACGCAGCCGATTTCTCTGCTCGGCCTGGGGTCGGCGGTTTCCTCTACTGCATTCCGGTGGTGGGGCCGACGGGTGGGCCCTCGGCCTCCATCGAGACCATCAGCGGGGCGGTCGAACGGCTGCGTCCGCTCACCAAGCTTCCCGTATTGGTTGGCTTCGGTATCAAGACCCCAGAGGCGGCGGCCGAGACTGCGGCAGTGGCCGATGGCGCCATCGTCGCCAGCGCCTTGATCGAAGAAGTGCACAGCAAGAACCCGGACCGCACATCGCGCCTTGCCGCCTATGCGCGTCTCATCGGCGACTATCGGCAGGCGCTCGACGCGCTCTGAATTCGGTAAGTCGTTCAGAATTCGTTCATAATGCGGTCAGGTAAGCGGCGTCCCTCGGGGCGCCGCCGCCGTTTTGGCGCGCCGAAATCGCCGATGCCGTTTCCGTGAGCATGCCCACTTTACATATAATAGTACTTTATATAGGGTCCTCTCATCGCCTGAAGCTGACAAGCCGGGCGGTCATTTGGGAGGATCAACATGACCATCATCACCAAGCTCGCCCTCGCGGCGGGCCTCGCTACTGCCTTGTCTACCGCTGCCTTTGCCCAGGATTTGTCGGGCAAGGTCGTCGGTTTCAGCCAGATCGGTTCGGAGTCCGGCTGGCGCGCTGCCGAGACTTCTGTGACCAAGCAGCAGGCCGAGGAACGCGGCGTCGACCTCAAGTTCGCCGATGCCCAGCAGAAGCAGGAAAACCAGATCAAGGCCATTCGCGGCTTCATCGCCCAGGGCGTGGACGCCATCCTGGTCGCCCCCGTCGTCGCCACCGGCTGGGATGAAGTGCTGACCGAAGCCAAGGAAGCTGAAATCCCGGTCGTCCTGCTCGACCGCGGCGTCGATGCGTCCGAAGATCTGTACCTGACCTCGGTCGCATCCGACCAGGTCAAGGAAGGCCGTGTGGCCGGCCAGTGGCTGGTCGACACCGTCGGCACCGAAGAGTGCAAGATCGTCGAACTGCAGGGCACCGTCGGCTCGACCCCGGCCATCAACCGCAAGCAGGGCTTCGAGGAAGCGATTGCCGGCCACGACAACCTCTCCATCATCCGTAGCCAGACCGGTGATTTCACCCGCTCCAAGGGCAAGGAAGTGATGGAAGGCTTCATCAAGGCCGAAAACGGCGGCGCCGATATCTGCGCTGTTTACGCCCACAATGACGACATGGCCGTTGGCGCCATCCAGGCCATCAAGGATGCTGGCCTCAAGCCCGGCACCGACATCCTGGTCGTCTCCATCGACGCCGTGCCCGATATCTTCACCGCCATCGCGGCCGGCGAAGCCAATGCCACGGTCGAATTGACCCCGAACATGGCCGGTCCCGCTTTCGACGCCCTGGCCGCCTATCTGGCTGACGGCACCGAGCCGGAGAAGTTCATCATCACCGAAAGCAAGCTCTACACCTCTGCCGACGACCCGCAGGGCGAATATGATCGCCGCAAGGGCCTGGGTTACTAAGAGTAACGCGAGACTCAATCACCGTGTCATCCCGGCTTTCGTCGGGGTGACATTTCGTGGTCGGGGAAATTATCGTTGGAGCCATCGGCTTCATGGGGAGAGACGATGAGCGGGACCGAATATGCGCTGGAAGCGCGGGGGATCATCAAGGTCTTCGGCAACCATGTCGCCCTCGACAATGTCAATTTCGGCCTAAAAGCTGGGGAAGTGCATGCGCTGCTGGGCGAAAACGGCGCCGGCAAGTCCACGCTGATCAAGATCCTGACCGGCGCCTACCAGCCGACCACCGGGCAGGTGCTGGCCGATGGCGAGCCGGTCGTGCTCGACAATCCGCAGCAGGCGCAGAAATATGGCATCGGCACGGTCTACCAGGAGGTCAATCTCCTGCCCAACCGCTCGGTGGCCGAAAACCTCTATCTCGGGCATCAGCCGACGCGTTTCGGTTTCGTCAATCGCCGCAAGATGGAGGCGGATACCCGCACCGTGCTGGCGCGCTACGGCCTTGATCTCGATCCGGCCAGCGAATTGGGCAGCCATTCGGTGGCGGTGCAGCAGATCGTCGCCATTGCCCGCGCCGTCGAACTGTCGGGCAAGGTGCTGATCCTGGATGAACCCACGGCAAGCCTAGACCGCAATGAGGTCGAGCGGCTGTTCGAGATCATTGCGGGCCTGAAGTCCTCGGGCCTGGCCATCGTCTTCATCACCCATTTCCTCGACCAGGTCTTCGCCATTGCTGATCGGGTCACCATTCTGCGCAATGGCAAGCTGATCGAAACCCGGGCGCTGGACGATCTCAGCCGCACCGATGTGGTGCGCCTGATGCTGGGCAAGGATGTCGCTTTCTCGGGCGCTACCAAGCTCGAGGAAAACCGGCCGCTGGGCGACGTGCTGCTCGACTTCCAGAACTATGGGCGCAAGCGCTCGGTGCTGCCGTTCAATCTCACTATTCACAAGGGCGAAGTAATCGGCGTTGCCGGGCTCCTGGGCTCCGGGCGCACCGAAATGGCGCGCATCATGTTCGGGGCAGACAGCGCCGATGAAGGCACGGTCAGCTTCGAGGGCAAGCCGGCCAGCATCGCCCGGCCAACCGACGCCATCGCGCTCGGCTTCGGCTTTTGTCCGGAGGATCGCAAGGCCGAGGGCATTTTCGGCGACCTTTCCGTGCGCGAAAACATCATCATCGCGCTGCAGGGCAAGCTGGGCTGGTTCTCGGCGCTTAATCGCGACGAGCAGATGGAAATCGCCGGTAAGTTCGGGGAGTCCATGGATATCCGCGCCGCTTCGCTCGACATGCCGATCAAGCTCTTGTCCGGCGGCAACCAGCAGAAGGTGATCCTGTCGCGCTGGCTGGCCACCGACCCGTCTTTCCTCATTCTCGATGAGCCTACCCGCGGCATCGATGTCGGCGCCCATGCCGAAATCGTCCGTACCATCAATCGCCTTCGCGACGAGGGACTGGCGCTGGTCGTCATTTCCTCCGAACTCGACGAGGTCGTGGCCTATTCCTCGCGCATCGTGGTGATGCGCGATCGCGAAATGGTCGCCGAGCTCAACGGCGAAAACATCAATCCCGGCGTGATCGTGCAGGCCATCGCCAATCACCGTGAAGGAGCGCCCGCATGATCCGGCGCTATGTCAGCAAGCTGGCCAATCCGCAGCTCATCGCCCTTGCCGGCGTGCTGCTGATCAACTGGCTGCTATTTCCCAATTTCTTTCGCATCACCTGGCAGGACGGGCGCCTGTTCGGCAGCCTGATCGACGTGCTCAACCGTGGGGCGCCGGTAGCGATCCTGGCCATCGGCATGGCCGGGGTCATCGCTACCAAGGGCGTTGACCTCTCGGTTGGGGCGGTCATGGCGGTTGCTGGCGCGGTCGCGGCGACGCTGGTGGTGGCGGGTTATCCGGCACCGATTGCCGTCACCGCCGCGCTGGTTGTGGGCCTCTTGTGCGGGCTTTGGAATGGCTTTCTCGTTGCGGTGCTCGACATCCAGCCCATTGTCGCCACGCTGGTGCTGATGGTGGCCGGGCGCGGTATCGCCCAGCTCATCACTCAGGGCTTCATCGTCACCTTCAACGACCCGGTACTGATCTTTATCGGCACTGGCTCTTTCCTCGGCCTGCCCATGGCCACGGTCATCGCCCTGGTGCTGATGGTGCTCGTCACCTTGCTGGTGCGTCGCACGGCCATCGGCCTCTTCATCGAGGCAGTGGGCGTCAATCGCGCTGCCGCCAGTCTCGCCGGCATTCGCAGCCGCATGCTGCTGATGCTGGTCTATTCCCTGTCCGGGCTTTGCGCGGCCATTGCCGGTATCATCGTGGCCGGCGATATCCGGGGCGCCGACGCCAATAATGCCGGGCTGTGGCTCGAGCTCGACGCCATCCTTGCCGTGGTGATCGGCGGCACCTCGCTTCTTGGCGGGCGCTTCTCGGTGCCGCTGGCCGTGGTCGGCGCGCTGATCATCCAGGCGATGAATACCGGAATCCTGGTCTCCGGCTTCCCGCCCGAGTTCAACCTCATCGTCAAGGCCGGCCTGATCTTCATCGTGCTGCTGATCCAGTCGCCGCTGGCCTCGCGCCTGGCCCCCGTCCGACTCCGGCCCGTCGCCAAGGGAGCGCAGAAATGAGCCGCAGCCTTCGCCCGCTCGTCGCCACCGCGCTGATCTTCGCGATCGCTTATGCCGTGGCGGTGATGCAGTTCCCCAATATGTTTTCGACCCGGGTGCTGGGCAATTTCCTCACCGACAATGCTTTTCTGGGTATCGCGGCGGTGGGCATGACCTTCGTCATCCTATCGGGCGGCATCGACCTCTCGGTGGGGGCTGTGATCGGCTTCACCGGCGTTCTGGTCGCCGTGCTGATCTCCTGGGCGGGCCTGCATCCGCTCCTGGCCTTCGCCATCGCCATTCTGGTTGCGGCAGCGTTCGGCGGCACGATGGGGCTGGCGATCCATTTCCTGGCGGTGCCATCCTTTATAGTGACGCTGGCCGGCATGTTTCTGGCGCGTGGCGCAGCCTCGGTGATCACCCAGGACTCCGTGCCGATCAGCCACGAATTCTACTCCTGGATTTCGAGCCTGATGATCCGCATGCCGGGCGGAGGACGACTGAGCTTTATCGGCCTGTCGATGGTGGCAGTGTTCATCATCGGCGCGCTGGTAGCGCACCGGACCAAATTCGGCTCCTACGTCTATGCGCTGGGCGGCAATCCGGTTTCGGCCTCGCTGATGGGTGTGCCGGTGGCGCGCACGACAGTGGCCATTTATATGCTGTCTTCGGTGCTGGCGGCCTTGGCCGGAATCGTGTTTTCCCTTTATACCTCGGCGGGCTATCCGTTGGCGGCAGTTGGCGTGGAGCTCGATGCCATCAGCGCGGTGGTGATCGGGGGCACGCTGCTCACCGGCGGTTATGGCTTCGTTCTCGGCACCTTTATCGGTGTCATGCTGCTGGGCCTGGTGCAGACCTACATCATCTTCGACGGCACGCTGTCGAGCTGGTGGACCAAGATCGTGATCGGCATACTGCTGTTCCTGTTCATTCTGCTGCAACGCATCATTTTCGCGGCCGCGGCTCCCGGAGACAAAGCCTCACAGAAAGCCTGACATGATCGAAGCAGGCAGCCTCATCCGGTCCCTTTCGGGGCGGCACGCTGCGCGCAATTTCCACACCTTCGTCATCAACGAGATTGGGCGCGCCATTGTCTCAGGCGCGTTTCCCGTTGGTTCGGTGCTGGCGAGCGACGCGGTGATGATGGAGCAGTATGGTGTGTCGCGCACCGTGCTGCGCGAGGCCGTCAAGACGCTCGAGGCCAAGGGACTGGTTGAGGCGCGGCCCAAGGTCGGCACAAGGGTGTCGCCGCGCAGCCGCTGGAATTTCTTCGATTCACAGGTGCTGGCCTGGCATTTTCACGCGCCTGACGACCCGCATTTCTTTGAAAATCTGTTTGAGGTGCGCGCGGCCCTGGAGGTGCCGGCCATCGAAGGGGCTGCGCGCCATCGCACGGCAGAGCATGTGCGACTGATGAAATATTGGCTGCATCAGGCAGCAACCTCAGGAGACGGGGTCGAGCAATTCGGCCTCGCGACGCTCGAAATTCACTCCATCATTGCCGAGAGTGCGCACAACACCCTGCTGCGGTCGGTGGTGGGGGTCGTCGAACTGCTGCTGGCCCTGGCGCTGACACGCGATAGGCCGGGGTTGAGCGACTACATGCACCAAGCCTCTGTTCGGCTGGATGTGATGGTTCTGGCCGTTGAGAAGGGTGATGTCGAGGCGGCGCGCGTCGCGCTCGAGGCCGCCATGCTATTGGACCGCGAGCGGCTGCTTGCCCGCTAGGCGCGAATACGCTCGGGCCCTGCGAGAAAGCCGGCAATGCTGTCGACCGAAAGCGGGCGGGCAAAGTAGAATCCCTGAATCAGGTCGCAGCCCAATTCGCGCAGGACCTTGAGCTCTTCCTCGGTCTCGACGCCTTCGACCACGCAGGACAGGTCCATGTCGCGGCACAGTGCCACGAGGGATTTGACGATCTTGTGGCTGGCTGGATTCTTGTCGATGTCGACGACGAAGCTGCGGTCGATCTTGATCTTGTCGAGCGGCAGCCGATGCACCTGGGTCAGGCTGGAATAGCCGGTGCCGAAATCGTCGAGCGAAATGCCGACGCCGAGCGATTTCAGCGTGTCGATGGCCTGGGTGACCTGGGCAAAGTCGCGCATCATTGCTGTTTCGGTGATCTCGAGATCGAGCCGGCGTGGATCGAAGCCGCTGGCAGTGATGATGCTGATGAGCGGCAGCAGCCCATCGGCGATGCTGAGATCATGCACCGAAAGATTGAAGGAGAGCCGGAGCGGCGCAGGCCAGGCACCGGCCTGGTGAAGCGCCTTTGCCAGCAGCAGGCGGGTCAGCTTCGAGATGAGCCCGGCGCGTTCGGCCACGGGAATGAATAGGCCGGGCGAGATCTGTCCCAGGGTCGGGCTGCGCCAGCGGGCCAGCGCCTCAAATCCCATGGGCAGGCCGTTGCCGGCTTCAACGATGGGCTGGAATTCGAGATAGAGCTCGTCCTCGAGATTTCCGTTGATCAGCGCATGCTCGATGGCGATGTTCTGCAGGATCGCCGACTGATGCGCGGCCGAGAAGAAATGTGCCTTGCCGCGCCCGCTGCCGCGCTTGGCGTCGTAAAGCGCATAGTCGGCCTGTTCGAATAGATCGTGGGCGGTGCGACATTGGGGGCTCAGGGCGCTGAAGCCGATGCTGGCCGAAATCTGTGCCGTGCCATTGGTCACCGGATAGGGCATGCGCAACAGCGCACAGATGCGATCGGCTTTTTCGAGAATGACATCCTCGGTGAGATGTGTGCCCACCATCAGGGCGAATTCGTCGCCGGCCAGCCGGTAGGGGGTGATGTCGGAGCCGCAGACATCGCGCAGGCGCTGCGCGACTTCCACCAGCACTAGATCGCCCACGCCATGGCCATAAGCGTCGTTGACGGGCTTGAAGCCGTCGAGGTCCAGAATGCCTAGCACCAGCGGGGTATCGGTCTCGCGCGCCTTCGCAAAGCTCTGCTCGAGATTGAAGAAGAAGCTCCGGCGGTTGGGCAGGTCGGTCAGCGCATCGAGATTGGCGAGACGGAAATTCTCGTCGCTGAGCGCCTGGGTCTCGACCTGCTTCTGCTCGAGTTCGCCCTGCTTTTGCAGCAGCGCCTTGCGTGAGGCGATGAGGTGCGTGAAGTCGCGATAGGAGATGTTGAGGATAATCAGCATCGCTACCGATACGAGGGCAACGTTGATGGAGGTGGCGATGAAGGTCGGGTTGCCCGTGGCGCTGAAGAACAGCACGAAGGGCACATTCACCAGCACCATCAATGACAGCGCCGCGGCGCGCAGATGCATGAGGCAGAAGATGCAGCTGACCACGGTGATGCCCATAAAGAAGGCGATGTGGCTCTGCGTATAGGCATTGCCATAGGAATAGAGCGACAAGCTCCAGGCAACGAACATGACGCCGAGAATAGCCGTCAGCCGATTGGTGCGCGTCAGGGCCTGGTAGGCTTCGCCGCTGCTGGGGACATAGCTGCGGCTACGCCACCAGCTGATGCAGCGGATGATGCAGACCAGGGTCAGCGCAGTGGGCAGCAGAATGGCAAGCCAATCCGGCGCCAGACCGATATGGGTCGTCGCCAGCCCCCAGGTATTGATGACGAGGATGGTGTAGAGCAGGGGCACCTGCTTGGAGAATGCTGCATATTGCGCACGCAGCAGCTCCGGATTGTCTCGGGGCACGGAAAACCAGGACCGCACAACATCAAGCATTAAAGCCCCCATTTCGGCGCGGACTGTTCTGGTCCTGTCGCTCCAGTGAATTGCTGCACTGAAAACGTTTCCAAACTCGATACGGCCTTGGGCGAAACACCTATCCTGCTGGCCGATTATGACGGTTTGGGCGCGATAGGGCGGATTTTGCGCGATATGGTTGCGGAAGTCTGTCACCGCAGCCGACATCGACGAATGCGAGTTTGACCGGAAAGTTGATGGTTTGATCGCGCCTATACAGCAAAATATATGTTGATATTGGATAAGAATCGAATATTTTGCTTCTATGGATGAAATTGACCTCAAAATTGTTGCGCTGCTGGCTCAGGATGCGCGTCGGGCGCTGGCGGATATTGGCCAGGTGGTGGGCCTGTCGCCCTCGAGCGTGAACGAGCGTATCAAGCGATTGGTGGCGTCGGGTGCAATCCGGCGGTTCACCGTCGATGCTGCCCCCGAGGCGTTGGGGCTCGCTACATTGGTGTTTCTCTGGGTGGCGCTGCGCCAGGATGCCGACGAAGAGGCATTCCGCCGCTTTGCGTCGGCGCATCCCAATATCTTTGAATGCCATCATGTCACCGGCGCCTGGTCCTATCTGGTGAAGCTGCGGGTGGCGAGCGTGGCTGACATCGAGGGCGTACTGGCCGAGCTCAAGGCGCAGCGTTTCCTCGGCCGCAGCGAAACGGTGATCGCCCTGTCTTCCACCGTGGGCGGCGCCTTCGTGCCGGGGGGCTGAACATGGACTGGATGTTGCTGGTCAAGAGCGTGGCGCTTGGCATTGCCATTGCGGCGCCGCTTGGGCCCATTGGTGCGCTCTGCATCAATCGAACGCTCGAGCGCGGCTTTGCCGCCGGTTTGGCGGGGGGCCTGGGCACCGCTCTGGCTGACGGCACCTATGCGCTATTGGCGGCGCTCGGCTTTGCGGCCTTCTCCGGGGCGCTGGGTATGGTCGATCTGCCGCTGCGTCTTCTGGGCGGCGCTTTCATGCTGTGGCTGGGCTGGACGAGCCTGAGGCCAAAACCGATGCGCGCGGCTGCAGACGTGCCGGCGCGCGACCTCGTCGGCGTTACCGTTGCCACCTTTGTTCTGACCATCGCCAATCCGATGACCATAGTGTCGTTTGCAGCTTTGTTCGCCGGGCTGGGATTGGCATCGGCCGACGGGCTGGGTCCGGTCGCAATGGTGGTCGGCGGGGTCTTCGCCGGCTCGATGCTCTGGTGGTGCCTGCTAAGCGGCGGGGTGGCGCTGTTGCGGCAGCGCCTGCCCACCGATTTTGCCGCCATCATCTCCCGCCTCTCGGGGCTGGTGATGATCGGCTTTGGGCTCTGGGCCGTCGTTTCGGCCGTCGCGTCCACCCTTGGCCGCTAGATCACGTCCTGGGTGATCACCACCTCGGCTGTCTGTGTCACGGGTGCCGGCTCGTCGAGATCGAGCATCCATTCACGCCACATCGATACCAGCAGCGCCATCAGCACCGGGCCGATGAACAGGCCGACAAAGCCCATGGTCTTGACGCCGCCGATCAGGCCGAAAAAGGTCGGCAGGAAAGGCAGCTTGATGGGCCCGCCCACCAGCTTGGGCCGCAAGGTCTTGTCGACGATGAACAGTTCCACCGAACCCCAGGCCAACAGGGCCAGGCCATGGAACGGGGAGCCCGAGGCGACCAGATAGGCTGAGACCAGGGTGAAGGAAAGCGGGGCACCGCCCGGGATCATGGCGGCGACGCCGGTGATGATGCCCAGCAAGACCGGTGACGGGGCGCCGGCCAGCCAATAGGCAATGCCCAGCACGATGCCTTCGCCGATGGCGATGATGGTCATGCCGGTAACGGTGGAACTGATGGTTGCAGGCACGATGCGCGACAGGCGATCCCAGCGCAGCGGGAAGATGCGATTGCCGATCTTGTCGAGCTGGGCCGCCAGCTTCTCGCCGTCGCGATAGACGAAGAGCAAGGCGACGATGGCAAAGAGCAGGTTCAGCAGGAAGTTGAGCGTGCCGCCGGTGATGCTGAGGATGCTGTGGTAGATATTTAGGATATTGGCGCCGACAGCGCCTTCCACCAGGAGCCCCACTGCGCCGGGGCGGCCGATGCGCTCAGCCCAGAGTTCGCTCAGCCAATCGCCGCCAAGCGGCAGGGTGGCAAACCAATCCGGCGGCGGCGCGCCGGCGCTGTTGGTGGTCATGGCCCACTGGTAGAGCGCCCGCACTTCCTGCACCGCAAAGGCACCGATGAACAGCGCCGGGACCACCAGGAACAAGACGATGGCGGCGATCATCATCGATGCCGCGAGCGTCCTGTTGCCACCGGCCCAGCGGATCACGTGGCGATAAAGCGGCCAACTGGCAAAGCCGATGATCAGTGCCGCCAGCACCGGCACTAGAAAGCCGTGGAAGAAATAGGCGCTGACCAGCACGATCAGGAGGATGATCCAGCGCGCGGCCGACAGAGGCGGGATCAGCGCAATGCGGGCCGGGGCGGCAAGGCCAAGAAGTCGGGGGCGGCGCTTGTCACCCGATGGGTCGGATTGCGTCATGCTGGCCTCTGGTTGTGCAAGGGTCGGGTGCGGTTATTGGGCCGCAATGGCATGCTCGTCAAATGTCTTGTTGTCAGCAAGATGGCTGATGAGCGGTTTCGCACCCCCCTGGGACAAAAATTCGCGGCCCTTGCCCGGCTGTGGCTGTGGTTTTTCCTCTCTCAGGGATCGAAAAAGCCGGTGTCCTCCTCGGCAAGGTATTTTCGCGCGCCTTCCGGGTCGATGTCGAGGCCGAGGCCTGGGGCTTCGAGCAGGTCGATATGGCTGTCCCTAACGATCCGGCCTTCGGGCAGACCGATGACAATGTCCTCCCACCACGGGTCCGAGGCACTGGGATATTCGAAGGCGATGTAATTGGCGGGCAGGGTGGCGCAGACATTGATCAGCGCGCCGAGGCCCAGGAGGCCATTGGCGGTGCCATGGGGCGCCATCATGATCGAATGCATATAGGCGTGTTCGGCCACCCATTTGAGTTCGGCAATGCCGCCGATATCGGCGGGGTCGGGACCGACGACGCGCACGGACTGAGTTTCGATCAGTTCCTTGAAATTGTGCCGGGAATAGATCTGCTCGCCGGTATGGATCGGCGTCGAGGTGGAGGTGGTCAGTTCGCGATAGGCCTGCGGATTGACCCAGGGGACATAGTCGCCGGTCAGCATGTCTTCGAGCCACATGAGGTCGTATTTTTCGACGGCGCGGGCGAAGCGGATGGCGTCGTTGAGAAACCAACCGGGGCCGCAATCCAGGGCGAGGGAGACCTTGTCGCCGAGCACTTCCTTCATGGCGGCGACGCAATCAAGCATGTGGTTGAAGCCACGCTCGGAAATCTGCCCCTGGTCCATGGCGCCGTGATAACCGGACTTGGTCTGGGTGATGCCGTAATGGAAGTCGGGAATGGTGTCCTTCATGTTGGAATGAAAGGAGATGCCCTGCTTGACCATGAAGAAGTTTTCGGGCCGCTCCATCATCCATTTGACGTCGGCAGCGTAATCCTCCGGACGGTCACCGGTCCGCTTCTGGCGGATGGAGCCGTTGTAGACGCGGACCTTGTCCCGCACCTTGCCGCCGAGAAGCTTGTAGACCGGCACATTGGCCGCCTTGCCGGCAATGTCCCAAAGCGCGTGCTCGATGGCCGAGACGGCGGCGCCATAGGGCTTGAAACTGCCGCGCTGGCGGATTTTGAGCATGCAGCGCTCGACATCGGTGGGGTCCTCGCCGATGAGGGCTTCCTTGAAATGGAGCACGAAGGGTTTGAGGTAGGGCTTGGTGAACTCCACCTCGCCCAAGCCATAAAGGCCTTCATCGGTGACGATGCGGACGATGGGGTGGCGGCCGATGACGGCGCAGCGCAGGTCGGTGATTTTCATGGTTTCCTCCTCATGCAGCTGCGCTGCACTGTGATGTCGCCCTCGGGTCAGGCCCGAGGATGGCGCGCGGTGGGTGGGAATCAACTCCAGGTGCGGTCCCAGGAATATTCCTCGTCCCAATGGTCGGTGGGCTCCCAGATGCCGGTGGCGTGTTCCTGAAGGTGTTGCATGAGGACCTCGTCGACAATGTCGTCGATGCCCAGGCCCGGCTTGTCGGAAACGGTGATGAAGCCATCCTTGACCAGCGGCTTGGGCAGGCCGGTGACGATGTCGTCCCACCAGGGCACGTCCACCGTGTGATATTCGAGCGCCATGAAGTTCTCGGTGGCGACCGCGACATGGGCGGCGGCCATGCAGGCGACCGGGCTTTCGGCCATGTGGATGGCCATGGCGACGCCGTGTTCCTGGGCCGCATCGCCGATCTTCTTGGTTTCGAGAATGCCGCCCGAGGTCAGCAGGTCCGGGTGTATTACCGAGATGCCGCTCTTGAGCAGCGGCTCGAACCCTTCCTTGAGGTAGATGTCCTCGCCGGTGCAGATCGGGACGGTGGTTGCTTCCTGCAGCTGGCGATATTGATCGGTATATTGCCAGGGAATGACATCCTCGAGCCAGGCCGGGACGTATTTCTCGATGCGGCGGGCGAGGCGAATGCCGTTCTGCAGGGAGATATGGCCGACATGGTCGATGGCCAGCGGCACTTCCATACCGATGACCTCGCGCACCTCGGCGATATACTGCTCGAGCAGGTCGAGGCCCTTGTCGGAAAAATGCAGGCCCGTGAAGGGGTGGCGCACATTATGCGTGTCGTAGACGGCATTGCGAGCACGGCGGTCGTCCATGGTCTTGCCGGAACCGCGCGAGGGGTGGATGCGATAGCCTTCGAGCGAGCCGGCCGGCGCCACCACTGCGCCGGGGACGTCGGCGATCTGCATGAGGCCCAGATCCATCTTGAGGAAGGTATAGCCGAGCTCCATGCGCTCCTTGAGGCGCCTGCCGGTCTCGGTTCCGCTGGGCTTTTCGGCGTCGGTATCCGAATACATCCGCACCTTGTCGCGGAATTTGCCGCCCAGCATCTGGTAGATCGGCACGCCATAGGCTTTGCCCGCCAGGTCCCAGAGCGCGATCTCTATCGCCGAGACGCCGCCGCCCTGGCGGCCATGGCCGCCGAACTGCTTGATGCGGCGGAAGAGGCGGTCGATGTCGCAGGGGTTCTCGCCGAGCAGGCGGGATTTGAGCATCAAGGCATAGGTGGCGCTGGCGCCGTCGCGGATTTCGCCGAAACCGACAAGGCCTTGATTGGTGTAGATCTTGAGCAGAGCGGTCTGGAACGGGGCGCCGGTGATTTCGGCGACCCGCATGTCGGTTATGCGCAACTCGCTTGGCCGAGAGGCCGTCCTTACATTGTTCTCGATACTTTCCGCGGCCTTGTGCGCATCCATAGTCTTTCCTCCCAGACGAATTCAGTTCACGCCGGTCTTCAGTCGACCTCTATGGCGTTGGCTTCGAGATAGGCCCGGTTCAGCTCGATACCGAGCCCAGGCGCCTTATTGAGTTTTAAGGCGCCGTTGGAATTATCGAGCGGCTTGTCGATCAGGTGATCGTATTTGGAGAGGTTCCACTCCGAGGTCTCGAGGCGATAGAAATTGGGCACCGTCATCATCACCTGCGCGCCGGCCACGACATTGATCGGGCCGGCCGCGTCATGGGGCGAGACCGGGATGTAGTAGGCCTCGCAGAGCGCCGCGATTTTCTTGAGCTCGGTAATGCCGCCGGTCCAGGTGACGTCCGGCATGATGTAGTCGGCGAGCTTGTTTTCGAGAATGGGCACGAAGTCCCATTTGGTGTGGCCGCGCTCGCCCCAGGAAATGGCGGCATTGACCTTGTCGCGGACCTGCTTGAGGGCATTGACGCTTTCGGGCGGCACGGGCTCTTCGAACCAGTCGATATCGCCGGCTTCCTCCAGGTCGCGGCAGCAGCGGATAGCGGTGGGCACGTCGAAGCGGCCATGGGCGTCGATGAGGATGTCGATATCCGGGCCGGCGGTTTCGCGGATGAGGGCGGTGAGTTCGGCGGCTTCGCGGGCGTGGCGGCGATCCATCGAGCCATCGAGATAGCCCTCGCCCTGTTCGCGGGCGATGCCGTGCCGGTCCAGCTTGCCCTGCTGCGGGTAGGGGTCGAATTTCAGCGCCGTGTGGCCGGAGGCGATGATGTCGCGGATTTCCTGGACGACGCCTTCCCTAGTGGTGAACTTGCGCTGGTCGGGATGGGTATAGAGCAGCACGTCCTCGCGCACCGGTCCGCCGAGCAGTTCGTAGATGGGCTGGTCGAGCACCTTGCCCCTAATGTCCCAGAGGGCGATGTCGATGGCGCTGACGCATTCGACGGCGGCGCCGCGGCTGCCGACATAGGTGAAATTGCGGAAGATCTTGTGCCAGATGCGTTCGATATGGGCGGGGTCGTCGCCCTCGATGATCTTGCTGATCTGGCGCAGCATGGCGGTGAGCGCGCGATTGCCCACGAAAGTGGTGGTGGTGATTTCGCCCCAGCCGGACACACCCTCATCGGTGGTCACCTCGATGAACAGAAACTCTCCCCAATAGGATGCCGTGGACCGAATAAGCCACGGCCTGACGCCGGTGATCTTCATGCTGAGCTCCCCCCGTTCGGCTGGCGCCGAATTATATTTATCCGGCGCGTGCGGCTTCCGCGGCGCGCATATGTTCGAGAATGTGGCGGCCCGAGCCCTCCACGTGCTGGGCCACGAGGGCGGCGGCCTTGTCGGCCTCGCCGTCCTTGATCAACTGGATCAGCTGGCGATGTTCGCGCAGCACCTGGGCGCGACGGGCCAGGGTGAAATTGAAGCGGCGGCTGACGGCACGCAGCACTTCACGATGCTTCCACCACAGTTCGGCAGCGTGCCGGTTGTAGTGGCGCTCGTACATGATGGTGTGGAAGCGGGTGTCGAGCTCGCTATGGCGTGTGGGATCGAGGAAATTGTTCTCCTCGATCTGGGTCTGGATCTCTTCCAGCCGCGCGATATCGGCGTGGGTGGCCATGCCCACGAACCAGCGGGTGAGCGCTGGTTCGATCAGTACGCCGATCTCGTAGATATCGCGCACGAAGTTCTGGTCGATCGGCCGCACCCGCGCGCCGCGATTTGGCGAGATGACGACGAAGCCTTCGCCGCGCAGCAATTGCAGCGCCTCGCGCACCGGATTGGTGGAGGTGTCGTGCTCGCGGGCGAGGTCGGCCACGATCAGCCGTTCATTGGCCTTGAGGCGGCCGGAAATGATGTCGTCGCGAATCTTCTGGTAGACCGAGTCGCCGGCCAGTGAGGCGCCGCTGGGCTCCATGCCTTCGGGTGGCTGCGCCTTGAATTCGCTCATCTGTAGCTCCGTTGTCCCTGGTGTCCTGAGCCGGCTTTGTAGCCTTGTGGTGGTGGGACTTCTCTAGGGCCCTGGTCGAAATGCACGTGAAAATTCTTGGATAATGTATAATCTGATCCGGTTGACACGCAATATGGCTTCTGCAACGTTGGTTTCAACGACAGATGTACATAAGAGGCCAGAGCCCGATGTCTGCTGTCGGATGGGAGCCTGCTGCGGAGAGGCGCGAGCAGGGTGACAGGAGGACTTTATGGGACGATTTCATCTCGGCCGTGCGCTGGCGCACGGCGCGATCGTGTCTGCCATGTCGGCGTCGCTGTTGGCCAGTTCGGTCATGGCGCAGAGCGTCGACCTCAGCAAATGGTCGCCGGAATATGTGCGCTCGATCGCCGGCACAGAAACCTACAATACTGCCGAGCAATGCGGCGCCGTAACGCCGCTCGACTACAAGGGCAAGCTGAGCTTCTGGTACCAGGGCGTATTCGAGGGCGACCCGGACCTGCTGCGCCAGTATTACAAGGACTTTTTCGAAGCCTTCCGCGCTACTTATCCCAATATCGAGCTGCAGGAACAGGCGCTGACCTATAACGACCTGCTGGACAAGTTCCGCACTGCGCTGCTCGGCAATGCCGGCCCGATGGTGGTGCGCCTGCAGATCCTGGGCGGCGTGGAATTCGCTTCCAAGGGGTACCTGCAAGAGCTCAAGCCGGAAGATGTGGGTTGGAAGAGCGAGGATTTCTGGCCGGGTGCCATGAAGTCGGTAATGTGGGAGGGCAAGGCCTATGGCATTCCGACCAATAACGAGACCATGGCCTTCATCTGGAACGCCGATGTCTTCGAACGCGCTGGGCTCGACCCGGAAAAGGCGCCGGAGACCTGGGATGATGTCGTCGCCTATTCCAAGCAGATTCACGACAAGCTCGGCATTGCCGGTTATGGCCTGGTCGCCCGCAAGAATGCCGGCAACACACCCTATCGCTTCATGCCGCAACTCTGGGCCTATGGCGGTGGCGTCTTCGACGAAGCCGACCCCAACCCGAATTATGGTGAAATCCGGCTCGATAGCCCGGAAAGCATCCGCGCGCTGCAGGCGTCCTATGACATGTATGTTCGCGACCAATCGGTCCCGGTTTCGGCGCTGACCAACCAGCAGGCCGACAACCAGCCGCTGTTCCTGGCCGGCCAGGTGGCGATGATGATCAGCCATCCGTCCGACTACAATGTGATGCTGGACCTGCAGAAGAAGGCGACAGGCAGCGATGCCGAAAAGGCGCAGACCGTCATCGACAATATGCGCTATGGCCTCATCCCCACCGGCCCCGACGGCAAGCGCGCCGTGGTGTTCGGCGGCTCCAATATCCACATTCTCAACCCCGAATATGTCGAGGGCGGCGAAGTGGACGAGGCCGCGGCAAAGGCCATGGTCTGCTTCTGGACCAGCCCGGAATGGAGCCTGAAGATGGCCTATGCCGGCTCCAATCCCGGCAATCTCAACGGTTTCAAGACCGAGTGGATGAAGGAGCGACTCGACAGCATCAAGTTCCTCGATGTGACGACCTCGATGCTGCCCTATGGCATTCCGTTCCCGACCCTGCCGGAAACGCCCGAGATCATGAACATCATCATCCCGGACATGCTGCAAAACGCCCTGACCGGTGCGATGACGGTCGAGGAGGCAGCGGCCGATGCGGCGCGCAAGGTGAGCGAAGTCACAGACGGCGGCGGCCTCTAATAACCTGCGGATCAAAACGGCCGGCGGTGCAAAGCGCTGCCGGTCTTGCCTTCCTGATCAGGACAAGGGCTCATTTCGATGACCATTGCTTCAGCCGGGGTGGGCGCCACGCGTAAAGACGCGACGGCGCGGCCCAGCGTGTTCCAGCAGATGTGGACCAACCGCGCGGACTATCTCTACGTGCTGCCGGCCATCATCGTCATGCTGATCGTGATCGCCTATCCGATCTACTACACGATCGAACTGTCCTTCTTCAAAACGCCGCCGGGCCTGCAGTTGCGCGACAAGATTTTTGTCGGCACGGAAAACTACTCGGCGATCCTCTCCAGCGACGTGTTCTGGAAGGTGACGGTCAACACCTTCATCTGGACCATCGCCTCGACGCTGATTGCCTTCGTGCTCGGCTATGGCTGCGCGCTGGCGCTGCACCGCGACTTCTTCGGACGCGCCATATTACGCGCCATCCTGATCATTCCATGGGTGATCAGCGCTGTCGCTGCCTCCTACATCTGGAAATGGATCTACCATTCCGATTTCGGCATTATCGGCGCCGTCATGGTGCAACTGGGCATTGTCGACCGGCAGCCCAATTTCATCGACAACGTCAATACGGTCCTGCCCTCGCTGATCGTGGTCAATATCTGGCGCGAGTTTCCCTTCGCCATGATCATGATCATGGCCGGCTTGCAGACCGTGCCCGAGCAATTGCTGCGCGCGGCGAAGGTCGATGGCGCCAGCGCCTGGCAGCGGTTCTGGCACGTGACCTTCCCGCATCTGCGCGGCGTCTCGACCGTGACGATTCTGCTCTTGGCGGTGGCCAATTTCAATTCTTTCATCGTGCCCTGGATCATGACCGGCGGCGGGCCGTCCAACGCTTCGCACATCTGGATCACGCACATCTATGAGCTGGCTTTCGGCCGGCAGCGCTGGGGCGTGGCGGCGGCCTATTCGGTGCTGCTGTTCATCATCCTGATGGTGTTGGGGTACTTCTACGTCCGTGCACTCAACGGCAATGAAAAGGAGCAGGGCGCATGACCACTTCTTCCGAACCCATTCGCCCGCGCAGCCGCAAGAAGATCGATGGCTGGCGCTGGGGTGGGCGCTTCTTCCTGTTCCTGATGCTGCTCTATACGGCCGTGCCGATGGTGTGGATGCTGCTGACCTCGATCAAGTCCGGCTTCGCCGCCATGCAGTTTCCGCCACAATGGTGGCCGAGCGAACCGACATTGGCGAGCTATCAGAAGCTGCTCGACCCGGCCAACAGCGTTGGGCAGGACTTCCTGCGGTTTTTCCTGAACAGCCTCATCGTCTCGGTGCTGACCACGATCCTGGCGGTGGTGGTGGCGGTGCCGGCGGCCTATGCCTTCTCGCGCTTCCGCTTTCCGGGTCGGAAGTTCCTGTTCTTCTCGGTGCTGCTGCGCAACATGTTCCCGGCAGTGATCTTCCTCGTTCCGCTGTTCATCCTGATGCGGTGGCTGGGGCTCGTGAACACCCATGGCTCGCTGGTGCTGACCTATCTGACCTTCGGCCTGCCGCTGGCGATCTGGCTGCTCAAGGGGTTTTACGACAATATCCCGATCCAGCTCGAACAGGCGGCGCGGATCGACGGAGCGACGCGCTTCCAAGCGTTCCTGCTGATCGTCACGCCGCTTTCGGTGCCGGGGATCATCGCCACGGCCATCTATTCCTTCATCGGGGCGTGGAATGAATACATCTATGCCGCGACCTTCCTCACCAAGAACGAGCAGTTGACGCTGCCGGTGGGCATCCAGCGGTTCTTCTCCGAGAACACCACGGATTTCCCGGGGCTGATGGCCGCCAGCTTCATGATGAGCGTGCCGGTGGTCGTGCTCTTCCTCGTTCTCCAGAAATACTTCGTGCGTGCCCTCACCGAAGGCGCGGTCAAGCACTAAAGGCGGTCTTTTATGGCTCAGGTTGTACTCAAGGATCTCGTCAAGACCTATGGCTCCGTCTACGCGGCCAAGGACGTGTCGCTGACGGTCAATGACGGGGAATTCGTGGCGCTGGTCGGCCCGTCCGGCTGTGGCAAGACCACGACACTCAACCTGGTCGCGGGGCTGATCCCGATCACCTCGGGTGACATCGTCATCGGCGACCGCATCGTCAACGATCTCGACCCCAAGGACCGGGACATCGCCATGGTGTTCCAGAACTATGCGCTCTATCCGCAAAAGAGCGTGTTCCAGAACCTGGCTTTTCCCTTGCAGATGCGCAAGCTCGCCAAGGAAGAGATCGAGCGCAAGGTGATGGATGCGGCCAAGGTGCTCGATATCACCCACCTGCTGGAGCGCAAGCCGCGCGAGCTATCGGGCGGACAGCAGCAGCGCGTGGCACTGGGCCGGGCGCTGGTGCGCGATCCGGCAGTGTTCCTGATGGACGAACCGCTGTCCAATCTCGATGCCAAGCTGCGCGTGCAGATGCGCTCGGAGATCAAGCGCTTCCACCAGGATCTCAACGCCACCATCATCTATGTGACTCATGATCAGCTTGAAGCCGTGACCATGGCCGACAAGATGGCGGTGATGAATGGCGGGCTGCTGCAGCAATATGACTCGCCGGCCAATGTCTTCGCCAATCCCGTCAACATGTTCGTGGCCAGCTTCGTCGGCAGTCCGGCCATGAGCCTGGTGCCGCTGGAGGTCGCGAACCAGGATGGACGCACGGTGCTCAAAAGCCCCGAAGGGTGGATCCTGCCGCTCTCCGATGCCAATGCTCGCAAGGCTGCCACCTTGACCTCGCGCAAGGTGGTTCTGGGGGCGCGGCATTCGACCATCAAACTGCACAAGGGCCAGGTGGAGGGCGCGGTGCCGGCCAAGGTCTATACGGTGGAGCCCACCGGCGACATCACCTTTGTCCAGGCTTTCCTGTCCAGCTCCATCGTCAATATCAGCCTGCCGCCCTCAGTGCAGGTCGCACCCGACGAGATGGTATGGCTCGAATTCGATCAGGATCGCATCCACCTGTTCGATGGCGAAACCGAAATGGCGCTGCGCACAAGCTGACGCCGCCTGTCCTTCCCCCCGAGATCAAAATGTCGATCAAGCTCAAGATTACCGCCTTAAAGCCCTATCCTGTTCGGGTGGGGATCAGGAACCAGTTCCTGCTCAAGATCGAAACCGATCAGGGGATTTTCGGCTGGGGCGAGAGCGGGCTTTCCGGCCGGGAAAAGGCGGTTGCCGGCGCCATCGAGCATTACCGCGAATTCCTTATCGGCCAGGATGCCATGCAGATCGGCCGCATCTGGCAGGAAATGTATCGCAGCCAGTATTTCGAGGGTGGCCGCGTGCTGCAGGCTGCGATCTCGGCAATCGATATTGCGTTGCACGATATCAAGGGCAAGGCGCTGGGCGTCCCGGTCTATGACCTGTTGGGTGGTAGGCAGCGTCACCGGGTTCCGGCCTTCGCCTCCACGGGCGACGCCGCCGGCGAAGGGGCGATCGATCGCGCTCGCGAGCTGATGGAAATGGGGTTCGACGCCATTCGCTTCTTTCCCATTGGACAGGATAATCGCGAGGTTTTCGAGCCGCGCGATTCCATTGCGCGAACGGCTCGATTGCTCAATCGTGCGCGAGCCGAACTGGGCGATGCGGTGGTTCTGGGTATCGACTACCATCATCGGTTGTCGGTTGCAGAGGCCGCGAGCTTTTGTGCTCGGCTCGACAAGGGCGTGCTCGATTTCCTAGAGGAGCCGATCCGCGACGAGACGCCGGAAGCCTATGAATCGCTCCGCACCATGACCGATATTCCCTTCGCCATCGGCGAGGAATTCGCCAGCAAGTGGCAGTTCGTGCCCTATATCGAGCGCGGCATCCACCAGTTCAACCGGCTCGATGTGTGCAATGTCGGCGGGCTGACCGAGGCGATGAAGGTGGCGGGGTGGAGCGAGGCGCACTATGTCGATCTGATGCCGCACAATCCGCTGGGGCCGGTCTGCACGGCCGCGACGGTGCATATGGCGGCGGCAGTGCCCAATTTCGCCTGGCTGGAAACCCGGGCGCCAGAGCAGGCTCTGGGCTTCGACAACAGCGACTTCTTTCCGGTGCAGCCGCGGCTGGACGGCGCCGCCTATCCGGTCAGCGACCTGCCGGGGCTGGGGGTCGAGGTGAACGAAGATCTGCTGGCCAGGCAGAGTTTCCAATTTTGGGAAGCGCCGCACTTGCGGCGGAATGACGGTTCGGTGACCAATTGGTAGGTCACTGCCGCATTGGAGGACTAGAACATGATCAAGACCGCAGACATCACGCGGCCGCCAAAGCATTTGATTGAAGGATTAAAGGATCTGGGCGCAGCGACCATTGCCGGGACGCTGGGCCATATGGGGTTCAAGAACCCGCACATGACAGGCATCCTGCCCCAGACCAAGGGAAAGTCGATCTGCGGGCCGGCGCTGACGCTGCAGTGCCTGCCCCAGCGGCCGGACCTGTTCAGCGAAGGCGAATATGCCGATCCCGAAACGCAGTTGCACCGGCATGTGCTCTATCACGTGCAGGAGGGCGACGTCGTCGTCGTCGATGCACGCGGTGACATGCGCTCGGGCATTTTCGGGGACATGATGTCCACCTATTTCAAGGGCCGCGGCGGCGCCGGTATCATTATCGATGGCGTGATGCGTGACCGGCCGAATGTGGAAAAGCTCGACCTCTCGCTGTGGCTCAAGGGCTGGTCGCCCAACTACCATGTGCAGACGGATATCTTCCCGAATGCGGTCAATGTCACCATTGCCTGTGGCGGTGTGACCGTGGTGCCGGGCGACATCATTGTTGCCGATGACGACGGCGCTGTCGTGGTGCCGGTATCGATGGCCGAACGGGTGATCGAAGACGGCAAGAAGCATGCAGAATGGGAGGAATTCTCCCGCCTGAAGTTGATGCAGGGCGAGTCGCTGCAGCGGTATTATCCGCTCCATCCGGATGCAGAAGAAGAATATCAGGCCTGGCGCAAGCTGAACGCGGCCAAGAAGGGGTAGCTCCAGCTCGCATTGGCGAGCCATGTGAACAAAAAGCCCCGGACGGCCGTCCGGGGCTTTTGATTCAGGCAGCAGGGGTGAAGTTGAGGGCGACCCCGTTGATGCAATAGCGCAGGCCGGTGGGCGGGGGGCCGTCGGGAAAGACGTGGCCGAGATGGCTGCCGCAGGTGGCGCAATGGACTTCTGTGCGCACCATGCCATGGCTGCGATCGGTGGTGGTTTCCACCGAGCCGGGGAGCGGATCGTTGAAACTGGGCCAGCCGGTGCCACTTTCGAATTTCAGCGTCGAGGCGAAGAGCGGGGTGTCACAGCCGGCACAGGCAAAGGTGCCCTGGCGCTTTTCGTAGAGCAGGGCGCAGGAGCCGGGGCGCTCGGTGCCATGCTGGCGCATGATGTAATATTGTTCTTCGGTCAGCCGCGTACGCCATTCGGCGTCGGTGCGGGTCACGGGGAAGGCATGAGCGTCCATCGGCATCACTCCTTTGGCGGACTGGTCTTTGGCCCTAGATATAGGCATAGTCGCGGCGCTTTCCCAGCGTTGGCCTCATCACAAGGCCCGGCACATGCTCCGAGGATGCCCAGTCCATGACCATCGTTTCCAGCCTCGAGCACCTCGAGGCGCTCTATCAACCTGCTCCGGCGCCGGCGGCCATGACCAAGGTCGCCTCAGTCGTCACGCCTGATTATCGCAGCCTCATCGAGGCCAGTCCGTTCCTGGCGCTGGCCACCATTGGACCGGAGGGGATTGATTGCTCGCCACGTGGTGACAGGCCGGGCTTTGTGCGCATTCACGACGAGAAGACGCTGATGCTGCCGGATCGACGCGGCAATAACCGCATCGACAGCCTCAGGAATATAGTGCGCGATCCGCGCTGTGCCTTTCTGTTTCTCATTCCGGGTTCCGGCACCACGCTCAGGGTCAATGGCCGGGCGCAATTGTCCATCGATCCGGCGCTGCTCGAAAGCTTTGCCGTCGAGGAGAAGGCGCCGCGTTCGGTGCTGGTCCTCGACATTGAGGAAATCTACTTCCAGTGTGCGCGCGCCATCATCCGATCCGAATTGTGGAATCCGGAGCGGCATGTCGATCCCGCGAGCCTGCCAACCCCGGGGCGAATTCTTGCCACGCTCACGGAAAATGCCGTGGGCGGCGATGCCTATGACACCGCCTGGCCGGAACGGGCGAAGCAGACAATGTGGTGAGCGAGGCTAGCTTTTGTCACCGCTGGCCGGATCATCGCTGCGCCGCGGTCCCCAGTCGAAATCGGAATTGGGTAAGGCGGGCCTGCATTTCGACATGATGCGCGTCTCATAGCGTTCGCACTTGTAGGTTTTCTGGCCGTTATATCCAATCCAGGCCCAGCTGGCACAGACCTTGGTCGTGCAAATCTTGGGTGCCTCGGCAAATGCGGGTGCAGTACCGGTAAGGCACAGGCCCAATCCGATGGCGGCAAAAATCGGTCGGATCATTCCGCTACCCCCTTCTCTAAAGGGTATAGGCTAGAGGTGCGACTTGGTCTGCGCATCGTTCACTCGAATGAGTGGAGCAGCGGCGCAATATTGTACTTCGCGGGAAATCTTGTTATAGCTCACTGAGCTATTAATGGGTGCAGCCATGGACGTAGTGCTGTTTCGCAATCGCATGGGCGGCCTCAATCTGCTTTGGGCGGGGCTTGGCTTTCTGGTCGCTGCGGTTGTGCTGGTCTATCAGGGCATCCCCCTCCTGGAGGTGGCGCTTTATGTGGGGTTGTTGATGCTGGCGGCCTTTGCCTTCATCTGGGGCTTGATCGCCTGGATGGGCCGCAGCAATGCCGCCGAGGTACGCCTGCGCGACGGCAGGCTGTCTATAGAGATGGTGCATATTCTGGGGCGCGGGCGGACCGTGACGGTGCCGCTCCACGAGGTGTCGCGCATCGCGCTGCGGCGGCAAAAGAATGGGGCCGGCGCCGGTCGCGACGGTTTCTGGATCGATATTTTCGTTCAGCACAAATGCTATCGGCTGCCGCTCTATGGTGCCAGCGTCTTTGATCGAACAGTTCTCAAGCAGATCGCGCCCGAGGCGGCCGCTGACCTCGAGCGCATCGCCACTCCCGGGGCGAGAGGCAAACGCTAGAAACGCCCGTTTCCATGGGACTTGCCAAAAGTTCGGCGATGGCGAATATCCTTTATGCAGGGGGCTGGAGGGGACGGTCATGCGCCTGGCAAGGCTGTGGATGCGGATGTTTCCGGCCGCCATGGTCATCCTGCTCGCGCTGGCGATGGGATACCTGATTGTTTCCGGGCTGAACCGCGACGGGCAATTGGCGCCGGCTGCGCCGCCCGATCCCGCGATCCTGGTCGGCGCGACCGCCGATTTCCTGCTCGACCGCAAGACCATCACCACCATCGACGCCACGACCTGGCCCGAGATCGCCGCCCGCTTTACCCCCAATGAAGGCAAGGTTCCCGGTGTGGGCTGGCGCTACTATCAGGGCGATGCCCTATGGCTACGATTCAATATCCCCAGCATGGACACCGACCAGTCGCGCTGGGTGTTGCGACTGGCCAATACCCGCGTCGAGGATTTGCGGCTGATCATCATCCGCGACGGGGCGTTTCGCGAATATGACTGGTCCTATGACGATCCTACCCGCAGGGCGGGGCTGTCCAATCGACAGCCGGTGTTTTTCTTTGACCGCGAGGACATCGAAGGCGCAGTGGGCGTGATCGGCTTTACCGCGCGCGGTGCCATGCGCGGCTCGGTTCTGCTCGAAACCGAGCGGGGCTTTGTCGCCGGCGAAGTGCGTCAGGCGGTGGCCTATAGTACGCTCTGGGGCATTCTGCTGGCCCTGGCGATCTATCTGCTGGTGATCGGCTCACGGCTCGGCGAGCCGGCCATGCTTTATGCAGGCGGGCTGTCCTTTTTTGCCGGCACCTTCATTTTCGGCGCGGGTGGGTACATCCACGCGCTGCTGTTGCCCAATTGGCCAAACCTGGCCGATGTGCTGCTCTATGGCTCGCAGCCGGTGATGATGACCTTCTGGGTGCTGCTGGTGGTCAGCTATCTCGACCTGCGCCAGCGCAACCCGGTGCTGGGAGCTCTCCTGATCACCCTTGCGCTGGTTTTGCCGCTGCAGGGCATCTTCGTGCTGTTCGCCGCGCTAGGCTATCCGGTCCCCATTCTCACCGACAATGCCACACCTGTATTGATGGGCATCGGTGCCGGCGTTTTGACGCTGGCTTACTATGCCATTCGCGGTGACCGGCGGGCGCTGCGGCTGCTGGTCTGCTTTGCGCCGGTGGTGATTTTCAGCGTCGTACGGGCGCTGCTCTATCTCACGCCATCCCCCAATCCGGCTGTGGTCGCTGTGCTGGAGGGCTATCTCGACCTCGTGCTCACCATGGGACTTCTGGCTATCCTCATCGTGCTCGACCTGCAAATCCGCGAGCAAGGACTGCGCAAACAGGCGCTGCGCAATGAGCGGCGGTTCCGCCAGTTTGCCGAGATTGCCTCGGACTCTTTCTTTGAACTCGACGGACAGGGGCGCATTGTCAGCGCCGCTGGCACGATGGCACGACGGCTGGGGCTGGAAGAGGGCGGCGACTTTTCCGGCGTGCTCGTCCATCAGGTGCCATTGGGCTTCGACACGTTGCGTCGGCAACTGGTGGCAGTGCAGAAACAGGGGCGTCCGGCCCGCGATATAGAAATCGCGATTGCCGGCTCTGCGGACGCGCCCAACTGGGTATCGTTCAATCTCGAACCCTGGCCGGGCGAAGACGGCGCCATGGGGCTGCGCGGCACGCTCACCGATGTAACCGACCGGGTGGAGCGGCGGCTGCGCGAAAGCCGGCAGAATACGCTTTCGGCCCTGGGCCAGCTGGCGAGCGGGGTGGCCCATGAGGTCAACAATCTCCTCCACCCCATGGTCAATCTGGCGCAGCGCGTGCGCGACAAGCACACTGAAGACCCAGAAGCGCGCAAGCTGCTGGACCTTGTGGTTGCCTCAGGAAAGCGCGCGGGCGAAATCGTGGCTGGAGTGCTCAATGCCTTCAATCCGGGCCGGATTCCTGGGGAGAAAATGGCAGTGGCGGGCGCCCTCATGGATGCTTTGGCGACGGTGCGCTCCACCTTGCCGGCCACGATCATCCTGGCAGAAAGCATTGACGAGAGCGCCCAGGCTGCTGTGCCGCCGGGGGAAATGCTGCAGATCGTTTCCAATATTATTGCGAATGCCGTTCGCGCCATGGAGGGCAGCGGCACCATCCAGGTGACCCTCGCCAATGAGCAGGGCCTGAGCCGGCTGGTCTTTGCCGATGACGGCCCCGGCATGCCCGAAGATCTGCGGCGCCGGGCCACCGAACCCTTCGTGTCCGGCCGTGCCGAGGGCACCGGCCTCGGCCTGGCGGTGGTGGCCAATATCGTGCGCAACTGGCAGGGGCATTTCGACATCGATTCTGCGCCCGGCGCTGGTACGCGGATCGTCATCACAGTGCCGCCGCAGCTTGTCGGCGAACCATGAGCGCCGCGCCGGCCAGCGTGTTGATCGCCGATGACGGCGTCGCCAATCGACTGTCACTGCGGTTGGAGCTCGAAGATCGCGGCCTTGTCGTCACCGAGGTCTGGGATGGTGCTTCGGCACAGCTGGCTTTGACGGCGCGCAGCTACGATGCCGTCATCAGCGATATGTGGATGCCGGGTACCGATGGACATTCCCTGGTTCGGGCGCTGCAGGCGCAAAACCCAGATATCGTGGTGCTGGTGGTTACCGGCGGTGGATCGGGTCTTGCCGATCCGGAGGCCATCGCCCGCAAATGGCATGCCGAACGCGTTTACCTCAAGCCGTTCGATCTGCGCACTTTGGTGGGCGACCTCGTTGGGTTGCTAGAGGCGAGGCGTAGCGGTGGCTGATGCGTGATACGGATGCCGACGAGACAGGCGTAGAAGCGCTCGCTCTAAACCAAGATTTATATCTGATCCGGAACAATGGTGGGTGCGACAGGGATTGAACCTGTGACCCCTGCCGTGTGAAGGCAGTGCTCTCCCGCTGAGCTACGCACCCGCTGCCTCAGGCAGGGAAGAAAGAAGAGATGGTGGGCGTAACAAGGATCGAACTTGTGACCCCTACGATGTCAACGTAGTGCTCTCCCGCTGAGCTATACGCCCATCTCTCCGGGTCGAAGCGCCTGTGGCGTTCCGATGGCGCGGATAGACCACAATTCCCGGTGCCTGGTCAAGGGGGCAAAATCGGGCCTGTGGATTGTTGCCGCGATTTTTCTCAGGCGGCCAGCAAGCGCTCCACTTCGGACACCAGATCCTTGAGGTGGAACGGCTTGGACAACACCGATGCATCCTTGGGGGCGTCGCTATCAGGATTGAGCGCCACGGCGGCAAAACCGGTGATGAACATGACCTTGAGGTCGGGATCGAGCTCGGTGGCGCGGCGCGCCAACTCGATGCCGTCCATTTCGGGCATGACGATATCGCTGAGCAGCAGCGAGAAGGGCTCTTCGCGCAGGCGCTCATAGGCGGAAAGGCCGTTATCGAAGGACACCACCTCGTAGCCGGCGGTCTTAAGCGCCCGGGTGAGGAACTGGCGCATGTCGTTATCATCTTCGGCGAGCAGAATTCGCTTCATCAAAAAACCCTTTGGGCCGGTTCGGCAGGTGAGTCGCGTCTTTCCCGATGTTTAGTGCAGTTTGCCGCTTTCGCAACCGCTGAGGCGTATGCCTCAAGCTCGAACGCTGCTTTTCCCGGCCGAGGGCGCGGAAATTGTGGCTTTGCGGTGCGTCGTGGCGGCGATCGCTGGACAAGACGGGCTTTGCAGGCGACACTTGATTGACACAAATCACCACGAGGGCCCTGGCGAACAGGGCCGCAGGGGAGGCGGCGTGCGATCCGACTATTGGGATCAACCGGCATTCGAAACGGTCAGGCCACGGCGTCTGGTGGCGCCTATCGTGTTCAATTCGCCCCATTCCGGTCGGGTCTATCCGCCGCGCTTTCTGGCGATGACGCGGCTGGATCATCTCTCTATCCGTCAGTCGGAAGACGCCTTTGTCGATGAGCTGTTCGCGCGCGCGCCGCATCTGGGCGCCCCCCTGCTCAGGGCGCATTTTCCGCGCGCCTATCTCGACGTCAATCGCGAGCCATGGGAGCTCGATCCCACCATGTTCGTCGAGCCGCTTTCGGACCGGTTCAACACCAATTCGCCGCGCGTCGCCGCCGGGCTCGGAACGCTGGCGCGCGTCGTGGCCGAGAACAAGCCGATCTATCGCGAGCGCCTCACGCTTGAGGATGCGCGCATGCGGATCGACGGCATCTACCATCCCTATCATGCCGCCTTGCAGAAGCTATTGAGCGAGGCAATGACCGGGTTCGGACTGGCCGTTCTCATCGATTGTCATTCCATGCCGCGCATTGGTCGGCATGGGGAGCGGGCGGCGCCCGATATCGTGCTCGGCGATCGCTATGGCACCACCTGCGCGCCCGGACTTGTCGATCTGGTGGAAACGGTATTCACCGCCGCCGGTCTGCGGGTGGCGCGCAACCGGCCCTATGCCGGCGGCTTCTGCACCCGCACCTATGGGCGCCCCCAGCATGGCGTGCATGCCTTGCAGATCGAAATCAGCCGGCACCTCTATATGAACGAGGCGACGCTGGAGAAGAATGCCGGCTTCGAGATCGTGCGCGGGCTGATGGAGCGGCTGATGCTGACGCTGCTGGGCCTCGACCTGGTGGCGCTGGCCGGCGGGCCTGCCATGCCTGAGAAGGCCGCCGCCGAATAGGCTCAAATCCCAAACAAAAGGGGCCGCCTCGAGTGACGGCCCCAGTAAGGGAGGAACGATGTGCGGGACTTCGGCGCAAATCTGCCGGACGGTCTCGAAACGCATCATGCCCATAATCGGTGCGCCGATTTGCGCGTCCCCTCAAGCCAGGATCGACTGTGCGCTGCGCATTGCTGCCGGCTTGTTGCAAAAAGGAATCAGCGTCATCCTGTTGCCGGAGCGTTCCGGTGGACGAATGGGTCGCGCTGTGGCAGTCAGCTTGGCGTTCCGCCCGTCCAATTGGAGTGCCCGCGATGACGGCTGCCGATCCGATCGATTTTGCCCGCGTCGAGGCTACGCTGCTGGCTGCGGCCGACGCCGCCGCTGCGCATACGCTGGCGCTGTTCCGCACACCGCTGGCCGTGGACAACAAGCTGGCTGCCGGTTTTGATCCGGTCACCGAGGCCGACAAGGGCGCCGAAACCGTCATTCGGGCGGTGATTGCCGAAACCTTCCCTGATCATGCAGTGATCGGTGAGGAATGGGGCAGCAGCGGCGAAGGGCGGTTCAGCTGGATCATCGATCCGGTGGACGGCACCCGCGCCTTCATTTCGGGCGCGCCGGTCTGGGGCACGCTGATCGGCTTTGCCGTGGATGGCGTGGCCGTGGCGGGACTGATGAGTCAGCCTTTTATCGGCGAGAGTTTCGTGGCAGTGCCGGGGCGGTCGCGCTATCGCCGCGCCGCCGTTGATCAGGCCAACCGCACCAGTGGGCTGACCGAGTTGGGCTCGGCGCGGGTGTTCACCACGACCCCGAAACTGTTCGATACCCCGCAGATGCAGGCGCTTTGGGCGGCTGTCGAAGGGGCGACGCGGCTGCAACGCTTTGGTATGGACTGCTATGGCTATGCGCTGCTGGCGGCCGGACATGCCGATCTCGTCATCGAGCCTTATCTCAATACCTATGATATCGCGGCGCTGGTGCCGATCATCCGGGAGGCGGGTGGCGCCATTGCCTGTTGGGACGGGTCGGAGCCGACCGGTGGTGGCAATGTGGTGGCTGCGGCTACCCCCGCGCTTTTGGAGCGCGCCTTGGCGCTGATTAACGCCGCCTGAGACCTTCTCAGGCCAGCAGCATGCAGGCCAGGGCAATGGCTCCGGAGACGAGCCCCATCCAGGCCAGCGCCAGCCAGCCATCGCGCGCGGTGATGGCCAGGGCGTAGACAGCGACAATGCTGGCTGCCCATGTCGAGGTGAAGGGGATTACCTCCAGCACCGGCATGATGCAGCCAACCAAAACACAGATTACCGCGCCGGCCCGGCGCATGGCTGCCCCGGTGAGCGCATGGGCACGCGGCTTGACCACATGATCGGCTGCGCGGCTGACCGGGCGCAGGAAGGTCATCAGCTTTTTGGCGTACTTTGCGGGGACGCAGCGTTCGGTCAGCCATTTGGGCAGCCAAACCTGCTCCCGTCCCAGCGCCAGTTGCCCGGCGACAAGAATGGTATTGATGCCCACCATGGTCGGCAGGCCGGGAATTATGCTGAGGGGCGAGACCACGATCAGCGCCGGCAAAAGCAGCATGGGACCGGCAGCGCGCTGGCCGGCGACGCGCTGGATGGTGCCAATGGACACGGCTTCGCCGGCGTCGAGCCGCTCCTCCACCTTGCGCACCAGCTTACCCAGTGCCCCTTCCTGCGTCGCTTCCATGGGAAACTCCTTCCCACTCGCAACGCGCGGCACGGCGGCGTGTTCCGCCGCACCGCTTAGTCGTGCGCGTGCCTTCTATAGCCGCAGGCCATTCTGGTCGAAGGCGAGCATCGCGCCCGGCTCTATGCCAACTGTGATGGGGGCGCCGACGGTGATGCGTGAGTGTCCCTTTTGCTGGATGGTCACCTTGGTCTCACTGTCCGTGCCCAAGGCATAGACATAGGAGACGCCGCCCAGTTGCTCGATCACCTGCGCGCTGGCCGAGAGGGTGGGGCCGCCAAGTGCAGCGTCGGCAAAGTGCTCGGGGCGAATACCGACATTGATGGTGTCGCCCACCGCGCCGCCGCTGCCACGGCGCCTGACCTCGAGCGCCGGCGCGTCGAAAGCGGAGAGCGAGACGGTGAGGTCCTGACCATCGATGGCAGTGATGGTGCCTTCGAGGAAGTTCATTCGCGGCGAGCCGATGAAGCCGGCAACGAAGATATTGTCGGGATTGTCGTAGAGCTCGACCGGGCTGCCCTGTTGTTCGATGCGGCCGGCACGCAGCACCACGATCCGGTCGGCCAGGGTCATGGCCTCGACCTGGTCGTGGGTCACATAGATCATGGTGGCGCCCAGCTGGTTGTGCAGCTTGGCGATTTCGATGCGCATCTGCACGCGTAACTCGGCGTCTAGATTGGAGAGCGGTTCGTCGAACAGGAAGGCCTTGGGCTGACGCACGATGGCGCGGCCGATGGCGACGCGCTGGCGCTGGCCGCCCGAGAGTTGGCGTGGCTTGCGGTCGAGCAGTTCGGTGAGTTCGAGGATGCGGGCCGCCTCGGACACACGCTGGGCCACCTGGTCGCGTGGCATGCCACCCATGCGCAGGCCGAAGCCGAGATTCTGCTCGACGCTCATATGCGGGTAAAGCGCATAGGATTGGAACACCATGGCGACGCCACGCTCAGAGGGGTCGAAATCGGTGACGTCCTCGCCGCCGATCAGCACCTGGCCGGAGGTGGGCTCCTCCAGACCCGAAATGGTGCGCAACAGGGTGGACTTGCCGCAGCCCGAGGGGCCGACAAACACCACGAATTCTCCGTCACCGACATCGAGATCGATGTCATGAATGATCTTCACCGAACCAAAGCTCTTGTTGATCCCGCGCAGTTGCAAGTCCGCCATCGTATCCTCCTCGCCGATGGTTAGAGACGATCAGCGTGCCGCCCACAGGGCGCCACGTTCGAAAATGGTGCGCATTTGCGGCACCTTGAACTCGTCAGCGACATGACCGAGCGCGGAGTAGAATACCCGCCCCTTGCCGAAGCGTCGTTTCCAGACGACGGGCATCACCACGCCATCGATCTCGTCGAAGATGTCGCCCGAGAAGGTAGTGGTCGCCAGCACTTCGACGCTGGGGTCGAAATGCATGTAGTACTGCTCGGAGCGATAGGGAAAATCACCGATGCCGGCCATGACGGGATCGTCCGATTTGGTGATATTTACGGTGTAGTCGATGATGTTGCCGGGATGAGCAACCCACTGCCCGCCGGTCATGAACTGATAGTCCGGCTCATTGCGGAAGCTGTCGCACATCAGGCCATGAAAGCCGGCAATGCCGGTCCCGGCCCGCACGGCAGCCAGCAGATTGGTCAGCTCCTCGCGTTCGATGCGGGACATGGTGACGGCTGGCACTATGAGATCATAATTGGCCAGCCCTTCATCGGCGAAGGCTTCGGTGGTCGGCTCGATATCGACGGAAAAACCATGCTGCTCGAGAATGTCGCCGACGATGCGGGCGCTTTGCTCGGGTGTGTGGCCATCCCAGCCTCCCCAGACGATCAGGGCTGATTTGCTCATGGTATTTCCTCCTAATATGCGGGTGTCCAGGGGGCGCTATAAATGTCGCGCAGCATCAGTGCTGCCGCGCCGCGCGCCCAGAGCTGGTCGTCCAGAGTATGGAAAATCAGCTCGGTGGTGGCGAAATGGGCCCGGAAGGAATTAGCCTCGGCGGCGGCGCGCAGGGCAGGGGCCATGGCCTCGCCCAATTGTGCCGATTCCAGCGCGATGATGATCTTTTCGGGGTTGATGAGATTGATGATGTGCGAAATGCCGACCCCCAACTTCTCACCCAGCTCGGCAAGCAGCGCGGAGGCAGCGGGATTTCCAGTGACGGCGGCATCGGCCAGCGCCTGCTTGAGGTCGGCACGGGCGGCAGCGCTGCCCAGGAAATCAGGCCCCATGGCGTCTGCGGCCTTTCGGCGAATGACTGCTTCGCTGACATAGGCATTGAGGCAATCTCTTTGCCCGCATTCACAGACCACACCTGCGCCGCCGACCTTGATATGGCCGAAGGTGGGGCCGAGCGTGCTGGCGCCGCGATGCAGATCCGCCTCGACCCAGAGCCCCAGGCTGGCCGTCTGGTCCAGGGCGACAACGGCAAAGCTGCGCTCGCTCTGGGCATAGCCGAACCAGCTTTCGGCCAGGGCCATGAGGTTGGCCGGCTTTTCCAGTTTTACCGGCAGGCCGGTCCGGCCCTCGAGCAGCGAAGTTATCGGCACTTCCCGCTCGCCGAACACCGAGCTGGAATAGCTTTTGCCCGAGCGCGGATCGACTAGGCCGGGAACGCCAATGCCGATGCCACGAATGCGCTTGCGGTCGATATCGGCCTTGTTGACGCAATCGTCCATGGCGTCTTCGATGAGGTCGGCGATGACTTCGGCGGGCTGGCGGGCGAGACGCACCGGCAATTGCACCGAGGATACCGATTCACCACGGAAATCCACCAGGGTCACGGTGGTCATGGCCTCGGAAATCTTGATCCCCAGCACATAGGCGGCATCGGGGACGAGGCCGAGCAGAACGCGCGGCCGACCGCGCTGGCTTTCGCCGTTAACCTGGGTATGGGTGGTTTGGATCAGCCCTTCTTCGATCAGCGCGCCGGTAATGGCCGAAACCGTGGTGCCGCTCAACAGGGTCCGCTCGGAAATCTCGACGCGCGAAATCTGTCCATGGTGCCGGATGGTCTCGAGCACATGGTATTTGTTGATTTCGCGCATCAGCAGCGGATCTGCGATCTTCACGCCCAAAAAGGCTTCTCCTGTTTCCTGCAGTTGTCAGACAAATTAGTTTGTCCTCTGTGTCAAATTATTCCGGCGGATGGCGAGGTCGCGGTGCGTACTCTGGCGAAAATCCAGGGATTATCGATTTAAATTCAATGTGGATAGGGGTTTCATGGCGCCCCATGCATGCTGTGGACAAGCTGAGGTACGTCCCTCTTGCGTCTTTAATACGGGATGCGTAAAAAGTAGCAAGTGCTGAGTTCAGCGGGGACTGGTTCAGTGCCGCGGCCAGGGAGGAGACCGAGTTCCGGTTTCGGCGGTCGCATGCGACAGGAGGAAAACATGAAGCATATTGCGCTTGCCGCAATGCTGGGACTGGCCGTCATCATGCCGGCCCAGGCTCAAACCGTAGTCAAGCATCTGCACATCACGTCGATCCCGGCGGAAGTGGAGCTGATGAATTCCATCGCCGCCGACTTCATGGCGCAGAACCCGGATATCAAGATCGAACTGCCGTTCCTGGAGAACGAGGCTTTCAAGGCCAAGCTCACGACGCTGTTGCAGTCGGCCGATGCGCCCGACGTGTTTCACACCTGGGGTGGCGGCGTGTTCTACGAGCAAGCCAAGGCCGGCTTCCTGCGTCCGGTAGAGGATGTCTTGAGCGACGAAGCCAAGGAGGCCATGGGCACGGCGGGCGTTTCCGCCTTCACCGCACCCGATGGCCACCTCTATGGCGTCGCCCGCGACGTTGGCGAAGTGGTGTTGTGGTACAACAAGGCCCTGTTCGAGCAGGCTGGCGTTGATCCGGCCAGCATGGAAACCTGGGACGGGTTCCTGGCCGGCGTGCAGAAATTCAAGGATGCGGGGATCACTCCAATCGCCATCGGCGCCAAGGACAAGTGGCCGGCGCACTTCTGGTGGTCCAAGCTGGTTGTCCGGCTGGCCGGCAAGGATGGCTTCCAGGCGGCCCAGCGCGGTGAAGGCGACGGCTTTGCCGGCGAGGACTTCGTCAAGGCGGGCGAATATTTCCTGCAGCTGGCTGAGATGGAGCCGTGGCAGCAGGGTTTCCTGGCCGCGTCCTATGGCGACGCCTCCGGCTTCTTCGGTGACGGCAAGGCCGCAATGCATCTGATGGGCGACTGGGACTACGGCGCCATGAAGGACAATTCGGCCAATAAGGAAGGCATTCCGGATGACCAGCTGGGCATCCTGCCGTTCCCGACCATCGAAGGCGGCAAGGGCGATCCCACCGATACACTGGGCGGTCTGGGCGGCGTGCTGTTCTCCAAGAACGCCTCCGATGCTGCCGTGAAGTGGGTCGAGTTCTTCAACAATGCCGAGAACCAGGCCAAGTACGCCGCAGAGGCCTACTACATCCCGATCTCCAAGGGCGCGGCCGATGTCATGACCAACCCCTTCAAGGTGCAGATCGCCAAGAATATCGGCAATGCCCACTGGCATGCCCTGTTCTTCGACCAGGCGCTGGGCCCCAATGTCGGTGGCGTGGTCAACGATGTGTCCGCCGAACTGGCCGGCAATTCCATCAGCGCCCAGGAAGCTGCCGAGCTGATCAAGGAAGCGGTCGACGACACTCTGTAGTCGAACGGTTCCGCCGGCGGGCAGTACCCTTTCTGCCCGCCGGTTCTTGTGCCGCACACCAGATTTTTCCATGCCGGTTTTTCGTGCCCATGCATCGCCCGTTGCCGCGCTTCATGCGCCGCCGCGATGTTCGGGGACAGGGCGGCAGGGTCGAGGACGCCGATGACCAGCATCGCTACCGCATCGAACCCGGCAATGGCAGGCGCGCCGCGGCGCCGCCGCTATATGGACCGCAAAAGCCTCGTGCCGCTGCTGCTGTTCCTGCCGCCGTCGATCATTCTTTTCACCGTCTTCGTCGTTTTGCCGATGATCGATGCAGCCACGTTCTCGTTCTTCAAGTGGAACGGCTATGGGCCCATCACCGATTTCGTCGGCTTCAAGAATTACGAGGATGTGCTCACCCATCGCAATTTCGGCACGGCGGTGCGCAACAGCCTGATCGTGGTGGCGGTGTCGCTGGCGATCCAGTTGCCTTTGGCCATGTGGTGCGCGGTGGCGCTGTCGGAGCGCGGCGCCCATATCAATCTCATCCGCGTATTGTTCTTCCTGCCCTATATGTTGGCCGAGGTCGCTGCGGGGCTGATCTGGAAGTTCGTCTATGACGGCAATTACGGGCTGTTGCCGGCCATAGGCGGCGCCATCGGGGTCGATATGCCCTTTGTTCTGGGCGACAAATTCTGGGTCATGCCGGCCATCATGCTGGTGATCACCTGGAAATATTTCGGCTTTCACATGATGATCTATATCGCCGGGTTGCAGTCCATCCCCGGCGAGGTGATCGAGGCGGCTCGGCTCGACGGGGTCAAGCGCTGGCAGATCGTGTGCCATATCCAGATCCCGATGATCCGCTCGGCCATCGTCATCTCGGTGTTTTTCGCCATTACCGGCGCCTTGCAGCTGTTCGACCTGATCATCCCGCTCAGCAATGGCGGTCCCTCCCATTCCAGCCACACCATCGTGACCTTCCTCTACCAGTTCGGCATCACGCGCATGAATCTGGGCTTTGGTGGTGCGGTCAGCGTGCTGTTGTTCATCGCCTGCGTGGCGGTAGCGCTGGCCTATCGCCGCGTTCTCTTCAAGGCGGAGCAAAACTGATGACCACACGCACTAAAAAGCGCCGCCGTTCCGCGATTTCCGGCGTGCAGTGGATCACGCTCATCATCGTCGCCGCCTTCGTGATCGTGCCGTTTTACACCACGGCTCTGGGGGGCTTTAAGGAGATCGGCGAGCTGCGGGTCAATCCGTTCGGCCTCCCCGCGAGCTGGGATCCGGTACGTTTTGTCGAGATCCTGGGCGGGCCGCGCTACTTCTCGTCGCTCGGCAATTCGCTGCTGATTGCAGCCGGTACGGTGGCGCTGTCGACGCTGGTGGCGTCAATGACCGCCTTTGCTTTGGCCCATATCAAGTTCTTTGGCTCCAAGTTCATCCTGGGCTATCTGATGCTGGGCCTGCTGTTTCCGGCAGCGACGGGCATTCTGCCGCTGTTCATCAAGATGCGCGATCTAGGCATGCTCGACAGCCACTGGGGCATCATCATCGTGCAAGTCGCGTTCAGCGTGTCCTTCTCGGTGCTGCTGTTCCACAATTTCTTCAAGGAGCTGCCCAAGGAGCTGGTTGACGCGGCCCGCATGGATAATTGCGGCTATATCCGCATCTACTGGTATGTGACGCTGCCACTCTGCCTGCCGATCATCGCCACTGTTGGCGTGTTCAACTTCGTCGGGAGCTGGAACAGCTTCCTCTTGCCGCTCATCGTGCTCAATTCGGAGGCCAAATATACCTGGCCTCTGGGGATCATGCAGTTCCAGGGGCAGTTCGGCTCGGACTGGCCGCGTATTCTGGCCTTCCTCACCCTTTCGATCATGCCGGCCATCGCCTTTTTCCTTCTGGCGCAACGCTACGTGATTTCGGGGCTCACCGGTGGGGCAGTGAAGGGCTGATCTCAGGGATCTGCACTTGGCCGGGGCGCCGTATGTGAAGTAAGACCGGACGCCGATCTGACATTGTGCGGGTCGGCGTTTCGTTCAGCGCACAAACGGTTTGGCCAACATGTCAGCGTCAGTCTCCCACCGCATCGTCATGCTCGACCGCGGCACCTTTCCGCCCGATACCCGGCTTGATGGGCCCAAGGCACGCCACAGTCTCGTCCTGCATGAGCGGACTGCCGCGGAAGAGGCAGCGGCGCGGATCGGTGAAGCCGAGATCGTCATCACCAACAAGGTGCCGATCACGAAGGCGGTGCTGGATGCGGCGCCAAACCTCAAAATGGTGGCGGTGGCGGCAACCGGCTATGAAGTCATCGACGTCGCCGCCTGCAAGGCGCGCGGGATCGTGGTTTCCAATGTGCGTGACTACGCCCGCAACACGGTCCCGGAGCATTGCTTTGCACTGATGCTGGCGCTGCGACGGAGCCTTATTGCCTATGACCGCTCGGTTGCGGCGGGTCGCTGGCTGGAGAGTGGGCAGTTCTGCTATTTCGATTATCCGATTAGCGATCTGGCGGGCTCGACGCTAGGCATTATCGGCGGGGGTACCTTGGGGCAGGCCGTCGCCAAGATTGCCGAGGCGTTTGGCATGCGGGTGCTGTTCGCGGCGCGGCGCGGCGCGTCCGAGGCGACGCCGCCCTATGCACGGTTCGAGACTGTGCTGGAAGAGGCTGACGTGCTGACCTTCCACGTGCCGCTGCGGCCCGAAACCCGCGACATGATCGGCGCTGCCGAGTTCGCCCTGATGCAGCGCCGGCCGCTGATCATCAATGCCGGGCGCGGCGGGCTGGTCAATGAAGCGGCGCTGGCCGAGGCCCTGGTGGCAGGAAAGATCGCCGGGGCCGGCTTCGACGTGACCTCGGTCGAGCCGATGCCGGCGGACCATCCATTCCAGGCGCTGTTGGGGCGGCCTGATTTCATCCTCACCCCGCATGTGGCCTGGGCCAGCCGTCAGGCGACGCAGGCGGTGGCCGACCAGGTCTTCGCCAATATCGACGCCCTCATCGCCGGAAAACCGGTCAACGTGGTTGGATAAGGGCTAGGTCCTCCCCTATTGCGTGCTGGCGGCGAGGAATTCCTGGCTATAGGGCTGGGTCAGGTCGCGATCGACCAGTTGCTGGCGGGTCAGTGTTTCGATCTGTCGGGCATTCTGCATCAGCATCAGTCGGTCGCAGCAATAGGAAATGACAGCCAGATTGTGGCTGACGATCACATAGGTCAGCCCCATCTCTGCGCGCAGCTGATTGAGCAGGTTGAGGATTTCAGCCTGGATCGAGACATCGAGGGCTGAGGTCGGTTCGTCGAGCAGCAGCAGCTTTGGTGACAGGGCGAGCGCGCGGGCGATGGCGACGCGCTGACGCTGGCCGCCGGAAAGCTCATGCGGATAGCGATAGGCAAATTCCTCGCCGAGGCCGATGAGGCGCAGCAGTTCTAAGGTGCGGCTCTTGGCATTGGCCATGCCGTGGATACGCATGGGTTCGGCGATGGCGGCGCCGATCAGGTGCCGAGGATGCAGCGAAGCATAGGGGTCCTGAAATACCATCTGCACCTGGGTGGCGAATTCACGCCGGCCGGTGCCGCGCGCCGGTACGCCATTGACCAGGATATCGCCGGACCAATCGTGGTTGAGGCCCATAATGGTGCGCAGAATGGTGGACTTGCCTGATCCGCTTTCCCCCACCAAGCCGAAGCTTTCGCCGCGCGCCACGGCAAAGCTCACATCGTCAACGACGGTGCTGGCCCCGAAACGGACGGACAGGTGATCGACCGAAACAATGGACTGGCTCATGACGGCTGGCTCCAGGCGGCCTGCCGGTCGAGTGTCGGCAGGGGTGTCAGCAGTCCGTCAATCACAGGCAGGCAGGCGAGAAGACCCTTGGTATAGGGATGGGTGGCCTCATGCAGGCGCTTGGCGTCGAGGGTTTCGACGATACGGCCGGCATACATGACGATAACCCGATCGCAAAAGCGGCTAACCAGTTGCAAGTCGTGGCTGATGAAGATGAGGCCCATGCGGCGACGCTCGATCAGCTGGTCGAGAATGGCCAGAACCTGAATTTGCACGGTGACGTCGAGCGCCGACGTCGGCTCGTCGGCGACGAGCAGGTCGGGCTCGCGCACCACCATCATGGCGATCATGACGCGCTGGCCCATGCCGCCGGAAAGCTCGTGCGGATAGCGGTCAAAGACCAGTTCGGGCGAGCGGATGTGGAGGCTTTCGAGGATTTCGAGCGCCGCCTTGCGCGCCTCGGCTTTGCCGATGCGGCGATTGCCGATGCGGATGGCCTCGACGATCTGGGCGCCGGCGGTCATCACCGGATTGAGCGAGAATTTGGGGTCCTGCAGCACCATGCCCAACCGCCCCCCGCGGAGGTGGCGGCGCTGGCGGCGCGAGGCGGTGAGCAGATCGATACCGTCGAAAGCGAGTTTGTCGGCTTCTACGCGCGCATAGTCAGGCAGCACGCCGAGCAGCGCACGGCCCGAGAGGCTCTTGCCTGAGCCGCTTTCGCCCACGATGCCGAGCTTCTCGCGGCCAAGGCTGAAGCTGACGCCGCGCACGGCCTGGTGCCAGCCGCCATCCTCGGTAGGGAAGGAGATGCGCAGGTTTTCGATTTCAGCGAGCATGCCGGTCATGATCTTGCCTTGAGATGCGGATCGAGCAGATCACGGATAGCGTCGCCCAGCAGGTTGAAGCCAAGCGAGACGATGAAGATGGCAAAGCCGGGAACGGTCGCGACCCACCACTGGTCGAAGATGAACTTGCGGCCAGTGGAGATCATGGCGCCCCATTCCGGCAGCGGTGGCTGGGCGCCGAGCCCGATGAAGCCGAGGCCGGCCGCGGTGAGAATGATGCCGGCCATATCCAGCGTCATGCGCACGATCACCGAGGACATGCACATGGGGATAATATGGAAGACAATGATGTGGAACTCGGAGGCGCCGGCTAGACGCACCGCGTTGACATAGTCGCTGTTGCGCACCGCCAGGGCCTCGGCGCGGGCCATGCGGGCATAAGGCGGCCAGGCGGTGAGCGTAATGGCGATTGCGGCATTGACGATGCCGGGGCCGAGAGCGGCAACGAAAGCCAGGGCAAGCAGGAGTTTTGGCACGGCGAGGAAAACGTCGGTGATGCGCATGAACAGCGCATCGAGCCAGCCGCCATAGGTGCCGGCCACGACGCCGATGATGAGGCCAATGGGCGCGGCAGTGACGATGACGAGGCCGACGATCAGCAGCGTCAGGCGCGAGCCATAGATGACGCGGCTGAGGATGTCGCGGCCGAGCTCGTCCGAGCCGAGCCAGAATTCGGCGCCTGGGCCGGTGAGGCGCGCGGCGAGGTTTGGCAGATAGGGATCGTATGGCGCGATGAACTCGGCAAAGGCGGCGCAGAACAGCAGCACCAGGAGAATGAAGAGGCCGAACATGCCCAGGGGATTGCGCGAAAAGCGGCGGCAGAAGCTGACAATCTGCTTCCAGCGGGCACGACCGGCGCTATCGACTTGGTCCAGTGTGGTCATTTGCGCACCTCCCGCGTGCGGGGATCGAGCGTTGCATAGAGCACGTCGGACAATTGGTTGAGGATGATGAAGATCACCCCGACAAGGAAAGTGCCGCCAAGCACGGCGTTGATGTCGCCGCGGAACAGTGAGGAGGCGATGTAGTTGCCGATCCCGGGCCAGCCGAACACGGTTTCGATCAGCACTGACCCCTCGAGCAGGCCGCCATAGGAGAGAGCGATGATGGTGACGAGCGGAATGGCGGCATTGCGCAGGGCATGGCCGACCACGACTTCCAGCTCGGTGGCGCCCTTGAGCCGGGCAGTCAACACATATTCCTGGGTCAGTTGGTCGAGCATCAGCGAGCGGGTCATGCGCGAGAGATAGGCCATGGAGAAATAGCCGATAAGGCAGACCGGCAGGATGATGTGGCTCACCGCATTCCAGAACACCTCCCACTGGCCTCGCAACAGGCTGTCGATGAGAATGGAATTGGTGATCGGCTGCACGATGCCGACATAGAAGACGTCGAGCTGGCCGGGTCCGGCGACCCAACTGAGCTTGTAGTAGAACACGTAGAGGCCTACGAGGCCGAGCCAGAAGATCGGCACCGAATAGCCGACCAGGCCGATGATGCGGATCAGGTGATCGGGCCACTTGTCGTGCCAGTAGGCCGAGGCGACGCCCGCGGGAATGCCAAGCAGCACGCCGATCAGAAGTCCCAGGGTTGCCAGCTCCAGCGTGGCGGGAAAAAAGCTCAGGAGATCGGTCAGTACCGGTCGGGTGGTGGTGAAGGAGGTGCCGAAATCGCCCTGCATCAGCTTGAGCGTGTAGGAGGTGAACTGTTCCCAGACCGGCTTGTCGAGGCCCAGCTCAAAGAAGACCTTGTCATAGGCTTCCTGGGTGGCCTTTTCGCCGACGATGGACAGCACCGGGTCGATGGGAATGACGCGGCCGATGAAGAAGGTCAGCGCCACCAGGCCGAGAAGCGTCACGATGGTGGTGACGAGGCCATTGGCGAAACGCCTGAGGCGCAGCAAGGTCGGGGAAGCAGTAGCGGCCACAGATCAGTCCTGTCGGGAGAGGGGGGCGCGGCAGCATTGCCGCCGCGCCGAAAATTGGAATCAGTCCTTGTGCGCCTTCCAATAGCGGTCGTCGGACAGGGTCAGGCCCAGTTCGAGATCCTGCACATTGGCGCGGATGGCGACGCGGCGTACTTCCTGGAACATATAAAGGAAGGGCGAGGTGTCGGTGTGCTCGACCTGGATTTCCTCATACATGGATTTGCGCACTTCGTTGTCGTTTTCGCGCAGGGCGGCCATGGCCTTGGGCGAGAGGTCGCCGGCATCCCAGCCGAAGCGGTCGGCCAGGCTCTGCGAGCCATCGGGCGTGTCGTCGGAATTGACCGCGAAAGCCTTGGCGTTTGAGTGCGGATCGGGATAGTCCGGGCCCCAGAGGCCCACCCAGATATCGAGATCGGAGGAGCGGTAGCGTTCGAGCCACTGTTGGCCATCGACCACCAGGAGATTGAGATCGATACCGGCCTGGGCCATGGTCGCCTGGGCGGCCTGGGCGAAGTCGGTATAGGGCGGCACGTTCCAGACCACGGTGTCGAGCTTGACCGGGGTGGTGACGCCGCTCGAGGCGATCAGTTCCTTGGCCTTCTCGATGTCGAGCGAATAAGGATTGTAGTCGAGGCTGCCCAAGAACCCTTCGGGAACCAGGGTCTGGTGAACCTTGATGGTGCCCTGGCCGATGGTCTGGGCGATGCCTTCATAGTCGACCAGATATTTCATGGCCTTGACGAAGTCGGGGTGCGAAAGGGCTTCGTTGCGGACGTTGAGGCCCATGTAATAGATAACGCCGGAGCTGCCATCGAGGGTCTTGATATCGGCGTTTTCGGCGATCGAAGTGTAGTCGTCGGCGCCAAGCTTGTTGGCGATGTCGATGTCACCCTTTTCGAGCAGCAGGCGCTGGGCGGCGCTTTCCGGCACGTGCTGGAAGAACAGCCGCTCCATGGCCGGCTTTTCCTGCCAGAAGTTCTCGTTGCGGGTGAGCAGGATCGACTGCTTGGGCGTCCAGGTGGTCAAAACGAACGGGCCCGAACCGGCGGAATTGGCCTGCTTGAGCCAGGCATTGCCCATGTCGCCATCGACTTCGTGTTCCATCACAAGCTTGCTGTCGACGATGCCGCCGCTGTGCGAGGAGAGGGCATAGAGCACGAAAGACTCGGCATAGGGTTCGCCGATTTCGAACACCAGCGTGGCGTCATCGGTGGCCTTGATGCGCTCTTCGACATTCTCGGCGTTGAGGCCCAGCTGTGTGAGCAGGAATGCGGAACGCGAGGCCATCTTGACCACGCGACGCAGCGAGAATTCGGCGTCATGGGCGGTGACCGGGTTGCCCGAGGCAAACTTGGCGGCCGGGTTCATCTTGAAGGTGAAGGTCTTGCCGTCTTCCGAGACGGTCCAGCTTTCGGCCAGGACGCCGTAGATCTTGGTCGGGTCGGCCACATCGGGGGCGATCAGTGTCTGGTAAATCTGCTTGGCGGCCATGATGCCACCGACTTCGCCAACTTCACCGGGGTCGAGCGTGATGATGTCGTCGAGCGCATCGGCGATGACGAGCGTATTGGCCGGGGTTGCCGCAAAGGTGACGCCGGTGAGCATGGTCATGCTCAACAGCGCTGCGGTCAGCGTCCTGGTCAGTTTCATGATGTTTCTCCTGGTTGAAGCTGCTGCGTTCCCGGCAGCGATATTGAAGGGGCATTGGGGCGGGCATTGTCCGAAAACACCCTCATGGTGCCGACCCAAAGTTCGATGGCCACCTCTTGCCCCGGATTGCGAGACATGTGCGGTAGGCTTGAGGAAAAGTGCAGCGTTCCGCCGGCCTCGAGGGGGTATTCCACCCCGTCGACCACGTAGAGCATGGTGCCGCTGATGAGGTAGACGAAGTCCTCGCCCTCATGGCGCATGGTTTCGGAGGCGAAGCCGGGCGGGATATGGGTGATGCAGGCGTTGAGCGCGGCATCGGCAAATCCAGGCTCGAGGAATTCGTAGAGCGGCTCGGTGGCGCCGAGCGAGAACCTTGCGCGCTTGCTGGAATGGGTCACCATCTGGTGCTGGCGCTGTGGTGCTTCGGAGAGGAACCGGTCGACATTGGTGTCGAGCGCACGGGCAACGGCGTAAAGCGAGGCAAGCGAGGGCCGGGAGATGTCGCGCTCGATCTGGGAGATGAAGCCGACAGTACGACCACTCGCCTTAGCGAGGTCATAGACTGTCAGCCCAAGTTCCCTGCGCCGCGCCCGGATGCGTGTGCCGAGCGTCGGCGTGGTGGATGTCTCCAACAGACGCTCCTGCCAATGCTTTGTTTAGCGAGACTAAACAGATCGCCGGGGTGCGGTCAATGTGCTGGAAGGCTGTAGGACGCAATCGTCTTTTTGATCGCCGCACTTTCCGGCTGCACTTCGGAAAATCCGAGTTCGTTGCGGATGCGGGTGGTGTCGAGGGTGAGCGGGTAGCGCAGGTCGGAGGCATCGGCGCGATCGGCCCACACGCCTTGACCGGCAGGTGCAGCAATCACCTCGGCGGTCGAGCCGATATAGGGCAGGAGGGTGCGGGCCCAATCCGCGGCACTGCGCACGAAATTCTGTCCCACATTATAGGTGCGCCCGGCGGCCTTGGGATGGAGCGCGGCAAGGGCGAAGGCTTCAGCGATGTCCTCGACATAGCCATAGGAGTTGAGCCAGCCATAGGCGCGCTCATCGATGGCGAAGGGCTCACCGGGTTTGGCATTGTCGGTGACCCAGCCGAAGCGGCGCTGTTTGTCGGCGACCCCGAAGATCATCGGCGGTCGCAGGATGACGGCATCGAGATCGGCGGCCCGGGCGGCCTCTTCGAGCACGATCTTGTCGTAGTTTTCGAAAAGGTCGTCGCTGACGCCCTGCGGACGGCGAGGGTTGCCGCGATAGGGGTAGCGCATGGTGCGGAGCGGTGCGTCTTCGTCGGCCGGCTCCATGCGTGGCGCGGCATTCCCCTTGCGCAGCAGGCCCTCATAATTGGCGTAAACATCCACTGAACTGGTGAGCACATAGCGCGCGCGGGCGCGCTGGGCGGCATTGATCACCGGCTGGGTGTTGCCGAGGCTCAGCGCGAAGATATCGACGACCGCCGTCACCTCATGGCGCCGGAAGATGGTGTCGAGCGCCGTTTCGTCGGTGCGGTCGGCGCGTTCGATTGCAACGCTCTCGGGCAGATTGGCCGGTTCGTGGCCGCGATGCACGACGACAGGTTTTTCGCCATGCGCCAGCAGGCGCAGCGCCACATTGCGTCCGAGGAAGCCGCTGCCGCCGATAATTGCCGTGGTCATGAAGTGCTGTTCCTGCCGCCAAGTGGTGGCTATGGTTCTATGAGCATATCGGGATGGAGGCCAGAGCCGGCAGGTTCGCGATGCACCGGTTTCGAAGTGGTGGCCTCGGTGCGCTCAGCTGTTGGGCCGGCTGACCGAGTTGCGCACGATCAGTTCGGCCCGCAGCAGCACTTTCTGCGATTTGGGCTGTTCGCCCGCCAGCATGGCCAGCAGCAATTCCATGGCCGCCTCGCCCATGCGGTGGCGGGGCTGTTTCATGGTGGTCAGCGAGGGGCTGACGAAGCTGGCAAAGGAAATGTCGTCGAACCCCATGACCGAAAACTGGCGGGGCAATTCGTAGCGCCGGGCGTTGAGGGCGATGATCACGCCCAGCGCCGTGGCGTCGTTGACGCAGAAGAAGGCCGTGGGCAGGGCATCGCGAACGAACATCAGTTCGGCGGCGGCGCGACCGCTTTCGGTGGTGCCCTCGCCATCGAGGATGAGGCGAGGGTCGATGGCTATGCCCGCGCTCTCGAGCGCGAGCCGATAGCCGGCCTCGCGCAAGCGATTGATCTCGCGGCCAGGCGAATGGCCGATGAAGGCGATGCGACGGTGGCCTTGGGAAATCAGGTGTTCGGTGGCGACACGCGCGCCTTCGAAATTGTCGACGCCCACGAAAGGCACGGGTTGGTCGACCACCGGCTCGTTCACTGCCACCATGGGCGGCAATCGGGTTTCTTCGGCGTTCTGGCCAAAGCCATAGGGCAAATGGCCGGTGAAGAGAATCAACCCGTCCGCCTGGTTGGAGCTGATGAAGCGCAGATAGTCGGTTTCCCGGCTGGGATCATTCTGGGTATTGCCGATCAGCAGGCCATAGCCGCGCTTGCTGGCCTCGGTTTCGAGGCCGACCAGGATGTTGGAGAAATTGGGGTCACCGACATCGGGGGCAAGGATCAGAATCATGTTGGAGCGCCGCATGCGCAGCGAGCGGGCCATGGCATTGGTGGTGTAGCCGGTGCGGGCAACGGCCTCCGCGACCTTGCGGCGCGTGGCGTCGGCGACCTTGGTCGGCTCGTTGATGGCCCGACTGACGGTGGCAATGGATACCCCGGCCAGGGCCGCGACATCTTCTATGGTTGCCAGCTTATGGTGCTGCACTTGGACCGCTCCGCCCTCGACGCCCGGCCACTTCGGACCAATGCGCCACTGCCTTTAGCAGATGCCGTTTCCTCCGCCACGGCATTCTCCACAAAGCCTATTACTTATGCCCTTGTGTAAACCTTTACATCAATCATGAAAACCTTTACATCATGGCTTGAGCAAAGAGCCGCACAGCAAGTGCGCCGTGCTCAGGGGAGGGGCTGCCAAGCATGAACGATGCGCAGGACAGGACAGTTGCGCCGATTTTATCGGCGCATCGCATCTCCAAGTCATTCGGCGAAATCCCGGTGTTGTTCAGCATCGATTTCGACATCAAGCCGGGCGAGGTTCACGCCATTATCGGCGAGAATGGCGCTGGCAAATCCACGCTGATCAAGATCCTCTCAGGCATCGAACAGCCGACCTCCGGCAGCATTATCTACGATGGCGAAACCGTAGTGCTGCCGCCCAATGGGCAGGCCGCATCCATGGGCATTGTGGTCATCCATCAGGAATTGCTGCTGGCCGAACATCTAAGCGTCGCGGACTCGATTTTCCTGGGGCGCGAGTTGCGCTCAGGGCCGTTCCTGCAACTTCGGGATATGCGCGAACAGACCCGCAGCATTCTCGACACACTGCATGTCAATATCGATCCCGATGCGCGCATCAACACGCTCTCGGTGGCCGACAAGCAGATGGTCGAGATCGCCAAGGCCATCAGCCGCGACGCGCGCGTCATCATCATGGACGAGCCGACGGCCGTGTTGTCGGTGGCCGAAACGCAGACCTTTTTCGAGCAGATCCGCCGGCTCACTGCCAAGGGCGTCGCCGTGATCTTCATTTCGCACAAGCTGGACGAAATCATGGAACTGGCCGACCGGGTGACCGTGTTGCGCGACGGGCAGTTGATCGCCACGGTCGGCACCGAGAACCTGACACCGGACTCCATCGCGCAGATGATGGTGGGGCGCGAACTGTCCAACCTCTATCCGCCCAAGCACGAGCCCGATGTCGATGCGCCGGTGGTGCTCTCGGTGCGCGATCTGGCCGCATCGGGCATTTCAAACATCTCTTTCGAACTCAAGCGCGGGGAAATCCTCGGCTTTGCCGGGCTGATCGGTTCCGGTCGCACGGCGGTGGCGGAGGCCATTGTCGGCTTGACCAAGAAGAGCGCTGGTACGGTGACGGTCAATGGCGCTGTTTCCGAGTTCTCCGATGTTTCGAAATCACTTGCGGCGGGCCTGGCCTATATGACCAAGGACCGGAAGGGGCGGGGGCTGCTGCTCAATGCAGGCCTCCAACCCAACCTTACGCTGCTGACGCTCAAAAAGCATTTGCGCAACGGGTTCCTGGACGGGCGCAGCGAAGAGCAGGCGCTGCAACGCGCGGTGCGCCGCTTCGACGTGCGGGCCCGCGATCCGTCAGTGCCGGTGGGAAAGCTCTCGGGTGGTAATCAGCAAAAGCTGATGCTGGGCAAGACCATGGAGAGCGAGCCGGACATCGTCATCATGGATGAGCCGACCCGCGGCATCGATGTCGGCACCAAGCAGCAGATTTATCACATCATCGCGGCGCTGGCCGCCGAGGGCAAGGCGATCATCGTCATCTCCTCGGAAATGCAGGAAGTCATCGGCCTTTCCCACCGTGTCGTGGTCATGCGCAATGGACGCATGGCCGGCGTGCTGGAGGGCGCAGAAATTACCGAAGCCGAGATCATGCGTTACGCGGCCGGCATCAAGCAGGGTGGAGAAAATGACCGTGTCAGCGCCTGAAACCGCGAGCAGGCCCCAGAAGGGCTTCAAGCTCGACCTGAAGACCGCTGGGCCATTGCTGGCGCTGATCCTGCTGGTCATTCTTGGCTATAGCCTGAACCCTGCCTTTCTCAACGAGGGCAATGTCACCAACCTGCTGACCCGCTCGGCCTTTATCGGCATCATCGCGGTAGGCGCCACATTCGTCATCACCGCCGGGGGCATCGATCTTTCGGTGGGCTCCATGGCTGCCTTTATCGCAGGCATGATGATCATCATCATGAACTCGGCAGTCGAGAGCATGGGGGCATCGATCTGGACCGTGCTGCTGGGCATCGGCTGTTCGCTTATCCTTGGAACAGGTGCCGGCTTCATCAATGGATTCCTGACCACCAAGGCAAAGATCGAAGCCTTTATCGTGACGCTGGGCACGATGGGCATTTATCGCTCGCTGGTGACCTATTTTGCCGATGGCGGCACGCTCTCGCTTAATAGCGGGGCCCGCGAAATCTACCGCCCGGTCTACTACGACAACTTCCTGCGCGTGCCCTATCCGGTCTGGGTGTTCATCATCGTCGCCGTCATCGGCTGGATCCTGATGAACCGCACCGCCTTCGGCCGCTATTGCATGGCTATCGGTTCCAACGAGCAGGTGGCGCGTTATTCGGCCATCAAGGTCGATCGCGTTCGCACCTGGACCTATATCCTTCAGGGTTTGTGCGTCTCGCTCGCCACCATTATCTATGTGCCGCGCCTGGGCTCGGCCTCCTCGGCCACCGGCGTGCTCTGGGAGCTGGAGGCCATCGCCGCAGTGATCATTGGTGGCACCATGCTTAAGGGCGGCTATGGCCGCATCGGCGGCACGGTGATCGGTGCGCTGATCCTCACCGCCATCGGCAATATTCTCAATCTCACCGATATCATCTCCAACTACCTCAATGGGGCAGTGCAGGGCGTGATCATCGTGGCGGCGGTCTATCTGCAGCGTGGCAGCTTCAAGCGCGCCATACGCAAGAAGGCCGAATAGCAAGCATTCCCGCTTCGCAAGGGCGGGCAAAACCGGCGCACAACGCGCCACTCAAGGGAGGACTACCCATGTCTATCAAGGCATTGACCCTGGCTCTGGCCGCGACCACCGCTCTGGCGCTTCCGGCCTTCGCTCAGGACCAGATCAAGATCGGTGTTTCCATTCCGGCAGCGACCCATGGTTGGGCAGGCGGGCTCAACTGGCATGCCGGGGAAGCTGAAAAGCGCATCGAAGCCCTGCATTCCAATATCGACGTGATCATCGTCACCGCCGATAGCCCCGCCGACCAGGCTGGCGACATCGAAGACCTGATCTCGGTGCAGCAGATCGACGCCCTCGTGGTGCTGCCGTTCGAATCCGAGCCGCTGGTCGAGCCGGTCCGCCAGGCCAAGGCCGCAGGTGCCTTCATCACCGTGGTGGATCGCGGCCTGCCCGATTCCACCATTCAAGACGTCTATGTCGCCGGCAACAATACCGAGCTGGGCGCCGTATCGGCCGAATACTTCAAGACCCGTCTGGGCGAAGGCGACAATATCGTCATCCTGCGCGGTATTCCGACCGTGATCGACACCGAGCGTTTCGACGCCTTCATGGCCGGGATCGAGGGCTCGGGCATCAATGTGCTCGACAACCAGTTTGCCAACTGGAACCGTGATGACGGCTTCGAAGTGATGCAGGACTTCCTCAGCCGCTTCCCCGATATTGACGGCGTCTGGGCGCAGGACGACGACATTGCCATGGGCGTGGTCGAGGCCGTGCGTCAGGCGGGCCGCGAAGGCGAGATGTTCATCGTCGGCGGCGCCGGCATGAAGGACGTCATTAAGGGCATCATGGATGGCGACGAGCTGATCCCGGTCGACGTGCTCTATCCGCCGGCGATGATCGCGACCGCCATCGACGTGACCGTGGCCAACTTCACCTCCAACGGTCCGGTGCAGGGCGAATATATCCTGGGCGCCCCGCTGGTAACCAAGGACAATGCTGCCCAGTTCTACTTCCCCGACAGCCCGTTCTGATCGGTTCTGATCATCTGAAAAGGGGCGCTTCGAGCGCCCCTTTTTGTTTTGATGCTGCGGCGTGTAGCCCGCTGCGGGCGCTAGAACAGGTCATAGGCCTGGTCGGCAGGCAAAGCGAGAAGCCGGTCGCGCATGTCCAGCTTCAGCCATTCGTGCCGCTCGTCTTCTTCTGGAGTGCGATCGGGTCTGCGGCCCAGGGCGATGAATTCATCGCGCACGATGCCGTCACGGATGCGCAGCCGGATCTCGGTGCCGCGATAGCTGAGGATGAACACATAGGCTTGTAGCGTCGTGCCGCGCTCGGGCTGCGCCAGATCGGCATCGACTTTGTAGCGACCCTCGGTCAGGCTGCGCGTCACCATTTCGAAGGCGTCGCGGGCGCCGGGGCCCTTAAAGGCGGTGCGAATTGCGATCTCCCGGCGTTCGGGGACCTCGCCATCGGCAAGCAGCGGCAAAGCACGCTGCATCACCTTGAAGCCATGGGCGACGCCGCCGGGAAAGCCGAAGCCATGATAGCTCATGAGGTCGTCGAAGCTGAAAAGCAGCGGTTTGCCGTTTTCGAGGACGGTAAGGGTTGTGGTGCTCATGGCTGGGTCTCCTTGTCGAGTTGATCGCGCATCCAGGGCAGGAAGCCATCGAGGAAACGAGTCGTCGCCGGCATGAAATGGCTGCCGTGGTGATAGAGGGGGTCGAGGCTGGTGATGATCATGCGGCCGGGGGTGGTCACCTCGTCCACATAGAGAATGGGCTTACCGCTCTCGTTGATCGCGAGGACTTCGGCGCCCGCCGGCACCTCGAACCAGCCATGAAGATGCCAGGTGATGTCCTTTTCACCCAATCGCGAAAACAGGCTGTGGCCAGGGCTGGCGATGCGCACGCCCAAATCGGCGCCGGGCGTCAGCCACCACCAGAAATTGGTGGGCTGCGGCGTGAATTCTATGCCGGGCAGGAAAAGCTGGCTGTCGCTTTCGCCGGTGGCGATGATGGTACCGCCTTGGTCGAGATAGGCCCGCAACGCCTCGCGATGCGGCAACATGCGGTCGGCGGGTGTGCGACAGGGGATGAGGACGACGGCGAAGTCTGCGAGCCGGATAGTGCCGAGGTCTTCGGGGCGCACCAGCCGATCGAAATAGCCGGCATAACGCGGGCTTTCCAGGCTCCCGATGTGGTAATATGTGCCCGGATGAATGGCGAGGATGGCCATCAGAGTTCTCCCGTGGTCCAGGCGATGATGCGCGGCCCGACAATGGCGTGATTAGGATTTGGGCCCTTCATGCCACCGATGTCATTGCCGGCATGGCTGAACATCTTGCCACCTGCGGGGAGCGTCCATTCCCAGTCGATGGGGTGTCTGTCGGGTCCAATGCCGTTGATGGCGCGGGCGCCTTGCGGCATGGGATTGTGGCCCCGGCCGTAAAATCCGGCGACGCCATTATTTTCCTCGAAGTCGGATTGCTCGATGCCGGAAAAGATCGGGTGCTCGGCAAGGCGGGTCAGCGTCAGATCGGTGCGACGGGCCCGGGGGATCGGCAGGAAGTGCTCGAGGCCGGCCAGGAAGGGGCGCATGATGTGGCCGTTGAAGAACCAGCGGCCGCCGCGAGCCATGAAAGTGGCAAGCGCATCTGAAAACTGCATGAAGCCGACCTGGTCGAGATGGCTGGTGGTGATCAGTCCGCGCGCCGTGGCGAAGAGATGGGGCGACAGGTCGCGCTCGCGCACGAGGAGTGCATCGTTTCGCTCCATGGCCAGTGCGAAGAGGTCGGGCGCCGGGCCGAAGTGGGAGTGAACGAGCAGCAAGCGCCCGCTCTTGTCGTCAGTGCGGCTCATGGCTGAGGCTGCCTGAATGGCCGGGTTGGAGCGGCGAGGCTTGGAGCGCGCAACAAGGCGCACGCGGCACGAACCTTGGTTCGGTGCATGGTGGTGGATCCAGTCCTGTTGGTTTTCGGAGCCGCTGGCTCCTAATTCGGACTGCTACGATCAGCTTTATGTGATGTCAATAAAGCTGATCTCAAATATCATATTCAGTGACGCCGTGTCGCAACCAACATGTCAGGCGGTGCGGGCGGCGCGCAGTTCCGGCGCATCCATGCCGTCTTGCCAGAACCAATAGCGAATATCACCGTCGCAGCGGAAATTGACCACGTCGTGACTGCCCTCGGCGTCCATGGCGTGAATGACGACGCCACCCAGAAACCCGCCGGAGAGGTCCTGCAGGTCCTCGATGGCGAACTCGATGGCTTCGGAGAGGCTATAGCCTAGCCGCAGGGCCATGACGATGGCGCGGGCTGTGCCGGCGCGCATGGTCATCTCACCGGTATGGGTGCAGGCGGCAGCGCCGTAGCGGCTATCGGCGTAAAAGCCGGCGCCGGGAATGGGGCTGTCGCCCAGCCTTCCGGGATATTTCCAGGCCCATCCCGAGGTGGACGTAGCGGCGTGAATACCCTTCTTGGTGTCTTGGCAGAGGAAAACCGTGGTGTCGCGTACCCGTTCCGGATCGGTAATGGCGGTGCTGAGCGGGGCCAAGGGGATGTCTGGGAAATTGGCGCGCTGCTCGGCGCTCATTTCCTTTTCCAGCCGTTCCCACCACACCCTCTTGCTATCGGGAAACAGCGCGTCGTCGCGTGTGAAGCCGATCTCGTCGGCAAAGCGGCGGGCGCCGGCGCCGGTCAGCGTCACATGGGGCAGGCGCTGCATCACCTCATAGGCGAGGGCGCAGACCGGGATGGTGTCGGGAACGGCGCCCACAGAGCCCACAGTGCGGGTGGTGCCGTTCATCACCGCCCCGTCGCACTCCATGACCCCCAGCATGTTTGGCCAGCCGCCATAGCCGACGCTGCGGACCTTGGGCTCGGCCTCGACGCGGGAAATGCCGCTCACCATGGCGGGGAGCCCCTCGTCGCCGGCGCGCAGGCGCTCGACGGTGTGAGAAAAGCCCGGCCAGGCTTCGGCATTGGCTAGCAGCAGCATGATAAACCCGCTAAGAATTGACTATGAAACCGATTTCACAATCGACCGTGATCGTCAATCCATCCGGGTGTCCGTCAGGCGGTGGCGCCAGGGACGAAATGGGTTGGCACAGTCACCAGCCGCTCGCCCGGCGCGGCGGGGTTGGTCAGCAATTGAGCGATGCGGGCCACGTAGTCGGCCTTGTCGAAGCCGATGGAAGCGATTGGATAGGCCGCCATACCGATCAGCGAGAGGTTGTCGAAGCCGTAAAGGCGGAAACGGCTGGGGCGATGGCCCGGAAAGTCGTCGCGTCGCATATCGAGCAAGCCCATGGCCATGGCGTCCGAGGTGCAGAACACCGCCTCGGGCCAGATGTCGCCAGCCAGCATGGAGGCCGCAGCGCGGCCGCTGGCATAGGAATAGTCGCCCTGGACCATCCGTTCGAGCGCGATGCCCGCGTCCGCCAAGGCGGTCAGGTAATGGTCTATGCGCTTTTTCTCGGTGGGGGAGGTGGCGCGGCCCGTCACGAGGGCTGCGGTGCGCACGCCCTTGGCGGCAGCATCGGCGACTGCCGCTGCAATTCCCGGCGCCTCGTCGGCGATGACGGCGGGCGAGATGTCGTCGTGCCGGCCGTTGAGCATTATGACGGTTTCGGAGCGGAACAGGTCGCGAATGCGCGGGGCGTCGGCGAAGTCGGAAAAGACCAACGCTGCATCGACGTGGTAGGCGATGCCTTTCTGGATCACTTCGGCGGCGTGATCCTCGCTGTCCATGCGGATGAGGATCATCTGCTTGCCCAGCTGCTGAATGGCCTCGAGCAGACGGTCGAACAGGTCGATATCGGAGAGGTCGTGAATGTGGTTGACCACCACCGCCACGAGATCCAGCGACTGGCGCGACATGCCGCGCGCCAGAGCATTGGGGCTGTAGCGCAATTGCGCCGCCGCCGCCTCCACCCGCGCCTTCTTCTCCGGCGAAACCGGGCGCTTGTCGGTGGAAAGGGCGCGCGATGCCACGGCGCGCGACACGCCGGCCAGGGCGGCGACATCGGCAATGGTGGGCGCGGGCTTGTTGTCTCGGCCGGCTCGCGGCATGTATCCCCACTCTAGATTTCAGGCGGACAGCCAGATGATGATGACCTGTTTCGATATCGGCGGCAGCAATATCAAAGCTGCGACCGCCACAGGCCCGGAGACATTGCATAATCTGGGACGGGCAGTGACGCCACTGCTCGATTTCGATGCCTTTGTTGGCGTGATCGCTGATTTTGTGGCTGCGGGGCGGGCGGCCGACGGCGCACCGGTGGCCATTTCCATCACCGGCGTGGTCGATCCGCAAACCGGCATCGCCACCGTCGCCAATATTCCGTGCATCGATGGGCGTAATCTGGCCGGAGACCTGTCGGCGCGCCTTGGGCGTCCGGTTTTCGTCGCCAATGACGCCGATTGCTTTGCCCTGGCCGAGGCGCATGCCGGGGCGGGCAAGGGGCATGGCGTGGTGTTCGGCGCCATTCTGGGTACGGGCGTAGGTGGCGGCATTGTGGTCGATGGACGGGTCTTGCGCGGGGCGGGCGGCATTGCCGGCGAATGGGGGCACGGCACGATCGTGGCCACCGATGTCAGCGTCAAACCCTTCCATCTCCCGCACTTCCCCTGCGGCTGTGGGCAGAAAGGCTGTGCCGACACCATTGGTGGCGCGCGCGGCATGGAGCGGCTGCACACGCATCTGCATGGCGTGGATCTGCCGAGCCTTGCCATTGTCGAGGCCTGGATGGGGGGCGAGGCGACGGCCGCCGAAACCATCGATCTCTATGTCGAGCTCTTGGCCCAACCCTTGGCACTGGTGGTCAATGTCGTCGGTCCCGATATTGTCCCGGTGGGCGGTGGGCTGGGCAATAGCGCGGCGCTGGTGGAGCGGCTGGACGTGGCGGTGCGCCAGCGCATCCTGCGCAAGCTTGGCCGGTCGCTGGTGGTTCCGGCGCAGTTCAGCGTCGATGCAGGGCTGCTGGGCGCCGCTAATCTGGGATTTTCGGAGATGACGGCATGACATTGCTGGAAGTTTGCGTTGATGATGGCGCGGGCCTCGCTTCTGCCATTGCCGGCGGTGCCGATCGGATCGAATTGTGCTCGGCGCTGGAGATGGGTGGGCTGACGCCGGGGCCGGGTTTGATCGCCGAGGCGGCGCAGGCGCCCATTCCGGTGCGCGCCATGGTGCGGCCGCGCCCGGGGGATTTCGTGGTGTCCAACCAGGACATGGCAATCTTGCTGGGCGATATATCAGCCATTCGGGCGGCCGGGCTTTCCGGCGTGGTGTTGGGTGCCAGCCTGCCCGATGGGAGGCTGGATGTCATAAATCTAGCGCGTCTGGTCGAGGCTGCGGGACCGTTGCACAAGACCTTGCACCGGGCCATCGATCTCGTGCCCGACATGGCAGAGGCGGTGGAGCAGGCGGTTGCCCTGGGCTTTGACACCATTCTGACCTCGGGCCGTGCCGATACCGCCATGGCTGGACTGGACGAGATTGCATTGGTGCATGCAGTTGCGGCCGGGCGGATCACCATTATGGCCGGGGCCGGAGTCAATGCCGACAACGCGGCTGCCATCTTAGGCCGTGTGCGGCTGGGGGCTCTGCATGGCTCCTGCTCTGCGCCTGCCCAGGCCGATAGTGCGGCGGCGGCGCGGCTGGGTTTCGATAGCCCCTTGCGCAAGGCGACGAGCGCCGAGAAGGTGGCCGCAATGAAGGCCGCGATCCGCGCAGCTTCCTGAGGGAGCTAAATCCTGGCGCAGGACTGGCCGATGACGAGGCGCGGCATGGCGACATGGGTGCGTGGCGGCATAGCAGCGCCGCCGCGAGTGGTAATGCGCTCGAGTATCCAGCGGGCCGCGACCTCCGCCAGTTCTTCGACAGGCTGCACCACGGTGGTGATGCGAGGCTTGATGACACTGCCCCAAGGCACGTCATCGACGCCGGTGAGCGAAATGTCCTCGGGGCAGCTGAAACCGAGATCGTTGATCGCCTGCAATGCGCCCAGCGCCATGAGGTTGTTGGCAGCGACGATGGCGGTCGGGCGGTTGGAGCGCGACATCAGCCGTGTGACGTGGTCATAAGCGCGTTCGCCACTGAAATCGGCAGCGATCTCAAGTTCCGGATCGACATCAATGCCCGATGCCGCCATGGCGGTGCGGAAGCCGGCAAGGCGCAGGCGCGCAGTCCACCAATGCGGCTGTCCGCCCAAATAGCAGATGCGCCGATGGCCGAGGCGGATGAGATATTCGGTCAGCATGGTGGTGGTCAATTCGTTGTCAGAGCAGACGAAATCAAGTTTTACGCCGTCGACATACTGGTCGATCAAGACCACGGGTACATCGATCTGGCGTAGGAAGGCGGCAAAGGCGGGGTCGTTGCTGATCGGTGCCATGATAATGCCTCCGACCCGGTGGCGGCGGAGCTGCGACAGCGTGAGGATTTCGCGGTCTGCATGGGAGGCGGTATCAGCCACGATCAGCATGTGGTCGGTCTGCGACACCACGGCATCAACATTGCGCAGCAGGCGCCCGAAGAACGGGTTGCCGATATCGCCGAGCACCAGGCCGATCAGCTTGTTATGGCCGCGCCGCAGGCTTTGCGCCATGGCGGAGGGGCTGTAGCCCAAGTCCTCTGCGGCCTGTTCGATGCGTTCGCGAGTCTCCTGGCTGATCGGGCCCTTGCCGTTGAGCGCCAGAGAAACCGTCGATATGGCGACCCCGGCGCGTTTGGCGACATCGCGGATGGTTGCCATGCTTATCCTCACGAAACGATTTTTTGCCGACGCCATAATCGGCCTCTAACCGCCACGAAAATGCCGGTAGGCCGACACAGTGACAAGCTGTTTCTGTCAGTTTTGTGGTGTTCGATTTATGTTCGATGCTTGTCACACGGGGTTCTCGCTGGTTTGGTCATTGAAACGGTTCGACCCAAGGAGGGGGGCCGTTGGTCAGGCGTGGTCCTCGGATCGGCGCCCGGTTCAGAAAGGGAAAGACATGATACGCAATCGTCTCAATGGGCTGGCCGGCATCTCTGCTGCCGCCGTCATGCTGGCCGGCATTGCCGCTCCCGCGGCGGCGCAGGACGTGACGCTCAAAATGTGGACGCTCAACAATACCGGTTACCAGGAGTTCGTCGCCCAGGCCGCCGAAGAGTTCAAAAAGCTCCACCCCAACGTGAACATCGTTCACGAGATCTTCCCGGGCGACCAGTACAAGACCGGCATCCAGGTGGCCCTGGTTGGTTCGGCGCCGCCTGACGTGTTCTTCAACTGGGCCGGCGAAGATGCCAAGCGCCTGGTGGCCGATGGCCTGGTGCTCGATCTCACCGATCTGGGAAATGCCGAGGGTGGCTTCCGGCAGACCCTGTCGCAGGGTTGGCAGGATACCTTCACCTATGAGGGCAAGATCTATGGCGTGCCTGTCGATGCCGTGTCGGTCTATCTTTACAACAATGTCGACTACTTCGCCGAGCACAACCTGACCCCGCCCAAGACCTTCACCGAGCTTACCGGGCTCTGCAAGGCGGTGCGCGAAATCAATCCCAACACCGTGCCGCTGCCGCTGGGCAATGCCGGTCGCTGGAAGGCCATTCACCTGATGACCATGCTCAATGAGCGGGTGCTGGGTCAGGATGCCACCGAGGCCGACTATGCGCTGAGCCGCGCTGCCGACGCGCTGTTCACTGACCCGGGCTATGTCACTGCCTATGACAAGCTCATCGAAATGCAGGATGCCGGCTGCTTTGAAGACGCGCCGAACGCCACCGATTCCGAGCTGGCTGACGTGATGTTCTCTTCGGGCGCCTCGCCGATGGCCTGGTGCGGCACCTGGTGCATGGGTGACTTCGATGCCGAAGGCCTTGCCTATAACATGACGCGCTTCCCGATCATGGAAGATGGCAAGGGCGAGCCCGGCGCCTATTTCATGGTGCCAGAGGGCTACCAGGTCTCCGCCAAGACCGCCAATCCCGAACTGGCCGCTGCCTGGGTGAGCTTCCTCGTGTCCGACGCGCAGGCTGAGAAGTTTGCCGAGATCCTCAAGTTCCTGCCTTCGAACGCCAACACCATCGACCAGGTCGATGGCGCCACCGAGCACTTCAAGTGGGCCGCCGCCGACATGGCCACCTACACCGCCGGCGTCAATGTGCTCGACGTGCTGCTCGAAGCCAGCGTCGCCGAAGCCTATATGAACGCCACGGTCGAAGTGCTGAACCGCACCCTGACCCCCGCCGAAGCCGTCGCCCAGATCCGCGACGCGGCGGTGAAGGCCAAGGCCGCATCCGGCCTCTAGGCCGTATCCTTCCCGTCGGCCGGTTCCTCCCCCGGCCGACGGGATTTTTGTTTGCCTTGCAGCGCGATAGCCGGACGGCGCTCAGCCCAGCCGGGTTACATCGTGTCTGTCGAACTGCCAGCGCGCCCTGATCGGCTTCCGATGCGGAAGTCCCGGGGTGGGCGGCGGAAGTCAGGAGCCTGTTACTTATGAGCGCATCCTCGTCATCGCCCGGCGCTGCCGCCAGGGCCATGCGCATTGCCGGCCTAAATGGCGCCATGCTGGCGCCGGCGCTCGGCCTTGTCGGCATTTTCGTGCTGCTGCCATCGGTCATGACACTCGTGGGGTCGTTTTATGCGTTCGGCATCACCTCGAGCAGCTGGAGCTGGGTCGGGTTCGACAACTATCTGCGCGCCTTTTCCGATCCGGTATTCTGGATCGCGCTCAAGAACAATTTCATCATCATCTTCGGCTCGATCCTCAGCCAAGTGGGGCTGGGGGCAATCCTGGCCGCCGTGCTCGATCGCGGCATCAGGCGGGGCTCGACAGCCTACCGCACCATCATCTTCATGCCGGTGGTCATCTCTTCAGTCGCGGTGTCGCTGATCTGGATGATGATCTACGACCCCAATGTCGGCTCGCTCAATGCGCTGGTGAAGGCGGTCGGTCTGACGCCGCCCAAGCTGGGCTGGCTCGGCGACCCGGGCATTTCAATCTGGATGGTGCTGCTGACGGCCGCCTGGGCCAATGTCGGCTTCCAGATGGTGCTCATTCTGGCCGGGCTGCAGGCCATTCCCAAAGAACTCTATGAAGCCGCTTCGCTTGATGGCGCGCGTGGGCTCAAGGCCTTCTGGCACATCACCCTGCCGGGCATCCGCAATATCCTGATCGTGGGCGTACTGATCACCACGATCGGCGGGTTGAAAGTGTTCGACCTGATCTTCGTGATGACCGGCGGCGGACCGGCCAACGCCACCCAGGTCATGGGCACCTATATTTATCTGCAGGCCTTCAACCTCGGAAATATGGGCTATGCCAATGCCCTCTCCATCATCCTGCTGCTGATCGCGCTCTTGCTTGGCGTCGCTCAGCTCAAACTGTCGCGTCGGGGGTAAGGCCATGAAGCGTTTTCGTGCCGTCTCCATCGGCTTGCATCTCTTCGTCTCGATCTGGGCACTGTTCGTGCTGGCGCCAGTAGTGTGGATGGTCCTGGCTGGCTTCCGCACGCGTGCGGAAATCTTTACCCAGCCGCTGGGGCTGCCGAAGTCGCTGGATTTCGCCGCCTTCGAGCGCGCCTGGAACACGGGCATTGCCGGGTTCATTCTCAACTCGGTCTTTGTCACCATCATCTCGGTGACGCTGATCATCGTGACCAGCGGCATCGCCGCCTATGTGCTGGCGCGGTCCGAAAGCAAGGTCCTTAAATGGATCTATGTGCTCATCGTGGCGAGCTTTGCCGTGCCCAGCCAATCGGTGCTGGTGCCCCTTTACCAGATCATATCCGGGGCAGGGCTGCTCAATTCGCTCTTTGCGATCGTCCTGCCCTATGCCGCCTATGGCATCCCGTTCACCACGGTGCTGTTCTATGCCTTCTTCCTCGAATTTCCGCGTGAGCTTGAAGAGGCGGCGCGGCTCGATGGCTGTTCGCGCCTGCAGGTCATCACCCGCATCGTATTGCCGCTTTCGGGGTCGGCCATTGCCAGCGCCGCGATCTTCCAGGCGGTTTTCGTCTGGAACGAGTTCCTGCTTGCACTGCTGCTGCTTACGGACACCAGCATCAAGACGCTGCCGCTCGGCATGCTCAACTTGCGCGGCCAGTTCAGCTCGGACTGGCCGGCAGTGATGGCCGGCGTCACCATCGTCACCCTGCCCATGCTCATCCTGTTCATCCTGGCCCAGCGCTACTTCGTGCGCAGCCTGGCCGGCCTCGGCAAATAGGGAAAACCCATGCCCAGTCTGAAAATTACCAATCTCGAAAAGCACTACCAGAGTTTCCACGCGCTCAAGTCGATCTCGCTCGATATCGAGGATGGCGAGTTCGTGGTGATGGTGGGGCCATCCGGTTGCGGCAAGTCCACGCTGCTGCGCTCGATTGCCGGGCTCGAAACCGTCGATAGCGGCACGATTACGATCAAGGACCGAGACGTCACCCATCTCGAGCCGTCCGATCGCGGCGTCGCGATGGTGTTCCAGAACTATGCGCTCTATCCCCATATGACTGTGGCGCAGAATATGGGCTTCAACCTGCAGATCGCGGGGCGTCCCAAGGCCGAAATCGTTGCGGCGGTGGATCGCGCCGCCAAGATCCTGCGCATCACCGACCATCTCAATAAATTCCCCAAGGCTTTGTCCGGTGGGCAAAAGCAGCGTGTCGCCATCGGCCGGGCCATTACCCGCTCGCCCGATGTCTTCCTGTTCGATGAGCCGCTGTCCAACCTCGATGCGGCACTGCGTACGCAGATGCGCGTCGAGCTTGGCCGGCTGCATAAGGAACTGGGCACGACGATGATCTATGTCACCCACGATCAGGTCGAGGCCATGACCATGGCCGACCGTATCGTGGTCATGCGAGACGGCATCATCGAGCAGGTGGGCTCGCCGCTCGATCTCTATAACCGCCCGGCCAATCAGTTCGTCGCCGGCTTCCTCGGCTCGCCGCGCATGAACTTCCTCGCTGCGTCCATTGAGGCCATTGCCGATGGCGCGGTGACCTTGGCGATTGCCGGTCTGAAACAGACACTGGTGCTGCCGCTCGACGAGGCCGGTGCTGGGCTCAAGATCGGCGACAGCGTGCGGATCGGGTTCCGTCCGGAGGCTGCGCTGGCCGATGGCACGGACGGTCTGGTGCTGCCTGCCAATGTGCGGGTGGTGGAGAGCCTTGGCCGCGAGACACTGGTCTATGCCGATGCTGGCGTGGTGCGGTCCATCGACTCCGAGTCGCAGGACGGCTTCTTTGCCGTGCACCAGTCGCAGCAATTGCAGTTTGCCTATGACGCGCCGTTCACCCTCGGCGTGCCGGCGGATGCGCTCTATCTCTTCGACGCCTCCGGCAAGACGCGGCGCTTCGCCCGCCGGGCCGCCTGATCCCTCATTCCATCTCGTAGAAAATCCATCATGCGGCTGCGCCAGGTACATCTCGACTTTCACACCTCCGACCTCATCGAGGATATAGGATCGCGTTTCGACGCCAAGGCGTTTGGACAGGCCTTCAAGGATGCCGACGTGGATTCGGTGACCATCTTCTCCAAGTGCCACCACGGTCATTCCTACCACCCCACCGCCATCGGTCGGATGCATCCGCATCTCAAGTTCGACCTGATGCGGGCCCAGATCGATGCGCTGCATGCCCACAATATCAAGGCGCCGCTCTATCTCTCCGGCGGCTGGGACGAACTAGCGGCCAACCAGCAGCCCGGCTGGCGGCTGATGGATGAGAACGGCCTGCCCAAAAGGGTCGGCGGCGATCCGTTGGGCGATGGCTGGGCCTATCTCGATTTCGCCTCGCCCTATCTCGACTATCTCTGCCGGCAGGTGGATGAGGTGATGGTTAACTATCCAGATGGCGACGGCATCTTCATCGACATCACCTATCAGCAGCTTTCGGCCGGTCCTTGGACGCAGCAGCGCATGGATGCGGCAGGCCTCGATTGGGAAAGCGCCGAAGACCGCGCCAAATTTGCCGAGCAGGTCAATTACGAGCTGTTCGAGGGCGTGCAGCAGGCGGTGCACAAGCACGATCCGAACAAGCCGCTCTTCTTCAATCTCGGCCATGTGCGGCGCGGCCGGCGCGACGTCTACAAGCGCTATTTCAGCCATCTGGAGCTGGAATCGCTGCCGACGGCAAAATGGGGTTATGACCATTTTCCGCTCTCGGCGCGTTATGTCGATGTGTTCGGCGAGCCGTTCATCGGCATGACCGGCAAGTTCCACCATCTCTGGGGCGAGATCGGCAGCTACAAAGCGCCCCAGGCGCTGGCCTATGAAGTGGCCGCCATGCAAGCCTATGGCGCCGGCGCTTCCATCGGCGATCACCTGCACCCCAATGGCGCGGTGGATGCCACCAGCTACAAGGCCATTGGCGCCGCCTATGCCGAGGCCAAGGCTGCCGAGCCCTGGACGATTGGCAGCCGCAACCGCGCCGATATCGGCCTCGTCAGCGTCGAAGGTTCGCGCCGCCCCGGCTTTGTCGGAACGCCCGGCACCTCGAATGCTGCCGATGAAGGCGCCGCACGGGTTTTGCTCGAAGGCAAGTTCACCTTCGACGTGCTCGACACCGACATGGATTTCTCGCCCTATCGGCTGCTGATCCTGCCGGACGAGGTGATCGTTGATAATGCACTCAAGCTCGCGCTCGATGCCTATATCGGCAAGGGTGGCAAGCTGTTGCTCACCGGGCAGAGCGGGCTAGATGCGGATAAGGGCCTGCTGTTCGATATCGGTGCCGCGTGGCACGGCGCCAATCCCTATTCGGGCGACTATGCCTTGCACGACGCCGCGATCCGGGCCGATTTCGTCGCCGATCCGATCTATATGTATGTCGGCTCCGAACGGATTTCGGTGACCGATGGGCAGAGCCTCGGCGTCGTCTACGATCCCTATTTCGAGCGCAGCCCCAAGCATTTCTCGGGCCACGTGCATACGCCGCGCCGTTCCGATCCGTCGGGCTATGCTGCGGGCGTTCACAAGGGCAATATCACCTATCTGGCGCATAAGGCCTTCTCGGCCTATCGCCAGTCCGGTGCTGTCGCCATCCTCGAATTGCTAGAAAAGACCATTCTGTCTTGCCTCGACGGCGCACCCAATGTGCGTGTCGGCCTACCGCGTGCCGGTCGCGTCACGGTCCGCCATCAGGCGGCAGAGGGCCGCGACGTGGTGCATCTGCTGTTCGCCCAACCGGCATTGCGCGGCGAATTGCGCGGCGACAATGTGCAGCCGATCCAGGATTTTGTGACCCTGTCCGACATTGCTGTCGATCTGGCCATCGGTGACCGCAAGGTCGAGACGGTGCGTGTAGTTCCCTCTGGCGAGGCCATCGACTTTGATGTCGCCAGCCAGCGCCTGCGCTTCAGCGTGCCGCGCCTCGAAGGCGCAGCCAAGATCGAAGTGCAATATCGGCAGTAGTGAGACTGGAAGTGAGTTATGAGGCCGCGCTGTCTACGGACAGGGCGGCCCTTACCTTTTCCAGGCCGTTCGCAGTGCCGTTCAGCGGCCGGTATTCGAGGCCGACGGCGCCTTCATAGCCATTGTCGTAGAGCCAGGCGAGGCGCCGGCCGAGGTCGATCTCGCCGGAGCCCGGGTCGTTGCGGCCGGGATGGTCGGCGACATGGGCGTGGACCACGCGCGACACCCGGCCTGCCAGCACATCGTCGATGGCCTCCCCCATGATGTGGGAATGGTAGAGATCGAAGACGATGCCGATTTCCGGGCGGCCGACCTCATCGACGATGTTGAGTGCCTCGCGGGTCGAGGAAAGGTAGTAGCCGGGGTGGTCGATGACAGTATTGAGCGGTTCAAGGCCGAGGCGCACACCGGTGCCGGCAAGGATATCGGCGCTCGCCTCCAAGCCCGAGACCAGAGCGCGGTGTTGGTCCTCGCGCGACACGCCAGGCTGGTCGTTGCCGGCCTGAGCGATCAGCACCGTGGCGCCCAGTCTTTGTGCCAGTGCAGCGGATTGCTTGAGGCCGTCGAGGAAGGCAGCGTGATTGGCTGGGTCGGTAATGGAGATCATCGGCTCGGCGAGGAAACCGCTCAGCGTCATGCCGGTTTCGCGCAAAGCCGCCTCGATGGCAGCTATGTCCTTGTTGGACCAGCGCCAGAATTCCACTGCATCGAGGCCGGCTTGCTTAGCCAGGTGAATGCGCTGGACGAAATCATCGCTCGCGTCTGAAAAAAGCCACTCGATACACGCCGACAATTTCATGGGTAGTCCAGTCCTATATTTGTGACGGCGACTCGCGAGCCGTCATCACAGCAATAGTGGACAATAAACTGAGACGGGAATACCGGCTAATGCCGTCGGCTGCTCACTTGTGATCAGCCGGCGATGCGTGGCTGGTGGTCTCCGGCGGCGCGGCGGAGGAAACCATCGGCCTTGTCGAGGGCTGAGAGGGCGGCTTCCTTGTCGAGGCCGGTCAGGGCCATGAGGATGGCGAGCTTGACGTTGTAGTCGGCCAGATCGAGATAGTGATCCGCCTGTTCGGCGGTGCAACCGGTGGCTTCGACGACGATGCGGGTGGCGCGGGCCGCCAGCTTTTCATTGCTGACCGAGAGGTCGACCATCAGGTTCTGGAAGGACTTGCCGATGCGGATCATGCTGGCAGTGGTCAGCATGTTGAGCACCAGCTTCTGCGCCGTGCCGGATTTGAGCCGGGTCGAGCCAGTCAGCGCCTCGGGTCCGACGATGGGCGAAATGGCGATTTCGGCCTGGCGAGCGATGGTGGAATCCGGGTTGCACGAGAGGGCGACGGTGGTGGCACCGATGGATTTTGCGTAATCCAGACCGCCGATGACATAGGGGGTGCGACCGCTGACGGCGATGCCGACGACGACGTCGCGGGCCTCGAGCGCAATCTTTTCGAGATCGACGCGGCCCTCGTCGCGGTCATCCTCGGCGCCTTCCACGGGGTGGCGCAGGGCGTGATCGCCACCGGCGATAAGGCCGATCACCATGCCATCGGGCACGCCGAAAGTGGGGGGACATTCGGAGGCATCGAGCACGCCCAGGCGCCCGCTGGTGCCGGCGCCCATATAGATGAGGCGTCCACCAGCCTTGAAGGCCTCGACAATCTTATCCACGGCTGCCGCAATCTGCGGTAAAACCAGTTCCACGGCCTGGGGAACCCGACGATCTTCGGTGTTCATCGCCGCTAGAATCTGCTGCGTCGACATCAAGTCGATCTGCATGGTCTCGGGATTGCGCGCCTCCGACACGAGGTGTCCCAGTTCCGCGATCAGGGCGTGTTTCGGCATGGTGGTTTCCTCACGGTTGGGAGCGGATGCTAGAAGTGACTATTCCATATGTCAATAAAGTGTGGAATAGAATATTCCGGATCAGCGCACGGAAACGGCCATGTCCATACTCAAGATACTGGATGCACAGCTGGAATCGATGACCCAGGCAGATCGGCAGATCGCCCAGTTCATCCTCGATGATCCCGAGCGCATGCTGTCGCTGTCCTCCGCCGCGCTGGCCGAGGCGACGGGGCGCAGTCAGTCGAGCGTGGTCAAGTTCAGCCAGAAATTGGGCTATGCCGGCTATCAGCAGCTCAAGCTGGATGTGAACAAAGCCAAGGCGCAGGAGTTTCACGCGCCGGCCGGGGTGATCCATGGCTCGATCGATGCCAGCGACAGCTACCTCACCATTCTGCAGAAGCTGATTGGCTCCAAGCTGTTGTCGATGCGCGAAACGTCAGCGGTCAATACCGAGGCGACGATCGATTCCGCCATCGATGTTCTGGTCAAGGCGCGGCGGATTCAGCTGGCCGGTGTGGGGGCGTCATCGCTGGTGGCGCGGGACTTTTCCTATAAGTTGCTGAAGCTGGGGCGGACGGTTCTGGTCGATAGCGACAGCCATATCCAGATCTCCAATGCCTCGGTGCTCAACAGCGAAGACCTGATCATCGCGCTGTCGCATTCGGGGCGGAGCGTCGAGACCTTGCGCATTGCCGAACTGGCCAAGGCGCGCGGGGCGACCCTGTTGTCGATCACCGGGTTGCACTCCAATCCCTTGGCGGAGCTGGCCGATATTCGTCTCTACACGGTGGCGGACGAGGAGCGGGTGCGCTCGTCGGCCATCACTTCGCGCGATGCGCAGCTGATGTTGACCGACATGCTGTTCATCCTTTTGCTGCGGCGGCAATCGGATGCCTATGACTTCATCCATCGCAGCGAAATGGCTGTGACAGTGCTCAAGGCCTAGTACGCAATTATCGCTGTCGCGCGGGTCGGCGGTAATTTTATATTCTTGACAGTGCGATTTTTTGGAATTTAGTATTCCTGATATTGCCTGTTCATGACCGCACTATGAACGAATTATGAACGCGCATTGCCTGTGATTGCGGGCGAGGGGCTTTCACTCGGATCGGGGAACTCTATCTTGGCTCAGCTTTCGCTCCGCGGCATCAAGAAGCGCTTCAAGAACACTGATGTGCTGCACGGTATCGATCTGGAAATCGGCGACCGTGAATTCGTCGTCTTTGTCGGTCCCTCGGGCTGCGGAAAATCCACCCTGTTGCGGCTCATTGCCGGGCTCGATCCGATCAGCGACGGCGACTTCTTCCTCAATGGGCAGAAGATGAACGACGTGCCGCCCTCGCGGCGCGGCATCGCCATGGTGTTCCAGTCCTATGCGCTTTATCCGCATATGGACGTCTATGAGAACATGGCGTTCGGCGCGCGGCTGATGGGGCTCGACAAGCCGGAAGTGGAAAAGCGCATTGCCGAGGCGGCGCGCATGCTGCGGCTGGAGCCGCTGTTGCAGCGCAAGCCACGCGAACTGTCCGGTGGGCAGCGCCAGCGCGTGGCCATCGGACGCGCCCTGGTGCGCAAGCCGGCGGTGTTCCTGCTCGACGAACCGCTGAGCAATCTCGATGCGGCGCTGCGGTCGGATGTGCGGCTCGAAATCGCCCGCCTGCACCACGATATCGGCGGCACCATGATTTATGTGACCCATGACCAGGTCGAGGCGATGACGCTGGCCGACAAGATCGTGGTGATGAATGCCGGCCGGATCGAGCAGGTCGGCTCGCCGCGTGAACTCTACGAGACCCCGGCCAATACCTTCGTGGCCACCTTTATCGGCTCGCCGCGCATGACGCTGGTGGATGTGAAGCGTGAGGGTGACCGGCTGGTCATCGACAATGGTGGTGGCGTGGCGATCGCGGCGCCGCAGGATGCCAAGGTCAAGCTGGGGCTGCGTTCGGACGCGGTGCGGCTGAGCCGCGAGAGCGGCGGCGAGGGCTTTGCCGCGACCGTGGTCTATACCGAATATCTGGGCGACAATGCCTATGTCTATGTCCGGCTGGCCGACCAGACGCTGCTGTCGGCGCGCACCGGCCCCAATGATCTTTATGCACCCGACGAGGCGGTGACCGTGACGGTCGACCCCAGCGCGGTGCATTTCTTTTCCGCCGAGGATGGACGGCGGCTGGCGCCCTGAGGCGCCGGGGACCTTAGTCCATACCAAACGACTTAACAGGAGAGGGAATGATGAAAACCAATCTGATCCGCATCGGCGCCGCGATGAGCGCGCTGCTCGTGGCTGCCCCGGCCTTTGCACAGGACCTGACGTTCTGGAGCTGGCGCCAGGAAGACAAGGCTGCCTATGAGCAGTTCATCGATACGTTCGAAGCCGCCAATCCCGGCATCACGGTCAAGTTCGAGACCTTTGAAGCTGCAAACTACAACACGATCCTTTCCACCGCCCTGGCTGGCGGCACCGGTCCGGATGTGATGATGGTGCGCGCCTATGGTGGCCTCGAAAACGTCGCCGCTGCCGGCTATCTCGAGCCGCTGAGCTTCGAAACCGTCCCGGCGCTGGCCGATTTCGCCCCTGCAGCGCTCGCCGCTGAAAGCGTGCGCGCCGATGGCGTGGTCTATGCCGTGCCCTTCGCCAGCCAGACGCAGCTGGTCATCTATAACAAGGCCATCTTCGACGCCAATGGCCTCGAAGAGCCCAAGAGCTGGGACGAACTGGTGGCCCTGAGCCAGAAGCTCAAGGATGCCGGCGTGTTCCCGTTCGCCAATGGCACCGCGACCGCCTGGCAGAACGAGACCGTGACCTTCGGCCTCGGCTCCTCGCTGATGGGCAAGGATTTCTACAACGGCCTGATGTCGGGTGAGACCGACTTCACCGACGAGCGCTTTACCGGTGCCCTGGCTGCCGTGGCCGATGTCGCCGCCAAGTACTTCCCCGATGGTTTCATCGGCCTCGACTACCCGTCCGCCCAGCAGCTGTTCGCTTCGGGCATGGCCGGCATGTTCATCGGCGGCTCCTATGAGCTCGCCAACTTCAAGGGTCAGAATCCGGATATCGAGCTTGGCGTGTTTGCCGCGCCCGGCAAGAGTGCAGAAGACGAGAAGCTGGTTGGCCTCTATTTCGACGGTGGCTATGCCGCCAATGCGGCCGGCGCCAACAAGGAAGCCTCGATCAAGTTCCTGAACTACCTGGCCAGCAAGGAATTCGGCCAGGCCTTCGCCGACACGCTGAGCAATATCTCCACCGTGCCCGGCGTCAGCTTCAACAACCCGCTGCTGGCTGAAGTCAACGACCTCAACCAGCACTCGATCCCCTACCTGATGCTGGCCCATTTCCGCTTCGGCGAGCCCTCCGGCTCGGTGCTGATCCAGGGCGAAATGCAGAAGCTGTTCGCCGGCGAAACCACCCCGGAAGCCATCGGTGAAGCCCTGACCACCGGCCTGGCCGCCTGGTACGAGCCGTTCAAGAAGTAAGAGCCTGCTCGGTTCACCCCCACCTAACCTTCCCCTCAATAAGGGGGAGGGACCGGGCGGTGGGTGTGGCGAGATGTGGTCAAGATCACAAATCTGCTCCTCCCCCTCCTGGAGGGGGAGGTTGGGTGGGGGTGGTTCGGTGGCGAACCGATGGACTCCCACCCTCAATCCCTCGCCTCAAGGGGGAGGGAGGCGATGGACGGGCGGATCAATGCCCCGCCGAAACCAAGAATGCCCCATTGCCGGGGCGGAGGTCAGATGGGGGTGTCGCTCCCCTGATCGCGTAAAACCAAGCGAGGCCTAAATGCCCCAACTTCGGATGACTGGACGCGGCCTCTGGATTACCGCGCTGATCGTGCCGCCGCTGGCTTTCGTGGCGCTGTTCGTGGTCTATCCGATCGTTTCGGCCTTCGCCTATGCCTTTTTCGACTGGCAGGGGCTGCGGCGCGGGGATTTCGTGGGGCTGGAAAACTTCCACACCGTGCTGTTCGTCGAGCCCTATCGCAGCTGGACGATCAACGCCTTCAAGAACAATGTCATCGTCTTCTTCGCGCTGATGGTGCTGCAGAACGGGCTGGGCTTCATCCTCGCCTATGCGCTGTGGCGCGAACTGCCGGGCGCCCGCTTTCACCGTATTGCGGTGTTTCTGCCGGTGGTGCTTTCCACCATCATCGTCGCCTATCTCTTCAAACTCTTCTACCATCCGTTGTTCGGCGTGGTGAACCTCTCGCTCAAGGGGTTTGGGCTCGGCTGGCTGGCGCAGCCCTGGCTGGGGCAATCGGGCACGGCGCTGTGGAGCATCATCATCGCCCAGGCCTGGCATATGGTGGGGTTCCCGACGCTCGTCTTCCTCGCCGGCATGCAGCGCATTCCGGGGGAAATCCTCGACGCCGTGCGCATGGAAACCGAGAGCGAATGGGTGAAAATCACCAAGATCGTCTGGCCGCTGGTGGCCCCCAGCGCGACGATCGTCTTCACGCTGCTGTTCGTGGGCGCGTTCAACTGGTTTGAGCTGCCCTATATCATGGGCGGGCTTGACGGCTCGCCCTTCGGCTCGACCGACGTGCTGGGCCTTTATTTCTATCGCACCGCCTTCGGCAATGTGTCGGCGGGGCAGCAGGATTTCGGGCTGGGTTCGGCGCTTGCCGTGCTGATCTTCATTTTCATCGCCATCGTGGCCGGGTTCATCACCACGCGCCTGCGCGCCCGGGAGATTCAGCTGTGAGCGATACGTCCGCCAACACCTATTACGACCGCCGCGGTATTCTGGCCTCGCTGGGCCGCGACGGGCTTTTGCAGATCATCCTGATCGCCAATACGGTGATCATGTTGGCGCCGATCATCATCATGGTGTTTTCGGCCTTCAAGACCACGCCGCAGATCTTCCAGTCGCCGTTCGGCATGCCCGATTTCAGCCAGGTCGGCAATTTTCTGAAGATCTGGAACGAGACCAATTTCCTGCGCTATCTGCTCAATTCCTTCGTCGTGACCGGCGCCTCCATGGTGCTGATCCTGACGCTGGGGACCATGGCGGCCTATGCCATCGGGCGCTACAGCTTTGCCGGGTCGGGCTTCGTTTTGATGTTCTTCCTGGCCGGGCTGACACTGCCGCTCAAGCTCGCCATCATTCCGCTGTTCATGCTGATGCGGGACCTGTCGATCCTCAACAATCAGCTCAGCCTGATCTTCGTCTATACCGCCATGGGGCTGCCGACGACCGTGTTCATCATGACCGGATTCATCCGTAGCCTGCCCAATGAGCTGGAAGACGCCGCGCGCATGGATGGGGCGAGCGAGGCGCGGATCATGTGGTCGATCATGCTGCCGCTGGTGCGGCCGGCCATGGTGATCGCCGGCATCCAGAATGTGGTGCCGATCTGGAACGACTTCTTTTTCCCCCTGGTGTTCATCCAGAACGATAATCTCAAGACCCTGCCGCAGGGGCTGACGACGTTCATGGGCGAATATACCACCGATTGGGGCGTGTTGTTCTCGGGGCTGACGCTGTCGGCGGCGCCGATCATCATCATCTATATCGTGCTGTCCAAGCAGTTCATTGCCGGCATGACCTCGGGAGCCGTCAAGTGAGGCTGCCGCGCGGGCTGGTGGTGTCCTGCCAGGCGCGGGCGGACAATCCGCTGCACGGGCCGCAATTCATGGGCGCCATGGCGCTGGCGGCGCGCGATGGCGGGGCGGTCGGCATTCGCGCCAATGGGCCCGCCGATATCGCGGCGGTGAAGGCGGCGGGATTGCCCGTTATCGGCATCCACAAGGTGTTTTCGGAGCAATATCCGGTCTATATCACCCCCGATTTTGCGGCGGCCGAGGCCATTGTCGCGGCGGGTGCGGAGGTGGTGGCGCTCGATTGCACCGAGCGGCCTCGGGATGGCGAGCCGCCGGCGGTGCTGATCCGGCGCATTCGCGACGAACTGGGCGCCGAAGTGTTTGCCGATATCTCGACGCTGCGCGAGGGATTGGCGGCGGCCGATTGGGGCGCGCATTACGTGGCGACGACGCTGTCGGGTTATACCGAGGCGACCGAGCCCAAGCCGGAGGAGCCGGATCTGCGGCTGCTTGAGGCGCTGGCGCGCAAGCTCGCGGTTCCGGTGGTGGCCGAGGGGCGGTATAATAGTCCCGAACTGGTGCGCCAGGGGTTCGAAGCCGGCGCGCATGCCGTGGTGGTGGGAACAATGATCACCAATCCGCGCGAAATCACCCGCGCTTTCGTCAAGCAGGGCGTGCCCGCGTGAGCAATCCGGTGCGGCTGGGGCTCGATGTCGGCGGCACGGCCAGCCGTTGGGTGGCCTGCGCTGCCGATGGCGCGGTGGTGGCGCGCGGCAAGGTGGCTGGGGCCACCGGCCATGTGTTCAACCCGGCGGAGCGCGAGAAGCTGCGGCTGGCGCTGGCGGCGATTGCCGAAGCGGTGTCGGCAGCGGGGCTGACGCCAACGCATCTGGCGGCCGGGCTGACCGGCTATGGCGCGGCGGTGGCGACAGATGTCGCCGGGCTGGTGGCGGAGCGGTTCGGCATCGGCGCCGAGACCGTGTTGCTGACCGACGACATGACGCTGGCTTTTGCCGCGATCTTTGCGCCGGGTGAGGGGCATTTGGTATCGGCAGGGACCGGCTCGATCGGGCTGCATTTGGGTGAAGATGGCGCGCTGGTGCGTGTCGGCGGTCGGGGCATTCTCATCGATGATGCCGGCTCCGGCAGCTGGATCGCGCTGCGGGCGCTCGACAAGATCTATCGGTGTCTCGATCACAGCGGCTCGTTTACCGAAGTGCAGCGCCTCGCCGATGCGATGTTGGCGCTGGTCGGAGGCACCGAATGGAGCGACGTGCGCCAACTTGTCTATGGCGGGGATCGCGGGCGCATCGGAGCTCTGGCGGTGGGCGTGGGCCAGGCGGCAGAGGCCGGTGATGCGCTGGCGCTGGAGATTTTGAGCGAGGCCGGGCGCGAATTGGCGGCTTTGGCGCAGGCGCTGACGGCGCGGGCGGGCAAAATGCCGATCGGCTTTATCGGTGGCGTATTGGGCCTGCACGGGAGCGTGGTGGAGGCGATCAGCGCGCAGTTGGCGGGTCAGGTCGTGCTGTTTCCAGAGGCGGATGCGGCGCTGGCGGCGGCGCAGATGTTCGGGCCGCACAAGGCCGATTGGCGGGCTTTGCTCGCCGCCAACCAGCCGGGTTAGGGCGTTTCACGTTCTGGTTGACGCGGCTCCATCGCCCCCTCCCCCTTGGGGGCAAGGGCTATCGCAGATGGGTTTGAGCGTGCTGCAGCACCCCCACCCAGCCTCCCCCTGAAGAAGGGGGAGGAGCCGCATCGCGTTGTGGGCAAGAGTTAGTCAAAAGCACCGGTCGGTCTCCCTCCCCCTTGCGGGGAGGGAGCGAAAGAGCCCACAGAGTCCACCTCAAGTTGAAATGGTCTAGTGCTGCTTAAGCTGCGGTGACGCGCCAGATGACGTCGCCGACGTCGTCGGCCATCAGGACGCCGCCATCGCTGGCCAGCGCCACGCCGACCGGGCGGCCATAAGAATACTTTTCGTCTTCGGAGAGGAAGCCGGTGAGGATGTCCCGGGGCAGGCCGGTGGGCTTGCCGTTTTCGAAGCCGACAAAGGTGAGCTTGTAGCCGCTGAGCTTGCTGCGGTTCCATGAGCCGTGCTGGCCGATGGCCATGCCTGCGGGCAGGCCCGGCAGGGTGCCTTCGGGCAGCCAGGCGAGGCCGAGCGAAGCGGTGTGGCCGCCCAGGGCGAAGTCCGGGCGCAGAGCCGAGGCGACCTTGGCCTGGTCCTGCGGCACGCGATCATCGACGGTCTGGCCCCAATAGCAGAACGGCCAGCCATAAAAGCCGCCATCGCGTACCGAGGTCAGGTAATCGGGCGGGGTCTCATCGCCCAGGCCATCGCGCTCGTTGACGACGGTAAAGAGCGTATCGGTGGTCGGCTCCCAGGCCATGCCGACCGGATTGCGCAGTCCGCCGGCAAAGATGCGATGGCTGCCGGTGGCGAGGTCAAGTTCGTGGATGCAGGCGCGGTCCTCTTCGACCGCCAGCCCGGCATCGCCGATATTGGAGAGCGAGCCGACGGCGACATAAAGCTTGGTGCCGTCCTTGCTGGCGATGAGATTGCGCGTCCAGTGGCCGCCCGGCTTGAGGTCCATGAGCTTGCGGCCCGGCGCGGTGATACGGGTGGTGCCGGTCTCATAGGGATAGGCATAGACCGCGTCGCTGGCGCCGACATAGAGCGTGTCGCCGACCAGCACCATGCCATAGGGTTGGCGGATGTTTTCGATCAGCGCATGGCGCTCTTCGGCGACGCCGTCGCCATTGGCATCGCGCAGAAGGGTGACGCGATTGGCGCTGACACCGCGAGCGCGGGCGCGCTTCATGGTTGCGCTCATGGCGTGGTCGAACAGCGTCTTGGGCGTGCCGTCCTCGCCCATGGATTCAGCGATCAGCACGTCGCCATTGGGCAGAACGGCGATATTGCGCGGATGCACCAGACCACGGGCGAAGGCATTGACCCTATAGCCGGCAGCGGCGGTGGGCATGTGATTGCCCTCCCAGCCCTTGGCGGTCGGCATTTTGAGCGTGGGAATGGTACCCTGGGCCTTGGCCTCGGGAATGGCGGGCGCGGTGCCGAAGGCAGGCTGGCGCGGACCATCGCCGGAATGGCGAATGGCCACGGCAACCGCCCCGATGGCGGCGACAAGGCGGGCAAACAAGGAATTGTCGGTCATGGGGCTATCCTGGTGTGGGGTGGGCCAGCGGCAATGGTGTGATTTTTGAATGCGGGCCCATCCATTGCAACGTTGTGTCCGATGGGTCAAGCGGCGGGGCGGGGCTTTACGTGCAGGCGGGGCAGAAGTGCAGGGCCCTCGGGTCAAGCCCGAGGGTGACGGCTGGTGGGGTGGGTGACGGCTGCTGATTCCTATTGCGGGCCGACCAGCGAGGCGTCGAGTGTGGTGGGGCGGTTTTCGAGGGCGAGGCGGGTTTCGCGGCGTGGGGTGGAGGCGATGACCTTGCCGGATTTGATGACCTTGAGGCGGGCGGGCTTGAGGCGGATGGCTTCGATGGCGTCCCTGGCCTGGAGCAGCACCATGTCGGCCTTGCAGCCGATATCGAGACCATAGCCATCGAGATGCATGATCCTGGCCGGGCCGGTGGTGACCAGATCGAAGCATTGGCGCATGGCGTCGCGGCTGGTCATCTGCCCGACGTGAAGGCCCATGGAGGCGACTTCGAGCATGTCGCCGGAGCCCAGGGAATACCAGGGGTCCATGACGCAGTCGTGGCCGAAGGCGCAGGTGATGCCGTATTTGAGCATTTCGGGAATGCGGGTCATGCCGCGACGCTTGGGATAGGTGTCGTGGCGGCCCTGGATACCGATATTGATCAGCGGATTGGCGATGGCACTGACCTCGGCCTCAGCGATCAGCGGCAGCAGCTTGCTGACATAGTAATTGTCCATGGAATGCATGGAGGTGAGATGGGAGCCGTTAACGCGACCGTGGAGGCCGAGGCGCTGGGTCTCGTAGGCCAGGGTCTCGATATGGCGGCTGAGGGGGTCGTCGGTTTCGTCGCAATGGAGGTCGACCAAGAGGCCGCGCTTTTCGGCGATTTCGCACAGGGCTTTCACGCTGGCCGCGCCGTCGACCATGGTGCGCTCGAAATGGGGAATGCCGCCGACGACATCGACGCCCATGTCCAGCGCGCGGTCGAGCAATTCGATGGCGCCGGGAAAGCGGAAATAGCCGTCCTGCGGGAAGGCGACCAATTGCAGGTCGATATAGGGGGCGACGCGCTTCTTGACCTCGAGCAGCGCCTCGACGCCGAGCAGCCGCTCATCGCAGATGTCGACATGGGTGCGGATGGCGAGGAGGCCTTGGCTCACGGCGAGATCACAATAGGCCAGGGCGCGCTCGATGACGGCCTCGTGGGTGAGGAGCGGTTTGAGCTCGCCCCAGATCTGGATGCCTTCGAGCAGAAGCCCGCTTTCATTGTAGCGCGGCAGGCCGAGTGAGAGCGTCGCGTCCATGTGGAAATGGGTGTCGACGAAGGGCGGGGAGACCAGCTGCCCGGCGGCGTCGATGGTTTCTCCGGCATCACCGAGCAGATTGGGTTCGAGGGCGGCAATGCGGCCATTCTGGATGCCGATATCGATGCTCTTGCGGCCATCGGGCAGAGTGGCATTGGTGATTTTGAGGTCGAACATGTTTGGTCTCGTGCTGCCTGGTTGCCGTTTCGCATCTCCCCACCCGCTTGTGCGCGAAGATCAAGGATAATGCGTCAAAAAGAGTACCCCCACCTAACCTCACCCTCAAGAAGGGGGAGGGACCGATCGAGTGTGTTGGGATCTTTGGAAGCCACGATGAGCTCCTCCCCCTTCTTGAGGGGGAGGCGGGGTGGGGGCGGAGGGCGGAGGCCCATCTGTGCCGCCGTCAATGCCGCTGCCCTCTGGTCCAGGGGTGGAGCAATGCGCGGGGATAGTCGGCTTTTCGGGCGACGAGGACCAGTGCCAGGATGGAGAGCAGGTAGGGGAGCATGAGGAAGACCTGGCCGGGGACGACCTGGCCGATCTCGGCCTGTAGTCTGATCTGGAAGGCGTCGAAGGCGCCGAAGAGCAGGGCGCCGAGCAGGGCTTTTCCCGGTTGCCAGGAGGCGAAGACCACCAGTGCGATGCAAATCCAGCCGCGGCCATTGACCATGCCGAAGAAGAAGGCGTCGAAGGCCGACATGGTGAGGAAGGCGCCGCCCAAAGCCATCAGCGCGGAGCCGACGACCACGGCGCCGATGCGCAGGCCGATGACCGACAGGCCCTGGGCATCGACCGAGGCGGGATTGTCGCCGACGGCGCGAATGGCAAGGCCCAGCGGGGTGCGGTAGAGCACGAAGGCGACGAGGGCGACGGCGGCAAAGGCCAGCCAGGTGAGCGGGGTCTGCGAGAACAGCGCCGGGCCGATGAAGGGAATGTCGGTGAGGCCGGGAATGGAGACCGGCTGGAACGGCACGATGCGCGGCGGCGAGCTCACATTGGGCAAGGCGGTGCGATAGGTGAAATAGCTGACGCTGGTGGCGAGCAGGGTAATGCCGATGCCTGAGACGTGCTGGGAGAGCCCGAGAATGACCGTGAGGAAGGCGTGGAGCCCGCCGAAAATGGCACCGGCCAAAGCCGCGACCAGCACGCCGCCCCAGAGACCGGCGCCGAGATAGACGGCGAGCCAGCCGGCCATGGCCCCGGCGACAAAAATGCCTTCGATGCCGAGATTGAGCACCCCGGCGCGTTCGCAAATCAGGGCGCCGAGCACGCCGAAGATCAGCGGGGTGGCGATGCGGATGGCGGCGGCCCAGAAATTGGCGGAGCCGAGAATATCGAGCAGGACGTCCATTGCTCAGGCCTCCTGGGTTCGCGTTTGCCAGCGCAGGCGGAAGCGCAGGAAGAAGCTGCCGACCAGCACGCAGAGGAGGCTGAGGGCGACGACGAGATCGGCGATATAGCTCGAAATGCCGGTGGCGCGGCTCATGGAATCGGCGCCGACAAAGACCGCGGCAATGAAGAAGGCGGCGAGCACCGCGCCGATGGGCGAGAGGCCGGCCAGCATGGCGACGACGATGCCGGAATAGCCGAAGCCGGGTGAAAGGTCGGCGGAGAGATAGCCTTTTACGCCGGCCACTTCGCTGACCCCGGCAAGACCCGCCAGGCCACCCGAAATCAGCGCCACCTTGAGCATGGTCTTGTCGACGGGAATGCCGGCGAAGCGGGCGGCGGCCTTGTTTTCGCCCACGGCCTTGATCTCGAAACCGAGCACGGTTTTCCTGACCATGAACCAGAGCAACAAGGCCGAAGCGAGGCCGATGACAAGGCCCCAATGCATGCGCAGGCGCGGCACGAGCTTGTCGAATTTCGCCTCTGCCACCAGCGGCACCGATTGCGGCCAGCCCATGGCGAGCGGGTCTTTCAACGGGCCTTCGATCAGCATCTGGACGAAGAGAATGACGACGAAATTGAGCAAGAGGGTGATGACCACCTCGTCGGCGCCGAAACGCTGCTTGAGCACGGTGGGGACCACCATCATCAGGCCGCCGGCGAGGAAGCCGGCCAGCATGATGGCGGGGATCATCAGCGGCGCGGGCAATTGCAGGAAGCCGGAGCCGACGAGGACGGCAGCGAGGGCGCCCATATAGAGCTGGCCCTCGGCGCCGATATTCCAGAGGCGAGCGCGGAAGGCGATGGCGGCGGCGAGGCCGGTGAGAATGAGCGGGGTGGCGCGGTTGAGAGTTTCGGAAAAGGCGAACATGGTGCCGAAGGCGCCCTGGACCATGAGAGCATAAGCGGTGAAGGGATTGCCGCCGGCGCTGAGGACGGGAATGGCGACGAGGATGAGGGCGGCGAGGCCGGCGCCGAGCGAGACGGCAAGGCGCAAAGCGATGGAGGCGTCGGCGCGGGGTTCGAGGCGGAAGCTCATGATGCCAGCGTCTCCTGCGCCTGCGATTGGCCGGCCATCAACAGGCCGATGGTGCCGCGATCGAGGTGCTCGGCAGGGCCGGCATCGATGAGTTCGCCGGCATGGACCACGAGGAAGCGGTCGGCCAGGGCGAAGAGTTCGTCGAGATCTTCGGAGATGACGAGGACGGCGGCGCCACGATCGCGGGCGGCGATGATGCGGCGATGGACTTCGGACTGGGCGCCGATATCGAGGCCGCGGGTGGGCTGATTGGCGAGAATGACGCGCGGTTCGCGCTCGAGCACGCGGGCGAGGATGAGCTTTTGCACATTGCCGCCCGAGAGCAGGCGCGCTTCGGCGTCGGGGCCGGGACAACGCACATCATAGGCGGCGATGGCGGCACTGGCGCGGGCGCGCATGGCCTTGCGGTCGAGCAGGCCATGGCGGGAAAAGTCGGGCGAACGGACCTCCTCGATGGCGATATTGTCGGCGACGCTCATGGTGCCGACGACGCCGTCATGCTGGCGATCCTCGGGCATGCGGGCGACGCCCTGGGCGACGAGGGCGCGGGGATCGGCCGATGTCACCGGGGTGCCGAAAAGGCGCAGGGTGCCGGCAGTGGGGGTGGCGAGGCCGGAGATCAAAGCGGCGATGCCGGACTGGCCATTGCCGGAGACGCCGGCCAGGCCGACGATTTCGCCGGTACGCAAGGCGAAGCTGACATTGCGCAGGGCCTGGCGATCGCCGGGCCGGCCGAGGGAGACGGCGTCGAATTCGAGCGCGATTTCGCCGGGTTTGCCGGGGGTGCGGGTGACTTCGGCGACCGCCTTGCCGACCATGAGATCGGCAATGGCGCGGCGGTCGGCGGCGGCGGTTTGCAGTTCGCCCGCCTTCTGGCCGGCGCGCAGGACGAGGATGCGGTGGGAGACAGAAAGGACTTCGCCGAGCTTATGGGAGATGAAGATCACCCCCAGCCCATTGGCGGCGAGGCGGCGCAGCACGGTGAACAGCCCCTCGGCCTCCTGCGGGGTGAGGACGGCGGTGGGCTCGTCGAGAATGAGCACGCGCGCGTCGCGATAGAGGGCCTTGAGGATTTCGACGCGCTGCTTTTCGCCGACGGTGAGGGCGGCGACGCGGCGGTCGAGATCAACGTCGAGGCCGCTTTCGGCGATAATTTTTGCGATTTTGGCGCGGGCCTTGCCACGGGCGCCCAGCGACAGCAGCGGCTCGGTGCCGAGGCGGATATTGTCGAGGCCGGAGAGGTTTTCGGCGAGGGTGAAATGCTGGTGCACCATGCCGATGCCGGCGGAAAGCGCCGCGCCGGGCGAACCGGGGGGCAGGGTGGCCTGGCTGCCATCGCGGGCGAGGACGCGCACGGAGCCTTCGTCCTGCACATAGTGGCCGAAGAGGATGTTCATCAGCGTGGTCTTGCCGGCGCCATTCTCGCCGAGCAGGGCGAGGATTTCGCCCTTATGCAGGTCGAGCGAGATGGCGTTGTTGGCGAGGAGGCTGCCGAAGCGCTTGGTGATGTTGTCAAGCGAGAGCAGGGGGATGGGATCGGTCATGGGCTCCTGCTTCACGGGTGGTTGCTCAAGTGCAGAGGCCTCGGGACGAGCCCGAGGGTGACGGCCGGTGGGGGACGACCCCCACCTAACCTCCCCCTGAAGGAGGGGGAGGGACTGATCGGTGCCAGTTAGTTCGACTTAGGCTCGGTGTCGTCGATTTCGACCACGAAGGAGCCGTCGAGGATCTTGGCTTCGACGTCTTTCGCTGCCGCGACGGCGTCAGGGCCGGCCAGGGTTTCATCGACGACGAGGCTGCCACCGCCATATTTCATGAAGGCATAGATGCCGTAGTCGGAGGCGGTGAAGCTGCCGGCCTGCACATCCTTGATGGCCTGGTCGATCATCGGCGCGCCGTTCCACAAAGCGGAGGCGAGGATGGTGCCGGGATAATCGGCACTGGTGTCGATGACATTGCCGATGGCCAGGATGCCGCGTTCCTTGGCGGCGTCGGAAACGCCGAAGCGTTCGGCATAAAGGATGTCGGCACCGGCATCGACCATGGCGAAGGCGGTTTCCTTTGCCTTGGGCGGGTCATACCAGGAGTTGATGAAGCTGACCGAGAATTTCACCTCCGGATTGACCGAGAGGACGCCGGCCATGAAGGCGTGCATCAGCCGGTTCACTTCCGGAATGGCATAGCCGCCGACCATGCCGATCTTGTTGGTCTCGGTCTTCATGCCGGCAATGATGCCGGTGAGATAGCTGGGCTCGTGGATGAAGTTGTCGAAGGTGGCGAAATTGGGCTCGACTGGCGCGAGCGAGGAGCCCATCAGGAAGGCGATTTCGGGATAGTCGGCGGCGACGGCGCGGGCCGGCTGTTCGACGCCGAAGGCTTCACCGACCAGCAGGCCGATGCCCTGCTCGGCATATTCGCGCATGACGCGTTCATAATCGGTGTTGGAGATGTTTTCCGAATAGACGTAGTCGATCTCGCCGCGCTCATCGGCTGCCACAAGAGCATTGTGCAGGCGGCTGGCCCATTGCTGCTCGACCGGCACGGTCCAGACCGCAGCCACCTTGAGCAGGTCCTGCGCCCAGGCGGCGCCAGACAGCGAAAGGGCAGTGGTGAAGCCGAGTGCCGCCAGAACGGTGCGGCGGTTGATATGTCCCATTTGCGTTCCCCGTTTGATGCTTTGTTGTTCAGTTCTCCCTGATGCCTATCTTGCGGGCGGCAGCGGGGAATTGGAAGGGGGCAGGTGGTCCGTCCCCAGGATGTGTTGTCGTGTGTGGCCTTCCTTTCGCCACCCTCCCCCTTGAGGGGAGGGATTGAGGGAGGGGGTCTATCAGTGAATCACTGAACCCCCCCCCCCCCCCACCCCGGCCCTCCCCCTCAAGGGGGGAGGGTGCGATAGAGCCGAAGCCTGAGCGCACCTCACAAAAAAGGCGCCCCTTGCGGAGCGCCTCTGGTTTGGTTCAGCGGAAGGCCGGGATGACGTGCCGGCCGTAATTGGCGATGATTTCCTCCTCATCGCCGCTGTCGAGATAGATGTTGAACTGGGTGACCCCCGCCGCCTCGAGATCGCGGATCTTGGCGATGTGCTCGTCGGGCTCGCCCAGTACGCAGAAGCTTTCCACGACATCGTCGGTGATGAAATCGAGATAGGGATTATCGGCCTGGCCGTGCTTGGAATAGTCGTAGCCCCGGCGCTTTTCGATATAGGAGGTGAGGCTTTGGGGGACCTTGTCGCTGTCGGCACCATATTTTTCGACGATGTCCGCGACATGATTGCCGACCATGGCCGGGAACCACTTTACATGCTCGATGGCGCGCTTCTTGTCGCCGAAATAGGCGGGGGCGGCGGCCATGGAGCGGTAATTGCTCATATCCTTGCCGGCAGCCTTGCCGGCTTCGATGCACTGGTCGGTGAACCATTTGCAGAGGCCAGGATCTGCAATCTGCAGCACCACACCCTCGGCGCTTTCGCCGGCGGTCTTGAGCGCCAGCGGCCCATAGGCGGCAATCCAGCTGGGCATGTCGTGGCCAACAGCCCAGGGGAATTTCACCGCCGCGGGAATGTCGCCATAGGTGACTTCTTCGCCGCGCACCATGGCCTTGGTCTTGGCGATGAAATCGGCAACGCGGGCCAGCGTTGCCGGCTTTTTGCCCATGACGCGCATGGAAGAGTCGCCGCGGCCGACGGCGAGATCGAAGCGGCCGCCGGACTGTTTTGAGAGAGACCCGAAGATGGAGGCCGCTACGGACCAGTCGCGTACATCGGGATTGGTGACCAGGGGGCCGAAGCGCATGTCCTTGGTGTGTTCCATGCACATGGCGATGGCCGAGTAGCAATCGCGCCAGAGAATGTGGCTGTCATAGAACCAGCAATAGGTGAAACCGGCATATTCAGCGGCGCGGACGAGATAGCGCGCGCGCTCGGCGTCGACGAACCCCTTGAAGGTGATTCCGAATTCCATAAGTCCTGCGCTCCCTCGGGCAAGAAATTTGACCAGTCGATCAAATTTTTGGGCGGGCGCGGGGCGATTGTCAATCGGGATTGTGCAGGGATTTTTCACCATCCGGTTCGTCATAGACCAAGAGCGGGCGGCCGGTGATGGGGTCGGGAACGAGGCGGGCGGCGACGCCATAGGTGTCGCGCAGCAGGTTGGGGGTGAGTACCTGGGTCGGAGTACCCTCGGCCAGGACGTGGCCGGACGTCAGCACCACCAGGTGGTGGCAGCGGGCGGCCAGATTGAGATCATGCAGGGCCAGGACCACGGTGGTGCCGGTGGCGGCGCGGCGGCGCAACAGGGCGAAGAGCTGCAGCTGGGCGGCGATATCGAGATGGCTGGTCGGTTCATCGAGCAGCAGGAGGCGCGGCTGTTGCGCCAAGGCGCGGGCAATGTGCACGCGCTGCTGCTCGCCGCCGGAAAGCGTATTGAAGCGGCGGGCCGCAAAGCCGCTCATGCCGGTTTCGGAAAGGGCCGCGTTGATTATGGCGTCGTCTTCGCCGGCATTGCCGGCGGCGAGGGCGGACTGGAAGGGAATGCGGCCCAGGGCGACGACGTCGCGGACGCTGAGCCTTTCCTCGGTGGAGACGGATTGCTCGACCAGCGCGGCGAGGCGGGCGCGGTCGCGGCGGGGCATGGCGGGCAGGTTTTCGCCCGCGAAGCTGGCGCTGCCGGTGGACGGGACAAGGCCGAGCAAGGCGGAAAGCAAGGTGGATTTGCCGGCGCCATTGGGGCCGATCAGTCCGGTCATGGCAGCTTGTGGCGCGGTGAAGCTGGCGCCGGTGAGGATGGTCCGGGCGCCGCGGGTGACGGCAAGATTTTGGACCACAAGGCTCATGTGATCCTCCGGTAGCGGAGGAGAACGAAAAGGAAGGCCGGGGCGCCGATCAGTGCAGTGATGATGCCGACGGGCAGTTCGCGCGGGTCGAACAGGGTGCGCGCGGCGGTATCGGTCCAGAGCATGAAAATGGCGCCGACCAGCATGGCATGGGGCAGCAGAATGCGATGGCGCGAGCCCAGCGCCAGGCGCACGGCGTGGGGCACGACCAGGCCGACAAAGCCGATGGCCCCGCCAATGGCCACCATGACACCGGTGAGCAGGGCGGTGGCACCGAGCAGGGTCCAGCGCAGGCGCGGCACGTCGATGCCCAGCGTGGCGGCGGCATTATCGCCGAAGGCGAAGGCATCGAGGGCGCGGCCGGAGATGAGGATAACCGGGGCGCAGAGGAGGAGGGCGGCGGCGACAAGGCCGGCATCGGTCCAGACCGAGCCCGAGAGCGATCCCATCAGCCAGGAGAGGATTTCACGATAGCTGTCGCCGGTGGCCGACCAGAAGATGAGAAAGGAGGTGGCGGCCGAGGCGAGGGCGGAAATGCAGATACCCACCAGAATGGCGCGGCTGGGGGTGGCGCCGCCGAGCAGGCCGGCGACGAACAGCGCCAGGGCCAAGGCGCCGATGCTGCCGAGAAAGGCGCCGAGCGGCATGAGTAGGGCAAAGCCGGCGAGGAGGAACAGCACCGCGCCCAGGGCAGCGCCGGAGGAAAGGCCGAGCAGATAGGGGTCGGCCAGGGGATTGCGGGTCAGCGCCTGCATGACCGTGCCGGACAAGGCGAGGCCCGCCCCAACGCCGAGAGCGGTCAGCACGCGGGGCAGGCGCAGTTCCCAGACGATGGCATCGCGCAGGCGGGAGACGGGACTGTCCGGCAGGAGGCCCAGATGGTGGAGGATGACCGACCAGACTTCGGAGGGCGTGATATCGGCAGGGCCGAAGGTGACTGCGACGATGGCGCTGAGAAGGAGCAGGGCGAAGAGAATGGGGAGAGAGAGGCGGGTCATGGTGGTGATGACCCGATACTGCGATGGCGTGCCGGGTGGGCGGAGTTTTTGCGTGGGACGTCACTCTCGGGCTTGACGCGAGGGGCCGGGACTTGCTGCGCTCGTTTTAAATCTAACACCCTCGGGTCAAGCCCGAGGGTGACGGCTGGTTGGGTGGGGAGGGAATGAGGCTGGGGGTCTAACGGTATGCCACTGAACCACGCCCCACCCCGACCTTCCCCCTTAAGGGGGGAGGGGGTGCAGAAGCCGAAGCTCCGGCACAGGGGGAGGGGTAGGAGTGTATCCTGCGCCAAAATCCTTATTCCCCGAAGGTCAACCCGGCCAGTTGCGCGGCCATGTCGGTCGTGGCGGGAACGTTGCGGATGCCGGCTTCGGAGGCGGGGAAGGGGAGGACGAGGTAGCGCTGGTGGATCACGGCGTCGAGCTTGCTGGTGATCGGGTTTTCGGCGAGCAGCGTCTTTTTCTGCGCGGCGGAATTCCAGGCGGAGTCGACCAGGACGATCACGTCGGGATTGGCATCGACAACGGCTTCCCAGCTGGCGGAGGTCCAGCCCTCGTCGACAGCGGCGAAGATGTTGGCGAGGCCCAGGGCTTCCATGATCATGGCCGGGGCATTGCGACCGGCGCCGACATAGGGGGTCTTGGTGCCGGACGAGTACCAGAGCGCGGTGAGGCCGCGCGTGTCGGGGGCGATGGCGGCAAGTTCGGCCTTTTGCGCGGCGACGAGATCGGCGGCTGCGGCTTCGACGTCGAAGATCGTGCCCATCTCCTCGATCTCGGCGAACAGCATGTCGAAGGTCAGTTTGGGCGGCACGACGGAGCGGCAGGCGGCGGGGGCGACATAGGTGGCGACGCCCAGCTGCGCCAGGGTCGGGCGCTCGCCGGCGCCATCGGCGGCGAAATTGCTCTCCCAGCCGCCATAGATGAAGTCCGGCTCGGTTTCGAGCACGACTTCCTGGCTGGGCAGCTTTTCGGAGAGCACTTTGAGGTCGACGCCGGCCGCGGCGAGATTGGCGGGCAGCGGACCATCCTGGAAACCGACGCCGACGATTCTATCGGCCAGGCCCAGCGAGAGCAGCAGTTCGGTAGCGGTGGACTTGATGGTAACGACGCGCTCGGGGGCGTGCTCGATGGTGACCGAGACGCCGCAATTGTCGAGGGTAAGCGGATAGGTGGTGGCGGCTTGGGCCGGGGCGGCGAGGAGGAGAAAAGTACTGACTATGAGTGGAAGATTAGACGTGGCGCGCGCGTTGCGTCTGTTGCTCCCCTCCCCCTTGAGGGGAGCGGTCGGGGGTGGGGGTCCATCAGTACGACACAGTTCGACCCCCTCCCCAGCTTTGTTATGCCCCTGCGGGCCAAGCGTCGCTACCCTCCCCTCAAGGGGGAGGGCGGGCAAAACTGCAACTGCCGTGTCTGACATTTCTTAGTCCTGACGCTGTTTGGATTTGGCTTCCGCCAGCGCGGCTTCGTAGCCGAGGCGGTAAGCTTCGGCTGAGCCGAAGCGGAACATGTCGTCGTCGCCGGTGCGGGTGAGACTGCGGGCGCCGGGGGCGTCGAGATCGGTGACGAAGCGGGCGAGGCCGCGCACCGCGGCGACGGGAATGCCTGATGTCTTGCCCTTGACCAGATCGGCAGCGCCGGCGATTTCGTCGGCAATGACGGCCTGGGTGACATGCAGAGGGCGGCCGTTGGCATCATTGGCACCGCGCAGGTCGTCGGTGAGCTGCACGCCGGCAGCGCCGATGGCCATGTCGGTCTGGCCGACGCGCCAGGCGCGGCCGATAGTGTCGGTGATGATGATGCCGATGTCGATGCCGAGCTTTTCGCGCAGGCCCGCGCAGAGTTTTCTGGCCGAGGCGTCGGGATCGGCGGGGAGGCGCAGGGCCAGACCCTCGGGCACATTGGACATGTCGATGCCGGCGGCGGCCATGACCAGGCCCTGGCGAGTCTCGACGATCTTGAAGGTGCCGCCGGGATGAACGCGCTCGGCGACGACGCGGACTGTGTCGGCGGCGATGGCCTGTTCGCGCTCGGCGGCGGGGACGAGCATGTTCTCGGATTTGGAGACGATTTTTGAGGTGACGACGAGGATGTCGCCGGATTTCAAGGCGAGGTCGGGATCGGCGGCGGACTGGGTGGCGACGGCGTCGGCAATGAGGGTGACGAGGTCGTCATGGGGTGCGATTTCGGGGAGGCCGGTAATGCCCCAGAAGGAGAAGCGGGGGGTCATGGGTGGAGCCTAGGCTGTCTCGGATTGTCGCCGCCCGTTCGATCGTCACCCTCGGGCTTGACCCGAGGGGTCTGTTGTTGCGGTGCTGCTGTCAAGTGTAGGGCCCTCGGGTCAAGCCCGAGGGTGACGAGCGGAGTTTGTCGGTGGAGTTGGGTTTCAACCATTTCATCCCACCAGCTTGCGCAGCCGGGGCAGGATTTCCTTGGCGTAGAGGGCGAGGAAGCGGCTTTGGTCGGTGCCGGGGGCGTGGAAGACCAGGTGGTCGAAGCCGTAGTCGATATAGGTCTTTATTGCCGCGACGTGCTCGTCGGGATCGGAGGAGACGATCCAGCGCTTGGCGACGCGCTCGATGGGCAGGGCATCGGCGAGACGCTCCATTTCCTCGGCGTCCTGCACCGAGTGCTTTTCCTCGGCGGAGAGGGAGAGAGCAGCCCAGTTGCGGCAATCGTTGAGGGCGCGCTCGGGATCGGTGTCGAAGGAGACTTTCACTTCGATCATGCGCTCGAAGGGCTTTCCGGCCAGTTCGCTCTCGGCACGGCCAGCCTCGACATTGGGCAGGAGCTGATCGACATAAAGCTCGGCCCCCTTGCCGGAGGTACAGATGAAGCCATCGCCGGCGCGGCCGGCATATTTGGCGTTCAGGGGGCCGCCGGCAGCGATGTAGATCGGCACCGGCTCGGCGGGCTTGTCATAGATGGTGGCGTTGACGGTTTTATAATACTGGCCCTCGAAGGAAACGCGATCCTCGCTCCAGAGCTGGCGGATCAGTTTGACCGCTTCGCGCAGGCGCGCCGAGCGCTCCTTGAGTTCGGGCCATTCGATGCCGGTGGCCGGCACTTCGTTGAGGCCCTCGCCGGTGCCGACGCCGAGAATGACGCGGCCGGGGAACATGGCGCCCATGGTGCCGAAGGCGTGGGCAACAACGGTGGGATGCAGCCGGAACGTTGGGGTGAGCACCGAAGTGCCGAGAATGATCTTTTCGGTGCGGGCCAGTACCGCCGACATCCAGCCCGGCGCGAAAGGCGCATGGCCATCGGTATGCTTCCAGGGCTGGAAGTGGTCGGAGACGAAGACCGAGTCAAAGCCGCCCTGTTCGGCCTCCACTGCAAAGCGCAGCAGATCGTTGGGCGCGAATTGCTCCGCCGATGCCTTGTAGCCGAACCGCATTGTGTCTCTCCTGTCCCAATATTTGATCGTTTGGTCAAAAATCGGTCTTAGTCAAGCACCTTCCGTTGGCGGACGGCGGCGGCATGCACAAGCGCGTTGGTTTCAAGTGGCGTTTCCGGCTATTGCGGTCAAGCCTGTCGCATGGCGAGGAGACTGAGCATGCCGAAATTTTCCGCCAATCTGTCGTTTCTTTATGCCGAGGTGCCGCTGGTCGAGCGCATTGCGCTGGCGGCCGAGGACGGGTTTGGGGCGGTCGAATATGTCTCGCCCTATGCGCATGACAAGGCGGTCCTGGCCGGGGCGCTGAAGGTGGCTGGGGTCAGGCAGGCCCTGTTCAACCTGCCGGCCGGCGATTGGGAGGCGGGCGAGCGCGGGCTGGGTTGCCTGCCAGACCGGGTGGATGAGTTCCGCCGGGGGCTCGACATGGCGATCGACTATGCGCTGGCGCTGGACTGCCCGACGCTCAATTGCCTTGCCGGAATTGCCCCCAGGGGTGTCGATAAAGCGGTGCTGGACCGCACGCTGGCGGAAAACCTCGCCTATGCGGCGGCGCGTCTTGCCGAAGCGGGGATCGGGCTGGTGTTCGAGCCGATCAATCAGCGCGACATGCCGGGCTATCACGTCTCGACCACCGATCATGCCGAGGCGATCATGGCGCTGGCGGGGGTAGAGAACCTCAAGCTCCAGTACGATTTCTACCACATGCAGATTAGCCAGGGCGATCTGGTGCCCGGCTTCGAGCGCCTGTTGGCGCGCATCGGGCATGTGCAGATCGCCGATCATCCTGGGCGGCATGAGCCGGGGACGGGCGAGATCAATTATGGTTTCGTGCTCGAGGCGCTGGATCGGCTTGGTTTTGACGGCTGGGTGGGGTGTGAGTATAGGCCCTTGACCACGACGCGCGAGGGTTTGGGCTGGATGAAGCGCTGGCGGTAAGGGGATTTTCTGGCGAAGCGCGACAGATGGGTTTGAGCGCGTTGCACACCCCCACCCAGCCTCCCCCTGAAGGAGGGGGAGGAGCCGCATCGTGCTGATTGCGCCTGTCTTGCCAAAACCCGGGGGGAGGAAAGTGTTCTGCCATTGCGCGCATTTTGGGCGAGTTGGCGAGGTTTCTTGCTGAGGTGGCGGGGTTTTGCGCAATGACTTTCTAGCAATCCCGGGCAATTGGGGTTGGGCTCGACTTGGTTTCGCGGGCTGCTCTCGTTAGGTTCCATGGCTGGAACAGGGCCCGGAGTTGAGTAGCGCCGATGGAAGTCAGAGTTGAGCAGGTTCGCAAGGAATTCGACCGGTTTCCGGCTTTGCACGATGTGTCGCTGGATATCCGCTCGGGCGAGCTGATCGCTTTGCTGGGCCCCTCGGGCTCGGGCAAGACCACGCTGCTGCGGCTGATCGCCGGGCTGGAGCGGCCCACTGCCGGCAAGATTTTCTTTGGCAATGAGGACGCCTCGGAAAAGAGCGTGCAGGAGCGCAATATCGGCTTCGTGTTCCAGCATTATGCGCTGTTCCGTCACATGACGATTCTGGAAAACGTCTCCTTCGGGCTGAAAGTGCGGCCGCGCTCGAGCCGTCCGGCTGCGGGTGAAATCCGGCGCCGGGCGCTGGAGCTGCTTGATCTGGTGCAGCTTTCAGGGCTGGAAAAACGCTATCCGAGCCAGCTTTCGGGGGGACAGCGGCAGCGCGTGGCGCTGGCGCGGGCCCTGGCCATCGAGCCGCGGGTGTTGCTGCTGGACGAGCCGTTCGGGGCGCTGGACGCGCAGGTGCGGCGCGAATTGCGCAAATGGCTGCGTGAAATCCATGATCGCACCGGCCATACGACGGTTTTCGTGACCCATGACCAGGAAGAGGCGCTGGAGCTGGCCGACCGGCTCTGCGTCATGAGCCAGGGGCGGATCGAGCAGGTGGGCACGCCCGACAGCGTCTATGACACGCCGTCCTCGCCTTTTGTCTTCGGCTTTATCGGGGAATCAAGCGAGCTGCCGGTGCAGGTGGAAAAGGGCGATATCTGGCTGGGCGACCGGCCGGTGGGCATTTCCGGCGCCGAGGGGCAGGGCGCGGCGCGGCTGTTCTTCCGGCCGCATGATATCGAACTGGTCGAGGGTGATGCGGCACTGGCCGGCGTGGTGGCGGCTAGCCGGCGCGTCGGTGGTACGCGGCGCGTTGAGCTGGATATTGGCGGGGGCGGGCACCGCGTCGAGATCGACCTGCCCTTCGATCACCCGGCGGGCGAGCGCAGCCGGATTGCGTTCAGGCCCAAGCGCTGGCAGCTGTTTGCGGCTTGAGGTTTTTTGACACGCGGTGGGTGCCTCGGGCCTGCATAAGTGCAGAGCCCTCGGCTCAAGGCCGTGGGTGACGATTGTGGGTGGGTAGGTTTTGAAGGGCCCTACAGCATGAAATCGGAAAATTCGTCTTCGGCGGCGGGTTCGGGAGTGGGGGTGTTGGCAGCGCCGAAGAGTTGGGCGTGGGCGGCGCGTTCGGCTTCCATGGTGTAGAGGCGGCGGAGGCCGTTCATGATCGTTTCGAGCGCCTCGGAGCGGTTTTCGGGCAGCGGGGCGTCGGTGAGCGCGGCGATCTGAAGGCGCACATCGTCCATGGTTTCCGACAGCGCGCCTTGTCCGGCCAGGGCATTGGCGGCGGCCTGCAATTGGGCGATGACCTTTGGTCCGTCGCTGTTGAGCAGGTTGAGTGCGGCGACCATCTGCTTGTCGAGCTGGCTGAGCAGGTCGAGCGCCAGATTGGCGCGCTGTTCGAGCTGACCGACCTGGCCGGCGCCATCGCCGATGGCGGAGGCGCCGAAGGCACCGGCAAGCGCCGAGGATTCATCGAGCCGCGACATGGCGGCTTCGGCGGCGACGACGGTCTCGCTGGTCAATTCGCGCAGCTGGCTGGCGATGACGGTGAGCGAAGCGCCGCGCGGGCCGAGCTGGGCGCAGCGCACGGCGGCGTTGAGGCTGACGAGGCGCATATTGGCCTCGATTTCCTGGACGGCGTTGACGTGGCCGAGCAGGGTCTGCACGGTGTCCTGCACGGCGCGGGCAACGGTTTCGAGCTTGGCGCGCTCGGCTTCGAAATCGCGCAGGATGTCGACGGCCTTGCGCAATTGCGCGCCGAGGGCGGACATGGTCGAGCTCTTGCCGGAACCGGAGCCGTAAAGGTCCTTGCTGCGGCCCATGATGATGTCGGCATCGGCGGCGAGGGCGGCCAGGGATTGTTCGGCATCGGCCATTTCACCGGCAAAGCTCGACGAGGTATCGGCCAGTTGCGCCTGTTCGAGAGCGGAGATGGCGGCGAGCGCGTCGGCATGCTCGTCAGCCGGCAGTTGGGTGTCGAAGGTGGATTTGCCGTCGAGAATGTCGGCCAGGGCGTCGAGACCCGCCTCGATATGCTCGATGCGCTGGCGGGTGGAATCCCCGACCTGCAGGGCCATGACGGCGCCGCCGATCCGGCCGACGATCTGGCGCGAGACGCGGCCGGTTTCGGCGCTGCCTGCGGCGGCCTGATCGCGTTGCGCGTCGAGGGCGGCAATGGTGTCGGTGAGGCTGCCGGCGAGGCCGGACAGGGTGTGGGCATGGCTGGCTTCGAAGCGGGCGCGCTGCTGGGCGGCGCGATCCACCTCGGTGGTCAGTTGCCGGTAGACCTGGGCGAATTGCTGGATGGTCTGGCTGGCCGAGTCCGAGAGCGTGGCGATGTCGGTGGTGAAGACGTCGAAATCGTCGCTGTCCCCGACAATGCCGGCGGCGGTGACGCGGGCATTGACCGAGACGATGCCCATCATCTTGACGGTGCGGCGCAGCTCGGAAATCGGGGCGCTGGCGGCAGCGACCACGTCCACGAGCCGTGCCAGATCGGCCTTTTCCTGGGTAAAGGCGTCGGAGAGCTCGCCGGCCTTGGTGGCGACCGCACGCAGGTGATCGCCAGCGGCGGAGACGGTTTCGCCCTGCAGGGCCTGGGGCAGGGTATCGAAGAGCTTGGTGAGCTTGTTGAGCGTGGCGGCGCCTTCGGAGAGGCGGGCGCCGGCATCGACGAAGGCGGTTTCGATATCCTGGCGCGGCTTGGCCAGTTCGCCGGCGAGGCGGCGGATATCGGAGGGGCTCGGAATGGTGGTCATGCGTAGTCTCCCGCGGCTGCAGGTCCCTTGCGGCCGAAAGCGGTGATTTCTCCCGCCATCTTGCCCAGTGGCAGAATGCGTGCGGCGGCGCCGCGCTGAATGGCTTCCTTGGGCATGCCGAAGACCACGCTGGTTTCCTCGTCCTGGGCAATGGTGGGGCTGCCCATCTGCCGCATTTCGAGGAGGCCTCGCGCGCCGTCGTCACCCATGCCGGTCAGCAGCATGCCAAGCGCATTGCGGCCGGCGGACTGAGCGGTGGAGCGGAACAGCACGTCGACCGAAGGGCGGTGGCGCGAGACGTGGTGGCCCTCGATGATCTTGACGGTGTAGCGCGAGCCGTTGCGCACCAGCAGCATATGGAAATTGCCCGGGGCGATGAGGGCGCGGCCTGGCATGACCAGATCGCCGTCCTCGGCTTCCTTTACGGCGATGGCGCAGCCAGCGTCGAGCCGGCGGGCGAAGGCGGTGGTGAACTTGTCGGGCATGTGCTGGACGATGAGGATGGCCGGGCTCGCCGCGGGAAGTTGTTCGAGCACTTCGCGCAGGGCCTCTGTGCCGCCGGTGGAGGCGCCGATGGAAACGATGGGCTCGGTCACCGGCATGCGCTCGATCAGGCTCTGCCGGCGATGGTCGGAAAGCGGCGGCAGGATGGAGTCGGCATTGAGCTTGGCCTCCACCGTCATGGGCGGGGCGGCCTTCTTGATGCCGCGCAGTTTGGCATGGGCAGCGGCCTTGGCGGCGTCGCAAATCCGCATGCGCGATTCCTGGAGGAACTGGGCGGTGTCGACGCGCGGCTTGGCCACCACATCGACGGCCCCGGCCTCGAGCGCCTGCATGAAGGTGTCGGAGCCCGATTGCGCCAGGCTCGAGCAGATGACCACGGGAATGGGGCGCTGCGACATCAGCTTGCGCAGGAAGGTGAGGCCATCCATGCGCGGCAGCTCGATGTCAAGGAAGATGACATCGGGCACTTCGTGGCGGATGCGCTCGACCGCGATATAGGGGTCGGCGGCGGTGCCCATGACTTCAAGGTCCGGGTCGGAGGCGATGATGTCGCTCAGCGTCGTGCGCACCGAGGCGCTGTCGTCGACGATGAGCACGCGGATCTTGTCGCTCATGGCGGCGCCTCAAACCTTCTGGAATACGGCAGGAGCGACCTGCCGCATGGTGATGGAGGTGCCGATCATGGATTCGGAATGCCCAAGAAGTAGATAACCGCCGGGGCGCAAATGCCCGATAAGGCGGGAAATCACCGAGGATTGGTCGGCCTTGTCGAAATAGATCAGCACATTGCGCAGGAAGATGATGTCGACGTCGCGGTCGAACGGGTAGGAGCCGTCCATCAGGTTGAGGCGGCGGAACTGCACCAACCGCCGCAATTCGGGGGCAATGCGCACTTCCGGGCGGATGCCGGGCCGGCGCGAGAACAACAGATGCCGCGACTGCATGGCCTGGGGCACGGGCGCAATCTGCTCGGCCGGATAGATGGCGGCACGGCCCTGGTCGAGCACGTCGGTGGAAATGTCGGTGCCGAGCACGGCAAAGCGGAAATCGCGGCGCTGGGCGGCAAGGTCGGCCATGACCATGGCGATGGTATAGGCCTCGGCGCCGGTGGAACTGGCGGCGCTCCAGACCTTGATCAGCGGATTGCGCTCGGATTTGCGCTCGGCGATGAGGGTGGGCACGAGCAGCTTTTCCATGAGCTCGAAATGCTCGGGCTCGCGGAAGAAGTCGGTCTTGTTGGTGGTGACGGCGTTGATGAGGTAGGGCAATTCGCTCGCCAGCCCGTCCTCGCGGAACAGGTGCTTGCCATAGGCCTCGAAGCCGTCGAGGCCGAGAGCCCGCACACGCTTGCGCAGGCGGCCTTCGATCATCAGGCGCTTGGCCGGCGGCAGGCGGATGCCCACTTCCTGGCCGATCAGGGTCGCGATCTTGTTGAAGGTGACGAGGCTGAGATGATCGTCGTCGTCAGGGCGAGGCTGAAGGCGGGCAGAGAAGGGCAAAGCGAACTCCGGTACTCATAGGGCGGGCCGGCGCGCACGCCGGCCGCTTACTCGTGAATGGATCAGGCGGCGCGACTGGCCAGCAGGGCGGAGTTGCCCAGGAGACGATCGAGGTCGAGCACGGTGACGAACTGGCCATTGCGGCGGCCGATGCCCTCGATGCAGTGATCGCTCCAGCCGGCGCTGACCGAAGGGGGCGGATCGAGGTCGTCGCTGTCGAGCACCGTCACCTCGAAGACGCGATCGGCGCGCAGGCCCAGCGTCACCGGCCCTTCCGGGCCTTCGACCAGCAGCACGACGAAGCGTGTGTTCTCGGTATCGACCGCACCGGGCATGCCCAGGGTCAGCCGCAGGTCGAGAACCGGGACGCCCTGGCCACGGACATCGATCATGCCGAGCAGATTGTCCGGGGCGCGCGGGAGCCTGGCGATGGGCCGCACGTCCAGGATTTCCTGGACGCGGGCCACCGGCGTGGCGAATATTTCATCGCCGACGCCCAGGGTCACATATTGCGAACGTTCGGCCATGAAGGGCCTCCTCAGGCGGCGCCGCGGCGCGTGAACTCGCTGTCGAGATCGTCATGCGCGTCGTCGAGATCGAGATCGAACCCGCCACCGCCGCCCGACTTGGCCTTGGACTTGGCTGCCGGCTTGCGCGGGGCCATGTGCGGGGCCTTGGCCAGGATTGCCTTGCGCATGTCGGCATTGTTGTCCTGCGCGGCAGCCTGGATGTGCTGGGCGCTGGCATCGATGCGGAAGTAGCTGATGGCGGACTGCAGCTGTTCGGCCTGGCTGGCCAGCTCTTCGGAGGTCGCCGACATTTCCTCGGCGGCCGACGTGTTCTGCTGGGTGACCTTGTCGAGCTGCTGGATGGCGGTGTTGATCTGGGCGGCGCCGGCATTCTGCTCACGGCTGCCGGCAGAGATTTCCTCAACCAGTTCAGCAGTGCGCTGGATGTCGGGGACCAGCTTGGAGAGCATTTCGCCGGCAGACTGAGCGGCCTTGACCGTGGTGCCGGAAAGCGTCGAGATTTCGGCGGCGGCAGCCTGGCTGCGTTCGGCGAGCTTGCGCACTTCGGAGGCGACGACCGCAAAGCCGCGGCCATGTTCGCCGGCACGGGCGGCTTCCACCGCGGCGTTGAGGGCGAGCAGATCGGTCTGGCGGGCGATTTCCTGCACGACCATGATCTTTTCGGCAATGGTCTGCATGGCCGAGACGGCGTTGTCGACGGCTTCGCCCGAGGCGATGGCATCGGCCGCGGACTGGCGGGCGATCTTTTCGGTCTGGGAGGCGTTGTCGGCCGACTGCTTGATGGTGGCAGCCATTTCTTCCATCGAGGCGGAGGCCTCTTCGGTCGAGGATGCCTGTTCGGTGGCGCCCTGGCTCAGCTGTTCGGCAGTGGCCGACATTTCCTGAGACCCGGCAGCGACGTTACGGGTGGCCGAGGTGACTTCGGCGACAACTTCGCGCAGCTTCTGGGTCATGGCGTTGAGCGCCTTGATCAGATCGCCCACTTCGTCATCGGAATTGACCTTTGCGGTGGCCGAGAGATTGCCAGCGGCGACTTCATCGGCGAGACGGACGGCGGCGGTCATGGCGCGGGAGATCGAGGTCACGATCCAGACGGCGGCGACGGCAGCGATCAGCACCGAACCGGCGAGCAGGGCCAGCAGGAAGATGCGCGACTGTTCATAAAGGCCGTTGGCCTCGACAAGAGTATCGGCAAGCAGCTGCTCATTGGTGGCGACGATTTCGTCGACAAGGCTGCTGATCTGGGCGCGCAGGGGTGCTGCCTGCTCGTCGTTGATGGCGTTGGCGTTGAAGTTCGACCGCTGCATGGCAATGGCATTGCCGTCGGTCATGGCTTCGATCATGGCGGTAAAATCGGCGCGCACCTGGTTGAGCTGGGCGATTTCGCTACCCACGAGCATGCGGCCAAGTCGCTCCAGCTCGGGTTGCAGGGTGCCGATGCCGGACTGGAAGTCGTTGTACCACTGGTCCTGCTTGGCCGGGTTGCTCGAGGCGAGCAGGATATTGCGGTGCTGGCGGAAGACGTCGCTGGCGAGCAGGAACAGATCGCTGGCCAGCTGATAGGCCTGGGTGCCAGCGGCGTCGCCTGCGTTCATGCGGTTTTCAAGCGATTGGCGCAGTATGCCCAGAGAGGTTTCGACCGCAGAAATGGCAGCGCTGCCGCGGGTGGTGGTCAGCTCGAAGGCCTTGGTGTCGGTGTTCTTCATGGCCTCGTCTTGGACGCCGACCAGAGCCGCCTCATAGGCTTCCATCGTGGTGGAAATGGTGCGCATCTTGTCGTTCAGCTCGGCGGAGGAGAACTGCCCGACCAGCGCGGCGGCCTGTCCGGTCACTTCGTCCAAGCGCGCGACAATGCCTGCCCGCAGCGTTGCGAGTTCGGCATCGTCGGTGCTGATGATCATGCGGCGAATATCATTGGAGACCGAGGCCATGTCGTATTGCATGTCCTGGAGCGAAAGCGAGCGCGTGACCGGGCCGTTGACGATATTGCCCATGGAATCGTTGATCGTGCCCAGGCCCTGGATTGCCAGGAACATGCTGACGCCGGAGAGCGCCACGACGGTGGTGAACACCGCCGCAAGTTTTGTCTTGATAGTCAGTCTCACGATGCTGGCCTTTCTTCTGATGCTGCCGAGGACGGGCTTCTGCCGTCCGAAGTTGAGAAAATCTGTTCCATGTCGGGAATGATGATGAAGCCGCCATTGCGCTTGCCGATGCCCTTGATGAATTCGGGGCGCCAGCGCATGCCGACTTTCGGGGCCTCTTCGATGGAGGCCGGTTCGATATCGGTGACGTCGTGGACCTTGTCGGCGAGGATGCCGGCAATGGTCGGCTCCCCGTCGATATCCACTTCCATCACCACGATGCGGGTGTCCTGGTCGGGCTCGGGCCGGTCCATGCCGAACATGACCCGCAGGTCGGCCAGGGGCACGACCCGGCCGCGCACATTGATGAGGCCGCCGACAAAGGCGGGCGCATTGGGCACTTCGGTGATCGGCACGAGATCGAGGATCTCGCGGACCCGACCGGCCTCGACGGCGAAGAGTTCGTCTTCGAGGCGAATGGTCAGCGCCGTCATCGGCGTTTCGGTGATGCTCATGCGGCCCTCCCGGTGATGGCGCGGTCGACATAGGACTGGCCCGAGGCCACCAGATGCGCGGTGTCGAGAATGAGGGCGACGGAGCCGTCGCCCAGGATGGTGGCGCCCGAGAAGGACTTGATCGAGGAGTGCAGCTTGGAGAGCTGCTTGATCACCGTCTGGTTGTTGCCGATGATCTGATCGACCACGAGACCCACCCGGCCTTCGCCGGAGGAGACGATCACCACCTTCTGGTGCTGCTCGGGCGGGGTATTGGTGTTGAACACCTCGCGCAGCCGCAGATAGGGCACCAGGCTCCCACGAATATCGAGGAAGTTGCGGCCCTTGGCATGAGCCTCGATGCCCTCGGGCAGTTCGACGCATTCTTCGACCGCGGCCAGCGGGATGGTGTAGCGGCCATTGCCGACCCGGACCAGCATGCCATCGATGATGGCCAGGGTGAGGGGCAGGCGCAGGGTCATAGTCGAGCCCTGTCCGGGGGTGGAGGCCACGTCGATAGTGCCGCGCAGCCCGTCAATGGTGCGCTTGACCACGTCCATGCCGACGCCACGACCGGAGAGGGAGGTGACTTCCTTGGCCGTCGAGAAACCGGGCGCAAAGATCAGATGGTTGAGTTCCTGCTCGGTGAGCTTGGTCTCTGGGGTGATAAGGCCGTTTTCCTCGGCCTTGGCGCGAATACGCTCGTGGTTGAGCCCGGCGCCGTCGTCGGCCACCGAAATGGCCACTTCAGCGCCGGAATAGACCGCGGAGAGCCGCACGGTGCCCTTCGGGCTCTTGCCGGCGGCAAGGCGCCTTTCTTCGCTCTCGAGTCCATGATCGACCGAATTGCGGATCAGGTGCACCAGTGGATCGGCCAGACGCTCGATCATGGTCTTGTCGAGCTCGGTTTCCTCACCGGCGGTGATGAACTCGATCGGCTTGCCCAATTCGCCCGACAGATCATGGATCAGGCGGCGGAAGCGGCTGAACAGGGTGCCGATGGGCACCATGCGAATGCCCATTGTGGTGTCGCGCAGGCCCGATGAGAGGCGTTCCAACTCCTCGGCAATGGTCTTGAGCCCGGTATCGGCGCTCTGCGCGGCGATCTGGCTCAGCCGGGCCTGGGCGATGACCAGTTCGCCGACGCGGTCCATCAGCTCGTCCAGCCGTTCGGCGGGGACGCGCAGCGAGGTGGCAGCGGGACGCTCGACCTGTTCGGGCTTGTCGGCGACCGCCCGGGGCGGGGCAACCGGTTCTACAGGAGTTGGCGCCGGGGCTGCGGGCCTGGCAGCGATGGCAGGTTCGGGCGCGGCGATGGCGGGCGCGGGAGCAACGGGCGCAGCTTCGAGCGGCGTGAGCGTCAGTTCCATATTGTCGCGCAGGAACAGGAAGACGTCGTCGATGGCGCTGGTGGGGTCTTCGGCCTCGATATCGACCTGCCAGCCGATATGGGGCACTTCGACGTCGAGACTGTCGAGATCGGGCAGGCGATCGGTCAGGGCGCAGATGCTGGTGGGGCCGATCTCGGCCAGCTCGTCGAGCAGCAGCAGCGGATTGGTGCCATAGGCCAAAGCGTCAGAGGGAAGATAAAAAACCAGCCGCCAACGCTTGGATTGCGCTGGAACGGCTGGTTCTGCAACGGCCGGCGCGGACGCGGCGTCGAGCCTGGTCGGTGCCGGAGGCGAATGGTTTTCTCCATCGACCACGGCACGAAGGGCCTCAAGGATGGCGTCGCCGCCGGCAATGACGGCGTCCGGCGCCTCGATCAGCTGGTGAATATGGTCCTTGGCGTCGAGCGCCACCCCGATCAGCGCCTTGTTGGGAGCGCTCTGGCCCTTGCGGACCCGGTCGAAGGCGGTTTCGAACTCGTGCACGAAGGCGGCCACGGCAGTGAAGCCGAACATGGCGCCCGAGCCTTTGATGGTGTGCAGGGCGCGGAAGGTGGAATTGATCAGGTCGGAATTGCCCGGATCCTGCTCAAGGTCCAGGAGGCCGGCTTCGAGCTGATCGAGCAGCTCGCGCGCCTCCTGGCGGAAGGTTTCGGTGGGGTCGGAAATGTTCATGCGCCCGTGACCTTCTTGATGATGGCCAGGAGCTGATCCTGCTTGAACGGCTTGACGATCCAGCCGGTGGCACCGGCTTCCTTGGCCTGGCGCTTGAGCTCGTCATCGGATTCGGTGGTCAAAAGGATCACCGGAATGCCCTTGCTGGCGGGATGCTGGCGATACTTGCGGACGAATTCGATGCCGTTGAGCACCGGCATGTTGAGGTCGGTGAGGACGGCATGGATGGGGTTGGCGATGGCCTTGTCATACCCCTCGGCGCCATTGGCGGCCTCGATGACCTCCATGCCCGCAGCCGTCAGCGTCATCGACACCATCTGACGGATGGAGGCGGAATCGTCGATGGTCAGGATGGTCTTGCTCATGAGGGATTGTCCGTTGGCTGATGGAGTGTGGCGGGCCAGAAGTCGGCATCGGCCTGGCCGGGCGTGAGAAAGCCGCCAGCGGTGAGAACCTGCTGCAGGGGCGCGCCGACCGGCTCGAGCAAGCGCAGCGAACCGCCCGAGGCGATGGCCTTGCGTCGGGCCGCCAGAAGGGTCTGTACCGTGGTGATATCGGCTGCGGTCACCGCCTGGGTGTCGACGGCGATATGCTGGTGTTGGGCGAGCGCGTCTCGCAGGCCGGTCAGCACGTCCTGTGCCGATTTGATGCCTGTGTCTGCACGAAGTACGTGCGTGTGCTGTCCCTTACCGGCCATGGGGATGACCGGGTGCGAAGTCTGATTTCGATGACATTCTGTCTCTCTACCGTGAAAGGTTTGACTGGGAACCGGTAGGTTAAAAGTTGGTTATAAAATAAGGGCGTGGCTTTCCCGAGTTCCGTTCTGCGTTTTTGACCGTATTCCCATCCGGTGTATTACAATATTGGCCATCACCACTTAACCGATGGTTACGAAATTCTTCCAATCGATAAAATTGATCCGATAAATAGTACTGTTCTTTAGCAAGTATTCAAATCGGTGATTTGTTTTGTGCCGGAGTCCATTGCGAGTCGATTCAGCCCGCTGGGGAATCCTCTCGGTTTGACTCTGAGTCCTCGGCAAGGTTTTGCACGGTGACTACTTGGCCCAACACTGGCCATATGCGGCGGAGAGAGGGGTGGCTTGAATGGAAGATTGCCAATTGCGGCTCGGTTGGGTGCTCGCGGGGCAAAGCGGCAAATCGAGCGGGGCGAGGCAACACAATGACCGAAATATGTCTGTCAATGGGCAAAAAGTGCCGCCGCCACAGCTGGGGCTGCGGCGGCATGAATATTCACCAAGCGTTAGGGATAAGCGCGATGCGCGGCGTCAGCGCGGGCCGGCCATGATGTCCTGGATTTCGGACCAGCGGGCGCGAAAGGCATCGACGATGGCCGGATCGAAATGACTGCCGCTGCAGCTTACGATCTCGTCATAGGCCTTTTCGATCGGCCAGGCCTTCTTGTACGGCCGCTCGGAGCAGAGTGCGTCGAAGACATCGGCGAGGGCGACGATGCGGGCTTCGATGGGGATGTCGTTGCCCGAGAGGCGGTCGGGGTAACCGGTGCCGTCCCAGCGCTCATGATGGCTTTGTGCAATCAGCTCGGCGGCGCGGATCAGGTCGGAACTGCCGCCTTCGAGGATGCGGGCGCCGATGGAAACGTGCTCGCGCATCTTGGCCATTTCCTCGGGCGTGAGCTTGCCGGGTTTTGAGAGAATGGCGTCGGCAATGCCGATCTTGCCGATATCGTGCAGCGGGGCGGCCAGGTAGATGATGCGGCACTGCTCGTGGGAGAGTCCGATGCCCTCGGCCAGGACGCGGCAGATCTGGGCGACGCGGGAGACGTGTTCGCCGGTATCGCCGTCGCGATATTCGATGGCGCGGGCCAGACGCCAGATGATTTCCTCTTCGCGGGCGACGAGATGAGCGGTGGCGCGCTCGACTTCGCGGGCCAGCCAGTTGGCGCGGTCGGCCAGTTCCACCTGGGCCCGGCGCAGGGTCAGGAGATTGGCGACGCGGGCCTGCAGCTCGGTGGTTTCGAAGGGCTTGTGCAGGAAGTCGCTGGCACCGGCCTTGATGGCGTCGATGCGCGTGGTCTTGTCGATGTCGGAGGTGATCATGATGATCGGCACCAGCCGATAGGCCGGACGGGTGCGCAGCGCCGCGGTGAAGGCGACGCCATCCATTTCGGGCATGATGTGATCGACTACCACCAGGTCGAACTGCTGCTGCTCGCACTTTTCGAGCGCGGTAAGCGGATTGAGGCAGAGCTCGATGTCGGCGTCGACGGCATCGTTGAGGATGGAGCCGATAAGCGCAAGACTGGATCGGCTATCGTCAACGACTAGCAAGCGCATTCTGGCCCCCCCGGCTTCTCCCATTGCACGATAGGGTTTGGCCCTTATGCGATGCTTAACGGGGATGCGCATTCGGTGCCGTGGCTAACAGATCGGAAATGCCGCCGCATTGTCGCCGGCGGTGGTCCTCACTGCCTCGGTTCAATCGAGATAGACGCGTTCCGCATCCTCGGGTGATCGCACCGCCGCAATGTCGAGAAGGGCGATCAGCGCGTCGTCCTTTTCCAGCATGCCCCGCACCAGATGGGCGCCCGTGCCCATGGCGGCGTGGGGAATGGGGCGAATGGCTTCGGGCTTGGCGAAGACGATATCGGAGACCGAATCGACGCGCAGGCCGAGATCGGCATCGTCGCGGCTGAGGATGAGGATAACGCCGGCCTCCGGCGCTGCCTCGGGCTGGCCGATCAGCGCCGCCAGATCGAATATCGGCACGACGCGGCCGCGAATATTGAGCACGCCCATGGCCCCTGGGGCAGAAGCGGGCAGGGGCGTGGGCGGGGCCCAGCCCCTGATCTCACGCACCATGACGATATCTACCGCCATCATGCGACCGGCACAGGCAAAGGTCAGGAACTGATTGGTGCTGTCCTGAGGCGTGCTGTCTTGGGTGGCGGAGAGTGCAGGGGCCATCAGAACTCGTTCCAGTCGACAGCGACAGCGGCATTGCCTTCGCTCAGCCAGGCCTTGGCGACCGGCGCCGTTCGCGGCGCTGCCGGGACAGGCTTGCGCGGGGGCGTTGCCTTGGCGCGGGGCGCCTGCCATTGCGGGCTTTCGTCCTCGACGGTGAAGACCTCGATCACCTGGTCGAGTTCGGTGGCCTGGCTTTCCGTCTGTTCGATGGCGGCGTTGGTCTCTTCCACCAAGGCAGCGTTCTGCTGGGTCATTTCGTCCATCTGCCGCACGGCTGTGGCCACTTCGGCGATGGCGTTGGACTGTTCCTGGTTGGCTGCGGCAATGCCTTCGATCAGCGCGCTGTTTTCCTTGACGCCCCCCAGCATGGAGGCGATGCGGGTGGTGGCGTCGGAGACCAGGCGCGAGCCGTCGGAAACCTGGGTGGCGGACTGCTCGATCAACACCTTCACATCGGCCGAGGCCGAGGCCGCCGACTGCGCGAGGCGCCGCACTTCCACGGCCACCACGGCGAAGCCCTTGCCCGCGTCGCCTGCCCGCGCCGCCTCGACCGAGGCGTTGAGGGCCAGAAGATTGGTCTGAAAGGCGATGTCGTCGATCAGCCCGATAATGTTGGAGATCTTGGCCGAGGAGGCCAGGATGCGATCCATGGCATCATTCGCTCTTTCCATCACCGCACCGCTGCCTTCGGCGATTTCGGACACGGAGCGGGCCTTGGTACGGGCGGTTTCGGCGCGGTGGGCATTGTCGGAGACGGTGCTGGCCAACTGGTCCATGGCGGCACTGGTCTGCTCGATGGCTGCGGCCTGGCGGGCGGTACGGTCGGCCAGGTCATTGGCACCGGAGAGGATTTCGCCCGTGGCCTTGCGCAGCGCGCTGGAGGTGATGCGGATATTGCCGACGATGTCGTTCATCCGCTCGATGGTGTGGTTGAAGGCCACGCGGATGGGGTCGAGTTCGGCGATGAACTTGTCGTCGATGCGGCTGCGCAGATCGCCATCGGCCAGCCGGGTCAGCGCCGTGCCGAGCGTGTTGACGGCCTGTTTGCGCGCGGTGATGTCGGTGGCATATTTGACCACCTTGAAAACGCGGCCATTGAGATCGAAGATCGGGTTGTAGCTGGCCTGGATCCAGACCTCGCGCCCGCCCTTGCCGAGGCGTCGATATTCCGCGGCCTGGAATTCTCCACGCGCCAGGGTGGTCCAGAAGCGTTCATAGGAAGGGGAGGCGGCTTCAGCGGGATCGACGAAGAGGCGGTGATGCCGGCCCACGATTTCGTCCGAACGATAGCCGAGCGCGTCGCAGAAATTGGCATTGGCGCCAAGGATTTCGCCAGTGGGCGAAAATTCGATCACCGCCTGGGACTTGCCGATGGCGTCGAGCTGGCCCTTGCAATCGGCGGCGTCGAGCTTGGTCGCGGTGATATCAGTGGCGAATTTGACGATTTTGGCAACCTTGCCGGCGCTGTCGAAAACCGGATTGTAGCTGGCCTGGATCCAGACCTCTCGTCCATCCTTGCCGAGGCGCTTGTATTCGGCCGCCTGATAGCGGCCGGCGCGGAGATCATCCCAGAACTTGCTGTATTCGGCCGATGCAACCGTGGCCGGGTCAACGAAGATCTGGTGCTTCTGCCCACAGATTTCGTCCAGCGTGTAGCCGAGCAGGGTGAGGAAATTCGCATTGGCAGCCAGGATGGTGCCGTCGGCCGCAAACTCGATCACCGCCTGTGATTTCGAGATGGCCGCCAACGTCGCCCGGTCCAGTTCAGCTTCTTTGCGAGCCTTGCGATTGAGTACCGTCAGGAAGGTCATATCGTTCCCCGAAATATTTGTAGCGCAAATGCTAGCAGCGTGGGATCACCAGCTCCTTACTGAAAGCGCGCGGGCGGACGAATCCCGTGCGATAAATCCTTTCACCGAAATTTCAGGCAATCGATTGCGTGAAAAACTGGTGGAAAAAAAGCGTCTCGGCCGCCGGAGCAGGGGGCGGCGCCATGCGCCTCGCCATGCTGCAATCCGGCTGTCAGGCGCTGGTGCCAACCGGGGTAACGGTGCCCTCGGTCTTGCCGGCGGCGATGAGGGCGTCGATCAGCCGGTGGACTTTGAGCGCCTCCTCGCCGGTGACCCTGGGATCGCGATCCTCGCGGATGGCGGCGATGAAGTCGGCGGTGACGGCGCGGTGATAGTCGTGCGGGAAGGCCATGGGATCGGCACCGGTGCCGCCGGCGGAGCGGTCCGGCTCCATGACGATCTTCTCGCCATTGTGCAGCTGCACCAGAAGCTCGCTGCCGCGCAGCATGGCAGTGCCATTGCGGGCGGTGATGATGATTTCCTCGTGGAAGCCGGGATAGGCGGCGGTGGTGGAATCAATGGTGCCGATGGCGCCATTGGCATAGCGGACGGCCGCCGCCACCATGTCCTCGGTTTCCATGCGATGGATCGGGGTGGTGGTGGCAAAGCCCTTGATCTCGGTGATCGGACCGACAAGGCTCAACATCATGTCGAGTGTATGGATGCCTTGCGACATCAGAACGCCGCCGCCGTCGCGGGCAAAGCTGCCCCGGCCGGGCTCGTCGTAGTAGCTCTGCGGACGCCACAGGCGAATGATGGTGGAGCAGCCGACGATGTCGCCCAGCGCGCCCGAGCGCAGCAGCTCGGCCAGCCGCATGCCGGCAGGACGGAAGCGATGTTGCAGCACGACGCCCAGCTTGACACCGGCCTTGCGGCAGGCGGCGACCAGCTGTTCGGCGCGGGCGGTGCTGATGTCGAGCGGCTTTTCCATCAGCACATGCTTGCCGGCCTCGGCGCAGCGTATGGCAATGTCCCTATGGGTATTGGCGGGGGTGTAGACGGCGACGGCCTCGACGCTCTTGTCTTCGAGAATGGTCTCGAGACTGTCGCAGGTGGGGAAGGGGAATTTTTCCGCAAAGGCGGCGCGGCGGGCGGCACTGGGGGCATAGGCATAGGCGACATCGACGCTATCGGCGAGGTCCACAAGGCCCTTGGCGTGGGGGGTAACGGCCATGCCGAGGCCAACAATGGCGATGCGGGTCCTGCTCACCGGATTCTTCCTTCTGCGTTAGGCGATAGAAGACCCCTTGGCCCTCCAGGCAAACTTACATACAAGATCGCGGGCAGGTTTTGCCACGAAAAATCTCGGCGCGACAGCGGCTCCGGCAATCGCTGTTTTCGCGCATCGGCAGTGGCCGGAAAACGGCGACCCAATGGAGGACGATCATGAAGGCCATGCACATCACCCAGCCCGGCCAGGCGCAGTTGACCGATCTGCCGGAGCCGGTGGCCGGGGCGGGCGAAGTGGTGATCGCGCTGGCCTATGTGGGCTATTGCGGATCGGACCTCACCTCCTATCGCGGACTCAACCCGCTGGTGAGCTATCCGCGTGTCCCGGGTCACGAAATCTCCGGCACTATTGCGGCACTAGGCGAGGGGGTGACCGGACTTTCGGTAGGGCAGGCGGTAACGGTGCTGCCCTATTTCAATTGCGGCAGCTGCCGGGCCTGCCGGTCGGGTCGGCCCAATGCATGCCCCAGCAACCAGACCATGGGGGTGCAGCGCGAGGGCGCCTTGACCGGGCTGGTGGTGGTGCCGGCGAGCAAGGTGATCGCGGTCGACGGCATGGCTTTGCGGGACCTGGCCCTGGTGGAACCGTCGGCGGTCGGCTTTCACGCGGTGCGACGGGCCGAGTTGGTGGCTGGTGAAACGGTGGTAGTGCTGGGCTGCGGCATGATCGGGCTTGGGGTGCTGATTGGAGCGCTGCGGGTCGGGGCGCGGGTGATTGCCGTCGATCTCAGCGATGCCAAGCTGGCAGTGGCGCGCCAGTTGGGTGCGCATGAAGTGATCAATGCCCAGGGCGATGTTAAAGCAGCGATTGCGGCCCTGACCGGGGAAGGGCCGGACGTGGTGGTGGAGGCAGTGGGCGCGGAGGCAACGTTCCTGCAGGCCATCGATCTGGTCGGGACGGCGGGGCGTGTGGTCTATATCGGCTATGCCAAGGCCCCGATCGCCTATGAGACGAAGTATTTCATCACCAAGGAGCTCGACATTCGTGGCTCGCGCAATGCGCTGCGGGCCGATTTCGACGATGTCATCGCCTATCTCGGCGCGCATCCAGGCGCGGGCGAGCTGATCGTGTCGCGGGTGGTGGGACTGCAGGACGCACCGGCGGCGCTCGAGGATTGGCATGCCAATCCGGGTGGGTTCACGAAAATTCTGGTCGATCTGCGCGACTGATGCAGATGCACTGACTCCGCGGCCCTGCATACGTGGTTGCACGACCGTAAAAAATCCCTAATCTGGCCACTCGTCCGGGGGCGAGAACCAGGCATGTCGGGCTTCGAAGAGGGTTTTGGCGAGGGGTTTCAAAGCGGCTTTGCGCTGGATGATGCCACCGCATTCACCCGACTGATGTTTGAACTTTACGAGTATCGCTGCGCGGTAACCGGGGAGCAGTTTGCCCCGTCCGCGCAATTGCCCCATCCCAATATCTTCCTGTTCCTGCCGCTTGCGGCTGGCGGCGCACTGTCCTTTGGCAATGCCATTGTCGTCAAGGGCGCGGTCAAGGGGCTGATGGCCAAGGGGCTGGTGGTCGTTGACGACGATTATTGGGTGCTGGGCAAGGACGGGGCGCGCTGGACCAGGGGGCAGATGCTGTGGCGGCATGCGGACCGGGCCTTCTGGCCCGATCGCGCGCTGATGGCGCGGCACCGTGAATATTTCCAACGGCAGGGTTGAAATTACACGCCGGGGCATTGGCAATCACGCTGCTGTGAGGGCAGATTGCCTGCATATTTGCGGAGTTCATCATGCCTTTTCCCGATCTCGTCCATCCCGCCATCGACGCCTATGAAAGCGGGGTCACCCTGCCGGGGGATTTCGCCGCCTTCTGGCAGTCCAGCATTGCCGAGGCGCGCGCGGCCGGCGGCACGGCGAGCCTGGTGGCGACCGAGACGACGCTGAGCCTGGTCGAGGTGTTCGACGTCACCTTTCCCGGCTTTGGCGGGCATCCGATCAAGGGCTGGCTGACGCTGCCGCGGCAGCGCGCGGGCAAGCTGCCGCTGGTGGTGCAGTTCATCGGCTATGGCGGCGGGCGCGGATTTCCGCATGAGCAATTGCACTGGGCGGCGTCGGGCTTTGCGCATTTCCGCATGGATACGCGCGGGCAGGGCAGCGGCTGGAGCACCGGGGCGACACCGGACCCGGTGGGCAGCACCAGCCAGATCCCGGGCGTGATGACCAAGGGCATTCTCGACAAGAACGACTATTACTATCGGCGCCTGTTCATCGACGGGGTGCGCGCCATCGATGCGCTGGTTGACCATGAGGCCATCGACCCGGAGCGGATCGCGGTCTGTGGTGGCAGTCAGGGCGGTGGCATTGCGCTGGCGGTGGCCGGCATCGACAACCGGGTCAAGGCGGTGATGCCGGACGTGCCGTTCCTTTGCGATTTCCCCCGGGCGGTGCGCACGGCGGGACGTGATCCCTATCTCGAGATCGTGCGCTTTCTGGCGCAGCATCGGCAACAGGCCGCGACGGTGTTCGAGACGCTGCGCTATTTCGACGGCGTCAACTTCGCCCGCCAGAGCAAGGCGGCGGCTTTGTTCTCGGTGGCGCTGATGGACGATATCTGCCCGCCATCGACGGTTTATGGGGCTTTCAAGGCCTTTGCCGGCAGCGACAAGACCATCACCGAATACGAGTTCAACAATCATGAGGGCGGTGGGCCCTTCCAGGAGCGGGCGCAAATGGCCTGGCTCAGCGAACGGTTTCTCTAGCTCTGCCCATATGTGAACGGGTGGCGGGGAACTTCGGTCCCCCCACGTCGTTCCCCGGCCAGCGTCATCACCCCAGACAAACGGAGATGAAGACTATGGCTGACAAGCAACTGGACGATCTTTTCCTCGATACGCTCAAGGACATCTATTACGCCGAACGGCAGATCCTGAAGACGCTGCCGAAAATGGCCAAGGCGGCACAGTCCGAAGAGCTGCGCGCCGGCTTCGAGCAGCATCGCGCCGAAACCGAAGTGCATGTGGAACGGCTCGAACAGGTGTTCGAGCTGCTGGGCAAGGCCCCGCGCGGCAAGACCTGCGATGCCATCCTCGGCATTATCGAGGAAGGCAAGGAGATCATGGAGGATTTCAAGGGCACTTCGGCGCTCGATGCCGGCCTTGTCTCCTCCGCGCAGGCGGTGGAGCACTACGAAATGGCCCGCTATGGCACCCTGGCCACTTGGGCCAAGCAACTCGGCCATACCGAAGCGATGAACCTGTTCCTCGAAACCCTCAAGGAAGAGCAGGCCACCGACAAGAAGCTGTCGAGCCTCGCCAAGAGCTCGGTCAATCTCAAGGCGGCGTAAGTGCCGGAGTGAGGCAAAGAAAAACGGGCCCATTGGGCCCGTTTTTATTGGGTCTGCCGCCCTGCGAGCTTAGCTTTCCGGGCCTAGTGACCTAAAATCTTCCCACGGGGGAGATTTGCCGCGCAAAGCGCGGCCGATCATCAGTCGCGGGCGCGTTCGACGTAGGAATTGTCTTCGGTCAGGATGACGATGCGGGTGCCGGCGCCGATATGGGGCGGCACCATGACGCGCAGGCCATTGTTGAGCACGGCCGGCTTGAACGAAGACGACGCGGTCTGCCCCTTCACCACCGGCTCTGTCTCGACGATCTCGAAGGTCATGCGCTGCGGCAGTTCCAGCGACAGTGCGATGCCTTCGTGGGTCATCAGGTGCACCTTCATGCCGTCCGTCAGATAGGCCTTCTGGTCGCCGACCACGTCGTCGCCGACGGTAATCTGCTCATAGGTGGACGGCTCCATGAAGTGGTGGCCTTCGCCGTCCGAATAGAGGTAGTCATATTCGCGGTCATCGACATCGGCCTTCTCGACCATTTCGACGGTGCGCCAGCGGCCGATCACCTTCACGCCATCGGAAATGCGGCGCATGGTGACGTTGGTCACCGAGTTGCCCTTGCCGGGGTGCACGTTTTCGGCGGTGAGGACGACGTGCAGATTGCCGTCCTGCTCGACCACATGACCCTTGCGCAGGGACGAGGCGATGACCTTGACCATAGTTCTTCCTTGTTCGTGTCGGCGGCGCGTATTAGAGGCAGGGCCATCGAGCGCCAGCATATGTCTGTCGAGCGCCCGATAAACTATTCCGAGCCATTTCGCCAGACCGGACCGCAAGAAACCGCATGTCAGCACCTTTCTCATCGGCGGCAACTCCCTGGTGGGATCGCGGCCGCCATGCCGATCGGCGCCCCGCGCTGCTGGCCCGGGCCCGGATCGACGCCGGCATGCGCAACTGGTTTGCCGAGCGCGATTTCCTGATGGTCGATCCGCCGGGGCTGCAACGGTCGCCCGGCAATGAGACGCATCTGCATGCCTTCGGCACGGTGATGACAGGCAATGACGGGCTGGGGCAGGACATGTATCTGCACACATCGCCCGAATTCACCATGAAGAAGCTCTTGGCGGCAGGCGAGCGACGGATCGCGAGCCTGCAGCATGTGTGGCGCAATCGCGAGCGCAGTGCGCTGCACCATCCCGAATTTACCATGCTGGAGTGGTATCGGGCCGAAGAGGGCTATGACACCATCATCGCCGACACGCTGGCCCTGATCCGCCTGGCGGCGGATACGACCGGGATTGGTGCGTTTTCCTTTCGGGAGCGCCGCTGCGATCCGCAGGCCGAGGCGGAGCGGCTGAGCGTCGTCGACGCCTTCGAGCGCTATGCCGGCATCGACCTCTTCGCCACCATGGATGCGGATGGCGTGCCCGATGGCAATGCGCTGGCGGCCGAAATGGCGCATGTGGGCATGAGCCTGTCCGATGATCGCAGCTGGAGCTATCTGTTCACCCAGATCCTGTTGGAGCGGGTAGAGCCGCAACTGGGCAATGGACGGGTGACGGTGCTCGACCGCTACCCGGCCTGCGAGGCGGCGCTGGCGCGGCGCGTGCCCGGGGACCGGCGGGTGTCCGAGCGCTTCGAGGTTTATGCCTGCGGCGTCGAACTGGCCAATGGCTTTGGCGAATTGACCGACAAGGCCGAGCAACGGCGGCGGTTCGAGGCGGAAATGGAAGAGAAGCAGCGCATCTATGGCGAGCGCTATCCGATCGACGAGGATTTTTTGGCGGCGCTGGATTTCATGCCGGAGGCAAGCGGGGTGGCGCTGGGTTTTGACCGGCTGGTGATGCTGGCTACCGGGGTGCAGCGGATCGAGGCGGTGCTGTGGGCGCCGGTGGCGGAGTGAGTTTCTACCTTCGTCAATTCCCTCAGTCGTCACCCTTGGGCTCGACCCCATGGGCCTGTGCTTTTCTGCCTTTGCTCAAGTGTAGAGCCCTCGGGTCGAGCCCGAGGGTGACGAGCGGTGGAGGGGCGAGCGTTGGACAGGCGAGCGCTGGGCAGGTGAACGGTGGGGTGGCGCGATGAGTGCTCTCAAGACTGTTCGCGGTCTCGTAGAGGCTGGATTGGTGAAAGAGGAAAGTGGCCTCGACGCCGTCGCCGAGAAATATGCCATCTCCATCACCCCGGCAGTGCTGGCGCTGATCGATCCGAACGATCCGAATGACCCAATCGCCCGCCAATATGTGCCCGCGCCGGAGGAACTGGTGACGACGGCGGAGGAGCGGGCCGATCCGATCGGGGACCTGACGCATTCGCCGGTGGAGGGGATCGTGCATCGCTATCCGGACCGTGTGCTGCTCAAGGCTGTGCATGTTTGTCCGGTCTATTGTCGGTTCTGCTTCCGGCGGGAAATGGTGGGACCGCAGGGGCTGGGCACACTGACGGCGGGGGAGCTGGATGCGGCGATTGCCTATATCGCGGCGCACGAGGAGATCTGGGAAGTGATCCTCACCGGCGGCGATCCTCTGGTGCTGTCGCCACGGCGGTTGCACGTCATCATGGAAAAGCTGGCCGGCATTGCGCATGTCAAAGTCGTACGCTTCCATACGCGCGTGCCGGTGGTGGAGCCGAAACGGATCGACGCCGAGATGGTCGAGGCGCTCACCGCCAGCGGCAAGACCACCTACCTCGCCGTTCATGCCAACCATCCGCGCGAACTCACGGCGTTGGCGCGCACTGGCTTTGACCTTCTGATCGCGGGCGGCGTCGTGCTGATCAGCCAGTCGGTGCTGCTGGCCGGGGTGAATGACGATGCGGAGACGCTGGCGGCACTGATGCGCGGCTTTGTCGAGAACCGCATCCGCCCCTATTACCTGCACCATCCCGACCTGGCGCCGGGAACTGGGCATTTTCGGGTGAGCATCGAGGATGGGCAAAGGCTGGTGACGGCCTTGCGCGGGCGGATTTCGGGCCTCTGCCAACCCACCTATGTGCTCGATATTCCCGGCGGCCATGGCAAGGCCGATATCGGAGCGGCGGCGCTGGTCGGGAGTGACGGCTGCTTTACGGTGCGCGACTGGCAGGGTGGCGAACACGCCTATCCGCCGGTGGGCGATTAGCGCTCCTCGTCAGCTCGTGGCCCCACATAGGCGACCTCGCCGGGATAGATGGGGCCGCTGACATTGTCCGGGCCGAAAATCTCTTTGAGCTCGGCGATGATGGCTTCGCCCTCGGCGTGGTGGCGCGCCTCGTGCGCCTTGTCCTCATAGACGGCGACGAGCCGCTCGGTGCCATCGTCCTGGGCCTCGAAGGTGTAGTGCCAGAGATGGATGCGGTCAGCCAGTTCGATGGGCATGTAGAGGTCTGGCAGGCGGTCCTCGTCGGTGTCAGCATCGATGAGGCAATAGCTGCCCCAGCGTGGTTCCAGGCGCACTCGGTAGAGCGGTGGTGGAGGTTTTGCGTTGGGTTCGGGATGCTCGATGCTGGCAAAGGCCTCGACATCGACCTGCCGTTTCGGCGTCCAGATCAGATGGCTGGCGACGGTCATTACGATGACAACACCGGTGATAGGAATGGCGATTGCCCAGAGATCGGTAAGCGGGTGCAGGAGGCCGGCAGCCGCGGCGGCGAAGACCGCCAGTGTTGCAACACAATAGAGCAGGGCGGCATTGGTGGTTTGCCGCCGGCCCCTGGCTTCGAGCGGGGTTTCGGGCGGAAAGGCAAAGTAGGCCCAGGCGAGATAGATGACCTGGGTCACCAGCCCGATGGCAAAGAGCGGTACGGCCCAGAGGTTGAGCACCATCAGCGCCATGCCACCCATGCCGATGGCCATGCCTGAAACGCCCCAGAGCCAACGCTTGACTGCTTCCGCGGCTGGCTGCGGCTTCATGCTGAGCGCCGAGAGCATCTGGTCCATCAGCCGATCCATGACGACGCTGCGCATGACGGCAAGGCCGGCCAGCACGTAGAACCCGCCGACAATGCGCAGCAGGAATTCGATGACGGCCATTCAGCCCTCCGAGGGGGGCAGATAATCGACGCTGACAGGAACGAGGCTATTGTCCTCGATTTCGAAATGGATGGTGGCCCAGCCGCCGCTGGGGCAGCAATTGCCGTCATCGGCGCGCCAGAGCGGGGTGCGGGCATTGAGTGCGCCGTAGAACCAGTCGTCGAAATCGAAGTCGACGCCCTTCCAGATTTCGAGACCCTCGGGCAAGAGCGGGGTGATGTCGTCTCGCCAGCTCTCGATGTCGATGCGTGTCCAATCCTCGCGATAGGCTGCCGCCCCGGTATCGCCGAAGACATAGAGCCGATCGGCATTATAGGCGCCGGTGCCGGCGGTGACGCCGGCGACATGCAGCAGGGTGTCTTCTGCGGCAAGGCGGGGCGGCTCGAAGCGGTAGCCGTCGAAGCCGCTGTCGAACAGCGACCAGGCGCCGTCGGTGTAATGGAACAGCACGAAGCCGCCGAGCACGCCATCGGCATCGGTAAAACCGGACTGGGTCTGCCAGGCGAAGAGCGGCTCGCCCTCGGCATCGCCCCAGCCGGAATTGAGCCGGCCCGAGGTCAGGACCTTGCAATTCTTGAGCTGGGTTTCGAGGCAGGTCTGGTCGAGCTGGGTGAGATCGAGCCCGGCGGCAAAGGCGTTGCGGGGTAGAAACAGCAGGATGGCGACGCCGGTTGCGACCAGGATCGGCAGGATGAGGCGGCTGGGGCGTTTCATTGGCGGTCTCCACTTGCCGGCATTGTGGCGCGGCGGGCAGAGATTGCAGCCCCGGATTTGGGGTGGCTGGATGTGGCTTTTAGTCGTTGCAGCAGGTTATCACACAAGCGCCTGAGCGCTCTGAATACCCCCACCCAACCTCCCCCTGAAAAAGGGGGAGGAGCCGAGACGTCCGTGAGCAGGATCATGTTATGCCAGGCCGCGGCGGATGGCTTCGCGGGTGGCTTCGGCGCGGCTCGAGACGCAGAGTTTCTGGTAGATGACCTTGACATAGGAGGCGACGGTCTGGGGCTGCAGGCCGATGCGGCGGGCGGCTTCGGCAACAGTGAGGCCGCGGGCGAGCAGGGTGAGGACTTCGGTTTCGCGGGGGCTGAGGCCGGCCTCGTCGTCGCTCTTTTTCGGCGGAGCGCGAAAGTGGCTGAGCATGCGCAGGGCGATGGAGGGGGAGAGCGGGGGCTCGCCGCGCTCGATGCGCTGCAAATAGCTCACCAGCAGCCCGGCCTCCTCGTCCTTGAGCACATAGCCGCGCGCACCAGCGGCGATGGCGTCGAACAAATGGGCGTCGTCGTCATAGATGGTGGCGACGATGGGGAGCACGTCGGGTTGCTCGGCTTGCAGGCGGCGGACGATGTCGATGCCGGTGCCGTCGGGGAGGCCGAGATCGACAATGGCGAGCCAGAGCCCCTGGCCATGCTGATCGAGCCATGCATTGGCGGCCTTGAGGCTGCCGACCGTGGCGATGTCGATGCCGGGGAAGGCGCGCGCCAAGACGCCCAGCATCCAGTCCCGCGTCGTGGGTTGGTCTTCGATCAAGAGGCAGCGGCGCGGGGCGGGGGCGTGTTCCATCATGGGGGCGAGTCTAGCGCGGCCATCGTTGCCTGCACCCCCGGTTCCGGGGCATTTGCGGCGAGCGTCAGCGTGAGGCTCAATACGACGGTGGTGCCAACGCCATTGCCGATGCTGACCGAACCGCCGAGATCCTCGATACGCTGGCGCAGGCTGCGCAATCCATAGCCGGTAGTTTCGCCCTTGAGCGCTGCAGGCGGCAGGCCCGCACCATTATCGGCAAAGCGCAGGGTGAGGTGGTTGGCGTGCTGCTCGGGGGTGACGACGAGCTCGGTGGCGCCGGAATGGCGGATGACGTTGGAGACGATCTCGCGCACGGCCGAGGTCAGGGCCTTGTGGATGCGATAATCCAGCCGGAAGGGCGGCGCCTCGGTTTCGGGCAGCGGCCAGTCGAGCGCGATCCCGGCGGCTTCGAGCCGGCGCGCGGCTTCGTGGCGGATTTCGGCCAGCACCCGCTCGAGCTCGGCTTCCTCGCCGGCCAGGCCGGAGACAATGGCGCGGATATCGCTGAGTGCGGCCTGCAGGGTCGGACGGGTGCGCTCGTCGGCGGTGTGGAGGCCGGTGAGGAGGCGGGCGCCGACATCGTCGTGCAGGTCGCGGGCCATGCGCCGCCGCTCTTCGCCCACCCCGCGCATATAGGCCTGGCGGCTTTCCTCGGCGCGCTCGGTCAGCGTGACGAGATTGGTGGCGAGCTTGACATCGGCGGGGGAAAAGAGGCCCCGCCCGGAATGGGGAAAAGTGAGGCGCAAAGGCGGCGAATTGCCGACCGCGGGCAGGTCGAGAATGAGGCCATCATCCTGCGCGACGGGCGTCGTGACGGGGGCAGTCGCCTCGATCTCAAGCGGGTCGAACAGCCGGGCCAGCAGAGCGCGCCAGCGCTGGTCGCTTTCCTCGGGCGAGGGCGCAAAGGCGACGTCGAGGGCGGCGGAGAACAATTCATGCTGGGGCAGGCGGCGGCGGGCGGTGAGGCGGCGCCAGACCCAGTCGCGCAAGGGCAGATAGACGAAGGCGACGAGGGCGAGTGACAGGCCCAGTGCCGGCGCGGCGTCGAAGTTCAGCACCACGATCAGCGCCATGTCGATGAGCAGCATCAGGATGGCGCCGGAGGTGTAGAAGAGAATGCGATAGGCCCAGTCGCCCAATTCGAACAGGCGGTACCGGGCGATCCCCAGCGCCAGGCCGGCATAGATGACGATCAACACGCCGGTGACATGGGTCTGCGGAATGCCGATGGGCAGGTCGAGCAGGATGGGCAGGGCACCGAAGACCGTATAGGCGAGGCAGCCCACGGCGATGGACAGGCCCAGCCAGCCGAGGGCGGCGCGCTCGGCCGGATCGTGGCGGGTCTGCCACCATTGGGCGGCGATGGCGCCGAGAATGACCAGGGTGGCGGCGGCGATGTAGATATAGAGCTGGCTGGGGCCGATGCCGGTTTGCGTGACGATCAGAAACATCATGCCGGCCTGCACCGGCAAGAGCAGCCACAGCCAGGCGAAGCGCACCAGTTGGACCGGATAGATCAGCAACAGTCCGATCATGGCGACGCCGAAGGTAACGGCGCCGATGGAATTGATGGGCTGGAGGATGGAAAAGAGGTTTCCGTCGATGGCCAGCGCCCGATTGGCATAGATGGCCGAGGTCGCTGTCGACATCATCATGCCCAGCGCGCTGACGAGGAACAGCATCGGCGCGAGCTTGCGCGGACGCAGGGCCCAGACCCAGCCGGCAATCATCACCGCGCCGACGCCGGTGAGCAGCTGCACCCAGAACCCATCCGGCAAAGCAAAGAAGGGGCGGAACTCGACAAAAGCCGAGGTCACGCTGCGCGTTCCATCGAGCGGATCGATGGCGTGGATTTCGATCTTTTCCTGCGGATTGGCGAGCAGGGCATTGAGCAGGCTCTGGCGCGCGAAGAAGGCGTTGATCTCGGCATAGCTCGACAGGCTGTCCGGCTCGGGGAGGATATCGAGGGCCTCGATGGGCACGGGGGCGACGCCGGGGATGGAGATGGCCTCGACCCGTGCGCCGATGCGCGGCTGCGGCTCGGGGAAATAGGCGAGGTCGCTATAGCCCGCGATCACCACGCCCTGACCATCGGGCGCGGCAGCCAGCTTGATGCCGAACCACGGCACCGACATGGTGCCGGCCGAGATGACGAAGAAGGACATCGCCGCGCAGAAGGCGGCGACGATGATCAGCAACAGGCCGGGCGTGGCAAAAGCAGGGCGCATCCGCGCATATGATGGGCGAAATTGCCCGCTGGCAAGGGTTTGGTAAACCCTGCGTTAACGCGCATCCCCGGCCTTTGATGGGCGGCCTTCCTAGCCGCGAAAAATGTCGAAGGCGCCGATAGCCTGGGTCGTTGCCATCAGCTGGATCTTGTTGACGTTGACATGTTCGGGCAGCGAGGTGGCCCAGAAGATGCTTTCTGCGATGTCTTCGGCGGTCATGGCCTTGGTGCCGGAATAGACATTGCCCGCCTTGTCGGCGTCGCCCTTGAAGCGCACGAGGGAAAATTCGGTTTCGGTGAGGCCCGGCTCGATATCGGTGACGCGCACATTCTTGCCCTGCAGGTCCGAGCGGATGGCGAGGGCGAAATGCTTCACGAAGGCCTTGGTGGCGGCATAGACCGAACCGCCGGGATAGGCATATTCGCCCGCTACCGAGCCCAGCGTCACCACATGACCGCCGCCGCGGGCGATGAGGCCGGGCAGCAGCAGGCGCACGGTATAAACAAGGCCGGAGACATTGGTGTCGATCATGGTCTGCCAGTCATCGAGACTGGCCTCGGCTGCCGGCTGCAGGCCCAGCGCCAGGCCGGCATTGGCCAGCACGATATTGATGGCGTCGAAGGGGGCGGGAATACCGGCAATGGCCTGTTCGACAGCGGCGCGGTCGCGCACATCGAGCGCGATGATGTGGCAGTTTTCCTTGCCCAGTTCTTCTTGCAGCTCGACCAGTCGATCCTGACGGCGGCCGGTCGCGATCACCTTGGCTCCGGCAGCGACATAGCGCCGGGCGGCGGCGGCACCGAAGCCGGAGGTGGCGCCGGTGATGAAGACGACAAAGCGGCTGGGATCGAGCAGCTGGTACATATCGGGTCCTGGGGGATAGGGCATGAAGGCCGGCAGGGTGGACCGAACCCCGCCCCGGCGTCAATATTTGCAGTGGTGCAAAGCCTTGATGGTGGAATGTATGAGGCAGTGGCGCCGTTGCCCATAGGACACGGTTGGCAAGGCAATTGGCTTCGAAATGGTCTTTGCGGGTGGCCGGGAGCGGCAGAGCGCCCTAAACTTGCCATCAAATCTACGCCATTTGGGCAGGCGCAACGCGTCGGCGCGAAATGGGGGCGGTGTCTTAACGGAATCTTTCCGCCCAACTGGCAATTTGAGCTTTAGCCCAATTGGTTGAAGCGTAACGGGCGGGTTTAGGTTGCAGAGCGCGCGTATTGTATCGAGTCTTGGCGCAATGTGCCTCGTGGTTGCCGGATTGGCCGCGACGGCGCCGTCTGCGCATGCCTTTGAACTTTTCGGCATCAAGTTTTTTGAAAGCGATGCCGACCGGGATGCCGAATCCGTCATCGTCGATCCGCAGCCCTATGTAGTGAGCTTTGCCGTCAATGAGACCGGCGATGTCGAAACCGCCGTGCGCAATGCATCGACCTTGCTGTCCGACCAGGCCGAGCCGGCCTCGGGCGCTGCCGGGCTGATCGCCAAGGCGCGGGGCGACTATCGCCGCATCCTCGCCGCGCTTTACGCCCAGGGACGTTATGGCGGGGCGGTGAGCATCCGCATTGGCGGGGTTGAGGCGGCCAATCTCGCGCCCGACGTCAATTTGCCCGATCCGGTGGATGTGACGGTGGCGGTGACTGCCGGACCGGCCTTTACCTTCGGCACTGTGCAGATCGTCAACCAGGCGCCCTATACGGCCGACCCCTTCGATCAGGTCGATCTGCCGGCTTTGCGTGGCTTCGGAGCGGGCGAGGTGGCGCGGTCCACGGTGATCGTGCGAGCCGAGCAGCTGGCTGTCGAAGCCTGGCGGCAGCAGGGCTATGCCAAGGCGGAGGTGACCGGGCGCGACGTGGTCGCCGATCACGCCACCAATACAGTCGACGTGACCATCACCGTCAACCCAGGCCGCCATGCCGCCTTCGGGCCGATCGCGGTCAGCGGCACCACCAATATGAACCCCGAATTCGTCGCCCAGCAGACCGGGCTGGCGGTGGGGCAGGAATACGATCCCGATGATGTGGCGCGGGCGCAGAAGCGCCTCGATCGCCTGGAAGTCTTCCGCTCGGCGCGCATGCAGGCCGGCGACAGCATCGGGGCCGATGGGCTCTTGCCCTATGACCTGATCGTCGAGGAATTGCCGGGTCGCCGTTTTGGCGCCGGCGCCACCTATTCGACGGTCGATGGGCTGGGGCTCGAGGCCTATCATTTGTGGCGCAATCTCTTCGGGCAGGCCGAACGGCTGCGGCTCGATGCGCGCGTCGCCAGCATTGCCTGGCCGATCAATACCGCGCAGTTCGACTATTATTTCGGCGGCACCTTCACCAAACCCGACTTCTATCATCCGGACGTCGACCTGGTGGCGGTGGTGTCGGGCGAGCGCACCATCTACCCGACCTATACCGAAACCTCGGCGGCCGGGCGGCTGGGGCTGAGCTGGTTTTATTCGGATGAGTTGACCTTCGAGGGTGGTGCCAGCTTCAAGCGGGCGCGTTTCGAAGATGGTTTCGGCACCCGCGATTTTGCCACGGCTGGGCTTTATGCCGGCGCGACCTTTGACGGGCGCAACAGCAAGGTCGATCCGACCGAGGGTTTCTACGCTTCGGGCAATATCGAACCGTATTACGATTTCATCTATGGCAATCCGGGCGCGCGCATCGTCATCGAGGGGCGCACTTATTTCGGTTTCTCCGAGGACGATGCCTATGTGCTGGCCGGTCGGATCAAGGCCGGGGCGCTGGTGGGGCCGTCGCTCCACCAGATCCCGCCGGACAAGCTGTTCTTCGCCGGCGGCGGCGGCTCGGTGCGCGGCTATGGCTTCAAGTCCATCGGCGTCGACAATGGCTCGGGCGTGGTCACCGGCGGGCGTTATCTGCTCGAAGGGTCGCTGGAAGCGCGGGTGAAGGTGACCGAGGACATCGGCGTTGTCGGCTTCATCGATGGCGGTTATGTCGCTGCCGACACTTTCCCCTCCATCCAGGATTTGCGCCTCGGGGCAGGCTTGGGCGTGCGCTATTACACGGGGCTCGGACCGCTGCGGCTCGACCTGGCGCTGCCGCTCAACAAGCGGCCGGGTGATCCTGACTATGCTATTTACGCCGGTATCGGGCAGGCGTTCTGATGATGAAACTGTTCAAGAACCGCCGGCGCACCATCATGGCGGCAGTGCTGCTGACGCCATTTCTTGCCGTGCCAGCGGTGTTGGTGGCGCAAGACGTGCTCACCATGTCCGACGACGAGCAGAAGGACTGGCTGACCAGCTTCGTGCAGGATCGATTGTCGACGCCTGAGCGGCAGATCAGGCTCTCCAATATCGATGGCGCCTTGGGCTCGGATGTGTCGGTGCGCCAGATCACCATTGCCGACGAACAGGGCGTGTGGCTGCGCGTCAACAATGCGCGGCTCAACTGGAACCAGGCGGCGCTGTTCACCGGCAAGCTCGACGTGCGCACGCTGGCCGCCGACTCCATCGAATATCTGCGCAATGCCGTGCCGGCCGAAAACACCGTCGACCTGCCGGCGCCAGAAGCGGGCGGATTTGAAATTCCGGACTTCCCGGTGGCGATCCAGCTGGGCGAATTGTCGGTGCCCAAGGTTACCTTCGGAGAAAGCGTTTTCGGGCTGGGCTCGGAAATCTCGCTGACCGGTGCGCTGTCGCTGGAAGGCGGCAATCTCGACACCACGCTCGATATCGTGCGGCTCGACGGTCCGGGTGGCACGCTGGGCCTAAAGATCGACTACAAACGCGCCGACAATGTGATAGACCTTTCGCTCGATCTCAACGAGCCGGCCAATGGTGTTTTGGCGAACCTGCTCAGTATCGAGGGCCGGCCGGCCATGCAGCTGACGCTGCAGGGGCAGGGGCCGGTGGCCGATCTGACGGCGCAGATGCAATTGCTGGCCGATGGCCAGTCGGCCCTGAGCGGCACCGCAACCATTGCCCAGCAGGCTGAAGGCTTTGCCATCGCCGCCAATCTCGGTGGTCCACTATCGACGCTGGTGGCCGAACCCTATCGGGCGTTTTTCGGCGCCGATACGCGGCTGACGGCGCAGGCACTGTTGCGCAGTGCGGGCGGCGTCGAGCTCTCCAACCTGACGCTCAATGGCGGGCAGCTGGCGCTGACAGCAAGCGCCACCACTACCGCAGATAATTTCCTCTCGCGTCTCGTGATCGACGCCGCCATTGCCGATCCGGCGGGTGGCGTGGTGACACTGCCGGTCGCCGGCAATGCCACCAAGGTCAACAAGGCGCAGTTCAAGGTCGATTTCGGCACGGCGGGCAGCGAGGACTGGACGGCTGAACTGGGCGTCGACGGCTTTTCGACCGATGACATCCGCGCCGAACGGCTGGCGCTGGCGGTGAATGGCGTTGCCAGCAATCTCTCCGATCCGACCCGCCGCATGGTGACCTTCAATGGCGACGGCACGCTGTCCGGCGTGACCGGCGATGCCGGGCTGGAGGCCGCTTTGGGCGACAGCGTCGGTCTGGGCATAGCTGGGCTCTGGAATGCCGGGCAGCCGATCCAGCTGGCCGAACTGCGCGTCGTGGGCGAGGCGCTGGTGGCGACGCTGTCGGGCACGATCGATGGCACCGACTTCGATGGCCGTATCGGCGTCGAGACCGGCAATATCGGGGCCTTCTCGGGCCTTGCCGGACGCGAGCTGACCGGCGCACTGTCGCTGGTCGCTGATGGCAAGCTGATGCCGGTGAGCGGCGGTTTCGACCTGCGCTTTGACGGCACCGGCACCAATCTTTCGATCGACGACGCCACCGCCGATGCGCTGCTGGCCGGCACGGTCGATATCGGCGGAAGGCTGGCGCGCACCGATGCGGGGATCGTGGCCGAGGGCTTTTCGATCAGCAATCCGCAGGTGCGGTTCAATGCCGATGGTACCTATGCCAGCGACACTGCAGATTTCACCATTGCGCTCAATCTCAGCGATCTCGGCCTGGTTTCAGACGATGCCAGTGGCGCGCTGGCGGTGCGCGGCTCGGCACGCTCGGCGGCAGCGGACCAGCCGCTGGTGCTGCTGCTGGATGGCCAGGTGCCGAGCGGGACATTGGCGGGACGCGCCTTGCGGAATGCACAGGTCACACTTGCGGCAAATCTCCTCAATGGTCGTTTGCGCGGCGATGTTACCGGCAGCGCCGAGCTCGATGGACACCGGGCGACGCTGATCACCCATCTCGAGTCCGACGAGACCACCCAGGCGCTGTCCGATATCGGCTTCGAGATCGCGGGCACGCGCATTTCCGGCGGTATCATCCGCAGTGTCGAGACCGGACTGCTGGACGGTAGGCTGGACGTGGTGGCGCCGGATGTGTCGCTGGCTGCAGCTTTACTGCTGGCCGATGCCTCTGGCGCGGTCAATGCGGCGGTCGAATTCAAGCCCGACAATGGCCAGCAGGGGCTGGGCGTGACGGCCAATGCCAGCAATTTCCGGTTCAATGACATTGCCGTGGGCCGGGCCGATATTTCTGCAGGGATCGCGGACCTCTTCGGCGTGCCGGTGGTCGATGGTTCGGCCAGCGCCACCACGGTCCGGGCGGCCGGCGTGGTGATCAACACGCTCGATGCCCGCGCCAACCAGAGCGGCGACACCACCAATTTCGACGCGCAGGCGGCGCTGGCCACCGGCACCAATATCGATGTGGCCGGGGCGCTGAGCCCGATTGCCGATGGCTATCGACTGGCGCTCGACCGCGCCAATCTGGTGCAGGGCAGCCTCTCGGCTCGGCTGGCCAATCCCAGCGCGCTAGTGGTGCGTGGCGACAGCGTTGCGCTCGACGCCATCCGCTTCGATGTCGGCTCCGGCAGCATTACCGCGACCGGCACGGCCGGCACGGCGCTCGACATGGTGGTCGATATCGCCAATCTGCCGCTGTCCATCGCCAATGCCGTGGCGCCCGATCTGGGACTGGCCGGCACGCTCAATGGCCGGGCTACGGTTTCGGGCGATGCATCCGACCCGCAGGTGCGCTTCCAGGCACAGGCCAGCGGCGTCGGGGCGGCTGCGATCGCCTCCTTCGGCATTACCCCGATCAGCGTTTCGGCTAATGGCACCTATGCCGGCCAGGCCGTGGTTCTGAATGCGCTGACGGCCAATGGCGCCGGTGGGCTCGCTGTGACCGGATCGGGCCGCGTGCCGCTGGAAGGCAGTGGCCTCGCGCTCAATCTCGAAGGCTCGGCGCCGCTGGCCCTGGCCAATCAGTTCGTCGCCGACCGTGGCGGCCAGCTTTCGGGCACCGCCAATATCAATGCGCGGGTGAGCGGCAGTCTCGACAATCCGGTTTTTGCCGGAACGGTATCGACGGCAGGGGCCGGTTATGTCGATCCCGAGCTCAACCTGCGCCTGACCGATATCAATGGCCGGGTGCAGTTGACCGGCACCAGTGCCACGGTGGAAAGCCTTTCTGCCAATCTGTCCACCGGCGGCAGCGTGTCTGCCTCCGGAACGGTAGGGCTCACCGGGGCTTTCCCGGCCAATCTCAACGTCACCATCAATTCGGCGCGCTATTCGGATGGCGATCTTTTCGTCGCCACGGTGTCGGGTGGGCTGGCGCTGACTGGCAATCTCACCGGTACGCCGCTGCTGGCGGGCAATGTGCTGATCGAAAACGCCAATATCACTGTGCCGGAAGGCTTTGGCGGCGGCGCGGCGCTGATCGACGTGACCCATATCCGCACGCCGGCGCCAGTGGCGCAGACGCTGCAACGCGCGCGCATCGATGCGGGTGGCGCGCCGGTGCCGCAGACACGTTCGCCGGGCCTGTTGCTCGACATCAATGTCAGCGCGCCGAACCAGATCTTCATTCGCGGCCGCGGGCTCGACGCGGAAGTGGGTGGATCGGTGCGGCTCACTGGCCCGATCAGCAATATCCAGCCGGTCGGCGCCTTTGCGCTCAATCGCGGGCGGCTGTCGATCCTGGGCCAGCGCATCACCTTCGAGCAGGGCAATGTGACCCTGGTGGGCGATCTCGATCCGCAGCTCAATTTCGTCGCCACCACCGATAGCAACGACATCACTGTGATCGTGACCGTTACTGGCCGTGTCTCGGCGCTGGAGATCAATTTCTCCTCCAATCCAAGCCTGCCGCAGGACGAGGTGCTGGCGCGTCTGCTGTTCAAGCGCTCGATGGGCGAATTGTCGCCGCTGCAGCTGGCGCAATTGGCGGCAGCCGCGGCGGAACTGGTGGGCGGCGGCAGTGGCGGCGGCCTGCTCAACGATATTCGCGGGGCCGCGGGCCTCGCCGATCTCGACGTTGTCACTGACGCCAAGGGCAATGTCGGGGTGCAGGCCGGCACCTATCTGCAGGACAATGTCTATCTCGGCGTCACTGCGGGGGCCAATGGCCAGTCCAAGGTGACGATCAATCTCGATGTCACCGACAATCTGACGGTCAAGGGCGCCGCCGGACAGGACGGCAATTCCAGCGTCGGCGTGTTCTACGAGCAGGACTATTAAGGCGATGAGCTTCTGGGACGAGCGGTATAGCGAACCGGGCTACCTGTTCGGGGAGGCCCCCAACGCTTTCCTCGCCGCGCAGCAGCATCGGCTCGCAGGCTATCGTACCGCCTTGGCCATTGCCGACGGCGAGGGGCGCAACGGCGTTTTCCTGGCGGAGCAGGGGCTCGATGTCACCAGCATCGACGCCTCCTCGGTCGGCATCGCCAAGGCGAGGGCGCTGGCTGAAAAGCGGGGCGTGTCAGTCGATTGCCAACTGGTGGATATCGCTGAATATGAATGGCCCGCCGACACATTCGACGTGGTTGTGGGCATTTTCTTTCAATTCGCCGCGCCGCCGCTGCGCGATGCCATCTTTGCCGGCATGATCAGGACATTGGCACCCGGTGGACTTCTGTTGCTGGAAGGCTATGGACCGCGTCAGATGGAATATGGGACCGGTGGACCCAGAGTGCTGGAAAACCTCTATACCGAGGATCTGCTGGCCGACCGGTTCAAGGCGCTCGAGATCCTCGACCTGCGCAGCTACGACGCCGAGCTCAGCGAAGGCAGCCGTCACAGGGGTGTTTCGGCCCTGGTTGACCTCGTGGCCCGAAAGCCCGGTCGCGGCTGAGGCCAGATCATTTCAAACCAAGGCGGATTCCGGGCACTTTCGCTTCTCGCCCCCGTGAGGGCGAGAGAGCGGGAGCAGAGGCCTCCGGATGGTGGCGGCCGGCTTCTGGCGCGACACATTCAACGAGCGCCAGGCCGCCCTCGGGGCGAGCCCGAGGGCGGAACGGTGGGTGGGAAAAGCCGTGCGATAGGTAGCGTCAGGAAACCGCGCAGTTTTTAACTCAAGCCTGCGCGAACAGCTGCCTCTTACTGCGCCGCGCCGCCGGTCTTTGCGGCTTTTTCGGCGTCCCACCACCAGAGGCTGGGGAAGCCGGAGGAGAATTCGGGCAGCGGGTCGGGGTGGCTGAAGCGGTCCCAGCGGGCGGCGCGGGTGGTGCGCAGCGTGTAGCTGGGGATGACGAAATGCTTAGCCAGCAGCACCCGGTCGAGTGCCTTGGTTACCGCCTCCTGGGTTTCGCGATCGTCGGCCGCGATCATCTGGTCGATCAGCGCGTCGACGGCGGGGTCAGCAATACCGGCATAGTTCTGCGCGCCCTGCGCCTCGGCGGTGGAGGAGCCGAAGAAGAAACGCTGTTCGTTGCCCGGCGAGAAGGACTGGGTCCAGCCCGAATAGATCATGTCATAGTCGAAGCTGCGGGCGCGGTTGATGAATTGCGGGCTGTCGACGGTGCGGATGGTGGCGGTGACGCCGATCTGCGCCAGGTTGGTGACGAGGTTCTGAGCCACCGGCTCGATGGTGGGGCCATTGAGCAGGATTTCGAAGGTGAAGGGCTGCCCATCCGGCCCGATCAACTGGTTGCCCCGCAGCGTATAGCCGGCCTCGGTGAAGAGGCCGAGCGCGGTGCGCAGATTGGCGCGCAGCTTTTGCGGGTCGCCACTGACCGGATTGGTATATTGCGCGGTGAAGACTTCGGGCGGCACCTGGTCCTTGACGGTTTCAAGCACGGCCAGTTCCTCGCCTTCCGGCAGGCCCTTGGAGCGGAAGGGCAGGCCGAAGAAGAAGCTGTCTATGCGCTCGTACTGGCCATAGAACAGGGTATTGCTCAGCTCCTCGAAATCGAAGGCGTAGTTCAGGGCTTCGCGCACACGCACATCGGCGAACTTGTCGCGGCGCAGGTTCATGACGAAGCCGACCATCACGCCGCTGTCATTGTAGTCCTGGGGGAAGAGTTCCTTGATCACACGGCCGTCCTTGACCGCCGGGAAGTCATAGGCTGTGGCCCAGCGGCGGGCCTGGTTCTCGCTCCACCAGTCGAACTGGTCGCCTTTGAAAGCCTCGAACATCACTGTCAGATCGAGGAAGTACTCGATCTTGTAGGTGTCGAAATTGTTCTGGCCGACGCGGGTCGGCTGCGCATTGCCCCAGTAATCGGGATTGCGCTCATAGGTGGTGGTGCGGCCGGCATCAAAACTGGCAAGGTGATAGGGGCCGGAGCCCATAGGGATTTCGAGGGTGGATTCGGCGATATTGCGGGCCTTGCCATTGGCACCGGTGCCCTCCCACCAATGTTGGGGCAGGACCAGCAATTGGCCCAGGATCAGCGGCAATTCGAGATTGTCGGTCTGGTTGAAGGTGAAGGTCACCTCGCCCGGGGCCGTCACCTCGGCCTTGGTGATATTGGCATAATATTGGGCGCGGTCGGGATTGACCTCGATCAGCTTGTTGAAGCTCCAGACCACGTCTTCGGGCGTGACCGGCTCGCCGTCCTGCCACTTGGCCTTGGGGTCGATGCGGAAGGTCACCGCGCCGTAATCGGCGGCGATCTTCAATTCGGAGGCGAGCAGGGCGTAATAGGTGTTCACCTCATCCTGCGAGGGGATCATCAGCGTTTCGTAGACCAGGCCCAGCCCGTTGGCGACCTCGCCCTTGGGCAGGATGGGGTTGAAGGTGTCGAAACCGCCGAGATCGCCCATGCGCACCGTGCCGCCCTTGGGGGCATCGACATTGACATAGTCGAAATGGGTGTAGTCGAGGCCATATTTGGCTTCGCCTTGCAGCGTGAAGGAGTTGGTCCATTCCCCGGTCTTTGGCTGGGCCGAGGCGGGGGCGGAGAGCCCAAATGCTGCCACGAGGGCAAGGACGGGCAGGAAGAGGCGGGTCAAAAGCGTCATGGCGTGGCTCCGCGGCAAGGGTTTGGTGTCGAAATTATTCAGATGTCGGCATCGGGGGCAATGGTCGTGCCGTTCACCGTTTCGGGTGAGGCAAGGTCGAAGGCGGCAGCGAGTAGTTGGCGGGTGTAGTCTTGCTGCGGGGCGGCGAAAATGTCGGCGGCCAGGCCCTGCTCGACCACCTTGCCATGGCGCATGACGATGAGGCGGTGGGCCAGCGCCCGCACCACGCGCAGATCGTGGCTGATGAAGAGATAGCTCAACTGCCGCCGGTGCTGCACATCGCGCAGCAGGTCGATGACCTGGGCCTGGATGGAGACATCGAGCGCCGAGGTCGGCTCGTCCAGCACCAGGAAATCCGGCTCGAGCACCAAAGCGCGGGCGATGGCGATGCGCTGGCGCTGGCCGCCGGAAAATTCGTGCGGATAGCGGCTGGCGACGGCGGGATCGAGGCCGACCTCGCGCAAGGCCGCTGTCATCTTCGCTTCGCGCTCGGCGCGGCCAAGTTGCGGCATATGCACGCCAAGTCCCTCCTCGACGATTTCGCGCACCGACATGCGGGGGCTGAGCGAGCCATAGGGGTCCTGGAAGACGATCTGCATATGCTTGCGCAGCGGCCGCAAAGATCGCCACGACCGGGCCTGCACCGCATTGCCCAGCACCACGATGCGTCCCTCGGACGGGATCAGCCGCAGCATGGCATAGCCGAGCGAGGACTTGCCCGAACCGCTCTCGCCCACGACGCCCAGAGTCTCGCCCTTTTTGATGGTGAGATCGACGCCGTCGACGGCGCGGATATGGCCGACGACACGGCGCAGCAGGCCGCGCTTGATGGGGAACCAGACCTTGAGGTCGGTGGCTTCGACCACCGTCGGCGCGTCGGGGGCAGGCACCAGCGCGTCCCCGCGCGGCGCGGCGGCGAGCAGGCGTTTGGTATAGTCGTGTTGCGGCTTGTCGAAGATGGCGTTGACCGGTCCGCTCTCGACGATCTCGCCGCCGGTCATGACGCAGACCCGGTCGGCAATGCGCCGCACGATGGTGAGGTCGTGGGTAATGAACAGCATGGCCATGCCATTGTCGCGCTGCAGTTTTTTGAGGAGGGCGAGGATCTGCGCCTGCACGGTGACATCGAGCGCGGTGGTTGGTTCGTCGGCAATCAGCAGTTTCGGGTCGTTGGCGAGCGCCATGGCGATCATGACGCGTTGCCGCTGGCCGCCGGACAGTTGGTGGGGAAAGTCGTCAAAGCGGTGTAGCGGATCGGGAATGCCGACGGCATCGAGCAATTCGAGCGTGCGCTTGCGGGCAGCGGTCTTGCGCAGGCCCTGATGCACGGCCAGCGTCTCGCCGATCTGCTTGCCGATGCTGTGCAGCGGATTGAGCGAGCTCATCGGCTCCTGAAAGATCATGCCGACGCGATTGCCGCGCACCTGCCGCAGCGTGGCGTCATCGGCGCCGACCAGCTCCGTGCCGTCAAGGCGGATGGAGCCGGAGAGCGTGGCGCTGGGCGGCAGCAGTTTCAGCACCGACAGCGCCGTCACCGATTTGCCCGAGCCGCTCTCGCCCACCAGCGCCACGGTTTCGCCCGGGCTGATGTCGAAGGATACGGACCTGGCGGCGGGGCTAGCGCCGAAGCCGATGGTGAGATCGCGAACCGAGAGCAGGGGCGCGGTCACGGGTGGAGCCAACCGTCTTCTATTGCGGCAATTTCCGAAAGAGTCGGCCTCAGCACCTGTACCGACGTTGACTGCCAGTTTTGCGTCGTTGAAGCATAGCTTAACGCATATGGGCCGCGGATGCCTTGGTCCTCACTCATGAAATACTGACATCCCAGCTTGATGGCTGTTGAGATATGGATGGCATCAGGCAGCTTTAGAGAGTGTGCGCTCCGCAGCAGCGCCGCTGCCGCTAACACCTCACGATCGACCGGGGCCACCGTAAGCCAGTCCGTCGTCTGAATTAAGGTTTCGTAGCGTAGCCGGTTGATATCATCATGTTTGCGATAGGGGACGACCAGCAATTCGGCCAGTGTCAGTTCACTTGTTACGAAAGGGGCTGAGCCAGACGGCGTTTCTCCAGAGAACAGCCCGACCAACGCGTGCGACTGCTCGTCCTGGCCCTCGAAAGCTTTGATGAAAATATTCGTGTCCAGGTAGACCGGTTGCACCAATCAGTCATCCCACTCGTCGCGAAGTGCCCGAATTCTCGCTACCGCTTCCTCCGTGGTGACGGTTTCCCCGCGCTCCGCCGCATCGCGCTGCATCTGCTTCATCAAAGCGACTGCCTGCTCGCGAGAAAGTGGGGGCGGAGTCGAATACGTCTCCTCGGTTAAAATGACCGTGACCGAACTTGTCGATACGAGTTCGCGCAAATCCTCTGGCAGGTTCTCGACCGGGTAATGCTGCCGCACGATCTTGTTCATGGCGCGCCTCCTTGCGAGGCCATCATACCACATTTCATCGGAAGGTCTTTCGGGGATCGAAGGCGTCGCGGATGGCTTCGCCGATGAAGACCAGGAGCGTCATCATCAAGGAGATGGTGAAAAAGCCGGTCAGACCAAGCCAGGGGGCTTCGAGGTTGTTCTTGCCCTCTTCGAGCAACTGGCCCAGCGAAGGCGAGCCGGAGGGCAGGCCGAAGCCGAGAAAGTCGAGCGAGGTCAGCGTCGCCACCGAGCCCGAGAGGATGAAGGGCATGAAGGTCAGCGTCGCGACCATGGCATTGGGCAGAAGATGCCGCCACATGATCATGCGGTTGGATACACCCAGGGCGCGGGCGGCGGTGACATATTCGAAATTGCGGGCGCGCAGGAATTCGGCCCGCACGATGCCCACCAGCGTCACCCAGGAGAACAAAAGCAAAATGCCGAGCAGCACCCAGAAGCCGGGCGCGATCACCGAGGAGATGATGAGGAGGAGATAAAGGGCCGGTACCGAGGTCCAGATTTCGATCAGCCTTTGGGCGATGAGATCGACCCAGCCGCCGAAATAGCCCTGCACGGCGCCGGCCGCGACGCCTATTACTGAAGAGGCGACGGTGAGGACGAGGCCGAACAGGATGGAAATGCGGAAGCCATAGATCAGCCGCGCCATGACGTCGCGCCCGGTTCCATCGGTGCCCAGGACGTGGAAATTGCCTGGAAGGCAACCAGGATCGGCGAGGCCTTGTGGGTAGCGCTGGCACACCACGTCGCGGCTCATCAGCCAGCTGGGCGGGTTGGCGCCGGGAAAGGCTACATAGGGATCGACTGTGTTGTAGCTGAAGCGGATGGGCGGCCAGAGCATCCAGCCATTTGCGCTGATCTCGTCGGCGATGAATTCATCGCGGTAGTTGGTGGTGGCGAGGAAACCGCCAAAGGTGCTTTCGGGATAATCGACAAATGCCGGCACCATCAGCTCGCCCTTGTAGGAGACGAGAATGGGCCGGTCATTGGCAATGAATTCGGCGCCCATCGTCACGACAAAGAGGACGAAGAAGATCCAGAAACTCCACCAGCCGCGGCGATTGGCGCGGAAATTGGCGAGGCGCCGCCGGTTGAGCGGGCTGAGGCGGCCATGCGGGGCAGCGTCGAGGCTCATACGTCGCGGCTTTCGAAATCGAGGCGTGGATCGACCCACATATAGGCCAGGTCCGATACCAGCCCGATGATGAGGCCGAGCAGCGAGAAGATGTAGAGTGTGGCAAAGACCACCGGATAATCGCGGCTGACCACCGACTGGAAGCCGAGAAGACCGAGGCCGTCGAGCGAGAAGATGGTCTCGATCAACAGCGAGCCACCGAAGAAGACGCCGATAAAGGCGCCGGGAAAGCCGGCAATGATCAGCATCATGGCGTTGCGGAAGACGTGGCCATAGAGCACCTGCCGCTCGGTCAGGCCCTTTGCGCGGGCGGTGGTGACATATTGCTTGCCGATCTCGTCGAGAAAGGAGTTCTTGGTCAGCAGCGTCGCGGTGGCGAAGGCGCCCAGGCCCATGGCGATGATGGGAAGCACCAGATGCCAGAAATAGTCGAGCACCTGCCGCCACCAGGGAAAACTGGCCCAGCCCGGCGAGGTGAGCCCGCGTAGCGGAAAGATCGACCAGAACGAGCCGCCGGCGAAGAGGACGACGAGCGCGATGGCCACCAGGAAGCCGGGCACGGCATAGCCGATGATGACGATGGTCGAGGTCCAGACATCGAAGCGGCTGCCGTCGCGCACCGCCTTGGCAATGCCAAGGGGGATCGAAATGCCATAGGCAATCAGCGTCATCCACAGGCCCAGCGAGATCGAAACCGGCATCTTTTCCTTGATCAGGTCGATCACCGAAATGTCGCGGTAATAGCTGTCGCCGAAATCGAAGCGCAGGTAATTTCCGATCATGGAGAAAAAGCGTTCGAGCGGCGGCCTGTCGAAGCCGAACTGCTTTTCGATGCGCGCGACCAACTCGGGCGGCAGGCCCTGGCTGCCGCGATATGCGCCGCCAGTCTGCTGGCGGGATGGGGCGGCCACGCCATCGCCGCCACCGCCGGTAACGCGCTCGCTGAGCGATACGTTCTGCCCCGACATATTGGCCAGGGCCTGTTCCACAGGACCGCCGGGCGCGAACTGGGTGATGACAAAGGACACGGCCATGATGCCGAACACGGTCGGGATCATCAGCAGGAGACGGCGGAAGATATAGGCGCCCATGCCTGCTCCGGCAACGAGACATGCCCGGCTTTGCGGCGTGTGCGACGCAAATCAAAGGGCGATGACAACTGATCGGCACTGCAACACTTCCGTGACGGGGATGCAAGATTGCTCGCCTGCCCATCGCCGGCTTTCACGCGGGTTTGTAGTGCAGGGCTTGCCCTGGCCGCCGCCGCCGTTCAGGATCGCGACCCAACAAGGAGAAGCGGATGCGGTTTCAATCCGTCGGGCAGATCAAGGATATTTCCATCGCCAGGGTGATGCTGGTCGCGCTGCGAGCGCATGGCTTTCACCCGCTCGATCCGGTGGATGGCGGATTGCCGGGGGTTCCGAACCTTTTCGGACCGCAGGGCGTTAGTATCGAGGTTCCGGAGGACGAGGCCGAGGATGCGGCTCTGCTTCTCGCGGACCTGATGAAGGACATGAACGACACCCACCCCTAAAACGGCCATATTGCGGCAGCACAAGAAAGGTGCGGGTTGGGCGATTGAACGTGGGGGGCTGTTTGCTTTATAAGCCGCCACAAGTGTTAATTTCCCTTAAGCCCTTGGGGCAGGAGTGATCAATGCAGGTTTGGAAGCGCGGCGCTTCTTCCATTGCGGGTTTGTCGGTATTGGCCTTGGTGCTGGCCGGCTGTGCCTCGACCAGTGGAACCAACACCAGCAATCTCAATGTCATCGGTGCGCCCAGCCAGGCGCAGCCGGTGCAGAACTCGACGGTGCAGCAGAATACGCTGCCGGCGATCGGCGCGACGGGCACGCCCGCCCCGGGCCTTTCCGGCCAGCCGGTTCTGGGCGGCCAGCCCGCCATGACGCAGCCGACGCAGGTTGCGGGCGCCAATGGCTCGATCGTGTCGCTGGGCCAACCGATGACCACCGGCGTCAGCACCGGACCGGAAGGCGTGTGGAACGTGGTGGCTGGCGGCCAGACCTGCCGGCTCAACCTGCCGATGACCGCCAAGACCGGTACCAATTACTATCGCGCTTCGGCGCCGGGCTGCACCGTGTCGCAGATTGCGGCAGTGACGGGCTGGCAGCAGGTCGGCAGCCAGCTGCAGCTTTATGATGATAACGGCAATATCGCCGCGTTCCTGGCGCCGAGCTCGGGCCGTTATATCGGCACGATGGGTGGTGGCCAGCCGGTCTCCATGTCGCGCTAAGTTCACGAAAGCCGGTCCAATGGGCCGGCTTTTTTGTGTCATCCTTCTACATGCTTGAAATTGCCTTGCCACAGAGCAGGTGGCCGCTCGGGGTTGACCCGGGCCGGCTCACGACGCAATGGGTGGTGCGACTGGCCTTGGGGCCGGCGCGGGTTTGGCTCGGTATTGCTTGATGGCTTCTTCTTCCCCCTATTCCTCGGTTCGCACCGCCTATGATGCGCTGGTGGCGCGCGGGGCGCTGAGCGCCGATCCGGCGCAGCGCGAGGCGGCGGACCAGTTCGATCGCGTGCTGAACGACCTGATGGCGGCCAAGCCAAGGCGGCTGTTCGGGTTTTTCGACAAGCCGAAGCCGGTGCGCGGGCTCTACCTGTTCGGCGAAGTGGGGCGCGGCAAGACCATGCTGACGGACCTGTTCTTTGCCGCCGTGCCGTTCCCGCAGAAGCGGCGCGTGCATTTCCACGAATTCATGGATGAGGTGCACCAAGCCATTGCGGCGTTTCGCAAGTCGCCCAAAGGCAGTGCCGACAATGCCGATCCGGTGGAAGCGGTGGTGCGGCCAATCCTCATGAGCGGGTCGCGCGTGCTCTGCCTCGACGAGTTCCACGTCCATGACATCGCCAACGCCATGCTGCTCGACCGGCTGTTCGAAAAACTGTTTGCCGGCGGGGTCACACTGGTCTCCACCTCAAACGTGGTCCCCGACGATCTCTACAAGGATGGTCTCAACCGGCAACTGTTCCTGCCCTTCATCGCCCGGCTCAAGGCGGAGACGGTGGTGGTGGGGCTGCCATCGGAACAGGATTATCGGCGGCTGAAATTTGCCGGGCAGCAGGTCTATGCCTTCGGCACCGGGCCCGAAATCGGCGCGGTCATGGACCGGCTCTGGCTGCGCATTACCGGCGGCGAACTGGGCGCGCCGGGGGTGATTGAAAGCATTGGCCGGGAAATTCCGGTGCCGGCAATGTCCATGGGGGCGGCCCGTTTCGGTTTTGCCGATCTCTGCGAAAAGCCGCTGGGGACCAGAGATTTCGTACGCATCGCACATTCGTTCGATTCGGTGATGCTCGAGGATGTGCCACAGATGGACCGGACCCGGTCCGATGCGGCCAAGCGCTTCATCCTGTTGATCGACAGTCTCTACGACCGGGGCGTCAAGCTGGCGGCCAGCTTTGCGGTGCCGCTCGAACAATTGGGCAAGGACGACAAGACCGCCTTCGAATTCCAGCGCACGGTGTCCCGGCTCACCGAGATGCAGTCCGAGGAATATCTCGGCAAGGGGTTGCGGGATGCGGTGCCCGACGAGTCAGAAGACATTTGACCGAGCCAGTTCTAGATGTCCATCGTCACCACCCGACTTGATCGGGTGGTCCATTTCTGTCCGGCGTTTTGTTGCAGCATGGATTGCCCGGTCGAGCCGGGCAATGACGATGGGGTGGGACGTTTCGAGTTCGCAGTCCCTGCGCACATGCCCAAACGGCATTCCCCCTTCGCCCATCAGCATGGGCCAAACCGGGCTTTAGACGAAGGGTTCACTTGCTCCTCAATGCGGGGAGGGTTAAGACGTGCGCCAATTCAACGCAGTTGGGATGAGGCTTATGGCGCGCAAGAAGATTGCCCTTATCGGTGCTGGACAGATCGGCGGGACACTGGCCCTGCTGACCGCTCAGAAAGAACTGGGTGACGTCGTATTGTTCGACGTCGTCGACGGCGTACCGCAGGGCAAGGCCCTCGATATCGCCCAGTCGGCTCCGGCCCAGGGCTTCGATTCCACGCTCAAGGGCACGTCCGAATACAAGGACATCGAAGGCGCCGATGTGGTGATCGTCACCGCCGGCGTGCCGCGCAAGCCCGGCATGAGCCGCGACGACCTGCTCGAAATTAACCTCAAGGTGATGGAGCAGGTGGGTGCGGGCATTGCCAAATATGCCCCCGACGCTTTCGTCATCTGCATCACCAACCCGCTCGACGCCATGGTCTGGGCGCTGCAGAAGTTCTCCGGCCTGCCCGCCAACAAGGTGATCGGCATGGCCGGCGTGCTCGACAGCTCGCGTTTCGTGCACTTCATCGCCGAAGAGCTGGGCGTGTCGGTTCAGGACGTCAACGCCTTCGTGCTGGGCGGCCATGGCGACACCATGGTGCCGCTGACCCGCTACTCCACCGTTGCCGGCATTCCGCTGACCGACATCGTCAAGATGGGCTGGATGAGCAAGGAAAAGCTCGAAGAGATCGTGCAGCGCACCCGTGATGGCGGCGCCGAGATCGTCGGGTTGCTGAAGACCGGTTCGGCCTTCTATGCGCCGGCCGCATCCGCCATTGCCATGGCCGAGAGCTATCTCAAGGACAAGAAGCGCGTGCTTCCTTCCGCCGTGCAGCTCAATGGCGAATATGGCGTCAAGGGCACCTATGTCGGCGTGCCCGTGATCATCGGTGCCGGTGGCGCGGAGAAGGTCGTCGAGATCGCGCTCAACTCCTCCGAGCAAAAGGCGTTCGACAAATCGGTCGGCGCGGTCGAAGGCCTGATCGAGGCGTGTAAAAAGATCCAGCCCAAGCTGGCCTAATGATTGAAGCCGCTGGTTCCGCCAGCGGCTTTCGCCCTTTCCGGTCTCTGGAAATGTCCGGCTTACGTCTGCCCACCCAAGGGGAATAGAATGAACATCCATGAACACCAGGCCAAGGCGCTGCTGAAAGAATACGGCGCGCCCGTTGCTGCTGGCGTCGCCATTTTCTCGGTCGACGAAGCCGAGGCCGCAGCCAAGTCGCTGCCGGGCCCGCTTTATGTGGTCAAGAGCCAGATCCATGCCGGCGGTCGCGGCAAGGGCAAGTTCAAGGAGCTCGGTCCCGATGCCAAGGGCGGCGTGCGCCTGGCCAAGAGCATCGAGGAAGTGGTTTCCCATGCCAGGGAAATGCTCGGCAATACGCTGGTGACCGCGCAGACCGGCGAAGCCGGCAAGCAGGTCAATCGCCTCTATATCGAAGATGGCGCCGATATTGCCCGCGAGCTCTATTGCTCGCTCCTGGTCGACCGCTCGGTCGGGCAGGTGGCGTTCGTGGTGTCCACCGAAGGCGGCATGGATATCGAGGCCGTGGCCCATGACACTCCGGAAAAGATCGTGACCGTCGCGATCAATCCCGAAGCCGGTGTCACCGATGCCGATGTGGCCAAGATCGTGGCCGCGCTCAAGCTTGACGGCGTTGCCGCCGAAGACGCCAAGAGCCTGTTCCCCATCCTCTACAAGGCCTTCAGCGACACCGACATGGCGCTGCTCGAGGTCAATCCGCTGATCGTCATGGAAAACGGCCATCTGCGCGTGCTCGACGCCAAGGTGTCGTTCGACGGCAATGCGCTGTTCCGCCATGACAATATCAAGGCGCTGCGCGACGAGAGCGAAGAAGACAGCAAGGAAATCGAGGCCTCCAAGTGGGACCTCGCCTATGTGGCGCTCGACGGCAATATCGGCTGCATGGTCAATGGCGCAGGCCTGGCCATGGCGACCATGGACATCATCAAGCTCTACGGCAAAGAGCCGGCGAACTTCTGTGACGTTGGCGGCGGTGCCGGCAAGGACAAGGTCGCGGCCGCCTTCAAGATCATCACTGCCGACCCCAAGGTCGAAGGCATTCTGGTCAACATCTTCGGCGGCATCATGAAGTGCGATGTCATCGCCGAAGGCGTTGTCGCTGCCGTGCAGGAAGTGGGCCTCAAGGTGCCGCTGGTGGTGCGCCTGGAAGGCACCAATGTCGAACTGGGCAAGAAGATCCTCAACGAGTCCGGCCTGGCGATCACGGCGGCCGACGATCTCGACGACGCCGCCAAGAAGATCGTCGCGGCGATCAACGGCTAATTTGAAGGACCTTACCTGATGTCTATTCTCGTCAATAAGAACACCAAGGTCCTCGTCCAGGGCCTGACCGGCAAGACCGGCACCTTCCACACCGAACAGGCGCTGGCCTATTATGGCACGCAGATGGTTGGCGGTATCCACCCCAAGAAGGGCGGCGAAACCTGGACCGGTTCGAAGGGTGAAAGCCTGCCGATCTTCGCTTCGGTCGCCGAAGGCAAGGAAAAGACCGGCGCCGACGCTTCGGTCATCTATGTGCCGCCTGCCGGTGCTGCCGATGCCATCATCGAAGCCATCGATGCCGAAATCCCGTTCATTACCTGCATCACCGAAGGTATCCCGGTGATGGACATGGTGCGCGTCAAGGCTCGCCTCGACCGCTCCAAGTCGCGACTGCTCGGCCCCAACTGCCCGGGCATCCTGACCCCGGAAGAATGCAAGATCGGCATCATGCCGGGCTCGATTTTCCGCAAGGGTTCGGTGGGTATTGTTTCGCGCTCGGGCACGCTTACCTATGAGGCAGTGTTCCAGACCTCGAACGAAGGCCTCGGCCAGACCACTGCGGTCGGTATTGGCGGCGATCCGGTCAAGGGCACCGAGTTCATCGACGTGCTGGAGATGTTCCTGGCTGACGACGCCACCGAATCCATCATCATGATCGGCGAAATCGGCGGTTCGGCCGAAGAAGACGCCGCCCAGTTCCTGATCGACGAAGCCAAGAAGGGCCGCAAGAAGCCGATGGCCGGTTTCATCGCGGGCCGCACCGCTCCCAAGGGCCGGACCATGGGCCATGCCGGCGCCGTGGTTTCGGGCGGCAAGGGCGACGCGGAGTCCAAGATCGCCGCGATGGAAGCGGCCGGCATTCGCGTCTCGCCGTCGCCGGCGCGCCTTGGCACCACGCTTGTGGATGTGCTGAAGGGCTGAGAGCCGTCCCCCAGGGCCAATCGCTCCGGTGGAGCGATTGGAGGCGAGCAGGCCATGAGAGCTAGGCTCGAATGGCGGGGCATGTCGGTTGCATTACCGTGGCGTCATCTCGGCGGATGCCGGGATTTACTTGAGATTTCACGACGAGCCCCGGCCCTTGCCGGGGCGACAATCAGCGAACCTGGTCGGATGCAACCCGGTTAGGTCGCGGTTCGGACACAGAGCGGTGATAAGCCCTCGGGCGTTCGATACGGTATGAGACTATTCGAGCCACGATCCTGCTCAGGGATCGTTCCACTTAACAGGATACTAAGGATAAGCGGTCAGTATCCGCAGCAATTTAAGGACCGCGTGAAACCGGCACTCCCGGTTCGTTGAGAAGGATGGCGGGGCGCAAAGTCCTGCGACACAAGCGATGACACGACAGGAAAAGAACGACACGTTCTTGCTGACTTCTTTCCTCTACGGAGGGAATGCCGACTACATCGAACAACTCTATTCTCGCTTCAAGAGCGACCCGTCCAGCGTTGACGCGACATGGGCCAGCTTCTTCAGCCGTCTCGACGATAGCCAGGATGAGGCGCGCAAGAACGCCGACGGTCCGAGCTGGGGTCGCAAGGACTGGCCGCAGGCCGAAGCCAGCGAATTGGTCAGCGCCCTCGACGGCAACTGGGCCGAAGTGGCGGTCAAGACCGAGAAGGTCGTAGCCAAGAAGGCCGCTGCAGAGGGCAAGCCCGCGCCCACCGCTACCGAAGTGTTGCAGGCCACGCGCGACTCCATCCGCGCCATCATGATGATCCGTGCCTATCGCATGCGCGGTCACCTGCACGCCGATCTCGATCCGCTGCACCTGCGCGCCGAAGAGCCGGCGCCCGAGCTCGATCCGACGAGCTACGGCTTCACCGAAGCCGATTATTCCCGCAAGATCTTCATCGACAACTATCTCGGCCTCGAATACGCGACGCTTCCCGAGATGCTGGCGATCCTCAAGCGCACCTATTGCGGTACGCTTGGCATCGAGTTCATGCATATCTCCGATCCCGAAGCCAAGCAGTGGATCCAGGAGCGCATCGAGGGCCCGGACAAGGAAATCACCTTCACGCCCGAGGGCAAGAAGGCCATCCTCAACAAGCTGATCGAAGCCGAGGGCTTCGAGAAGTTCCTCGACGTCAAATATACCGGCACCAAGCGCTTCGGCCTCGATGGTGCCGAAGCCACCATTCCGGCGCTGGAGCAGATCATCAAGCGCGGTGGCGCGCTGGGCATCAAGGACATCGTGTTGGGCATGGCGCATCGCGGCCGCCTCAACGTGTTGACCCAGGTGTTGAGCAAGCCGCATCGCGCGCTGTTCCACGAATTCAAGGGCGGCGCCTTCTATCCCGACGACGTCGAAGGTTCGGGCGACGTGAAGTACCATCTGGGTGCTTCCTCGGACCGCGAATTCGACGGCAACAAGGTGCACCTGTCGCTGACTGCCAATCCCTCCCATCTCGAGATCGTCGATCCGGTGGTGCTGGGCAAGGCCCGCGCCAAGCAGGATCAGCACATCGCGCCCGATGGCAAGCTGGTCAATATCGAGCAGGACGGCAAGCCGGACCGCTCCATGGTGTTGCCGCTGCTGATCCACGGCGATGCCGCCTTTGCAGGGCAGGGCGTCGTAGCCGAGTGCTTCGGCCTTTCCGGCCTCAAGGGGCATCGCACGGGGGGCTCGATCCACTTCGTGATCAACAACCAGATCGGCTTCACCACCTCGCCGATCTATTCGCGCTCCTCGCCCTATCCGACCGATGTCGCCAAGATGATCGAGGCGCCGGTGCTGCATGTGAACGGCGACGATCCGGAAGCGGTTGTCTTTGCCGCCAAGGTCGCGGTCGAATATCGCCAGAAGTTCGGCAAGCCTGTCGTCATCGACATGTTCTGCTATCGTCGCTTCGGCCATAATGAAGGCGACGAGCCCAGCTTCACCCAGCCGCTGATGTATTCCAAGATCCGGTCGCACCAGACCACCTTGGAACTGTATTCGGCAAAGCTGGTGGGCGAGGGCCTGCTGACCCAGACCGATATCGACCAGCTCAAGGCCGACTGGAAGGCGCGCCTCGAAACCGAATTCGAAGCCGGCCAGGACTATCGTCCGAACAAGGCCGACTGGCTCGATGGCCAGTGGAAGAGCTTCAAGCCGGCGCATGACGAAGGTCCGCGCCGTGGCGAAACCGGTGTTGCCCTCGACAAGCTGGTCGAGATCGGCACCAAGCTCACCCAGGTTCCCGCCGACTTCAACGTGCACCGCACGGTCAAGCGCTTCATGGACAATCGCCTGGCGGCGATCGAGTCCGGCGAGGGCATCGACTGGGCAACCGCCGAGGCACTGGCTTTCGGCACGCTGGTGACCGAAGGCCATCCCGTGCGCCTTTCCGGCCAGGATTGCGAACGCGGCACCTTCAGCCAGCGCCATTCGGTGCTCAACGATCAGCAGGTCGACAACAAGACCTATACGCCGCTCAACAATCTGGCGCCCGATCAGTCGCGCTACGAGGTCATCAATTCGATGCTCTCCGAAGAAGCGGTGCTGGGTTTTGAATATGGCTATTCGCTCTCCGAGCCCAAGGCGCTGACGCTGTGGGAAGCCCAGTTCGGCGACTTCGTCAACGGCGCGCAGGTGGTGATCGACCAGTTCATCTCTTCGGGCGAGCGCAAGTGGTTCCGCATGTCGGGCCTCGTGATGCTTTTGCCGCATGGCTATGAAGGGCAGGGCCCGGAGCACTCCTCCGCGCGTCCCGAGCGCTTCCTGCAGCTGTGCGCGGAAGACAATATGCAGGTCGCCAACTGCACGACGCCGGCCAACTATTTCCACATCCTGCGCCGTCAGCTGAAGCGCGACTTCCGCAAGCCGCTGATCCTGATGACGCCGAAGAGCCTGCTGCGCCACAAGCGCGCCGTCTCGGGTCTGGTGGAACTGGGTCCGGACAGCGTCTTCCATCGTCTGCTCTGGGACGATGCCGAGGCGCCGGGCCTGCCCAAGACCACCATTCGCCTGCAGAACGACGAGAAGATCCGTCGCGTGGTGCTGTGCACGGGCAAGGTCTATTACGACCTGCTCGAAGACCGCGAGAAGAAGGGCATCGACGATGTCTATCTGCTGCGCGTCGAGCAGCTCTATCCGTTCCCGGCCAAGGCACTGCTGGATGAATTGAGCCGCTTCCCCAATGCGGAAGTGATCTGGTGCCAGGAAGAGCCGCGCAATATGGGGGCCTGGGCCTTCATCCAGCCCTATGTGGAATGGGTGTTCGACCAGATGGGCCGTGGCAACCAGCGCGTTCGCTATACCGGCCGCGCCGCTGCTGCCTCGCCGGCTACCGGCCGCATGAGCGTGCACCTGGAACAGCTCCAGGCATTCCTCGATGACGCGCTGGGCTCATAAGCCTTGTGACATGACATAAAGAGCGCCACATTCGTCCCTAGGACGAAGGCGCTCCGGCCTGAAAAAGAAGGACATACTCAATGTCGACAGAAATCCGCGTGCCGACGCTGGGCGAAAGCGTCACCGAGGCAACCATCGGTCAGTGGTACAAGAAGGTGGGCGACGCCGTCGCTGCCGATGAGCCCATTGTCGAGCTCGAAACCGACAAGGTTACCATCGAGGTTCCGGCGCCCGCTTCAGGCGTTCTCGAAGCCATCGCTGCCCAGCCGGGCGAAACCGTCGATGTCGGGGCACTGCTGGGTGCCATTGCTGCCGGTGCCGCTGCTGCCGCCTCGGCGCCCGCCGCTGCCGCTCCGACACCGGCCAAGACCGAAGTTCCTGCCGCCAATGCTGCTGGTCCCGAGCCGGTCAAGCCGACCGACCGGGCTCCGGCTCCCTCGGCGCAGAAGCTGATCAACGAGAACAATCTCGACGCCGCCGGCATTGCCGGTTCCGGCAAGTCTGGTCAGGTGCTCAAGGAAGATGTGCTCTCGGCCCTGGCCCGTCCGGCGCCCGCCGCCGCGCCTGCTGCGGCCCCCGCTCCGGCTCCTGCTGCAAAGCCCGCCGCTCCGGCGCCTTCTCCCGCGCCGCGCGCTCCGGTTGCCGCCGATGACGCGTCGCGCGAAGAGCGCGTGAAGATGACCCGCCTGCGCCAGACCATTGCGCGCCGCCTCAAGGATGCGCAGAACACCGCCGCCATGCTGACCACCTTCAACGAGGTGGACATGAAGCCGGTGATGGACCTGCGCAACCAGTACAAGGACCTGTTCGAGAAGAAGCATGGCGTCAAGCTGGGCTTCATGGGCTTTTTCACCAAGGCCGTGGTGCATGCGCTCAAGGAAATCCCGGCGGTCAATGCCGAGATCGATGGCGATGACCTGATCTACAAGCAATACGCCCATATCGGCGTCGCTGTCGGCACCGACAAGGGCCTTGTGGTTCCGGTGGTGCGCAATGCCGACCAGATGTCGATCGCCGAGATCGAAAAGGAAATCGGCAATCTCGGCAGGAAGGCCCGCGATGGGCAGCTGTCGATGGCCGACATGCAGGGCGGCACCTTCACCATCTCCAATGGTGGTGTCTATGGCTCGCTGATGTCGACCCCGATCCTCAATGCCCCGCAGTCGGGTATTCTGGGCATGCACAAGATCCAGGAGCGTCCGGTCGTGGTCGGCGGTCAGATCGTCATCCGCCCGATGATGTATCTGGCGCTCAGCTATGATCACCGCATCGTCGATGGCAAGGAAGCCGTCACCTTCCTGGTCCGCGTCAAGGAAAGCCTTGAGGCGCCCGAGCGGCTGGTGCTCGATCTCTAAGGTCTGTCGAGGCCGGGGCAAGTCCCCGGCCTCATCTTTTTGGGGGGCAGGATGGACAACGGGGTGGTCGTGATCACCGGCGGATCGCGCGGCATCGGTGCGGCAAGTGCCATCCTTGCGGCCGAGCGCGGCTTCGATGTCGTGGTCAATTATGCCGGTAATCTGGCTGCCGCCGAGGCCGTCTGCGCCCAAATCATCCGTGCTGGGCGCAAGAGTGTTGCCGTGCAAGGCGATGTATCCAAGCCCGGGGACATAGAGCGCATCTTCAACGCGGCGGATGCTTTGGGACCACTCAAGGGTCTGGTCAACAATGCGGGTGTGGTCGATGTGGCGATGCGGGTAGAGGACATGGACCTCGCCCGGCTTGAACGCATGTTCGCTATCAATGTCTATGGCGCGATGCTGTGCGCGGGGCAGGCGGTGCGGCGCCTGTCGCGGGCCCATGGTGGCACCGGCGGCAGCATCGTCAATCTCACCTCCGGTGCTGCCAAGCTGGGTGGTGCCAATATGTATGTGGATTATGCGGCCGCCAAAGGCGCCATTGACAGTTTTACGGTCGGGCTGGCTTTGGAAGTGGCCGAACATGGCGTGCGGGTCAATGCCGTCCGCCCCGGGGTAATTGAGACCGACATTCATGCCTCGGGTGGCGATCCGGACCGGGTTGCGCGCATGATCGAAGCCATCCCCATCAAACGCGCGGGCACGGCCCACGAGGTCGCAGAGGCCATTGTCTGGCTATTGTCGGATGCGTCCAGCTATACCACCGGATCGATCCTGTCGGTGACCGGCGGGCGGGCAAGCCTGCCCTGATTGAACCGCACTCCTGTGGTTTACAGGGATATCGTTTGCATTCGCATTTTCGTGATGGGCCTCCGGATGAAATACTAAGACTCTGTTAAGGGTCCCGGCCCCTATGAAAAGCGCGAGGGATTGCCCGACCTGGAGATTTCGCGTTGCGTAAAACTGCTGCCCTGGCCGTTGCATTTCTGGGCCTTGTCGCGCCCGCTCTGGCGCAGGACGATACCGAAAATACCGCACTGATCGGCGAGTTGATGGCCTTTCACGGCTCGCAGGCCATCGTCAATGTCATGACCACCCATTGCTACGAAACCACTGGCCTCGACGGCAGCTACAAGCTGGCGGCGGAAAACTGGTATCTGCGCAATATCGGCTTTCTCGATCTCGCCGACCGGGTCATCACCCGGCTGGGCGGGGGCGCCGAAGGCCAGCAGAAGGCGGCCGAGACCTATGGCGGCACGCAGATCATGACCGCTTATAACCAGGCCGGCGATAAGGGCAGCTTCTGCCGCGCCTTTCTCGAGCAGGTGGAAACAGGCGCGCTCGATATCGACCGGCAACTGCCCGCAGCACTGAAGCGCGCGCAGGAGATTTCGGCCTCCTGATCCCCCTGTAACGGGGTAGGAGGCTCAGAGCGGGCGTGATTTCTTCGCGGACAGGCTCCCCGGAGATCGTCCCATGCGCGTCCTGTCGGCATTTTTCCTTTCTGTCATTCTCTGCAGCACCGGTATGGCCACCGAGTGCACCCTGGCCAATGCGCGCTACAAGCAGCCCGACGCGCCCTGGTGGCTGACCTTCAAGCGGGTGCCGCAGATCGCGCCCGCCAACCAGACGGCGGCCTTCTATATCGAAATGCCCAATTCCGATGTAGTGCTGGAGGGTGGCGTCAGCGTGCCCAATGGTTTTGGGGCGCCGCTCTGGTCGATTTCCGGGCCGTGCGCAGCGGACAGCACCGAGCAATGTACTTTCCTCGTCGAAACAGACCACCCATCCATCTATGGCATCTATGACGGCAAGGTGCGCTTTCTCGACATAGAGCGCGGGGGCAAGGCGCCCGAACAGGTGATCCTGCCGCAACTGGCGGTCAGCCTCTGGTATTCGAACTATCGCAGCACCGAGTGGGACGGGGATGTATCGCCTGGCGATGCCTTCGAGTTGCTCGATTGCCAGTGATCCGGCAGGATGGGCCCGCCGTTCTATTGGCAGACCCTGATGCATGGAGATGAATGTGAGCGTCGAGTTGACCCTGTTGATCTGGAGCGCCGCGCTGGCTTTTGCCTATGTGATGGTGCAATCCACTGCCTATCGCCTCGACTATGGCATCAAATTTGCCGGCAGCCAGCGTGATAATGAGCGGCCGCCAAACAAATGGGCAGCACGGGGCAATCGCGCCCTGCGCAATTTCCTCGAGACCTATGGCATCTTCATTGCGCTGGCGGTGGCGACCGAATTGTCGGGGCGCTCCGATAGCCTGACGCAATGGGGTGCGCAATTGTGGTTCTGGGCACGCTGGGCCTATATTCCAGGCTATTTCATCGACATTCCTCTTCTGCGTTCCGGCATCTGGATGGTGTCGCTGATTGGCCTCGTGCTCCTGTTTGTCGGGGTGGCCTTCTAGCCGCCCTTGCCCATCGGGCAGGGGAGGCTATCGGCGGCCGCATTGCCGGGGCGGGTTGGCTGGTGTAACGCTTTGCCGCCCACTAACGCGCGGTAGCAGTGATGACCTTCCCCTGGCTGGAATTTGCAGGCCTGATGCTGGCTTTTGGCATCAATGCGGTTATTCCGGGCGCCGATTTCGCCATGGTCTTGCGCCAATCGGTGGTGCATGGTCGGCGTGCTGCGCTGTTCACTTCGGCCGGTGTTGCCACGTCGATCCTGGTGCATGGCAGCTACACGCTACTGGGCGTCGGCGTGCTGGTGGGCCAATCGCTGCTGGCCTTCAACATTCTCAAATGGGCCGGCGCGGCCTATCTCGTCTGGCTCGCCATCGCGGCGTTGCGCAGTCCGCCGCCGCAGCCGCCCAGCATTGCGGAAGGTGGCGAAAGCCCGCGCGGCGACATGGCCGCCTTTGCGCTGGGGTTCCTCACCAATCTTCTCAATCCAAAAGCGGTGTTGTTCTTCCTTGCCCTGTTCACGTCCTTGGTCTCCGTGCATACGGCGGGCAATGTAAAGGTGATCTACGTGGCGAGCATGAGCATCATGCTTTTTGCCTGGTTTGCACTGGTCTCGGTTTTCTTTACGACCCATTCGGTGCGGCAGGGCTTTTTCCGCGTCGGCCGGTGGTTTAATCGGGTTACCGGCATTACATTTCTGGCGCTGGCGGTTCGTGTCGCGCTGGCACAGCAGCGCTAACAGTTTCGGGGTTTCTTACCATGGCAGATCAATTCGACCTCACCATCATCGGCTCGGGCCCGGGCGGCTATGTCTGCGCCATCCGTGCGGCACAGTTGGGGATGAAGGTGGCCGTGGTCGAGAAGTGGCCGACACTGGGCGGCACCTGCCTCAATATCGGCTGCATCCCTTCCAAGGCACTGCTGCATGCTTCCGAGCTGTTCGAGGAAGCCGGTCACGGCTTCAAGGCGCTGGGCATCGATATTCCGGCCCCGCAGCTCAACCTGCCGCAGATGATGAACCACAAGACCGAAACGGTCGCCTCCAATGTCGGCGGCGTGGATTATCTGTTCAAGAAGAACAAGATCGCCGTGTTCCGTGGCATCGGCTCGATCCCGGCCCCCGGCCGGGTGCTGGTGACGCCGCAAAGCGGTCCGCAGACTGAAATTTCGACCAAGAATATCGTCATCGCCACTGGTTCGGTATCGGCGAACCTGCCGGGCATCGATATCGACGAGAAGACCGTGGTCACCTCGACCGGCGGTATCAGCCTCGACAAGGTGCCGAACAAGCTCGTCGTCATCGGCGCCGGCGTGATCGGCCTCGAACTGGGCTCGGTGTGGCAGCGTCTTGGTGCCCAGGTCACCGTGATCGAATATCTCGACCGCATCCTGCCGGGCATGGACAGCGAAGTGGCCCGCCAGTTCCAGCGCATGCTCCAGAAGCAGGGCATGGAATTCAAGCTGTCGAGCAAGGTTGCCGGCGTCGACAAGCAGGACGATGGTGCGCTCAAGGTGCGGGTCGAGCCGGCAAAGGGTGGTGACGCCGAACTGCTCGATGCCAATGTCGTGCTGGTGGCCATCGGCCGCAAGCCGTTTACCGAAGGGCTGGGCCTTGACCTCGCTGGCGTGGCGCTGGACGAGCGTGGCCGCGTCCGCGTCGATGCGCATTACAAGAGCTCGGTCGACGGTATCTATGCCATTGGCGACGTGATTGCCGGCCCGATGCTGGCGCACAAGGCCGAGGACGAGGGCATTGCCGTTGCCGAAATCCTCTCCGGCCAGGCCGGCCATGTGAACTACGCCGCCATTCCATCGGTGGTCTATACCAATCCGGAAGTGGCTTCGGTGGGCAAGACCGAGGACGAGCTCAAGGCTGAAGGCGTCGAATACAAGATCGGCAAATTCCCCTTCACCGCCAATGGCCGCGCCAAGGCGATGCTGGCGACACAGGGTTTTGTCAAAATTCTCGCCGATGTGCAGACCGACCGCGTCCTGGGTGCTCATATCGTGGGCAAGAATGCCGGCGAGATGATCCATGAACTGGTGACGCTGATGGAATTCTCCGGTGCCGCCGAAGATCTGGCGCGCACCACCCATGCCCACCCGACCCTGTCGGAAGCCATCCGCGAAGCCGCACTGGCCCTGGGCGACGGCGCCATCCACATCTGATTCCGTTCCGGACCGCATCTGTCCCGCCAGAACGGCACATTTAAGCAGCTCTCCAAACACCGGTTTGGGGAGCTTTTTTCATGGTCGCGCAAGCACCTGAAAAGTCATCATACAACATACAAGTAATTGTATGTTGACTTGTCATTTCGTCTTCCATACTAGTTTGCACGATACTCGGACTTTGCCAAGACAAGCCGGGTTGGTGGCGGGCTTGCCCGCCGGTGGCGTGGGGGAGGAGCCTTGTCGCCACCAAGCAAGACACATTGGGAGGACTTCATGTTTCATCTGCCTAAGATGGCGGCTGCCGCCGTCATTGCGTCTGCCTTGATGGTTTCGACCGCCAGCGCCCAGACGGTGCTGCGCTCGTCCGATACCCATCCCGATGGCTATCCGACCGTCGAAGCCGTCAAGAAATTCGGTGAGTTGCTCTCGGACAAGACCGGCGGGCGCTATTCGGTCGAAGTGTTCCACTCCGCTCAGCTGGGCGGCGAGGCTGACACCATCGAGCAGACGCAGTTCGGCGTCATCGATCTCAACCGCATCTCCATCGGCGCCTTCGGCACCCAGGTGCCGGAAGCCACGGTCACGCAGCTGCCTTACATCTTCCGCTCGGCCGATCACTTCCACAATGTGCTCGACGGTCCGATCGGCGCGGAAATCCTGGCGGCCTTCGATGCGGTGGATGTGGTGGCGCTGGCCTTTTATGATGGCGGTGCGCGCTCGTTCTACAACAGCTCCAAGCCGATCACCGCGCCTGAAGACATGGCGGGCATGAAGTTCCGCGTCATGCAGTCCGACATTTTCGTCGACATGGTCGGCGCGCTGGGCGGCAATGCCACGCCCATGCCCTATGGCGAAGTCTATTCGGGCATCCAGACCGGCGTCATCGACGGCGCCGAGAACAATTATCCCAGCTACGACACTGCCGGCCACGCCGAAGTCGCCAAATTCTATTCGCTCGACGAGCACCTGATGGTGCCTGAAGTGCTGGTGGTCTCCAAGGTCGTCTGGGATGGCCTTTCTGCCGAAGACCAGGCGGCCATGCGCGAAGCCGCCCAGGAATCGGTGCCGCATCAGCGTGAGCTCTGGGCGGCCAAGGAAGTGGAATCCAAGGCCAAGGTCGAAGCGCTTGGTGCCACGATCAACACCGTCGACAAGCAGCCCTTCATCGATGCGATGAAGCCGGTCTACGACAAGTATGTCACTGACCCCAAGCTGCAGGACCTGGTTGCCCGCATCCAGGCCACCGAAGGCTGATTGATCGTTCCGGGCCGGCTTCGGTCGGCTCGGCTTCACCGCGGGGATGAACCGATGAAAAGCGGACTTCTTGCCGTCAGCCGCGTGCTGAACGTGCTCTCAAATCTTGCACTCTGGCTGTCGGGCATCGGGCTTGTCGCCATGACCGTCATTGTCGCCTACCAGGTCTATATGCGCTTCGTCGTCAATGCGTCCCCGTCCTGGACGGAAGGCGGGGCGATCATGATCATGAGCTGGTTCATTTTCCTGGGCGCCGCTGTCGGGGTGCGCGAAAAGTTCCATATGGGATTTGACGTGCTGCTTTACGCCTTGCCGGCAGCTGCCAAGCCCTGGCTGCGCAGCATCAGCGACATTGCCATCTTCGCTTTCGGTTTCGGCATGGTCTGGTTCGGTAGCGAACTGGCCATTCGGGGTGCCAGCGTCCGCATTCCGGTGATCGGTTTGCCGCAGACCTTTACCTATTTGCCCATCATCGTTTCCGGCGTGCTGATCTGCCTTTTCGTGCTCGAGCGCATGGCCCTGCGGCTGGCGGGAGAGCCGGTCGACGCTGACATCATCGAACCAACCGTGACTGAGGCCTGATCGCCATGGAATACTGGGTTCTCTTCGGCGTTTTCGGCCTGCTCATGGTGGTGGGTACGCCCATCGCATTCTGCCTCGGCATCGCCAGTTTCGCCACCATCGTCTATATCGGCCGGCCGCCGGTCGTGGTGTTCCAGCAGCTCAATTCCGGCGTCGGGGCCTTCACGCTGCTAGCCATTCCCTTCTTCATCTTCGCCGGCGACCTGATGATGCGTGGCGGCATCGCGGCGCGGATCATTGCTTTTGCCGGCTCGATCATCGGCCATGTGCGCGGCGGATTGGGGCAGGTCAACGTTCTGGCTTCGACGCTGTTCGGCGGCATTTCCGGCTCGGCTGTCGCCGAAGCGGCGGCGGTTGGCGGGATCATGATTCCGCAGATGAAGGCGCGCGGCTATGGCGCCGACTATGCGGTCAATGTCACCTCGATGTCGGCACTGATCGCGCTGCTACTGCCCCCCAGCCACAATATGATCATTTATTCGCTGTCCGGGGGCGGACGCATCTCGATTGCCGATCTCTTCACCGCCGGCGTCATTCCCGGGCTGCTGCTGGCGGTCGCCCTGATGATTACCGCCTATGTGGTGGCGCGCAAGCGTGGCTATCCGACGGAGCCCTTTCCGGGCTTCGCGCGCGCGTTCCAGTATTTCCTGGTCTCCATTCCTGGCCTGCTGCTCATAGTCATCATCTTCGGCGGGGTGCGTTCGGGTATTTTCACTGCCACGGAAAGCTCCTGCATCGCGGTAATCTACGCCTTCCTGGTCACGCTCCTGGTCTATCGCTCGATGAGCTGGTCCAATTTCGTGCATTGTGTCACCGGCGCCGTGCGGACCACTGCCATGGTGTTGTTCATCATCGGCGCTGCTGCCTCGTTCGGCTGGCTGATGGCCTATCTGCGCGTAGCGCCCATTCTCACCGAATTCGTCGGCCAGCTTACCAGTGATCCGCTGATGGTCCTGCTGCTGATCAATGTGCTCTTGCTGTTGTTGGGCACCTTCATGGATATGGGGCCGCTGATCATCATCACCACCCCGATCTTCCTGCCCATGGTCACGGCTTTCGGCGTGGACCCGGTGCATTTCGGCGTCATCATGATCCTCAATCTGGGTATCGGTCTCAATACGCCGCCGCTCGGGCCGGTGCAGTTCGTCGCCGCCGCCGTCGGCAAGATCTCGATCTGGACGGCGATGAAAAGCGTCTGGCCATTCTATGGTGCCGGGCTGGTGGTGCTGGCCATGGTGACCTATATCCCGGCGCTCTCCCTGTGGCTCCCGAGCCTGTTCCGGTGATCGTCATGTCTGTGATCGAAGCAACGCCGCCTCCGGCGCGCAAACCCAAACTGGCTGAAATGGTGGTCGAGGCGCTGCGCAAGCGCATCGGCACCGGCGAGGTGGGGCCCGGGGAAAAACTGCCGACCGAAAGCCAGCTCACCCAGCATTTCGGCGTCAGTCGCACGGTGGTGCGCGAGGCCATCGCGGCGCTTGCCGCCGATGGGCTGGTGCAGTCGCGCCAGGGCGCCGGTGTGTTCGTGATGTCGGGCCCAACATCGGCCTTTTCGAGCATTGGCGGGGAACGCTCGAACAAGATCTCGGTGGCGCTCAACGTGCTCGAAGTGCGCATGGGCATCGAGATCGAATCCGCGGGGCTGGCGGCGCAGCGGCGCAGCGCCGGCCAGGAGGCGGCAATCCTTGAGGCGTGGAATGAGTTCGGCCGCCTGCTGGCCATCGGCAACCCGACCGGCAAGACCGACTTTGCCTTTCACCGGGCGATTGCCGCGGCCACCAACAATCCCTTCTATATCGAGGTGCTCGATGCCCTGGGCAGTCGCACCATTCCCTGCGACGTCGCCTCGCCCTGGGGCACGGAAAGCGTCTTGACCTATGACTACCAGGCGGGGCTGCACGAAGAGCACCGCCGCATTCTCAACGCCATCTCCACGCGCGATGCCGAGGGCGCGCGCGAGGCCATGCGAGAGCATCTCTCGCGCAGCCAAGACCGCTATCGCGCCCGGCTGGCCGAGCAAAGCTCATCACTTCAGGACCTGTCATGACCACAGAATTCGATATTCGCTTCGCCATCGATCCCATCACCGCCGCCGGGTTGGGCACCGATGAACTGCGCGAAAACTTTCTCATCGACGATCTGTTCGTGGCCGGACAGCTGCGCTGGACCTATAGCCATTACGACCGCATGGCGGTGGGGGGCGCGGTACCCGCAGGTACGCCGCTGGCACTGGACACCATCAAGCCCACCGGCACCGCCAATTTCCTCGACCGGCGCGAGTTGATCGCGGTCAATATCGGTGCCGCCGGCCAGGTCCATGTCGACGGTGTCGAGCATGCGGTCGGACCCCGCGACATGCTCTATGTCGGCATGGGCGCGAAAGACGTGCGTTTCGGTGGGGAGGGTGCAAAATACTATCTGCTCAGCGCGCCGGCCCATGCCAGCTACCCCACAACGCTATTGCAGCAGTCCGGCGCCAAGCGGCTCGATCTCGGCAGTCAGGAAACCGCCAATCAGCGTTCGATCTATCAATATGTGAATGCCGACAGCGTGAGAACCTGCCAGTTGGTGGTGGGGCTCACCCAGTTCGCACCGGGCTCGGTCTGGAACACCATGCCGGCGCATGTGCATGACCGGCGCATGGAGGCCTATCTCTATTTCGATCTCAAGCCCGACGCCTTCGTGGTGCATCTGATGGGCGAGCCGACCGAAAGCCGCCACCTGATCGTGCGCAACGAGCAGGCCATCCTCTCCCCGCCATGGTCGATCCATTGCGGTGCAGGCACCGGCGCCTATACCTTCATCTGGGCCATGGCCGGCGACAATGTCGATTACACCGATGTCGACAAGGTGGCCATGGAGGACCTGCTCTGATGGACCTGTCCGCCTTCGGCCTTGCGGGCAGGACCATTCTGGTCACCGGCGCCAATACCGGCATCGGGCAGGGCATTGCGCTTTCCATCGGTCGGGCCGGGGGTAAGGTGATCGGCGTCGGGCGCTCGGATATGGGCGAAACGGCGGCGCTGATGGCCGAGCAGGGCGCCGATTTCGTCGCCATACGGGCGGACCTGGGATCGGTTCGCGACGCCCAGGCGATGTTTGATACGGCCTGGGCCGAGCATGGTCCGATCGATGGTCTCGTCAACAATGCCGGCATCATCAAGCGCGTGGATGCGGTCGACTTCACCGAGGACGATTGGGACGCGGTGATGGATATCAACCTCAAGACCATGTTCTTCCTCTGCCAGGCGCTGGGGCGCAAGGCACTGGCCGAGGGGCGGAAGGCGCGGATCGTCAACATTGCCTCGATGCTGAGTTTTCAGGGCGGCATCAGGGTGGCGAGCTACACTGCCTCCAAAAGTGGCGTGCTGGGTATTACCCGTCTGCTCGCCAATGAATGGGCGGCGCGCGGCATCAATGTGAACGCCATCGCTCCCGGCTATATCGAGACCAACAATACCGAGGCGCTGCGCAACGACCCCGATCGGTCTGCCGCCATTCTCGGGCGTATTCCTGTGGGACGCTGGGGCGTGCCGTCGGATATCGGCGATGCCGCCGTATTCCTTCTCGCGCCCGCTTCCAACTACATGCATGGCGCCGTCATCCCTGTCGATGGCGGCTGGCTCGCAAGGTGATCTGATGACTGAACAGAAATTCTTCGCCCAACCCAACCAGACCGAATGGACCGAGCTGGCGCCCGGCAATATGCGGCGGGTGCTGATCCATACGCCGGAACTGATGCAGGTCGAGTTCGGCTTCGAAAAGGGCGCCGTCGGCGCGCTGCACAGTCACCCGCATATCCAGGTCAGTTATGTAGCCGAGGGCAGTTTCGAGGTGACCATCGACGGGGTGACTGAAGTGGTCGGCGAAGGCGGCAGCTTCATCGTGCCGTCAGGCCTGGTGCATGGCGTGGTGGCCCTGGAAAAGGGGCGGCTGGTAGATGTGTTTACGCCGCACCGGGCGGATTTTCTTTAGCCAAGTGCATTGAGCATGCGCGCATAGGCGGTCTCATGCTTGCCGCTCCAGTTGTCCATGCCGGGGCGGGTAAGTAGGCCGCGGCGGGGCGGGATGAAGCTGTAGATGCGCCGCACCGGGTCTTCGCGCCAGGTGAGGTTGAATGCGGCATAGCGGGGAAAGAACTCCATGTCCGAATAGGGCAGGTGGTCATGCACCCACCAGGCAAGGGCTTCCCAGTCGCCGGTCGTCTCGTAATAGGGGATGAAGCGGTTGACCACGATGCATGCCGTGGCGCCCATGCGACCCTCGGCGTCGCGATGATCCCAGATATGGCCCGCATAGTTCTTTTCATTGCTCCCACAATTGAGCCCATTGGCATTACCGAAACCGTTGACCTCCGTTGAGCGATAGGCCGAGCGGATCGAGATCCGGCCGAAATGCTGTTGCAGTGGCTCCAGCAGGTCCTCGCAGAGCTTGGTGCCCGCAGCTATGGCAAGGTCGGGATCGTCGGGCAGGTTGGCAAAGCCATTGATCACGGCGATCTCGGAATAGAGAAAGTCGCGCATGAAGAAGCTGTCGCTCAGCCGGACGCGGCCGAATTCTTCGAGCGTGCGGACACTGGCGGGCTGACGCATGGGGCTTGTTTCCAATGGGAACGACAGGCACATGCTGCTATCGGGACGCGCGGCCCACAACCCGATTTTCGCGCCGCACGGAAAATGACCATGCTGCTGATTGCCTTCTACATCGCCATTGCCGCCGAAGCGATGACCGCAGCCCTGGCCGCCGGGCGCCGCAATATGGACTGGTTCGGCGTCTGCCTCATCGCCTGCGTCACCGCCCTGGGCGGAGGCACCTTGCGCGATATCCTGCTCGATCACTATCCGCTGGTCTGGGTCAAGAACCCCTATGTGCTGCTGCTGGTCTGCGGCGCGGCGCTGGCCACCATTCCGCTGGCGCGGCTGGTGGATCGGCTCAAATGGCCGTTCCTGCTGCTCGATGCGCTGGGCCTCGTGGTTTTCACCGTCATCGGCTGCAATATCGGCATCGAAGCGGGTGTGCATCCGATCATCGTCATTGTCGCCGGCATGGTGACCGGAACCGCCGGCGGCATCCTGCGCGACGTGCTGTGCAATGATATTCCGCTGATCTTCCAGGGCGAGCTTTACGCCACCGTATCGATGATCACCGGCATCGTCTATTTCGCCGGGCTCGGAGCCGGCGTGCCCATCGATCTCATGGTCATCGGCTCGATCATCCTCGGCTTTACCCTGCGTACCCTCGCCATCGCCTTCAAATGGGAAATGCCGAAATTCGTCTATGACCGGGGCATGCGCAAGTAAGCGCATGAGCCGGGTGCGGCATCAATGAGGCTTCCGACGCAGCGCCGATTGTGGCATTGAACTTCCATACAAGAATGGAGTTTCCAGGTGCGACAGACGTGGCGGTGGTTTGGCCCCAAGGACCTTACCAGCATCGATGACATCACCCAGGCGGGTGCGGCTGGAGTCGTGAGTGCCTTGCATCATGTGCCCAATGGTGTGGTGTGGACCGCTGAGGAAATCGCCAGGCGGCACCGTGACATCCAGACCCGTAAGGATGGCTCGCCCTCCGGGCTGACCTGGGACGTGGTGGAAAGCCTGCCCGTCACCGAGGACATGAAGAAGCAGAAGGGCAATTGGCGCGAGCATATCGAGAACTACAAGATCTCGATGCGCAACCTGGCGGCCAGCGGCATCGAGACCATATGCTACAATTTCATGCCGGTGCTCGACTGGACACGGACCGATCTGCGCTGGACCGTGCCCAATGGCGGCTCCTGCATGCGCTTCGACATAAACGACTTCGCCGCGTTCGACATCCATATTCTCAAGCGACCGGGCGCGCCGGCCGACTATACCAATGCCATCGCCGATGAAGCGGCGCGGCGCGTGGCGGAGATGACCGAGGACGAGAAAAGGCAACTCGCTCGCAACGTCACAATGGGTCTTCCGGGCTCGACCGAGTCGATGACGCTGGACGATGTGCAGGCCCATCTCGACGAATATGGCGCCATCAGCCGCGAGCAGCTGCAGGCCCATTTTGTCGATTTTCTCGAGCAGGTGGTGCCCACGGCCGAAGAGCTGGGCCTTCGCCTCTGCTGCCACCCGGACGATCCGCCATTCGCTTTGCTGGGCCTGCCGCGCATCATGTCCACCGAGGCGGACTACAAGTACATTCTCGACGCGGTCGACAGTCCTGCCAGCGGCATGACCTTCTGCACCGGCTCGCTGGGTGCGCGGCCGGACAACGACCTGCCGGGGATCGTACAGCGCTTCGGCCCGAAAATTCACTTCCTGCATCTGCGCAATGTCAAACGCGACAGCGACGATATCGCCGGCTCGTTCTACGAGGCGGAGCATCTGGGTGGCGATACCGACATGGTTGCGGTCATCGCGGCTGTCATTGCCGAGGAGCGCCGCAGGAAGGCCGAGGGTCGCGCCGACTGGCAGATCCCCATGCGGCCCGACCATGGCCAGGACATCCTCGATGATCTCGGCCGCCGCTCGCAGCCCGGCTACCCGACCATCGGCCGCATGAAGGGCCTCGCCGAATTGCGTGGGGTGATGACGGCGCTGGAGCACCACGACTTCGGTCTGGGGCGATAAAACAGCTCGGGGTTAGGTCGGTTCAGTCTCGACCGCCGGCTTGAGGCAGGGGCATTGCCTTTGGGTTCGAGCGCGCTGCACACCCCACCCAGCCTCCCCCGTCAGGGGGGAGGAGCCGCATCGCGTTTGGCGCGAGATTTTGCCCAAAGCACTGGTTCTTCTCCCTCCCGGCCTGCGGGGAGGGCCGGGGTGGGGGATGAGAGCTTGTGGCCAAATGCAATCGGGCTTCCCGTGCCGTGCACTGAGGGAGGGTAGCGGAAAAGGCCCGAGACGTCGGCGCCTTTCGCGCCAAGCGCTAAAGCAGACGACCGCATACCTCCACCACTGACGCTATTTTTCGGAGGCTGGAACTTCGGCAATGGCGGCGCGTTTTATGAGCAGGTTTATTCATGGAGTTTCCCATGCTGTACTATGCTCTGGTCTTCCTTGTGATCGCGCTTATTGCCGGTGTTCTTGGCTTCGGTGGTATTGCGGGCGCCTCGGCAGGAATTGCGCAGATTCTGTTCTTCCTGTTCCTGGCTTTCCTGGTCATTTCTCTGGTCATCGGCCTCTTCCGCCGGACCTGAGTTTTCTAACCCTCTTCCCCTCCCGACCTCCTCCTGACGACACTTAGGCGGCCCCAGTGGCCGCCTTTTTTCATGGGCTCGGCAACAGGTCGGCGGTGCGTCCGGTCCAGTGATAGACAACAAGTCCGATCCACTCCTTCATCGCTACGGTGGTGACGCTGAGATTGTTGACCGGGTTGGAAATGTCGAAGCCGAAGCCTTCACGCCCGGAGCTGCGATAATCAGTCGGCCAGGCGATGAGATCGAGCCCCTGCTTGCGAAATAGGCCCATCGAGCGCGGCATGTGGAAGGCCGAGGTGACGAGAATGGCCGGCCCATCGACGGTGGCGAGATAGTCGCGGGTGAAGGCGCTGTTCTCGTCGGTGTTGCGCGAGGCCTCTTCCAGCACCAGCCGTTCCGGCGCGATGCCCTGCTGGATGAAGAAGCGCTGCATGGTGGTGGCTTCGGCCTCGGTGGTGTCATCGAGAAGTCCGGCGCCCCCGCTCAGCACCAGGCTCGCCTCGGGATAGAACCGTGCGAGCCATAGCGCGGTGGTCAGCCGGTCCCCGGCCTCATTGAGTTCACTTGTCTGTCGGGCTGTGCTGGGGCGGGCAAGTGTGGCGCCACCCAGGACGATGATGGTGGCGACATTTTCCGGCATGGTCGCCGGCACCGAAAACCTGGCTTCGAGCGGCTGGATGATCACATAGCCGAAGCTGGTAAAGCTGGTGAGCGTGTGCACCAGCGCCGTCGGCACGAGCAGGGCGATCGCGAGCTTGCGGCGGCCGACAAAGAGCAGGACGATGGCGCAGGCCAACAGCACGAGAACAATGCTCAGCGGCTGCGCTAGCAGCCAGAAAACCTTCGACAGAACAAAAAACACTGGAATTCCATGTCTAAAATGGTGGCGTGATCGACGCCGGGTGATTTGACGCTTGCACTCTGGCCAGCATCTGCTTTTCTACCAAACGGTCAAGATTGCCAGCCTAGCAATTAGGCAATCGCAAGTCAGGAAGGCGCCCGCGTCCCGGGCCAGGTGAGCATGAAGCAAGCTGAACCCGCTGTGGCGGGGGCGATGCCAGTCGTCGAACTGCGCGATCTGCATAAGTCGTTCGGTACCCTGGAGGTGCTCAAGGGCATATCGTTCACGGCGCGCGAAGGGCAGGTGGTATCGCTGATCGGGTCCTCTGGATCGGGGAAATCGACCCTGCTGCGCTGCATCAACATGCTGGAAATTCCCGATAGCGGCGATGTGCTGATCGATGGCGAGGCGATCCGCCTCAAAGGCGAGGGCCAGCACCGTCAGATCGGCGACGAAGGCCAGATCCGCCGCATCCGCTCCGAACTGGGCATGGTGTTCCAGTCGTTCAATCTCTGGGCCCATATGACAGTGCTCGAGAACGTCATGGAAGCCCCGCTGGTGGTGCAGAAGCGCGATCGTGCCGAAGTGGAGGCCGAAGCCCGCGCCATGCTCGACAAGGTGGGGATCGGCGCCAAGGCCGATGCTTATCCCGCGCAATTGTCCGGCGGCCAGCAGCAGCGCGCCGCCATTGCGCGGGCGCTGTGCATCAATCCGCGCGTTATGCTGTTCGACGAACCCACCTCCGCCCTCGATCCGGAGCTCGAAGTCGAGGTGCTGCGGGTGATCAAGCTGCTCGCCGACGAGGGCCGCACCATGGTCTTGGTGACCCATGACATGGACTTTGCGCGCACCGTTTCCGATCGCGTCATCTTCCTCCATCTCGGGCTGATCGAGGAAGAGGGCACGCCGGACGAAGTGTTCGGCGCCACCCGCTCGGCCCGCCTCAAGCAATTTCTCAATGCCGCCAACCACGAATGACGGCAGGCGAAACCAGACCCGGACAGCCGGGCACCAAACGAACCAGTCAGCACGGAGAAAACCTATGAAGAAACTTGTCCTCGCCGCCGTTGCGGCACTCGCGCTGGGAACCCCGGCAATGGCGCAGGAAGCCGTGCGCATCGCCACCGAAGGCGCCTATGCGCCTTGGAACTTCCTCGACGATAGCGGCGCGCCGGCCGGCTTCGAAATCGATCTCGGCAATGCCATCTGCGAAAAGGCGGCACTGAGCTGCGAGTGGATCATCAATGATTGGGATTCCATCATCCCGAACCTGCTGGCCGGCAATTACGACCTGATCATGGCAGGCATGTCGATCACCGAGGAGCGCCTGGCCACCATCGATTTCACCCAGAATTATTTCCCGCCCGATCCGTCCAAGTTCGTCGCCGCCCCCGGCTCGACCCTGGATTTCGCCAATCTTTCCGGCGCCCGTATCGGCGTGCAGGGTGGCACCATCCAGGCCGCCTATGCCGAAGCCAACCTGGCCAGCGGCAATACGGTGGTCAGCTTCACCACCGCCGACCAGAACATGGCTGACCTGATGGCCGGCAATGTCGACACCATCCTGGCCGATGGCGCCTATCTCGAGCCGGTGGTCGCGGCGTCCAATGGCGCCATCGAATTCGTGGGCGAGGATATCCTGATCGGTGGCGGCGTCGGCGCCGGCCTGCGCAAGGACGATGCCGACCTCAAGACCAAGATCGACGATGCCCTGACCGCGCTCAAGGCCGATGGCACTGTCGACACACTGATCGCCAAGTGGTTCGACGGCAAGGGCCCGTACTTCGCCGAGTAATCGGCACTAGTCCTGGCGGCTCCATTGCCCTCTCCCCTTAAAGGGGAGGGGGCATAGCCTCAAAATACGAGACAGCATGCTCGACGACATCGCCTTCTGGGTCAGCTACCTGACAAACGGCAAGCACCTGACCTGGTACGCCAGTTTTCAGTTCACCATTTTCGCTGCCTTGATGGGCGGGACGCTGGCGGTGATCTTCGGGCTGATTGGCGCCACCCTGAAAAGTTCGCGCCACCTGCCGCTCCGGATGATCGGCAGCTTTTATTCGGCCATCGTGCGCGGCGTGCCCGATGTGCTGTTCTTCCTGTTCTTTCCCCTGGCCTTCGAGCAGGCGGTGGAATGGATCGTGGCGACCCAGGTGTGTACGCCCGAAACCATTGCCGCCCAGACAGCGCCCTGGCCGCCCTGTCGGGAGGCCAACTGGTTTCTCGGCACCAGCGAATATCTGATGCTGGCCAGCGTGTCGCTTGGCCTGGTCTATGGCGCCTTCGCCACCAATGTCATCCACGGCGCCATGCGCTCGGTGCCTGCCGGGCAGCTCGAAGCCGCGCGCGCCTATGGCATGAGCGCGCGCCAGGTATTGTGGCGCATCCATATCCGCCAGATGTGGGTCTATGCGCTGCCGGGCCTCTCCAATGTGTGGATGCTGATCGTCAAGGCGACCTCGCTTTTGTCGCTCCTGCAGATCGCCGATATCGTGCTCTGGGCCGACCGTCTGGGCGCGCCGAACTTCCTGCCGGCCGTGGGGCTGGTGCATGACGATTGGCGCTGGCGCTATTATCTCGTGCTCTTCGTCTTCTACATCCTCGTCACCTGGCTGTCGGAGCGGGCTTTCGACGCGCTCATGCGACGAACCGGCCGCGGCATTCTCAGCGAGGCGCGCGGCTGATGCAGGGATTTTTCGACGATCTCGCCGTCATGGCGCCGGCAGTGCTGTTCAATATCTACTTCGCCGCTGCCTCGATCCCGATCGGCTTTGTCATGGCCATCTTCCTGGCGCTCGGCAAGGGTTCGAGCAATCCGCTGATCAACCGGCTGTCGCGCGGCTATATCTATGCGTTCCGCGGGTCGCCCCTCTTCATCCAGTTCTTCATGTTCTATTCCCTGGCGCTGTCGCTCAATATGAGCGTGTGGCGGCCGCTGGGGATTTCAGGCTTCGTGCTGCATCCGCTGTTCATGGGGCCGCTGGTTCTGGTGCTGAATACGGCGGCCTATACCGCCGAGATTTTCTACGGGGCGCTGAGGGCCGTGCCGCGCGGTGCGGTGGAGGCGGCGCGGGCCTATGGCATGAGCCGCAGCCAGCAGTTCCGCCGTGTCATCTGGCCCAATCTTATCCGCCTGGCCTGGCCGGCCTATACCAATGAAGTGGTCTTCCTGTTCCACGCCACCGCCATCGTCTATTTCGCCCTGCCGGTGGTGGGGGCGCAGAAGGACCTGATGATCACGGCCAAGGGTCTGTTCGAGCGCGACTTCAATGCCTTCCTGCATTTTTCGGTGGCGGCGCTCTACTTCCTCGCCGTGTCGCTGGTGATCTTCTTCATCTTCGGGCGCATCTATTCCCATCTCATGCGGCATCTGCCGCAGCCGCCGCGCATGCGTTTCATGCCGCGCTGGTTGCGCTGACCGCCTTCTTCCGAGAGCAAAAGCAATGTTCATTGTCGCCGATCTCTGCGTGGTTCCGATGGGTGTCAGGCCCTCGGTGTCGCGTTACATTCGGGAAGTGCGCGAGATCATCGAGCGCTCGGGCCTCAGCCATCACATGCACGCCAATGGTACCAATATCGAAGGCGAGATGGCGCAGGTTTCGGCGGTGGTCGAAGCCTGTTGCCAGAAGCTGCGGGAGATGGGGGTGGAGCGGGTGTTCTGCACCATGCATTTCTCCACCCGCAGCGATAAGCCCCAGACCATGGCCGACAAGCTGGCCAGCCTAGCGTGAGTATAGCGAAATGAGTTTTCAGCAGCACACAGTGACCCTTGCCGGCGACAGTCCCGGTCAGACCACGGTGCTCTATTGGTATAGCGCCGGTCCCGAGAATGCGCCGACCAAGGTGCATTTGCAGGCGGCGCTGCATGCCGACGAGCAGCCGGGCACCATGGCGCTGCATCATCTGTTGCCACGCCTGCGCGATGCCGATGCGCAGGGCAGGCTCAAGGCGCGCTTTGCGATCTTCCCCTCGGTCAATCCGCTGGGCCTGTCGACACGGGTGCTGCGCCGCCATATCGGGCGCTATGATCTCGAAACCGGTGTCAATTTCAATCGCCGCTGGCCTGATCTTTATCCGCTGGTCGCCAAGGCGGTGGAGGGGCGCTTCACCCAGGATGGGGCGGCCAATATGGCCCTGTTGCGCCGCGCCGTGGGAAACTGGATTGCCGAACAGCGCCCCGTCACGGCCAACCAGACGCTGCGGCTCAAAGTGCTGCAATCGGCGCATGACGCCGATATCGTGCTCGATCTGCATTGCGACGATCTCAGCCTCAAGCACATTTTCACCTCGCCCGAGCTGATGCCAGGGCTGCAGGATCTGGCGGATCGCATGGGCGTCGCCGCGACCCTGACTGCCGAGGATAGCGGCGGCGGTTCGTTCGACGAGGTATTGCCCGCGCTCTATCGCAAGGCGCAGGCCGCCAATCCCGGTGTGCCCATTCCCATGGCTGCCGAGACGGCGACGCTGGAATATCGGGGGCAGGCCGATGTCAGCGATGCGCTAGGGATCGAGGATGCCAATGGGCTGTTCGATTTCTTTGCCGGGCGCGGGCTGATCGACGCCGCCGTTGCGCCTGCAAAGCCAGCGCCGTCGCCGACCCCTTTCGAGGCCACAGAAATTCTGCGCGCGCCCAGCGCCGGGCTACTCGCCTATCAGGTGGAATTGGGCGAAAGCGTGAGGGCGGGTCAGGTGGTGGCCGAGCTGATTGCCATGGATGGTCCCGAATCTTTCATGGCCCGCCAGCCGATCCGATCCGGCACGGATGGCATCATTCTGTCCCGCGCCAGCGCCAAATATGTCGTGGGCGGCGCATCTATCGCCAAGATTGTCGGCACGACAATCCTGCCGGCTCGCGCCGGCGGCTATCTGCTGGAAGACTGAGGTTTCTGGCCGTCGGTGAACAACCAAAAGCGCAAAAAATACGCCGACCGTCATTCTGCCTGGGAGCGGGTTTGACGGTCGGCGCGGGGGACGGCGGGTGACTTAGGCGGCGTTGCGCGAGCCTTCGTCGAAGAACAGGGCCTGGCTGATCAGAGCCTTGACCATTTCGGGGTTGAACGGCTTGGTCACGAGGAAGGTGGGCTCGGGACGTTCGCCGGTCAGCAGCCGCTCGGGGAAGGCGGTGATGAAGATCACCGGCACCGAGTGGGTGTTGAGAATATCGTTGACTGCATCGATGCCCGAGCTGCCATCGGCGAGCTGGATATCGGCAAGGATCATGCGCGGGCTGGTCTGATTGAACAGGTTCACCGCTTCCTTGTGGGTGCGGGCGATGCTGACCACGGTATGGCCGAGGCTTTCCACCATCTGCTCGATATCCATGGCGATCAGCGGCTCGTCCTCGATGATCATGATTTCCGTCGCCACCTGCCGCGAAATTTCGGTCGAGGCTTCGGACAGCAGCTGGCCGAATTCGGATTCCGACACACCAAGCACTTCAGCAGCCTGGGAGTGGCTGAAGCCTTCGACGGCGACAAGCAGGAAGGCCTGACGCGTGCGGGGCGCGAGATTTGAGAGATTGTTGGCGGCGCGCTGCTCCCAGGCGAAACTGGAGGTCGGTTCGGGAACGCGAACGGCAGAGGAGGAAAAGAGAGTGGAGAAAAGTCGATAAAGGGCAATACGGTCGGAAGAGGCTTCCGGGAACAAGGAAATATCGGCGATCAGGGCTTCGAGCGTCGCGGCGACATAAGCGTCTCCCGATGTCTGCGATCCGGTGACTGCCCGAGAAAAACGCCGCAGATAAGGCAGATGCGGAGCGATCCGCATGGACAAAGACATAGACGAAACTCCCAATGACGCTTTGTGATCGTGATTCACGAGACCGTAAAACGGAGAGCTGCGATAAAAGTTCCGAAAGGGTGGGAACTTTTTTTGAGCTCCCGCATTTCGTCATCCAATGGGCATTCAACGGACTGATCGGTCATTGCAGGTATGACAAAAGACAATAGTGCGCTTCAGCAACGTGTGCAGTCGCAGGCGGGGCGGGATGAGGACGGGCTCGGGCCGCATTCCGATATCGGGTCGCGGCTGCGCGCGCTTTACGGCGCCGTTCAGGACGAGGGGGTTCCGGACGACCTGCTCGACCTGCTTGAGCGTCTGGACAGTGCCGAGCAGGCGCAGAAGTCCAAGACGGGCAAACATCAGGACGGAGAGTAAGCCGGTATGAGCGCCGAAACTCCCTCCTTCAAACGCGAAATGCTGGCGACCTTGCCCAGCCTGCGTGCCTTTGCGGTGTCGCTGACCGGCAAGCACGACAAGGCCGATGACCTCGTTCAGGATACGGTCATGAAAGCCTGGGCCAAGCAGTCCAGCTTCGAGATGGGCACCAATATCAAGGCCTGGCTCTTCACCATCCTGCGTAACGAATTCTATAGCCAGATGCGCAAGCGCGGTCGCGAAGTGCAGGATTCCGATGGGGTTTTCACCGAACGCCTGTCGGTGCATCCGTCGCAATACGGCTCCATGGATCTGGAAGATTTCAAGAAGGCGCTGTCGCAGTTGCCCGATGACCAGCGCGAAGCGGTGATCCTTATCGGCGCCTCCGGCTTCTCTTATGAAGAAGCTGCCGAAATCTGCGATTGCGCTGTCGGTACCATGAAGAGCCGCGTCAGCCGGGCCCGCTCGCGCCTGGCGGAGATGCTGAAGATCTCGGGCGAATCCGACTATGGCCCCGATGCCGTGTCAGCCCAGGTGACATCGGGCAACCACTCGTTCTGATCCCTCCTGATCGGCCCGGCCAAAATGGCTGGGCCGATTGTCTATGGAGTATCGGGTGGCAAGAACATTGCGCTGACCGCGTCAGCCAGGCTTTCTTCCGGAATGGGTTTGGGGAGAATGGGCACGGAATCGAGACCGGCAATGCCCGAATGCGCGCGCAAATCCGTAGTGGTGCCGATGAGCGGCGTCTTGGCGTCGCGCAGGGCGCGCGCAAAGTCGATGGTGTCAGGCCGGTCGAGCGCGATTTCCACGACGGCCAGGTCGAACGCGGTCTCACTACGCAACAGCGCCTTGGCTTCGCGGATGCCGGGCACGATGGTGGCGTCAGTAAATCCATAGGCTTCGAGAATGGTCTGGATATGCAGGCCGACGAGGTATTCACCCTCGACGATCAATGCACTGCGTCCTTCGGACAAATCGAGATCTCCCATCATGAGCGCCACTAGGTGGGCTCAAGTGGGGAAATTGTCATTTAACTTTGACATGTGGAACGCGCAGGGATGTGCTGCGTTGGTAGCATATCCTCAAGCCCCAGGACCTCGTTTTGAGTCTCGATCTTCCCATAGCGGGCCGGCGTGTTCCCTGTGAACAATGCCCTCTGCGCGCCATGCCGAGTTTTCGTCCTTTCACATCCGAGGAATTGAAGTTTGTTTCATCCTTCAAGTCTGGTGAGCTGGTTGCCGAGACAGGTTCTTCGATCCTGATGGAGGGGGCGCACAGTGCCCATCTCTATACGGTGCTGTCGGGTTGGGCCTTTCGCTACAAGACGCTGGTCGATGGCCGCAGGCAAATCCTGAACTATCTGTTGCCCGGCGATCTGGTTGGGCTGCAGGGCTCGGTGATCGGCGAGATGGACCATTCAGTCGAGGCGTTGTCGCCACTGGTGCTGTGTGTGTTTCAGCGTGACCGGCTCGATGAACTGTTCCGCAATCACCCCGGGCTCGGCTTTGACGTCACCTGGCTTGCAGCGCGCGAGGAGCGCATGCTGGACGAGCATCTGCTGAGCCTTGGACGTCGCAGTGCGCTGGAGCGTGCAGCCTACCTTCTGTCATTTCTGTGCGAACGCGCCGCCAATGTCGGCATGGGCGGCAAGGGCACGACTTCGCTGCCGCTCAGTCAGCAGCATGTCGCCGACACGCTGGGTCTGTCCATCGTGCATACCAACAAGACGCTGCGGCGGCTGGGCAATATGAAGCTTATCCGCTGGCATGATCGCAGCTGCGAAGTGATCGATGTCGCCGGGCTGAGAGAGATCGCGGGCTGGGAAGGTGCGGGCGAGCGGCGGCGGCCGTTGATCTAGCTTGGCCGTATTACTGCCATCGCGCTGCGGCATGGTGGGCCTGCCGGGATGTGCGGAACAGGGAGTTCGGAACGATTCGTGCCTTGGCGGAGAACGGTGCGATCATGGCGCAGCCAATGTGGAGACGTCTGACCGTCCGGCGACTGACCATCTGGTTGTCGCTGGGGCTGGTTTGCGTCACGGCGCTGTTTGCCTTGGCGCTGCTGCGCGGTATTGATCGCCAGATTGCCGACGTCACGCAGACCTATGCGGTGCGCAATTCGGCGCGGGAATTGACCCACGCGCTCAGCCAGGCGGAATCGAGCCAACGCGGCTACCTGCTGACGCAGAATCGACAGTTCCTCGAGCTGTTCGATGAGGCGATGACGACAGTCGCGGACCGGCGCAGCCAATTGCTGGAGCTGACCGCTGACGATCCCCAGCAAGCGGCTCGGCTCGATGGCATTTTGGGCGAACTCAGCGGCAAGCTGGCCGAAATGGAGCGGACCGTCGAGCTCGCCACCAGCCAGCGCGAGGACGAAGCGCTTTCGCTGACCGAAACCGGCATGGGCGCGCGGCTCATGGCCGAGGTGAGCCGCACGCTCGAGGCTTTCATCACCGATGAAGATGCCAAGCTGGTGCAGCGCAATGATGAAATCGATCGCTACCGGCATGGTCTGGTCGTGGCTTTGATGGCAGCGCTGGCCGCTGCGGCGGTGTTGGGCTATGCGCTCTTGACCCGGACCCAGAGGCAGGTGAGCGCGCTGGCGGAGCGTCACTCTGGACTTGTCACGCAGAACGAGGCGCTCGAAGCGCTGGTGGCCGAGCGCACGCGCGATATCGAAGAGGCGCGCGCCCATGCCGAACATGAGCGCCAGCGGGTCGAGGCCCTGCTGCAGGATACCAATCATCGCATCGGCAATTCGCTGGCGACCGTTTCGTCGCTGCTGGCGCTGCAGGTGATGCGCAGCCGCTCCGAAGAAGTTCGACAGGCGCTGGAGTCAGCGCGCTTGCGCGTGCATGCCGTAGCCTCGGCGCATCGGCGCCTGCGTCTGTCCGATGATCTCGAAACGGCCTGTGCCAGCGATTTTCTGCAGCCTGTGCTCGATGATATCGCCGCCACCCAGACCGATGATGGCCGCATCACGCTCAGCGGCGATATTGCGCCAGTGCTGATGAGTTCGCGCGATGCGACCACACTGGGTATTCTGGTCAGCGAGCTGGTCACCAATAGCCTCAAGCATGCCTTCCCCGATGGACGGCGCGGCGCAATTCGCGTGCGCCTGTTCGCCGGGGCGGATGACGTGGCGATGCTGGCTGTATCCGATGATGGTGTCGGCATGCCAGACGGTCCGCCGGATGAAGGTGGGCTCGGTTCGGTGGTCATCAAGCAACTGGCCGGCCAGTTCGGTGGCGCACCCGATTATCAACCCGTCGCAGGCGGCGGGCTTTGTGTGGTTATCGCGATGCCCGGCCTGGGGCAGGCGCGGACCGTGGCTGCTGCGATGGAGTGAACCGGTGCGCGTCAAGGCTGTGTTGAACCGCGGCGGCGGCACTTTGCGCACCATGGATCTCGATGCCTTCACGGCGCGAGCGCGCGATATCTTTGCCGATGCCGGGCATGAGCTTGACTGCGTGGTGGTCGATGGCGACGGCGTCGCCGATGCGCTGCGCCGGGCCGCGACATCGGACGGCACCGACGCGCTGCTGGCGGGGGGAGGCGATGGCACGATATCGTCGGCGGCGGCGACAGCCTTCGAAACCGGCGTGCCGCTGGGCATATTGCCGGCTGGGACCATGAACCTTTTCGCACGGGCGCTGCGCATGCCGCTCGATCTCGATGCTGCCCTGCATGCCATTGCCCATGGCCAGGTCCACCATATCGACATCGCCACTGCCAATGGCCGGCCATTCGTGCATCAGTTCGGCGTCGGCATCCATGCGCGGCTGGTGCGTATTCGCAGCCACATGGTCTATGGCAGCCGCTGGGGCAAGATGCTGGCCAGCCTGCGTGCCATCGGTGCAGCCGCAGTCGATCCGCCGCGGTTCGAAGTCGAGGTCTATGGGGGCGGTGCCACATCGCGGCGGACGGTTTCCGGGATCGCGGTGTCTAACAATCCACTCGATAACGCCCCTGTACCGGTGGCGAAAAGTCTCGACGGCGGACTTTTGGGCGTCTACCTCGCCTCAAGCGTCACGACCCATGAATTGTTCAATCTCGGCATCGACGTCTTGACCGGACGCTGGCGCGACAACGCCATGGTGAGCGAGGTGGAGACGCCGCAATTGACGCTGCATTTCCCCAAGCGTCGCCGGGGCCATCACGCTGTTATCGATGGCGAACTGATTGCTCTCGACCCCAGCGTTCACCTCAAAATCCATCATGAAGCGCTGAAGGTGATCTTGCCTTCGGCGGAGACAGAAAATAACGGAAAATAGTGTGGAACGCTTTTGGGGTGGCTGCGTTGGAGTGGATTAAGGCTATGCCATTACTGTCCGACAGCAGGATGCCCGGGACGTGTTGTGAGTGAGACCAAATTGACGCTGCCAGAGGATGTCGGCAGGGCCCTTCACGACGCAGATCGGCTGGCAGTGCTCCACGAGCTGCATGTCTTGGACACGCCTCCAGACATTGACTTTGATCGAATCTCGCGGCTCGCCGCGGCCATGTTCGGCGCGCCGTTCGCGCAGGTGTCGCTGGTCGATGCAGACAGGCAGTGGTATCGCGCCTGCTTCGGTGTGGAAGGCCTGACCCAGACCAGCGCCGACATCTCATTTTGCGCCCATACTATCGCTGTGCCGGATCGTTCACCCCTGACCATCACCGACATGTTCGGCGATGAGCGATTCCGCGACAATCCCTTCGTCACCGGCTGGCCGGGTGTGCGTTTCTATTGCGGCGTGCCGATCATGGTGCGGGGCCAGCCCATCGGCACGGTCTGCGTGCTCGATGATAAGGTGCGGGACAGTGTTGATCCGAGCTTGATCCAGCATCTTCAGGACCTGGCCGAGACCACATCCAGCATGCTGGTGCTCAAGGACGAGGCTCGGGTGCGCGCGCGCACCGCCGCGGCGCTGATGCGCGAGGAGTGGCGCCATGCCCTGACGCTCGAGGCCGGCAAGGTTGGCAGCTGGGTCTGGGACATTCCCGCGAGCGAGATCACCTGCAATGACACGTTCCGCCGCGTGCTGGGGCTTGCTGATGGCGGCGTGGTGCGGGTGGAGGATGTTGCGGCGGCCGTTGCCCCCGCGGAGCGCAAGGCGCTGACCTCCAAGATCATCAACTCGCTCAAGACCGGCGTCGATTTCGAGGCCGAAGTGCGGGCGCTGGCCAGCGGCACCTGGCTGTCGATGCGCGGCCGGGTCTATCAGCGCGATGGCGCGGGACGGGCCATGGTGATGATGGGCGTCTGCATCGACATTTCCGACAGCAAGCAGAATGCCGAGCACACTAAGCTGCTGCTGCGCGAACTCAATCACCGGGTCAAGAATACGCTGGCGATGATCCAGTCGGTGGCGCGCCAGACGCTGCGGCAAAATCCCGACCCCCAGCAATTCCTTGAAGCCTTCAGCGGCCGGTTGCGGACCATCTCAGATGCCCATCTGCTCCTGGCCGATCGCGATTGGTCGGGCGTGCAATTACATGAAGTGGTAGCCGCAGAGCTTGGCCGGGATTTCGCGGTGGAAACGCCGCGTCTCAGTGCCGGCGGGAAAGACGTGGCGCTGCCGCCAGATCATGCGCTGGGCCTGGGGCTCATCCTGCACGAACTCACCACCAATGCACATCGTTTTGGCGCCTGGTCCGGCGACGAGGGCAGGGTGGACCTGGCCTGGGAGATCGAAGACAGCCCGATTCGCGGCCTGCGCATGCATTGGGTGGAGAGCGGCGGCCCCGTGGTTTCGGAGCCGAAAGAGCTGGGGCTGGGCGTCAAGCTGGTCAAGCGTGGCCTGGCCAAGGTTCTGGACAGCAATGTCGAGCTGGTTTTTGGCGCCGACGGCGTGAGCGCTGAAATCTGGCTACCCCTGCCGCCGGCCTGAGCCAGCGACAGGAAAAAGATTTCGATCAGGAATCGCCGTCCTTGTTGCGCAACAGCAGAAAGGCGGCAATGGCGGCCGCCGGTACACCGAGACGCAGAATGCCGGGGGCCCGAAGCACGGCCGGCAGGGCTGTCAGCGCTGCGCTGGTCAGCAGCGCCCCGGTTTCACTAGATTTGCGGCGTTCAGCCGCCACGCGACGCCGGCGACCTTCGCCGATCTGCGCGCCGAGATAAACGGCAAGACCGAGGACGAAGAAGGTGCCCGCAAAGATCAGCGCGGCGATGATGGGGCCGACTGACTGCGCCAGCAGCATATAGCCTGCCGCGATCATGAAGGCGACGCCCACCAGAAGCAGCAAAGCGATGGCGCTGTAGATCAGCACCATCGACTTTGCACGATCGGCGACCGCTTCGACCTCGATGCCAAGCAGGCTGGCGAGCGGCAATAGAAAATTCATTTTCAGTGCCGGGTCAGGAGCGCCAGAACGAAGCCAATGCCCAGTGCGCTGGCTACGGCGGTCAGCGGCTTTTCGCGGATGGTATCCTTGAGCTGCTTTTCGATTTCGCCGGCCTGATCCTGCGCATCATCGATCATGGTCTGGCCACGGCGCTTGAGTGCAGCGATCTCGGTCTTGGCGATATCCTTGACTTCGCCGGCCTTCTCGTTGGTGAGCTTGCCGAGGGTTTCGGTGATCGATTTGAGATCGGCCTGCAGCTGCGAGATCTGGTTTTCCAGTTCCTGCTCGCGAGTCTTGGAGGAATTGCGCGAGCCGCTGCTGGACTTGCGGCGCGTGGGGGCCATATCAGTCGTGGTTGCCATTTGACGCTCCTATTGTGCTTGTGTGGATTGAACGCCGCAAGGCGCTGTCAGTTCCATCCGCCCCGCAGGGGAGGGGGCGCTAGACGCGCCCCATCAGAACCAGGATCAGCACGATCACCAGGACCACGCCAAGAATGCCGGACGGGAAATAGCCGAAGCCGCGCGAATAACCCCAATTGGGCAATGCGCCGATCAGCAGCAGGATCAGGATAATGATGAGAATGGTGCCAAGTGTCATGAAACCCTCCAACAGAAACAATGGCGCGCCCTATCCGCGTCGAGCGACCCGGCTGTAGTGAACGGATAGGGACAGCTTTTTCGCGCGTGATGCGCGGTGCGAGGCGAATGCCTCGACTTACAGCAGAGCCAGCAGCAGGCCGGTGGCAGCGCTCAGGATGAGCAGTGCCGGCAGCAGTGCCAGGGCCACGCCACCAAAATGAGTATTGCCGTCATAACCCTCGATCGGCAGAGCGCTGATCGTGGACTGGGCGCGGCGATAGACATTGTGCTGGGATGTGGTGTTCATTCTCTGCCTCCATGGCCCGGGGCACCGGACCTTTGTGCGTGGCGATCAACGCCGCGTGCGACAATAACGGCAGCAGAGAAATTTGGTTCCCGAAGGCTATTCCACGCGTATCACGTCGACAGATTGCTTGGTCTCGTGCGAGCCATTGGTGCGCAGGACGCCGACGATGGGGGAGATATCGGCATAGTCGCGGCCATGGCCGATGGTGATGTGGTCGGGACCAGCGATCATCTTGTTGGTGGGGTCGAACTCCACCCAGCCCAGATGCTGGCCGCACCAGGCGCGCACCCAGGCATGCATGGCGTCGGCGCCTTCAAGTCGTGGCTTGCCTTCCGGGGGAATGGTGCGCAGGAAGCCCGACACATAGCCTGCCGGAATGCCAAGGCCGCGCAGGCCGGCGATCATCACATGGGCGAAGTCCTGACAGACGCCTTTGCGCAGAGCGAAGGCCTCGGCAGGGCGGGTTTCCACATCCGTCGCCTTGGGATCGTAGGTAAAGTCACGATTGATAGCCATGCAGAGCGCATTGGCCTTGGCCAGAACCGTGTGAGCCGTCGCCGTGACCTCGGCAGCATAGTCGGTAATGGCCGGGACGATCTGCACGCGGGGCGAGGCAGCAAGGAAATGCTGCGGGCTGCCGGGCTCCACCGACCAGTAGCGGCCGATTTCGAGCGGCAGCGCGTCAAGCGCGGGCGACAGGTCATCCAGCGGCGAGACATCGTCGACCTGCACCCGGGCGGTCAGACGCACTTCGAGCTTGTCATGGGGCTCGACATAGATGAGCGAAGTGACGGTATTGCCGAAGAAATCGAGAAAGCTCTCCTGCCGATGCGGCCTGGGGGTGAAGGAGAGCGAGGCGGCCACCACGCGCTGGGCGCCGGGCACGCTGGCCGGGGTGACGCGAATATGGTGGCGTCCGCCATGCACGGGCGCGGCATAGTCATATTCGAGGGTCAGGCGCACATCGTAGAGCATGGGGGTCACGTAAAGTAGGCCGAGGCGACAAGGCCCGAAAGCTGGCCGAGATGATCTGCGAGCAGGTCGAGCCGTTCGGGGGTCAGTTCATGCGGCTCGGCAATAACCAGATCGGTATGGATGCGCAGTGCCGTCTTGGCCGCAGGGGACAATTGGCCATCGTCGATGCCGCCGGGCAGTGTCTCGATCTGGGTGCGCAATTCGGTCAACTGGAACAAGACCGAGCGCGGATTGAGCGGATCGAGGATCAACAGATCGATGGCGCTCTGCGTGCCGGCGCTCACAGAATAGCGGCGGCGGTGCGACATGACGCTGTCGCCGATTTCGAGCAGCATTTCCAGCGAGCCATCGGGCGCATCCTTGTCGGTGAGCCAACCGGTGATGCGCGCGATCTGGATGGCGCGTTCGAGGCGGCGACCGAGTTCGAGGAAACGCCAGCCGGCGAAGCGATACATGTTCTCGTGCACCAGGCCAGAAAAGCCAGCCAGCTTGCGCAGCAATACCGTCATGGCGCGGGTGGAGTCGTCGCCCGTGGTGATGCGGGTGCCAAAGCGTTGGGCGGTCTTTTGCAGATCGTTGAGCGCCAGCCAGCCATCGGGCGAGAAGCGGTCGCGGATCTGGCCGGCACTGTGCACGGCGCTGCTGATCGCGTTCAACAGGCCCTTGGGCATGGCTTCGGACGCGTCGATATCCATGCTTTCGAGGAATTCGGCGCAGTGGGAGAGAATGGGCAATTCCGGTCGCGACAGTTCGGCCAGACGCGCATTGTAAGCGCGCAGGATGCGGATGCTGGCTTCGCAGCGTTCGGCATAGCGGCCCAGCCAGATGAGATTGTCGGCGGCGCGGCTCGGCAGGCTGCCGGGCGAATTGCGCACCAGCTTTTCGCCGTCGCGCGGCAGGAGCGACACCTGTTCCACCGGGCTCGAGGACATGACCCAGACGTCGGCGGCCTGGCCGCCGCGCTGCATGGCGATGGCGGAGGTGTCGCGGGTGGAGCCGACGCGGGCAAAGCCGCCGGGCATGATGGTCCAGCCGTCCTCGGTGCGCGCCGCATAGACGCGCAAGGTGATGGGGCGGGGCTCGAGCTTGCCGTCGATATAGACCGGTGCGGTGGAGAGCTGCACCGGCTCCTGGCCAACATAGTCGCCGCCATGTCTGGCGATGCGGGCCTTGAGCTGGAGCTTCTGCTCTTCGGTCATGCTGCGGCCGAGAGCCGTGCCGCGCAGGTCATCAAAGGGCAGGTCGGTCGAAAAGGCCGGGCCGATCATCAGGTTGTCGAAATTGTCGAGCACGAATTCGCGCTCGGCGCTTTGTCCGCACCACCAGGTGGCGATCTCGGGCAGTTCGAGCCCGGTGCCGAGCAGATGCTTGCTCAGGCGCGGCAGGAAGGCGGCGAAGGCGCGGGATTCAAGGATGCCGGTGCCCAGGGCGTTGATCATCGAGATCGAGCCGCTGCGCAGCGCCTCGACCATGCCGGGCGTGCCGATATGGCTGTCATAGCGCAACTCCAGCGGATCGACGAAGCTGGCATCCATGCGCCGCCAGAGCACGCTGACCGGCTTGAGGCCGGCAACGGTGCGCACCATGACCTGGCCATTGTCCACTACCAGATCCTCGCCTTCGAGCAGCATGAGGCCGAGATAGCGGGCGATATAGGCGTGTTCGAAATAGGTCTCGTTGAGCTGGCCGGGGGTCAGGATGCCAACGCGGCCACCATCGCGGCGGGCCTGAGCGAAGAGCGTATCCTTGAAACCGCGGAAGAAGCCGGCCAGCCGCTTGATGTTCATGCCGGCATAGATGTCGGACAGAGCGCGGGTGGTGGCAACACGGTTTTCCAGCGCGAAGCCGGCACCGGAGGGGGCCTGGGTGCGGTCGCCGAGCACCCACCAGGCGCCATCGGGGCCGCGGCCCAGTTCGAAGGCGCAAAAATGCAGGAAATGGCCGCTGGTGGGTCGCACCCCCACGAGCGGGCGCAGGAATTCCCCGCTCTGGGCGATCAGTTCGGGAGGCAGCAGACCCTCCTGCACCAGCCGGTTGTCGCCATAGATGTCGGCAACGATGCGCTCGAGCAGTTCGGCCCGCTGTACGAGGCCATTGGAAATGCGGATCCAGTCGGCTTCGGCGATAAGCAGGGGAATATGGGCCAGCGGCCAGGCGCGTTCCTTGCCCTCAGCACCGTCATATTTGCGATAGAACACCCCGGCATCGCGCAGATACTGGTCGGCGCGTTCGAAGCGGCCGGCAAGCTCGGTCGGCCCCAGCGCGTCAAAGGCCGACATGAGCTTGTCCCAGCCCGGACGAATGGCGCCGGAGGGATCGATCATCTCATCCGGCACGCCGGGCAGCAGTTTATAGTCCGCAACAATACCAGGCCCAGCCGGGGGCTTGCCGCGACGTTCTTGATTCCGCGTGATCATTTGCTAGGTGAACCGTGGCGGACGACGCAGGTCAAGGGTCAGCGGGTATTCCTCCGCAGGCATTTCTGCACGCAGCCCATAGGGTCCGGGCGTATAGTTGTGCGGCACGAAGCGGGCGAGGCGCCGGGCCTCGGCCTCGTTGCCATTGACCGGGAAGGTTTCGTAATTGCGGCCGCCGGGATGGGCGACGTGATAGGTGCAGCCGCCGATGGCCCGGCCGGTCCAGGTGTCGTAGATGTCGAACACCAATGGCGCATGGACCGGCATGGCCGGATGCATGCCCGAGGCCGGCTGCCAGGCCTTGAAGCGCACCCCGCCGGCGAAAATTCCATTGGTACCGGAAGGCTTTAGCGGCACCGGGCGCTGGTTGCAGGTGACGGTGTAGCGGCTGGGATTGTCGGCTTCGAGCGTGACCTCGAGGCGCTCCACCGAGCTATCGACGAAGCGGACAGTGCCGCCGATGGCGCCCTGCTCGCCCATGACATGCCAGGGCTCAAGGGCTTGATGAAGTTCGAGCTTTACCCCGTCTACCTCCACTTCGCCACAGAAGGGGAAGCGGAATTCGCGCTGGGCGGCGAACCATGCAGGGTCGAAATCGAATCCGTGCTGGCGCAGATCGGCGAGCACGCCGAGGAAGTCGCGCCAGATATATGACCCTAACATGAACCGATCATGAAGGGTTGTACCCCAACGCACGAAGCTGCCGTCGAGAGGGGCGGTCCAATAGCGGGCGATCAGGGCGCGAACCAGCAATTGCTGGGCCAGCGACATCCGGGCATTGGGCGGCATTTCAAAGCCGCGAAATTCGACCAGACCCAGTCTGCCGGTGGGGCCATCGGGCGAATAGAGCTTGTCGATGCAGATTTCGGAACGGTGGGTGTTACCGGTGACATCGACGAGCAGGTTGCGGAACAGCCGATCCACCAGCCAGGGCAAAGGCGGCGTGCCTTCGCCTGGCGCCGGAACCTGGGCCATGGCGATTTCGAGCTCGTAGAGGCTGTCGTGCCGGGCCTCGTCGAAGCGGGGGGCCTGGCTGGTGGGTCCGATGAAGAGGCCGGAGAACAGATAGCTCATCGAGGGGTGGCGCTGCCAATGCAGCACCAGGGATTTCAGCAAGTCCGGCCGGCGCAGGAAGGGGCTGTCATTGGGGGTGGCGCCCCCGACCACGACATGGTTGCCGCCGCCGGTTCCGACATGTTTGCCGTCGATCATGAACTTGTCGGCGCCCAGGCGGCAGAGGCGGGCCTCTTCATAGACTGCCGTGGTGGTGGCGACGCATTCGTCCCAATTGGCCGATGGATGGATATTGACCTCGATGACGCCCGGATCTGGCGCCACGCGAATGACATTGAGGCGCGGATCGTGTGGCGGCGCGTAGCCTTCGAGGTGAACGGGCTGGCCGATCTCCTTGGCCGCCGCTTCGGTGGCGGCGATCAGTTCGAGGAAATCTTCCAGCCGCTCGACGGGAGGCAGGAAGACGCAGAGGCGATGGTCGCGCAGTTCGGCTGTGACCGCCGTGCGCACTTGCCCCTCGATCTCGCTGAGCACCTGTTCGGTGATGTCCTGCTGCTCGGTGGCCGCAGTGAATCCTGCGGCGGTCTGGGCGCGTGGATCGATCTCCAGACCGGTCTGTTTGCGCGCCAGCAGTTCCTCGGTATCGGGCAGGGGGGCGCGCGGCGCGCCAGGATCGAGCGGTACGACATGAGGGTAGTCGGTGGGTTTGAGATGCTTTAGCGAACTCAGCGGCAGGCGGTAGCCGGCGGGGCTGTCGCCGGGCGCGAGGAACAGTTTGCCGCGCCGTGTCTTCCACTTTTCGGTGAGCCAGGGGCTGGAGGCGATGGCGTTCCAGCGTTGTACGGGCAGCACATAGCCGGTGGGCGAGGTCAGGCCGCGCTCGAACACCTTGGCGATGCGGGAGCGCGCTTCGGGGTCGGCAAGCTCGGAATTGGCCGGATCGACATTGGCAGGCAGGTTGGCTTCCTTGAGCAGCCACTCGCCGGGGTCTTCATAGGCCTCGGCTATGGTGTCGCCGGTGAGGCCGAGATTGCGGGCGAAGGCATCGAGAAAGCGCTTTGCGTCCTCGTGGGTGGCACTGGTCTCCACGCCTTCGCGGGCGATGAGGCTTTCGTCCCTCCACACCGGCTTGCCGTCGAGGCGCCAGTAGAGCGAGAAGGTCCAGCGCGGCAGGGTTTCCCCAGGATACCACTTGCCCTGGCCATGATGCAGCATGCCATTGGGCGCGAAGCGCTGGCGCAGGCGGCGGATCAGGTCGTCGGCCAGGGCACGCTTGGTGGGGCCGACCGCGCCGGCATTCCATTCATCGGCCTCGAAATCGTCGATGGAGACGAAGGTCGGCTCGCCACCCATGGTGAGGCGCACATCGTTTTCGGCGAGCACGGCATCCACCTTGTGGCCCAGTGCATCGAGCCGCTGCCAGCTTTCATCGGAAAAGGGCTTGGTGATGCGCGGATGCTCGGCGACGCGCGTCACCTTCATGTCGAAAGCAAAATCCACTTCGGCAAAGGAAGCGAAGCCCGAGATCGGGGCGGCATTGCGATAATGCGGGGTGGCGGCCAGCGGCACATGGCTTTCGCCCGTCAGCAGGCCCGAGGTCGGGTCGAGACCGATCCAACCGGCGCCGGGCAGGTAGACTTCGCACCAGGCGTGCAGGTCGGTGAAATCGTGGTCGGTGCCGGCCGGGCCGTCGAGCGAAACGAGATCGGGCTTGAGCTGGATGAGATAGCCGGAGACGAAGCGTGCGGCAAAGCCGAGATGGCGGAGCAGATTGACCAACAGCCAGCTGGAGTCGCGACAGGAGCCGCGAGCATTGCCGAGCGTTTCTTCGGGCGTCCACACGCCAGGCTCGAGGCGGACGATATAGTTTACCAGCGTCTGGATGCGCGCATTGAGGCCGGTGACAAAGGTGACGGTGTTTTGCGGCGAATGGTCGATATCGGCGATCAGCCGCTGCATCAGCGGACCGGCCGGCTCCGGCTTCATATAGATGGAGAGATCGTCGCGCAGCTCTTCGGGATAGGTGAAGGGCCAGGTTTCGGCGATCTCCTCGACGAAGAAGTCGAAGGGATTATAGACAGTCATGTCGGCGACCAGATCGACTTCGATCTTGAGCTCGGTCACCGGCTCGGGAAAGACGAAACGGGTCAGGAAATTGCCGTAGGGATCCTGCTGCGTGTTGACGAAATGCAGGTTCGGCGAGACCCGAAGCGAATGACTCAGGACCTTGGTCTTGGAATGCGGCGCCGGCTGCAGCCTTATGATCTGGGGCTGCAGATAGACCGGTCGGTCATATTTGTAATGTGTCAGATGATAGACGGCGGCTTTGATCGACATGCGTACCAGTCGCTCGCTTCAGGCCACGAAAATGACTTCCCGACAAAGAGCTTAGCGGGGTTTTGCGGCCACCGCTAGGCGCTTGGTGGGTCAGGTGATGCGTCTTGGGGGCATCACGCTCCAGGAAGACACCAAAAGTGTTTGTCCAGCTCTGGCTGGTTTTTGGTGCGATAGATGCACCAGCACCATGCCGCACTCGGTTCGAGCCCGGGGCCGGAACGGTGCTTGCTGCAAACAGGGTCAGACCCCCGCACCTCACTCTTCCAATGCGGGCACTGATGGCGAGCGGTTGCCGGTGCTGGTCGGCAGGATGGCCAGCTTGGTGACGGCGATGCGGATGTCGCGCTGGGTGTCCTTGAGATGGACGCGCATGGCCTCGGCGGCGGCGCGGCCATTGCCCTCGCGGATGCAGTCGAGAATGCGCTGATGCGCATCGATGGTGTCCTGCAGGGTGTGGCCTCGGCTGGCATGGCCGCGGCGGCTGATGAAGAGGCCTTCTCGCAAAGGCGTGGCCATGGCCTCAAACAGATAGCCGAGCACGCGGTTGCCGCTGGCCAGGGCGACGGCCTCGTGGAAACCGACATCGCAGGTATGGAAAACCGTCTCGGCGTCAGGGGCGTCTGAGAGGGCGGCTTCGCGCATGCCCTGCAGGGCGCTCTCGATGGCGGCAATACCGGCGCGGCTGGCATGCTTGGCGGCCAGCGTCGCCGATTGCACTTCGAGTGCCAGACGCACTTCGACCAGATCGAACAGGCCCTTGGAATCGTAACGGATCACCGAGGTAAGGAAGTCGGCGAAGGCGGCGCCGTCTGGCTCGCGCACCACCGCCTTGCGCCCGCGCGCCAGTTGCAGCAGGCCACGCCCGGCCAGCAGCTTGACCGCTTCGCGAACGGTGAGGCGACTGACAGCGTAATGCTCGGCCAGCTCCGCCTCGCTGGGCAGGCTGGAGCCTGGCGTCAACTGCGTCAGGATGTGTTGCGCTAGGTCGTCGGCGACCGTATGGGCCGCGCTCTGTTCGGCGCGACCGTCCTCAGACAAGGCTGTCAAAGCGTCCCCATGGTATCTGATACCTTTGTGATTGCCTCATTCTCCGTTCCGAGCCCTTCTGGCAACCCCCTCCCGGGATTGGGGCACACTAGCCGCTCGTCCCAAGCGCCGCAATCATTGGTCAATATTAATATTCGAGTATCGAAAAAAACACTGAATCCACCCCCTGGAGACCTTTACACCCTTATCTGATTATCCTAGCGTCCCAGCCATGGGCCGGGGAGGGTCCGTAGCGGCATTGCCGTTCCAAGCAGGAGGATTTCGATACAGTTGCACGTTGCGGCCCCGCATGCGGTGCCGCTGCAATTGCTGTGGCGCTGGCCGGGCGGGCATGCTGCCAGGTCGGGTTGTCTGCGGTCGATGTCAGCTGTGTTTGTCTGATCTGTTCCCCATCCCAAAAGACCGACAACAACAATCTCGAATATCAAAGGGAGTCGAGACGTGAAGGTTCTCAAAACAGTAGCGACGCTGTTCGCCACCGGTGCCCTGTTGGCCACCGCTGCCACCGGCGCTTTCGCACAGGACAAGGGCCTGATCGGCATTGCCATGCCGACCTCGTCGTCGCTGCGCTGGATCTCGGACGGCAATGAGCTGAAGTCCGCGCTGGAAGGCATGGGCTACACTGTCGACCTGCAATATGCAGAAGACGAAATCCCGAACCAGCTGGCTCAGGTCGAGAACATGGTCACCAAGGGCGCCAAGGCCCTCGTGATCGGTTCCATCGACGGCACCACGCTCAGCGCCGTGCTGCAGCAGGCCGCTGACCAGGGCGTCAAGGTCATCGCCTATGACCGCCTGATCCGCGACAGCGGCAATGTCGATTACTACACCACGTTCGACAACTTCCAGGTCGGCGTGCTGCAGGCCAATAGCCTGGTCAAGGGCCTCAACGAGCGCTTCGCCGACCAGAAGCCGTGGAATGTCGAGCTGTTCGGCGGTTCGCCTGACGATAACAACGCCTTCTTCTTCTATGATGGCGCCATGGCTGTGCTGCAGCCGATGATCGACAGCGGTGACATCGTCATCAAGTCGGGCCAGATGGGCATGGAACAGGTTGGTACCCTGCGTTGGGACGGTGCTGTCGCACAGGCCCGCATGGACAACATCCTGTCCGCCAACTACTCGGACGGCACCCGCGTTCATGGCGTGCTGGCTCCCTATGATGGCCTGTCGCGCGGCATCATCTCGTCGCTCCGCGGCGTGGGCTATGGCTCGGGCGACCTTGCCTGGCCGATCATCACTGGCCAGGACGCTGAAGTCCCGTCGGTGAAGGCCATCATTGCCGGCGAACAGTACTCCACCGTGTTCAAGGACACGCGCGAGCTGGCCCAGTACACCGCTCAGCTGCTTGACACGGTCCTGTCCGGCAACGAGCCGAGCGGCCTCGACACCACCACCTATGACAATGGCGTCAAGGTTGTGCCCTCGATCCTGCTGACCCCGTACGAAGTCGACGCCACCAATTACAAGGAACGCGTGATCGACTCCGGTTACATCAAGGCAGAAGAACTGCAGTAATCATCTGCAATTGTTCTGAAATATCGGGCTCCGCGTAAGCGCGGAGCTCAATCGTAATTGGGAAATGCCTTCGATTTCTAGGTAAATCGAAAATTCGACGTACGTACTTCAATTGCTGTTTACTTGCAGTAATTCGGAGTTCTATATCGAGGTGCGGCCTTTGGAGTGGAAATGCCTCTATCTGGCGCGCAAATTCATTTTTGGGAGTTGAGAATGAACGTGTTGAAGACGATCGCCGCTGCCGCTATGGCCGGCGTGATCGCAGTCGGTTCGATGGGTGTCGCCGCTGCGCAGGACAAGGGTATCGTGGGCGTTTCCATGCCCGAGCAGACCACGCTCCGCTGGAATTCGGACGGCGCGGAGCTCAAGGCGGCGCTTGAGGCCAAGGGTTATACCGTCGACCTGCAATATGCCGGTGACGACATTCCGAACCAGCTGTCGCAGATCGAGAACATGGTCACCAAGGGCTCCAAGGCTCTGGTCATCGCCGCGCTTGACGGCACCACGCTCAGCGCCGTGCTCGATCAGGCCGCTGCTGCCGGCATCAAGGTGTTCGCCTATGACCGCCTGATCCTGGGCACGCCCAATGTCGACTACTACACCACGTTCGACAATTTCCAGGTCGGCGTGCTGCAGGCCAATTCGATCCTCAAGGGTCTCGGCTATCCCGAGAACAAGGGTCCGTTCAATATCGAGCTTTTCGGCGGCTCTCCCGACGATAACAATGCCTTCTTCTTCTATGACGGCGCGATGAGCGTGTTGAAGCCGCTGATCGACGAGGGGGTCCTCGTGCTCAAGTCCGGCCAGCAGGGCATGGACCAGGTCGGCACGCTGCGTTGGGACGGTGCGACCGCCCAGGCCCGCATGGATAACCTGCTCTCCGCTTACTATTCGGATGGCTCGCGTGTCGATGCGATCCTGGCCCCGAACGATGGCGTTGCCCGCGGCATCATCTCCTCGCTGACCGGCATCGGTTATGGTTCGGCTGATCTCAAGTACCCGATCATCTCGGGTCAGGATGCCGAAGTGCCCTCGATCAAGGCGATCATCGCCGGCGAGCAGTATTCGACCGTCTACAAGGACACTCGCGAGCTGGCGCGTGTCACTGCCGATCTCGTCGATGCCGTGCTGAGCGGCAATGCACCGGCCGATCTCGACAACAGCACCTATAATAACGGCAACAAGGTTGTGCCGTCCAAGCTGCTGACCCCCTACGAGGTCGATGCGAAGAACTACAAGGAACTGGTCGTCGACTCCGGTTATATCTCGGAAGCTGACCTGCAGTAATCCGCCTAACATTCAAGCAAGGGCTTCGCAGTCATGCGGAGCCCATCGGTCATCCGGCTGGTCACTGGCCCCCAATGGCGGACAGCGTCCATCAAGGCGAGCAAAGCATGAGCAAAACCATTCTGGAGATGCGCAGCATCACCAAGACCTTTCCCGGCGTGAAGGCGCTGCAGGACGTCAATCTCGATGTGCGAGAAGGCGAAATCCACGCCATCTGTGGGGAAAACGGCGCCGGCAAATCCACCTTGATGAAGGTGTTGAGCGGCGTCTATCCCCATGGCTCCTATGACGGACAGATCATCTATCAGGGCGAGGAGCAGCAATTCCGCTCCATCCGTGACAGCGAGCACAAGGGCATCGTCATCATTCACCAGGAACTGGCGCTGGTGCCGCTCCTGTCTATCGCCGAAAACATTTTCCTGGGCAATGAACAAGCCAAGGGTGGCGTGATCGACTGGGACGAAACCCGCGACGGCGCGCGCAAGCTGTTGTCCATGGTGGGGTTGACCGAAGATCCCGACACGCTGGTGACCAATATCGGGGTGGGCAAGCAACAGCTGGTCGAGATCGCCAAGGCGCTCTCCAAGCAGGTGCAATTGCTCATCCTGGACGAGCCGACCGCCTCGCTTTCGGAAAAGGACAGCCAGGCGCTGCTCGACCTGCTGCTCGAGTTCAAGAAGCAGGGCATTACCTCGATCATCATCAGCCACAAGCTCAATGAAATCTCGCGCATTGCCGACCGCGTGACGGTGATCCGCGACGGCAAGACCATCGAGACGATGGATACCGAAAACATTTCGGAAGACCGCATCATCACCTCGATGGTGGGACGCTCGCTGGATGACCGCTATCCGTCCCGCACGCCCCAAGTGGGCGATGTGGTGATGGAGGTGAAGAACTGGAACGTCTTCCATCCCCTGCATCGCGAGCGACAGGTGATCCGCGACGTCAATATCACTCTGCGCCGTGGCGAAGTGGTTGGGATTGCCGGGCTGATGGGGTCGGGCCGCACCGAATTTGCCATGAGCCTGTTCGGCAAGTCCTATGGCCAGAAGATTTCGGGCGAGGTGCTGCTCAACGGCAAGAAGGTCGATACCTCGACCGTGGACCGGGCGATCCGCAACGGCATCGCCTATGCCACCGAGGATCGCAAGACTTATGGCCTCAACCTCATCGACCATATCAAGCACAATACCACCATCGCCAATCTGCTTGGGGTGTCGCGCTGGGGCGTGATCGACGATCTCGCCGAAATGGACGTCGCCAACGATTATCGCAAGAAGACCAATATCCGTTCGTCCAGCATCTATCAGGTCACCGGCAATCTTTCCGGCGGCAATCAGCAGAAGGTGGTGCTGTCGAAATGGCTGTTCGCCAATCCGGACGTGCTGATCCTGGACGAGCCGACCCGCGGCATCGACGTGGGCGCCAAATATGAAATCTACACCATCATCAACCAGCTGGCGGCCCAGGGCAAGGCGATCCTGGTCATCTCCTCGGAGATGCCGGAACTGCTGGGGATCACCGACCGCATCTATGTAATGAACGAAGGCCGTATCGTGGGCGAAATGCCGACCAGCGAAGCGAGCCAGGAAAAGATCATGCGCTCCATCGTGCGCGCTGAAGGAAAGGCATCATGACCACCGAAACTGTACCGACCGGTTCCCCGGCCGCTCAGGCCAAGAGCCAAGAACTGACGCTGATCGGCGCGCTGCGTGCTAATATGCGCGATTACGGGCTGCTGCTCGCGCTGATCCTGATCATGATCTTTTTCCAGTCGTTCACCAATGGCGTGCTGTTCAAGCCGGTGAACCTGACCAATATCATCCTGCAGAACTCGTACATCATCGTGATGGCGCTGGGCATGCTGCTGGTGATCGTCGCCGGCCATATCGACCTGTCGGTTGGTTCTGTCTCCGGCTTTATCGGCGCGCTGGCGGCCATGCTGATGATCGGCTGGAAATTTCCGCCGGAGCTGGCCTTCCTCGCCAATCCGATCGTTGCAGGTGCCATCTGTCTGGTGGCCGGCGCGGCCATCGGTGCGGCACAGGGCTATATCATCGCCTATCACAAGGTGCCGGCCTTCATCGTGACGCTTGCCGGCATGCTGATCTTCAAGGGTCTGTCGCTGGCCATTCTGGGCGGCAAGTCCGTCGGCCCGTTCCCGGCCGAGTTCCAGCTGTTGTCCGCCGGCTTCATTCCCGATTTCGTGGGGCCGACGGCTACGCCATTCATTGCCGAAAACGGCCAGCCGGTGGTGCTGCACACCACAACCATGATCATCGCGATCCTCGCGATCGTGGCGATGGTGTTCTTCTCCATCCGCAGTCGCGCCCGTCGCAAGGCCCGCGGCTATACCGTGGAGCCGTTCAGCCTTTTCGTCATCAAGAACCTGGTGATCGCGGCCCTGGTGCTGTTCTTCGCCTATATGCTGGCCTCCTATCGCGGCCTGCCCAACGTGCTGGTGGTGATGGCGGTGCTGATCGCCGGCTTCGTGTTCCTGACCAAGAAGCTGACCTTTGGTCGCCGCATCTATGCGTTGGGCGGCAATCTCAAGGCGGCGGCGCTATCGGGCGTCAAGACCGAGCGGACCACCTTCTACATCTTTGCCATTATGGGCGCGCTGGCGGCTCTGGCCGGCATGATCTATGCGGCCCGCCTCAATTCGGCGACGCCGAAGGCCGGGCAGGGGCTCGAGCTCGACGTGATCGCGGCCGTGTTCATTGGCGGTGCTTCGGCGCTGGGTGGCGTGGGCCAGGTGGCCGGTGCGGTGATCGGTGCCTTCATCATGGGCGTGATGAACAACGGCATGTCGATCATGGGCGTCAACATCGACTGGCAGCAGATGATCAAGGGCGTGGTGCTGCTCGCTGCGGTGTTCTTCGACCTCTATAACAAGAACCGTTCGGCCTGACCGGATCGGGTGCGACATGAAAAGGGCCGCCGGATGCAATCCGGCGGCCCTTTTCTTTTGGCTGTTTCGCAGGTTGAACCGCTGATTTGCCCCATGAAGGCCAGACGCCAGGGCGAATTGGTGAGTGCGGGGAAAGGGTTGCCTCAAAAACCGCAAAAAATCGACTTCGGCCGCAAAGCCCCTAAATCTCTGGTGTCTCAGTCGAGTTTTTCACAGTCCGGGCATTTTGGAATCGGTGAATTTGTCGAATTTGTCATGATGGGGGTTTACAGGTTCGGGGGTGGGCCCTATAACCCGCTCATCGCTGAAGAGCGCGGCGCCAGACGGCGGCGGGTTACGAAGCAAGCCACTGAAATTGAAGAGTAATTTTCGGTTTCGGGTTTTCAGTTTCCGGGTTGTTCGAACTGGTTTTGAGCGAAACGAAAAATGAAAATAGGGTGTTGACAGACTTAAGCGTCTCGACTACAACCCGCCACGCTGACGACGCCGAGCACGAGCTGCTCCCACTGTTCAGCGATCTCTGACAGGGCAGATGATCTGCCGGGCAACCGGTGCTAAGATCATGTTTCCCTGAAGGAATTCGGAAGCACAGGCTTCCCATGACGTTTCAGCCGGCGACGGCGTTAGGTCAGCTCTTTGACATTGTGAAGATAGAAGAAAGAGAAACGTGGACGGCGAGGTTCTTGCGAACTGCAGCTGGGGTTTACTCCGGTTGTGGTTGTAAAAGACTTCGATGGGTGCACGTTTCTGAGGTACACTCTTAATATGCGCTGGTTTCGGCTAGCGCGATTGATGTGTGTCCTCGTCAAACGCAAATGTGCATCTAGCGACAATAGTCAGATTTCAAACTTGAGAGTTTGATCCTGGCTCAGAACGAACGCTGGCGGCAGGCTTAACACATGCAAGTCGAACGCCCCGCAAGGGGAGTGGCAGACGGGTGAGTAACGCGTGGGAATCTACCCAGTTCTAC